>OHBP01000001.1_pt1 | contig 500969 bp, 452 predicted proteins | sample 1577471 | NCBI WGS metagenome assembly OHBP01 (sample SAMEA3879503, study PRJEB24766) | human gut metagenome | biome: human-associated habitat; feature: feces | place: USA | collected 1985/1987
CTTTTATAAAAAAAAGTCAAGGGCTGTCATATAAAAATACTCACTCGTCATAAGTTTTTGTACATATCAGCACATAAATCAGCCCTGAAAACGTGCATTTTTACACCTTACCTATGCCGTTATATATAATAAGCACTGAAAAGCATGAAAAATCAGAATAATACTAAAGCGTTAAAAAGAGGTTAAAATTTTTGGTATTCCTTGAAATCTCCATATTTGTGTAGTATAATGTAATCAATAAAATGCGACAGTTGTAAAAAAATCGGGGAACAATTGTCACTCTCAGGGAAAGAGGATATATATGCAAAAGATATTTTATGTTTCAAGAAATGAGGACAAAGCCCATGATGGAAAAGCCCCGGATATGGACAGATTTCAGCGAGTTGAAAAGCTCAACAGTCTGATCGCGGCAGGCTGGGCTATAAAGGAAATGAAAAGCGAAAACAACAGCACATTCTTTGTGCTTGAGAAAGCAGACTAGACTTAAAATGGCGGTATAAAACCGTACCCTGCCAATAACGCAGACACGACGTCCCGCCAACAAGTTCGACAGGTCTTTCAACAAACTTATAGGACGGTAGCCCCACCGTCCTGTTTTTATGTGCAGATAAATTTTGCGAAAACGTTTTATGGGTATTGCATTTCAGAGAGAAATATTGTATAATTAATGTAATCGTTTTAGCAAAAACAAATGATACTATACATATTATAAAGGAGTAAAAAATATGGCTTATGTAATCGGCGTAGACTGCGGCACAAGCGGCACTAAGACGGTGCTTTTTGACGAAAAGGGCACTGTTATCTCTTCTGTAACTATTGAATATCCTATGTATCAGCCTAAAAACGGCTATGCAGAGCAAGATCCTGCTGACTGGGCAAACGCAATGATAAACACTATCAAGGCTGTTATGACCAAAAGCGGTGTAAATAAAGAGGACGTTGCAGGTGTTGGTATCTCAGGTCAGATGCACGGACTTGTTATGCTGGATAAGGACAACAACGTTCTTAGAAAGTCCATAATATGGTGCGATCAGAGAACTGCTGCAGAAGTTGAAGAAATGAACGAAAAGCTAGGCAGAGAAAAGCTCATCAAGATAACAGCAAACCCTGCCCTCACAGGCTGGACGGCTGCGAAAATTCTTTGGGTAAAGAACAACGAGCCTGATATATATGAAAAGTGCAGACACATTCTTCTGCCAAAGGACTATCTGAGATTTATCCTCACTGGCGAATATGCAACAGAGGTTTCCGACGCCAGCGGTATGCAGCTTCTTGACGTGCCAAACCGCTGTTGGTCAAAGGAAGTCTGCGATACGCTTGACATTGATATGTCAATGCTGGGCAAGGTGTACGAGTCATGCGAGGTAACAGGCAAGGTCACAAAGAAAATGGCTGAGCTTACAGGACTTAAAGAGGGTACTATAGTAGTAGGCGGAGCAGGCGACAATGCCGCTGCGGCTATCGGAACAGGCGTTGCAGAGGACGGTAAGGCGTTCACAACTATCGGAACATCAGGCGTTGTATTCGCACACACTTCTTCTATCTCTATCGACCCAAAGGGCAGAGTTCACACCTGCTGTGCAGCAGTGCCGAACGCATGGCACGTTATGGGTGTTACACAAGGCGCAGGACTTTCGCTGAAATGGTTTAGGGATAATTTCTGCAATGCAGAGAAAGAAACAGCAAAGTGCATGGGCGTTGACGAATATTATCTCATGGATAAGGAAGCAGAGAAAGTGCCTGTTGGTGCAAACAGACTTCTCTATCTGCCATATCTCATGGGCGAAAGAACACCGCATCTTGACCCTGACGCAAGAGGAGTATTCTTCGGACTTTCCGCAATGCACACAAAGCGTGATATGCTGAGAGCAGTAATGGAGGGCGTATCATACTCCCTGAGAGATTGCGTTGAGGTATTCAGAGAAATGGATATCAACGTATCCGACATGATGGCATGCGGAGGCGGCGGAAGCTCACCGCTGTGGAGATCAATGCTCGCAGATCTTTACAACTGCCCTGTAAAAACAGCTTCATCGAAAGAAGGTCCAGCCCTTGGCGTAGCACTTCTTGCGGCAACAGGCGCAGGCATTTACTCATCAGTACCGGAAGCTTGTAAGGCAGTAGTAAAGACCGACAAGGTACAGCAGCCTGAAGCAGAGCGAGTACCTGAGTATGAGAAATACTACAAGCTTTACACAGAGATCTATCCTGCACTGAAAGCAGAATTTGCAAAGCTTGCGAAGATGTAATATAAAACCAAAAGCTCCGATTTGCCGTCGGAGCTTTTTTGTGTTAGAATATTTTGACAACTAAAAAACGGCTCTCCACAATAGAGGAAAGCCGTTTTTACATATTGGTCGGAGTGACCTGATTTGAACAGGCGACCTCTACCACCCCAAACACAAATAGAAAATTTTAGGATATAAACCGCCGTATTTTGTTTAAATATCGGCGGTTTTATTGTGCATAGAAATATTACAAAAAGTTCAGCTTGTTAGTGCGTTATTTTAACAATTTATACATTGACACGAAATATTACAAGCATTTACGCCATTTGCTTAATGTTATATAATATAACTGTAGTCAAGAGAACTACAAAAAAATATTAATTGATTTGGAGGTATGACAAGATGTATATTGTCAAAGGTTTTAAGAAAAACAGTGGAGTTGTTAAGGAAACTGGCAAGGAGTGGGAAAACTACACGCTTTTTTGCCTAAAGGAAAGTAAGGACGAGAAAGTGATAGGATATGAAATACATATCGCTAAAGTTTCAACAAAGGTCTTGCAGGAAACTTTTCCTAACTCTGCGGCTATCATTGATAGCCATGTAAATATTAATTATGGCGTTCGTACTTTCGGCGGTGCTGAAAAGCTTTTTGTTGAAAGTATAGACATAATCGATTAAGAAAGGAGATTAAATTATGCCTATTACTGTTCTTACAGGTGAAACAGCTTCCATTACTTCGGGAGTAACAACTATTACTGATCTTGTGTCACAGGTTTGGACACTTATGACAAGCAATCCGCTTGTTATGGTTTTTGTAGGTGCATCGCTCCTCGGCGTTGCAATTGGCGTTATCAGAAAGCTTACACATAAGTAAGCCGTATATCTCGCTTGTGCGGGGCGGTTAATCCGCTCCGCATTTTTTATTTTAGAAAGGAGAAAAAAATATGAAAATAAAACTTCGGCGGTTCGTGTCAATCCTCTCCGCTATGGTGTTAATGATATGTTGTGCCGTTCCTGCGTTTGCTGTTGATACTGTTGAAAAAAATGATTTTTCAAAAGTTAAATGGTCTGTCGTTAATAGTACTTCTGATATTCCTCATTCTTCTGATGTTATTTCTTATTATTCTGAACATTTTGACACTCTCCCTCAAAATTATGCTTTGATTTATACAAAAAACTCTTCAGGCGATGTTAATACTTCTATGATTTGGCTACCTGATGATGCGTTGATGTGTTATTATTTTACTGATAATCAGTTTCGTTATTTGTCTCATTCTGATTTTGATATTTCTCGTGTTTCTATGTATTTTTATGCAAATGGTAATAATTATAAATCTTTTTATTCATCCTTTCGCTTTGATAATTCTCCCACACCTGACTACAAATATTCGGGTATTCTTTACCATTTTGGCGTAGACGGCTTTGATATTTCTTCGGCAAAGGTTTATATACATTCAAAATTGTATGATTGGGATAATTTTGATAATAAATTAGAGCCTTCCGCCCCACCAGTTCCCTTTACTGTCGATTATTCCCCTGCTCTCTCTGAGGGCATGAGCCGCAAGGGAACTCTTGTCGCTCCGGGTGCAAGTAATGACGGACAGGAAATTGAAAGCAATGGTCTTAACGTCCGTGTCACACTAACGGACGAATTTTTAAAACTCCGTGACAGCTATGATGAACTTAAAGATTATACATATGAATTTGTATGTTATATTACTACTTCCCCGCCTGAAAAGTCGTCTTATGAAGAAAGCGTTAAAAACGCTGTTTATACTTCTTTGGACTATGGCAAATATATGTATACTACAAGCGGCGTTGTTGATGATGTTACGGACGACAATAAAGAGCCTGCAGAATGGATAAAGGCAGAGGGCATAAATGCAGGTTACATTATTGGTAAGGGTGGCTCTGTCAAGAATGTTACTATCAATCTTGAAAATCTTGATAGTTCACAGTTCACAGCCGATACAAAGCTTTATATCGTGGTATATGGTCGCTTGACCTCTCTTTCAGTTCCTACTCCTGATTACTTTGACCTTGACAATCAAGGTTATTTGTGCAATCAAGGTTCTTTGAATACAAAGCAGATTGTAACAGTAAATGCTGACCCCGAAACAGGCGAGGGAACAGACGTTGTAATGCCTGATTACTATTGTGTAACGTCAACGGCATTTAATTATAAAGATTATCCTGAATATAAGCCGAAAATCTTCAAGAATGGTGCTGAAATGGATACAAACAAGCCGTTTACTGATTACCTTGATAAGAAGTTGACTCCTGATTATATGTATGATTATGATATGGATAAAAACGGAGAAAGCGGTCTTGCTCCTGACGATTTCGAGAAGTATGAGGAACAAAAAAATCTTGATAAAAATTTCGGTTCTGTTGATTTCGGACTTGACAGCATTAAATCAGTTTTTGACGGCTCGTCCGACTTTTTCAAGTTCTTAACTGCAAGTATCGGCATTTTGCCCACAACGTTTTTAACTATCCTCATCTCTTTCTTTGTTGTCATGTTAGCAATATGCGTTGTTAAATGGGTCTTGAAATAGGGGGTGCAAAATGGATTGGTTTTCACTTATGAAGTCGCTTTTTGTTTCAATTCAACACTTAATGTGCTTGCGTATTCGTTTCGGTGAATTTAGTTTTACAGTAGGTGCAATGATTATAGGATTGTTTGTTATATCCTGCTCCGTTGCCCTGTTACGTTATCTTTTCCACAATACATAAGGAGTTGTTAAAATGGTTGCAATATTAAAATTATTCGTCCTGTCACTGATAGTAATTCTTGCTATCAGTGCAGTTCTTGGCGTGGTTGCGTTCTTTATGGACTTGCACGCCTTTAAATCTGAAAAAGACTTGTTGCTTCCTCGTAAACGGCTTATAGAAGCACTATACCAGGAACAGGAGTTAAAAAAGCAATCGGCTGAACAGCCACAGGACACGCCACAGAGCGACAATCAAGAGCCTGAGAAAGAGGGGTGGTAAATGTGTTATATGATGTTCAAAACGCCTGTTATCAGTTGCTAAAGCTCCTCGGCTGTGACTTAGCCGCTATTGACGTTATTAAAACGTGGAAACAATTCGGTGTGTTGTGCATTGAATTTGTGTTCGCTTGCTTAATGCTTTTCCTGCTTTGGAAAATGCTTTACAATGCTATGATACGCTTTTTCAATCCTCGGAGGTAGCAATGTTCTTTTTACCGCTTTATATCGCACTCACTGTCGAGTGCATAATACTTATAATATTCTTTCTGAAAGGTGATTAAATGGTTCTATTCGATTACTTTGTACGTCTGCCGTCCTTGGCGGCTTATACTGCCTATGATAAGGCTACAGCTTTATATTTTAATTGGTCGCAAATATTCAATGGTTGGGGCATACACTTATTTGTCGGTAAATTCGGAGCAGGTAAAACCTCGCTTATGGTCGCTGAAGCTTATGAACTCTGTCGCAAATATCCGCAACTTCATATCTTGACAAATATCAATATCAAAAACTTCCCCGATTATACTGAGATAATCCCCTTGAACACTGCACAAGATATCCTCAACGCCCCTAAAAACACGCTTGTACTTATTGATGAAATAGGTACTATATTCAATAGCCGTGACTTCTCGGGCGGTAAATGTGCCGTTCCTAAACCTTTATTTCAGCATTTGTGCCAATGCCGTAAACGGCGTATGATGATATATGCAACAGTGCAACGTTTCAACTTGCTTGACAAACAAATAAGAGATATCACCGCAGATGTGACCGCTTGCCATACGCACTTCAAGCACCCATTCTGCCGTATACAGACAGGTTACACCTATGATATAGAGGAATACGAACTCTATTCGGAAAATAAGGCTTATACTCCTGCTCAGATGTATAACCGCACATACTTACAAACAAATAAACGCCGTCAGCTCTACGATACATCACAGCTTGTCACAAATATGCTTGCTAAAGAGTATCTCAGTGATGAAGAAATACTCGCCAATCGTGAGGGCATAGAGCCTAACACACAGCCACTTGACCGAAAGCAAAAGAAATCTATTCGTAAGCGGAAAAATGCTTGGTAAATGAAACAACTCGCAGTGGTTGCCGTTAGGCTCACTGCGAGTTGTTGTCTTTGTTGTAATTATTGCCCTGACTAAATCTATTAATCAGTATCATATTAGTGTCTAACAAGTTCTTGTTCATCATTTCAAGTCGCTTGTTTGTTTCCTGTAATTCCTTGTAGGTCTTTTCTGTGTTGCCTGCTGTGCAGATTATCGCAACAAACAATATTATGTTGATTATGATAGCAACTATTGCTATCACAACAGCCGTTGCAACTGCTGTTTCGCTCATTTCAATTAAACCCATGTTCTCACCCCTCGTCTGTATGTGTCTTTATTACAATGTGGCTGTCCTCTGCTGATTTTATCTCCTGTCTGACAGCATATTTCAAATACCCTGCCTTTGACATTCCTAGTTCTTTTGCTCTGTCCTCTATCATTCTGTTAAACCCTTTAGGTGCTTTAAATTGCACTTTCTCTGTGTTTTCCTTATCCCATTTATCACGGGCTTTTCTTTGTGCTTCTGATACTGCCATTAAATCACCACCTTGCTATTATTATACATCATAATTTAGTAAATGTCAACAATTATTTCTACGGTATCCCGTAACAGTTTCTTTACAAATAGTTTACTATATATATGTATATCTCTACGGTATCCCGTAGTATAATATATACAGACAAAGGGAAAGCGGATAACCCACAAACCGCAGAAAGGATTGATTATAATGAAAAATATTATGCCAACAATACCAACTGCAACAGAGCTTGCAATTAAGTATGCAAAGCGTGAACAGCTTAGAATTATTATCGAAAAGGCTTATAATATTCATGCTGATTGCGAATATGAAGCTTTATCAAAGCTGATTGCAGAACTTAAGCAAATGCTTGAAGAAACATAAAACTTAGAATATGAAAGGGTGTTTAAAATGAAAAAACTAATTTTATATCGTGTTGATTTTGACATTGGTTAATATTTTTTCTTTTTTGGAAAGATGATGACGATTAAATCTCGAAACTTTGATAGGGAGAACAATTTCCCCTTTGTCAATACCTACTTATGTCCTTCTCAACCAAACCCCGCTCCTGCGGGGCGGTCGGTCTGCGACCGTTTCAGACGGCGTAGCTGTCGGAGCCGTCGGCTCTGGAGATTTTCGGCTTGCGAACTTTCGACTTAGACAAAGGTAAAGAGCCGAAAACTGCACGAATGTGCAGCTCTTTCACTTGTTGGGTTTTTCTTTTGGAATCTCTCAACCCCTCGGAAAAAGTCGGGGTTAGTATTACCCCCGACTTCTGATACATGATACAAAGTAGTTTAAACAGCGTAAATGCGTGTTTTCCCATGTCACAAAATTTTGTGACAACTTCTGATACAAGATAAGGTGGTGTTTCTATATATGGCGGAGTTTAATTGCCGCTCTGCTTTCTGTGTTATAAATAACCCTCGCTACGATATTACATACAAGCACAATGAAGAGGGGGAGATAATCAAAGACGAGAACGGCAAGGCGGTTATATTAAAGCAAGAGCCTACGGAGTATCACTCATTGACAGAACAACAGATATGTGATGATGTTCTTAATAAATGGGTCGGTGATGATGATAAGCGAACAGGAGCGGTTTTATTCTGCGTGTCTGCCCTCGGTCTTGAACACTTGCATTGTGTGTTTGAAAGTGAGAAGACGTTCCGCCCGCTGTCTGCCTTGAAAAAGCTTTTTCCTAAAGTACATATTGAGATAACCAAAGGAAACAAAAAGCAAGTCGAGGATTATATAAACAAGGTTGGCAAGTTCGAGGAAAAGGGCGAAAAGATTATAGCAAAATCGCAGGTCGGTGAGATTAAAGGCTGTCAAGGCAAGCGTAACGATTTGATTTCAATGTCTGATATCCGTGACCTTATTTACAGCGGACAAACTCCAAACGATATTTACCGACAGTTTCCGCAGGCTATCAAGTCCAAAACTGCAACAGAAGAGTTATTTTATTTGTATCGTAAGGACAACACACCGCCCGAACGTGATGTCAAAGTACATTGGCTGTTTGGCGGTACTGGGTGCGGAAAATCATACACATACATTGAACTTTGTGAAAAGCATGGTGATGTAAATATCTATCGTGTGACCGACTATGACCACCCTTTTGACGGCTACCAAGGCGAACCGATACTTATTCTTGATGAGTTCCGTGGGCGTATCTCATACAGCTACTTGCTCATTCTGCTTGACAAGTACCGCTCTCAGGTATCTGCACGATACAGCAATAAAATGACGTTATGGACGGAAGTATATATAACCTCGCCGTTCCTGCCTACAGAACTCTATCAAAAGGCGGCTGAACGTAATGACGGCATAGACAAGCTTGAACAGCTTACAAGGCGTATTGATGATATAGTGTATTGTTTCAAATATACCGCCGAGAACAATAGCGGCACATTTTATTGTAAATACAACGTTGATTTTGACCTGCATTGTGATAGCCACGCTATCCGTGAACAGTGTTCACACGTTCGTCACGAGGTTTCACAAATGGGATTGTTCACACTTATGGACGGCTTAACGTCAAAATTTGTTGAAAATAAATCGCAAAGTTAGTGTCACGAGGAAAATTTTTAAACTCTGAAAGGAGCAAAGCGACTGTAAGAGGTTAAAAATTTAGGCAATGGAACGATTGAGCAAAGCAAAATCGGTCGCTTGCCGTTCCGCCACAGCGTCAGCCGTGGCATAAGTGACACGATAAAGAAAAGCCAACTCAAAAGCCGAAAAAGCAAAACAAGCCAAACAAAATAAAGTAAAAATATTTAATGTAAGAAAACGGCAATTTTACAACGCCGTAAAAATATGGTATAAATAAATCAGGAGGTACATCATGAAGCAAAAAGAAATTTGCAAGGAAGAAATTAACCTGTTCTATTTGTGGCTCTGTGGCACGATAGGCAAGGAGAAAGGAGAGGATAAAAGGATTGTGTATCTGTGCTGTCCTGCTGAGCGTGATACGCTCCTCAGAACGTTTCTTGAAGAATACAACGCACAGCACCGCTACAGTGCATTTAAAAAGGCTTTCAAGCCTACCACACGCATTATTACAACAAAAAGAGTGTAGTCATTATAAACCCATGTACGCCAATACATGGAATGACTACACCCAAATAACACCCACGCAAAAGGAGTTATTACCATGAAATTTAAAGATTTTTATTACAAGGACTTTCGCCCCTCTTATTTAGAGGGCGTTGTCCGCTACCCTGAGCAAACCGATTATGTAATTGAGCAGAATTGCAAGCCGATTAACGGCAAGGAACTTTCAGAAATCGGTCTTTCTGATCTCAATAACCTTATCAAGATATGTGATGATACATACTGCATTGACAGAGTGAAAAAGCTCCGCAGTGTCCTTAAACGTATCATGCGTTACGCTTACGCTTGCCGTTATACGCCTATTGACCTATCTGCATTCGAGTTAAGGCGGTGCAGAAAACGCCCTGAAACAGTGCAACAGCTATCATTTACGGCAGAACAAGCCGCCTTTCTGACTTCGGGCGATAGCACTATAATGAAGATGTTCCGCTTTGAGTGCTTGACAGGTCTACGCCGTGAGGAAATACTCGCCTTGCGTTGGGAAAACGTTGATTTAAAGGCACGCCGTATCTTTGTTTGTCAAACTGTAGTTGTTCTCAAAGGGCGTGCAAGATTGGTCGATGATACTAAAAATCACAAGTTCCGCTACGTTGAACTTAACGAAACGGCTTATAAACTTCTTCTTACACTGCCTGTTACCTGTGATTTCGTTTTTGGCAATCCACGTTCAAAGAATTTTCTCAGCCCTCGCCGTTATCATGAGGAATATAACACAATGTTTATTCGCAAGAATGAGGAATGGAAAAAGACACACTCAGAGGGCTTGCCACACCTCACGCCGCACAAATTCCGTCACACTTTCGCAAGTCTGCTTACTTCTAATGGAGCTGATGTCAAGACAGTTGCCGACCTGCTCGGGCACACAAAGCTTGACACCACAAATATTTATTTGCACTCTTATGATGATTTACGCCGTCAGGCGGTCGATAAGATACAATTAGATAATTAATTTAACAACCGCACCGAGGGCTTTTGGTCGGAGTGACCTGATTTGAACAGGCGACCTCTACCACCCCAAGCCCACGCACGAAGTGCGCAGGGCGTTTTTTTATGTCCGAAGCATTAAATGTTGAGGGTGCAGGGCGCACAAAGCTGTGCTGTGCGCCTTGCCTGCCCCCTGCCTGAGTGGCGGTCGCCAAAGTTTTGAACGCAGTGAAAAACTTTGTGTGACATCGCCACGCGCCCACCTCTGGGGTGCAGGTCTGCACACTGTCGCAATGCTGTGCGTTCCCTTTGTTCTGATTTTGTTATATCGGAGCGACAAACAAGCACCGCTTCTCAATTTTATTCCGTAGTGGTCAGCATTTTGTATTCTCGCCGTTTAGGCGACACTCAGAAGTCTTGATAGTCATTCGGCTCTGTGTATTCCTCTTGCTCCTGTCGGTCTATGTCATTGCTGTCATTGAGGTATTTCAGCTCGTCAAGTATGTCCTCTTGTTGGTCGGAGATGTTTTGCAGTAGCTTGATTATGGTGTCTTGTCCTCTGTCCTGATGTGATTGTCTTATGGATATGTTGAAAACACAAATAATTAAAGCAATAACAATTACTAGCCAAATTATATTCAACCCAATGAATATAGCTGTTGCTGTTTCTGCATTTTGAAATAATTCCTCTAGCATGATTACTCCTCTTTATCCTTATTAATTTTTATCATTATCTGTCCTATTTTCACAAGCGTTTCATTTTGCTGTTTCAATAGTTCCGCTTGCTCCTTGTTTCTCTTTGAAAGATCATTAACAGTTTTGCAAAGGTCAAGAAATTTGCAGATTAAATAAATAATAAGCAAAAAGATTAACGCATCTATGATAATTCGTCCGATAAGTATATATGCTAAAGTCTTGTCTAAACCTAACATTTATTTTCCCTTTATTTTTACTACTGCATTATTGTTGTTGTTTTGATTTATGTTAATTTTTCCGTTGTTCTCTTGATAACTTTCTACATACTTTTTTAGTATGTATTCAATCTGTTTATTTTTACTTCTTCCCTCGCTTTTGGCAATTTCAACAAGTTTATTGTTTAATTCATCAGAAATTCTTAACATAAAGCTTGTTGTTTCCATTGTATCACCTCCATACCATTATAGTACCACAAATTTCACAAAAAATCTAGTATCATTTTGGTAACTATTTATATTGACATTATGGTATCATTATGGTATCATTTAATTGTTATCAAAGTGGTATCAAAATAGTACATTTTAAGGTATTGCAATGATAATCGTAAGTGTCCCATGGAATTTTTTTAAATTAAATTTATTTGAGTGAAGCGAAAAGAAATTTAAGTTAAAAAAATAGGCAATGGAATTCATGAGCAAAGCGAATGAAGTCGCTTGCCGTTCCGCCCCAGCGCCAGCAGGGGCAAAAGGGACACGAAAAAGAAACACAAAGGAAAAGGCACGAGGAAAAGCCGAAAAACCTCAGAAAGGAAAAAAACATGAAAACAACTATTGTAGGCTGGACAAAAAAGAAAGCATTTAACGGAGTAATAGAGGGCAAGCAGATCAACAGCCCCGAAAAGGTCGTATTTCAGCTTCTGCAGGAAGTTGATAACCCCGACTGTCACGGAAAAATGGTCGATACGCTTAAAATACCGACCGAAAATGCAATCAGACTTAACGGAAATTCTGAGGACTTCAACAAGCTTCTCGGCTGTGATGTAATGCTGAACTATCAGATATTCAACGGACGTTCTCAGCTTGTTGATATCACTGTAATCAATGCAGACGGAACACTTCACCGCAACACAAAATAATTAGCGGTGAAACCGCTGTTATAAAAATTTAATAAGAAAGGAGTTTTGCTAATAATGGAAGCTGTAACAACAATGCTTAGTAATGCCGTTACTGTTTTTGGTTCTTGTTGGGACGCTATGACAAGCAACGTACCTATTGCAATTCTTGTAGGTCTGTCTCTTCTCGGCTCAGGTGCAGGACTTTTCGCAAAGTTCAGACACGCTGTATAAGCAAAACCATTTACATAAGCGGAGTAATTCAAATTGCTCCGCTTAATTTTTTTGAAAGGAAGTTGATAAATTGAGAAAAAAGATTAAGCAAGTGTTGTGTATGATCTCTGCACTTGTTGTGATGATATGTTGTGCCGTTCCTGCGTTTGCTGATGATACAGTAACTAAAAATGACCTGTCAAGCGTTAAATGGAATATTGTTAGTAAATCTTCTGACATTCCGCATTTTACTGATGTTTATAATAATTTTTCTTCAACTATCTCTAAAACTGATAATTATATTGCTGTTTATGGTAAAAAATCTGACGGCACATCAGAAACTAATATTCTTTATTTTGACCCTACCGCTATTGCATATTATAGCTTTACAAATAATCAATTTTTGTTTGGTTCAAATTATGCGTATGATTCACAACGTCTTTTATTCAAATTCGATTCTTCTGATAATAAAACTGAATCTGTTGGTTATGGCGGTTGGAATGTTACTAAACCTAGTGGTTTTACAAAATCTGAATGTAAAGGTTTATTAAATCTTAATGACTATGTTCAATCAACTGTTAAAGTATATTTCCATACAAAAGTATATGATTTTGACAATTTAGAAAACGAGTTAGAACCCCCTGACCCTAACGCTGTTCCTGCTCCGTTTACTGTTACATATAGTCCAGACTTGAAACTTAATCTTAAACGTAAAACTTCTGATTATGAAACAAAGTCTATTGATGTTACATTGACTCTTAATCAAGATTATCTTGATTGGTATATTAGGCGCTATGCTGAAATGAAATTAAATGTTGAAGTTGGAAAACTTGATAGTGAAAGTATTGAAGCTATTCTTGGTACAAAAAATCTTGCAGAAGTTTTTGATTTAACAGGCTGTGGTAAATCTAAGTGTATTTATTTTATATCTCTTTCAGATCCCTCTAAACCTCTTAGAACTGTTACACAAAACAGTGTATATACATATCTATCTCAACAACGTTATAGTATTGTTGATAAAGATAATGGAGATATAGACGGCTCAACTAGTACGGCTGTTTATGCTAATGGTTTGTATCCGTACTTTACTGTAGATTTTAAAGAATATTTCAAACATACAATGCAATCTGATATTGCTTTTGAAAATTGTTCTTACAAAAAATATCAGGCTGTTGTAAAAAACTTGCCTTCATATCAGCTTTCTATACCTCTTGAAAATATAGATGCAGAAAAGTTTGAAGTTATATCCGTTCTTAATTCTATCCTTACTTGTGAAACTTTATTCCCTACGGAAAGCGGTCAATCTGTTTTTGATGATAGTTTTAAATCAGCTTATAGCGTTGATAGAGGTCCTAAAGGTGTTTCCTTTAATAATATAGATTATGTTGATGTTGATAAATGGGATACTGATGATACAGGTTATCTTGACTATTTTTCAAAATCTGATTGTTATTCTGTTTATACTGCTAAATTTAGTTTTGATAGTTATCCTAAATATGTTCCTCTTAAAGACGGCAAGGGCAATGATATTGATATGATTAAAACTAACCCTTTTGATTATTCAATGCACCCTGTTAAACCTGGTACATATCAATCTGTAAATAAAGACGGTACTTTATCAGAAGAACGCACACTTGAAGAACAGAAGAAGCATGATAAAGATAATACTTTTTCTAAAAATTTTGCTAGTGTTGATTATACTGATTTTTCATCTATTTTTTCAACCTCTAGTTCATACTTTGAGTTTTTAACTGCTTCAATCCGTATTCTTCCAGATTGGTTTATTGCTACTTTTACAGCATGGTTTGTTACATTTCTCACACTTGCACTTATTAAGTATGTCATTCAATAAGGGGGTATATTATGCGTGTAGTTGCTATTCTTGTATCTGCTATATTGTTTTATCTTATCCCCGACGCTGTTCTTGAAACTATTTTTTCAACTGGCTTTACTGCCTGCCGTAACATTTCTCAGTATATTTTTAATGCTGTTTCTAATATTATTAAATAAGGTGGTGTGTATGGATATTATTTATGCTTTTAAAGCTATCTTTTATAATTTAACTCTCTGTATGTCTTATACTTTTGATTTTGGCTCTTTTACTTTTTCTCTTGGTTCTGTCGTAGTCGGTAGTATGGTTTTATCTTGTTCTGCTGCTTTCATTATATATCTTTTAAAACGATAGGAGTAATTATAATGGTTAATATAATATGTTTTGTTCTTGCCGTATTGATGATTTTTTCTCTTGTATGGCTCGTTAGGAGGTAGAAAAATGCTTAACTTGGTTTTGTTTATACTCGTTGTCTGCTTTATGGTTTGTACTATAAGCGGTGTTATAGGTTTTTTTACTGACCTTAGAAACTTCAAAGCTGAACATGAGTTCAGCGGAAACAGAAAACAGCTTATTGAGTTTTTGATGTTCGGTGAAGATGTTGAAATTAAAGCCGTTCCTGCGGTTGAAACTAATGATAGTGAGGTGAACGATAATGAAAGTACACATAGTGTTTGATGAAAACAATCCATTTTTTCAACTTTTGAAGTCAATGGGCTGTGATCTCTCGCAAGAAGTCATGAATAGATATGACGCTTTGCTCCTCGGCATGGCTTTTATATTTGCTGTTGTTATGCTCTGTATCTTCTGCAAGTTCTTCTATAATGTGATGATACGCATGACACGTTGTGCAAGTGCTGTGTAGGTGATTTGTTATGATTATATTTGACTACATAAAACAAATACCGCCCTTTATCGCCTATGAGGTGTATGACCACCTTTTCGGTGCATACTTCAACAATTCCGCTATTTTTCAAGGTTGGGGCATTCACCTTTATACCGGTAAATTCGGCACTGGTAAAACGTCAACTCTCGCTCAGATAGCATATAACTATTGCGTGCGTTATCCTCAGTTGTCTATACTTACAAATATTAATCTTCAAAACTTTCCTGAGTGGACTAATATATATAAGCTTAATTCCGCACAAGATATCCTGCACGCTCCTAAGAATTGTATAGTCGTAATTGATGAAATAGGTACTATTTTTAATTCTCGTGATTTCTCAGGTGGTAAAAGAGCCGTTCCTAAACCGCTTTTTCAGCACCTTTGTCAATGTAGAAAGCGCAAAATGATGATACTTGCTACAGTGCAACGCTTCAATCTTCTTGATAAGCAGATACGAGATATAACGGCTACTGTGTCAACGTGTCGTGCTACATTCCGTCACCCTTATACACGTCTTATTAAGGTTAAAACCTATGATATAGACGAGTATGAAGCGTATACGGAGAATAAGTCATATATGCCGAAAAAGCTTTATAGCCGTTTGTATTTGCAGACTAATCAGAGCCGACAGCTTTATGATACTTCTCAGCTTGTAGATAATATGCTTGATAAGGAGTATATTAGTGATACAGAAATACTTGTCAATCGTGGAGTAGATGTCACAAGTGACATAATGCACGATAGAAAGACAAGCAGAAGCCTGCGAAAAAGACGTGGCGTATAGCCACGAGCGACCGCAGGGGCGAGCGCTTGCGCCGCCCTGCGGTGCGTGTGGCTATTACTTGATATTAGCCACAAAAAGTACTCACTTTTAAAAATGAGGTGTTAAAAATGCCCCTAAAAACGTCCTCTAAAGAGGTCAAGTGCAATACAAAGATAAAGGAATATCGTGACGGCAGTTACACTATAACACGTTCTGACCGACACATATTTAAAGACCCTGCATTTGAGTATCACTGCAAGCATGAGCATAGTATTGACGAACGTTCAAGACAAGAGCAACTTAAAAAGGCTCGTGAAAATTACATATGTTATTTTGAGTATGAGGACGAAAACGGAAACATAATGCTTGATATGCTTGATACTCGCAAGTTTAAAGATAAGCAGTCACAAAGCTGTGAAGTTCGTTCCGATAGTGTTCAAAGAGCAAAGCAAAGTATCTTTGATATTGTTTATCAGAATGATTGGAAGTACTTTCTTACTATAACATTTAGCGGTAAAGATTTTGACCGCTCCGACCCTCGGGAAGTCTTTAAGCCCTTGAAACGTTGGTTTGATAATGCTGTTCAACGTAAAGGCTTGCGTTATGTTCTTGTTCCTGAGTTTCACAAAAAAGGCGGTATACATTGCCACGCTCTCATAAACGATTGTGATTTTAAGTTCGTTGATAGTGGTACACGTCTTGTTAAGGGTCATGACAAGCCTCTTAAAATAGATACTATAAAGCGCCTGCATATATGTGATAAACTCGGCTGTGATATATCTGATTTGCCTGTTGTATTTAACGTATCTGATTGGCGCTATGGTTTTTCAACAGCTATTCAGACTTACGGGCAGATGTCTAATTTAGCATTTTACGTCACAAAGTACATAACTAAGGACGTAAAAAAAATCTTCGGTAAATTCTTCTGGAGTAGCAAGAACATTGTTCGTAAAACTAAAGAGATCTATTGCAATTCAGATTTCAAAGATGATTTGCCGATAGTCTCTCCCCCTCGTGCTAATGTCTGTTATCAGTATGAAAGTAGTTTCACCTTTTCAAGTCAAGTCGAAAAGAACTGCAATGATATACTTCAATATCTTAAAGAGAATGGAAATGATGATGTTTTATGATTTTTAAAGAATGGTTTGATATGTTCTATAACGCATACTGCGTTGATGTGATAGCCTATGATTGCTATAAGGACTATTACTATATTAATCAAAAACACTTCGGTTATATTGCCGATATGGAGCTTCTGAGTGTAAAGCCTATTGATATTCAGAACTGTTTAAAATCTACTCTTACATACAGTAACGAACGTCAACGCCGTGCATACTTTCTGTTAAAACGTGTTTTCCGTGAAGCTATAGTTAATGGTTATTGTGACAAAAACCCTTGCGATTATGTTAAACCTCCAAAACGTATAAAAAAAGAAGCTGAATATTTCAGCCCCGATAATCTCGTACATCTTTTTGATGATGATAGCAGCGTTTGCAGAATGTTTCAGCTTGACTTGTGGACAGGTCTCCGCCGTGGTGAACTTCTCGCTCTTAGTTGGGATAACATTGACCTTGATAACAGATATCTTAAAGTTTGTCAGACACTCGTACATACTTCATGCGGTGATAGGATTGTACAGACCACAAAATCTCGCCGTGATAGGCTTATCCCCTTGCATAGTAATGCAATAGCTATTCTTCATCAGATACGCTCTCAGGACGTTTCAGACGGCTTTCTGTTCGTTTCACCTATAACGCATACAGTAATATCTCTTAGACGTTATAACAGGCTCTATAGAACGTTCTATGAGCAACAAAAAACAAAGTATCCTGATTTACAGTATCTCACCCCACACAAGCTTAGACATAGCTATGCAACGTATCTTATTCAGTGCGGTGCAGATATCGAAACCCTTAGAGCATTGCTCGGACACGTTGATATAACAACTACCCAGCGTTATGTACATAGCAATTTCAACCAAATGTGCAAAGCTGTTAATAATCTCAAATTTGAATAATAAAGGAGCTTTTAAAATGAAAGAGTTTAATTTTTGGTGTAAAGAAAATACCGTTCATGGCGAATGTGCCAATAAGCTATGCGATTATGATAACTGTTGCTGTTATGCCCACTGTGAGGAATGTATATTTTACCTCACTGATTCCCCTGCTTGTGAGAATTGTTCTGTTCCGTGTTATGATGATTAATATTTACTTGTGTATGTTTTTTGCTTCTTTTTTTCGTTCAAAAGCATTCGGGCGGTAAGGTCGAACTCGCTGTGGGCAGAACTTTTGAACGAATGGGGTCACAGTTCGACATTTCAGTATTTAGGCGCAAGTCTTGCCGTCTGCTCTGCCGTTCGCTATACGCAAAAGCAGGAAGAAGATTAATCTTCTTCCTGCATATCCTTTTCAAGTAGTTCAATTATAAGGGCGTTCAGGCTCTTGCCTTGCCGTTCTGCATAGGCTTTGTAGACTTCACGCTTGCCTTTTGGCACTCGTACTTTGATATCGTCAAGGTTATTTTTCATGTACTTTGCAGTTGCTTTTTTTTGTGCTTCTGAATATGCCATAATATCACCGCCTTTACTGATATTATACTACATTTTATATATGTGTACAATATACATAATGTACAATATGTACCCTATATATTTGTTTGATTTGTCAATTGATATATTGTACCCGATATGTTATAATTAATACAGACAAAGGGAAAACGGATAATACCGCAGAAAGGTTGATTAAAATGAAAAAATTTGAAACTATTGATAATTATTATATTCTTGAGTTTGCTTATCGTGTTTACGATGCAAAATGGGTAAAGGAAGGTCTTATTTTAGAGAATAACCCTTATGATGTCACTGCACAAGAAAATGAAGAAAAACTAAGTAGGATATGCTTTCAGCTTATGTATGCAATGAATTCATATTATGAAAAAGGTATGATTACTCTTACTGCTATATCCGATTATGATATTTATAAATCGGCTTATAGCTATACTCTTGGTTTAATCAAAAGAAAATCATCGTCTTTAATTTGGTCGAAGTCTGCTCTTGAAAACTTTGCTTCTGAATTACATGAAAAAATTATTGCACTTGAAAATCTTTAGCACTATTCAACTAAAAACGGCTCTCCACAATAGCGGAAAGCCGTTTTTACATATTGGTCGGAGTGACCGGATTTGAACCGACGACCTCTACCACCCCAAGGTAGCGCGCTACCAATCTGCGCCACACCCCGATATCGTATATATTATACCCGATTTGGATACAATAGTCAAGAGTTTTCAGTCAAAATAAAAAAATTGCAAAAAAGGTATTGACATTCACATTCATTTGTGATATAATAAATAAGCACTCAGGAGAGAGCAGTAAAAAAGCAGTAAAATATCGCGGGATGGAGCAGTTCGGTAGCTCGTCGGGCTCATAACCCGAAGGTCGTTGGTTCAAATCCAGCTCCCGCAACCAGTTTCAGGACTATCGTTTGATAGTCCTTTTTTCATGCCCAGATCACCCACAAATACCACAAAAAGATCGGCCAGTAATCCCATTTTGGATCTACTGACCGATCTTGCTGTTTATTCACTTGCACAAAACATAACGCCAGCCTTAAATCAACGTTCCTTGTCCGTCAGCTCAAACCTGATACTGTGCAGGTCAAGCCCATTCTGCGCAAAGTATATCCTGAAAGTTGTGAAGCGTGAGAACATAGGCGTTTCCTTTTCCATTGAAACAGCCTTGCCGCCAGTGCCGTTGAACGTGAACGTACCCACCGCAGTTCCCATGCTGAACAGCGTCATAGGTATCTGTGCAAGCTCACTCTGCGTAGAGCTTGCCGTAACTATCACCCTGTAAATACCGAAGTTTGACAGGTCAAGAGCAAAGCTGTAAGAAGTGCCTTTCTTTGTGTCAACATCACTAAGGTCAAGAGTTATGTCACGGTCTACCTTGTAAAACTGTACAGGCTTGTCATCCTCCTGCTCCTCGTCCTCTCGGTTTATCACCTTGACAGTATCTCCTATACCCTCCGCACGCTTAAGAGCATTAGTGTGAAGTAGAAATCCGCATATGTTCGCCGCATTTCTCTGAAGCTCACACCTCTCTATACCGCCATTTTCAAGGGCAACAAGCGTGTTATCGTCATTCTTTTCTCCGTCAGGACAAACCATGTAAACATCGTTCTGCGCCCTAGCCATAGCCGCAAAATCCGTCTTGTCAGGCTCTTTTCCACGAACGTTTATGTTCGCCCACCAGTCCGTCATGGTGAAGCCCTTGAAGCCCCATTCCTCACGAAGTATCACTGTGTTAAGGTCAAAGTTTCCTGCCGTCCACAAGCCGTTTACTCTGCCATATGTGGTCATAACAGAGGAAGCTCCTCCCTCTTTTACCGCTATCTCAAAACCCTTTAGATATATCTCCCTGAGTGCTCTTTCCGATACCACCGAGTCGATAAAATGCCTGTTTGTCTCACGATTGTTCGCACAGAAGTGCTTTATCGTACCTGTCACCCCTGCACCAGCCATGCCCTTTAACTCAGCCGCCGCCATTTTGCCCGTAAGAAAAGGATCTTCCGAGAAATACTCAAAGTTTCTGCCGTTCAAAGGGTGTCTGTGAATGTTCATTCCAGGGCCAAGCAGACAGTCCACCTTGTTAGCCGCCATTTCAAGCCCCATAAAAGTGAAAAGCTCACTTGTAAGCTCCTTGTTGAACGAAGAAGCTATCATAGTGCCGTTTGGCAGGCTGAAAGCCTTTGTGCCACAGTCAAGTCTCATGCCCGACGGGCCGTCCGAACAGCAGCCAGCAGGTATGCCAAAACCATTGAGATTTTCCGACACTCCCCCGAACGCCGAAGCCGTACCAGCAGTGACCCTAGGGCTTCCCATGCCCTCGCCCCTTATAATGCAGGAAAGGTCATAGTCTGAAAGCTGTGCAATAAATTCGTCCATTGTGTTCTTGCCGTTCTTAACGTCCCAAAGCTTTATGCCCTTGTCACCAGTGTATGCTATCTCTTTCGGAAGCTTCTCCAAACGCCTTGCACTTTCGTCTACCTCAGATACAGGCACAGCCTCTCTGCCAATGCTGAAAGCTCCGCCCTCGCAAACAGGCTTTATCCTCTCAAAACTCTCCACAGGAGCAAGCGACTGAGTGAGCCTTTCTGTTACCAGATCCTCACCCTGCTCAAAACTGCAAGCATATTCAGCACTTCTCACGTCACTGCCCACATAGAATTTATATTCCCCTGCTTCAAACACATAGCATGACTTGTTGCCCGTCACACCCGAATCGTCATAAGAAGCAAGCTTTGCAATATCTACCGCTATCTCAACCACCTGCTCTTCCTGTGGTACAAGCTCCCTGGTCTTTTCAAAGCCGCAAAACACTCTAGCCGCCTTTCCGAGCCTTCCCTGCGGAGCTTCGCAGTAGACCTCTATTACCTCTTTGCCCTTGTAAGAACCGATATTTTTCGCCGATACAGAAAGCTTCACAGCCCCCTCTGTTATCTCAGCCTTTTCCGTCTTTATCTCAAACTCAGTGTATGAAAGGCCAAACCCGAACGGATAAAGCACCTTTTCTTTAGCAAAAGTCTCAAAATAGCGATATCCCACATAAATATCCTCAGCGTAAATATCCCTGTTTTCCTCCCTGCCGAAATTAGCGTCCGAAGGGTAGTCCGACGCTTTGTATGCGATAGTGTCAGGAAGCTTTCCGCTTGGGCTGACCTTTCCTGTCAAAACGTCTGCCGTACCCTTTCCGCCTGTCATTCCCCCCTGCCAAACATAAAGCACAGCGTCAGGGGCAATTCTGTTTATGTCGGTCATATCAATGATATTTCCCACGTTAAGAAGCAAAACAACTTTTTTGTAATTCTCCCTCACCACCGTGAGCATAGCTATCTCGTCATCGCTTAGCAAATAAGAGCCTGCCTCCAGCCTGTTGTCCTGCTCCTCGCCTGCCGTCCTGCCTATTATCACAATGGCAGTTTCACAGCTTTTTGCAGTTTCTTTGACAAGCCCCTCGTCAAGTGGCATCTCTTTCTGCGACCAAGGCTCTCCGCCCCAGCCCTCGCCTAAGTCGAATGGGTTTTCCTTGTCCCATTTTCTGTATGTGTCAAGAAGTTTCTCATTGACCTTTACACCGTTATCAATAAGCCCGTCCAGAATGTTCACTACCTTAGTAACGTTCACCATTCCTCCCGAGCCTGTTCCGCTTTTATAATAATGAAACTGTATGCGTCCGAAAACAGCCACCTCTTTGTCTGCATCAAGTGGCAGAGCATTATTTTCATTTTTGAGCATAACGATTCCCTCAGAAACCATTTTCGCCGCAGTATCAAGATATTTGTTCCAATCAAGTATTCTTTCCATAGCTTTCACCTTTCCAAATTTTCTATTGAATTTCAAAGTGTATTATAGCACAACCCTCCCACCTATTCAATAAAGATACTATGAACAATGGGTTTACTTTTTATATAGCATATTCTGTCCTCAGGAAAAATATTGCACAATGTGTTTATTTGTGCTATAATGAGTATATATGACTGCACCGCACGCTTTTTGTTCGGTGTTCCTTATAAAAAAAATTATTATCGGAGGGGTAAAAGTGGATAATATCGTCACTGTCGGCGGACACATAAACGCATCTATAAACTTTGCCATGCAGCAAAACTATGTCCCTGTCATAAGAAGTCTTGTAGTAAATAACAACTCAGAGGAGGCCCTTGAGAATATCAGCCTTAAAATAACCTTTGAGCCTGAGTTTGCAAAGGAATTTACATATCATATCGGCTCGATACCCGCAAAAAGTTCTGCCGAGATATCCCCCGTGAGGATATCTACCAACACAGATCTTCTTTTCTCTCTTACAGAAAAAATGGTGGGCAATATCACCATTGAGGTGCTTCAAAATGGTGAAAATATCTTCACCTATCAGAACACTATAGAGCTTCTCGCCTGCGATCAGTGGAGCGGTTTGAACATAATGCCTGAGATGATAGCCGCATTTGTTACGCCAAATCACCCTGCGCTCTCCCCAGTTATTCATGACGCTTCCACGTTCCTGAAAAAGTGGAAAGGCGACCCCTCTTTCACAGGCTATCAGACCAACAACCCAAACAACGTGAAGCTTCAAATGGCAGCAATTTTTGCCGCCCTCGTCCAGCAAAAAATAGTCTACAACGATCCTCCTGCAAGCTATGAAGCCATAGGTCAGAGGATACGCCTGCCGCATAAGGTCTTGGAGCAAAAAATGGGTACTTGTCTTGACCTTGCGGTGCTTTATGCCGCCTGCCTTGAAGCGGTGGGACTTCACCCTCTGCTGTTTTTCATGACAGGTCACGCTTTCTGCGGCTGTTGGCTTGAAAACGAAACTTTCGCAGATTGTTGCGTTGACGATGTTTCTGCCATTGAAAAGCGCATTGCAGAAAATGCCGAAGAAATGCTCCTTGTGGAGTGTACAGACTTTGTTGACAGCAACGTTCACGATGTCGAGCGTTTCGACCATGCCATGAAACACGGCAAAGACCATATAAGCAACATGGAATTTCAGTGCGTCATAGACATTATCCGCACCCGTGGAAGTGGCATAAGACCTATCCCGCTGCGTCCCGAGCAAACCTATTCAGGTATGCAGCTTGCAGAAGATTCCGACAAGCCAAAAGAAATGCTCACCCCCTCCGAGCTTAACAGCTCGCTTCTTGGCAAAGTGGCAGAAGGCAACGATAAGCCCGTCACAAAAATGCGCATATGGGAAAGAAAACTTCTTGATTTCAGCCTGCGAAATTCTCTTTTGAACTTCCGTGTCACAAAGAACACCATGCAACTTATGACCGCCGACCTTGGAAAGCTTGAGGACGAGCTTGCAAGCGGAAGTGACTTCCGTATCATGGAAATACCTACCGAGTGGACAGTTTCCACTCGTGACGCAAAAATATTCGCTATCGAGAACGAAAAGGACCTTGTGACAAATATCGCCGAGAACGAGTTCAAAAACAACCGCATAAGAACGTTCCTTAATGAAGCCGACCTTGACTCCGCCCTTAAAAGCCTCTACCGCTCCGCAAAAGTAAGCATGGAGGAAAACGGCAGCAACACCCTTTTCCTCGCTCTGGGACTTCTCCGCTGGTATGAAAGCGACCTTTCCGAAAAGCCACGCTATGCCCCTTTGGTGCTTATCCCTATAGACATCGTCCGCAACACACGCAATAAGGGCTATATAATAAGGAGCAGACAGGAAGAAACTCAAATAAACGTCACGCTTCTTGAATATCTCCGCCAAGACCACGGCATAAGTATCACAGGTCTTGACCCTCTCCCACTTGACGAACACGGCATAGACCTGCCACTTGTTTTCAATACTATCCGTCAGGCGGTTATGGGCAAAAAGCGTTGGAACATCGAGGAATATGCCTTTATCGGTCTGTTCTCGTTCAGCCAGTTCGTAATGTGGAACGACCTTCGCAACCGCTCAGAGGAGATAAGCCAAAACAAGGTGGTGTCCAGCCTTATGGCTGGCTCTCTCACCTATGCCCCCGAGGATATAAGCATAACCCCTGAGAATATTGATTCCGACCTTGACCTTGAAAACATGGCAGTGCCAATGAGTGCAGACTCCTCACAGCTTGCCGCCATTGCCGCAGCAGGAAGCGGACAAAGCTTTGTTCTTCATGGTCCTCCGGGAACAGGAAAATCTCAGACTATCACAAATATGATAGCAAACGCCCTCTATAATGATAAAAGCGTGCTGTTCGTCGCAGAAAAAATGGCAGCCCTCAACGTAGTGCAGAAACGTCTTGCAAACCTAGGGCTTGACCCGTTCTGCCTTGAACTCCACTCCAATAAAACAAACAAGACCACTGTCCTTGCAGAGCTTGACAAAGCCCTTGAAGTGGGCAAAATAAAATCTCCCGAGGAGTATTCAGCCGAAGCCGCAAGGCTCAAAACTCAGAAAGCCCAGCTCAACGATACCATAACCGCACTTCACGAAAAGCGTAACTGTGGTGTGACCCTTTATGAAGCTATATCAGCCTATGAGCGCAGTATATCCGAAAAAGGCAAAATATCAGTTTCAAAAGATATTCTCACAAACATAGCAAAGGAAACTCTCGACCGCTTCAGCGACCTTGTGCATAGATATTCAATAGCCATAGCCGAAACAGGCGACTTTGCCGACTTCCCACTTAAAGATATCGGCATTACATCATATTCTATGGAACAGCGTGACAAGTTCCACACTGAAGCCGCCGACCTTGCCCAAAAAGCCACCGCTTCCTCTCAGTGTGCACAAATTCTCGCACAGGCTTATAGCTACAGCGGCGACCTTGACAAGACAGCAGTAAAAATGCTTTCCCACATATACAAAGCTTCCACCGCTGACGGTGAACTTCTTGACGGACTTCTCTGCGCACCTCACTATGACCTTGCAATGCAGAAGATAAAGGACACCGTGTCAATGGGCAAAGAATACAGCAGCCTTTCCTCGGATATACTCACAAGCTTTGAAAAAAGCGTCTTTGACTTCCCTGCCTCAGAGTCAAGAATGGTATACAAGCAGGCAGTTCAAAGTTGGTTCCTGCCAAAAGCAATGAAACTTGGCAAGCTTGTAAAAAGCCTAAAGCTCCACGCCAAAGACCCTGCTTCCGTTACAAAAGCAAACCTTGGTGAAATTCTCGATAAGCTTTGCACCATAAGCGAAAAGAAAGACTTCCTGCGAAGCCTGCCGTCAGATGTAACAGCGCTTCTCACAGGTATTTACATGAACGAGCAGACCGATTGGAATGCCCTTGAAAAAGCCGTTTCAAAAACCGACAGCATTATGAATGCCATTAAGCAGAAAGTGGGTGCTGACCCTGCACAAATGGCTCAGACTATCGGAAAAGCAAACTGCACCTCTGAAGGACAGGCTCTCTCCTCGTTCCTTGAAAAGCTTTCAGCCTTTGAAGACAGCTTCTCAGCCAACATGACCGCCATAGAAGCAAGTGAAGATTGGCTTGGCTTATCTTCAGAAAAGCTTGATACCTATGCCGAAAACGCCGATAAGCTTAGATACGCCGCCCAGTTCAACAGCGTTGACAAAGAGCTTTCAGACAACGGACTTTCAGGTGTCAGCGAAAGCTACCGCACAGGCAATGTTGACAGCGAAAACGTAGAAAAAGCATTCTCCTGCACGCTAAATTATCAGCTTGCACTTATGATAATAAACAGCGATAAACGTCTTAGCCAGTTCAGCAGTAACAGTGCAAACGACCTTATCACACAGTTCAAAGACACTCTCGATAAATTCTCACGCCTGACTATACAGGAGCTTTTGGCTCGTCTTTCCGCAAAAATACCTGCCCAAGGCTCAGCCTGCGCTTCCACCTCTGAAATGGGCATACTCAAACGTGCCATAAAGAGCAACGGCAGAATGATGTCACTTAGAAGCCTTTTCGATAAGATACCAAATCTTCTCCGCAAGCTCTGCCCTTGTATGCTCATGAGCCCCATATCAGTTGCACAGTATATAGACCCGTCATTCCCGAAATTCGACCTTGTTATCTTTGACGAAGCTTCACAGCTGCCAACAGCCGAAGCCGCAGGCACTATCGCAAGGGGCGAGAACGTTGTTATTGTGGGCGACCCTAAACAGCTCCCACCTACAAACTTCTTCTCCTCAAATCGGATAGACGAAGAAAACAGCGAAAAAGAAGACCTTGAAAGCCTCCTTGACGATTGCCTTGCTATCTCCATGCCGCAGCAGTATCTCAAATGGCATTATCGTTCACGCCACGAGAGCCTTATTGCCTACAGCAACATGAAATACTATGACAATAAGCTTCTCACATTCCCGTCCCATAACGACCTCATTTCAAAGGTGAGCATTATCCACCCCGAGGGTCACTATGACAAGGGCAGAACAAAGCAAAACAAAGCCGAGGCAAGAGCCGTTGTTGACGAGATAATAAGACGAATGAGCGATGAAAAGCTCCGCAATGACAGCATAGGTGTTGTAACATTCAGCTCCGTTCAGCAAAATCTCATTGACGATATGCTCTGCGAAGAGTGGGCAAACCACCCTGAGCTTGAAGAGCTTGACAGAAAGTCACCAGAGCCGGTCTTCATCAAAAACCTTGAAAACGTTCAGGGCGACGAACGTGACGTTATACTCTTCTCCGTCGGCTATGGCCCTGACGAAAAGGGACAAGTTTCAATGAACTTCGGCCCTCTCAACCGTGACGGCGGCTGGCGAAGACTTAATGTAGCAATATCCCGTGCAAGAAAAGCCATGATAGTCTACTCTGTCCTCCGTCCTGAGCAGATAGACCTTTCAAGAACACGTTCCGAGGGCGTTGCAGGACTTAAAGGCTTCCTGGAGTTTGCCGAGCGTGGAAAGCTTGCCGTAACAGCCCACAGCACCACAAAAAGCACAAGCGACAGCACGGTAACAGAGTGTATCGCAAAAGCCATAAAAGAGCTTGGCTATGGGGTGAAATGCAACATCGGAAGCTCCGAGTTCAAAGTTGATATCGGCATAATCGACCCTGACAACGAAAAGGAGTATCTCTTGGGAATACTCCTTGACGGCGAAAACACTCTCCACAGCTCAACCGCACAGGATAGATTTATCCTACAGCCAAGCGTGCTTAACGGTCTTGGCTGGAATATCCTGAGAGTGTGGACGCTCGATTGGTTTGACGATAAGGACCGAGTTCTGGGAAACATAAAAGCCGCCATAGACAGCGCACCAAAGCATGAAGCCGAAACCGCTCCCCCCTCAAAGCCTGCCGTCTATTCCACATCGCAGTTTGAAAGAGAAGAAGCTTCCGCCCTCACATCAGCCTTTGCACAGCCCTATGTGACCGCAGATATTGGCATAATGGGTACATCTGATGACTTTTATAAACCCGAAAACAAGCAGAAAATAAGGGAAACAGCCGAAAAGATAATCGCTGTCGAAGCACCAATAAGCGAGAAGCTTTTCATGAGAAAAGTTTTCACCGCATGGGGCATAACACGAAGCGGCTCAAGAGTGGAAAGCGTCTTTGCCGATGCCGCACAAGGCGTTTCACCATTTGCCACAGCCGATGAAAACAGAGTTTTCCTTTGGAAAGAGGGGCAATCCCCTGAAAGCTATTCTATCTATCGTACAAGCGACGATACCAACAAGCGAAGCATGGAGGATATCCCCTCCGAGGAGATAATAAACGCCGTGAAAGAAGTGCTTTGCCAGCAGATAAGCCTTTCAGAAACCGACCTCGTAAGAGAAACAGCCAAGAAATTCGGCTACACAAGAGCTGTGGGCATAACGGAGAGCGTAATAAGCTACACCCTGAAAAAAGCTCTCACCGCAGGTCTTATCAAAAAATCAGAAAGCGGAAACATCTCCGCAAAATAATACGCAAACAAACCAAAACCACCGCCGAGAGTTTTCCTCCCAGCGGTGGTTTCTATTCATATCAGTATTTCCATTTCTCCGAGCAAATCTGCATCTCAACCATGTGCTTGTAGATACCGTTGGTCTTTTTAAGCGCCTCAGGCGAGCCTGTCTCAGCCACCTTGCCGTCTTTAAGCACAACTATCTTGTCCACACCGTCAACAGTTCTCATTCTGTGTGCTATTATAAGCACAGTCTTGTTCTGTATAAGCTTTGCAATAGACTCCTGTATAAGCGACTCGTTGTCAACGTCCAGAGAAGCCGTAGCCTCGTCCATAAGAATGATAGGAGCGTCCTTTAGAAATGCCCTCGCTATGGATATACGCTGTCTTTCACCACCCGAAAGCTCCGAGCCGTTCTCTCCTATCATGCTGTTCCACTTGTCAGGCATCTTCTCAACAAAGTCCTCGCAGTGTGCAAGCCTTGCCGCCGCCATAACCTCCTCGTCCGTTGCGTCCTTTCTGCCTATCCTGATATTCTCCATAACAGTGTTGTTAAACAGCGTTACATCTTGGAAAACGATAGAGTAAAGTGACAAAAGCTTCTCAGGGTCAACGTCTGCAACATTCATTCCGCCAACAGTTATCTTACCCTTGTCATTATCCCAAAATCTTGCCGCAAGCCTTGCAACAGTGGTCTTTCCTCCGCCAGACGGACCGATAAGCGCTGTTATCTCCCCCTGCTTTGCAGTGAAGCTTACATCGGAAAGCACCTGCTCTTCGCTCTTGTATGAGAAAGCAACATGGTCGAATGTGATATCATAACCCTTGTTGTCAAGCTTATCACTGCCCGACTGCTCCTCGTGCGAGAGTATCTCGTCCATACGCTTGCAGTTTGCGTCTAGGCTTATTATAGCAGCCAAATTCTGAAGCGCTATCTGAAGTGGCTCATACATTCTTGTTACCACCAGCAGGAACATAAAGAACGTCAGCACCGTTATCTCACCCTTTACAAGAAGCGAGCTTCCCACAACAGCCACAGTTCCAATACCGAGCTTTAATATCATCTGCGCTGAGCATACGAACACCGCATTTGCAAACTCTGCCACGATAGCGTGCTTTTCCACAGCCTTTATCTTCTTTTCAAGCCCCTCAGAGTATTTCTCTGTCATGTTGTATGAACGCAGGTCACGGAGAGTTTCAAGCCCCTCCTGAATGCCGTCAATGCAATCTATACGATATTTCATCGTCTTTTCGTGTATCCTTGACATAACCTTCTTTGAAGATATAACTATCATAAATGCTACCGGCATTACCCAAACTGAAGCAAGAGCCATTCTCCAGTCAAAGAAAAACAAGCTTATAACAATGATAGTAGTGGAGACGATACCGCCCACAAGCTCAGGTATCCAATGCGAAGAGCCTGTTTCTATCATTGCACAGTCCGTCATGATAGTGTTTGTAAGGTCGGCAAGGTCTTTCTTGCCAAAGTATGAAAGGGGTATCTTCCTGAGCTTTTCCGCAAGCGTCCTTCGTCTTACACCGCTTTCAACATATGTAGAGTAAAACGTGGACTTATACTGAAACAGCGTTGTAAGGGCAATAAGCAAAAGCACTCCCACTATCGCCCCCATAAAAAGCCAGAACTTATCTCTTGGAAGCTCTCCCTCAAGAAGATATGAGGAAAGCACATATAAAAGCCCCACAGGGAGCATAAGCACAAGGTTAGCAAGCGTAACAGCAATAAAAGCCCTTATCATGCCTTTTGCACCCTTGTCTGAAAGGGCATATTTGTGTTTTAATTTTTCCGTGAAGCTCATAATCAAACCCCTGCCTTTCTGACCTGCCAACTTACAGACCTGTTGTATTCGTTCCACATACGGCTGTAGATCCCGCCCTGCTCTATAAGCTCCTCATGCTTTCCGCTCTCTGCTATCCTGCCCTCAGAAAGAACGTAAATGCGGTCTGCATTTGTTACCGTTGAAAGCCTGTGTGCTATCATTATAACTGTCTTGTCTTTTGAAAGCCTCTCAAAAGCCTGCTGAACAGACCTCTCGTTGTCAGGGTCGGCAAAAGCCGTCGCCTCATCAAGTATAAGCACAGGCGCATTTTTCAAAAACGCCCTTGCAATAGAAAGCCTCTGACACTCGCCCCCCGAAACGTATATGCCCTTTGAGCCGATCATAGTATCAACACCCTCAGGGAACTTCTCGATTATATCCATGCACTGTGCGTCACGAAGCGCCTGCATAACTTCCTCGTCCGTGGCGTCAGGTCTGCCCATTCGCACGTTGTCGAGAATACTCATTTTAAGAAGCTTGCTGTCCTGGAAAACATATGAAACATACTTCATAAGCTCCTCTGACGGAATGTTTCTCACGTCTGCCCCTCCTATCTTTATAGAGCCGCTCTTTACGTCCCAGAAACGTGCGATAAGCGAACAAAGGGTGGTCTTTCCTCCTCCTGAAGGACCTACTACCGCAATATGCTCTCCTGCCTTTATGTTCATCGTTATTCCGTCAACAGCGTTGCTCTCTGCATTGTCATAAGCAAACACCGCATTGTCAAGCTGGATAGATGAGTCCTTTGGAGTTTCACCGCTCTTTGTCTCAGCAAGCGGCTCAGTTTCAAGAATAGAATACATTCTGTTCACAGCGTCGTCCACCAACATCTGTGACTCTCCTGCATATGCTATCTTCATAAGCGTTACAGTAAGAATAGAAGTTATTATCACATAAAAGAAAAGATTAAGAACAAACTCGTCCGTAACTCCATGGGAAGTGAGTTTGAAAGCCGCAATTATAAGCGCCGCAAAAATGCCGTTTGCCGCAGTAGTGAAGCATATCATCGGAAGCATCATGTTCTTTGTGTATCCAAGAGTCCACTTTTCATATTCGTCAATAGCAAGCTTGAAACGCTTGAAAGAAAATATCGTCTGACCAAAGGTTTTTACAACAGGTATTCCACGAACATACTCCACCGCCTCAGAGGACATTTTTTCAAGTGCATTCTGATACTGCTTCATATCCTCCGCCATTTTAGGACCCATCATAAGCGTGCCCATAAGCACAAATGCGATGAACGCAGGGATAAGGCTAATAAGTCCAAGCCGCCAGTCGAATATGAACATCATAACAAGCAGACCCACAGGGGTCGCCATTGAAACAGCCTTGTCAGGGAAATTGTGGGCAAGATAGGTTTCCGTTGACGCACTTGAATCCATAACTATCTTTCTTATCTTTCCTGTTCCCTCAGCTTCAACATAACCAAGTGGAAGCTTCATAATATGCTTCATCATGCTCACCCTCATGTTAGCCTGCACCCTGAATGCCGCCTTGTGAGAACACATGAGCGCAGCGATATAAAACACCATTCCAAGAAGTGCAAAGCCCACAGCCTCCCAGCCGTATCGGCTTATGTTCTCCGCCTTTGAAAAATCAGGTCTTACCCTGAATATCTCTTTTATGATGCGCCAAACATCATAAAACGGTATAAGTGCTATCCATGCACTTATTACAGCAAGAACAGCAGAAGCGTAGGAATAATACTTATGTCCGCCTGCATAGTGCATAAGAACTGCAAAGGAACTTTTCTTTTTCTCTTTCTTTTTCACAACAATACCTCCTGTTTGTTTATAAAGTTAGGTTTAACTAACTTATTGCCATTTAAAAAGCAACACCCTATAAGGGATTGCTGAAAATGTTAAAAAAGTCAAATGATTTTGACATCTTTTCTGTAGGGGAGCGGCGCAATTTCTGCTTTGCAGAAATACGACGTCCCGCTCCCTGCTCAAAGTTCTACTAAAAACCCGAACAACACCAAGACCCTACAAGCCCAGATCCTCATAATTCTGCCCCAGAACTTTCCCCCAGCCTGCGAAGCAGAACTCTCTTATGCTTTTCATAAAGATCTGCGCCTCATCATAAGAAAGATCATGAGAGACCACCTCGTAAATATAAGACCAGCCTGTTCGGCAGATAACGTGTACGAAGAAGTCGCTCACCATGTTTTCACGCCTTGAAAACTGCTTTACAAACTCCCTGTAATACTTTTCCTCTATCTCAGCAAGCTCGTCAAAATAATGCTCATACTCCGTTCCTGCTGAGCGGCAGAAGATAAGCTTGAAAACGTCAAAGTTTTCATAAATATATTTCAGCACAAGCTCAGTTCCCTCATTGCCCTGACTTGTCGCCTCCGCAGGGTCGCCGCTCTCCGTGGCAGCGGTTATGCTTTCAAGATACAACTCCATAAGTCCGTCTGCAGCCGGCTTTACCACCGCCGAAAAAAGTCCAGCCTTGTCCCCAAAGCGTGTATATATAGACCCCGTACTTACTCCGCTCTCAGAAGAGATCCTGCGAAGATTTGCATTTTGAAAGCCGTGTTCAAGAAATTCTTTTTTTGCACTCTCTATAAGAGTTTCTGTAACTCCTGCTGTTTCCGTTCTCATTTTGCACCTGCCTGAAAATAACCATGTTATAATAACAGTGTTATTATAACATGGTTATTTAAACTTGTCAAGTTTTTTTCTTAAAGCAGCTCAAAATCTTGTAATAATATCATTTTCATGATATAATTTTATCATATGATTAACGACAGGAAATGATAAAATGAAAAACATAAACAAAGCGATCACTTTCGCTAAAAAAGAAACCGTCCTGATAGTGGCAATGCTCTTAGCCGTTATATCTGCATTTTTCGTCACACCCGACAAAGCATATGCAAGTTATATCGACTTCCGAACACTTGGACTTCTGTTCTCTCTTATGACAGTGACCGAGGGCTGCAAAGGTCTTGGCATTTTTGAACGCAGTGCAAAATTTATCATAAGCAAAGTCAATACCGCATTTCAGCTTTCCATAGTGCTTGTGGGGCTTTGCTTCTTTTCAAGTATGTTCATAACAAATGACGTTTCACTTCTGACCTTTGTTCCCCTCACTCTCACCGCCCTCTCAACTCTCGGTGAAGCAGGTAACAAGCTTCTCATACCCATTGTCGTTCTGCAGACCATTGCCGCAAATCTTGGCAGTATGCTCACGCCTATAGGCAATCCTCAGAATCTATACCTTTTTGGTGTATCGGATATGAAGCTGAAAGATTTTCTTGTACTTATGCTTCCCTTTACTATTGTTGCAGGAGCGATGCTTTTTCTGTGGACGCTTGCAGTGTGTAAAAAATCAGGAAAGCTGTCTGTCAAGACAGATATAACTGCTGAAAACTTCGATACATATTCGACTAAAGACAAGACAAAGCTTTCAGGATACGTCCTACTTTTTGTCCTTTGCCTGCTTACAGTTGCAAGGCTTATCCCATGGCAGATAACAACCCTCTGCGCACTTGCTTTCTCTGCCATTGCTGACAGAAACGTGCTTAAAACAGTTGATTACTCACTGCTTCTTACATTCTGCGGATTTTTCATCTTTATCGGAAATATGGGCAGAGTAGAGATTTTCCGCAGTGTACTCAGCAGCATAATAAACGGTCACGAGCTTTTTATTGCCGTTGCCGCAAGTCAGATAATAAGCAACGTTCCATGCGCTATACTCCTTTCAGGCTTCACCAACAAGCTGAACGCACTTATAATAGGAACGAACATAGGCGGCCTTGGCACTCTTATCGCCTCCATGGCAAGCCTTATATCCTACAAGCAGATATGCCGCAGCCACCCCCATATCAAAGGCAGATATTTCGCATATTTCACAGCCGCAAATATCGCTTTTCTCGCTGTAATGGCTCTGACTGTAACGATCGCATACTGAAATAAGTTTTCTATACCCTGCCCACTTTATCTGCATAACATTTTCGCTAAATGCCCACACTATCCGCAGGAGGTGTTTTTATGCTTGAATTTTTTGCAGGAACGCTGGTAGGCGGTTTTGTGGGCGTTGTGACAATGTGCCTTTGTATCACCGCAGGCGAAAGCGACCGTCACGATGAACGATGATGTTTTACTCAGGTAAACTTCGTGATTTTCACCAAAAAAGCTGCCGCAAAATTTCCCTTTGCGGTGGCTTTTTTTATGCCTGTCCGTATTGACAAATACTCCGCTTTGTACTATAATAATATCATTGTACTTTAGCAAGTAAAAACGCAAAAGCATAAAAGCTTTAAAGCGTCACATGAAGTAAAAGGAGTGTATTGGATTGACAGCAAGGTGGATAGTATTGGTATTATACCTTGCACTTATGATAGGCATAGGTGTTTATTACCGCAGAAAATCGGCAAGCGTCAATGATTTTGTACTGGGAGGAAGAGGTCTTGGAGCATGGTTCACAGCCTTTGCATATGGAACTTCATACTTCTCGGCAGTAATTTTTGTAGGCTACGCAGGAAAATTCGGCTGGAATTACGGTGTAGCTTCCACATGGGTAGGAATTGGAAACGCCGTCATAGGCTCATGGCTTGCATGGAAAGTTTTGGGCAGACGTACAAGGATAATGTCAAAACACCTTGAGGCAAAGACCATGCCTGAGTATTTTGAAAAGAGATACAACAGCAAGCCTTTGAAGATAGTTTCGGCACTTATCGTGTTCGTATTCCTTATCCCTTATACGGCTTCGGTCTACAACGGCTTGTCAAGACTTTTTGAGAAGGGCTTTGGTATCCCTTACAAATATTGTATAATCGGCATGGCAGTTTTCACTGCGGTGTATGTTATCATGGGTGGCTACAAGGCTACAGCACTGAACGATTTTATTCAGGGAATAGTAATGCTTGTGGGCATTGCGGCGGTAGTTCTTGCAGTGCTTGGCGAAAACGGCGGCCTTGGAAATTCTTTTGACCTGCTTGGTGATATTTCTGACGCAAATGGCGACAAGGGTGCATATTCGTCACTATTCGGCCCTGACCCTATAAACCTTGCAGGCGTTGTTATTCTTACCTCTCTCGGCACATGGGGACTTCCACAAATGGTGCAGAAATTCTACGCAATAAAAGACGACAAGGCTATCAAAACAGGCACCATCGTATCCACATTCTTTGCAGTAGTGGTAGCAGGCGGCTGTTACTTCCTTGGTGGCTTCGGCAGACTTTTTGTCAAGAGCGCTGACGGACTTCCTGAGGGCGGTTTTGACGGAATAGTTCCGACTATGATGGAAAAGCTTCCTTCACTGCTCTTCGGACTTGTTATCGTTCTTGTGCTTTCGGCTTCAATGTCAACACTTTCATCACTGGTGCTTACATCAAGCTCCACTTTGACTATCGACCTTATCAAGCCTATAATGAAAGAAAAAATGGACGAGAAAAAACAGCTTATCACAATGAGAATTTTCATTGCCGTATTTCTTATCATCTCAGTTGTGCTTGCAATAATCACCCTTGAAAATCCACAGACAGTAATTTCAACTCTCATGTCTATCTCATGGGGCGCACTTGCAGGAGCATTTCTTGCACCGTTCATGTACGGACTTTTCTGGAAGGGCGTAACAAAGGCAGCTTGCATGGCAAGCTTTATCGCAGGAGTAGGCATAACAGTGATACACATGGCATACTACACCCTTGCAGGTCACACAGGAACACTTTGGGGCATAAACCTTGCCTCGCCTATCAACGCAGGCGCATTTGCAATGCTTTTCGGACTTGTTCTTGTACCTATCGTTAGCCTTATCACAAGGCAGAGCGACGCTGACAAGGCTCATGCTGAAAAGGTGTTCGAGTGCTATAATGACAGCGAGATATGATTTCACATCGCTTACATAATTGAAACGCAGACAGGGACGGACTTTGTTCGTTCCTGTTTTTTTGTGCGGATAATGCAAATGATATAGTGAGAGAAACGACAAAACAAGCGGGCGAACGGTGTTCGCCCCTACGATTTTGTTGCCGTGGGTTTTAGCCTTTTTTATTCAATTTTCAAGTTGCATTCGGAGTATGACACTGGGTATTATGCCCTAGGTTTTGTATACACAAAATATCACAATGCACGCCCACGTCCTGATACAAGTACTCTACAGCCTGTTCCAGAATCTCTCATCGTATTCACTAAGTCACAGGGCTTGTACGTGCCCGCAAGTATCTAAGACGCCTTCTACTTATCCCTGAAAAATGCTCTTTTTGTTGCATAAAAAATGCAACAATTAATGGATTATTGCCAAATTAAATCATAAATCATTTGTTTGCACAAATTGACCACATGAATTTTGTATAATATCCACTGTAGGGGCGAACAGTGTTCGCCCGTTTTCCTACCTGAACTAACTTTTGGGGGTCCACATTATTAATGTGTATACAGACAGCAAAAAGTTCCATAAAACACCGTTCAACACCTGAACGCATTTTATGGAACTTTTTTCAGATTATAAATTTCTTCGCCTTGTTTACAATACTGCGGTCGTTTTCGTAAGACAGGACCTGTCCTGCCCTGCCGATCTCGACCCAGCGTATGTCTGCGATCTCCTCTTCCTGAGGAGTGTAGTCGGTGTTCTTTGCTTTGCCGATAAAGTAGACAACGATCTTCTGCGTGTCCTTCCTTGGTGAATAGGACACTATCTCCCGAAACGTGGTATCAAGATTTACGTCTATCCCCGTTTCCTCCATGATCTCACGCTTGGCAGTTTCTTCCTCTGTTTCATCGCCCTCAACGTGACCCTTTGGGAATGACCAATGACCGCTGTTGATATGCTTTATCAGCAGTATCTCGGTGTTGCCGTGATACTTTCTGTAAACGATAGCACCGCAGGATTTTTCATGCAGCATCATTTTTCCTTTCCGGAGCTTAGCCCCAATATTTACTCATTGATTTAATTATATCACAACAGCCCTCATTTGTCTATACCCTTTAATAAATATACTCCCATTTTGTGCATATTCCACAAATCAGGTAAAATAAAAAAAGCCGTGCAAAAGCACAGCTTTTTGAAACAGTCAAAGATTATTCCTCAACCTTGTTCTCGATATACTTAACGATATCGCCAACAGTCTTGATGTTCTCGACCTCTTCATCAGGGATCTCTACATCAAAGCTCTCCTCGATGCTCATTACAAGGTCAACTACGTCCAGTGAGTCAGCGCCGAGATCCTCTGTGATAGAAGCCTCCATAGTTACTGCGTCCTCTTCAACATCGAGCTGCTCTACGATAATGTCCTTGATCTTATCAAATACCATTACTTTACCTCCATTCTGTACTTTACTGGGTCTGCCGCTCAGCGCAGCATTTATGTCAGCCGCCGCCGCTCATAAGTCGGCAAATCATTCGGCATGATCATCAAAAAAACTCATTCCTGCGAACTTTCCTCAAACTCGCCCACAGTTCTAAACTTATTATACCGCCCCTCAAGCAATTCGTCAAGACCTTTTTGCAATTTTCTTTTCAAAGCGCCCTCGATATAGTCAGAGATATTCTCTGCAGTGAGCTGAGGGTCGTTATGTGCGCCGCCGTCGGCTTCGGAAATTATATGGTCGCACACGCCAAGTCTTGTAAGATCCTCGGCAGTTATCTTCATTATATCGCAGGCTTCACGCTCTCTTGTGGAATCCTTCCACAGAATACTTGCAAAGCCTCTCGGTGATATTACCGAATAGATAGCGTTCTCAAGCATGGCAAGCTCATCGCACACTGCAAGAGCCAGTGCTCCTCCCGAGCCGCCTTCTCCGAGTATTATGGAGATAACAGGAGTCTTGAGGGTCATGAACTCCATGATGTTTTTGGCTATCGCTTCGCCCTGACCACGCTTCTCAGCTTCTACGCCGCAGAATGCGCCTGCTGTATCAACAAGGCATATAACAGGTCTATGGAACTTCTCAGCCTGCCTTGCAAGCCTGAGAGCCTTTCTATAGCCCTCCGGGTGTGGCATACCGAAATTGCACTTCTGATTTTCTGCAAGATCTCTGCCCTTTACCTCTGCGATAACTGTAACAGGTATGCCCTTAAAATAGGCTATACCGCCCATAACAGCACCGTCATCGCCAAAAAGTCTGTCTCCGTGCATCTCAAAGAAATCGTCGAATATAAGAGGGATATAGTCCTTGGCAGTCGGTCTGCCCTTGTGTCTGATTATATCAAGTCTTTGACAAGCTGTCAGCTCACTCATTTGAGGACACCTCCTTTGCTGGCTTATGAAGTCTGAGTATATGAGCGAGAACTCTTCTCATTTTCTTTCGCTCAACTATCATATCAACAAAGCCGTTTTCAAGCATGAACTCGGCAGACTGGAAATCGTCAGGAAGCTTCTGCTTGATAGTACCCTCTATAACACGTCTGCCTGCAAATCCGATAAGCACCTTTGGCTCTGCGATTATGATATCGCCCAGTGACGCAAAGGAAGCTGTTACACCGCCCGTGGTAGGGTCGGTCATAACTGCGATATAAAGCAGACCTGCTTGGTTATGTCTGGCCACAGCACCGCTCGTTTTCGCCATTTGCATAAGGGAAACTATACCCTCCTGCATTCTTGCTCCGCCTGAGGCTGTGAATGCGATAACAGGGAGCTTATTTGCGGTGGCGTATTCGATAGCTCGTGTTATCTTTTCGCCCACAACACTGCCCATGGAAGCCATCATATAGTTGGAATCCATAACGATTATAACTATCTTCTCGCCTCTTATGGCAGCCTTTCCTGTGATAACGGCGTCTTTAAGACCGGTCTTTTCTCTCAAAGCCTGCTGTTTTGCTTCATAGTCAGGGAAATCTATAGGATTTTTTGATACCATATCCCTATCAAATTCCTCAAAGCTGCCCTTATCGATGGTGATATCAAGACGCTCTCTTGCGGTAAGTCTTGAATGATAGTTACAGTGAGGACAAACCTTGCCGTTTGCCTGAAACTCCTCCATAAAAGTGACGTTTCTGCATCTTGGACACTTGAAAAGCAGACCCTTTGGGATATCGGTCTTTTTCTTGTCATCGTCCGCCTTATCGCCGTTAAATCTTACTTTAACGACAGAAAACAGATCTTCAAGCATTATTCCTTACTCCTCTCATCTGCCAAAATGTCGGTACGGTTAAGAAAACCGTTATCGTAATTGCCCTCTAAAAACTCCGGGCGTCTTATAAGCTTGAGCTGGAAATCAACATTGGTTGCAACTCCGTCCACGATAAACTCAGACAGCGCCCATGTCATTTTTGCAATAGCTTCTTCTCTATTCTTACCATGGACGATGAGCTTGCCTATCATGGAATCGTAATAAGGCGGTATCTCATAGCCCTGATAAACTGCAGTATCTACTCTTATTCCTGGTCCTCCGGGGATAAAAAGCGACTTTATCTTGCCCGGTGACGGTCTGAAATCAAGAAGCGGATTTTCCGCATTTATACGGCACTCTATTGCGTGACCTGTCAGCTTTATATCCTCCTGCTTTATAGACAATCTCTGTCCTGATGCGATAAGGAGCTGTTGCTTTACAAGGTCAACGCCTGTGACGGCCTCTGTGATAGGGTGTTCCACCTGTATACGGGTGTTCATTTCCATGAAATAGAACTCGCCGTTTTTATCCACAAGAAACTCAATAGTGCCAGCGTTCCTATAGCCGCAGACCTTAGCGGCTGTACAAGCGGCTTTGCCCATTTTCGCACGAAGCTCCTCATTCATAAAGCTTGCAGGGGAAGGGGCTTCCTCGAGGACCTTCTGATTTCTTCTCTGCATGGAGCAGTCACGCTCGCCCAAATAGATAACGTCGCCGTAATTATCTGCAAGTATCTGTATCTCGATATGCTTAGGGTCTTCTATGAATTTCTCGATATAGATCTCGTCATTGCCGAAGCAGGCAAGAGCTTCCTGCTTTGCGGCGGTCATCTGCGCTTCAAGCTCATCGTCGGAGTGAACGATCCTTATGCCACGTCCTCCGCCGCCTGCTGAAGCCTTTACCATAACAGGGTAGCCAAGATCTCTTGCAAGGGTATGCGCCGCATGGATATTGGAGATAGCGCCGTCTGAACCCATTATAACAGGCACGCCTGCTTCTTTCATTGTTTCCTTTGCCTGCGCTTTATCGCCAAGCATTTCAATAGACTCGGCTCTTGGTCCTATGAAAGTTATGCCGCACTTTTCGCACATTCTCGCAAAGGACGGATTTTCAGACAGAAAGCCAAAGCCCGGGTGGATAGCGTCTGCACCTGTTATCTCGCAGGCGGAGATTATCGCCCTGACATTAAGATAACTGTCCTTGCTTGGTGCAGGACCTATGCAGACTGCCTCGTCTGCTATCTGAGCGTGGAGAGCGTTTCTGTCGGCAGTTGAATATACCGCAACAGTATGTATGCCAAGCTCTCGGCAGGCTCTTATAATGCGGACAGCGATCTCGCCTCTGTTCGCTATCAATACTTTTTTGAACATATTATGCCTCACTAATTATGACTAGAATAAGAGATACCTTACTTTATCGCAAAAGTTATCTCAGCGGAAACAGCCTTCTTGCCGTTTACAGAAGCAAGTGCCTTTCCAACGCCGATAGGACCCTTGACTTTGATTATCTCCACCTCGATATCCAGCTTATCACCAGGCACTACCTGCTGACGGAACTTACAGTTGTTTATGCCGCCGAACAGACCTATCTTGCCCTTGTTCTCAGGAAGTGAAAGCAGTGCAACTGCACCTGCCTGCGCACACATCTCTACCATAAGTACGCCTGGGGTAACAGGATAGTTCGGGAAATGTCCCTTGAACCAAAAGTCCTCAGCCTTTATATACTTTGTAGCCTTTACACGCTTGCCCACTTCAAGCTCGTTTACCTCGTCGATAAGCAGAAAAGGGTCACGGTGAGGGATTATTTCCATGATCTGCTCTTTATTCAAAACAACTGCCATTGTCTTTCCTCCAAATCAGTTTAGTCAAGTATCATTATGGTCTGATCGAACTCAACAGCGTCGCCGCTGTTTACGCATATCTCTCTTACCACGCCGTCAAATTCGCTCTGTACTTCGCTCATTACCTTCATGGACTCGATAATGAAGATAGTGTCGCCCTTCTTTATCTTGTCGCCAACGCTTACGAACGGCTTTGAATCAGGTGACGGAGCGGCATAGAATGTTCCCACGATAGGGGCTTTAACTGCCTTGCCGCCTGTTACCGGCGCTGATGTTGCCGACGCTTCTGGTGCTGTCTGGGTAGCAGGTAAAGCTGTGCCTACAGCCATTGGCATAGGCATTCCCATTGGTGCAGGAGGAGGGCATTTCTTGCCCTTTACTGTTATCACCTTGTCGCCGTCAGCTATTGTTATCTCACCGAGGTCTTTATTCTTCACGATATCGGCAAGCTTCTCTATTGTTTCAAGGTCAAACTGACCATAAATTTTTTCGCTCATATCAGTTTCTCCTTATTAGTCGCACTTCTTGATACAGATAGTAGCGTTATGTCCGCCAAAGCCCAGAGAGTTTGAAAGTGCTGCATAGACAGGCATTTCTCTGTTGCCCTCAACACAGTAGTCAAGGTCGCACTCAGGGTCAGGAGTGGTGTAGTTTATTGTTTTATGAACAAAGTCGTTCTGTACAGAAAGTGCAGTAACGATAGCTTCCATGCCGCCTGCCGCACCAAGAAGGTGACCTGTCATAGACTTTGTGGAGTTTATGACCGTCTTTCTTGCGGCTTCTTCGCCAAGAGCAAGCTTGATAGCTGTTGTTTCATACTTATCGTTAAGACCTGTTGATGTGCCGTGAGCGTTGATGTAGTTCACCTGCTCAGGCTTCAGACCTGCTTCTTCATAGGCATACTTCATTGCATGAGCGGCAGCCTCACCTGTTGGTGATGGGCTTGTCATGTGATAAGCGTCGCCTGTTGCGCCATAGCCTGCTATTTCAGCTATGATATTTGCACCTCTTGCTTTAGCGTGCTCATACTCTTCAAGGCAAAGTATGCCTGCACCCTCGCCAAGGACAAAGCCCTGTCTGTTCAGGTCGAATGGAGTTGAAGCCTTGTCAAGCTCTGTTGCCTTTGAGAGAGCCTTCATATTGTTGAAGCCGCTGAGTGCGAAATGAGAGATACAAGCCTCTGAGCCGCCGCAAAGGCAAACGTCAAGGTAGCCGTCCTTTATCTTTCTGAAAGCCTCGCCGATAGCGTGAGTACCTGAAGCGCAAGCTGTAGTGGTACAGAAATTATCGCCCTTAAAGCCTGTCTGCATTGCAACAGTGCCGGCAGCCATATTGCCTATCATCATAGGGATAAAGAATACGGACACCTTGTCAGGCTTTTCGTTGAACTTTGTGACTTCCTTTTCGGTCATGTTAAGACCGCCGATACCAACGCCGATTATAACGCCTGCTTTGAAAGGATCAACGTCCTTGAAATCAGTGCCGGCCATGGCAAGAGCCTGCTTTGCAGAGCACACAGCGAACTGTGTGAATCTATCCATTCTCTTTGCCTCTTTTTTGTCTATATACTCTGTGCAGTCAAAATCCTTGACAGCTCCGACTATCTTTACAGGGAAATTCTCAGTATCGAACTGGTCAACATATGAAAGACCGTTCTTGTTAGCCTTGATGTTCTCCCAGAACTCTTCTACGTTTTTTCCAAGAGGGTTTACTGTACCCATACCTGTGATAACAACTCTTCTCATTTAAACACTCCTTTATTTCTGAAACAATGATATATCTTATCTTTCCACGGCACATATCGAGCACATGGCTTGTGGGATAACGGGCAAACGCTGTTCGTCCCTACATTATTGCTTGATATAAAGCCAAACAATATTTTTATTCGGTCTGCATATTTTCGCTGAGCGGACACAAATTACATCATACCGAAACGCACGGCGTAAAATGCCCGTCACGGCGAGTGACCGAGTGACTACATCATAAGTCCGCCGCTTATTTCTATTACCTGTCCTGTAACGTAGCTTGCGTCCTTTGAGGCAAGGAATGATACAACGCCTGCTATCTCATCTACCTCGCCGTAACGTTTCATAGCTATCTGATTTATCATAGCCTGTTTCTGAGCGTCTGTAAGCTTGTCCGTCATAGGGGTCTTGATAAATCCAGGGGCAACTGCATTGCAGGTGATACCTCTTGAGCCAAGCTCCTTTGCAACTGTCTTTGTCATGCCGACGATAGCCGCCTTTGTTGCGGAATAGTTTATCTGTCCAGGATTGCCGTAAAGTCCTGCAACGGAAGCAAGATTTATTATTTTGCCTGACTTCTGTCGCATCATAACGCTGCCAACGAACTTTGACATATTGAACACGCTCTTCTGGTTTACAGCAACTACCATATCGTACTGTTCCTCGCTCATACGAGCCATAAGACCGTCACGAGTGATTCCTGCGTTGTTTACGAGAACGTCGATAGTGCCGAAACGAGCCTTTACTGCCTTGACTGTTTCCTCTACCTGTGCATAGCTTGAAACGTCGCAGATGAACTTTTCACACTCTACACCCTCTGCCTTTATCTTATCCATTATATCGTTATCTTGAAACATTGCCTCAGAGATGTCGTTGAGAGCAATATTATAGCCGTCCTTTGCAAGTCTGAGTGCTATTGCTGCACCTATTCCTCTTGCGGAACCTGTTATCAATGCTGTTGCCATTTTATCTTCCTCCGTCTTTTACTTGCCGAGAAGCTTTTCTGCTTCTGTGAACATTTCCTCTATCATATCCTTTGCAGGTTCGACCTTCTTTACCATGCCTGCGATAGCTCCGCAGAGGAAAGAACCTTCTTCAAGGTTGCCGTCCTGAACGGCTTTTCTCAGTGAACCGAGGGTTATCTCTTCAAACTCCTCAGGTGTGATCGTGCCGTTTGCTTCGCCGCTTGCAAGCTTCTTTGAGAACTTTGTCTTAACGTTTCTGCATGGGTGACCTGTATATCTGCCTGTTACGATGCTGTCTGTATCCTTAGCCTTTACAACAAGCTCCTTATAAACAGGGTTTATCTGACACTCCTCTGCGGCAAGGAAACGTGTGCCGAGCTGTACGCCCTCTGCGCCAAGCATGAATGAAGCGGCTATTCCTCTGCCGTCTGCTATTCCGCCTGCGGCGATAACAGGTATCTCAACTGCGTCAACTACCTGTGGTACAAGACACATCGTTGTGTTCTCACCGATATGTCCGCCTGACTCTGTTCCCTCTGCAATAACAGCGTCAGCGCCTGCTCTTTCCATTCTCTTTGCAAGAGCAACTGACGGAACGACAGGTATCACCTTTATGCCTGCTTCTTTCCATGCAGCCATATACTTGCCTGGGTTGCCTGCACCTGTTGTTACGACAGGTACGCCCTCATCTATAACGAGCTGAGCGAGGTCGTCGGCATTAGGGCTCATGAGCATGATATTAACACCGAAAGGCTTGCCGTTTACAGCCGCCTTTGTCTGTCTTATCTGATCTCTCAGGTAGTCGATAGGTGCAGAGCCGCCTGCGATTATGCCAAGTCCGCCTGCGTTTGAAACTGCGGAAGCGAGAGTATGCTCAGCTATCCAAGCCATACCGCCCTGAAAGATAGGGTATTTTATACCCAAAAGTTCAGTTATTCTTGTCTTTGTAGTAGTCATAGTAGTTCTCCTTATTGTCAAAAGCAAATTTTATGCCATAATACATAATAACAATTTATTATGTACCGAATATAAACTGTATATTTATTATCAATACTCGAAAACAGCCGCACCATAAGTAAGTCCACCGCCGAAGCCTACAAGACAAACCTTGTCGCCTCTTTTTATCCTGCCTTCTGCAACTGCGTCGCAAAATGCGATAGGGATAGATGCGGAAGATGTGTTTCCATAGCGGTCGATATATACCGGGAACTTGTCCATTGAAACGCCAAAGTGCTTTGCGGCAGTTTCGATTATTCTTATATTTGCCTGATGCGGCACTATCCAATCAAGGTCATCAGGGGAAATTTCGATCTTTGCACAAGCCTGCTCAACTGCATTTGGAAGTGCCTTTGTGGCAAACTTATAGACCTCTTTGCCGTCTTGCTTGAAGAAATAATCCTTTGTTTCAGGCATATCCATATCAAATTCCTCGGTATTGGTTCTGAAAGCGTTCTCAGACTTCAAAGCACGGGAAGCAAGATACTTTGCACCGTTTCCGTCTGCGCCAAGGAAACTTGAGTATGTAGTATCCTCTGCTGTTTCAAGGACGAAAGCGGCTGCGCCGTCACCGAAAAGCACGCAGGAAGAACGGTCGGTATAGTCAACGAATTTTGAAAGCTCCTCAGAAGCCACCAAGAGAACGGTCTTTATTCCATCTCCTGTCTGGAGATATCTCTTTGCGGTATCAAAGCCGTAAACAAAGCCTGCACAAGCAGCGTTAAGGTCAAATGCGATACAGCCTATCGCGCCTATCTCTCTCTGGATAAGGCAGGAAAGTGACGGAGTGAAATAATCCCCTGTTACTGTTGTGGCAATAATAAGGTCGATATCCTCTGCCTTTACTCCTGCGTCAGCCATTGCAGCCTTTGCCGCCATTGCTCCAAGATAGTATGTAGGCTCGCCATTTGTGATGTGTCTTTGCTTGATGCCTGTTCTCTGAGTTATCCACTCGTCGCTTGTTTCAACGATCTTTGTGAAATCCTCGTTTGTTGCGACCATTTCAGGCACATATTTGCCTATGCCCTTGATCTTTACGCCTGTTACTTTACTTCCCACTGATTTTTCCTCCTGAAAATTCTATATTATATATTGTATATTTCCGTAATTTGTGCTATAATGTTCTTGTTCCTATGGAGCAAGTCAAAATATATTATATCAAAATATAATTAGTTAATTTTTTAACTATATAACACATATCATAACATTATAATTATAAACTGTTTTTTTAGATACGTCAATAACAAATTATGAACAACTCTTGATGAATTTAAACATTTAGAGAATTTTTCACAAGTTTTAGGGCGTTAGTTAATATTATGTGTCCATTTTTGAAAATATCTTGCAAAAATTAAATCATAAAACAATAATTGAGCGGAGATAGCTTTCAGAAATTTACAGATATGAGATAAGGCGGCTTTGATATTATCAGGCGGCTATGTATAAATTTAACCACAAAGGAGTAAAATTTTATGTCAAAAAACATTTTCTTATTTTCTGGGCAAGGCTCACAGTATGTAGGAATGGCTAAGGAGCTTTGCGAAAAGTATGATGCTGCAAATGCGGTTTTCGACACAGCGGAAAAGGTGCTGGGATATGACCTGAGAGCGGTAACATTTGACGGCCCTGACACTGAGCTTAACAAAACAGTGAACTCACAGCCTGCTATAATGGCTTGCTCGCTTGCCGCTTTTGAAGCCGCAAAGGCTGAGGGCATCACATTTGACGGCGTAGCAGGTCACTCACTGGGCGAATATGCTGCTATGGTAGCCGCAGGTGTTGTAACTATGGAGGACGGCTTCAAGCTCATCAAGGCGAGAGCGGCTGCAATGCAGAAAGCCGCAGAGGCTAACAGTGGCTCAATGTATGCTATAATCGGTCTGCCTGCTGAAGAGGTCGAGAAGATATGCGAGGAAACAGAGGGCTATGTTGTTCCTGTAAACTACAACTCAGCCGTTCAGACTGTTATCGCTGGTGATACTGCGGCTTGCGAGGCGGCTGCGGCAAAGTTTGCGGAGATGAAGAAAAAGGCTATAAAGCTCAATGTTGCGTCCGCTTTCCACTCAAAGCTCATGCAGAGTGCGGCTGATGAATTTATCGAAACTGCAAAGACAGTTGAATTCAAGACTGCAAATGTAGATTTTTACTCAAACGTTCTTGGAACAAAGCTTGAGGACTTTTCTGCTATGCCTGATATGCTTGCCAAGCACATCGTTTCACCCGTTAAGTTCACTTCTGAGCTTGCAGAAATGGAAAAGGCAGGCTATGAAAACTTTATCGAGCTTGGTCCTAACAAGGTGCTTACGGGTCTTGTAAAGAAAACTCTCAAGGGCAAGAACGCTGTGAACATTGAGAACAATGCCACAATGGAAAAGGCTCTTGCTTCTCTGAGCTAAAATATCGAGGGGAGAAAAATGAAAAAGGCTATGAAAAGGGCTTTGCTGTTGGCATTGGCGGTGGCAATGCTTGTTTGTCTGAGTGCCTGTGGAAAATGTGCGTGGGAGATAAAGATAAACGGCAAGGATATACAGATACCATGCACTCTGGACGATATTGGCGAGGAATATGAATACACGCTGGATTATCCTTTTTCGGGAAACTCAAACGGCAAGGGGATATTCTCGGTGGCGCTTATGCAGGACGGCAGTATAATAGGCACTGTTAAGGTAGAAGCGGACAGTGTTGACAATATTGACAGGAAGTCGAAGATACGTCAGATAAGTGCGGCGCAAAGCAGTTCCGATAAAAAGGGAATGAGCATTGCAGGGGTAAAATGCGGTGATGACAAGACGGAAGTCAAAAAAGTTTTCGGCGAGCCTGACAGTCCTGACGCAGACGCATGGAAATACAAGAAAAGGAGCTTTTTGGCGACTTTCTTTTTTGATGATGACGGCAAGGTGACAATGCTGAGCATATCAGACATTGATGATGAAGATACCTGATAAAAGGCGGTGTATAAAATGAAACGCAATGACTACATATCATGGGACGAATATTTTATGGGCATTTCACTGCTATCTGCACAGAGGAGCAAGGATTCTCACACGCAGGTAGGGGCTTGCATAGTTTCTCAGGACAACAAGATATTGTCAGTAGGCTACAACGGTATGCCTACCGGGTGTTCTGATGATGAGATGCCGTGGGACAGGAACGGAGAGTTTCTTGACACGAAATATCCATTTGTGTGTCATGCCGAACTTAACGCCATTCTCAACCATGCGGCAGGAAGCTTACAGAATGCCAAGATATATGTTTCACTTTTTCCATGCAACGAATGTGCAAAGGCTATCATTCAAAGCGGCATAAAGGAAGTCGTTTACTGGGAGGACAAATATGCCGACACTGACGGAGTTAAGGCTTCTAAGAAAATGTTTGAGCTGACGGGGGTAAAGATACGCAGGTATATACCTACTAACCGTGAGATAACTATAAGGCTGTAAAAGGCAATTATCCTGCCGAAACAGTTTCAGGCGACAATGCGGGCGAACACTGTTCGCCCCTACTGTACATTGTGCGGTTATTAAGATTTGTGCAATAAATTGCAAGTTGCCCCTACAGATATACATTATTAATATGCGGAAATTTTTTATAAAGAAGGAATGTAAAATGTCAAGAAAATACGCTATACTTGGAGAAACGCTTAAACACACTATGTCGCCTCCTATACACGCCAGGCTTTTTGAGCTGAAAGGACGTGAGTTTGAGTATGAGATACTTGAAGTAAAGCCTGAGGAACTTAAAGACAAGGCGGAGTATCTTAATTCTCTTAACGGCTACAACATCACTATTCCACACAAGATAGGCATTATCGACTACACTGATGAGCTTGACCAGTCGGCAAAGCGTTATCACTCTGTAAACTGCGTTAACAACAAAAACGGCAGGCATGTTGGTTACAACACTGACTGCGACGGTTTTCTCAGAACTGTTCGTGCAATGAATATCGACTTTACGGGAAAGATACTGCTTATAGGCTGCGGCGGAGTAGGCAGAATGATGGCAATTGAGGCGGCTCTTGCCGGGGCTGACCTTTACATTGCAGTACTGGAGAGCGATATGCCTTTGGCTAAGCAGGTAGAGAAAGAAATAAAGGCTATGAAGTCTGACGCTAGGATAAATATTGTTCTAAACACTGAGATACCGACCGACGTTCACTACGAGCTGCTTATGAACGCTTGCCCTGTGGGAATGTATCCTAAGACAAACGCCTGCCCTGTTCCTGATGAAGTTATAAAGGCGAGCGGTGCGGTATTTGACGTTATATACAACCCTCGTGAGACTTTGCTCATGCAGAAAGCCAAGGCTATGGGCAAGAACGCTGTCGGAGGCATGGCAATGCTTGTTTGGCAGGCGGTTTCCGCTCACGAGATATGGGACGGCGACGAATACACAGACGAGGAAGTTCAGTCTATCATAGACGAAATGGAGATTGCTGTGGAGAAGGATTTTAAGTAAAATACATTATAATAAGGATAGTAAATATGAGACCAATTTTTTTGTGCGGCTTTATGGGCTGCGGAAAATCTACTGTGGGAAAGATCTTGGCGAAAAAAATGGGCTGTCAGTGCGTTGACCTTGACAAGTATATCGAAAATACGGCAGGAATGAGCATACCTGAAATATTCGACAAATACGGTGAGGAGCATTTCAGGAAGCTTGAAACCGAGGCTCTTGCAGCATTTGCTGACATTGGCGGCGTTGTTGCAACAGGCGGCGGAGCATTGCTTTCGGAGGAGAACGGCAAGGTGGCTAAAAGATCGGGCATGGTGGTCTTTATTGACACATATTTCAACACCTGCTACGGACGCATAAAAAACGACCCTAACAGACCTATCGCTTACAACTCCACCAGAGAACAGCTTTTAGAGCGGTTTGATTATCGAAGACCTTTATATCTTGCCCACTCACACTATGTCATAAGCGGTGGTTATCCGCCTATCGTCATCGCTTCTAAGATACAAAAGCTTTACAAGAGATTTGATTTCGGGCAGGGCTGATTTAGCTCTTCCCTGCAGGGGCGACCTTCATGCCCCCTGTTTTCGGGCTTATCGCAAACCATGCGAGCCTTAAGCTCATGCCCGTTTATCTTGCATTTTTCTTCATACTTCTGCTTGTGATGATGTCAAAAACGGAAAAGCTTTGTCATAATAAATAGTACGGCTTGTGCAAACAGTACCAAATTATTTGTATCTTGGATAATCAAAAATAGCTATTTATAACGAATAATCCAAAAAGCCTGCAAGCACTGATAAAAAATGTTGAAAATCCTACCGACATGTTGTATACTTATGATATGAAAACGTTATATTAAACTGCAATATGACAGAAGGGAATTGCAAATGGACATACAGAAAACCGTGCTTGTCGTTGACGACAGCACAACGAACCGATCTATACTTTGCGACATACTACATTCTGACTATACTGTGATCCAAGCAGAAAATGGCATACAGGCTCTTACAAAGCTAAAAAGACAGGATAAAAAAGTTGACGCTATAATACTGGATATCATAATGCCCGAAATGGACGGATATGAGTTCATGAATAAAATAAAGCAGGATAAAACCTTATCTCAGATACCTGTTATTATACTAACAGAAAAATCAGACAGAGACACTGAAAAGAAGGTGCTTGAAAGCGGTGCGTGGGACTTTGTTCCAAAGCCTTATGACGCTGATATTATAAAGCTAAGGCTCAAAAACGTTATCGCAAGAAGTCAGGTATCGCTGCTCAAAGAGCTTAATAACGTTATGAACTACGACCCTCTTACGGAGATATATTCAAAGAATAAATTTTTCAGTGCATCAAAGGCACTTCTTAAGGATAATCCTGACAAGCAGTTCGCTTTTCTAAGACTAGATATCGACCGTTTCAAGCTTATAAATTCATTTTTCGGCACTGCGTATGGAGACAGACTGCTAAAGCGTGTTGCAAAACGTATAAGAGATTTTGCAAAAACAACGGAATGCTGTACCTTCGGTAGGATAGACGCTGACGTTTTCGGTATCTTCACCCCTTATCAGGGCAAGGAAGAAACAGTAAAGCAGATAGAGCAGGCTGTTGAAGACATGAAAAAACTGTCCGCAAGCTATAACATCATGATCGTTTACGGCGTTTATGTGGTGACTGACAGAAGCCTGCCAATATCCTTCATGTGCGACCGTGCCGCTCTTGCCGCTAAAACTGTAAAAGGGCATTATATGAAAAGCTATGCTTTTTATGATGACAAAATGCGGCTTTCTCTCGAAAATGAGCAGAATATAATAAATGAAATGAGCGACGCTCTTGAAAACCACGAGTTTGTGCCTTACTATCAGCCTAAATACGATGTTAAAACAAACAAGCCTGTGGGGGCGGAGGCCCTTGCAAGGTGGATACACCCTACCAAGGGATTTATCTCACCTGGTGTGTTTATCCCGATATTTGAGAAGAACGGCTTTATATCAAAGCTTGATTTCTACATATGGGAATGCGTATGCAAACAGCTCAAGGAATGGAAAGACGAGGGAGTTCCGCTCTTCCCTGTTTCTGTAAACGTTTCACGGGTCAATCTTTATAACCCTAATCTAACGAAGATCATCATAGAGCTTACGAAAAAGTATGACGTTGACCCTAAGTATTTCAACATCGAGATAACGGAAAGCGTTTATACTGACGACAATGTAATGATAGATGATATCACTAGTCAGCTCAGAAATAATGGCTTTACTATCCTCATGGACGATTTTGGCAGCGGCTATTCTTCCCTGAACGTACTCAAAGATGTTCAGGTGGATATGCTAAAAATGGACATGATGTTCATGTTCAAGGCAAAGTATGACGGCCGTGCAGAAACTATAATTTCTTCTGTTATCAGAATGGCCAAATGGCTCAATATCCCTGTTATAGCGGAAGGCGTTGACAGAGCGGAGCAGGTAGAATTTCTGAAAAGCGTAGGCTGTGACTACATTCAGGGTTTCTATTATTCAAAGCCTTTGCCTGCGGCAGACTATGAAAAGCTTATTTCAGATCAGGAGGAACAGCCTGTGACTGAGAACAGGACGTCAGTAAACGACCTGCTGTGGGGCAAGAGCGGAGGATTGCTGACATATATCGACAGCATCGACCAGCCTGCTACGATATATGAATGTTTTCCGAACGGCACAGTGGTAATGGTATGTTCAAACAAGGCATTTTCACAAAAATACGGCTATGGCAGCAGTATTTACGGCAAACTCAATGTTAAGAACTGCATTGACAGCGAATGCAAAGAGAAATTCACAAGCTCTGTAAACAAGGCAATAGAGAGCAAGGACAGAGCAGAATGTGTTCTCAGTATGCACGAGATAAGCGGCAAGAAGCACTGGTTCAAGACGCATTTACGATTTGTCAGCGAAACAGGTGTAAGCTCTGTGCTTATAGCGTATTTCACGGACGTGACCGACATGGTGCTGACGGATAAACGCATAAACGAATATAAGAACTATATCCAAGATGAAATAGACCGAAAGCACAAGATCCTTATCGTCAGCAACAACAGCGACACACGCTGTCAGCTCGAAGAGATACTTTCTCAGGAAAATACTGTTTTCACTGGAGAAACCATTCAGGCAGGAAAAAAGCTTCTTCTTAACGAGGATATCGACCTTATTTATTTTGACATACAGCTTATTTCCAAGGACGACGAATTTCCTCTTGACATTGATGAGAGAAGACTCCCCGTTATTGCTATAACCCAGGCTCATAGCGTACTTAAAGGCATGACAAAATTGAAGAACAGAGTTTCAGACTTTGTTATGAAGCCATATATAGATGAGCTGGTACGCCTGAGAACGAACAATCTTTTAAAGATCAATATTTCAGGCAGTGCAAACGAAAAATATTTTAGCCGAACGAAATGATCTGAAAAAGTCCTCTGCGATAAGCGGGGGCTTTTTTTCTCTTATTAAGCTGTCAGCTTTATTGACAAAATATACACTATCTGATATTATATAGGTATGAATGCTGAAAGCGAGGGAGAAAAAATGTATCTTGACAAGTGGCGTGTGGCAATAAGAAATTTGAAAAATTCGCTTTTTTCATATCCAAACACGGCTCAAAGCTGTTTCCCTGACCCTATCACGGACGACACAGTATTTTACTGCGTTCAAGGTCTTGTATATGGCAGTCAAAAGTTCCCTGACGGAAAATTCATACGCAGTTCTCCTGTGACCTCGGTATACTCCGAGGACGGAAAGCTTTTTGCCAAAACAATAAACAACGTTTATGAGCTTAAAACGCCAAGCGATTATTTTGACTGCGATATTGCGGAAAATGCCGCACAAAAAACAGGAAGCAGTGAGCTTGCTGAAACAGCTAAAATGCAGAGAGAAAAGCTCATGGCACAGCTTGATAAATTTTTCACGATCTGCCAGAGGCTTTGTGATAATGAACAGGCTGACGTTGCAAATGAGTTACCTGAAGATACTCTTGTTATATGCTATTACGGCACTGACCCACATGGAAACAAGATGTTCTACAAAAATGAAGATATGGTAGTGCCTGTTTTTGCATATGTGACCGTTGGGCTGATCATTGATTCTGTGGGGCTTGCGGAAAGCAAGGAAAAGCTGGATTTATGGGATACGCTGGGGAGATATTATATTGACAGCGAGCTTATGGAGTTTTATGACTGTGACACGAAAAACCTTATTTTCTGCAATTTGACGAACTCTCCTATATATGTCACAATTTACGAAAGCTCCGCTGCTATGCTCTGTATGCCGAACACGGCTAAGATAGCTTCAAGAAAAGTAAAAGAAAAATAAAACTTTTATCCGTCTGAGATCTCAGGCGGATTTTTTTATTGCACAATATAGAAAATAACGTTGAAAATTAATAGAATGTTAAACTTTTAACGTGTCATAGCAATTGAATAATCGTCGAAAGTGTAGTATAATTTTCTTATATAGTTGTTTTTTGATGTAAAATAATATATTTAACTATTTTTTGTATCGTGAGGAAAAGATCATGGAAATTTTAAAACAGCGTATTCTTAAGGACGGAGTAGTAAAGGAAGGAAACGTTCTCAAAGTCGATAAATTCCTTAACCACCAAATGGACGTCAAGCTTTTCAACGATATCGGTGAGGAGTTTGCAAAGAGATTTGCAGGAACAGGCGTAAACAAGATACTCACTATCGAGTCATCCGGTATCGGCATTGCCTGCATTGCGGCACAGCATTTTAACAACTGCCCTGTTATTTTTGCAAAGAAAACTCTCAGCAAAAATCTTGACGGCGAAATGTTCGTTACTCAAGTAAAGTCCTACACAAAGGGCGTTACATATGACGTAATGGTATCTGAAAAATATCTCGGCAAGGGTGACAAGGTGCTTATTATAGACGATTTTCTTGCTAACGGCTGTGCGCTTATGGGACTTATAGATATTGTAAAGCAGTCAGGGGCTGAGCTTGCGGGAGCAGGTATCGTTATCGAAAAGGGCTTCCAGGTTGGCGGAAAGACTATCCGTGACATGGGTGTAAAGCTCGAATCTCTTGCTATCGTTGACTCTATGGACAACGGCACTATCACTTTCAGGGACTAACGCACAAGGCGTTACCAATAAATATTTTATGGAGGAAGATCAAACATGAAGGTAAGACGTATTCTTGCGCTCGTTCTTTCTGCGGCTCTTGCTGTAACAGCTCTTACAGCTTGTACATCTGCTAAGGACGAAGCATCACAGAAGTCGGCTGACAAGCAGACGACAACTCTCAGCTATGACACTGTAAAGATCGGTGTTATACACATCGGCAACCCTGCCGACGGTTCAGGCTACACATATGCTCACGATCAGGGTATCGTTGGTATGCAGAAGGAGCTTGGACTTAAAGACGATCAGATCGTAAGAAAGAACAACGTATCAGACAGCGACCCTGCTGCTACAGAAACAGCTATCCGTGAGTGCATCGAGGAAGGCTGCAACATCATCTTCGGCACAAGCTGGGGCTATATGGACAAAATGGAATCCCTCGCTGAGGAATATCCTGACGTTTATTTCTGCCACGGCACAGGCTACAAGAACAACGGCAAGAACCTTAACAACTACTTCGGAAGAATTTATCAGGCAAGATATCTCACCGGTATCGTTGCAGGTATGAAGACAGAGTCAAATCTTATCGGTTACGTTTCCGCTATGGGCAGCGAGAACTCTGAGTGCACAGGCGGTATCGACGCTTTCGCAATGGGCGTTTATTCTGTAAATCCTGACGCTAAGGTTTATGTAAAGGTAACAAACAGCTGGTATTCACCAACAGAGGAAACAAACGCTGCAAAGGCTCTTCTTTCTGAGGGCTGCGACGTTATCGCTCAGCACTGCGACACACCTAACCCACAGCTCGAGGCTGAAAGCGCAGGCAAGTGGGGCGTAGGCTACAACACAGATATGTCTAAGGACGCTCCTAAGGCTACACTTACTTCAACTCTTTGGAACTGGTCTGCATACTACACATATCAGGTAAAGCAGATCGTAGATGGCAACTGGAAGTGTGAGAACTACTACGGCGGCATGGCTGACGGTCTTGTAGACATCGCTCCTCTGAACATGGATATCTGCACAGAGGATATGCAGAAGGCTGTTGACGAGGCTAAGGCTAAGATCGAAGACGGCTCATTCAACGTATTTGACGGCGTTATCGAAACAAACGACGGCAAAACAGTTGGTGAAGAGGGCAAAACTCTTGACGACGCTACTATCACAGGCGGAATCAACTGGTACTTCAAGAACGTTGAGGTCAAGTAATAAGGCTTAACAGCATAACAAAACATTTATACGGGCGGTGCAGGTTGCCGCCTGTTTTGTTAATGATATGAGCATACGGCAGCAGGTAATTCTGCTGTCGGTTTCTGATGACATTAGCAAATCTAAGGAAGTTCATAAAAAGGAGCTGAAAGTATGAGTGAAGAAATATCTGCTGAGATCGCTGTAAAATGCAGCGGTATAACAAAAGTTTTCGGCAGCGTGGTTGCAAACGACGGCATTGATCTTGAAGTAAAATACGGTGAGATACTTGCACTGCTGGGCGAAAACGGATCAGGAAAGACCACGTTGATGAATATGCTTTCGGGTATCTATCACCCTGACAAGGGCAATATCTACATTGCCGGCAAGCCTGAGGCGATAAATTCACCTATGGATTCTATCGAACTTGGCATAGGCATGATACATCAGCACTTCAAGCTTGTGGAGGTGTTCTCCGCCGCAGACAACATTGTGGCAGGCACAAAGGGCAAGCTTAAGAGCAAGGGCGCTGTAAGAGATGAGATAAAAAAGATATCTGAACAGCTTGGTCTTGAAGTTGACCCTGACAAAAAGGTATACAATATGTCCGTCAGTGAAAAGCAGACAGTTGAGATACTGAAGGTGCTTTACAGGGGTGCTAAAATACTTATTCTTGACGAGCCTACGGCGGTTCTTACTCCGCAGGAAACTGAAAAGCTTTTCAACATCCTGAGAAAAATGAAAGCTCAGGGCTGTGCTATCATTATCATCACCCACAAGCTGGGCGAGGTAATGGATATATCTGACAGAGTGACCATACTGCGAAAGGGCAAGAGCGTTGAAACTGTAAACACAGCAGAGAGCAGTGAAAAACAGCTCACTGAGCTTATGGTAGGCAAGGCGGTGGAGCTTTCAATAGAAAGACCTGAACCTGTGAACGTAAAGCCGATACTTAATGTAGTCGATCTGACGGTAAAGAACTCTGAGGGAAGCATTGCTCTCGATGACGTAAGCTTTGTTATAAACAGGGGCGAGATACTTGGTGTGGCAGGCATTGCAGGAAGCGGTCAGAAAGAGCTTTGCGAGACTATCGCAGGGCTTCAGAAGATAGAAAAGGGCGCAGTGCTTTACAACAAGGAGAACATCATAGGCAAGACACCTAAGGAGATAATAAATCTCGGCATAAGCATGAGCTTTATCCCTGAGGACAGACTTGGAATGGGTCTTATCGCTTCGGTGGGTATGACGGACAATATGCTTCTTAAAACATACAAGCAGGGCAAGCTTTGCTTTGTAGACAGAAAGCCTGCTAAGGCGCTTTCAAAGGAGCTTATAGAAAAGCTTGAAATAAAAACTCCGTCAACGGAACTTCCTGTAAGAATGCTTTCGGGCGGAAACGTTCAGAAGGTCCTGCTTGGACGAGAGATACACAGTGAGCCTGACCTGCTCATAACCGCATATCCTGTTCGTGGACTTGACATCAACTCATCATATCTTATATACTCGCTTCTTAACGAGCAGAAGAAAAAGAACACGGCTGTGCTTTTCATAGGCGAGGACCTTGACGTTCTTCTGGAGCTTTGCGACAGGATAATGGTGCTTTGTCACGGCAAGATAACAGGTATTTGTGACGCCAAAAAGGTCACAAAGGAACAGGTAGGCATGATGATGACAGGCTCGACAATGGAGGAGGTGCTGGGCATTGGCTGATATTATAAAAAAAGAGCCTCTTATAAGAATAGCCAAGCGTGCTGAACGCTCAAACAAGCAAAAGCTTATCATAAGGCTTCTGTCGGTGCTTCTGGCTATTTGTGCAGGCGGAATATTCATTCTTATTCTTGGCAAAGATCCGTTTTCATACTATGCGAAAATGGTAAAGGGTGCTTTTATCGGCAAGAACGCCGCAAGCCCTTTTATGCCGTTCAAAGAAACCATAAAGATAATGATACCGCTTCTTATATCTTCTCTTGGCATTACGCTTGCGTTTAAGATGAAGTTTTGGAATATCGGTGCAGAGGGTCAGATAATAATGGGCGGAGTTTTCGCTTCATACTTCGCTCTTTATCATTACGATATGCCTCACTATCTGCTTTTCATTGTGATGTTCGTTGCGGCGATGATAGGCGGAGGACTGTACGGCATTATCCCTGCATTTTTCAAGGCAAAATTCGACACAAACGAAACTTTGCTCACCCTTATGCTCAACTATATCGCACTTTACGTTATAGATTGGCTCACAAAGGGCGCATGGCAGGATCCTGAGTCAAAGGGATATCCTAAGATAGCAAGATTTGACCTTAACGCATGGCTTGACTCGCTGGGCGGTGTGCAGATAGGCTGGTTGATAGGTCTGGTGCTTGTGGTATTGGTATTTATCTATCTTAAATACACAAAGCAGGGCTACGAGATAACTGTAGTATCAGACAGCCACGCAACTGCAAGATATGCAGGCATGAGCCCTAGCAAGATAATGATAAGAACGATGTTTTTGAGCGGTGCTATCTGCGGTATCGCAGGAATGGTGCAGGCTTGCGGAACAGAACACACACTTTCAACATCTGTTGCAGGCGGAGTAGGCTTCACGGCTATCATAGTTGCATGGCTTGCAAACCTCAATCCATTCGGCATACTTGTGGTGTCATTCTTATTCGCAGTCCTTGAAAAGGGCAGCACTGTGGTATCGTCTGAATTTGTTCTTTCACCTTACTGCTCGGACGTTTTGCAGGGAATAATCCTGTTCTTCGTGCTTGGCTGTGAGTTCTTCATCAGATACAGATTTGTAACAAGAGGAGGCAGGAAAAATGACTAGACTTATTTCATTCCTTGCCCATGCGGTATATATGGGTACTCCTCTGCTTTTCGGCACAGTAGGAGAGATACAAAACGAAAAGGCGGGACACCTTAACCTTGGCGTTGAGGGAACAATGGCAATGGGCGCTTGTGCAGGCTTTATGGTAGCATACAAGACAGGAAGCCTTTGGCTTTCCATACTTGCGGCATTTCTTATGGGTGCGCTTGTTTCCCTTATCTATGCTTTTCTTACCATAACAATGATGGCGAACCAAAACGTAACAGGTCTTACACTGACTATATTCGGCACGGGACTTTCAAACTTCATAGGCGAGCAGATGATATCCGCTTCACCTACAGGCAACCTCAAACTGCCTGACGGAGTGATGAGCAGTCTGAAAAACATTGACATACCGCTTCTCAGCAAGATACCTGTTCTTGGAGAGGTGCTTTTCTCACAGAACATTTTCACATATCTGAGCATTGTTATCGCTGTGATAATGTTTATCTATCTGAAAAAGACTAAAGTGGGTCTTAACCTTAGAACTATCGGTGAGAATCCTGCTGTTGCGGACGCTGTGGGAATAAGCGTTGTGAAATACAAATACATAAACGTTCTTATCGGTGGAGGAATATGCGGAATAGGCGGAGCGTTCTGCTCAATGGTAATAAACGGCGGTGTTTGGATGGCAAACAGCGTGAACGGTCTTGGCTGGATAGCTGTAGCGCTTGTTATCTTTGCTGTATGGAATCCTGCAAGGGCTATTTACGGAGCGTATATTTTTGGTGCATTCATGGTGCTGAAATACTACTTCCCGAAAAACCTCGGCTTCACTGTTCCTGAGTCATTCTTTGATATGCTCCCATACCTTGTAACGGCTCTTGTTCTTATCATCACTTCAGTGAAAAAATCAAGAGAGCGTTCACAGCCACAATCCTGCGGTATAAATTATTTCCGTGAGGAGAGATAGGATCTCGAAGCTTGGCATTGTTTTCAAAGTGTAAAATAATTCTCAAGCCCCTACAATATATTACAGATAATACCTAAAGCAACATATTTAAAAGCTCTGCGTTTTGCAGGGCTTTTATTTTTGCCCTAGTGACAAAATGCAAAAGATGTGATATAATCAGATAAAAAGGGGTGAGAAAATGCTCAATATATACGAAAAATGCCCACAACCTAGGTTTTTCACCTGCGGCTGTCTTGAGAATGATGGCGGTTTTCTGCACATCAGGAGAACGCTTAACTGTGATGTGCTTATTTTTGTGACAGAGGGGACGCTTTTTATCACAATGAACGACACCGATCTTGCCGTGTGTCCGGGAGAATATGTCCTCCTGCCCTCCGGCACAGAACATTGGGGCACAAAGCCATGCGCAGGCAGGCTTTCATATATGTGGGTACACTTCTCTGCTCCGAAAACCCGTGGAGAAAGCTGCCCTGAGAGCGGCTTTGCATACGTTATCCCTGAGCATTTCACCGCCGCAGACCCTGGACGTGTGAGCATCATTTTCAGACAGCTTCTTGACTATCAGCGACAGGAAAGGCTTTACACTGAAATGCTCCCTGTCTGCACACTTTCAATGCTTCTTATGGAGATAACACAGCAATATCTTGCCGCTGGGAATGAACATGAGATATCCCCGAAGATATACAACATCTGCCAATGGATAAGATCGAACTGTCAGAAAAAGCTCACGGCAGAGATGATAGCACGGCATTTTCACTACAACGCTGAATATCTTTCCCTTATCTTCAAGAGGGAAACAGGCTGTACGCTTATAAAATATCTAAGCCGCACTAGAATAGACATCGCCAAAAGGCTTCTTGAAACGGAGGGCATAAGTATAAAGGAAACCGCCTATTCAAGCGGTTTTTTTGACGAAAAATACTTTATGAGGACCTTTCGCAAGCTTGAGGGCATGACGCCTATGCAATATCGTGAGGCATTTAGGAAAAGGAATATAAACAGTAAATAAAAGAAGCGATACCACACGGCTTTTTGTGCGGTATCGCCTTTATTTTATATTAACTAAAGGTTGATAAAACAAGTGAGCGGACACTGGTTGCACCTACAGGAGGTTTGATAAAAACTTACTTCTTCTCAGAGAAATAAACTGTGTATTCCTCGTCCATAACGTCGTAAAGTGGCTTGAATGTGATGTTATATTCCTGTCTCTTTGTGATATACTCGTTCTGCTTCCATGGGAATGTGCTGTAGGTGTGTTCTATCTGTGGCTCGAAAATATCGGCAGGCTTTGAGTAGTCACCGTGTAGACCGCAGTCACAGCCTGTTATGCCTGCAAGAACTATCGGCCCGTCAACTGCTGCCGCAAGGTATGGCATATCTTCAAGACGCTCCATTCTTATTTCTGACGGGAAGAAAAGACCAACTGTGTCGTTCTGCCACTCACCTGCCAGCTTTATATAGCCGTTTGCGATCTCAGCCTTTACTGCATTGCCGTTCACTGTCACTTCAGTCTCACCGCTTACCCATTCAGGCAGGCGAAGCTTCAGAACAAAAGCTGTCTTTTCTTCACAGCTTACTGTGAACTTCATTGACCAGCGTGACATTGTGAAGTCAGAATGTTCGTCAAAGAAAGTCTGGCTGTTGTAGTTTTTCATATCAGTTGTCTGCTCAATATGAACAGGCTTGTCTGATACTGTGATATCAGCCTTTGAAGGTATATACTGGCTGACAATAACGCCCTCACTGTCTGTAAAATAGACAAGGTCAGGATAAAGAGTCTGAGCCTGCACCATTGTTCCGTGACAGCACCAGAAATCGTGGGTCTTGCTGCCCCATTTTTTCTTTGAGCCGTGTTTAAGAGGCAGGAAATATGTTGGCATACCGGTAGAAGCGTTCTGCTGTGCAAGGAAGCCGTTATAAAGGCAACGCTCGATATAATCTGCATACTTTGTGTCACCTGTCCACTTGAAGAGGTAGTCGGCAGTTCTTACGAGGTTGTATACAGTGCAAAACTCCTGATCTGACGCACCAAGGAAATGACCCTGCTGATGAGGTGGCACCCAGAACTCACCTGAGTTTGCACCGCTTGTGGCGTATGTTCCACGGTCTGTGACAGCGCACTTGAAAAATCTCTCTGTGCGCGTTTTCCACTTTTCATCCCCTGTTATCTCATACATTCTTGCCGCACCATGAGAAAGCGGGATACCTGCGTTTGCGTGGTCGTTTGTGAGAGCGTCGCCGCCCTTATCAAGAGTATCGAAAACGCAGTTTCCGCTGTAGCGTTCGGCAAGCTTCATATACTTTTCGTCTTTTGTTATGCCGTAAAGGTCAGCCCAGACTTCGAGCATACCGCCCTGCTCGCCCTTATAAATGGCGTCGGGTGAACGTTTCAGCATCTCGTCTGTCCAATGAACATACCAATCTGCAAGCTTGCCCACAACGTCAAGAGCCTGCTCATTGCCTGTGTATTTATACACGTCAGTAAGACCCATGACAGTTTTGTGCATTACATACTGAGGTGACCACACATACTGACCTCTTGCCATCAAATCGAAATACTTTTCAGGGATAGAGCCTATCCACTCGCCGCCATTGAGCTTCTGACAGCGTGCAAGCTCGCTTATTATCTTATCAAGCTTTGCTTTAAGCTCAATATCCTCATTTGAAGCGCAATAAGCTGCCGCCGCAGACAACCAATGACCGAGAAAATGACCTCTCAACTGGCAGGTAGGAGCTTCCCAGCCCCAGTGGAGCTTTGCTCCTTCAGGATCGTTCGCCACCTGAAGCCCCGGCATTACAACGCCTGCTTCTAGGTAGAAATTCTGCAAAAGGCAAGTGGAGTCAAGCTCAAAAAGGTAGTTTCTGTTAAGGTCGGCTCTTTCACGAAAAAGTCCTGAAAGAAGCGACACATTATGACTGTTCACTTTATCAAGCATAGAAGATACCTCCGAAATTTTATTTTTTCTATACTTGATTATAACAGCAAACCGCATATCTTTCAAGTGGACAAAACCCGAGATTTTATGGACAAAGCTTAGGTATTCATAGCCCAATTACGATACAACAAAAGAAATGGGCGACCACAGGTCGCCCATACGCTTTGTTATGTTATGATAAACTGTTTTTACTTCGCCTTTGCCGAAGCCACAAAAGATTTGAGCTCCTCCTCAGACATATAGCCGACAGTTGAAGCAACTACCTTGCCATGTTTCACAACAAAAAGGGCAGGTATGCTCGAGATACCGAAAGCGGCTGCAAGCTCGTTTTCATCGTCAACGTTGACCTTCCCCACCTTTACAGAACTGTCCTCCTCAGAATACTTATCCACCAGCGGTGAAAGCATTTTGCACGGACCGCACCATGCTGCCCAGAAGTCAAGCAGGACAGGCTTTTCCGAGTGCATTACTTCGTTTTCAAAATTATCCTTTGTTATGACCTTTACTGACATTTTTCACAGCTCCTTTTCTAATCCTTGCTTTTGTAATAGAGCATACAATGGCAGAAGCCCTCAAAATTCGGGTCGGCTATCTGCTCACGGAACTCTTTGCACATACACTTGTTTTCCTCTGTGCGCTGTATCCTGCACGGACAATAGCCACCTGTGCGTTTAAGCCCCTCTTTTATGCTCTTTACCATTTCTTTATCATCATTAAGACGTACCATTACTACCTATCCTTTGCAGATATGCTTAGATTATTCCTTGACAAATGCCTTTACTATCTCGCCGATATACTGATAGTGATAATCCTTGTCAGAATACCATTTCTCATCGTTTTCAGTATCAACAAAGCACTCAGGCTTCATCTCCTGAACATAAGCCTTTTTGCACACAAGCACCATATCAGCTTCCGCAAAAGCTGTTACCTCCACGCCGTTTTCAGACACGAACACAGGGGTCAGACCTGTTTCCTTTGCCTTGTCGCAGTCACGTCCACTATGTGAGCCACAGAATGAAAGTGCCTTTTTATACTCCTCTTTGAAAAAGCTTATGGTGAAATATTCTGCCTTGTCGATAAATTCCTTTGTATATCTCTGTGGTCTTATAACTGTGGTGAAGGTGTTCTTTCCCCACATAACGCCTGCAAAGCCCCATGAAGCTGTCATTGTGTTCCAGCCACTCTCGTCGCCTGCTGTTACAAGAAACCACTCCTTGCCTATCTTTTTGTATGGATTGAAGTCAATAGCGTCAAGCTTTTCTGTTACCTCTTTGAAACCGTTGAAACTGCTCATTTTCATTACCGCCTTTCAGTATTATGTCAGACTTATCATACTTATTGTACACCAATATCGTATAGAAAACGTCTGAGTATATTATATATCATTTCTTATGAAATTGCAACCCCTTGAAAACACTGAAATATTGTACAAAAATCGTTAAACAGGGCTTTTTTGTGTTGCTTTTTTTGAAGAATAGTGATATAATTGAATTAAGTATTTGTAAAGCTGTTTTTGTGTTTTTGGTTTAGCTGTTTTATTTTATGCCGTTACAATACTTGATATGTATATCTTTTGAAGTTTATACAGAATAAATTGTATATTGTCTAAAAATATACATTAAAAAGCCTTAAAATGTGTATAAATATAAAATTTTTATGCAAAAGCACTTGACAATGCTGTATAAAGGTGTATAATAATTTTATCGGCATGAGAGCCGTGAAAATATTATACAAACATACTTACTACAAACAATGGAGGAATTTTGTTATGGCAAAAGAGATCAAAAAGGTTGTCCTTGCTTATTCCGGCGGACTTGATACATCTATCATCATTCCGTGGCTCAAGGAAAACTACAACAACTGCGAAGTAATCGCTGTTTCAGGAAACGTTGGTCAGGGCACAGAGCTTGACGGCCTTGAGGAAAAGGCTATCAAGACAGGCGCTTCTAAGCTCTATATCGAGGACCTTACAGAAGAGTTCATCGAGGATTATGTATATCCAACAGTACAGGCTGGCGCTGTTTATGAGAACCAGTACCTCCTCGGCACTTCATTTGCTCGTCCGATCATTGCAAAGAGAATAGCTGAGATCGCTATCAAAGAGGGAGCTGACGCTATTTGCCACGGCTGCACAGGTAAGGGCAACGACCAGGTTAGATTTGAGCTTGCTATCAAGGCTTTCGCTCCTGATATGGAGATAATCGCTCCTTGGAGAATCTGGGATCTTAAGTCAAGAGAGCAGGAGATCGAGTATGCTGAGGCACACAACATTCCTCTGAAGATAAACAGAGAAACAAACTACTCAAAGGACAAGAACCTTTGGCACCTTTCACACGAAGGTCTGGATCTTGAAGATCCTGCAAACGAGCCACAGTATGAGAAGCCGGGCTTCCTTGAAATGGGCGTTTCACCTATCATGGCTCCTGACAAGCCAACTTATGTAACTATCCACTTTGAAAAGGGTATCCCAACAGCAGTTGACGGCGTTGAGATGAACGGCAAGGAGCTTGTTACAAAGCTTAACGAGCTTGGCGGTGCAAACGGTATCGGTCTTGCTGACCTTGTTGAGAACAGACTTGTTGGTATGAAGTCAAGAGGCGTTTATGAAACTCCAGGCGGAGCTATCCTTTACAAGGCTCATGAAGTTCTTGAAACTATCACACTTGACAAGGAAACTGCAAGAGTTAAGCAGTATCTTTCAATCAAGTTTGCTGACATTGTTTACAATGGTCAGTGGTTCACTCCTCTCCGTGAGGCTATGAGCGCATTTGTTACAGAAACACAGAAGACTGTTACAGGTGACGTTAAGCTCAAGCTTTACAAGGGCAACATGATAAACGCAGGTGTAACATCTCCATACACACTTTATGATGAAGAAGTTGCTACATTTGATGAGGACAATGTTTACAATCAGGCTGATTCAGCAGGATTCATCAACCTCTTCGGTCTGCCTATCAAGGTAAGAGCTAAGCTCGAGCAGAAGAGAAACGCTAAGAAAGACTAATAGCGACGCTCTGGTCAGCAGAGCATAAAGGTGTATAACCTTAAAAAGTTTGTATAATATTTTTCACGGAGGTTTTGATATGTCAGATAACAACAGCATTTTTGAGCCTGCAATAGACAAGAAGGTCGAGATCTCTTATGACAGCCTGCCGAACTCCTCTTTTGAGGACGTAAACCTCGGCGGAGCAAAGTTCTCGAACGTAAATCTTAAGGAAGCCGTTTTCGATGACGTTAACATGGACGAGACACATTTCAACAACGTCAGCATGAAAGAAAGCGACTTTGCAGATATGTATATGGTAAACACAAAGTTCTTGGGCGTAAATCTCAGCAACTCGAGATTTGGCTGCTCTATCATGAACAATGTTGAGTTTAAAAATCCTGATCTTAAGAACTCACAGTTCATTCACTGTGACCTTACAAACGTTGAGATAAACGATTGCAAGATAGACGGTCTGAAGATCAACGGCGTGGATATCCAGAAGCTGCTTGAACAGCACGAAAAGGAAATTTGATCCGCACTTATTGAAATGTATTGGGGCAGGATGATCCTTTGGGGTCATTTTGCCCATACATTTTTTATATTTGATAACTTGAAATAAACATAAAGGACGGTTTTAAAATGGCAGGAAAAATGTGGGCAGGAAGATTTACAAAGGAAGTTGACGAAAGAGTCAATGATTTCAATTCATCTATTTCCTTTGACGCAAGAATGTACCGCTATGATATAGAGGGTTCTATGGCGCACGCCACAATGCTGGGCGAGTGCGGTATAATCGAAAAGCACGAAAGCGAAAAAATAGTCCAGGGACTTAAGGGTATTCTTGCGGATATCGACGAGGGAAAATTACAGTTCGACCCTACTGCAGAGGACGTTCATATGTTTGTTGAGGCTGAGCTTACCAAAAGGCTTGGCGACACAGGCAAAAGACTTCACACGGCAAGATCAAGAAACGATCAGGTGGCACTTGACGTGAGAATGATACTCAGAGCCGAAACAAAAGAGATAATCGAGCTTGTGAAAAAGCTTGAGCACACTATCCTTGACATTGCAGAGAAAAATCTCACAACTGTTATGCCGGGATATACTCATCTTCAGAGGGCACAGCCTATCACATTTGCTCACCACCTTATGGCGTATGCAAATATGCTTCTGAGAGATATTTCAAGACTTGAGGACAGCTACAAGAGAACAAACATCATGCCTTTGGGAAGCGGTGCTCTTGCATCTACAACTTACCCTATAAACAGACAGAGAGTGTGCGATCTGCTTGGCTTTGACGAGATAACACAGAACTCACTTGACGGCGTTTCGGACAGAGATTTCTGCATCGAGCTTTGCTCAGCTATCTCACTGCTTATGATGCACCTTTCAAGATTTTCAGAGGAGATAATACTTTGGTGCTCATGGGAATTCAAATTCATCGAGCTTGACGACGCTTATGCAACAGGCTCGTCTATCATGCCACAGAAGAAAAACCCTGATGTTACTGAGCTTATCAGAGGCAAGACAGGCAGAGTTTACGGCGACCTTAACACACTGCTCGTTATGATGAAGGGTCTGCCACTTGCATACAACAAGGATATGCAGGAGGACAAGGAAGCTATCTTTGACGCAATCGACACTGTTAAGCTTTGCCTTAAAACGTTTGACCCGATGCTTGCTACAATGAGAGTTATCCCTGAGAACATGAGAAACGCCGCAGCCAAGGGCTTTATAAACGCTACAGACTGCGCTGACTATCTTGTTAAGAAGGGTATGCCTTTCAGAGACGCTTACAAGATAACGGGCACTCTCGTTCACACCTGTATTGAAAAGGGCTGCACACTTGAAACTCTCCCATTGGAGGAGTACAGGAAGCTCACTGACAACTTTGACGAGGACGTTTATGACGCTATCAGCCTTGACACCTGCGTAATGCAGAGAAAAGCGGCAGGCGGTCCTGCTCCTGAGTCTGTAAAAGCTCAGATAGAATATGTCAGAAATAAGCTTTGATAAACACCGCTCCCCTGTTAAGACGGCACTGCTATATCTTGTGCTGTGGGAGCTTGCGACAGTTATAATGTGGCTTTTTACGGCTAAGCTTTTTGTGATATATCCGCTGTTTGCGGTGGGATTTACGGTGGTGTACCCTGTGTGTACATGGTGGACTTGCTACCGACACGCTAAGAACTACGGCTTGAAATGGTATGTTGCGCCTGTGATGATAGGGGTTTCGGTGATAGAATATATCTTCGTGGAGGAAGCAAGGTCGGTAGTGCCGAACTTTATCGTACTCACTGTGTTGACCGCAGGCTTTGCCGCAGGTATTGGAAACTGCTTTGCGGATAAGGACGCAATAAACGCCGCAAAGGAAGATAAAAAGCGTAAAAAGCTGAAAAAAGAACCTGAATACAAGAACATTTTGGACGATAATTAAAAGTATGCAGACGGCTAAAGAGCTGTCAGCCAAACGGACGAACACTGTTCGCCCCTACAAAAGTTTGCATTTGCATGAGCATACAGATTATTGACAGACAAAATCATAAAGTTTTATAGAAGGATATGAAGAAAAATGAAAACAAGAGTTTTTATTGATGGCAAAGAGGGAACAACGGGACTTCAGATATATGAGCGTTTTCAGAACAGAAATGACGTTGAGATAATGCTCATTGACGAGGAAAAGCGTAAGGACGTGAACGAGAGAGCAAAGATGATAAACTCATCGGATATCACTTTTCTCTGCCTGCCTGACGCAGCGGCAATAGAGGCGGCTTCACTTTGCACAAACCCTGATGTTAGGATAATAGACGCTTCTACCGCCCACAGAACAAACCCTGCTTGGGACTATGGTTTTCCTGAGCTTTCTGAAAAGCATAGAGAGAATATCCGCAATTCAAAAAGAGTTGCAAACCCAGGCTGTTATGCAAGCGGCTTTATAAGCCTTGTTTATCCTCTCGTAAAGGAAGGAGTGCTTCCTGAGGATTATCCTGTTACCTGCCACGCAGTTTCAGGCTACAGCGGCGGCGGAAAGAAAATGATAGCCGCTATGGAAAGCGAAAATAAAACAAAGGAAATGTATTCTCCACGTCAGTATGCACTTGGGCAGAAGCACAAGCATATCCCTGAAATGCAGGCGGTGTGCGGACTTAAATATAAGCCTATGTTCAATCCGATAGTGGATGACTATTATAATGGTATGGTTGTTTCTGTGCCGCTGGTGACAAGATGTTTGACAAAAAAGTATACACCTGAGAATATCCATGAAATAATGGCGGAGCATTATCTTGGTCAGCATTTCGTTAAGGTAATGGAGCTTGGTGGAACAAAAACGCTTCCTGACGGATTTATCGCAGCGAATACATTGGCAGGAACAAATAATATGCAGATATTCGTCTGCGGAAATGAGGATCAGATATTGCTTATGTCGAGATTTGATAACCTTGGAAAAGGCGCAAGCGGCGCAGCAATACAGAATATGAATATAATGTTGGGGATAAACGAAGCAACGGGGCTGGAATAACAAAAAAGCAAAAAACAAACCAAAAGCACCGCACAAAAAAATCGCCGGTGCAGGGCGGCGTTAGCCCTGCCGAGGGACGGGGGCGAGCAGCCCCAGCGGGGGCAAAATAAAGCCAAAAGCAAAATCAAACCCAACAGGGGGCAGAGCCCCCTCCACAAAAGTACGGTCTAAAAAAAGCGGCGGACAAAAAAATAAAACAAACCGAAGTAAAATTTCTCAACCAAGCCTAAAAACCAACAAAACTCCGCCGCTTTTGTCATTTGAACAGCGAAGCGTCTTCAAATGACTCGCCAACGGCGACAATAAGCTCCCCCACAAAGGAGAGCAATCCCCGACCAATGAGTGCGAATATAAAAGTGCGGAAAAAATAAGCGGGCAAACGCTGTTCGCCCCTACAGAAATAATTAATAGAAAAAATCTGTCCTGATCTAATTAGTGTGAAAATTTTGTAAGGAGTTTTGAATATGAAAGAGATATCAAAGAAAAATTTCGACGGCTATAAGTATGTAGACGGCGGCGTGTGTGCTGCAAAGGGCTTTAAGGCTAACGGTCTTTATTGCGGCATAAAGGAAAACCCTACAAAAAAACCTGACCTCTGCCTTGTGGAGTCTGACGTTATGTGCTCTGCCGCCGGCGTTTTTACTCAGAACAAGGTCAAGGGTGCTCCTGTTACTGTTTCTCAGAAAAATCTTGCTAAAACAGGCGGCAAGGCTAAGGGCTTTATCCTCAACTCCAAAAACGCTAACACCTGTAACGCTGACGGCGAGGAAAAGGCTTACAAAATGTGCGAGATGACTGCCGCTAAAATGGGCGTTAAGCCTGAGGAAATTCTTATCGCTCAGACAGGCGTTATCGGTCAGATACTCCCTCTCGAGCCTATCGAAGCTAAGATAGACGAGCTTTATGAGGGACTTTCCTATGAGGGAAACGAAAAAGCCGCTATTGCTATCATGACTACTGATACAGTGAAAAAGGAAGTGGCTGTTGAGTTTGAGCTTGACGGCAAGATCTGCCACGTTGGCGGCATGGGCAAGGGCAGCGGTATGATACACCCTAACATGGCAACTACGCTCAATGTTATCACCACGGACTGTGCTGTATCTTCCGAAATGCTCAAAAAGGCTCTTACTGATATCGTCAAGATAACATATAACTGCCTGTCTGTTGACGGCGACCAGTCAACGAACGATACCTGTGCTATTATGGCTAACGGACTTGCAGGAAACCCTGAGATAACAGCCGAGGGTGAGAGCTACGAGGTGTTCAAAAAGGCTCTTTATATCGTTATGATGAACATTACTAAAATGCTCGCAAAGGACGGCGAGGGCGCAACTAAGCTTCTTGAATGTACTGTTACCGGTTCAAAAGACCTTGACACCGCCATAATCGTTGCAAAGAGCGTTATATGCTCGCCGCTTTTCAAGTGTGCAATGTTCGGTGCTGACGCTAACTGGGGCAGGATACTCTGCGCTGTTGGATACGCTGAAGCTGATTTTGACATAAACAAGGTGGACGTTTCACTGTCATCAAAGGCAGGAGAGATACACGTTTGCCACAATGGTGCAGGCATAGAGTTCTCTGAGGAAGTGGCTAAGACCGTTCTTCTTGAGGACGAGATAACCATAAGCGTTTCTATCGGCGACGGCAACGGCACTGCCACTGCATGGGGCTGTGACCTTACATATGATTATGTTAAGATAAACGGCGATTACAGAAGCTAAGACATAAAATCAGTATAGGAAAGAAGAATGAGAAATGGACATAAGCAATAAAATCAGAAGTCAGATACTTATTGACGCTCTGCCACACATTCAGAAATACCACGACAAGATAGTCGTTGTAAAATACGGCGGCAACGCTATGACAAACGCTGAGCTTAAAGAAGCTGTTATGAGCGATATCGTGCTTCTAAGTGAGGTAGGCATAAAGGTAGTTCTTGTTCATGGCGGTGGTCCTGAGATAAATGCAATGCTCAAAAGAGTCGGCATTGAAAGCAAGTTCATAAACGGTCTGAGATACACTGACGCTGAAACTATAGATATCGTTAAAATGGTGCTTTGCGGCAAGGTAAACAAGGAGCTTGTTTGCGCTTTGCAGCTTCATGGCGGAAAGGCTCTCGGTCTTTGCGGCTGTGATGGGCAGATGATACTTGCGCAGAAGCTTGACAGCGAGGTAGACCTTGGTTTTGTGGGCGACATCAAAAAGGTAACAACAAAGCCTATAGTAGACGCACTTAACAACGGTTATGTTCCTATAATCTCCACAGTTGGCGTTGGCGAGGACGGACAGTCTTACAATATCAATGCTGACACTGCGGCGGCGAGAATTGCTTCTTGTCTGAGAGCGGAAAAGCTTATCCTTATGACAGATATAGTTGGTCTGCTGGAGGACAAGGACGATGATTCCACACTTATCCCACAGGTAAACGTCAGCGATGTGCCTTATCTCAAAAAGAAAGGCATCATAAGCGGCGGAATGATACCAAAGATAGACTGCTGTGTTGAAGCCGTAAGACGTGGCGTTAAAAAGACCACTATCATTGACGGCAGAGTACCGCACTCGATACTTATCGAGCTGCTCTCTAACGAGGGTATCGGTACACAGTTTATATAAAATATCAATACATATTGAAAAGAGTGATAAAAATGAACACCATAGAACAGTTCAACGAACACGTTATGCAGACCTATGGCAGAATAGGTCTTGTTATGGAAAGCGGTCATGGTCAGACGGCTGTTGGCGAGGACGGAAAAGAGTATATCGACTTCGGCTCCGGTATCGGCACAAACAGCCTTGGCTACTGCGACGAGGATTGGGTGAACGCTATCTGCGATCAGGCACACAAGATACAGCACACCTCAAACTACTATTACACAAAGGTACAGGCTGACTTTGCAAAAAGACTTTGCGAGGCAACAGGCTATGAGAAAATGTTCTTCGGCAACTCGGGCGCAGAGGCTAACGAGTGCGCTATCAAGCTTGCAAGAAAATACAGCTTTGACAAATACGGCAAAGACGCTGAGAGAAATATCATCATCACCCTTGTAAACAGTTTCCACGGCAGAACGCTTTGCACTCTTTCTGCAACAGGTCAGGAGGTTTTCCACAACTACTTCTTCCCGTTCGTTGGTGGATTTGAGAATGTTATCGCTAATGATATTGACGATCTTATGGACAAGCTCAACAAGCTTGACAACAAGGTTTGCGCAGTAATGTTCGAGTTTGTTCAGGGCGAGGGCGGAGTTATACCTCTTCAGCAGAGCTTTGTGAACACTATCATGCTTGAGTGTGCAAAGAGGGATATCCTCACTATCGCAGACGAGGTACAGACAGGTGTTGGCAGAACCGGCAAGCTCCTAACATCTGAGCTTTACAACGTAAAGCCTGACATAACCACACTTGCAAAGGGTCTTGCAGGCGGTGTTCCAATAGGCGTGTGCCTTGCTAACAAGAAGTGCAGCGAGGTACTTGGCAAGGGTACACACGGCTCAACATTCGGCGGAAACCCTATTTCCTGTGCAGGTGGAAACGCAGTTCTTGACAAGGTGACAAAGCCTGAGTTTCTTGAAGAAGTTCGCAAAAAGGGCGAATATTTCAGAAAAAAGCTCGCAGAAATAGACGAAGTTGAAGGCGTTGACGGACTTGGTCTTATGATAGGCGTAAGGCTCAAAACAAAGAAAGCCGCTGATGTGCTTAACAAGTGCTTTGAAAACGGACTTCTTATTCTCACAGCAAAGGATAAGCTGAGATTTTTGCCACCGCTGAATATCTCATATGAGCAGATAGACAAGGGACTTGCTATACTGAAAAAAGTTCTTGACGAGAAATAACAAAGTGTGTAGGTGCGAACAGTGTTCGCCCGTTTGATACGCAATACCAAATAAAAATCAAATTACGGAGGAAATATTATGAAACATTTACTTAAAATGCTCGACCTTTCCAAGGAGGAAATTCTCGACATTCTCAATCTTGCAGACCAGCTCAAATACGAAAACAAAAACGGTATCGAGCATCACATTCTTAAAGGCAAAACTCTCGGAATGATATTCCAGAAGTCCTCTACCCGTACAAGAGTTTCTTTTGAAACAGGTATGTATCAGCTTGGCGGTCAGGCACTTTTCCTTTCAAACCGTGACCTCCAGATAGGCAGAGGCGAGCCTGTTCAGGACACAGCCCGTGTTCTTTCACGTTACCTTGACGGCATCATGATCCGTACTTTTGAGCAGAAAGAGGTTGAGGATCTTGCTAAATATGGCTCTATCCCAATAATAAACGGTCTGACAGACTTCTGCCACCCTTGTCAGGTGCTTGCTGACCTTATGACTATCAGAGAGTTCAAGGGACGCTTCGAGGGTCTGAAAATGTGCTACATAGGCGACGGCAACAACATGGCAAACTCGCTTATCGTTGGTGGACTTAAGGTAGGCATGGAAGTTTCTATCGCTTGCCCTAAGGATTATCAGCCTGCTGCTGAGGTTCTTGAATTTGCCAAGGGCTACGGCGACAAGTTCTCAATGACAGACGTTCCTCTTGAGGCTGCAAAGGACGCTGACGTTCTGTTCACAGACGTTTGGACTTCAATGGGCGAGGAAGCTGAGACAGAGAAGAGAAAGATCGCATTTAAGGGCTATCAGATAAATGACGATATCATGGCTGTTGCAAAGGCTGACGCAATGGTTCAGCACTGTCTGCCTGCTCACCGTGAGGAGGAGATAACAGAAAAGGTATTCGAGGCTCACGCAAATGAGATATTCGAGGAAGCTGAAAACAGACTTCATGCACAGAAAGCCGTTATGGTCAAGGTAATGGGTCCGCAGGAATAATTCGCATATGACAAAAGCCGTCCACGCTGGTGGGCGGCTTTTTTGTGTTGAACACATCAAAAAGGTCTTTGATGTGACGGGATAAAAAGATCCGCAGTCCTCAAAGAACTGCGGTCATAGTTAAATAACATTTTCATTTACGATATGGTAGCTTTGCAGAATTTCTGGGTCAAACTGAATGAGTGAGATCATTCTGCGTGCAGGACCGATAGGCTGGTTCGTACCTGTTTCCCACGCCTCAACAGTTTTTGTCGAAACTCCGATCACTGCGGCAAATACCGCCTGCGTAAATCCCAGCTTTTTTCGGATCGCTTTTATATCTTCAGCAGATATATCAGGCAAAGGCTCTATTCTAAGAGTTGTTTTTTAGCAGAAATTTTACCTTTTTCGTAGTCAACTGCCTCGTTAAGTCCAGTAATTATGCTGTCAAACACATTCATATTAAAGCTGGTCTCCTTCGTATTTATTATTGAAGTTGTAATATACTTTCTCATTTGGAAGCACTGCCTTAATCGGATAAACTGACATCCCAAAAGAATCTGTAAAAATAACATCTTCTCCAATATGTTTTTCAAGAAACTCATCAGAAAAATCAGATATTAAACCAATGCTGATAGCTCCATTCCTTGTAAAATTCAATCCTTCAATTTGTATACTCTTTTCAATCAAAGAACAATCTGAAGTGTGAAAAAAATTCAACAACATTTTTTGAATATCTCGTTCGATTTGAATCTGATTATCAAGATAATATCTGATTGCTTCTTCTTGTTCAAATGAAATTACAGCATCTTTTTGATTTGAGTATATACATAGATACAGGTCAAAAGTTTTATCCCATAATGTAATGATAAAGCTCTTCTTTGTGTACCAATCTGTTTTTTTAATCAAAGTTCCTAATACAGGATGCTCAATTGTAGTTGGTTTATTTTTTTTCTTTGTCTTTCCAAAAAACATAATCTCGCCTTTAAAATTTGTATGGCTTAGCCCATTACTACCTCAACATTTACTGTTGCACCATTTTCAGCTACAGGGAGAACATTGCCCTCTACTGCCTTGCCGTCAACAGTTACGCTCTTTACGCCCTTGCAAACGTGGTCAGGGTTCTTAACAGTGATGTTGTATGTTGCACCTCTGTACTGACGTGTTGCTGTCATGCCGTCCCACTCGTGAGGGATAGATGGATCTATCTTCAAGCCGTCAAAGTCAGCCTGTACTCCGAGAATGTACTGTGAGATAGCTACCATGTTCCATGCGGCTGTACCTGTGAGCCAGCTGTTCTTGCCCTCGCCGAATCTGCTTGCGTCCTTACCAGCTATCATCTGACCGTATACATAAGGCTCTGTCTTATGAAGATCAGATATCTCCTCGTTGAATGCAGGAGCTATCTTGCTGTAATACTCGAACGCCTTGTCGCCTCTGCCTGCATATGCCTCTGCACAGATTATCCAAGCATTGTTGTGTGTGAAGATACCGGCATTCTCCTTATATCCGCCTGGGTATGTGGATATCTCACCATACTGGATATAATACTTTGAGTATGCAGGGTTGTTAAGAACAAGACCATACTTTGTATTGAGGTACTTGTCGATAGAATCAAGTGTCTTGATGTCAGCGCCCTCGTCCTTGCCTATTTCAGACATAACTGCGAAGCCCTGTGGCTCGATGAATATCTTACCCTCTTCACATTCCTTAGAACCCATTTTTGCGCCTGTGGAATCGTAAGCTCTCAGGAACCAATCGCCGTCAAATGCAGATTCCATAACGTTCTTCTTCATCTTGTCTATCTCAGCCTGTGCTGCGGCAGCCTCATCGTCCTTGCCAAGGTGCTTGAGGATAGACACATAGTTAGGGCCTGTGTATGTAAAGAGTGTTGCCACCATTACAGACTCAGCTACCTTTGAGTAGCCGCCCTCAGCTGCAAACTTAGGGTTTGTATAAGTCTGGAAGCTCTCGCCCGGAGTATCAGAATAGCATGAAAGGTTGATACAATCGTTCCAGTCAGCTCTCATTGCAAGTGGCAGACCGTGAGGGCCGAGGTTATTTACAATGTGATAGAATGATACCTTAAGGTGGTCGAGCATTGGCTTAGCCTTTGACTCGTCATTATCGTATGGTACCATTTCGTCAAGGATAGACCAGTCGCCTGTTTCCTTGATGTATGCGGAAACTGAAAGGATCATCCACAGTGGGTCGTCTGAGAAGTCGCCGCCGATATCGGAGTTGCCCTTCTTTGTAAGAGGCTGATACTGATGATAGCAGCCGCCGTCAGGAAGCTGTGTAGAAGCGATGTCGATGATACGCTGTCTTGCACGGTCCGGTATCTGATGAACGAAACCGAGGATATCCTGGTTTGAATCTCTGAAGCCCATTCCTCTGCCGATACCGCTCTCGAAATATGATGCGGAACGTGAAAGGTTGAATGTTACCATGCACTGATACTGGTTCCAGATATTTACCATTCTGTTTACCTTATCGTCAGGTGTGTCAACATTGATAACGCTGAGAAGTCTGTCCCAAGTTGCCTTGAGCTCTTCAAGACCTGCGGCTACCTTTTCAGGAGTGTTATACTGCTCGATCATTGCGAGAGCCTTTTCCTTATTGATAGTAACTCCGTCAGCCTCGAACTTCTTGTCAACAGGCATTTCAACATAGCCGAGGATAAATACAAGAGTCTTTGACTCGCCCGGAGCAAGTGTTATCTTCTTGTAGTGTGAAGCGATAGGTGACCAACCGTCTGCAAATGAGTTGTTAGCCTTGCCTGCTTCAACAGCCTGTGGGTTATGGAAGCCGTTATAAAGACCGATAAATGAATCTCTGTCTGTATCATAGCCGTCTATCTCGTCATTTACTGTATAGAATGCAAAGTGATCTCTTCTGTCTCTGTATTCTGTCTTGTGATAGATAGTTGAACCTACTACCTCAACACGACCTGTGCTGAAGTTTCTCTGGAAGTTTGTGCAGTCGTCCTGAGCGTCCCAAAGGCACCACTCTGCAAATGAGAAGAATGAGAATGTTTTTTCTTCATTGCTCTCGTTTGTGAGAACTACCTGCTGAACTTCGCCGTTATAGTTCTGAGGAACAAAGAATGTAGCCTCAGCCTTAAGTCCGTTCTTCTTACCTGTGATGATAGTATAGCCCATACCGTGACGGCACTCATAAAAATCAAGCTCTGTCTTTACCGGTGACCAGCCCGGATTCCAGATAGTTTCGCCGTCTTTGATATAGAAATATCTTCCGCCCATGTCGATAGGCACGTTGTTGTAACGGTAACGAGTTATTCTTCTCAGTCTTGCGTCCTTATAGAAGGAATAGCCTCCTGCTGTGTTGGAGATAAGTGAGAAGAATTCCTGTGTGCCAAGATAGTTTATCCATGGATATGGCGTTCTTGGATTGCTGATGACATATTCCTTTTTCACGTCATCAAAATGACCAAATTTCATCAATAATTTCCACCTTTCGTAATTTATCTATTGTTAATTAATTTCTTAATTATAACCATTGTGAAGTGTATAGCCGTCACAAAGTGATCAAGCCAACGGGCGAACGCTGTTCGCCCCTACATTTACAGAGCTGTTACATAACTCTCATTCTGCATAATGATAGTTTTTTCTATTATTCAGTAAAGAATCTCTGCCAGCACTTGAATGTGTGACCCTTTGTTATCTCCTCATATCCGCTCACTTCGTTAGGCAGGCTGAGATTAGGAGAGTTTATCATAGCTGTCATTGGTTCAGGGCAGAAATATCCTTTATTGCCCTTATCGTTCCACATATTCCAGAACTTAAATTCTTTTGACACCTCGTTGCAAACCTTATGACCATTGTCAGTATCCACAACATAAGAGCCATAGAAATCCTTGCCGTCAAGCTTGTTCATGCCTGCGGTATACATATCGTTTGAGATATTATTCAGAGTAGGCATTTTTGTACCCTCTTTATATTCAAGGTCTTTCTTTTTAAGAGGCAAAAGCTTTTCTGTTGGCAGACATCTCTTGTCAAGCTCGCACTTTTCGATTATCGGCACGCACATTCTCATTGATTCCTCCCTGCCGCCGTCGCACATTGGCGCATTAAGGCAGGTATGAGTACATATAGAAACAGGCAGAGCCTTGTCGCTGTTGTTTGTCAGGTATATCTCCTGCAAAAGACCGTTTTCAGAAAGCGTAAACGTATAGGATATTTTAAAATCCACCGGAAAATAAGAATACATCTCGTCATTCTTGTCAAAGGTATAAGAAGTAACAAGCACAACTTTTTTATCCTGTGTTGAATAACACTCTATTTCGTGTTCTCTCTTATGCACCCAGCCATGGATAAAATTATCAAGCTTTTTCTCATTTACAGGCATTTGATACACTGCGTCAGAGGTCTTTATAATGCCCTTATCAAAGCGATTAGGCAAGAAAAGAGTAGGCAGTCCCCATATCTCTCTCGCCTTATTTATAGTCTTGAGAGTGCAGTCATCACGATATCTGAACACCTCTATGCCGTTTTCCTCGTCACGAAGCCTCAGCACAGCAGCACCAAGTTTTGGTGCGATAACGCAGGAATACTTTCCCGACTGCATTCTGACACATTCCGTATCTTTAAACATGAATTTAAGGTCTATATTATTCAAAAAAGTAACGCCCCCATAGTGCAAAGCGATGATCTGCCTCCCGCTTTACCATACATTTTTACTTAAACGATTAACATACAATCATTATAACATAGCCCGTCGCTTTTGTCTAGTACAAAACGCAGATTTTTATATAGAATTTTAGCTGTGTTTTTTAGTAGTTTTTTACCAAACGTTTAATGAATAATCCAAAAAAATATGACAATACTACAATCAACAGCCCGCTGACAGACGGACTGCTCTATATCTTAAACAACCAAAGGAGGAGTTTCTCATGATAGATAGGATCGCACTGCTGCTTCTCATAATAGGCGGCATAAACTGGGGGCTTGTGGGCATTTTCCAGTTCGACCTTGTGGCATTTCTTTTCGGAGGCGCTGCAGCGATACTAAGCAGGATCATCTACGTTTTGGTAGCTATTTCGGCTATCTGGTGCATTTCACTGTTTTTCAAAGACAACAGACTTGTCACCGAGCAGTAGTCCCCTGCAGGTCATGGCGGCAGGAGAGGGAGCTTGTTTCAGAGGGCAGCATTTTATCACGGGTTTGCCTGCTGCATATTCTAAAATCGGCTCTCTTTCCTGCTGTCATGACCTTATTTTTTTGTTTTAAACATTAAAATTTGAACATCACAGACGCTAAAAATGGATAAGATATTTTACTTTTTTAAGTCGAATTAAGTTCAGACCTCACGCAGATGTCATTGTTAGCATAATGTCAACGAAATATTTGTGCAAAATCCCGAATTTTCAGAAAATTAACAAGTTCTTTGCAACTTTTTCTTGACTATCGCTACAAAAGAGGTTATAATTTAATTGATGTTAAGGATATTGAACATAATTTGTTTGATTTAACATCCGTTTTGTTGTCTCCTTTCTTTTGTTCTACACATAGTTTTTTTTATTTTCTGCTGAGCACCGTTGCTCAGCATTTTTTTTGCCCATTTTATGCACACGTTGAAAAATTCATATTTTAGAGTTATAATGTTATTTTATGGACTAATAAAACAATATGTCAGTTCTTACCTGTCAAAACGTTTTCGTCGTGAGAGAAAGGAGTAAATAGAATATGAGATATCTTATAGTTGTTGATATGCAGAATGATTTTGTCACGGGCAGTCTTGGTTCAAAAATGGCAGAAATGATCGTTCCTGCTGTCTGTGAAAAAATACGCAGTTACAAGGCTCAGGGCAGCACTGTATTCATGACCCTTGACACGCATTTCAAGGATTATCTTGAAACGCCTGAGGGAAAAAAGCTCCCTGTGGAACATTGCATAAAAGGCACCGAAGGCTGGCAGCCTGAGACTCAGGTAGCTGAGGCTATCGGTGGAAGCGCAGAGGTCTATGAAAAAGCCACATTCGGCTCGGCTGAGCTTGCACAGCACCTTGCTGAAATAACAAAGGCAGGGGACGAGATAGAGCTTTGCGGACTTTGCACAGACATTTGCGTGGTATCAAACGCTTTGCTAATAAAAGCTTTTTGTCCTGAATGCGAGGTCATAGTTGACGCAAACGCCTGCGCAGGAGTAACGGAAGAAAGCCACAAGGCGGCACTTGTTACAATGGCATCATGTCAGTGCAGGATAGATAATTTTTGATTTGAGGGGGAACACCGCTTCGGCGGAATGATTTATGAGTGGTTTCAAAAAAGGTCTTAAAGACGGCATACCTATTGCTTTGGGGTATCTTTCGGTATCTTTTACATTCGGACTTCAAGGCGTAAAAGGTGGTCTGAGCTGGTGGGAAACTGTGCTTATCTCTATTTGCAACGTGACCTCGGCAGGTCAGTTCGCAGGACTTGACATTATGCTGTCGGGGGGCGGTTTCTGGATAGAAATGGCTTGTGCCCAGTTTATCATCAACCTGAGGTATGCCCTTATGTCAATATCTCTTTCACAGAAAGCTGATAAGTCACTGTCGGGAATACACCGCTGGCTGGTAGGCTTCGGAGTGACAGACGAGATATTTGTCATGGCAATGGGAAATATAGGGGAAGTTTCAAGGCAGTATATGTATGGGCTTATCGCTTTACCTGTAGCAGGCTGGTCGCTGGGGACTCTTATAGGTGCGGCGGCAGGAAAAATACTTCCTGAGATAGTCATAAGCGCACTTAGTATTGCAATATACGGAATGTTCCTTGCAATAATAATACCGCCTGCAAAGAAAAACAAGGGCATTGCAATGGCGGCGATATTTGCGGCTCTTCTTAGCTGTTGTTTCAAGTGGCTGCCTATTCTTAATAAGGTATCTGGAGGATTTTCCATAATAATCTGCACCGTTCTTTCCGCAGGGATAATGGCGGCTCTCATGCCTGTGAAAAATGAGGAGGACGGTCAATGCTGAGTATAAGAGATTTCTTCATTTATCTTTTCATTATGGCAGGAGTGACCTATCTTATTCGTGCCCTGCCATTGGTGATATTCAAGGGCAAGATAACAAACAGATTTGTGCAAAGCTTTCTTTACTATGTGCCATATGCTGTGCTTGGAGCAATGACGTTCCCGTCCATACTATTCTCAACGGGGAACCTTGCGGCTTCCATAGCAGGACTTATAACAGCCTGTGTGCTTGCATTCAAGGAAAAAAGCCTTATCATAGTTGCGGCATTTGCCTGCCTTGCAAGCTTCTGCGTGATACTTATTTGTCAGCTTATCTAAATGTAGGGGCTGGCGTCCTCGACAGCCCACTGGCTCATGCAGGACAAGCTTGTTGAACACAAGCAGTATATTGCTGAGTATGGTCTTGATATGCCTGAGATCAGAGATCGGAAATGGGATATCTGATAAAAAAGCCTTTCTATTAATTAAATATACCCACACAAAAAGGGACTTCCGTTTATTCGGGAGTTCCTTTTTTGTGCATAAAAATATCCCCCGCCATATGACGAGGGATAAAAAGTGCTAAGTCTATAAATTACTTTCTGTTGTTTGCTATCTTTGCAAGGAGATTCAGTATTTTAAGATAAAGATAAATAACGCCTACGATAAGACCATAGCTTGCATACCATTCATACTGAGCAGGAAGCCCCTGTTCAACTGTCATCTGGATAGTTTCAAAATCGCACATAAGAAGCGCTGCGGCGATAAGAACGCCAATAACAGCGAAAAGTATGCCGATAGGGCCGTTGTTTATTGCAACGATCGAAGTGTAGATAGCTGAATGAGGTGCGAGCCATGCAAGAAGCATGAAAAGCAATCCGCCTATGATAGAGACCCAAAGGCAGGTGATAAGAGCAGTTTTCATTCTGCTTCCCACACGAACGCCCTTTGAATAGATAACTGCAAGCACTGCAACTGTGAGAAGCGTCAGTGTAACGGCTTCAACTATTATACCTTTCCACTGCATTGCGTAGATCATTGACATAAAAGTGAGGGCATATCCCATGCCTGCGGAATAGATAGAGCCTGTTACCGCCGTTGTTTTCGGAGCGAATGAAGCCACAAGTCCTGCTATTGCTGTTGCGATAATAGCGCCGACAAAGATAGTATACTCAGTGGAAAAAGCCTGCGCACCGCCTCCGAAGAAGTTGTGAATGTAAAAATATGCTCCCATGCCTGCGGCGAAAACTGCAACAAAATACAAGGTCTTCATTGCAATGCCCTTATAGCTTGCCGCCTCCATGCCGTAAGTGGACTGTGCGAAAGAGCGTAGCTTTTTCACTCGTGGATTTGAATAGCTTTCAGAAAAATTATTATAATCGTTCATGAATTTGCCTCCTTTATTTTTTTCGCCAATATTTATTTTCATGGCTTATATACTATTATACATATTTTCTTAAAAAAGTCAATATGATTTTTCAGGCAACAACGCAAGGTTCTTTTTTGGGACTTGTCCGCATATGATGTAAGCAAAGGCAAAAGCACTGAAAAATCTTGTGCAGTCAAAACGTTTCGCACAATGTTATCAAGGCTATGCCAAAAAAATCGGAAAGGAAGATACATTGTGCTGGATATACTTGAAAAGAAGCTTACGGAAAACCCGACCACAAGAAAGGGGCTAACAACTGCGGAAGCTGAAAAGCGGCTCAGTACAGACGGAGAGAACCGCCTTGCCAAAAAGAAAAAGACCTCTGCGGCGAAAATTTTTGCAGGACAGTTTCATGACGTTATGGTGATGATACTTCTTGTGTCGGTGGTGATATCCGTAGCACTTGGGCAATATGCTGACGCTGTGCCTATCGTGCTTATAGTTATCATTAACGCTGCGCTGGGATTTATTCAGGAATACCGCTGTGAAAAAACTCTGGAAAAGCTTGAAAATATGACCGCTCCCACCGCCATGGTATACCGTGACGGCAGGCTTGTGAAAATTCCTGCATCGGAGGTCGTGGCAGGAGATGTTTTTACTCTCGAAGCAGGTGACAGAGTGCCGTGTGACGGCTACATAAACTCATCAAGGGCGTTATCATGCGACGAATCTGCACTCACTGGCGAAGCTGTGCCTGCGGTAAAGAAATGCCGTACATCTGAGATAGATTTTACCGCTTTGAACAAGGATTACATGGTATACATGGGAACAGTTGTCACAAAGGGAGTTGGCGAGGTCACAGCGGTGGCAACAGGTGAGCGAAGCCAAATGGGCAAGGTCTCAACCATGCTTGATGAGATAAAAGAGCCTGAAACTCCATTGCAAAAGAAACTCGGAGAGCTTGGCAGAACTCTTGCTGTCATCTGCCTTGCAGTGTGCGTGGTAGTCTTTATTGCAGGCGTACTAAGGGGCGAGCCTGTTCTCAATATGGCAATGACAGGAATAACCATAGCCATTGCCGCGATACCTGAAGGCTTGCCTGCCACAGTTACCATTGCACTTGCACTGGCAGTAAGAAAAATGCTCAAGCGTCAAGCACTTGTACACAGGCTTCATTCAGTGGAAACTCTTGGCTGCGCGACAGTAATTTGCACTGACAAGACAGGCACTGTGACAATGAACAAAATGACAGTTACTGATATTTTCACCTGCACCGAGAAAAGCCGTGCTTACGGCGTAACAAAAGAGGGAGCAAGCTTTGATGACAAAGCCCTCAAAGCATGGGAAAGCCCTGACCTTGGCAGGATACTTTTGTGCGGCGCAGCCTGCAACAACGCAAGGCTCTGCCCGCCTGAGAAGATAAAAAAACGTGACAGGGGCGGCAGGCAAAGCGAGCTTTGTGCAGAGGGCGACCCTACAGAAACAGCTATACTCATAGCCTGCGCAAACTCAGGTATAAACGTCAGCTCCCTTGGTTACAGACGAACTGACGAGATGCCATTTGAAAGTGAAACACGCTCCATGACGGTAATATGCGCTGACGAAAAGGGGATTACAACGGCATTCAGGAAAGGCGCTTTTGACGTTATCATAAAAGAATGCAGCCACGTTTTTTCTGACAGCGGCGAGCTTTTGACATTTGGCGGAGCAATGAGAAAACAGGCTTTTTACAAGTGCGATGAATACGCTTCAAAAGGTCTGCGTGTGATAGCATTTTCACAGCAGGTGGACGGGGAATGGGCTTTTCTTGGACTAATGGCAATGAAAGACCCTCTCAGGGCTGAAGCCGCAAAGGCGGTGGCGGAATGTCAGCGTGCAGGCATAAAGACAGTTATGATAACAGGCGACCACAAGCTCACTGCCCAGGCTATTGCAAAAGAAGCCGGCATTATGAAAGCAGGCTCTATCGCTTTGACAGGCGACGAGCTTGACAGAATGGACGACAAACAGCTTGACGAGGTAATAGAAAACTGCCGTGTATTCGCAAGGGTGACACCTGAACACAAGCTCAGGATAGTAAAGGCATTTAAAAGCCGTGGGCACGTTTGTGCAATGACAGGCGACGGGGTAAACGACGCACCTGCTATAAAAGAAGCCGACATAGGCGTATCAATGGGAATATCAGGCACAGAGGTCACAAAGCAGGCGGCTGACGTGATACTTCTTGACGATAATTTTGCCACCCTTGTGAACTCCGTTGAGGAGGGCAGGACCATATATCAGAACATAAGAAAATTCGTGCGCTACCTTATTTCCTGCAACATAGGCGAGGTCATAACAATGCTCGGTGGAATTTTAATGGGGCTTCCAATGGTACTGCTTCCAGCGCAGATACTTCTGGTAAACCTTGTTACAGACAGCCTGCCTGCAATTGCGCTGGGGCTTGAGCCTGCGGAAAGCTCGGTAATGAAAAAGCCCCCTAGGAAAGAGGACGACAGCTTTTTCAGCGGCGGACTTATGTGGCATATCGTCATAAGAGGGCTTCTTATCGGTATCTGCACCATTGCAAGCTTCACTGTTCTGCTCACTAACACCCATTCTCTCGGCACTGCAAGGACAGGTGCGCTTATAACACTTGTACTTAGTCAGCTTATCCATGTGTTTGAATGTAAATCGGAAGAAAAGACGCTTTTCACTGTGCCTTATCTTTCAAACCCATTCCTGCTTTTCTCTGTATTCATATCAGCGGCAGCGCTGTTTGCAGGAATATGGCTCCCTGTTCTGCAAAAGGTATTTTTCACAGCCGTTCCGAGCCTTGGAGAGTTTCTTGTGGCGGTGGCAGCGGCGGCTATCGTGCCTGTTGGGGCAGGCATAATACCAAAGCTTTTTACGGGCAAAAAATCTCCTGACGTAACAGTGAACGCCCCGCAGGGATAGCAAAAGACCGACAGGGCAAAGCTTTGTCGGTCTAATTTTTTAATCCATATTTTTTATCAAGCCTTTTAAATATCCTGCCAAAAGGTTTTGATAAAACCAGCAGGAAGAACACGTTGGAAACTGCGTATATAAGGGTGAAAAAGGCTGACGAGCCAACAAGGGCAAGGTATCTGCTGAGAATAAAGGCGTTATCAGCCCACAGACAGCTCCACAAGTCCATGATAAGAGAGAATGCCGTTCCTGAGATTATGCCGAAGGTCACAAGGAGTGGCTTGCTTTTTATAAGCTTATCAGCCAACATTCCTGCAAAATATCCTGTCAGACCCCAAACCAGCATTTGAAAAGGCGTCCACGCACCCTGTCCGAAATAGAAGTTTGAGATAAGTGCAGTCATTGCGCCTGTCATAAAGCCCGATTCTCTTCCCATATAAAGAGCTGTTATGATAACGATTGCGGTGCAGGGCTTAAAGCCCGGCAGAAAGCTGAAAACTATCCTGCCGAAAACGGAAAGTGCAGTCATGGCGGCTATTATCACAAGTTGTGTGCTGTCGGAGTGTTTTTTCTCAAAGTGGAGAAAATAGCCTGCCACGGTAAGAATGGCAAGTGCTGCGGTGACGAAAGAATAGAAGCGTTCTCTGAAAAACATTATACCGCCAAAGCACACAAGGGGTATGACAAGAAGATAGATAAGCCCTGACACAAGTTTTTTACTGCTCATATTGACCTCTTTTCACCATTGCGAGCCGTTCTCTTACGGCTGTTGACGTCACCGCACCACTGAAAAAGCCCCTTGTGAGCCTTGCGGCGGCGGTGGTGTAAAAGCGATTGTGGGAGAAAAACTCCACGGCATTGTCCTCGGCGACTATCTTTCCATCAAAAAGAAGTCCGCACCTGTCGCAGTATTGTGCGGCAAATTCAAGGTCATGGGTCACGAGAAGTATCGTCCTGCCCTCGTCTTTTAGGTCCAAAAGAATATCACCAAGAGCCTTTTTGGCGAAACTGTCCATGCCCTTTGTACACTCGTCGAGGACTATTATTTTCGGGTCGGAAAGAAGAATTTTTCCAAAAGCACATTTCTGTATCTCGCCGCCGCTGAGATCCCAAGGGTGGCGGTCAAGAAGATGTTCTATACCCATGCGCTGTGAAACATTTTCCACTGTGACTTTGTCACCGCTTTGCAACAGATCCTCACGGACGCTTTCTTTTACAAACATTGTCACAGTCTCTTGGGGCAAAAATGCAAGCATTTCACGGAAAAGCGAGCCGTTTTTATAGGCTTTCTGTTTTTTTCCGAAAAGGGAAACAGTGCCCATATAAGGCTTGCAAAGTCCGCATATCACACGCAGGAGCGTTGATTTTCCGCCGCCGTTTGAGCCTAAAAGCCCATAGCACTCCCCTTTTCTGATACCGAGATCACAGCCTTTGAGGATATCGGGGGAGTTTTTTTCATATCTCTGCCACAGATTTTTGCACTGCAGGGCATAAGGCTCAGCACGTTCTGTATCAGTGACAGCCTGCTTTGGAATATCCGTCACGCAAAGCTTTTCAAACTTCGCCCTGCCTTGTCTTACATTGAGGGGCAGGTCGTCGCAAAGCCTTGCGAACGTCTTGGCGGTTTCGGGAAGAAAGCCCTCCAGAGCGTTCTCCACAAAATATTTTGCAGTCAAGGCAGGCGTACCGAAAAACTCGGTTTTGCCCTTTGCAAGATACAAAATTTTGTCGCAGGAGTCAAAAAGCTCCTCGGGGTCATGCTCGGCAATGATAATAGTCACGCCCATTTCTTTGTTAAGGCGGTCTAAAATGCCAAGAAGCTCCCTTGCGGCAACGGGGTCGAGCTGTGCGGTAGGCTCATCAAGAAGAAGGATATCAGGGTCTGTGGCCATGACGGAACACAGAGCGACGAGCTGTTTCTGACCGCCCGAAAGTGTGGAGATATCCCTGTCATAGAGCGGCTCGATACCGAAAAAAGCCGCCATTTCACCAACACGGCTTTGTATCTCACCACTTTTCACACCAAAGCTTTCAAGCCCGAAAGCAAGCTCAGCCGATACTTTGTCGCATACCGTCTGGCTGTCAGGGCTTTGCATTACAAAGCCTATCTTTTCGGCACTTTCTCTATCAGAAAGCTCGCTTCTGTCCTTGCCCATAAGGGTGATGTTTCCAGAAAGCTCGCCCCTTGGGGAAAGCTCTCTTTTCAGAAGCCTGAGCAAAGTAGATTTTCCGCTTCCCGAAGCACCGCAGAGCATTATTTTTTCGCCTTTTTTCACTGAAAAAGTGCAGTCAGAAATGGCATAGTCCGTGCTTTCGTTATATTTGAAAGCTACATTTTCGCAAGACAATATTTCCATTTTATGCTCTCCTTTACTTCAAGAATAAATGGGAAAATGCATAGTAATGCGAACATTCCCACAGGCAAAACGCTGTTTTCAAGCTTTATCACAGGGTAAAAAGCGGCGGACAGCTCGCCCCTTGCGGAAAATATCAGCACCAATGCAAAGATAACCGCAAAAACCGCCATAAAAATGCCGTCCCATGCTCTGAACTTGAACGAATGTGCAAAGCTTCGTTTCTGGATACCATAACCACGGGCTTTCATTGAAGCGGCTGTGTCCGCTCCCCTTTCAAGTGTGCCTGCACAAAGAGCTGTGAACACTGTGCAGTCTTTTTTCAGGCGGTCAAAACGGCTGTCGGAGATGTTCGCACCAGAGCAATTCAAAGCGTCCAAAAGCTGTCTGTGAAGCCTTTTGAGCTTTGGGATAAAGCCCATTGTCATTGTTATCACAAGGGCAGCTTTTGGCGTTTTTCGGCCGAAAATGTATAGGAGCTTTTCCCTTGTAAGCACCTTTCCAAGAGCTTTGCACCACATTATCACAGCGGTGAGGGATAATCCGGCGGTCAAGCCATAAAAAAGGGCTTCCTTTGTGTAAGCCTTGCCGTTTACGAAAAACAGCGGCGTTACGCCCTTATGTGAAAAAAGTGGATTTGTGACAGTCAAAACGGCGGTAAGAAAGATGTAGAAAGCAAGGTCTGATGCGGTCTGTCTACAGCTTTGAGTTATGGCACAGAACAGGAACGCTCCCACTGCCGAGCATATACCAACGGCTGGTGAAAAGCAGAACATTGTCACCGCAAGCACAGCCGCAAAATACACAAGGGCGGTCAAAGGGTGAAAAGCTGACAACCTCATTTCACCGCCTCCTTTGTGTAGTCGCAAACGTAGTAAAACTCCACGCTGTCACCGTCATTGAGGACATACTGTGAACAGCCCTTATCGGGGCTTTCGCCATTTACCGTATAGGTCCACCCTGAGGACGGACCGCAGGAAAACTCGTAGATATTGTTTATGCCACGGACATACACTGTGTTGTAAATATTATCCTCTGAGCCTTGATAATCAAGGGGTATCTTCCCGCACCTTGTAGCTTTTTCCAACAGATCAAAGGCGGTGTCGCCCTCACGGAGGACATATTTTTCCGCAGGCATAACAATGCCGTCTGAGGGAACATAGCACTCGTCACGGAGATTTTTGTCAAGCATATCGTAATTATCCAAAATATCAGAGCAATCCACTGTCAGAGTGACAGTGTGAGCGGCATTTGCGGTATCGTCGCTGTGCAGGCTGTAATACTCGTCAACGGACTGAATATCAACGCCCTTTATGACCGCTGCCGCTGCCAAAATTATGACTATGAGCAGAGCGATATCCTTTTTCACTTTTCTGCTCCCTCCTGAACTTTGAGCTTTTTGGCTTTCTTTGCCTGACCTGCGAAATTTTTAACCACTGCCATTTCCTCTTTGGTTATCTCGAGCCTTGAAAATCTCGCCTTTTCGTATATTTTCTCGCACTCTGCAAAGCTTTCAGCCATATCAGCGCCAAAGGTCTTTTTTATGCTCTCGGAAAGCTCCCTTGGCGTATGGTCTGAGAAATCCCTGCCGCAAAGCTTTTTTCTGCCTGCAAAGAACAGCTTCTCCACCTTTTTGCTGTCAGGCAGAGCGGCAAACTTTCTTTTTCTTACCAAAGCTATTATTGCCGCAATAAGGCAAAGTATAAGTATTACCGCACCGATAACGATATATACCGCATAGCTTTTCTCCGCAGGTTTAGTCTTGTTCTCCTCAAAGATCTCTTCCCTTGGTTTGTCCTCGTCCTCGGGAGCAAGGGCTTCGCCACCTTGGTTGGTGGGCTTTGCTTTTACAGAGCTGTCGTCCGTTTTTATCATGCCAACATAATCGGGGCAGACCTCGAAAGGCTGCCAGCCTATGCCGTCTTTGTAATACTCCGCCCAATAGTGGAGCTGTTTTGAAGTGACGGTCAGGGCTGAGTTATCTGTAAGGTCTTTGGTCATATCTGATGTGATAAAATATCCTCTGCAAAGCCTGGCAGGAACGCCCTTTGCACGGAAGATCTTCACAGCAGCGGCAGCAAAATCCTCCTCGCCCCCACGGCAAGTTACCTCAAGCATATCTGCAAAAGAGCTTTCGCCCCCATAGGTCTTTGACCTGTCAAGCACTGTGTCTGACACAAAAAAGCTTAGCATATCAGACCGCAGTTTACCCTGAGAACCTTGCAGATCAAAATGGTTTGCGGCAAGCTGTTTGTCCTCGGCTGATATGTCAAGGCAGGTGGAATAAACATATTCACGATAACCCTTTTCTGCGGCAAGATAATCCGCAGGCTCAGAAGTGCGCAGGGTATCAAATGTGCCAAAAGGCTTTGTGAGATAGCCTTCCGACACCGCAAGCCTGTAATAGCTTTTGGTGTTCTCAAAGCTTCCGCCTATTATCTTTGGGTCGGAAAAAGCGTTCTCTGCGGCGGTCATACCATAGGTATAAAGGGGCTTTCCACCATTTTTGATGTTTACTGTAACATTGCCGCTGTCGGATATACTAAGGGCATTGTCAAGGGAAGAAGTCTGAAAAGCAGGGAAAAAATCAAGCTTATCAAGCCAATAGAACTCGTCTGAGTAGGCATATTTCTCCTCACCGCTAAGCTCCCCCCACACGCCGTTAGTTTCTTTCTCAAAACGGCTCTCCAGAAGATACAATGGCTGTGGATGCTCCATTATGATCTCGTACTCACTTTTCGTATTAAAGCGATCGGCAAAGGCAAAGTTGGAAAGCTTATCAAAAAGCCCTGTCAGGCAGGCTATAAGCACTGCGCAAAATGCTGTAAGTATAAGCACAAAGGGCTTCAAATCGCCTTTTATGCTGCCGGAAAACGTCAATGCAAGGATACCGAGCGCCACTTCTGCAGTGGCGTAGTACAGAGGGATATCAATAAAGATACCTGCGCACAAAAACAGCGCAAGCATCGCCACTGTAAAAACTCTGCTGTCAAGACGGCTGAAAATGCTCTGCACTGTGGAAACTATCACTGCACCCACGCAAAGAGCAAACCAAGGGTCTGAGCTTTTTTCCACAAGCATTTCCACTACTCCTGCGCTTTTACCGTGGGCGGTCAAGACGCAGTTTAAAAAACCTGCAAGGCTTGTTAAAAACTTCTTGTGGAATATCACCGTCGACAATAGTGCGGAGAAAAATGGTATAGGCAAAGTCTTTTTTGATACCCCTGCAAGGGCTGTCAATATGCACACACCTACCAGAACAAAGGCTCGCCAGCCCATACCAAGCGACAATGACAGCAGGAGCATTGTCACTGCACCAAAAAGGCTCCGCATGATATAAACACCCTTTGAAAAGTGCTTTTCCACATAGCAAACACTTGCTGTCAAAATTGTCACCTCTTTTACTATTTTATCTCGATAACACGGCTTATGCCGCTTCTTTCAAACAGCTCTGAAAACTCCGTCAGTCGCTCTTTTCCCTGCTCAGGCTGTGAAGAAAGAAGGCTGTCCAGAGCGACAGTGAAGCTGTCTGTGCTGTCAATATGCTCGAAAACTTTTCTCTGCTGAGAAAAGCTGTAAAACGCCATGTAATGCCCTATACCGCCGTCTGAAAGATACATTGAAAGGCTCAGTGCCTTTGCGGCAATGCGGTCATAATCCGTTGCGAGGACATTTCCGCCTGTTTCAACGTAGATACAAAGGCTGTCAGTAACAGGCTCGCCATATTCACGGACGTAGATATCACCAAGGCGGAAGGACAGTTTCCAGTGCACCGATTTATAGCTGTCCCCCTGACGATATTCTCTTATTCCAATAGGCTCGCTGTGGTCAAAGCCCTCGTTTTCATTGCTGAAAAAGTCGCTTTCAAGGGCTTCCTTGAGATTTGCTTCCTCGCTCTCATCTATCTCTGCAGCATCAGGCATTATGTTCACACTGCCCTTTATTTCGCACTGCGCCTTTTTCCATGTTAGCCCTGTAAAGTCAAAGGCTCTAAGTGTCAGAAACTCTGCTTTTATCTTTCCGCAGGTGTCGCTTTTTACAGTGATATCCACCTGAGCAGGCTCTCTGCTGATGATAAAATGCACCTTTATATCATCGCACTGTCCTGTGAGCATATTTCTAAGCCGCAGTTTACCGCTGTATTCGCCGCAAGTTCCTGTGAAGATAAATTTAAGGCTCATGTCCTTATTTTTCAAGCCTGTGCCGTCGCTTACCAGTGTTGCTGACAGCTTTTTCTTCGAGAATATATTTACACATACTGACAATACAAAAAGCACTGCGCACAAACCAAGCACCGTTATGCCAATGGGCTTTTTCAGCACAAAAAGCAGTATGCCCAAAGCTGTGCAAAGGCAGAAGCATAGCCTCTTCATCTGCGTTTTTCCTCATTCTCAGGGCATTTTACGCTGCCAAGTATCTCGTCAAGCACACTTTCTGCCGCAAGTCCTGAGAGCCTGCCCTTTGCAGAAAGTGATATCCTGTGGCTGCAAACATGGGCAAAAAAATCTCTTACGTCCTGGGGAACGACATATTCTCTGCCCTTATAGCATGCCCACGCCTTTGCTATCCTGCAAAGTGCCAAAGCACCTCTTGGGGATACACCTAGAGAAATATTTTCATTATGCCTTGTGGCGTCGCAAAGGTCTGAGATGTAGTCATAAATGCTGTCGTCAACAAAAACTGCCTTTGCCTTTTTCTGCATTTCTATAAGCTTTTCAGCGGTGCAGACGGCTTTCACATCTACCAGTGGGTCTGAACTGCTTCGGTCTGACATTATGCTTCGCATTGCCGCCTTGTCAGGATAGCCCATTGAAAGCTTTATCATAAATCTGTCAAGCTGTGAAACAGGCAGTGCCGCCGTGCCAACTGTGCCTGTAGGGTTTTGTGTTGCTATCACTGCAAAAGGCTCAGGCAGAGGATATGTTCTGCCGTCAACTGTGCAGGCCCGCTCCTCCATGACCTCCAAAAGGGCAGATTGCGTCTTGCCTGAGGTTCTGTTTATTTCGTCTGCAAGAAGTATATTCGTCATTGCCGCACCGCTGTGAAAAGTAAAGCCCTGTGCCTGTCTGTCAAAAGCCGTATAGCCTGTGATGTCGGAAGCCACGGTATCAGGGGTGAACTGTATCCTCTTTGTTTCAAGCCCCAAAGCCTTTGAAAACGCCACCGCAAGAGTAGTTTTTCCCACGCCCGGAACGTCCTCCATAAGCACATGACCCTGCGCCAAAATTGCGGCGAACACCATATCCACCACTTCGTCCTTGCCGATTATGACCTTTTTCACTTCATCTGTTATCTCACGCATTTTTTACCCTTCTTTCTTACCACTGTGAAAACTCCCACTGCGCACAGCACCGCTGCCGCAGATATCACATACACTGTCACGTTTTTATCCTCCGCCTCTTTTATTATCTCGTCAGCAGAAGTGACCTTTTTCCGCTCGCTTTCAGGAAGCTTTTTTATCCTCTCTGCGGTCTTTTCCAAAAGCTCCTTTTTGTCTTTTCCAACACTATCAACAGGATAAAGCTCACGGCTTATGATACTGTTAAGGTCTGATATCTCACTGTAAAGCTCGTTCGCTTTAGCGTTCATTTCTTCAAGCTCTGATATTATCTTATCCCTGTCGGAAAGGCTCTCGTCAGCCTTTGCATGGGCTAAAAGCACAGCCGTAGCAGTGCAGTCCCCCGAAGTAACACCGTTTTTTCTCAGGGCTTCAAGCTTGTTCCTGTCGCTTTTTGTAAAGCCTTTCTTGCCCTTATATATTTCCGTTTTCTCGATACTGTATACACAACCGTTTCCATGATCTGTCTGTGCAAGCTCCACTGTGAAAGCCCTGTCGCTCAAGGTCAGGCTGTATTTTTCTGCCGCATTTTCAAGCTCTGCACCGTATCTCACATATGTGCGTTCGTCACAATCAAGGTCATTGAAAAGCTTCAAGGCTTTTTCTGCGCTCTCCTCGTCTGAGATATCCGAAAGCCTGCCGTTTATGCCGTCAAGCTTTTCACGCTGTAGAACTGAAAGCTCCTCTCTCATATCGTAAATACGTCGCATCGTAAGTTCAAAACGCTTTTGTGCCGCAAGTGCGCAAAGCGCCTGCCCTGTGGCAAGCTCGTCAGAATCGCCGCCCTTTTCATGTGAAAATCCACCGTCGCTGTTCTGATAGGAAAGCAGGGCGGTCAAAAGGTCGGCATTTTTCACAAAACGGTTGTCAGCTTCGGGGGCGATACCAAGTGAACAAAGTGCTATTACTACCTGCGAATCAGCTTCTGCGCTTCCGAACGTACCTGAGCTGTCCTGCTTGCCGCTTAGATACTCCACCGCTTTGTCAACGCTTTTTCTAACATCGTCACGGGAAAAATCATTGTAATATGGGGCGATCGCCTGCAAAGCCATTGCGGTGATGTCGATATCGCTTTCACCTTTTGACAGCGAAAAGCCGCCATCGGTATTCTGTGAAGAAACTATCTTGTCAAGTATACGCTCTCTGTCAAACTCTGCACCCTCTGGGGTCTTGTAGCCCATTGTATCAAGGGTCAAAAGTGCAAATATCCATCCGTTAAGGCCCTGTTTGCCTACGGAATTATTTTCATCTCTGCCGTAAACACCGCCTTTTACAAGGTCTATGCCCCCAAGGTCGGCAGGGTCGCCTCCCATTGCGGAGGCTGTTATAGCGCACCTCTGCCACTCGGTAGCGTTGTCGGTATCTGAAAGAGCTTTCACACGCTGAGAAAGTGCAGTGAGATAAGCCTCATAGTCCTCCTCAAAACCAAAGCGTGAAATGCCTATGGCTAGCCAATCGGAGCTTCCTATGCCTGCGTTTTGCAGAAAATCCCCCGAAAAAATGCTCTCGTCCTGAGAAATGCCCATTTTGTCACGCTGCCACTGACAGACCTTTTCTGCGCTTTCAGTTATCCTGTCCCTTTTATCTGCGTTATCTGCATTCACCGCAGGAACATTTGTCAGAAGCATTACTGCCCCTGCAAACACCGCCACTAATCTGCCAAGAAAACCTCTCGTTTTCAACGATATCCTCCTACCATGTTTTGTCATAGCTATCCTGTGAACCTGTTATATCTCTGCCGTAGGCAACTGTGAACGCAAGCCTAACAGTGTCGCCGTCGGTGAAGTTCACCTTGCCCATGCCGTATGCAGGCATATTGCCGTTCACAGTGTACACCCAGCCTGAGCCGTAGGTGTAGTCAAATTCTCCAAGGCTGTCGGCATACTGTGTGCCACTGTCTGCAATGCCATCATTTTTTACAAGCTCCGCAAGCTCGCTGTTTACTGCTCCACCTGAAAACGCACCGCTTTTGTGTATTCGGCTTAGATATCTCTGATCGCCCTTGCCTGTAAAGTCACCTGTGAAGCCGTTTTGCTGAAGAAAACGCTCTATAACGTCAACGCCTGTGTCCCCCTCGTATATTGCCACCTCTGAGCCTGCGGCAAGCTGTCCAAGCCCTATGGTATCGGCGTCAAAGCTCATTGTTATAACGCCTGTCTGCTCGCCCTTTTGTGCGCTGACAGAATTTATGGTATAGGCATGATCCGCATATCTGCCCTCGGGGTCATACACCCTTATTTCAAGAAGATTTGCCCCGCCTGAAAGCTGGAGATAATAGGCTGAGTTCCTGTCCTGTGCGATACACTCAACAGAAAGCCCATTGAGCCAGACCTCGGTCTTGTCGGCATATATCCTTCCGCCCTTATAGTCCTGTGCGTTAAATCTGAGGGTGAAGCCCGAGCCTTTCACTGTCTGTCCGTTGGTGACGTTTATATACGTTATCTCAGGTCTTGTGGTATCGTCAGCAATGGGTACATAGGTGACAGTGAAATATCTGTCTATATTTTTGTCACCGTCTTTTGCATAAAGCCTTATACGGTTATCACCGCTTTGGAGGGTGCAGGTATAATTATCTCTGCCCGAAAGCTTTTTGCCGTTTAGAATAACGCTTAGCTTTGCACTGCCGCTTTGACCTTTCATTCTCGCATAGAAACTAAAATCGGCGTCATTTACAGTGCGGTCATAAAGGTCGGTATCGATGGAAAACTCCGCAGGAATGTATTTTATCTTAAAGCTTTTTTCAGCCTTTGAGCCGTCCTTTTCCGCAGAGAGAGTTATAGTATTCTCCCCCTCAGAAAGCTGTGCGGTAAAAGTTTCACCACCGGAAAGCTTTTCACCGTTGACTTTAACCGTCAAAGGTATTTTATCACTGCCGTAAAAAGCCGTGGCTGAAAATGTTATGCTTTCTGTGTCAGTATCCTTATCCGCAAGGTCGGTGTCAAAGGTTATCTCCTTTTTGTCAAAATAAACTGTATAATCCTTATAAGCCCTTTTCACCTGACCGCTTTTGTCGGTATAAGTGCAGGCAACACGGATAGTGTTTTTTCCTGCGTGAAGTGAAACGCTGCCCGAAAACTGATTTACAACGCTGTCGTTCACAGTGACCTGAACTTTTTGCACTGTGAGAGCTTTGTTTTTATGTGTTATTGTGAACTTATACAGGGCTTTTTTTACACGCTCGCCCTCTTTTATAGAGGTGGTGAAATATTCTGTATCGGTGTTCTTTGTGACAGTTTCGGTCTTGCTGTCAGGCTTTTTCTTTACCTCGTCAGACTTATTTTCACCTTGGACATTTATGGTAACATTCGTGTTCCCGCCATTTACTGTCGGGGAATTTCCGTCGCTTTTGTCAGCCTGCGGAGAGCTTTCTGTTGTATCTGTATTGCTGTCGCTGCTATCAGTGTTATCACTGTCATCTGCCTGTGAGCTGTCCATATCTGAGCTTTCGTCCTTTGGCTGAGAGCTTGTTTCATAGCCCTCTCCGCCCTGCCCGTCCTCCTCCGCAAGGCTTTCAGACAATGCTGAAAACGGATTTTCAGGTGTCTTATAACTGCTCATATTATAAAAACGCATACACAAAAAAGCCGCTGCGATAAAAAACGCCGCTGCTGACAGCATTATTATTTGCCTGTTTTTTTGTGTATGCTTTTTCATAATATTCTCACTTTTCATATCACAGAAAATGCCCGCCCCCTGAAAATAGAGGGCGAGTATCCTGCAAAATAACTTATATCTTAATTGTCTTAATTTTTTTACTTTCTCTTTCTTGAAACTGTAAGAGCTCCGCTGATAAGAAGTGCAAGACCTGCTACGCAAACGCCTGCTGTCGCACCTGTGTTAGGGTTAGCCGCACCTGCGTTATTTGCTGTCTTTGATGAGCTGTCAGCCGCCTTTGATGTGTCAGCACTGCTTACTGACTCTGAAGCTGATGAAGTGGCAGAAGATGTATCCTCAGAGTTTGCAGAAGATACTGTGCTTTCGGAAGATACGTCAGATGAGCTTACAGAGCTTTCTGCTTCTGATGAAGAGCTTGGTGTCTTGAGTTCTTCAAGCTTTTCCTCTGCGGCCGTAAGAGCGTCAACATTGCCTACATATTCCTTAAGGTCGCCAAGAGCGTCATAAGCGACTCTTGCTGCCTTGATGTCATTCTCGCTGTCAAGTGTTATCTCGCCAAGGTCACTGATAAGCTTCTCAACAGCCTTTACGCTGTCATAATCCTCTGCTGCAAGAACTGTTACGTCGATAGTTGCTTCAACAGGTGAAACGGAAACGCCTGTTGTGTTTGCAGCACCCTCGTTTGTCTTATCTCTGTACATACCATACTTGTATGTAACAGTAACGAAATCATCGTCTGCAGTAAGAGCAGTATCGTCGATAGTCACATAATCTGTAACGTCTTTCTTCGCGCCATTTTTGAGAACTGCGTAAACCTTCAAGTCGGAAGCGTCATAAGCTTCGCCCTCTTTGCATACTGTCTTAGCATTCTCGGTCACAAGCTTTTCCACCTCTGAGCCGACAGCCATTATGTAGCCTGAATCGTTCTTGAAGTAGATAGTGCCGTTTTCGTCTGCAACAAGGTCAGCTATAGCATACTGTGCCTGAGCACCCGTTGGTGTGAAAAGTGACGGAGCTGTTTTCTTTCCGTTTACTATCTGAGCGTCAAGAACTTCTGTTACGCCCTTTTTATCCTTTACATAGCGGATAGCGCCTGCTGATGCGTTCTCTGTGAAGTAAACATAGTTATAGCCGTTCTCATTCACAACGCCAAGACCTGAGGTCTGTGGATAGCCCTTTGTTTCTGCCTTGTATGCTATCTCAAAGCTGTCAAGGTCGATAACTGCAATAGCACTGCCCTTATAGTCGCCCCAGCCTGAGCCGTTTACGCCAACATAAGCTCTTCCGTTAAGAACTGTAGGAGTTGATGTGCTTGCGCCACCAAGTGCAATGCTGTCAAGCTTTGTGAAATTGCCCTCATCGTCTATTGTTGCCTTATAGAAATATCCGCCGTTAGATGTGAAATAATAAGCGTCTGTATCCTTATCGTAAGAAATAGTGCTTCTTACTCCTCCGCCTACTGTATACTCAGTATCTATAACGCTTCCTGAGTTTTTGTCAAGAGTAACTATTCTTGCAGGATCGGTAGTGTTTGCCTTTGCATTTTCCATGCCGAGAACGACAAAATCATCAGTTGCATATGCGCCTGCCCAATAGAAACCGCTTTTGTTCGTGAATATCCACTTTGGTGACTTCTCTTCATCTGTTGTGTCAGGATCTTCGTCCTTAACGTCTATGCAAACATACTGATCGTTTTTTCCTGAACCATAGTTGCAGAAGCCTGTGTAGATACAGCCGTCATTATAGTAGATAGGGCTTACAGACTGACCACCAACGCTGTCCTTGTATACCCACAGCGACTCGAGGGTGTCAGCGTCAAATGCCTGAATTCCGCCGTTAAAGGCTGAGAATATCATGCCATCTGCATAAGTAACAGGCTGGATAGCGTAGCTGTTTGTACCTGCTCGCTGTCCAACTACTGAATCCACAACGCCCGTTTCCTTGTTCATTCTCACGAGCTTGTCGCCAGATGTATAAACAATATCATCTCCAACGATAGCCACAGGCGACGGACCATCGTTCCAGCTTTTTCCTACCTTAGTTGCCCAGTTAAGCACTGCGTTATCCGCACTGTCAGGGAGGACTGATGTTGTTACGTTGTTGTTTGTTCCGTCTGAAACAAATGCGCTTACACACACGCTCAGACTAAGAGCAGTCGCAAGAGCGAAGCTGGCTGTTCTCAAAATTTTCTTCTTCATTCTTTTCTGTCCTTTCGTTGATACACACTGTTCCGCCGTCAATGCACTTTTTATGAACACCCCGACCACAGCAAAAAATGCCTTTCCGCCGAAACGAAAAAGCATTCTATCCGCTTTACTGCCTGCACAGCGATAAAGCAGACCGTCATCTTCATCGCCCAAGACAGAAATAGTCAACGAAAACACAGCAGATACCTGACTTATGACAGCACACAAAAAGCCTGTCAAACACAGTAATGGCGGTTGTGCAGGATTTGGACCTGCTTCCCTGACGGCAAGGCTTTTGCCCTGACACGCTCTACTCAGCTAACAACTTTTCAAACTGTGCTTTCTTAATATTCACATCATGATAATTATACCATATTGCTATGGATTATTCAATAACCTTTTTACACCACTAATAAGTCCGATACAACGCCGTTTTTGTGGCATTTTCATAAACTCATAGACTGAAACTTTGTTGGATATAGTTTTAGACTATACCCTCAGTTTCTCCTCCAGCTCCGTGTCAGGCTTGACAGTGATAGTGTAATTGTTTGTAAAAATAACCATGCCCGGCTTTGAGCCGTTTGGCTTTTTCACGTTTCTTATGAAAGTGTAGTCAACATCCACCCTGGAGGAATTTCTTCCCTTTGAGTTGCAGGCGGCGATTATTGCCGCTTCCTCTATTGTCCTGTCAGGTGGCATTTCTCCGTCGCAGGTGACAATAACGTGGCTTCCTGTGATATCTTTGACGTGGAGCCAAAGGTCAGTTTTCTCTGCTTCCTTGCAGGTGAGGCGGTCGTTCTGTTTATTGTTCCTGCCCACCCTTATTTCATATCCGTCAGAAGAACGGTATCTTATAGGCGGCAGAGCCTTTGGAGGCTTGCCCTTGAACTTTGAGCGCTTTACATAGCCCTCCTGAAAAAGCTCCTCACGAAGCTCGGCTATATCTCCCTCCGTCTGTGCCCTCGTTAGAGAATCGAAAACAGAATCCAGATACTTGACCTCCTGCTCGCCCTCTGCAATAAGCACAGTGAGCTTTTTCTCTGCGGTGTCGAGCTTTCTGTACTCCTTATAATACTTCTGAGCGTTCTGTGTTGGCGTAAGCCTTTTGTCAAGTGGTATCTTCACTGTAGGGCAGTTCTCGTCATAAAAGTCCTGCACCTCAGCATATGCCATGCCCTTTTGGAGCGCATAGAGATTTGAAGTGATAAGGTCGCCGTAAATGCGGTATTTTTCCCTGTCCTTACACTCTTTAAGCTCCTCACGCTGATTTTGCACACGCCTTTGAGTTCTCTCGGAGGTGTTTATAAGAAGCTTGAAAAGGTCGTTGGCTTTCTGCTTTATTCTTGAAAGGGAGTCCCTCTCCGCATAGAAATAGTCCAGAAGAACACTTGGCGACTCGAAGCTTTTTGTCACCATGAGCGCACCATACTGCGTTATATCGCAGAAGCAGAAATCTTTGAGATTGCCCTCTTTTGTTTTCAGCACTGTGTAGACGTTAGTGCCGTCATTTATGCTGTCACGGACTTTCGAGAAATAAAACCACAGCCTGTCCGCAGTGTCTCCGCTTAGCTGTTCGGCTGTTATCTCAGCACCCCTTGCCGCAAAGAACACAGCTTCCCTTGCGAACACTGGCGAAATGCCCTCAAGCGTTTTCATTATTGCCTTTGAAAGCTCCGCCGTGGGGTTTTCGGCTATCTTTGCCAAAAGCTCTTCCTTTGTGCAGTCAAGAAGATTCAGCCTTTGCTCTCTTGGGGGCAAAGTATACTGCGCACCGGGAAGAACCATTCTCACTGATGACATTTCCTGTCCCACACGCTTTATGCTGTCTATTATCCTGCCGTCCTCACGATAGAGGATAAGATTTGAACGCCTGCCCATTATCTCCGCCGCAAGTGTGAGATTCACCCTGTCGCCCATTTCGTTGGTGGCTTCAAAGTCAAAGAAAAGTATACGCTCAAAGCCGTCCTGCCTAATGGCAGTGAGTCTGCCCCCTGCAAGATGCTTTCTCATGAGCATACAGAACATAGGCGGTGTTTTCGGATTTTCTATATCCGCCGTTGTTATATGGACCCTTGCCGAGCCTGCACCTGTGCTGAACATAAGCTTCTGCGCACCCTCTTTAGTGCGGATAGTCATTATAAGCTCCTCTCGTGAAGGCTGATGTATCTTATCCACCCTGCCGTCAATAAGAGGGTCAAATTCTTTTCTGAGCAAGCTCAGATAAATTCCGTCCAATGCCATTTTACTTACCTGCTTTTTATATTACTTCAACTATATCCCTGTTGCTTACAGCTATCTCTACTCTCAGACCGCTGAACTTGTTTTTCAGCTCGTTGGCGATAAACTCGCAGAAGATATTTTCCGTATAGAAATGACCTGCGTCTATAACAGAAATGCCCATATTCTCGCCGTCTATAAAAACGTCATGCTTTACGTCACCTGTCAAAAGCACCTGACAGCCTTTTTCTGCTGCATCAGCAAGGAACGAACCGCCTGAACCTGAGCATACTCCCACACGCCTTATCTCACGCTCGCCACCGCTGAAACGGACTACTCTACAGCCGAGAACGTCCTTTGCTCTCTGTGCAAGCTCACGAACATTCATGCCGTCACACTCGCAGACATATCCACAGCCAACGCCATGCTCCTCGTGCAAAGCGCTCTCGGGTTTTAGGCCCAGCATTTTGCAAAGCACGTCATTCATTCCGCCCTCTGCGGAGTCGAAATTTGTGTGCATGGAAAGAGCGTTCTTTCCCCCTGCCGCAAGTATGACCGCAGGGTCGTTCGGCACGAGGGTCTTTAGTCCTCTGAAAATAACAGGGTGGTGGGTGAGAACAAGGTCAAAGTCACGCTGACAAGCCTCTCTTGCCACCTCTGCGGTGCAATCCAGTGCCACCAGCACGCTCCTTACCTCTGCGGACATTTCTCCCACGTTAAGACCGCTGTTGTCATAGCCCTCCTGCAAGCGGTATGGGGCTAAATCCTCTATAAAACTATAAATATCATAAACTGTCGTCATTTTTGTCAGCTCCTTTTTGTGTGTCAAAGTCTGTCAAGCTCGCTCTGTGCAAGCTTAACAAGCCTTTCTCCCAGCTCCTTTTTGTCCTCGGACTTCATCATTCCGCTGCCTGCAACAAAAATTCTTTTTGCCTGCCTTGCGATATACTCTTTCCCCTCGCCCTCAGGCTTAACAAAGCCGAACTGCAAATATCTGTCATCGCAATCATAGGACGGAGTTTTGCCTGTATACACCGCCTGCATGACAGAATATGCAAACTGACCCTCTGTGCAGGCAAGCTCTTTTTTTACCTCAAAGCCGTTGTCATAAAGCCACTTTCTAAGCACGTCCCACTTTGTCATAGGCTGTAAAACGAGGTTTACGCTGTTTTTCACCCACGGACATTTTTCAAGAAGCCTTGCAATAAGCTCACCGCCCATGCCTGCCATAACAACGTCTGTTATGCCCTCTGGTGGAACATTGTCAAGCCCGTCTGAAAGCACCGTTCCAATGCGGTCTGAAAGCCCCTCACGATTGATATGCTCCTCAGCCGACTTTAGCGGCATTGGTGCAACATCACAGGCGAGAGCTTTTTTGCACATATTTTCCTTTATCATAAAGCAGGGCAGATAACCATGATCTGTCCCCACGTCGCATACAAAATCTCCCGTACAAAGCTTTGCACAGGTCACAAGTCTTTTATCCAAAGCTTTCCTCCAAAGAAAAAAATCGCCGCTCGCCCCCTGAAAAGGCGGCTGGGCGGCGAAAATAGTTCCAAACGCTTATTCTGCAAAGTGCTTGTTGAGCTTTTCGAGCATTTCCTCAACAGGAACGCCATGAACAGCACAAGCCTCTTCAAGAGTTTCGCCTCTTGACGCAGGGCAGAACAGACAGTGCATACCCATTTCCATAAAGTATGGTGCTGTATTTTCATCAGCGTCCATTATATCGCCTATAATAGTATCCTTTGTAACTGTGAATGCCATTTTATATTCCTCCTATCATGATAGACCACGCACCGCAAACGCTTTGCGTTATACCTATATTATAACCAATCCTGCGAAAAAAAGCAAGTCTTTTTTATGGCAATACCGCACAAAGATCGTGCGTCAGATGCGTAGTCAGATTTTTTTGTGTGATATGACGGAAAATCTGCAAGCAGATGGCGTGCAAAGCCGTCAGGCGGGCTTTGTGCGGTGTTGCCTTATATATTATAATGTATCTCCCTTATCCACATTTATAACAGCGTTGTATCTTCCGTCAAATTCTGTGAGCCGTTTTGATATTTTTGCTTTTACCTCGCTGTCTGAAAGTCTGAAATCAAAAGGCACTACCACGTCAAAGATAAGATTTTCACGGTTTTCTCCCTTTGTCATTCTGAAATCGTGTATTGACAAGCACTGATCAATAGACTTCACAACGTCTGTTACTATCTTTTTAGTTTCGATAGTTTGCTCGTCATGATCTGCCACCGGATCCATATGTATAGACACTGCGCAGTGATATTTTTCTTTCATGCTATCCTCAAGATCGTCTATAAGCTCATGAGCCGCCATAAAGTCCATTTCGCATGGCACTTCAGCATGAAAAGAGATAACGGTATTCCCTACGCCATAATCATGTATGAGCAGATCATGGATACCGATTATCTCAGGAAAGCTCATTGCGGTATCAACAATATCCTGAACGAACTCCTTATCGGGCTTTGAGCCGAGAAGCGGCGAAACGCTGTCCTTGCAGGTCATAAAGCCTGAGCGGAAGATAAAGAGAGCAACGAGGACGCCCATATAGCCGTCTATGTTTATGCCAGTGAACGCAGAGAATACCATTGCAAGCATAACAGCTCCTGTTGCGGCGCAATCGGAAAGACTGTCAGCGGCAGAGGCGAAAAGCGAGGTAGAGTTTATCTTTTTTCCAAGCTTTCTATAGAAATACCACATCCAAAGCTTCACAGCCACAGAGCAGCCAAGTATCACAAAGGTCATTACTGAGAAAGCAAGCTTATCGTGGGCAAAGATCTTTGAAAAAGAAGATTTTCCAAGCTCAATGCTCATCATCATTATAATAAAGGATATGACAAGACCTGAGATATACTCCATTCTGCCATGACCGAAAGGGTGATCTTCGTCGGCGGCTTTGGCCGCCATTTTAAAGCCAACCAACGACATTATAGACGAGCCTGCGTCGGACAAGTTATTGAAGGCGTCCGCCATAACGGACACAGCACCTGACACAAATCCTGCAATAAGCTTACCGAGGAAAAGCATGATATTAAGGACTATACCAGTACATGAGCCTAGGTAGCCATATTTTTTTCGGACGTTTTTATCTTTCACGTTATCCCTGTCTTTTATAAATAATCTTATAAGAAGTGCTGCCATATGAATATCCCCTTTTGTTTACCAAAGTAAACTTATAAGTTTATCTACTATTATAACACATAATATTACAAAATCAAGTGCAAATGCTTATTTATATGGATATTCGCCGCAACAGGCAATATGCAGCCATTTATTACTCATTTCAACCACATAATAAAATTTTCTTTTCACTATTGAAAAAAATTGTGCAGTGTGCTATAATAGTCATTAGCGTTAATCGTTTACATACGCAAAAAGAAAAGAGGTTATATAAAAAATGAGAAAATTCATATCGAGAGCTGCGGCTCTGCTGCTGGCAGGAGTTATGACAGCGGCTGTGGCAGGCTGCGGAAAAAACTCCGACAGCGAGGCAAAAGACACAGCAAAGAAGTGGACAGAGCTTGACCAGACACAGATAACAGAGGCTATGGGGCTTGGCTGGAACTTAGGCAATCAGCTTGAAGCTTCCAGCGGCGGACTTCCCAGCGAAACTTGCTGGGGCAACCCTGAGATAACCAAAGAGCTTATCGACACTATAAAGGCGCAGGGCTTCAAGACAGTAAGAATACCTGTTTCTTATCTTGACATGATAGGAGACGGTCCTGACTACAAGATAGACACTGACTGGCTGGACAGAGTTCAGGAGGTCGTTGACTATGTTGTTGACAACGATATGTTCGCTATAGTTAATATGCATGGTGACGGATATTACACTGTTGACCACTCTTGGTTGCTTTGTGCTGAAGACGATGACAAGCAGACCGAGATAAAGGACAAGTACGGCAAGGTTTGGACTCAGATAGCAGACCGTTTCAAGGACTATGACCAGCACCTTATCTTCGAGTCCATGAATGAGGAATTCAACAACGATTACGGCAAGCCTGACGAAAAAGCATATGATAACATCAACGCATACAATCAGATATTTGTTGACTCAGTGAGAGCAACAGGCTCGAACAATGAAAAACGCTGGCTGCTTCTCCCTGGTTGGAACACAAATATCGAATATACAGCAGGAGATGATTACAACTTCAAGATACCGACCGACAACGGCTGCAAGGCTGACGGCAAGCGTATCATGATATCAGTTCACTATTATGACCCATTCAATTTCACTATTGACGAGAACAAGACCGCAAAAACTCAGTGGGGCAAATATGCGGTAAAGAATTATGACAACTGGGGTCAGGAGGATTATGTTGACAGCCAAATGGCACTTCTTAACGAGAAGTTTGTAAGTCAAGGTTATCCTGTTGTTATCGGCGAATTTGGCGCACAGGACAAGACAGAAAAGTTTGCAGACTACAATGAGTTCAGACGCTACTGGTCTGAATATCTTATCAAGGCGGCAAAGAAAAACGGTGTTGTTTGTGTATACTGGGACAACGGCTACAACGGCAACAAGGGATTTGGCATCGTAAACAGATTTGACTACACTATCACACAGCCTGACCTTATCGCAGGCATGATGAGAGCCATAAACTCCACAGACGATTATGAGATCCCGTCACCGGCAGGCTACACAGAGGTCAGAAAGAGCGCAAAGGCTTCATAAGCTGATAAATACAAAAAGCAGTACCTTTTCACGAGTACTGCTTTTATTATGCCCTTATTCTATTACAAGTTTCTCTTTCGTGGAATCCGTTCCCTCGATATGAAAAGAATTGAGCACAGGCTCATCTCTGTTCATAAGTGAGAGTATCATATAGCTTGCTGTCTTGTCATAAGCAAGCCTTTTATCCTCATCAGAAGGACGAGAAGGTGACTCAGGGTGTGAGTGCCAGTTGCCCAGAGGAACAAGTCCCTCTGCTCTCATGTCCTTGATAGCAGCAAGCTGCTCCTTAGGGTCAAGAGAAAAATGCTCGTTTGAGTGTTCTATGTTCGTGAGAAGATAGACCTTTTTTATTATCTTGTCACTGCCCTCTTTTACTCCGCCGATAAGACCGCAGGCTTCGTTCGGAAGCTCGCTTTCAGCGTGGTGCAGTATCTTTTCATAATCGCTTTTGCTTAGTTTTATCATAAATGTACACCGTCACATTCTGCCTGTTCATAGTCGATAAGCTCTGTGATAGTAGGGTGCTCGCCGCATACTGCACAGCCCTTTGTATCCTGTGGAAGCTTTACCTTTCTGAACTCCATTTTAAGTGCGTCATAAGTAAGCAGATAGCCTGTGAGAAGCTCTCCAACGCCAAGGATATACTTGATAGCTTCCATTGCCTGCAAACTTCCGATAACGCCGCCCATTGCGCCGATAACGCCTGCCTGCTTGCAAGTAGGAACAGCGTCCTTCGGAGGTGGGTTCTTGAACACACATCTATAGCATGGTCCCTGACCTGGAACATAGGTCATGAGCTGACCCTTAAATCTGATGATACCGGCGTGTGAAAATGGCTTTTTAGCCATTACGCAGGCGTCATTAATAAGGAACTTTGCCGGGAAATTGTCAGTGCCGTCGATAACGAAATCATAGTCCTTGATTATATCCATGATGTTCTCGCTGTCGATAAAGGTGCGGTATGTATTCACCTTAACGTCAGGGTTGATAGCCTCCATTGTTTCCTTTGCGGAAAGGACCTTTGCCTTGCCAACGTCCTGAGTTGTGTGGATTATCTGTCTTTGCAGATTTGAGAGATCTACCTCGTCTGCGTCTGCAATGCCGATAGTACCAACGCCTGCTGCGGCAAGATACATAGCGGCTGGTGCACCAAGTCCGCCTGCGCCTATGATAAGTACCTTTGCGTTAAGAAGCTTTTTCTGTCCCTTTGCGCCAACTTCTTTAAGAATGATGTGGCGTGAGTAACGCTCAAGCTGTTCGTCTGTAAATGCCATTACTGTCCGCCTCCCATGAAGTAAAGAAATTCTACAACGTCGCCGTCTTTAAGAACTGTGCTTTCAAAAGCACCGCTCTCTACAAATTCGTCATTGATAGTTACTGTAACGTACTGTGGTGTTTCAACGTTCTCGTCGATAACGAGCTGTGCCACTGTAAGTCCCTCTGCAACGTCCTTTTTATTACCTGCTACTGTTATAGTCATATCCATTTCTCCTTAATCTATAGAATTTATTGTTTCGGTGAGCTGTGCTTTTTTTACAGCTCCCGTAAGTCTTGCTTTTTCTGCTCCGTCCTTGAAGAACACAAGTGTCGGAACGCTTGTGACATTATACTTCTGAGCGGTTTCCCCGTCAAAGTTGATGTTGAGCTTCACAAGCTTTATGCCCTCAGGGTTCTCCTCCTCAGTTTCCGCAAGAAGCGGTGACATTCGCTTGCACGGAACGCAGGAATCTGAATAGAAATCTGCGATAACAAGCTTTCCTGCCTCGTTTATCTCGCTCTCGAAAGTATCCTTATTTGCTCTTACTGACATTAATCTCCCACCTTTTGTACGATAAGGTCATAAGTGCCGTCCTCATTGTCAATGAGCTTCAATATCTTGTGACCCTCTTCCTTAATGCTTCTTGGAACGTTCTGAACAGGCTCGCCGTCATTCATTTTAATGGAAAGGATCTGTCCGTCGTCAAGCTCTTCAAGAGCTACCTTTGCCTTAACGAATGTTGTCGGGCAAACCACTGTGGTGATATCCACTGTATCGTCTATTTTAAAATCAGCCATTGTTATAAACCTCCAGTATAGTATTTGTAAATTTCTCTCTGCCCACTCTGTCGATAGTGAACTTGAATCTTTCGCCAGCTTTTGCGTTATCGTCAAAGAACTGTATAGCGGTATCGCAAATCTTCATAAGAGTTTCCTTATCCTCGATAAATGGGATAACAGTTTCGCCCTTGTTGATATGGTTGCCGAAAAGTCCGCCGAATGAAACTATATAACCGTGGATAGTATCCCACGCTTCTGTAGGACAAGCCTTAAAACAGCGTCCGCAGAAGTTGCACTTTTCTTTGTCAAGAACTATCTTTCCGTCCTCCATTGTAAGCGCACCCTGACGGCAAGCCTTTACGCACACGCCACAGCCGATACAATCAGCTTCACGCCACTCAACCTTTATGCCACCCTTGATACCAACGTCATTTTCTTCCGCTTTAAGGCAGTTGTTCTGACAGCCTGTGATGCCGAACTTGAACTTGTGAGGAAGCTCCCTTGCGAAATATCTTTCGTCAAGCTCCTTTGCAAGAGAGTATGTATCTATACAGCCGCTTGGACAGACCGCAGCACCCTGACAGGCTGTGATAGTTCTTACTCTCGGTCCGCAAACGCCCGGTTCTGTGTCACCCTTTGCAAGAGCCGCCTTTACCTCGTCGATATCGTCAAGCTTTATAAAAGGTATCTCAACGCTCTGACGTGATGTAAGATGAACATAGCCCTCGCCGTATTTATCAGACACCTCTGCAATAGTTGCAAGCTGTTTTGCCGTAAGGTTTCCGCCCACAACTCTAAGTCTAAGTGAAAAATTATTCTTCTGCTTCTGGCGCATGAAACCGCCTTTTTTAAGTGTTGCGTAGTCAACTGCCATAGTAAATTCCTCCTAAAGTTTTTCTATGGACTGTTTAAAGTCCTCGATCAGATCCGATGCGACCTCTATTCCGACGCTTATCCTGATTGTGTCGCCGAACACGCCTGCGTTTATCTTCTGCTCCTCACTGCCGTGGGCGTAGATCGTACTTGCAGGGTGTATAACGAGCGTTCTTGTATCTCCGATATTAGTTGCATTTGTTGCAAGCTTCAAGCCGTTTATAAGCTTGAAGGCTCTTTCCTTTGAACCTGCTCTTATGGTGAGTATAGCACCGCCCTTGCCGCCAAGTTCTTCCTGACAAAGGTCATAGAACGGGCTGGCTTTCAGTGCAGGATAGTTCACTTCAATGCCCTCACAGCTTTCAAAGAACTCCGCAAGCTTCAAAGCGTTATGGCAACATCGCTCCATTCTAAGACCCAGTGTTTCAAGTCCCACGCTGTTCATAAATGCGTTCATCGGAGCAAGACAGCCGCCCACGTTTCTCCATATGCCGTTTCTCAGCTTTGCGATATAAGCAAACTTCCCGAATTTCTTATATTCTGCCAACCCCTTGAATTTGTCATAATCCCATTTGAAGTTTCCGCTGTCGATTATAACGCCGCTTATGGAATTTCCTCCGCCGTTTATATACTTTGACGTGGAATGTACCACGATATCAGCACCGTAGTCAAATGGATTTATAAGATAAGGTGTAGCCGTTGTGCTGTCAAGTATAAACACTGCACCGTTTTCATGGGCAAGGTCAGCCACCGACTTTATATCAACTATTTCAAGATTAGGGTTTCCGATAAGCTCGGCAAAGACCGCTTTGGTCTTACTATTTATAATAGGGGCTATTTCCTCTTTTGTAACGTGCTTTACGAATTTGGTCTTGATACCGAATGCCGCAAGGTCGCCGAAAAGGTCGATAGTGCCGCCGAAAAGACCTGCGCCGCATATTATCTCGTCACCTGCTTCAAGAATGTTCAGAAGCGACATTGTAACAGCCGCCATGCCTGATGAACACGCCACTGCGCCAACACCTTTTTCAAGTGTATTCATTCGGTTCTCAAAAGCCGCTACTGTCGGGTTGCTTATTCTTGTGTAAGCATATCCCGGTGCTTTATTATTGAATACTTTTTCAAGCTGCTCAGCCGACTCCTGCGCAAAGGCACTCACCTGATATATGGGAGTGAGCGTTGAGCCTGTTGTTTTCTCAGGTCCAAATCCGCCATGGAGCAATTTTGTATTGAATTTCAAAGGAAACGCCCCCTGTTTTCTTATTATATAGCTATCACCGCAAGCCTGTCAAGGTGCGATGTTCTTTGTTACTGTAGATATTATACAACATAAATCATATAAAGTCAATAGGATTACTATAGATTTAACATTTCTTTTAAAATATGCCCTTATTTTTATGAAAACTCTTGACAGTTTGCTCAAAAAAGTATAAAATATATTATGTTGATAGGATTACTATGAATAATAGGACAAGTATAAAAAGCATGAGAAATGATAAGATTGTCATTTCTAGGGAGGTGCAGAAATGAAAATTTCAACAAAAGTAGAATGTGGCATAATTGCCATTGCAGACATTGCAATGAACTCAGAAAACGGCGAAACAGTGACAGTATACAGCGTGGCAGAAAGACGTGGACTTTCAGGAAAATATCTTGAGCAGGTGCTTACTTCTCTGAGGCAGGCAAGGCTCATAAAAGGCATAAAAGGCTCTAGGGGCGGATATATACTCAACAAAAAGCCGGAGAAGATAACACTCAAAGAAATAATCGACGCTCTCGACCCATCGGTGCTTGGAAGCGATGTTGCGGTAGTAAATGACGAAAACACAGAATTTGCACAGGTGCTTGACGATTATATATGGCTGAGATTAGAGAACAAGCTGAAAAGCTACACTGAGTCTATCACCCTCAGACAGCTCGTTGACTTCTATAATAAAGAGTCAGCAGAGAACGTTTCAGAGCCTATGTATTATATCTGATTGACAAAAGTCGGTTTTCATTTTATAATTAGGGACAGAAAGTGTATACTATATATAAAGGATGTGTTTTTATGTATGACGTTATAATAATAGGCAGTGGTCCTGCGGGGCTTACTGCAGCGATATATGCAGGCAGAGCAATGCTTTCCGCACTGGTGTGCGAAAAGGACTACATGGGTACAGGTCAGATATCTGTAACAGACAGAGTTGAGAACTACCCGGGTCTTTACGGCATAAACGGCTATGACCTTGGAGAAAAGTTTAGAGAGCAGGCTGAAACTCTTGGTGCTGAGTTTTATGAGGGTGAGGCTGAGAGCTTTGAGAAAACAGCCGAGGGCTGGAAGGTCATATTCAAGGACGGCTCTGTAAAAGAAGGAAAAACTGTTATTTACACCGCAGGCACTTCATATCGTCATCTTGACGTGGCAGGCGGTGAAAAACAGCGCATTTCTTACTGCGCAGTGTGCGACGGCTTCTTCTATAAAGATAAAGTTGTGGCTGTTGTGGGCGGAGGAGATACTGCACTTGGTGACGCACTTTATCTTTCTAAGCTTGCAAAAACTGTTTACCTTATCCACAGACGTGACGAGTTCAGAGCAAATAAAGCTTTGCAGAAAAAGGTCGCTGAAACAGATAATATCGTGCCTGTTATGAGTGCAGTTATAAAAGAGGTAACAGGCGTCGAAAATGCAGAGGGCGTTACCTATACGCAAAACAACGAGGAAAAGAACATTGCCGTGGACGGAGTGTTCTGCGCAATCGGAAGCGTGCCGAATACACAAGCTTTAGAGGGCGTTTGCGAGCTTGACGAAAGCGGATATGTGAAAGCCGGCGAGGACGGGATCACCACTGCAAAGGGTCTTTTTGTGGCAGGAGATGTCCGTACTACACCTCTCAGACAGGTAATAACAGCAGCGGCAGACGGTGCAAACGCACTTTCTTCTGCGGAAAAATATATAATGGAGCTGTAAAAAGCAAAACAAAGCGGTGTCGGAGCGTAAAACTCTGCACCGCTTTTTCTATTCTATAGCACAAAAAGGACGCTGTCACCAACGCCCAAAATTGCTTTTATATATTCACGCTTTCCTTTTCAAGCAGGCTGTCTATAAACCTCTGCACAGGCTCAGGAGTTTCATACTGGGAAGCCGTCACCGCACAGATACTTCTGGGCGGTATCTGCTCTTTTGTGTTCACCCTGAAGATGTTCCCCGCCTCTATCTCTGCCTTGGTGGTCGCATACTGCATAAAGCCTATGCCAAGATTGTTCTTTACCATTGGCATTACAAAGTTTATGGAGGTAAGCTCAATATCAGGTCGCAAAAGCAGATTGTGCTGTCTGAATATATGGTCAAGATAGTTTCGGGTGGTGGTGGTGTTTTTAAGACAGATAAGAGGATATTTCACAAGTTCATGCAGGGATATCTCCTTGTCTTTAAGATAGGAAAAACCGTTTCCTGCGGCAACGATATCCTGAAGCTTCTTTATCACATTTATGTTAAGCCCCGTTTTGTCTGCAAACGGCGAGGTAACTACCGCCACGTCTATTAGATTTGCCCTCAACGCTTCTATAGCGTCAGGGGTGGACATACTGTCTATCTTTATCTGTATCTTCGGGTGTTCTCTGTGAAACTCTACTATTCGGTCGATAAGAAAGCTTTGCAGTGCCACCTCGCTTCCTCCAAGCCTTACTATCGCCCTGTCACGCTCGCTTATCAGCGCAAGCTCCTCCTCTGCCGAGAATATATGCTTGCAGGCTATGGATATATGCTTAAAGAGCATCTCTCCGCCCGTTGTCAGCTCTACACCTTTTTTTGACCGCACAAAAAGCTTGCACCCAAGCTCGTCCTCAAGATTTTTTACGCATCGGCTTATGCTAGGCTGGGACAAAAACAGATAGTTCGCCGCCATTGTTATGTTCTGGAACTTTGCCACATAATAGAATATCCTATAATGCTCGAAATTTATCTCTCTCATAAACCGTTCCTCTCCTCTCTATCCATACGTTATGAGTATGTTTACAATAGAAAATATCTATTTGACATATACTTATGATTGTATTATAATATATTCGTAGACAAAAAGCAAGTCTTACATCACTGCGCCCATAGGGGGACGCATACAAAAAATGTTTTATCATGATAAAATCAATGACGATTGCATTCGACCGCTGAGGGGGTAAACGGTGTGGACCTTATTATACTCTTATGAGGCTGGCATTCTTATTGGTTTTATTTTTTTGGAGGTGATAAAATGCTGGAGAGAATTTCCGAAAATCTTTCCGAGGCTATGCAAAACAAAGTAGCTTTCAGGATACCGATTTTCGGAGGCATACCCGTTCCTGTGTCCTGCGTGGTAACATGGATAATAATGGCGATACTTGTGATAGCTTCAATACTTCTCACAAGAAACCTTAAACTTATCCCTGACAGGAAACAGATGATGCTTGAATCATTCGTAGGCTTTCTCAGAGATTTCTTCAGGGAACAGCTTGGAGAAAAGGGTATGGCGTATTTTCCGTTCCTTGCAACTGTCATTATCTACATAGGCTTTGCGAACATCATCGGTCTGCTGGGCTTTACACCGCCTACAAAAGACTTGAATGTTACCGCAGGACTTGCGATCATGAGCATTGTGCTTGTGGAGGTTGCAGGAATAAGAGCAAAAGGAACGAAGGGCTGGCTGAAAAGCTTTGCCAAACCTGTGGCGATAATCGCTCCGCTGAATGTAATGGAGCTTGTTATCAGACCGCTGTCGCTTTGTATGCGACTTTTCGGAAACGTGCTTGCGTCTTATATCATCATGGAGCTTATCGACGCCGTTTGCCCGATAGTGATACCGCTGGCATTCTCGGCATACTTTGATATTTTCGACGGCTTCATTCAGGCATATGTTTTCGTGTTCCTCACGTCCCTGTTCATAAATGAAGCAATAGAGGACGACGACTAAGATAACAGAAATTCGGAGGTATGATCTATGTTAGTAGCAATCGGTGCGGCTGTAGCCGTTATTACAGGAATAGGTGCAGGTATCGGAATAGGTATCGCAACAGGAAAGGCAACAGAGTCTATCGCAAGACAGCCTGAGGCTAAAAAGGATATAAGAAGCTCACTGCTTCTCGGCTGCGCACTTGCAGAGGCAACAGCTATCTACGGCCTTATCGTAGCTATCCTTATCATCTTCTTCCTGAAGTAAGAGAATAAGCGTAGAAAAGTAAAAGAATAAAAACGGAGGTATATATCATGTTAGTAGCAATTGGTGCGGCTGTAGCCGTTATTACAGGTATAGGCGCAGGTATCGGAATCGGTCTTGCAACAGGAAAGGCAACAGAGTCTATCGCAAGACAGCCTGAAGCTAAAAAGGATATAAGAAGCTCGCTTCTTCTCGGCTGCGCACTTGCAGAGGCGACCGCTATTTACGGTCTTATCGTAGCTATCCTTATCATCTTCTTCCTGAAGTAATAAAACAAAACATCTTTATGAAAGGAGCATAGCTATGATAAGTCTTGATATAAGTTTGGTATGGGTAATAATAAATCTGCTGGTACTGTATCTGCTCCTTAAAAAGTTTCTTTTCAAGCCCGTGTGCAAAATGATGGACGAGAGGTCTGCAAAGATACAAAGCGACCTTGACGGTGCGGCACAGGCTAAGGCGGACGCTGAAAAAATAAAAGCTGACTATGAAGCTGAGATAGCCGACGCACACAGTCAGGCTGTTGAGATAACAAACAAGGCTAAAGCACAGGCAGGCAGAGAATGCGACCTTATGCTTGAAAATGCAAGAGCCGAGTCTGCTAAGATAATGAAAGAAGCTGAAAAGTCCATTGCAAACGAAAAGGAAAAGGCTATGGACGACGCAAAATACCAGATCGCAGACCTTGCTATACTGGCGGCTGCTAAGGTCATTAAGAAAAATGTGGGAGGCGACTCCGACAGAGAAACTGTTGATGAATTTCTCTCCGAGGTAGGTGCTGCCAAATGATCTTTTATCCCGAGGAAGTCTGCGGCAGAGTGCTTTTTGAGCTTTCGCCAAAGGCTGAGAGCGTGAAGGCTTCAAGAGAGCTTTTTGAAAGCTGCGACGAGCTTAAGGACGCTCTTGCAAGCCCTGCTGTGGAAATAAAGGAAAAGGAGAAAGTTATAGACAGGCTTTTTCCACAAGATATGAGAAACTTTCTCAAGGTCATGTGTCAGTGGGGTCACATGGATAACATCATGGACATTTTTGACGCATACGATGATGAAGTTCTCAAAAGCAAAAATATACTTAAAGCTGAGCTTTACTGCGTCTGCCCGCCTGAAAAGGCACAGACGGATAAAATAAAAGAAACGCTGAAAAAGAAATACGGCGTGAGCGATGTTCTGCTGGAAGTGAATACCGACGAAGCCCTCATGGGCGGCTATCGTCTTGAAGTGAACGGGGTCGAGTATGACAAGAGCGTTCAGGGTATGATAAAAGCTTTGCAGAACAGGATATCAGGGAGGTGAACGGCTTGGCAGGTTCAAGCAGAAGCGATATTATCTCGGTGCTTAAAAGTGAGATAGCTGACTTTGAGGCGAAAACTCAGGTCAACGAAACAGGCAGGATAATATCCATAAATGACGGTATCGTAAATATTTACGGTCTTAATCATGCAATGTATGGTGAGCTTGTTGAATTTGAAACAGGCGTTAAAGGAATAGTTCAGAATGTGGAGAGAAAAACTCTCGGCTGCGTTCTTCTTGGCTCTGACCATGGTCTTACGGAAGGTTCAAAGGTAGTCAGAACAAAGAAAAGGGCAGGTGTCGGCGTTGGCGAAAAGCTTCTGGGCAGAGTTGTTGACGCTCTGGGCGCTCCTATCGACGGCATGGGCGAGATAGAGTATGACGATTATTACCCTATCGAGCGTGAAGCCGCAGGCGTTTGCAACAGAAAGTCTGTTACAGTGCCTCTGGAAACAGGTATACTTTCTATCGACTCAATGTTCCCTATCGGCAGAGGTCAGCGTGAACTTATCATAGGCGACCGTCAGACAGGTAAAACTTCCATTGCCCTCGATACCATTCTTAACCAAAAGGGCAAGGATATGATATGCGTATATGTGGCTATCGGACAGAAAGCCTCAACAGTTGCGAAGTTCGTTGAGGATCTTAAAAAGCATGGTGCTATGGATTACACCATAGTTGTAACGGCTATGGCCAGCGACCTTGCGCCTTTGCAGTACATATGCCCATACGCAGGCACAGCAATGGCTGAATATTTCATGGATAAGGGCAAGGACGTTCTTATAGTATACGATGACCTTTCAAAGCACGCAGTTGCATACAGAGCAATGAGCCTGCTTCTGAAACGTTCTCCGGGACGTGAGGCTTATCCTGGAGATGTATTCTATCTTCATTCAAGACTTCTGGAGCGTTCATGCAGACTTGACGACGCTCACGGCGGCGGTTCTATCACTGCCCTGCCTATAATCGAAACACAGGCAGGCGACGTTTCCGCATATATCCCTACAAACGTTATTTCTATCACAGACGGACAGATCTTCCTTGAAACAGAGCTGTTCTTCTCAGGCGTAAGACCTGCTGTAAACGTTGGTCTTTCAGTATCCCGTGTAGGCGGTGCGGCACAGACCAAGATAGTAAAGAAAGTATCAGGCAATCTGCGTATCGACCTTGCCCAGTTCAGAGAAATGGAAGTGTTCACACAGTTCAGCTCTGAGCTTGATAAGACAACGCAGGAGCTTCTCGACCATGGTCACAGGCTCGTTGAGATACTTAAACAGCCGCTCTATCACCCTTATTCAATGCACGAGGAGGTAATTATCCTCTGCTGTGCACAGCACAAGCTTTTGCTTGACGTGCCTGTTAAGGAGATAAGAAAATTCACTCTCGATATGCTTTCCTACTTTGAGGCAAATCACAGCGATATAATTGCCGAGATAAACGACAAAAAGGTCATGACAGACGAGCTAGACGCAAAGATAGTTGCTGCCGCAAAGGAATTTAAGCAGGGCAGATAAAGGCTCTGCACCGAAAGGAGGCATAAGGCATGGCAGGAATGAGAGAGATAAGAGAAAGGATCGCAAGCGTAAGCGAGATCATGAAGATCACAAACGCTATGTACCTTATCTCTTCCTCAAATCTGAAAAAAGCCAAGAAAAGGCTTGAAAACACCGAGCCTTACTTTGAAAAGCTCCAATCTACCATTCACCACATACTGCTCCACACGCCTGAGTTCGAGCACAAGTATTTCGACCAGCGTGAGGAGAAAAAGCCTGAGGACAAAATGATAGGCTACATAGTGGTAACAGCCGACAAGGGTCTGGCAGGAGCTTATAACCACAACGTTTTAAAGCTTGCAGAGCAGGAAATGGCTAAGCACAAGAACACCTGCCTTTTCGTTGTGGGACAGATCGGAAGACATTATTTTTCAAGAAAGAACGTGACCATCGACGCTGAGTTCCTTTACACGGCTCAAAATCCTACCCTTTACAGGGCGAGGGCGATCGCCGAAACTATCACAGATCTTTTTGAGAGAAAATATCTTGACGAGGTTTATGTTATTTACACCAAGATGATAAATTCCATGGATATGGAGCCTGAGATGCTCAAGCTTTTTCCGCTGGAGCGTGAGGACTTTGAACACCCTCTGCAAAAGCAGGATCACGATATCGTGACGTTCAGACCAAGTCCTGAAAAGGTAATGGATCATCTTGTGCCGAACTACATGAAAGGTCTTATATTCGGCGTTTTGGTAGAGGCATTCTCCAGTGAGCAGAATGCCAGAATGACCGCCATGAGCGGTGCTACCACAAGTGCTTCGGAGATGATAAAGGAGCTGTCATTGCAGTATAACCGAGCAAGACAGGCGGCTATCACACAGGAGATAACCGAGATCGTCAGCGGAGCAAATGCTCAAAAGGACGAGAGTTAAGGCTTTCGGGAAAGGTGTTGAGATTAAAATGGAAAAAGGAAAGATCGTTGAAATAATGGGACCTGTCGTTGACGTTGAATTTGAAAACGGCAAGCTACCTATGATAAAGGACGCTCTTACTGTACAGCTTGACGGCAAGACAAAGGTCATGGAAGTGGCTCAGCAGCTTGGCAACAACACTGTCAGAGCTATCATGCTTGCTTCAAGCGACGGACTTGAAAAGGATATGGAGGTCACTGCCACAGGCGCTTGCATAAAAGTTCCTGTAGGCGACGCTACCCTGGGAAGAATGTTCAATGTCCTTGGTGAGAGCATTGACGGCGGCGAGCCTGTCAAGGCTGACGACTACTGGGAGATACACAGAGAGCCGCCAAAATTTGAAGATCAGAAGCCTGCAACAGAGATTCTTGAAACAGGCATAAAGGTAATAGACCTTCTTGCTCCATATGCAAAGGGCGGTAAAATAGGTCTGTTCGGCGGTGCAGGCGTTGGTAAAACTGTGCTTATTCAGGAGCTTATCACAAACGTTGCCACAGAGCATGGCGGATATTCCATATTCACAGGCGTTGGAGAGCGTTCAAGAGAGGGCAACGACCTCTGGCACGAAATGACAGACTCAGGCGTTATCAAAAAGACAGCCCTAGTGTTCGGTCAGATGAACGAGCCTCCTGGATCAAGAATGAGAGTTGCTCAGACAGGACTTACAATGGCTGAGTATTTCAGAGATAAGGAACATCAGGACGTACTGCTTTTCATAGACAACATATTCAGATTCGTTCAGGCAGGCTCTGAGGTATCGGCACTCCTTGGCAGAATGCCGTCAGCCGTTGGTTATCAGCCTACCCTTGCAAACGAAATGGGCGCTTTGCAGGAGCGTATCGCTTCCACAAAGCAAGGCTCTATCACATCTGTTCAGGCTGTATACGTCCCTGCGGACGACCTGACAGACCCAGCCCCTGCTATCACGTTCTCACATCTTGACGCAACAACAGTGCTTTCAAGAAAGATAGTTGAACAGGGTATCTATCCTGCCGTTGACCCACTGGAGTCAACTTCAAGAATACTTGAGCCTGACGTAGTAGGTCAGGAGCATTACGAAGTTGCAAGAAAGACTCAGGAGCTTTTGCAGAAGTACAAGGAACTTCAGGATATCATTTCTATCCTGGGCATGGAGGAGCTTGACGACGCCGACAAGACGGCTGTTTACAGAGCAAGAAAGATACAGAAATTCCTTTCACAGCCTTTCCATGTTGCAGAGAACTTCACAGGCATAGAGGGCAAATATGTTCCTCTGAAAGAAACGATCAGAGGCTTCAAGAAGATCATCGACGGCGAAATGGACGAATATCCAGAGGCTGCATTCCTTAACGCAGGCACTATCGACGATGTTATCGAAAAGGCTAAACAGCTTGAAAACGAGTGATGACCCTCACCGAAAGGAGAAGCTGAAATGGTAAAGACATTCAAGCTTGAAATACTTGCCAGCGACCACATTTTCTATTCGGGAGAATGTGACGAGCTTATATTCCCGGGTCAGGACGGCTCTTTCGGAATACTGCCTAATCACCAGCCCATGATAACCTGTCTTAACGCAGGTGAGCTGCGTTACAGAACGGGCGACCAGTGGCACTATGCGGTGGTAAGCGATGGTTTTGTGGAGATAATGCCGTCATATGTGACGCTCCTTGCGGACACTGTGGAACGCCCTGAGGAGATAGATGAAAAGCGTGCCGAAGCCGCCAAGGAGAGAGCTGAGGAGAAGCTCAGGCAGAAGCAGAGCATTTCAGAATATTATCACACGCAGGCAGCTCTTAACAAGGCTGTGGCAAGGCTTAAAATATCAAGCAAGTATAACAAGCACAAGATAAATATTTAAGTTCACAAAAAGTTTACATTAAAAGCATAGCAGGCTCTTGACAAAAGGTCAAGGGTCTGTTATAATATTAGAGCATTCGTATCTAAAGACAGTTGGCAGCAGGAAGCTGCGGAAGTCCAGCCGAGGAAAGGAATAGCAAAGTAATTATGACTTTGTATCTCTTTTGTCTTGCGACGAAAGGGATTTTTCTTTTGTTAGTTTACGGTTTGCGTAAATTAGTTCAAAGAGGTGAAATTGAAATGCCAAGCGAAAAGACATTGTCCGCTAAGAAGGAAAGAGTTGCACAGCTCGTTGAAATGCTCAAGAACTCTGCTGCAGGCGTACTCGTTGATTACAAGGGTATCACTGTTGAAGAGGATACAAAGCTCAGAAAAGAGCTGAGAGAGGCTGGCGTAAGTTATTTCGTTGAGAAGAACACTATCCTGAGATTTGCTCTTAAGGAAGCTGGTCTTGACGGTATCACAAACGTACTCGAGGGTACAACAGCTATCGCTATCTCTAACGACGACCAGACAGCTCCTGCAAGAATACTCGGTAAGTTTGCTGAGGACTGCAAGGACGAAAAGTTCTTCCTCAAGGCCGGTTACATTGGTGAGGACGTTTATGACGAGGCAGGCGTTAAGGCTCTCTCGAAGATCCCTTCAAGAGAAACTCTGCTCGCACAGCTGGTTGGTTCCCTTCAGGGTCCTATCCAGAAACTTGCCGCAACACTTCAGGCTGTTGTGGACAAGGACAACGAGGCTGCATAATTTATATGCCGCTTAACGAATGGGCTTTGACCCGAAAAATTATTTAATAAAAAGGAGATTTTTATCATGGCTTCAGAGAAGATTATGAATTTTGTAGAAGAGATCAAGAAACTTTCCGTTCTCGAGCTTTCAGAGCTTGTTGACGCTATCCAGGAAGAATTCGGTGTAACAGCTGCTGTTGCTGCTGCTCCAGCTGCTGGTGCTGCTGGCGCTGCTGCTGAGGAGAAGACAGAGTTTGACGTAGTTCTGACTTCATTCGGCGATGCTAAGATGGCTGTTATCAAGGCTGTTAAGGAGATCACAGGTCTTGGTCTTAAGGAGTCTAAGGAACTCGTTGAGAGTGCTCCTAAGGCTATCAAGGAAGGTGCTTCAAAGGCTGACGCTGAGGAGATCAAGACAAAGCTTGAGGCTGCTGGCGCTTCTGTTGAGCTCAAGTAATTCTGAGTTTGCACAAATAATTAAAGGACTTCGTAATGAAGTCCTTTTTTTGTTGAAAAAATTCATAATGAGTGAAACTGTCCCACCTTGGGCAGCGGAGTGGTTTGAATTTTTTACAAGGTTGTGTAGATGTACCGTGTGGTATGCTTTGGTTTAGAATATCTAGCCTAACAGAACTGTTATACCGCCTGACTGATTTGTCAATAGCTGAATTTGATATATACAAATAAGCATGTGATATGTATATTTATAAATAGTCGATTTTTTTTGAAAAAAAGCCTTGACAATAGAAAAAATAAATGCTATAATAATTAAGCTGAATGACACGGAACACAAACAAAACAAAAGAGTTCAGCGAAAAGAATAGTAAATGCGGCAGTGCTGGAATTGGCAGACAGGCACGTTTGAGGGGCGTGTGTCCTTGACGTACGGGTTCAAGTCCCGTTTGCCGCACCAAAGATTAAGTTCAAAGTTCGTAGGGTATTTATTCTGCGAACTTTGTGCTAATATCTAAAAAAGAAACAAACTTGCTTGATTGACCAAAGAGCATTAGCATTAATGATTAATACCCTTTGGTCAGCCAAGCATACCGCTTGACCGAGTGTATGTAAAAACAATCCGTAATCGTATTGATTTTTTTGCTTACGCTATATAATGATTTTTCCTTTTGGCACACGAAACCTCTGCGGTGACATCCAAACAATGGGACTGCATTGTGGCAATGTCGGCACGGGGTTGACACCCTTGCTTAGTTACTTTCACAGGTAGCTCGGCTCCACAGAGCTTATACTCGCTGCGGTTGCTCTGACCAACCGTCACGGCGTAGTTGTTAGTGATTTCGCCAAGGTTACACATCATTACGTCCTATTCTGCGTCCAGCCGACAGGTCCTTGTGCCTGACGGGGATATATATTAACCGCTAAGGTTAATGACTGCATAAAAATAAGAGTGCTTCACAGTCCGCTAAACAATGAAACACTCTTGACATTATCGAAATTCTGTGTTATAATGAACGACAGAATAAATCGCATTCACTTAATGTTTTCACCGTTGTTGCTGCAACTGTGATTTCAGGGTATATAGCTTCGCCAAAAGTTATATACCTAAGTGAGTGCTTTTTTAATGCGCTCACTTTTCTTATTTCCTTTTTATTATACCACATATCTCAGCATTTGTCAAGACTTTTATTAAAAAAATATGGATGAAAATAAAATTTTATAGGGGGTTGCGTCTTGAATAAGTTTGTAAACACTAAAACAGGAAAACTTTACACTGCATATTCTATCAGGGAGATAGGAGATAAATATGTTGTTGTTTTCAAAAAAGGCGGAAAAGAGTATACATATGACCGATACACCATTGATTTGATGACAGGGTGTGATTTATCAAGTACCAACGATGTTCCAACATCCACTGGTAAACTTATTGTATATTCATATGACAAAACTTGCTACAATTGCGGAGAAAAGACTCAAATATTGACCTATATTGTGTATACAGGCAATATTCTTGATAACTTCACATATCCTTGGGATAAAATTAAAGCTCTCAAATATCAAAACACAGAGTTACACATGATAAACGAGGATATTGAATACTATGGAGTTAAGGTACTCGGCGATGTATTCTCTTTTGATGAAATCATGGTAAACAAATATCCTAAAAGAATCTCTGTTGCATACAGCAAAACTCTAAGACGCAGCTATGCGATGAATATATGTGAGCATTGCAAAGCAATACAAGGAAAAAATTTTGTTTATAAGGATATTAATTGTTTTATCAGAGATATGACACCGCTTAATGTTTTTGATACAATATCGTTTCAAATCACAAATGATTTTTTGAAGAAGTGTAAAAATCATTATATTACTCCCTAAGTCATTAAAATACAAAAGCCTGTGAGAATTTACACTCACAGGCTTTTTTTGTCCATGGACAAAAAAATACTCAAGCCGCAGACTATGCCACGGCTTGAGCTTTAAAAAGTTAAGTTAGTCCATTACGCCAGCGTCTTCATCGTCATCATCATATGACGGAACTTGCTTATATTCTTCAGGAATATTTGATATACCAAAAGACGGAGCTTCTGTTTTTGGGTTAGGATAAATGCCTGCGCACTGACTTATCTCAGAATTAGAATAACAAGCCATTGTGATTACAGAGTCGGCAATTTTGACAACACAAATGCCCTTATCGATATCTGCTTTTTTCAAAGCTTTCCAACACACTTGCTCAATATCTGCTTTGGTCGCTTCCTCGCTATATTTTTCACGCTTTATAGTATCGTCTTGTCCCTCTGTTTCCATGGCGTCAGTTACATCGAATGTGTATTCGCCCTCTGTATATTCACCGCCTTCAACGATAACATCAGCGTATCGACTATTCACTAACGTAAAAAGTGTCTTAGCGACTTTATTATTGCTTTTCAGCAATTCATCACTATTTTCCAAAACAGTCGAAGATGAGTCTTCATCTTCGGTATCAGAACTTGAAGAACCGCAAGACGTACAAATAGAAAACGTAACTCCTAACGCAAGTATCATAGCTAATAATTTTTTCATTTTGATCTCTCCTAATGTGATTTTTTATTTGCTTTAATTATAACATATGTCAGACATTTTGTCAACCTTTGGAAGTCATTCTCTCTTGTGTTAAAAATGAACATTCGTTCACACAATATCATTATTGTTTTTATATTTAACACATGAAATATATCCAACTTGTGGTATAATATCCATTGGATTTATAATAAATTGTCCACGGACAAAAAAGGGAGATAGCTGTAGAATAATCAATGAATTTCTATGATAAGCAAAATAATGAGATAATAAGATTTTTAATGGAGCAAAATACTATTTTACAAGAGCAAATTCGTATTTTAACAGAAAGCTCAAAGCAGAAAGATGATATTATATCAGAATTGACTACTATTATTTCATCAGTACAAAAAACAGCCGAAGAAAACACTTTTGAAAATATTCAAACAGACACACAAATGACAGTTAAACACTTAGCTGACGAATGGTATACAAATTACGCTGAAAAAAATCATCGTGAAACAACTCGCAATTCAGAAAGATTGATTGCTAATCGGATCAATCATGATTTGGGCGAGAACAGTCTGCAAACTATTTCGACTATAACTATCCAATCATATGTTAATAAGTTATCTGAAAAAGGTGGTAATCTACGCACAGGAAATCCATTATCACGAAAAACTATAAAGAATTACATGACGTATCTTACGAATATTTTTTCGTATGGGGTGAAATACGGATACATAAAAGACAACCCTTGCTCAGATGTTGATATACCTAAAATCAATGGTAATGGCGAAACAATGCGTCCGAAAGAGATTAAAATCTACACCATTGATGAAGCCAAGACATTATTAAGCACATTAAAGCACGTTCAATTCAAATATCAAATATTCTTTACACTTGCTATGCTTACAGGACTACGCAGAGGTGAGATACTAGGTCTTGAATGGAACGATTTTGATTTTGATAAATGCAACGTCAGGATAAAGCGGACTTCAAATTACACGCCAATAGAGGGTATCTATACAGATGTCACTAAGACCGAAAAATCGCAACGTTTTATTAAAATACCGAAAGAACTATCAAAGCTACTGAAGCTCTACCAAAATTCTCAGCAATTTGATTTTCGGAACAGAAAAGGAAAAGGCTTAGAAATTGTCAAAACTGATAGGCTATTCACGCAGGCAAATGGCAAGCCCATGCACCCAAATACGCCTTACAAGTGGCTTGAGAGAATGTGTAAGAAAAATGGTTTACCCTTCTATGGCGTTCATACATTCAGACATCTCAACGCCAGCCTGCAGATAAATGCTGGCATAGACGCTGTAACTGTATCAGCGACACTAGGTCACTCAACCCCAACTACAACGTTAAACATATATAGTCATTGCTTTGAGGAAAACAAGACGAAATCAGTCGACATTGTCAATACTGCTCTCGGTGGTTTCATTTGACATCGTATCTATCAGCTCAATATTGGCAACTTGGTATAGTGCTTCCATTGCCGCCAAGTCGGTTATTGATATACCAAAAAGCTTTGACAAAACAATAAAGTGCCGTGTTATAGCTTCCGTAGATAGACTTCGCCCGTCCTCTATGTTTTTGAGATAGCGGTCTTTAACGCCAAGCTCTTTAGCAACGTTTTCTCGGGTAAAGTGCATATCTGTACGCAATCTTATCAAATATTCTCTTCTCAACATAAAAAAAGTCCTCCTAAAATTATCTAAAAAAAGGCAAAAGGGCAAATTTCAAAAAAAATCAAAAGCCATATATATTACTACATATTCTGAACTAAGTAATATAACAGAATTACTCTATCTGACCTTTTTTTAGATATTAATACAAAGTGGGTTATAAATATGAGGGTGCAAATCAGGGACTACCCCCATAATAAAATAAAATCGGCTTATATAATAAAAATTTTCGCAAAAAGGATTGACAAATCCCGTCCGAGGTGTTATTATATAGCTGTTTGAGTTGTGAACTCCCACGAGAACACAAACCATTTGAGCAGGACCTATTGGATCTAGGTCCTGCTTTTTTTATGCAACCTTGTTTACGAGTGACGATGAAGTATGTATTGTCTGTATAATCTCCTGCTCTAGTTCGTTTGAGCTGTTTGCGCACCATGGACCTGTCAATTAGCACAGCTATGACCTTTGACACTTCTGCCCTACTCAGCCTGATGAGCGCAGAAAGGTCATTAAGCGACTGATAAAATCTTGCTATATCATTGCACATGAGTTTGCAGAATACTGCATACACATAGAAAAGCTTTGGTGACAATCCGGCAGAGTACGCCTTACGATTATTTATATAGAAATAGTTTTTGCTCAGGTCATAAGGCTTCAACGCATAGTGATATGCCCCTAAACGCCCCTCAGAGCCGTCCAAACGATATTTATGCGTAATTATACCCATTTCTTCAAGGCGGCACACAGAACGTTTTACGCTTGATACAGAGCATTTGCAGGAAGCAGCTATAGTTTCCTGCTTAATGCAAACTTCATAGCCGTTGCTGCTACGCTTGGTATGAGAGCTGACAAGGCTATATAGTTTGCAGGCTACGGCAAAATCTGTGTAATTGCTTCTGAGGTCCGTTATAAAGCTGTTTGGTATACGCATTTCCCTTCCTCCTTTCCAATATATTTAGGCAACAAAAAAAGGACCTGAAATTCAGATCCTTAAGCATAGTTTATAAATAATCACCCTCTGTTTTAGATACAGTTTTCCATTATTTATTGAAGTTAATCTCAATGTCATGTTTAAGCAAATCGTATTGCTTCCTGGATATGATTTTCTTTGTAAATGCCTGATTAATGAGTTTTTCCACCGCTGGCTTATTTTTTGCTTCAATAAGGCGGTTATACTCACCCTCTGCACACAACTCGGAACGTGAATTTATTATCTGCAATGCTTCAGTGATCGGTGACGGAGCTGATAACCTCTTATCCGTGTAGTCTGTCGAGCTTGCTTTTGTAACAGATTTTTTTCGGTTTCGGTAAATCTCTTGTCGCTTGTTGTCCCAACGTGTCCGTGAATGACCATCGGAAGATATATAAGCGTCAAGCTTTATCTTGCCCAGTTCCACAATGTGCGCATTGTCACAAGGTATCTCTGTCCACTCACGTTCTTTTGGATCATCACTAAAAGGCATTTTCCTATAGATCTGATTTTCAAAGCAGATAGGCAGCACCATAGTCTGACTGCCGTGGCTGTACATTTCTGTGAGCTTCTTTATTTCAGCAGGATCTTTTCGCTTAACAGCCTTATACATATATCCTTTGCTGTCTTTGATAGGAATAAAAAGCTTCTGCCATATGCTATCGAGAGGATATATCGTTTCTTCAAGACTGTTATAACGAAAATCCATTGTCTTTGCTATCTCTGCTATACTTTGAGCTTTTATGCCAAGCTTGTAAAATGGGTCAAAAACTGTTTTTATAGGATAGCAACGCTGCCTTTTAGTGATAGCTGTTCCAAATGGCAATTCGGATAAATCTTCAGGGCGTATGAGCGGTACGCTATCCACAGAGCCTGCTTGATGAGAAAGAAAGCTATGCAAGTCACCGCTGTATGTAGTATATTCTATTGTCCTGTCACCCAAGGCTGACGAGAAATACTTGTTTGTATCTACGTCAAGAGAATTTATATACACCAAATTACCTGTATTGGAGCGTATAGTCTTGGCAGCATTATTGTACTTTGTATCGAGCTGATTAAGGTCCTGAACGAACAGGTCAAAAAGAAGATTACGTCCTGCACCAACTGTTATCTTTGTATCCATGTCAGGGACATTTACCATGTTTCCAAACTCATCGAGAATGAAATGAACTCTCTGCGGTAACTTCTGCCCGATGAATTTGTTAGCATAGTCAACGAGTGCATTATAGCACTGATTAACGAAAAGCGAAGCTATGACGTGACGGCTTTTCTTTTCATCAGGGACTATCATTATCACTGCCATAGGGTGGTCAGGGTCAGCGAGTTCCTCAAAATTAATTTGATTTCCAGATGTAAGTCGAGATATTCCACTGTCAGAGCCGAATATGGATATATCTGATGAGAGCGTGGTAAAAATACTTGCACGGCAGTCACCCTCTGCAAATCGAGAAGTTGCATAAGCCGCTTTTGCCGCAGAGCCACGAGGCAGTGATTTAAAAAGGCTGTCAAGAGCATTCACATTTCGCTTCTCACCATTGACTATCTGCACCTCATTTTCCGTTCCGAACTCAACGAAAAGGTTGTATATTGAATACATTGAAACGTTGGCAAGGTTTCCGTCATCATAGCCCTTTTCAAGCATATACAGTATCATCGCAACTAGCAGCGATTTAGCCGATTCAGGCCAAATCGGCTGAGATTGCTCATCGGCAGTGAAAACCGTTGCTAATGATTGTATCTCGTCTATTGTTTTGTCGAGGTCGCCACCAGTATCTCTTGCCAACTTATACTCATCAATGGCTTTTTGAAGCGGATTCCATAGCGATGACATATTGGTGTCACGCAGATTGAGAAACACGACCTTATAGCCGTTATCCCTCAGTAGTCCTGCACAGTTCTCTGCTATCTCACCCTTTGGGTCATTGATGACCATTGAATGCTTAGCCTGCGACATTGCTATGTGCCTTATCATAGGCATAACGAAAGTCTGACCTTTACCTGAACGAGTTGTACCAATTATTAAGCTGTGTATCGTTTCAGCGTCTATGTAGAACTTTCCGTTTTCCTTTGCAATGATGATTCCTGACTTTTTAGCCGACTTCATTTTATCACAATCAAACGAATATAAAACTTTTTCCATTTCTTTAGTATTCATAAAACGCTGCTTGCCCTTTATAGTTTTGTTTTCATTTTTGATACGCCAATGTGTTTCAGAACGCAGCGCAAGCATTATGCCTATGAAAAATGATATCATAATTACCATTGGTAGCGGAAAATTATCTGTTGTAATAAAATACGTCCACTTCAAGCGGAAATATTCCACCGCTGTTATACCTTTATGCTTTGCATTTATGAACGTCAGGGATAGGTGAAAATAATTCAGGCACAAGTTTATTACAACATATATCAGACCACCAAAACCAAACGCCTTTAAAAGCCGTACCTTTATTCTGCTTTTATTCAGTTCATCAAAATCATTGTTCATTGTATTTCTCCTAATCTATTGAATAGCTATAGCCGTCCATTTCATTTACAATATTATTTTCATAGTCATATTCTTCCTGCAACTTCTTGATGTGATAGTCATACTCGCTCATGAGTGACTTAACCGAATGCCAACATACATTCATGGCTCGTTTAGAACGAACCAAAGCTTGCTGTGCGCTGAAACTGCGGAATTTTCTCTTGTTGTTTTGCTTTCTCAGCCTTGCTTCTTCACGATTTACTGTAGTCTGAATTATCATTTTTGCAAATTCATTTCCTTTAGCCGCTGATTTTTCGAGATAATATAATCCCTTGTCACGACGTTCTGTCTTGAAGCAAAGCATACCATATGAACATTGTGCATATGGGTCATCGAAGTCAGCCGCTTTTTTCAGCCAACGTTCTGCCTTTTTCAAATCGTCCTTGTTGTTTGTTTCTTTATTCTTTTTTAGATACGCTTTTCCTAGCTTGTACATCGCATACACGTTGTTACCCTCTGCCGAACGAAGCAAATGTACCTCTGCCTTTTCGGTGTTGCCTATATCTTCATAAAATTTACCCAATCGGTAGTTTGCTTTATCATAACAGCGACTGTCTTTTTTCTCTGCGATCTCGCTGAGTATCTTTATTCCATTATCAATGTTTTCTTTATCATCATAGTTATCAAGCAAAAGCTTTCCAAGCTGATAAGCAAATGTATCGTTCGATTTGCTATGTTTTTTCAGGCAGCTCTGAGCCTGAAGCAATTCATTTTTACTCAGATGTTCTTTGAACTCCTTGTATGCCATTTTTTCTTCTTTTTTAGATACGGCTTTTTCCATATCTGTAAAGTCACTTTCTTTGACATAATTTTTATCAAATCTATATTGCAATTTTGCAAGTTCCTGCAGGAGCTTGTTTCCTGCTCGGTTATAAAAATCGTCAAGCTGATTATTTGAGTATTCAAAATAATCAGAGTTTTCGCCATAAAATCTTTTGTACTGTTCGTCTGCCATTTTCAACTTTTCAACGTATTCATCAAACTCTGCCTGAAGCTTTTCGTTACAGCTAATAATTTTATCAACACACATATCTATCCTGCGCTGATACGGACGAACTTTTACATTGTCATACTGCCACGCTGAATGTGGTGGTTTTGGTGGAAGGAGCTTCAACAGTTCTATCATTTCTTTGGACGCTACTATGGAAGAAGAAAACTCAGGTATGAGATTTTTACGCTTGAAAGCCGTAAGCTCAGGTGTCAGCTTTTTTGTCATAATTTCATTAGCAACTGTAGACTTCATTTTCTTAAATGCGTCCTGCTCTAAAAGGTCCTGCCCTTTACCTTTGTATGTTACTGTTCTATCCTCTAGGCGGTGATATTCAAGCAAAGTATAATGAACATGGATATTGTCTGTATCCTCATGAATAGCCGCATACCAATAAGTGTTTTCGTTTTTTAGCTTGTTGCTTTTGTCGATCAAGGAATTGATTCCTTTTCTTGCGATATCCATCAGCTTTGCTCGGTCAAGCACTTCACCTATCATCAGACCATTGTCGACTAGAAACTGATTATCGAATGACAGATAGCCCACATATTTCGGACAACCCTCAGATTTACTCTGACGCTCATAATCTCTGTAAGTATCCATTTGTTTTTCTGTGAGCATTGAGTAGTTCGTATCAAAGACGCCATTCTTATTCATGTAATCAATATAGTCTTTATTTACTGTTGCCTGCGACTTAAATGTTTTCTCTTTTTTCGGAAGAAATTTTCCGTCCCTGTTCATATAAGACATTCCGTCAAATCCTTTGGCTATTACCCACTTCTTACTCGTAGGCTGTATCATATCAAGATGAAAAACTACCGCAGGCGTTGTGTGCTTCTTTTTCAATGTATCACCCCTTTTTCTTCTTTTTTAGATACGCCGCCGTTAGCGGCGGTTTGCTTTGTCCACGGACAAACGTCGCATTCTTGCTTCGTAAGTTTCACATGAGCCTTGCACTGCTTTGCTCACCGCTGCGCCCTCAACCATAGTATCCGCAGACGTGAAAGGAGCGTCCATGAAATTGCATTGAGAATTAACTCCGTCACGGACCTCATAACACATCTTGTATATATCCTCAATACGATTATTGTACTTTGCCATTTGAATGCTGACCATTTGTATTTCTCTCAATAGATCGTCTTTGTCTTTTACTGCGTTTGCATTTGACCTGTCACCTTTTCCTGCACCAAAGTTTTCAGACATTGCGTCCTTTTTTATAAGCCCACGACGAACGCACTCTGCGTCTATCAGGTATCTTATACATTCACTTGCCGAATGTATTTCAAGGTCACTCATGAGCAAGCTTAGATTTTTCTCAGCAGTATCAGAAAACGAGAATGTTTTTAATTTTTTTGGCATTGAATTTGCACCTCCAACTATTGATTTTCAGGGGAACTTGAATGAATGAATTTTGTTCAGAACATGAACGAATAACCTCAAAGAGCATAAAGGGAGTGGGTACACTCCCTGTGTGAAAGCTCGGTAGTACCGAGCTTTAGGTGAACTTAAAATGGGGCTACTTATTCAGAAAGTTAAATAACTTAAATACCTCTTTTTAAGCAATGTTAAATAACTTAAATACTCCTTTTTCTGACAAATTAAATAACTTAAATAACTTTTTCACTTGAAAATTTCCACATTATAGGATAGACTATTTAACTTAAATAAGAAATTTCAGCTTAAAATCAGCAAAGTTAAATAACTTAAATAGCGTTTTCCCCCTAAAATCTCCTTGCAATATTTGTTATCTAAAAAAGCATGAAGATTTTTGTTCAAAAATCAACGCTTTTTTTGCTTTTCAGACAGCTCAATAAGAGTCAAAAGTTCGTTAGTTTTTAACGTATCATAGTCCACTTCATTGTATTCTGGAAGCATGAAAGTTTCTAGTGTTTCAGTTATTTTTCTAAGCTTTATGATAGTTACATACATATCCTTTATTACTTCTGTTGAAGTATCGTCAAGTTTCTTTATCTCATCTTTGACAATACTGCGGACAACATCAGGAAGAATATCAGATACAAAGCTGTCACTTGCTTCAACGTATTTTTCAATTATTTTGTTGACTAATTTGTTTCGTGACATTTCTTTTTCAGCCACAATTTTATCGACTTTACTCATCAAATCACTAGACAAACGAATATCTGGCATAATTTTTTACACCACCTTATTCAACTTCTTCACTCTCAGACAAGCGAGTGAAATATTCATTTATGTTGCCATATTTTTTAAGAATTTTATCTGTCAGAGCATATTTTTTTATATTGAAATAATCAGGTACTATGTACATAAAAAAGCCTTGTTCATAGGAATATGGATTGAGTTCAAATGAAACCATAGTGTCAACTAGATTGCTCACTTCTTCTCCTGTCTGACTATAAGATTTAAGATATGAGTGCTTATTTTTCTTAAAAGTTATCTGTATTTTTGTATAAGATTTATCGAAAAACTGACACTCGATTATATCTTCATAACGCACGGTCAATACCTTTTTAGGCGTTGCCCCGACAGAATAATACGTCAGCACCATGTCATTCTCTGTAGCTTGTATCATGAGATTATGAGTGCCTATTTTCTTTGTTATCCCTTTAAGAAGTATCACTGTTGCGCATAAAAAAATCACTGCAACAAGTAATAAATATGTGTCGATAAAATTCAGAAACGGCAGACAGTAAAGGACTAAAAAAGCCATGCTAATGCCAAAGCACACGATAACTTTCTTTCGTGCGCCATTGGTATTTGTTGTTCTTTGCGCTACCATTTCTTTGAATCTTTCCATGTACTCAGGCGCAGGATACTGATAAATATATTCGTCATTCATTGTATTTCTCCTTTAATTTACTGTCACCATACAGCTTGCTGTTATGGCACTGTTGTCTGCAACACGGACAGTTATTATAGCCTTTCCACTGCTTATTCCATGCACATTTCCGTTGCTGTCTACCTCCGCAATATCAGGTCTGTTACTTTGCCAAATCACTGATTTATTCACAGCATTTGACGGACCTACAACTGCTTTAAGCTGTGCCGTTGAACCTACGTTTATCTTAACATCATTGTACTCATAGATTGTTTCTATCTTTAAAGAACGTGCTTTTATGACCGCTGTTGTAGTTGTTGCAGGCGGTTGATATGGTGGCTCTGTCTGTGCAGGCTCATCATGATAGTATGGCTGTGTTTCAGTATATGTATTGTCATTATGATAGTTATCGTTACCGCCACTTGGCTGTGCTTGTGTATCCTGCCAATCGTGATTATCTTGTGGATTTACGTCAACTTTTTTAGTCGATGTCACTGTAGATGTTGTGACCTTTTCAGTTTTCTTTTTGTCAGACTTGCTCTCTGATATACTATCTGTGGTTGATGAACTTTCACTGCGCTTATCCTCTTTTTTATCATTTTTCAAATCTGATTTAATATCCTTTTTGGCTTCTGTAGTTGTAATTTTTTCAGATGTACTATCTGTCTGTTCTTCAATAACAATGCTCATATCGTCCTGATTATCGTCCTTGCTGTCTATCACTCTGACGTCCTTTTTGTCAAACATAAAATACTGTTCTTTGACTATCTCATCATGGTGTTGCCCCTTTATTACATCACCAAATTCGTCAACTGTGTCAGGCTCGTCATAGGCAGCGATCGTACACTTTAACTCAATGTAGACGTAGTCATATCCCGAAGGAATATCGGATACTGTTATTATCTCTGTAAAGTCATTTTTCTGTGAAACAGTATACTTTTTCAGCATATCTTCTGTATGATATTTGCCATTGTCATCATAGTATCTCAGCGTGTAGTTGCTTATCTCAGGCTTTGAACTTATGCTCCCTGAATAGTTGCTTTCCTCTTTTGCCGACAATGCAAAGTAAAGCTCTTTTTTATCTTTAAGATACGTTGCATTTGATATTTTTATATGATAACTACCCATTGCAACTATGCTGTTGTAGTCTACAGTATGGCGCACATAGCGCATAGATTGCACCATAGGTATGATTATAATAACTGCCATAATAGCTATTGAAATGCTCAGAAATGCTATATAAATGGCGTTGTTTCGCTTAATCTTATCCATACTGTACTCACCACTTTCTCACGTTGTACTTGTCACCAAAACGCTTTGCGAGGTTTTTTACTAGCCTGTTTACTGTCAAATAAAGATACTCGCTATCTGTCAGTTTAAAGCCGAAATATTCAATGACTTCCCTTGTGAACGTTTCGATAAATTCTTGCGTTTTTTGCTCAGAACGATACATTTCATCAGCTAGATTTTGAGGACTCCAATTAAGAAGATACATTCGATTGAATATGCTGTCTACTATCTCGTCCCTGTCCTGAGAGTTACCTATGTACATAAGGTCACACTCTGTAGCAGCGTTCTTACAGTGTATTTTGTTCTTGCCTGAGCCTAGTGACAGCAACATTTCTCCTGCTTCAAAATTGTCCGTTGCATATAAATCAGACATAGTAAACTGACCGAAAATGTTATGAAGAATTTCAATACTATCAGATGATTGCTTGAGCAAGAATTTATACTGCACGAGCTGAAATATCTTCTTAACTGTATCCACACTCTCACCAGTGTCGGACGGCATAAAGTCAAGAATTGATTGTGTTGCATACCAAAGTCCTGCATCATATTTTCTTGAGCGACGCTCAAGTTTAAGGATAAAATCAGTACACAATGTGTTTTTGGTATTGATGAAACGATGAGCTTCATCGATAAGGCAGATAACTCTGCGGCGGTCAAGAAGATTTACAAGGTTATTGTTATGAGCAACGTTCTTGCAAACCTCAGACCACATCAACGAGAGTATATTGAAAAGCTGTGCGTTATACACATTCTCGTCCATTTCAGACAATGCTTTCACATTAAAAACTATAAAATTTGAATTGTTTATCTCAATGTTTGTATGCGAATCAAACATTGTTCCATATGCACCCGAAACAGATAATTCTTTCACGTACATAAGCAATGTTTTATACAAAGTTATCTCGTCTGCTGAGAGCGTTCCCGAAGAGATCTTTGACGTTATAACATCAACAACGTCAGAAAATATCGGAAAGTTTTCTGGCGAAAGAGAGTTTACATCAGTGTATTTTGTTATACCCTTTTTTTGATAAGTTTCTACAAGGGCAGTTCTAAAAGCTGTCATAACATCATAGGTCATTGTCGGAACGTATTGATACATGAAAGTGCATATTCGTGATATTTCAGATATAAAATTTGTTTCGATAGCACTTTCTTTGGAGAGGAGCTGTTGCTGTGTATCATCATCGTTTTCTTCATCAAGCTTGTTTTCGCTTTGCCAATCGATAACTGTCCTTATCTGCAGAGGGTTTATAAAGGCACGTCTATCCATTGTAATGACCTGACCGTCATACATCATAGCAAGGTCCTTATACTCACCCTCAATATCAATAGCGAAAACCTTGTTGCCGATTATAAGCTGATTTTGCACCATTAACTTAAGCGTTACAGACTTACCACCGCCCTTTACTCCACAAAGTATCATATCATATGACGAGCGGTATCTGTTACGCAGAAACGAGTCAAGAAAGACAAGTCCGTTTGTCTGCGTGTAGCCCATAAACAATCCATTATCATCAATGTGTTCCTGATAATAAAACGGAAATTCTTTGGCGTATGTATCATAGATAGGCATTGGCGTTTGAATATTATTGCCCTCAACAATAAGTCTTGTAAACTCGGTAAACATCTGATTTTCAGGGACGTAAGAACGTAGTCCATTGTTTGTAGCCAACTCTTTCTGCACTACTGCAACACGCTTTTTCAATGCTGACAGGTCTTTATTGAAGATATAAAAACGCAGTGTCATATACACCATGTTTTCAGCACCATTCACTACTGAATTATATATCTCTTGTATCTTTGCAAGTTCTGTCTGAGTATCAATGTTATCAGCCATGCCGAGCCTAATTGCCCAACGAGAGTTAAGCTCGTCCATTGATTGCTTCAACTGTTCCTGAACATCATCACGAGCAGCGGTACACACGTCCCACATAGATACTATGTCACTATATTTCTGTGATACAAGCCGTGTTAAAGCAAGTGGAGCAAGCAATGCAGGAAAACTTTTTATGACAACTGATGTCACATATGTGTTGTTCACCTTAAAATAATTCTGACCGAATTTTACTGTGTCGGGCAGAACATAAGCATTGATATTTTGATAATCAATATCACGATTTTCACAGTCCGAAAAGCTTAAAAGCGTTCTCATAAAGCTTATTGTTGTGTCAAAACTGCACAGAGCCATAGATGTATCAGAAAACGCATTGCAGTATTGCTCTACCGCTGCATAAAGCGTATCAATATCGTTTGCATAAACAAACATATATGCAAGATTACTGCGGTGAGTCCTCTCCAGATCATCTATTTGTCGGAGCTTCTTATCGAGCATTGCCCTTGTAAATGGGTGCTGTGTTTGCAATTTTTTGTATTCCAAGAACTCACGCTGCCTTGAAAGGTCAGGTTTTTTGTGGCTGAAAATATATTTATGTGGCAAGTCCAAAAGCTGAGTTGCACTACCGAAAGCATTAAACGCTGATATTTTATCGTCATTGGAATAGTGCATGATATCAATGCCGTAAATAGCCACAACAGACATATACTTTCCAATATTATTATGCTTTAACCTGAACACATAGTTAGCCGCAAGATTTGTCCTTCCACCGCCAACTGTTGCTAGATCCTGCTCTGTCAAGCGGAATGAATTGAAATTTAAGTATGTACAAAGGCAATTCTTTGCATTCATTTTTACACGCTTATTTTTCCTTTTTTCTTTTCTTAGCTTCACGCTTGTCCTCCTCCTTTTTCAGATAATCAGCACAATCCACATTTCCTGAGCCGTAGTATGTTTTTTTCTGAGCAAAAAACCTCAGAAAGTCGAGCAAGCTTCCTCCAAAGCTCTTGCGAGGGTCTGAGGGAGAGCCTGCCGTACATATCATAAATATGACTAAACAGAACACCACAAATACATATCTCAACGAGCCAAACGCCATTCCTATGACCATTGAAGAAAAGAAAACAGCTATTATGCCCAAAAAGCGATACTTTGTCAGATATTTTGTCAACATGACCTTTGATTTTGTGGTTTTCGGTACTAAGCCTGCCCTAATATCATTCATTTACTCTTCCCCTTTCTAAGTTACAAAGGGCAAGCATTACGCCTGCCCCGATTTATTTTCTTTTATTTTCATCACGCATTGCTTTCTCAGCAAATGTAGGTTGTGTTTTTTCTGTTGCCATAGCTGTATCTGCATAGCTCGTTGTATTGCTCTCTGCATGATACTGTCTATCTGCAAATGTTTGAGCATTATAGCTACCTGAATTAACAGCTTGTGCTGATGAAGCACCACTTGGCGTATTGACAGCCTGATGAGCGACCGAAGCCGTACTTGTATCAGCTCCAAAGCTTCCACCCGAAGTGCTTATGCTAGGTGTAACTTCACTAGCTGTCTGTGAGCCAAAAGAGCCTTGCGCCACAGCATTTTCAGATGAACTATTATTGATGTTTGACGAAAATTCACCGCTTTCACCTTGCTCACCCTGTTTGCCATCATCTCCTTGCAAACCGTCTTTGCCGTTAAGTCCGTCTATTCCGTTTATACCGTCTTTTCCGTCCTTACCGCTAACACCAAGACTTTCGCCCATGCCCATTGCCTTGCCTGCTAAATTCTGTCCTGCACTTTTAGCCACTTCACCGATAGGTTTGTTAGCAACTTCTCCTGCTTTACCGCCTACGGCTGTGCCATTAGCAGCTGCGCCCATAACGCCATTATTACTTCCAAAGCCGCCTACCATACCGCCGACACCGCCTGCGACAGCTCCGCCAACAGCACCGACAGCACCACGCATTCCTTTTTCGGCTTTATTGTCACTATTTTTAGTATTTGCCATTGAAGCTTTCGCACCATTAATGCCACCTGAAATAGCTCCTCCGATACCGCCTGCAACTGTGCCACCCGCTTTTGAAATTCCTTTGCCTGCTATATGACTTAGAGTGTGTCCTGCACCTGAAGCTATCTGTCCTGCGGTACGCAGACCCATAATAGTTGATACGCCCGACTTAACGCCTGCGTCAATACCAAGAAGATGAACCACAAGGTCAGGTCCGTCAATTACAAATTTACAGCCTGCGACTGTTATGAAAATAACAGCTATTGGGTTTGATAGCAGTGATGAGTCCTGAATTTCAGTAAGTATCAGGATATATAAACGCAAATCTAGTACAACTATTATCACAGACAGAAAGCAATTAAGCAAATTCAATATGACCTTTTTTAGCCGTCCTGCGCCTCCCATATCCGTTGCAACAACTATCGGTACTATTATCTGTGCAAACATAATGTCATACAGCAAGGACGCAAGTTTGAGTCCTGCAAAGATAAGGCACACTGCTGTCATTATAAGCATGAAAAGCCCCCATAGAAAATTAACACGATAGAAGTGATTATTTTCCGTTAAGTGACCGACAGAAACATATTGCCACAGTTTATCAAATTGTGCCGACATATCTCCGTCACTAAAATCGGACGCTTCTTTTAATTGTTCAAAGCTGCCGCCACTATGATGTTCAAATCCATTATCCGCAAAATCTTCAATATTGGAAATGTTAAGTATTTGAATAGCACTCATTGCGTTTCCGTAGAAGTCTAACTCTCTAAATGCGCCCTTACTTAATCGGTTTATAGCTTCCTCAAAAGTATCAGAATTTTGGCAATACATTATCATAGAAGCCACTTGGCTTGCTTGGATAGTTATGCCACGGTTTTGAAGTTCGTGGGCGGCATTTTCCGCTGCTTCACAGATTATGTAATATTCAAATGAAGCTTGATAATATGGAGCTTGTGAGGTTATAACGTAATAATCTGTTGAATGTCTGTTATTTCCCTCTCCTCGTGTAATTGTTATTTTATAAGGCTCATCGTCAGAGTCAGCAGTTGCTTGCGCCCATGACACTCTCTGTTGCCAAAAAGCATAATCATCGACAAGGTCTAATAGTTCAAGTTTATGCTCAAAGGTCAGATCATCAAATCTGTATGTAGGAGTCACATCATAATGGTCTGCTGTTGTAACTGTCCTATATTGCGTTTTTGAGGGGTCTAAACCTAGATTAATATTCATTGAATAAACAGTGCTAGGATTTACACCAAATGACGAAACTTGACTTTGCTTTACCAATTTGTTTTGATTGATACTACTATTGACGTTGTAAATATTGCTTGCGAGAATATACTCACCTATCGTCCTATTTGTTGCAGTATCTTTTGTTGTATTATCCTTTGCAAACTGCACACCCACAGTTTTAAGGTCAGTAAATGATGAAACGAGTATCGGCAATGCGATAAGGAAAAACAGTGACGTCAAGATATTTCGTACATAGTCTGTAATGTGTATCTTATCTGCATTGACTATGATAAGTATTCCTATAAGCACCACTGTCATTCCTGCCAACGCCCACGCTATAGGGTATATAATAGTATCTATGTTAAAAACGTCTTTTATAACGTTGTAAAGATTAAAATTCAGCACCTGATCCACAGCTTCTGAAATGTAATCCACAACATATGCAAGCCATTTCAGCAACGTATACTCAACATTCTGTACCATTTCTCCGTGCCAAGTTTTCTTGACGATTATCTCCTGCACTTCAGGCAGAAGTGTACGAGGGTCAGCCGCAAATGCAAGTATGCTCAATGACATTGTGCTTATAAGCAGTGTTATGAATACAGAAAACGCATATTTTTTCGTTTTTGATACTCTCATTATATTCTGACTCCTCGTTCATCGTTAAGATTTCTGAAATTTTCATTTCTCAAATCAATAGTTGCACTATCAACATTTACCAAATCAGCATGATAACCGATAAGGCTACGATTATTACGGATAATGTCGATTTTATTATCACTTGCATTCGTCACGCAAGTCGCATTTTCAGAGCCTAAGCTGAAATTTCTATAGATTACATACACATTATTGCAATCAATAGCGTTGTCCTCTATGCACTTTTTTAAATCAGCATTATTCTCAATGGAATTTTCATTTACATTGTGTCCTGATGTTACTGCATAGTATGTATTTTCCTCCGTAAACAGCTCAAATTCTGTATACAGTATGCGATTATGCTCCAAATCAAGTGCATTTGATAAGTCTTTAAACGTTGTCATATCATTATTAATGAATGAAGTATATTTCCAATCTGTCATGAAAGGCTTAAAACTATTCTTGATAAAATTCTGATACTGTTCATTATCCCTGTTAGGTTCGCTCTCAATAACTTCACTCAACGCACTGTATATACTGTCTGTGCCATAGCCTGCAAGTAATTTTTGCGTTTCATCTATCCATTCGTACACAAAATCTTCTGGTTCGGCAAAATTGTTCTTTCTCCAATTCTTATCGGCAAAATCTTTGAGTTTGTCATAATAGCGATAAACAAATTCCGACCAATCACAGCACAGACTCATTATATCTTTTGCGTCTGTTATAACATTTACTCTGCTCAGAACATCATTATAATAGCGGTCATATGGTTCATTCGTTCCGTACTCTGGCGATCCAACTGTCACTGTTATATCATAGTCAAAGTCACAACTGTCATAATCACAGTCCTCTTTAATTCGTTTGAACATATCAGCTATTGACTCAAAATCTTTATTCGCTCGTATATAGTTATACTGAAAATCGTCAAGATTACCGATTGCTTTATCAATCAGCTTATCTTTAATAATACCATCAACTACGCCTGTAAAAACGCCTTTTGCAAACTTGCGAAGTGGCATTCTTCCACTTCCATTTTCTTTTGGTAAACCATCATTACCTAGTCTGTCATAATCAACGCCTATCTCTATCGGACCACTCTCATGGAGAATGTGATAGGTAAATGCTTTGAACGCTTCTTCATAGTCTATGCCGTCATAAACACCCTCTGTACGTTCGATATAAAAATCGAAGTTAAAAAAATCACCATTGTATAACCTTTCTCTCATAATTATCCGTCCTTTCTGTTTCTAATGCACTGTATGCACCGCTATAGGCTCAAAGCTTAAGACCCATAGCGGTACATACAATATGTACCGTTCGCTCCGCTTATTTGATAAAAAGCATACCGCTCGTTGTTGCTGACTGAAAATCCTGAATGAGTTTAGGACCAAAGCCGAGTATTGCTAAGCCTCCAAGTATTCCTATAAATACACCTTTTGTTTTGCTCATACCGCCATTGCCACCGCCAATAAGCATGATACCTGCGATTATAACTGCAAGAACTGATATGGCATAGCCAATATACTTAGCAGTGTCACCCAAGTCATTGATCCACTTGAGCAGACCAGACAGGTCAGCAAGGACTACAGCCGCCTTGCCATTGTCATTCACATCAATAGCGTCTGCACTTGCGGATACAGCGTTCATCAACATCATTGACAATGCGGCAACTGATGATGAGAGCGTTGCACCAATTTTCTTCATCTTCTTGTTTTTCATAGAAAATCACTCCTTGAATTTTTTGTATCAGCGTGACCGCTGAGTTGTATTTGTAACAGCAACTTCTTCACTGTTATCAACTGTTCTCTGTTCTGTAGCTTTCTCCGCTACAGTTAAATATCTGACAAGTGTTTCATTGTAGTCCTTGCCCAATTTAGGAACGTGAACTGTAATGCTATACCTGTCAGCATACTTCTGATTTATTTTTGCGATTCCATTTCGCCCTGCTTCGTCATTATCTAAGCAAAGCACAATGTTTTTTATTTCAGGATATCTTTGCAGATATGATTGCAATGCAACGTCTGATGTTCCCGACAAAGACAGCCTGTTTTGCTTTTTCCAAACATCATAATCAGGTTTTTGCCCCAATCGTTCAGCCCTTTTCTTTTCAGATATGACATACATCGTTGCATGACTTAGCAAGTCAACTGGAGCTTCAAAGACATAAACAGTATCCTTGTTGCCCTCAGGTGTCAAGTGCGTCAGATTGAAACTGAACTCTTTTTGACTTCCGCTTACATTCTTGGGCTTGCGCTTATAAAAGGTATTCGTTATCTTGCTCTCGGCAAACTTTGCTTCATTCTTATCATCAAAACCCACAAACACAACATTTTTGTATTGATCCTGATATATGTAACTATTTTTAATACAATAGCTGACTATATGAGAGTCTATCATTCGTGTTTTCGTGAGATAAGCGGCAGCGTTTCTATACGTTTCGCTTTTAGGTGGCAAATGAAATTCTTTTGGCTCATTCTTTATTTCAGGAGCTTTCACAAACTCCGTCTTAATATTTCCCGACAAGTCTATAATTGTTTCAAATGCTTCTTGAACGCCCATGCCGTCTATTTTCATAAGCCAGTCGATGCAATTAAGCCCCTTAAGTTTTTGCGAATTCCAATACCAACGTTGTCTGTCACCTTGAATAATCAAGCTGTCATGCTCATTACATTGATATACAGAGCCTACTCTTATAAAGGTAAAACCCTCTTTTCGGGATAAGAAGTCAAGCATATCCGTTTGCCGTGCGTCTGCCATTTCTTCAGGAGAATAACGTATGAATTTCTTGCCCGAACCTATATATTCACGGCGTATTGCCATTGATTTTATCCCCCTTTTCAGAGTATAAATTGGCATTTCTATGCCTTGCCAACTCAATTATTGACTTTAAAGCTTTGCGTCGCTTATACTTCTCAGCGTCACCTTCTACTAAATTCATTATTTTATTGATGTAGTCTGTATAGAGCTTGATAGCATAATCAATATTTTCAATGCTCTTAAGGTCAATAACGTCCATATAGCCGTCAAATGCGATACAATCTTTTATTTCTGAACGAATAATTCCTAACGCTTTATGCTCACTGCCATAGTCCGCCACTAAGTACTCAGCTATATATAATCTGCTCAATACTCTATCCGCAAAAGCAAGTGAAAATGCTTCTGCACTTTTGTCCACGGACAAAATCTTGCAAGCATATGGCTCTTGTCTTACAGTTCTTTTAAACTCGTCTGCTGAACTGCACCCGAAATAGCTGTTAAACGCATTTTCATCGATATAAAATATCTTTGATAGTCGCCTATTACAGCCTATCTGAATTTTATACAATAATTTTCACCTCCGAAAGAAAAAAGCCCCTGACAATCAATCAAGGGCTTATATCTTAAATTCCTCTATTGCGTGAAGCAGCAATATCTTCATCGCCAAATGGAATACCAAGCTTTTCAGAATAGAGCTTTCCGACAGAACTTAAAGTTTGATATGTCTGATAATCATAGTCAAATGTTCCTACCTTAATATGCTCTCCGTTTGATTTAACTCCTTGCAATGTCAAAAGCTCACTATCTTCCTCCAAAACTATTGCACGGCACTGTTTAAACGTTAAGAACATCGTATCATCGACCGCAGGAATATCATCATCAACGATTTTTCTTGCTTTTTTAGATTTTTCATAAAATCGGTTATCACCCTGAACACTCTTAACGTATTCCTGTAGGCTACCATATTCCAAGCTCAGGTTATCATCATCGTTATAAATCTTCTCTATATAACTCTCAGGAACACTATAGGTGAACTTTGCAATTATCGTTCCTGAATTATCTCGGATGTAGCTCTTGTCGACAACAGAATTAACAGCGTCTTGTTTGAAAACTATATCCATATCCCCTGAGTTATCATTCAAGCCTATTTCCGATGTGAGCTTATTGAGTTCTTCTCTCTTTTCCTGATACTCCTTTAACTTTGGAAACTCTCGCTCTGCTATCTCTTTTGACTTCTGCATATTTTTTTGAGCTATTTTCAACTCTTCCTTATGTTTCGATAACAACTGTGGCATATCAACGTCTATAGCATTATCAATGTTATCAAAAACATCTGTGTTCGACACGCCAAGAGAAGTAAAGAGCGTTGCATTTTCGTGCGAAACTATTGTCTTGAAAGAGCCATATCCGCCAAGTGATGAATACTGAATTTGTATTTTAAAACCTCTGTAATCACACACATCAATAGGCTCTTCGCCACCAACTTTTCGCAATGCTTTTACAGCCTTGCCTGCTTCTTCCCTATCTGTTATCTTGTTATCAACTATTTCTACGCAGAAATTCTCAGAACGTGGATATTGCTTTGAATACTCTACTGCATTATCGAATATCTCGATAAACTTCTCTGCTCTTTTTATTTGCGTAGGAATAGTGAATGTTATTTCTTCTCTTGCTTTCATTCTATCAGCTTCAAACTCTGCCTTTTCACGGCACAGATTATCCACCTGAGTTGAAAGCTCGAGCTGCCTTTTAATGCGAGGGTCACCTGTTGCCAAAGATTTTATCTCAGCGTAGTTCAATGCCGCTTCGTCAACATCATCTATCGAACGTCCAAGCGGTTTATTTGTCATGACCTGAGATATAAACTTCTGCTTATACTCAATTGTCTGCCACGAGTAACTATCGAATGTACCCTCTGTTGCATAACGGAAAATTTCGACCTCCTTGCAGTCATTTCCCTGACGGAGTATACGTCCCTCACGCTGTTCGATATCAGACGGACGCCATGGAACATCTATGTGATGAAGTGCGCATAGTTTTTTCTGAATGTTTGTGCCTGCACCCATTTTCTCCGTAGAGCCGATAAGTATACGCACTCTGCCCTCATTCACATCTTCAAAGAGCTTTACCTTTTCCTTATCATTTTTTGCGTCATGAATGAATTTTATCTCTTCTTCAGGAATACCAAGAGCAATAAGCTTGCTCTTGATATCATCATATAGGTTAAAACCCTTTGACGGCGTAGAGCGGTCAAGGAAAACTACCTGTGTCAGGCTATCATCTTTTGTTTCTTCCCATTTGTTGAAGATGTTATTTACCGCCATATTAACCTTGCTGTCAGGATTATCTTCTACAGTTGGGTCAACAAGTCGCATATCTAACGCACACATCTTTCCGTCATTGGTTATTTTCAGCATATTATCCTTGCTAGGGTCAACTCTTTTTTGATGAACTTCCTCTGCTCTTTCGCCACAATCAAAGATAAATAGTTTCTGTTCCTCTGACGGCTTAGTCAGGCATATCGTATACTTGCCGTTTTTCAGCTTTGGCACTGGTAACTTCAATGTTTCTGCTGTTTGGATATCTGCCACTCTGCGATAGATACTCATCAATTCAGGCAAATTTTTAAACGTTGAGCAACGTTTTTTGGCTCTCCACGAGTTACCTGTAGGAGATAACTCTATATTTGTTGTCACTTCTGCAAAATCGGCAACCCATGAATCGAAATGCTGTAGACCTTTTTCTCTGAGATAATCAGGCTCGAGATATTTTTTCATGACATACATTTCAGTAAGTGAGTTTGAGATAGGCGTACCAGTTGCAAATACAATGCCACGATCCAATCCATTCTGCTTTTCCTTAATGTACTGAATTTTCAAGAGCAAGTCCTCACTTCGTTTGGACTCAGTCGTTTGTATGCCTGCAATCCTTGACAGCTTTGTGTTTATGGAAAGATTTTTGAAATTATGTGCTTCATCAACAAAAAGTGCGTCAACGCCAAGGTTTTCAAAATAGATATTATCGTCCTGCTCAGTATCATATTCAAGATTTTTAAGTCTTGTTTCTAACTGCTTCTTCTTTTTCTGAGCGTCCTTAACAGACAGATTATCGTCATCATCAGAACTCTGGATAATGTCTATAAGCTCATCTATCTGCTGTTGATAGTATTCTTTTCGCTTTTCAGGCGAAATTGATATCTTTGCAAAAGTTGAATAGCCCATTATTACTGCGTCATAATCTCCTGTTGCTATTCGATTAACAAACGCTTTTCTCCTGCTTTTCTCAAAATCCTCTGATGTTGCAAGAAGAATATTTGCGTCAGGATAAAGCGTCAAGAACTCTTTTCCCCACTGTCCTATCAGATGATTAGGAACAATAAACAGCGGTTTATTTGCAGCACCTATTCTCCTCATTTCCATGGCAGCGGCTGTCATTTCAAATGTTTTTCCTGCACCGACAACGTGAGCAAGTAATGTGTTTCCACCATACAAAACTCGTGCAACTGCATTTTTCTGATGATCCGCAAGCTTTATTGAACTCGTCATTCCTGCAAAAAACAGATGTGAGCCGTCATACGTTCTTGCACGTTCTGTGTTATACTTTGCGTTGTAGATGTTTTCAAGGTCCTGCGTTCTATATGCGTCTGTCCATACCCATTCTTTGAATGTTTCCTTGATTTTCTCAGCCTTGTGATTAGCAGCTATGGTTTTCTCTACGTCTTTTTCTCTGACCTTATTTCCTTTATCATCATAGACCAAGTGACCCAGATCATCACGCTTATCTCGCCATACTGTGCTATCTCTCAGGTTAAGAGAATTTTCAAGTATGTACATAGCATTTATATCCGCTGTTCCATACTCCGTGCTTGTGGACGAGTGATAATTGCCATTGACCTTATTTGAAAGTTTCCAATTTGCTGTTGCAGTGTTGTGTTCAACAACTGTACCAATGCCGAAAACCTCTTCTACAAATTGCTCTATATATTTTTCAGGTATCCATGATGAGCCTATCTGAGCTAGTATATCAACTGCTTTGATTTTTTCAGGCTGTACCTTTTCAAGTGCTTCAACGTTTACTTTCAGCTCAGGAAACCTTGATGATTGAAGTTTTGCTTTTCTAAGCTTTTCGACCACATTTCCCGACAAGTATTCGTCTGCCGTCAACCAACCATCAGTAGACTTAATTTCAGCAGAAAACAATTCGTCAGGGTCACGATACATAAGTATGCCGTTAAGTCTGTTAATGCACTCGTCTACTTTATATCCTGTTATTTTTGATATGTGATTAAGGTCAATATATCCATATTCCGCAAGTGTAGCCTGAAAGCCGTCCTCAACTGTATCACAGTGAGTTATTTTTATTGACGGACGTATTGTTCTTTTCAATAAAATATCTGACTTTTCAAACTTTGGTGTTTCAATGCTCTTAAGAAAATCGAGATTATCGTCCCTCACATATCTGAGAGTGTTGTAAACCAGTTTATTGTTCGGGTCAGTTATCTTGCCGTATTTTACGGAGAAATAATTATACTTGCTTTCAAGATTTATTCTGATTTTCTCGTAGTCCTCGTCCGATATATCTGTATTTTGAATGTTTACAGCATACCTCAAATCTTTGGCAAGGTCTATCGCAAGAGTGAGCATTCCCTTTTCTCTTTCTGTAAACGCCTTGCCGCTTTTCCTTTTTGCTTCTACAAGAACGCTTCCGTTTCTTTTATAGATATTATCATTAATTGAAACGTAAAAGCCGTCAGGAATGTTTTCAGGTGCAGGCAATGCTTCTTCCTGTTTCTGCGTATCGTCTGCTTCAGCGGCTACTGGTCTGAGAGATAATTGTGTATAGCGCACATCTGTATTATTCACTAGATTTTCAACACACTCTGACAATGCGTCTTTCAGACTTTTATCTGAAAAAGGGTCAACTGTCATTTCAGGACCATAAGGACCTGACTTTATTTTTAGCTCTCCACATATCATTTCAGGGTGATTGATAAAATACTGATTTATACGCTGACCATCTTCATTATAGGCGGTATCGACCCATTCACTGAGTTTTGTCTGTGGAAATGACCTCTTCTTCAGAAAGATTATATCACTGACAACTGTTGTGCCTGCATTAGCTTTAAAAGCTGTATTCGGCAACCTAATTGCACCGATAAACTCAGCTTTTTCGTCTATCTGTTTTCTGATTTTACTGCTCTGCTTGTCCATCGTACCTTTTGATGTGATAAAAGCTATCACGCCATTTGGGCGGATCATTTCAAGTGTTTTAAGGAAGAAATAATCATGTATCATAGCATGGTCACGATTATACTTCTTATCAACAACACTGTAATCACCGAAAGGAACATTGCCGACTGCCACATCGAACGTGCCTGCTCTGAGCTTTGCGTTTTCATAGCCACACACCTGAACTTCTGACTCAGGGTAGAGCTGTTTTGCAATCCTGCCTGATATGCTGTCTATCTCCACCGCAGTAAAGAATGACCTATCTGCAATATTCTCAGGCGCACAGCCGATAAAGTTTCCAACGCCTGCGGCTGGCTCAAGTATTTTACCGCCACTAAAGCCAAGCTCTGACAACGCTGTATACATTGCGTTGATAACAACAGGCTGTGTGTAATGGGCATTAAGCACCGAGCCTATGGCATTTTGATATTCTTCTTCCGTAAGAAGATTTTTCAGTTGTTCATACTCCTGCGACCACGAGCTATTATTTTTATCAAACGCTTCAGGGATACCGCCCCAACCAACATACTCCGACAGCACTTGCTGTTCATCTTTGGTTATGTTGCGATTTTCTTCTTCAATCTTTTTTAGAAGCTGAATAGCTGTCACGTTTCTATTGAATTTCTGCTTTGGACCTCCAACGCCTAGCTGTTCGTCAGTGATAACAAAATTTTCAGATAAAGAGCCACTATTGACCGAGCCTTCATCATCTATTTTAACAAAGTTGTTAGGCTTAGTTGCCAATGCTTCAGACTCAACTATCTCCTTTTCCCTCACCGCTTCAAACTCGGCAATGACCATTGACAGGTCCTCATCATGAGAAATAGGATACCAACCTGTATTATAGTCAAGGAGCGTAACTGTATTTTTCTCTTTGTCGATTTTTGAAATCGTGTAATGGCGTTCGCCATAATCTATTTCATCACCAACTGCAAAAGGTATCTCAACTTCCGTATCTTCCAATGTCGAATTTTCAAAGAAAGAGAGTTGTTCTGCATTATTTTCCTGCTGCATACCCTTGACAATATTGCGACTTTGGTGTATAATAATATTGAAGTCAAGATTGTTTGTTAATTCGGAGTATTGTTCTCCCCATCTTTCAAACATTGCTTGGCTTTTTTGTTTGTCACAAAAAAGGAGATTATCAGATTGAACTATTCTCCTAAAATACTCAGAAAAATTATTTCTCCCATACACACTTGTAATGAAATTAGAGCTGACATTTTCAACTTCATATCTACCCTCGCCATTTGGCTTTATGCTCGCAATTATCGGATTATCACTCTTGTCAACTTCTGATGTTACAACAATGATACTGTCTTTACGATTTGGAGAATCAATAATCATTACAGGGTGCGAGAGAAGTTCTGGTAATCTTTTTATCTGCTCAATTTCAAGACCATGCCGATGATTTTTTTCATCAGGCGGTAAAATTGCATTTTTCAAATGCTTTTGTGTATACAGCATAGGCAGCTGTTCACAGCCAACATCAAGCAAGATTTGTGGAGTGTCACATACTTTTAAGCTTGTATAGAATGGTAATACTCCGCCTAAAGCTTCATCAACCTGTTCTGCAAATGATTTTTCAGAGCCGTTATCATCAACAACCTTGATGTTATCAGGGTCATTATCAATCATTTCAATATGCTTTATAATGACATAATCATCATCCGTTTCAGCTCCGAGAAGAAGTGCTTTTGCCGTTGACTGTATAAAGCTTTCTTTGTTATATACAGCGTCATAGTCTTTGAAATATTCAAAGAACTGATTTTTTTGATTATCTGAAAAAGAGGAAATAAACTTGACCGCTACCCTATTTTCTAGGTCAACTTCAACTGCGTACTCACCACTCTCTTTCTCAACAACATTAACAATGTTATCTCGTTTTTGCTCAATGATATACTCTCTCGATACACCATTTTCGGAAATAACGATCGTATTGTCCTCATCTTCTGTATTGTCAGCGGTAATACTTTCACTTATCTTAATATCATTTATTTTCGAAATGATTCCGTCAAGTATACCTGCAATATTGTTTCTATCAAAACGCTGATAATCTATATCGTGAGAGTCAAGCAGTGTATTTATCTCACCGTCTTTTTTAATGCTTTCTTCAAGATTATGAATTCTGCCCTCTTGTTCAAATTTGACAGACAAATCACGCTCAACAACAACATTATAGTTGTTATAATTCTCATATTGAGAAAAAACGCTCTCTATATACTCAGGTGCATTTTCTTTTAGATAGACTGTGTTAAGCAAAAGAGGCGAATCGGTGACTACCACATCTACATTGTCAAGCATTATATCCAGACGCCTTTTTTGTTCTGAAAGTATTTTGCTTTGATTTTTTAGAGTTCCATCAAGGTGTTCAAAGTCCTTGGCATATACAAGCTCTTTTGCAACTTCGGAAACATAATCAGCGTGATACCCCAGTTTCTTTAATTCGGCAACAAGTTGTAATGCAGTTGTTGATTTTCCTGCACCTGGACCACCATAAATATTAACAATAAGCGTGGTGCTTATAGGTTTAATATTGTCCTCACTCTCATTTTTGTCCATGGGCAAAACATTCGCAAATGTTATCTCTTTTCCGTGTATGTTTATTGCTCTGACAGGTTTATACGCCTGAGTTGAAATATTATTGAACCAAGTATCTACAAAAGAATTGCAATTATCCTGTTCGTCACTGTCTGGTTCATACGTTTTATATATGCCCATGCCGTCCTGTTGATATGACACTGCAGTAAGTGTTTTATTTTTACTATCAATATCAAACACTATTTCAGGGTCAACCATTAAATCGCCATTCTGCTCATAGTAATGTGCCATTGCTACAGAATTGCTACCGATTTTGTCCAAGGACAAAGTCATAAAGCCTAAGTCGCTTTCAAGCTTGAGATATTTATAGTCCGTCAGAAAATCAGGAAACAGCTCGACAAACTTTGAATACAGTCTTTGCTGTTTCATCGTGCTTGCGGAAATAATATTACCACGGTATTTTTCAGTTTCTTTTTCTTCTTTTTCAGATGTTGCCTCTATGGTGTTGCTTATGGCATACTCGTTATCCCTGATGAGCTGCTTAACATAGCCACAGGCAGTACGCCAGTTTACACAGTATAGTTCCGCTCCATTAGCGTCAGCAAAGACAACGCCCTTGGAAGTCGCAGACCATTTGACTACATCAGGCATTTCAGCAAGCTCGATAGGGTGTGAACCTTTATATACAGCATAGGTATACCGCATAAGCACCTTAGCTGACTTGTTGATGTTATAGAACTTGATAACTGCCTGCTTATTAACTTTTTTATAATCCGCCTGAAAAATCTGTTTAAGCACTGTTTCCTGTTGCTCAGCGGTAAGCGTCAGATGTTCAGCTTTTTCAGGAACTTCTACAAATTCATTGTAGTCAGGCTCAGGCTCTACCGTATCATCAGGCTCAACAACATATCTATCATCTTCTTTTTCAGATATATCATTTTCCGTTTCGATATCAGCATTATCTGTCACTGTTGTTTCTTCAACTGTGACTTTCTGCTCAAACTCTGAAATATCATCATTGACAATTGGCTTACGCATAGCCTGTCTGCCCTGAGCTTCTTCCAGTGACACAGTTTTTACAAGCTGTTTTGCAGTTCGGCAAAAGACATTGACATAGACTGCCGCAACAGTACCTACAAGCTCCTGAGCATTTTCATTGATTACAGAGAAGTTTGAAAAATCGTACTTGTACTGTTCTTCAATGACGTTTAATCTTTCGCATACTGTATATGTAACTGTTTCTGCAATCAGCTCACATAATTCCGTTGAAAGCTGTCCTGTTGGTGACTTTGGGTGTGAATACACTGACTCAAAAACATAGTCATAAATGTTATTATGAAAGGTTTTCTCGCCACGATCTGCTCTTGTTTCACTACCATTCTTTTCGTACATCTTATCCAACATATCAAAGATATACTCATTATATGATACGTTGTATTTCCACGGCTTGATATCTTTTCCGTTAGTTTGAGATACATCAAACAAATGTTTCTTTATGCCGTTTTTGTCATAAATGGTCATTGACCTTGTACCACCATTGATACGAAGTCCAATATTGCTCCATACCTCAAATGGAGCTACAGCCGTAGCATTTCTGTTAATATTGTAAATCTGAAGCTGTTCATCATATGGATAGGCATATAGATTAGACGCAAACTTATGAAATTCGAGCCATTCCTGCAAATTAAATTTTTTCATCTTTTTATAATCCTCCGCAAACAATTCTCTAAAAAGAGTAGCATTTATATGGGTTGTTGCGCAAAAAAAAGAGCCGTATAGCTTTGTAACGGCTTTTTTTATATTATCTTCCTAGACCTCTGTTTTCACCTGTCATGTCAAGCACTTCGTCTTGTCCTCTGCTGTTATCGTATGAGTTCATTCTTTTCATATTTCTCGTATAATTCAGACCATTCACAACACTGTCACGAAGTTCATTGTAGGTTTCCGCCTTTACTGGGTGAAAGAACTCCACATACTCATAGCCTGACGTTTTTTTCTCATTTCTGACCTTACGTTTGGGCGAGTCAAAATATTCACCGCTTTTGCCATTTCTGACCTGAACATTTTCAAGCACAAAACTGTCAGAAAAAATCACAGAGCCAACACCCTCTATATCTTTAACGGAACTTTCAAATATTCTTGCCAAAGTGGGCTGAAACCTGTCATTACCGAACTCCACTGTTGTATACTTGCCATCATTCCTATTGAATGAGTCCATTATAGCCGAATTTAGCACCTTTCGGCTCTCTGCGGTGATAGGGTGAAAAACTTCCTTAAACTCCTTAACATATTCACCCTTATCATTGATAACATAATTTCCGTTCTGGTCCTTTGTACGAACCATCAGTGACGGCAATGCAATAAAAATCTCATTACTGTCTTGCCTTTCCATTATTTTAACTGACTCAAGCACATAACTGTCATCAAACTTTACTGTAGCATAACCTCTCAACTGAGGGCTATTATCGTTAGTATAATGCGTTGTTCTCACTGAAATTTTCATTGTAATACAGACCTCCTATAGTCTTCTTCCTCTTTTTTGATAGTTTTCCTCCTGCTCCAACTGCCACTCATCACAATCAAAGTCAGAATATTCGTCCACCACTGCGACATTATTCAGTATACATAAACCTGAAACATAGTTTACACAATTTTCGCAGCACTTGATGTCAAGGTTTCCACAGCTAGTAAACTGACTTATTTTTCGTTCTATTTCAATCACACTTTACACTCCCCCTTTATAGCAATTTCTTTAGCACAGTTATAACATATATGCTTATTTTCTATTTCAAATGGTGCATTAACCTTGCCACAGAAATAGCAATTATGATCCTGTTCATCTCTGTCATTGATAACCAAGAATTCATCATCAAATAATTCTCCTACAAGTGTCTTGTTTTTATCATAGGATTTAAACATGGTATCCGTTAAATCCTGCGGAATAAACACCAAGTAACGATTACCACTCAATGAAACTGCTGACGCATAGCCTGTGTCTAACAGATGAATTTTTTGCGTTTGGTAGTTTTCAGACCATTTTTTCATTTTCATCATACACTGCCTGCACACTGGTTTGCCGTTACATAGTATTCTGCTATGTGTATGCTCTCCGCACACTGCACAAGTATCTGGATTACGCTCATATTTCAGATAGAGCTTATATCCGTCCGTATAAATCTCAACCTCTTTGCAAATTCTGTTATTATCTATAATTCCTTTTCGTATTCCTGCAAACAGCATTTTTTCTTTATCCTTTTTTGCCATTCACACCGACCTCTCTTTCAAAAATATTTAAGAGCCGAAAAGCTCATTATTCTTTTCTCTTTTCAGCTAATATAAAGATCAATCCCATAAGTGCAGGAAGTATCATGATCGGTAGTATTCTTGCCCTAATATACTCTGACGGAGTTGACCAATCTGCTTTGTTATTGACAACAATTATCGAGTTGACTGCATTTACGATAATAAAAGTGATGTTGTAGAAATTACGCTTGATTAGCTTTTTCATTTGAATATTCTCCATAATTTTTATATAATAAAAAGAGCGTATGAATTTCTTCACACGCTCGTGTTTGCGATTATTATTGCTGTGTGTCATTTATAACTTCGGTGAACTTATATGTTCCAATAGGAAGTTCTTTTATATTGATTACTCCACATTTATCAGCAGAAATATACGGGAACTCCACAACTTTTCCGTCAGAAGATATTCCCTTCAAGTTATACATCTGTGGTCTATCACTATTCCTTTTATGTAGTTTTGCAAGCTTTGAGAAGAAATGTTTTTTGAGTTTTTTCATTGCTTTTACTCCCATTCTATAGTTTTTATTGAATACCCATATTTGCTTAGATACTCCAAGCACGCCACATAAGGACTACGAAATTTATCTTGTGGCAATGCTTTTTCATCAATAGTGATTTTATTTATTTCCTGTATCACATCGTTGAATATCGGTTTTAAATTATTATTTTTATAGGAAACGATAGCTGCTGTCTTAAACCACAAAAATGTGTTTTCATTTATTAAAAGACCAATTTCTATGCTATTGCCATTTTTAGAATAAAAGTTTCTTCGTATTCCGAATACTCTTTGATTACTTTGGGGTCTGTAAAAAATAATCAGGCTTTCTTCATTTGTTTCGGCATACACAGCATAAAACCCATTTTGTTTACAGTGTTTCTTTAATTTACAAAATAGCTTTTCAGAAAGATTTAATTCCTTTGGCTTAAAAATTCTTATTGTTCTTATGGTATCATATGAACTGCAATTTCTTTCCCATGTTTCTAAATCATCAATAACAAGATCCGCATTGTCCATTGATACTGCAAAATCGTTTGGATACATAGTCAAAAGCATATCAGTAAGCTCGCTTGAGCTAAAGCCAATGCCTTCATCTTCATATTCTTCAAAGAAAATTCCCATAACATACGATAGTAAATATGGTAAGCTTACAATATCGTATGAGGTTTTGAGAACAGTTTTTGCTGTGTCACCATTTCTTGAAATGATAAACCTTAATTGTTTAGGATTTGACAAGAATCTCATCCTTTCTCTAGGAAAATGTTCTTTTGGAAAATCGACCGATAGTGCGTAACATCTTCTGTGATTTTTCTCCTGAAAAATGTTTCTTTATTCTGTCAATATCGGTGTACATATATCCATCACTTTCACAATAGCCGCCCTCATCGATAAGGTCATAGTATGTATAAGGCGTATCAGGATTAGTATTGAGGTCAAGAGCTGTAATATGTTCCTTTATGACACTAAAGCCATACATGGTTACAAGCTTGTCCACGATATCATCAACGGACGCTGCATTGTAAAAGTAGATAACGTATCCGACAAGAAGCAGCATATCTTCTCCCTTTATTTCATTACTGAAAATCAGAGTTCCTGTTTTGTTATCGTCTGCTATAAAGTATCTATACTCATTCATTTTTTGCTCCATAATCTTTTTCCTTTGTCACGACTATGACATTAGACATAGGGTCAACAACTATCAGCTTTTTGCTTTCATTGCATAAACGCTTTGGCTCAATACAAAGGCAGCGTCCCATACCGTTGTAGCGATCTTGACGGCGTTTTCTGCAAGAACTATTGATCCTGATCTTCATCAAGCATTACCTCCACATATCTTCTTACATACTCCGAATTTCTGTTAGGATAGTCATCACTCTCCATCAAAAAGTGATAGCCGTCCTTTTTCAGCTGTTCTGTGAACTTTTCAACTTCTGCAGATAAACCCTGTATTCTTAGTTTTATCATTCTTATCAGCTCCTCATTCATGTGTTCTGTGGCTTTGTAGCGTTCAGGAACATCATGATACAGTTTAAATGTTCGTCCTTTTCCTTTTTGCCCAAGTTCCATGTATTATTTTTCTCCTGTCATGCTTATTAACTGATATCCATTTTCTTTTAAATATCTGGCGATAACATCTTCTTGATTTTCAAAAAACAGCTCTAATGAATTGTCTACCCAATAAGTATCCGTGTCGGGGTCATAAAAGATTGTAAACCTATAGTCCTCAGCTGCCTTATCTACGCCTTTCATTTTCACTATCATTTTATCAAAATTGTTATCGCAGCCGTCATAAAATGAAACACCGAGCTTTTCATCATCGCCTCTTTCAAGGCAACCAAGGTCAAACCACTTAGAGTCATCACTTTTATGTATGACGTATATCTTTGTGCTTTTATAATTTGGATAAAATAACAGCAGTTGTTCATGCTCATTAGCCGCATGATATGTCAAGTAGCTCTTACTTTTATAGTGATTTTCCAATCTTTTAAATATGCTCATTTCTCAACTCTCCGAATGATTATTTCTTTTAAGGTGTATCTCCCTGTTAATGCAGCCCTTAAAAGTATCAATATTTGTGAAACAAAAAATACAACGTACAATAGTACTATAAATACATTGTATTTTTGAGGTATAGACCATTCGTTTGAAAAGAAAGAGCAAAGTATTGCAGCTATAGCAATACTTTCAGCAAGAATAGTCAACTCATCTATTAAAATGGACTTTACCGCATATATAATTTTTTCCTTTTTACTAGGATACCTGATTTTAAAAGTTACATCATGGAGTTCATTTTCGTTATTCATCTTCATTTCCGCCTATCTTAGTTTTTCCGCTATAAGTGATTTCCCCATTATGAAACTTGGCTATAATGTTTCCCTCATATGTGTATTTTTTCGAGAATATATTTATCAATATAGCACACTGCATAAAGCAGAAAATTGAAAACATAACTATCATAAAATCATCGTTACCACAGTGTTCTTGCGGTAAGATCCATCCGTTCTCAAAACAAACACATACTAGAATAGCTGAAATGATACTTTTGCCAAACAATCGAATTTCATCTTTTAAAATAGATGTTACTGTATAGATTACTCTTTCTTTTTTGCCTGGATACTTGAAATTAAAATCGATATTCACATTATTCATTCCCGTCCTCCCAAGCCCCTGCCCAGTTGCAGGGGCTTTCTTAATGTATGATAATCAATCCCCTTTACTGTCTTTTTTTAGACAACATCAATTATCTTTCTTTTCTTTTTCGGCTGAACATCAAGACCGCAGCTCCTGCGAGAATGATAGCCACGCTGTACAGTGCTGTTCTACCGTCTGTGTCATTGTCCATTACGCCTGTGTTCGGCGTATCAGGAGCTTTCTCATTTACCATATCTGTGTCAACAGTCTGTGCATATGCCACTGTCACCTGTTTGGAGTCAGCCACCAAATAGCCGTATGGCACTGTAGAGCCGTCCTCTGTGATAGTGTATGTACCAACTGGAACGCCCTCAAACTTCGCAAGTCCGTCCTTGTCGGTGATCGCAGGAATGTTTATCTCTCGACCTGTATCGGAAATGCCCGAAAGAATAAATCTGATACCCTCAACGTTAGACATATCGGCGGTTTTCTTATGAATCTGTATTGTTCCTGTCTGCTCCTCGTTGAGTATATCAGTATCAACAGTTTCAGCATATGTTACCGTGACCTCTTTTTCGGCAGCAACAAGATAGCCGTATGGAACTGTTTTTTCGTCTTCGATAACCATGTATGTGCCTACCGGTACGTTTTCAAAGACAGCTACGCCGTCTTTATCGGTAGTTGCAGGAATGTTTATCTCACGTCCGCTGTCTGATGTTCCCTTCAGATAGAAGGTTATACCTGAAATATTCAGATCACCCTCTGTTCTCTTGTGTACCTTGATAGTACCTGTCTGCTCGTTGTTGATTATTTCTGCGTCAACAGTTTCTGAGTAGATAACAGTGACCTCTTTTTCATCGGCAACGAGATAGCCGTATGGCACTGTTTCTTCGTCCTCGATGATACTGTATGTACCTATCGGTACGTTCTCAAAAACTGCTACGCCGTCTTTATCGGTAGTTGCAGGAATGTTTATCTCTCTGCCACTGTCAGATGTACCTCTCAGATAGAAAGTGATACCCTCAATATTCTTCTGTCCCTCTGTAGTCTTGTGAACTGTGATAGAGCCTGTTTTTTCGATATTCTCAAAAGCGACTTCTGCTGTTTCGTTGTATTCAACTGTTACTTCCTGCTCATCAGCAGTGAGGTAAGCCGCAGGAACTGTTGATCCGTCCTCTGTGATGACATACTTGCCGATAACAAGCTTATCAAACATTGCTACGCCATTTTCATTTGTTGTCGCTTCAAACTTCAAGTCCTTGTTAGTGTCTGAAATGCCTGTTGCAAAGAACTTAATGCCCTCAATATTGAGATTGCCTGTTGTAGTCTTTGTGACCTTGATTGAGCCTGTTTTCTTTTTATTGGTCATTTTAGCCTTGACGATATCATCGTTTTCAGTTATCTCAAAAGGATAGGCGCTATCGTCTATCTCGTAAATATCAGGTGCTGAAATCTCACGATAGAAATACTTTCCTATGGCGAGCTGAAAATGTGCAATGCCGTTCTCATCGGTTGTGCCTGTGATGACCTGTTCATTATTCTCATTCAGAATTTCAAAGGTGCAATCAGGGATAAGCTCACCTGTTGAAATGTCAGTCTTTGTTATCTCAAAAGGAATAGTGTTTTGCTCGTTTTCAAAATCTACAACGAACTCCGCCTGCTGTTCAACAAGCTTGATAGTCTGTGTAGGCTCGTCAGAAATCGAATAGCCCTTTGGTGCTTCAATTTCTGTCACAGTGTAGCTGTAGCCCTTGTAGATAGCCTTTGTTGTTTCAGCTATGCCGTCTGCGCCTGTGGTAATGGTGTCGATAACTGTTCCTTTCGGATAGATACAATAGCCATTGCCAACGTAGATATCCTCGGCTGCTGCCACTTCAAACTTTGCGCCTGCAAGGTCAGCTCTTGTTTCAGCGTCACGCTTGTGAATTGTTATCTTGCCCTTGTCAGGAGCAGAAGCCTTGTTGATGAACTCCGTTTTAGCCGTCTTGTCAGCGGTAACAGTGATAGCTTTCTTTGATGAAATCATATATCCGTCTGCCGTGGATATTTCTCTCCACTCATAATCGCCCTCTGGCAGACCTGTTACATCAATATCACCCTTATTGTTTGGCGTAAGGTCTGTAGCCTGTGAAGCGAGGTCAGTGAAGCTGTAGCTTCCGTCCTTTCCAGTTGCCTTTACAAACTTGTAGCTGTCACCGACTTTGCGGACAAGTTGGAACTTAACAGCTTTGTACATATCCGCTGTGGCGGTCTGTTTGTTGTCAAAGTAATCTGTGAAGCTCTTGTCAAGGTGAGCTGAGCCTGTTGGTGTTGTTATTTTCAGATAAGCCTTAACAGGGTCTTTGTCCTCATAGCAGGAAACCACCATTTCCTGAACGTCTGAGCCGCCCGAAAGGATAAGAGGTGAACACTCATCTATGTGTTCAACATACTTGCCCTTTGTCTTTGTTATCGTTATGACAGTGTTTTTCAGGTCTTTCTCATTGTCTGCTGTAAGAATTACCTGTGAGCCTGACTTCTGAGAAGTTACTGCGTTCGGCTTTGAAATGCTGAATTGTGAAAGAGTGCTGTCAAGCTTAACTGTGGCTGTCCACTTGCCTGTCTTGACATCATATTTTGCAGGATATGTTGCGTTCTTTCCAATCATATCATGCTTCTTCGAAGTACCCTTAGGAATATCATAGTGTGAAAGCATTTCGGATTTCATTTTCTTGTAGCACTCGACCAACTCTTGATGATGAGCAGAAGCATTATTGCCATTGTAGTAATAACTGTTGAGAAGCTTTGTTTCATTGCTTGAAAGCCCTGTTGTGCTTTCATCAAAAAAACGTGCAGAAACCGCCTGTGACATAACACTTGACGCACACAGTTCGATGTCCTTGGAATAGCCGTACTGAGTTTTTCCCTTGTAACTGTAAATACAGAATTCTTTTATCTGATACTGCATATCATCAGGAATATGACCTTTTTTCATGTAATCATTAAGTGTCTGCTGCTTTGAAACTGTTCCGCTATTATGCAGCTTATCAAAGTTAATGCAGTAAGCGTAGTTGTTATCAGATGTTGTGAAATACGGCACTTCTGATGCAAAGTATCCAGTGAAGTGAGTGTCATTGTATTTCCCTGTTTCAATATCATAGCCATTTGGCAGACCTGAGCCACGGAAATCATAGCTCCATGTTGACAGCCACTGCTGAGTGGCTTGGTTTTTGTCGGAGAACGCACTGGCTGTTATGCCTTGTGTAAGAGCCGACAAGCTGAGCAGAAATGCAAGTGCAACACTGCTCAGACGTTTGAAAAGACTTTTCTTTTTCATTTGTTTTCCTCCTAAAAATTTTTTATCTATCTAAAAAGCCCATAGGACTTGAATTTCCGCAATAAAAAAAGCAATCCGAAAGAAAATCGAATTGCTTTTAAACTCTATTCAGTTTTATTTATATCAGTAAAGGAGGTATATTTCCCATGCAGGCTTGCCGTCACTATTGATAGCTGATCCGTCACCATGCCATTCAACGTATACTACAACGTGTGAGTCATATTTTATACGCTTATATAAAACGTCAATGTGTCCTCGTACCTTTTGGTACAATTCATCATATGATGAGTATGTATCAGGTGAAACTGTATCGGGCGTACCCCATGAAGAATTATCAAGGTTAGATGTACTTTCGTCAAGCTCATAGAAGTCATCGGGTGATGAATACCCACATTCCTCATATAATGAATACACATAATCATGTGACAACGTTCTTGAATACGCCTGAAGTTCTCTTTTTGCTCTGTCTATATCATTCTGTGTAAGCTTAAACTTTGGTTTAGCAGTTGTAGTTGTAGTCGGCTTTGGCTTCGGAGCTTGCGTTTTCTTTGCCGTTGTTGTCTGTCTTGTAGTCGTTGTCTGACGTTCTGTCTGTCTTTCTGTCTGACGTTCCGTCTGCTGTGGCTGATAGCTGTTGTTATTGTCATTGCTGTAGCTGTTGTTGCCTGAGCCATTGTTTGAAGTGCTGTGGCTGTAGCTCTGATTATTATTCACTGTGCCGCCATTACTAGCCTTAGAGCTGTTCGTCTTTGCGGTGTTCTTTGGATCAGTCGATGATTTAGAGCTGCTTGTGCTTCTTGTGCTTGCAGACGTTCCCGTTGTGGTAGCCGAAAGGGAAGTTGTTTCCTCACTCTGAGAGGTCAGTGTGGCTTCTGTTGTGGTAGTTGCCGAAGCTTCTGCGCTTGAAGCCGTTGTGGTTGCCTTTGGAGGGGCTGATGATGTGTTGTCTGTGTTGCCACAGGCGGTTATGCTTATCATTGTCGCACTGATTATCAAGGCGGCTATGGCTTTCATTGTGTTCTTCATATGGTTTTCCTCCTTTTTTAGACTTGACATATATCTTAAAGTGATGTATACTTATATATAGAAAAGGTAAACCGTATAGACGGTTGTCCTCAGCTTAAATTATGTAAAATAACCGCAGCTTTGGTAGAGGGGCGGTTATTTTTTTATGCTTTTTATCAGCTCGTTGAGAGCGATAATCAGCACGATAGTCAAGACAAAGAAAGCTAAGTCCATTCTATCACCTCCCGAATATCCTATTTTGCCTGAGCCTTTCGGCTGACAATATTCAGACCATTCCGTGTGGGAGGACACCGCCTACCGTTTAAGTTTACCTTTTCCAAACTAGATTATATCACAATCATTTCTTTGTGTCAATTTTTCATTTTGTCCGTGGACAAATTTAGCTGAAATATCCTGCTTGAAGATTAAGCGAATAGATGTACATATCGTCCATAAATTCCTTTATCATATGGTTTATCCAGAACATATAGTGTGTTCTGAGCATTTCTATCGGTTCTTCTGAGGGCAGTTCTCTCTGCGTATGGAGAAGTGGATAGTAAAGTGACAGCCAGTATCTTTCAGAGTTGCGGTCAAACCTTTTCCAAAAATCTTCTTCGCTGACTTTCATCTCAAAAAGCATATTCTTGAATTGTATCTGGAATTTTTTCGATGTGCGTAAAAAAGCTTTTCTTGAGCCACTGAAATCATGGTTCTCACCCATGCCGTCAAGCTGATTATAGTATGCTTTGAAAATCTTATCATAGTATGCTTTCATTCGTTCAAGACAACGTTCTTCTTCGGTCATTGCTAAGTGCTGTGGCTGTTCCGTAGCCGACCAAAACTCCTCACCGACAAAATCTTTTATTTCGTCAATGGTGTAAAGAAGCATTGTTTTTTTATCAAACTCAGGGTCATTGAGCTTTTCTTCCCCTTTTTTGATAAAATCATCAACTTCATTGCTCGGTCTGATAAGGCTCTCTATCTTCGCTTCATCAAGTTCGGGCAAGTTTTTATAATACTTATAATCTTTTACCATTGTTATACCTCCCATATGTTTTCTACACCTATATTATACCATACAGCAAGAAAACACGTCAACGGCAGAATAGCCAAACTTTCGCACCAAATATTGTGCATTTTTGAATTGATTAAAACATTTATAGGCTTGTTTTCAGGGAAAACTCTCGAGAAAAAATTATAATGACAACGATCTATCATTTGTCATGTCAAGCGCATCGTCTTTTCCAATTTCTTCTCTAACATAATCAGGGACGCTCACCAGTTCATCAAATTCAAGATTACCCAAAATCATATACATTTTGTCTTTACTTTCTCCAAAATATACTCCGCTGTCAAATTCGCTGTTATTATTATACCGCTTCACCAACTTCATTTTTTCGAGGTCAACAAAAACATTAATCGGAAATTCAAGTATCTCATCGGTAGTGTAGGCTATCGGTATATGAGAAAGGTCAGAAAAATCTGCGTCATTTTCAAATTCGATTACTGTAAATTCATTGATAAGTTCTTTGGCAATGCTGACCATATCCGCCCTTCTTTTCATTGTTTCAATCTCAGCTTGTGATAAATCATTTTTTACGGAATCAATTTCATTTTCAGTAAATACAGCGTATTTCAGAATTTCGTCCTTAAAGATATCTTTTTTCGCAAACTCCAAAAGAGCCTGATTAATACTGTCAAACCCGACCTGTTCGCAGCAGGCAAGTTCTTCTTTAAGCATTGTAAATCGAGTCTTACGCTCGATATCGATCGGTGTAAAATCAAGAATATCCTGCTGTTCACTGTATCTTTTTTTTACTTCCCAAGCACAGGTATCAAGGTAGGCATTTTTCAAATTCTCCTTACCGATATTATCTGAAAAAGGAGAATAAACAAATGGAAATTCTGCGGCTTTTACACCATAATGCTTAAAATAGTCGATGATATCATCACTTGAAACGCTTTGCGTCAAACGTCCTGCGATATACTCGTCATCGTCCTTAATTGTACAACACTCATAGCTATCATCAACGCCCAGCTTTTTGATATATACTTCATCACTTTCTTCCGTATAGCCATTAAAGTCCATTGTTCTTTTGTGTTCAAGAAAGCAATCATCAGTTATCCAAACTCTGTGAGTTGAATATGAGTAATAGAGAAACTTAAACTCGTGAGAATACTCATTTTTAACAAGGTCCTTGTTTTCTTCAAAGAAATCTTCAAAGGACTGTCCCGAAGTCTGAAATTGCTTGATAACGTCAAAACTATGTAATGTATTATGAACGTCCTGTTCTGTCATATCTATTCTCCTCTATCGTCTTCGTCATTCTTTTCATCATTCTTGATAGCAATCTTTCTTGCAATCCTTGAAAAAGAGATTCCTAATGCTATATATACAGGTATGCATATCATAAACTTATAGTTTATATTTACCGAAACATTAAGCTTATCTACAGCAAAGCCAATCATGAAATTACTAAAGGTATTCGCTGCTAAGACAATTCCAAATATAATTCCTAGTGCATAAAAAGATATCGATATACTTTCAAGCACCTTAATCATAAGTTTATCACCAAAGAAATATTTAGCTAACTCCCAAGTCACAATAAATGCAGCTGGGGTCATATAAACCAAAAAGCCTGCCATTAACTATCCTCTCCTTTTTCTATCTTTTTTTAGTCTTTGTGTCCCCCATACGCAGATCAACAATGAGGTGACAACTGAGAAAATCACAAAAATTACTCTCTTATAAAAAAACTCCCACTGTCCTGAATACGGCATACCATAGCATAATATAACTATAGCTGATACTAAGTTTGCCACGAAAGAAAGGACATACACAGGGAGCATTTCAATTATTGCGTGTTTCATCATAGCGACCTGCCTGTCTTTTCCGTGAGGTCAAGTACATCATCAGTGTCATCTAAAAAAGATGATATCGGCTTAAAACCTATATCGTCATCTCTCTTTAGCTTTTCAATTCCTTCTGCAAAGCAAGGATCTTCAATAGCAGCATTGATTATATCAAGCATTTCCTTCTTCTGTTCTTCAGTCATTGTGTAATGAAAAACAGGACCCTTATCCATACTACTGTCATTAGTCAGAGCTGAGTAGTTTTGCTCGGAAAGCATATAGAAAGTGTGCAGTCCTGCCGATGAGCCGTGATGACCTTCCTGCTTAGTCACATATCCTACAGGTATGCCAAGTTTGACAGCCTGTACGACTTGCTCTTCCGAAAGAAAAATATCATTTTGTGACTGCTTGTCGCACAGCTCACAGGCATTGCGGCAATTTTCAGCTATGTCTGAGATACGCTGTTTGGTTGCCATATAATTAAGGACTTCATCTTCCCTGATAAGCCTATCTTCAACAAGCTTATCATAAACAATGTTATCTAGTTCTGAAATCTCAACCCCATTCTTTCTATCTTCATCTATTCCTTCAATAAAGTAAACTTTGGCTTCAGTTCTCATTGTTTTTATCATTCCATCAATGTACTCACCAGTTTTGTTTTTGGGGGCTTTTAAACAATCTTGTTTTATTTTATCAAAATCTCTCTCAGTTATTAACGTTGTATAAAGCATATATTCAAGTCTTGAAATTGCAGGCTCATTAGTATCATTCCAATCCATTGCCATTTCAGCACTTTCAATATACTGTTCTTTATCAGCGAGGCTCATATTTTGAGCGTAATGAGATACAAGTTTGCCTGCATAATTTTTATCAGCGTTATCCAACACATCTTCTATAGCCATGTTGTAGTCCTCAAGGTGATCGTCCATTTTCTCGTAACGATAGATAACGTCAGAAATAAAAAGATTGCTGTTTTTCAAAAAATCCTTTGAAAGTTCAATGTTGCCTATTTTCAGACTATCCATTTCGTCCAAAGCATTGAGTATATCCTGCCGTCTATCATCATTCTCTTTGATACAGTATGCCTGAGATATTTCCGCAGGCGTTAGCTCAATGCCAACTCGCTTTCCGTCAATGACACGTTCGATTATCATTGTATCAGAATTAATCTTATTATAGACAAAAAGCGTAGCATAGCAATCGCCCAAGCTGTTATGTGCAGTTTCAGCTCTTTGTGACCAGTCATAGCCGTAGTAGTCGGCGGCTGTTGTGAGCTTCTGCCATTTATAGCCGTCACGGAAACTGTTCCGTTCACCATATATCTCAGCGAAATCTTCCATAACATCAATTGTATCTATATCGTCAGGAACTATCGCACCATTTGCTTTAAGAAAACCAATGTCAAACTGCGTGTTGTACCCGATTATAGTATCAGAATTTTCAATAATAGCATTTATCTCTGATATTTTTTCAGAAATAGCAGGGCGATCAGCGACCATTTCAGGACTTATGCCGTTCACCTGTTCAGCTTCTTTCCATTCGGTACGGTGCTGCGGCTTGAAATATTCATCGAATAATACATTTCCGTCAGTATCTATGATAGATACTTGTAGCAACTCGTCCCCGTCATATGGGTGAAAGCCAGTTGTTTCTGTGTCAATAATGATATATTTGTTTTTCATAATTATTTATCCTCCTCTATCCAATGCAATTTCTCTTTGTAAATTTTCAAAATAGCTTGACATTTTTCAAGGCTATCCTTTGGAAGTTCAAAGTTATCACATTTACTTAAAATTTTATTGACATTTATTTTTTCTCGGTATTTTTGTTGAAAAATGATGTTGTTATCATAGAAAAGGTAATCAAAGTAGTTTTGATTATTATGCAAAACTAAATTTGCTTTATTAAATATCGCAACAATCTGGTTAGCCATATCCGACGTTTGTGGCGCATTAGCAACCATTTCTGGCGTTATTCCGTTTTCCTTTTCAGTTTTTGTCCACTCTTTGTGTTTTTTGGGTTTAAAATAGCTGTTAAAAAGAATATCCCCTTTGAAGTTGATGATTGATAGTTGTAATAATTCATCTCCATATTCATATCCCGTTGCTTCAAAGTTCATAGCAATGGCTGTTGACGGATCGTTATCAAGAGCATTTATAACCATGCTCAATTCTTCAATTTTTTTCTTGTAAGGCTCAACAGCACACCACTTTGCCTCTTCAAGTTCTCTTTCACGTTCTTCCTGCTCACGTTCTAGCCTAGCCTTACGATATGCCCTTGCCTGTTCTCTGCGTCTTTCTTTTTCGGGCTGAAAAAAAGCCTGCAACTCACTCTCTGTTGCAGGTCTGACTTCATCAGGTTTGTAATACTTGCATGGCTGTTTGCTTTGTTTGCTTGGCAAAAGCTCTATGCCCTCTACATTTTCTGCTACAAGAAAGCCCTCAAGCGCCCACTGACGTTCGGTCTTGTAGCTGTCATATTCTCTGTGATAGTGCTTTACTTTCATACCATTACCTCCATTTCATTAGTCACATGAAAATCTCGAACCTGATTTTGATTGCTTCGAAGTAGTATGGTGCATAGGTGCAGTTGAAAATAGTATCGGGCGCATAATACTTGCTCGGAATATATGCTTTTTCTCCATTCTTGTCGATATACGTTTCAGGAGGATCTGAGTCATACACTGAGCCGTCCCAAAGGTTGAATGCCAAGCGTGTTGTTTTTCTACTTGTACTTGTCTGAAACGGCTTGCTCAAGCCCTCAAAAATAATAACGTCTTTTCTAACGTCATATAGTGCGCTTATATGTTCACGAAGCACGTTATCCATCGTGAGTAGGTAAGCAAGTGACAAGTGATAGCCGTCAAGATAGGGCATTTTTTTGCACAACTTATTAAACAGTTCCTCGTGTTCGTCATCATAAAAAATCATTTTTCTTTCCTGCCTTTCTTGAAAATTCTGAATTTATCAGGAATAAATTCTCTGATTATTCCCCAAATTCCTGTTATACAAAGAGCTGCACCCAGTGAAATGTAAAATATTCTTTCCATTGTCCAATCACTCCTTTTTGTAAAAAAAGGACACCTGAGATTTCAAGTGTCCTTACGTTTGTATTCGATTTTTGTCCACGGACAAAATTACTTTGCAGCTTTGAACTTGTTATATGCTTCCTCGTTAAGTTCTGCAAGCTCTAAAGCTTCTGATAGCTTAAAACCTTTTGCTAAAAGATTGTCGATTATTTTAACCTGCATTTCAATATTAGCTTGATTTTGTTCCAATTTCTCTGAATTTTCTACAGATACATTCGTACTATGTTCTTTTTCCTCATTTATATTGCTTTTTATCATCTCCATCGTAATATCTTTGCCGTCATTGTATTTATCAATCCAATATCCTTTTATTTCACAAATAAGAGCGGCAATTATATTGCTTATTAGGAATGGTAAGAATGCGTAATTTAATGCTGCCTGCACTATTCCTTTTGGTGTGTAGCCAATCGATATCAAAAAATCGGAAGAATCATATTTTTGAAACAGGCTATCAGGTAGAACATCAAAAATAGCGTCCTTAATGTATATCATCAATCCAATCGCAGTAGATAATATAATATTTGCTAATGTAGCAACTTTGTTGTTAGCCATGCAACTGACAATTGACCATGAAATGGTTATTGCTAATACTATCAATACATATTGTATGATGAAATCATATGAATTATTTCCTAAATGTGCAATTTTGTTAAAGACATCAAAAAGTACGGCTACCGATATAAGCTCTAAAAAGACACTATCTAATAAAAATGAACGTAATGATGTCGTCATTTTATTTAGTGACCTTATAAAATCAATCAGAAAAAAACATATTGATATTATTACTAGCATTGCTTCAGAAAATCCATTCCGAATAATTAAAGTTAATATAATGTTAAAAAACATCAAAAACCATGCTGTGCTATACATTCGTTCAATCAAGTATCTGTTTTGGTATAAAAAACGTCGAAACTTTAGCCTGCAATTAAACAAGAATTTAAATAAACTCACGTGTCCACTTCCAACATAGAATTATTAGAAGAATGATTGTTGCACATACAAAAATTACTTTCCATTTTTGCGACAATGGACTGTAATATTTTTCACGAATTATAATATATATTGCCATTAGCCAAATAACTATCAATCGTGGAAAAAGTAAACGTGTCGATTCTGTTGACATTATATACACCGTCAATAAGCAGAGTATATCATATAACGATACCATTAACTCATTCTTTTTGTTCTTATTTTTCACTGTGTATAAAATTCCAACTAAGAATATTATTATGAATATAATACAACCAATCATTCCTCATTCTCCCATTTTATCATTTAAAGTGACTTTTGTCAACAAAAAAGGACACCTGAAACTTCAAGTGTCCTTACGTTTGTATTCGATTTTTGTCCACGGACAAAAGCCATCACATTGACATTCCGCTAGTTATTGTCACGCTCAGTCCGTTATTTTCAGACCTCTCCTTTACCCTTTCTGCAAAGCCATTAAGCACTATAGCATGGCTATGGCACAATGGCAAGCTTTTGAATTGCTCAAAATCTATATCATTGTTTTGCAGAAAATCATTAGCCCACTCGACAACATCACTGTGATATCTCATATCACGTCCGACCTGATTATGTTGCTTGACAACGAGTGCCATTGTGCAGGCAATATCGAATGCCGTGTTACTCTCTATCAGCTCATCATATGCACTGTCAAGGTCATAATGATAGCCGTCTGCATTTCTTGCAATACAACTGTCAATATCTTGTGATATCGACATTACTCTGTTTTTATCTTCAAAATTGAAATACATTTGCCTAAGCTCCTTTGTAGCCTTAACTGCTTTTTCCTGTGTTTTAAAATCGTATTTGAAACGCCAATCTATTGTGTAGTTGTCTATGAAAGGCTTAGCCACCGCAGAGTAAACGCCAGTGTTAGCCGATATAATGCAGGCGGCATTATCTGAAAAAGATAGAATTTCAAAAAATTCTCCGTTATAGCCTTGATACAACTCAGCGACTTTCATCGTCTTATCCTTGAATATATCGTAGGAATTGACTTTCCGTCAACATCAGTGACATATTCAACGTTAGAGAATGAACAAGTATATCCAAGTTCATGCGCCCATGCAAGCACTTCTTTTTGCTTGTGAATAAAACATCTCACTCTGCCAAGCTCATTTGGATCAGGCTTAAAGCTGTCCTCATTCATCATTTCTGTCACCTTTTCAGCCGTATAGCGTCCGACATACGGCAACTTCTTATATGGTCTGAAAGATATCTCATCATTGATAAAACCAATATAGCCGACCTCAAACATCATTTCTTCCTCATATGGATATCTTGCATAGACAACAGGCTCTAAAGGTCCACGAAAAACGAACGTCATAGAGCCACTATGATGTTCATCGTCCTTGAAGTATGCGGCTCTGTAGCCCTCTATTCTTGACTTGTTCTTGAACTTAGAAAGTTCAAAATCTATTGCTCCGAGATGATGTTCAGCCATTGTTCTCAACTTCCTTTCTGCTATCTTCACTCTTGACCGCAGGAGCGACTGTTTTTTTCAGCGTAAAGCTTTCCTGAGCAAACAGCTCTCGTACAGCTCTAGGGACGTATTTTCTATACATGACCTCAACAGCTTCGTTGATTTCTTTTGCGAGCTGTTCGTCAAAGTCTGCACTGTCCATGCCCTTTTCCGCCATGTAGTGCCTTATCAGAGTTATCTTTGTTTTGTCGATATTGTCTGCAAAATTAAATTCGTTCTTCATGATTTAAATCTCCCTTATTCAGATTTCAGATTGTCCATGGACAATTCTGTGAGTTTTATAAGTTCATCGGCTACCTGACGCCATGTCAGTTCCAGTCTTGTTGCACCATTGGCATTGAGTATACGATTGGTGAATTTAATCAGCATTGTATCACCGCAGAAGATGGTGTACTCTCCGTCAGGTGTTCCATAAGACATATTAATGCAATGATTTCTCAACTGTGTAGCAATGTCAAATGCCGATACATTTCTTTCAAGCATACGTCTGATATCATACTTTCTCGATATTCTTATCACAGCAGTATCGACCTCTGCTTGCATTGATTTGCCGTCCCACCTAACAGGCTTAGCAACTTCGTTACCGCCCTCCTGCTGTTCGGTCATGTGCTGTTTTAATAACTTATATACAAGCTCGTCCAACTCTTGCTCAGTCATTCCTTGAATGAGCAAAGGTTCAACGCTATATATTGTGTTATAAACAGAGCTTTTATAGACCTTTTTAATCTTTGGCGGATTAAGAGTCTTGTCGATATCATCAACTGTAAAGTCTTTGTTTTGGTCCGCAAGCTCAATGACCTGTTTTGCCGCCTTTGGTGTCAAAGCTTTTTCTACCTTTTTCAGATAGTCATACAGCACCTTCTGCTGTTCATCATTCAGAGCGTCTATTATCTCGACTGCATGTATCGACAGCATACCAGTATCGACCAACGACTTAAGCTCGTCAATAAGATTATTGATATGGATACACCGATATAACGTTTTTGGTGAAATTCCAAAAAACGTTGACATTTCCGTTACAGACATATCCTCACCGAAACGTTGTCTGTAGCCATTAAACATATTACATATTTCTGTAGGCTTCTCACCTTTACGCTGTATATTTGCATGACAAACAGCCTTGAATGCTTCTTTGTCATTAAAATCACAAACACGGCAAAGGATAGTTTTCTTTTCAAGTTTCTGGAGTGCAATGTATCTCTTATGACCTGAAAGCAACTCGTACTTGCCACTGTCAAGCTCTCTGACAGTGGCAGGCGTAAGCTGTCCCATGCTCTTGATAGACTCTGTAAGCCTGTTCAGCTCTTCTTCGTCAATGTTAAAAGGCTGTGCAACATTATTGTCGCTATAAAAATCTATATCCGTGAGCGGTATCTCCGCATTATCTTTGATTATTCTGCTTTCCTCGATAACAGTATCTTCTGTCGGAGCTTTGGTGCGGCTCTGAGATGTTGCTAATATCTTATCAAATTTCATATGCTCACGCCCTTTCCTCAATTTCTGTTGCAAGTTCCTTGTACTGTGCTGACACCCTGTTACGCTGTGCCGAACTCAGCACCACAGCTTTTTCTTTCATCGGTGACTCAGCTACAGCCGACATTTGCTCTATGTATGTTTTGAATACCAACTCACCGTAGGTATTGTCGATCATTTCTTTTGTATTTTTGCAGATATTAGTTCTGCTATACATCGTAGTCACTATTCCAAGAATGCTAAGGCTGTCATTCAGTTCTTCCTGAATTTCCTTTACCTGAAGTATCAAATTTGGCAAAGCGCCAAAAGACATAGGCGAAGCCTGACAAGGAATAAGCACATGGTCTGCGGCAGTCAGAGCATTGTCAAGCATGACATTAAGACTTGCAAGACAATCGATTATAACGTAGTCATATTTCTCTATGATTTCCTTGCCCTTTGCAAACGCTCTTTTCAGCACTGTTTCCTTAGACCTTACCGAAATGAGGTCTTTCTCAAGCTTGTTCATGGCGTTAAGCTCTGAGGGAATGAAGTCAATTTTGTTGACTTCATTGTGTACGATATACTCAGAGATATTGCAATCACGCTTGTTGATGACGTTATACATCAGCCCTGCAATATTCTTTTCAGCCGCATAACAGCCAAAGAACTGTGACAGTGACTCCTGCGGGTCAAAGTCGATAAGCAGGACCTTGCGTCCCCTGATAGCAAGTGCAACACCTGTGTTAATGGCTGTGGTAGTCTTTGCGACTCCACCCTTCTGATTAGCTACTGCGATAATTTTTGTGTTCTTCATGAAACATCGTCCTTTCAGATATCTTGTGTTCTTCAATAATCTAAAAAAGCATAGAAAAGGCAGATGAAGAACACTAAACCTGCCTGTCAGGGAGCTACCCTGTTCTATGCCATGATGATGAAAACATCATCAAAATCATCACCGACAAGCTGTTAGTGACAATTTTCATGTTGCTTTTTTCATCGATCCGCTACTTATATACTTAAAATACTTTAATTACTTATATATACTTAGGGAGGTCGCAAATGGCGTATCTACGCTGTTTCAAGCGTTTAAAAACCACTTTTTCCTAACGTAGCGACCACTTTTTCCTAACCAAAAGCCACCTTTTCCTAACGAAAAACCACCTTTTCCTAACCAATCGACCACTTTTCCCTAACTTTCAACACACTTTCATGTTTTAGAGCCACTTTTTCCTAACTTTCAACAATTCAGAGCAGAAAAACCTGATTTTTGTCTGCGTAAAGACCACTTTCCCCTAACGAAAAGCCACCTTTTCCTAACCAATCGACCACTTTTCCCTAACTTTCAACACACCTTCATGTTTTAGAACCACTTTTTCCTAACTTTAAAAACCACCTCGTTAGGAAAAGGTGGTTTTTAAATCGGGGCGTCAGGTTCATCCCAACTTTCATTCCATTCTATGCTTGTTTTGATGATATTATAGTAATCATCACACGGCAGAAAACATTCGCTTCTGCCGAGAAGAATGAAAGAAACGCCCTTAACTGCTCTGCCGTTCTTGTTATACTTGGCTGTCAGCGTGAACTCTGATGTATCAGATTTGTTGATTTCAATAATAGCCTTGCAAAGACACTTATCCTTGAATTGGCTAAATTTTAACAGCTTATCCTCACAGCCTACAAGCTGTCTGAGCCGTTCAATAGAATACTCAAACTTGTGTCTTGAAAAGAAACTAGCCTTGAAGTCGGAAAGCAAAATCTCATAGAGCCTGATAGCATATACAGATTTGAAATTCAAGATACTGCCTATCTCATACTGCGTATAGAACCCTTTTTGTTGCAAAACAAAAGGCTTAACATCATCGTTAAGCCTGATAGTAAGTATTCCGTTGTTGCATGAGCAGGAAGAAATAAGGTTGATTTTTAACCAATTTTCACGATTTCCCTTGCCACCTGTATTGATCTTAATAAACGCCTGCATAAGCTTATCCGTAAGTTCATTAATATCACCATACATGGACTTCGGTTTCATTCCGAGATACTTCGCAAGGTCCGTTATCTTGCAAGTGTATGTTTCTAATCCCATATCTGAGGGCTTTATCTGCGAAATTAATAGCCGAAAAATCTTATGCTGCCACAATGTCAGCATATCCTGCTTGCCTTTGACCATGCTGTTTGACATGACTATTTTGAAGTCCTTATTCAAAACCAATGCATTGCCCATGATTTTCTCTCCCCCTTTGTCATTTATTTCTTCAAAAGACTTGAGTGTTCAAGTCCCGTTTGCCGCACCAAGTTAGAAAGCTTGCAAATCCTTTATTTACGAGGGTTTGCAAGTTTTTTGTTTTACAATAAAAACAGCTTCCGAACAGCCGCTGACAACTGCTCGGAAGCTAATGCTTTACCTATCATATATCGCTTATCCCTGCACTATCTTTCTTCTTGCACATGATCCTATACCCCACTCTCCCGTAAATAAAACTCAGAACCCAGCCTGCCGGCATCGACAGCCATACTGCCGATACGCCTATGACCGATACTAGAGCGTAGGTAAAAATGATTCGGAACGTGAGATTTATTATGCTTCCGGATAAAAACAGCTTCAAACACCCAAGCCCCCTTAACATTCCGTTGAAGCTTGAATTTATTCCCATTATTATATAACAAAACGCAAGGTCTGTCATGTAGCCCATGCCTGTTTCTATGGCGGAAGCTGAGGAGCTTGACAAGTCCATAAAAAAGCCCAAGAATCGCCGTCTGAGAAGCATTATCACTGCAAATTCTATCACCGCTATGCCTGCGCATAACAGTACGCTCGCCTTGTAGCCCTCTCTGATACGATCTTTTTTGCCTGCCCCAAGATTTTGTGCCGTGTAGGTGGATACCGCATTTCCGCAAGCTATGAACGGCATTATGGCAAAGGAGTCTATCTTTGAAGCCGCCGTGTACCCTGCAAGCACGTCCGAGCCAAAGGGATTGACGGCAGACTGCACTATTAACATTCCCACCGACACCACTGACTGCTGTATCACCGATACTGCCGCATAGGACGACATCTCTTTTAACACTGCCCCCGAAAAGAAGCTGAACTCTGCTCTTTCATGGTCTTTTATGTATACCTTGTCAGTAAGAAGCAGAAACGATATCACTGCCGATACTCCCTGAGCAATGAAAGTCGCCCATGCCGCACCTGATACGCCCATGGAAAATCCCCCTACAAACAAAAGGTCAAGCCCTATGTTCAGCAAAGAGGACATCACAAGCAGATGAAAAGGCGTCTTTGAGTTGCCAAGAGCACTAAATACCGACGCTTGCACATTGTAAAGAAACATAAACGGCATACCTAAGGAATATATCCGCAGATAGTCTGCAGCGTCATTTATGATATTCTGCGGCGTTTTCAGAAGTCTTAAAAGCGGCATACTAAGCACCACCCCAAGAACCGCTATCAACGCTGCGACCATAAGTGAAAATATCAGCACAGTGGAAATGCCCGTCTTGACCTTTGACTTGTTCCCGGCACCGCAGTATTTCGCTATAAGCACCGATGTTCCTATGCCCGTACCAGTTGCAACGGCTATCATGACCATTGTCACTGCAAAGGAAACTCCCACCGCCGCAAGAGCTTCGTCACCATTTATCTTGCCCACTATTATGGTATCCATGGTGTTGTAAAGCTGCTGAAAAAGGTTTGCAAATATAAGAGGCTGTGCAAATCGGAATATTATTTTCTTAGGGTCGCCCTCTGTCATTATTACATTTTCTGGCTTATTCTTCAAATTCTTCACCGCCTGTGAATGTGGGTATGTATCTTTGCTGGGTTACGTCAAAAAGCCCTTTTTCCGTCATCCCCACCTCTGGGATAGTCTGACACAGCGACACTGTAAGCACCACCGTCATACGCTGTATGTTTCCCCCTGTGAGGGCAAGGGCTTCTCTGAAAGCTTTCTGTGCCTTTATCTCGCCTATGATGTTTTCACCGCTTAGTATGCCTGCCACAGGAAGGGAGTAAAGCCCTGCCACCTTGCCGTCAATAGCCATAGCCGCACCGCCGCCATTCGCTTCAACAGCTTTCACAGCGCAAAGCATATCCGCAGGGTCAACGCCCGATACAACGACATTATTGCTCTCCTGAGCAAAGCTTGCGGCAACAGCTCCCCTTTTAATGCCAAGACCTTTTATAAAGCCATTGCCTATCTCACCGCTCCTGCCGAAACGCTCCACAACGAATATGGGCAGAATATCGGCTTTTGTATCACCGCATACAATGCCGTTGCTGACTTCAAGCCTGCCTTTTACAAGCCTTGTGACTATGCCACCCTCGGGCATTTCAATTGCATTTGCAGTAACATAGCCCCTCTCAAAGCCTGCTTTTATCTCAAAAGAATGGCTGTCAAGCCCTCTGGGCAATATCACAGTGTTTTTAAGCTCAGGATAGCAAGTTATGTCAAACTCATGCCTGCAAAGAAACTCGCCGTTTTCAGCCACAAGCCTGCCCTGGTGAAAGACCTTTTTCACTGTCATATTTTCAAGGCTATCCATAAGCAGAAAATTCGCCTTTTTTGAGGGAGCCACCGAGCCTATGATATCGTCAACACCATAGTGCCTTGCGACGTTGAGAGTTGCCATTTTTATTGCTGACACAGGGGAAACACCGCATTTCACTGCAATGCGCAGAGCATTATCTATACAGCCGTTTTCCTTTATATCCTCCGCAGACTTGTCATCAGTGCAGAACATTATATCGTCCGTTGGGATATGATTTTTTACTATCCCCTGGCAAAGAGTTCGGCAGTTCGGCTCTATAGTTCCCTCTCTTACCAACACCGCCATTCCGCAGGCTAGCCGCTGCTCAAGGTCGCTTATGCTTTCGCACTCATGGTCGTCACAAAGCCCGGCGCAAGCCGCCTGCTGAACGTCACGAAATCCCATTGACGGACAGTGACCGTTCACCTTTACACCTGCCATTTTTGCCGCACCGAGAAGCTTTATTATCTCCTCATTCCCCACCACAGCACCGCTTATCTCACCCACAGTTTTCGCCCTGCACTCTTTGATAACATTGGTGATATCGTCTTGCGTTTTCAGAGTAGAAAGATACTGCGAAGAAAGCTGCAAAAAGCTCTCTATGGGCATTTCCCCAAGCATTTCACATATAGCTTTTATGCCCTTAAGATCAAGAGTATTCGACATCTGCATAGGGTCAAAGAATACACAGCCCGTTCCGTGTGGCACTGCGCCCTCGCAGTATGCAAAAGGCGTGAGCTTTGAGGACTCTATGTGCATATGAGCGTCGATAAAAGAAGGCGCAAGATACATTTCTCTGCAATCAATAAACTCTGTTGCTCTAGGCTCAAAGTCAGGGCAAACTGCGGCGATAATGCCGTTTTTTATCCCCACCGAGCCGCTGTCTATTATCCGTTCTCTGTAAACGTCAACTATCATTGCGTTGTAAAAATAAATATCAAAAGGCAGCTTACCCTTAGCCGCCAGTATAAGTTCCTTTAGCTGCCGATCATTCATAAGCTGCCTCTTTCAGATACAAATATTATCAGTGTTTATATAGCGACTTGTTCAGCGCAAGATTGCAAAGCACATTGATTATACATCTTGACGCCGCAAGTGAAGTTATCTCGCTCACATCAAACGGAGGAGATACCTCCACAACGTCCATTCCACAGATACCGGGAGCTGTCACGAGCTTGAGAAGCCTTAAAAGCTCTCTCGGGAGCATACCACCAAAATCAGGTGTGCCAGTACCCGGGCAGAAAGCAGCTTCCAGAACGTCTATATCAAGGCTCACATACACTGCCTTACAGCCCTTCCATGCGATATCGAGGGCAAGCTCTGCCACCTTGTCGATACCATACTTGTCTATATCCTCCATTGAGATCGCAGTACAGCCGCTGTCACGGGTGAATTTTGACCATGACTTGCAGCAGTTTCCGCCTATGCCTATCTGCACAAGATTTTTTGCGCTGAGGTTAGGCAGGTGAGTGGAATGATACCATTCTGTGCCGTGCATTTTTTCGTCCATTTGGATAGCGTCGCAATCGCTGTGGCGGTCGATATGGATAACGCCGATATTGCCGTCGATATACTTTGAAATGCCCCTGAGCGTAGGGAAAGTGGTAGAGTGGTCGCCTCCAAGAACGATAGGCGTTACTCCCTGAGAGAATATATATCCTATGCCCTTTGTTATCTGGTCGAAAGTCTTTTCGGCATTTGCAGGAAGTGTGTAGATATCTCCTGCGTCGCAAAGCTTTATGTTTTCGTATAGGTCAACGCCATAGTCAGGGTTGAAAGGGGATATCTGCGAAGAAGCGTGTCTTATGCCGGCAGGGCCAAGTCTTGTGCCTGAGCGGTTTGACGCTCCGCTGTCATATGGGATACCCACCACTGCAACGTCATATTCCGACACCTTATGGATATCCTCGCAGAAAGGACTTCTGAGAAAAGTTTCGTGGCTTGTGTATGTAGGGCCGAGATTTGTTCTTGCAAAACAGCTCATGCCCTCGCTTTTAATGCTGTCCGCAGGCTCTAATCCAAACTCAACGGCTCTCTTTGCCATTGTAGGAAATCTTGTGTTGCCAAATTCATCAAATCTTGCCGCCGTTTTCATGGCGTGCAGTTCATTTCTGTCTATCATGATCATTTCTCCCTGCTTTCTTTTATAAGCGGAAACTGAAGCTCCGCTATAGTTTCATCACTGTTGTCCGTAAGGGTTATGTCTATACGGTATATCATCACCCCGACGTTTCCAAGGGTGTAGCCATGCTCCTGTGCAAGACAGCGCATTTTCATTATAAGCTCACCGAAATAGCTGTAGCAATTCCTGTGAAAAGCGCAAACGTATTTTCCTCCTGCCACTGTTGTGAAGCTTTCCTTGTCAGCCTGATCTGCCGAGCAGAACACCATAGGGCAGACCTCGGAATCCATATCGTCAGGGTCAACTGAGTTTTTTATGGTCATTGCCACCTTATCAGTGGCAAGCACAGGTGAAGTTCCGCCTATAGCCTCCTCAAGCTTCATAAACTCTATACCGGTGAGATTTGTTCTGAACTTGTTGCTCTCCCCTTTGAGGGCATATCGTTCAGGAAGCTCCCTTATAACAGGGTCATCAAGCTTGAAATCTGTGTTGTTAAGCTCTCTGATAAATTTAAGCTTTTCTTTCAGCACACGGCTTATTTCAAGCTTATCCGCTATCTCCTGCTGTAAAAGCTCATAACGCTGTCTGAGAACACGCTCGGACTTTTCAAGGTTTCTGTCGCTGAAATAGTCCTCTATTTCTTTCAGTGATAAGTTCAGCCTGCGAAGCTCTTTTATAGTGCCAAGCTTTTCACACTGCTGTGCCGAATAAAACCTCCGCCCTGTGAGCTTGTCAACATAGTCAGGTCTTAAAAGCCCTATCTTATCGTAATATCTAAGCCGTTCTGTAGGTATGTTTCGATACTTTGCTATCTCGGTTATGCTCAGAAGCTTTTCCCCATTCGGGACAAGCTGTCCGTTTTCGTCTGTATAAAACACAGTGTATTTCATATCATCAGTCATATCTTGTCCCCCATTCCAATTATTATGACAGCTTATTCAAGAGCCTGCTCGTCCTCTGCCCCTGTTCTTATCTTCACAACGTTTGCAACGTCATAAACAAATATCTTTCCGTCGCCTATCTTGCCCGTATAAAGCACCTTTCTGATAGTGTCAATAAGAAGTCCAAGAGGAACAGTGCTTATAACTATCTCCACCTTTATCTTAGGCAGAAGCCTTGATTCAAGCTCAGAGCCTCTGTAAAGCTCAGTGCTTCCTTTTTGTATTCCACAGCCGCTCACCTGCGTAACTGTCATGCCTGTTATATCAAGCTTATCCAAAGCATTTTTCAGCATCTCGAACTTTGCGACGTTCATAAGAACGACCACCTTGTGCATCTTTCCGTCCGCCTTGTAGTCAGAAGCGTTAAGCTCTGAGGCTTCGTCTATAGCCCTCACCTTTGAAGGCTCGTCAGCGGCAGCGGTGATGAACTGAGCAGTGTTGAGAAGGTCCGCATAGCTGCTTGAAAGTCCATGCTCGCACTTGTCAAGACCAACTATCTCTGTGTTCTCGCTAACTCTCAGACCCATTGTTTTCTTTATCACGGTGAACACTATCACCATAATAAGCGCTGTCCATGCCGCCACTGAAAGCACGCCTGCAAGCTGTATAAGCAGATCCTTCGGGCTGCCTGAATATATAAGACCGCTTTTCTTTGCGAAAACGCCCGTCATAAGCGTTCCCCATGCTCCGCACAAACCGTGAACACTTACCGCACCCACAGGGTCGTCAGCCTTTAGCTTTGTTATAAGCTCAACACCAAACACCATTACAAAGCCTGCTGTTATGCCGATAAAGAATGCTCCTCCTGCCGAAACTGTGTCACAGCCTGCGGTTGAAGCCACAAGTCCTGCAAGTGCTCCGTTAAGGGTCATTGTCACGTCAGGCTTGCCGTAGCGCACCCATGTGATGAACATTGCAGCTATTGCGCAAGCCGCCGCAGATATGTTTGTGTTAAAGAAGATATCCCCAAGCTTTGCCGCCGCATTGTCGCCCTGAGCGGCGAGAAGCGAGCCACCGTTAAATCCGAACCAGCCTATCCACAAAATGAATATGCCCAAAGCTCCGATAGTGAGATTATGTCCCGGTATGGCTCTCGCCTTGCCGTTTTTATCAAACTTGCCTATCCTTGCTCCCACAAGCAGCGCACCTATAAGTGCGGTAGTTCCGCCAACAACGTGAACGGCAGTTCCGCCTGCGAAATCGTGGAAGCCTATACTTTTGAGCCAGCCTGCACTGTTCCATATCCAGTGACCTGTTATAGGATAAACTATTCCGCTCATAACAGCCGAATATGTAAGATAAGCCTTGAACTTTGTTCTGCCTGCCATTGCTCCTGAAACTATAGTCGTGGCAGTTGAACAAAAGACCGTTGCGAACATAAGGAACACTCGCTTAGGCAGATCTCCTGCGGCTGCAAACTTTCCTGCTGCGAACAGGCTTGGCGTTCCGATAAATCCTACTATGGAGTCGCCATACAAAAAGCTGAAGCCGATAACCCAGAAAAGAACAGAGCCTATGCAGTAATCCATAAGGTTTTTCATTATTATGTTGCCTGCATTTTTTTCTCTGGTGAAGCCTGTTTCCAGCATTGCAAAGCCTGCCTGCATAAAGAATATCAAAGCTGTGCAGAGAAGAACCCACACGGTATCCAGAGATGAATACATTATCGCACTTCCTTTTTCATATTATTTCTTATTTTGCCACATGAACGTCTGCGTAACTGAAGTTATACCAGAACATCGGGCTTGGGTCATATGTGAACTTATCGCTTACTGCGTAAACATCAGATGATGTGTAAAGTCCAAGGTAAGGGCACTCATCAGCAAATATCTTATATGCGTCAGTATAGTAACCCATTTTCTCAGCGTCGTCTGTTGTCTGAGCCGCTTTATCAAGAAGTCCGTCTGCTTCTGTGCTTGACCAAAGTGTTTCATTCGTTCCGCCCTCGCAAGCGTTAGAGCCTGCATATAATGTCTTTAACATTCCCATAGGGTCAAGGAAGTCTGACATCATGTATGTGCCGACTGCGTTGTAATATCTCTCGCCGTTATCCTTTGTCTTGTAGCCGAACATATAGCTGAAGATATCGCTGTCAGGCACTTCCACAAGATTCATTGTGATAGAGCCACTTGCGTCTACCATTGACTTGAGAAGCTCAGCCTGCTTCTGCGTCTGTGAAGTCGTATAGAAATCAAACTCAAAGCCGTCAGGATACTTTGACTTTGCAAGACATTCCTTTACCTTGTCATAATCCTGAGTATAAACATCGCTTTCGGCGATAGTTGAATCCCACTTGTCCTTATCCATATACATCATGGATTCGCTCATTGGAACAACAGCCGACTGCTTTGCATAATCGCCGCCGATAGTTGTTGTTATCTGGGAACGGTCGATACAATATGCAACAGCCTTTCTTGCCCACTCGTCATCAAACGGCTTTGAAGCTGTGTTGAATGCGATATAGTTTGAAGTTGTTCCCTCGCATGAGAGGATATTGAAGTTCTGACAACTCTGATATACAGACATAACGCTGTTTGACATACCCTCGACAAAGTCTATCTGTCCACCCTTTGCCGCAAGTGCTAATGCGCTTTCGTCCTCGATAACGTAATATTCTACCTTGTCGATATCGAGAGTATCAGGGTCGCCCCACCAGTTTTCGTTCTTTTCAAGAACTATCTCGCTTCCTGATGACCATGAAGAAAGCTTGTAAGGACCTGTGCCGACAGTCTTTCCGTCAGCAGTGCCGTACTTGTCGCCTTGCTCCTCTGTTACAGACTTCTCGACTATAGTGCAGGCTGATGTCGCAGGAACATACTGCCATGATGAGTCAGGCTGCTTAAGATGAACTGTCAGCGTCCAAGTATCGTTGTCGGCTTCAAAGCTGTCAACGTTTGCAAAAAGATAGCTCATATAATAGTTGTCTTCTGTTACTCTGTTAAGAGAATAAAGCACATCGTCCATTGTCATTTCATTGCCGTCTGAGAACTTTACTCCCTGTCTTATCTTGTATGTGTATGTAGTATCGTCAACCTGCTCCCAAGATTCTGCAAGGGCAGGCTCAACTGTTGTGCCGTCATGTGAGAAGTTAAGAAGCGTGTCATAGCAGTCATAACCTGTGAGAGTTGCTGCCACGATAGTGAAGTCGGCAGGGTCAAATGATGACGGCTCCTGAGTATAGCCTACTCTGAGAACTGTCTCTGAATTTCCTCCTGAAGAACCTGAGCCTGAACCGGAACCTGTGTTGTTGAAGCAGCCTGTCATACAGCTTGAAACTGTTATTGCCAATGCAGCAGCGGCCGCGATCTTGCGTGAGAATTTTTTCATGATAACTTTCCTTTCTTCAAAAGATTTATTACATATCCGAAGCAGTCTTGCTGCGGTCAATGCCTAGCGGGAAATGACAGGCAACGTAATGCCCGTTTCCAATGTCTTTGAGCTTTGGCGTGCGGTTGTCGCACAAGCCCTCTTTGAAATATCTGCACCTGCCTGCAAAGCGACAGCCCTCGGGGATATCCACTGCGTTCGGTATATCTCCCTCCAGCAGGATATGCTTCTTATTTTCAAGAGGATGTTCCTTTGGCTTTGCTGAAATAAGTGCCTGAGTGTAAGGGTGAGCAACGCTGTTATATACCTGCTCCACCGTACCCATTTCCATTACCGCTCCCAGATATACCACCGCTATCCTGTCGCAAACGTGACGGACAACGTTCAGATCATGGGAGATAAAAAGTATCGTCTGCCCTTTATCCTCTTTCAGGTCGAGCATAAGATTCAATATCTGCGCCTGCACAGAAACGTCAAGTGCCGAAACAGGCTCGTCTGCAAGAATGAAATCAGGCTCCAGCATAAGCGCCCTTGCTATTGCAAGCCTTTGGAGCTGACCGCCCGAAAGGTCTTTAGGATATCTTGTGAGCAAGTCCTCCGGAAGCGCTATATACTCCATAAGCTGTTTTATCCTCGCCTTGTAGACCTCAGGCTTTATCTTATGCACCTTTGCAGATTCTTCAAGGCTAAAGCGTATAGTCTTTTTCGGGTCAAAGGAAGCAAGAGGGTTTTGAAAGACCATTTGCATTCTTGAACGCAGCTCCTGCTGTTCCTTGCGGCTCACATGAGTTATGTTTTTGCCGTCAAAATATATCTCGCCTGAATCAACGTCGATAAGCTTCAGAACGCATCTTCCTATGGTTGATTTGCCCGAGCCGCTCTCGCCTATTATGCCGAATATCTCGCCTTTGTAGATATCAAAGCTAACATCATCAACGGCGTGGATATATCTTGTCTTTGCCTTTGCAAGCTTGTAATTGTCAAGGCAGAAATACTTTTTCAGATCTCTGACGCTTATAAAAGGCTGTCTGTCTTTTTCATTGCTCATTGTGATGTCACCTCCCGCCACTTGAAGCAAGCTGTGCTGTGTCCCTCAGACACATTTTCTGTAACAGGCACGCAGCTTCTGCATTTATCGTCAGCATACTTACATCTTGGTGCAAAGGCACAGCCCTTGAACTTTTCATACAGAAGCGGAGGACTGCCAGGTATGCTTTTCATTCTTTTTTCTGTGTCGCTCTCTCTTGGATTGCTTTCAAGGAGCGCCTTTGTGTATGGGTGAGCAGGGTGGTCGAAAATATCCACAACGCTTGCGGTCTCAACAGCCTTTCCTGCATACATTACAGTTACGCTGTCGCAAATCTCAGCCACAACACCAAGGTTGTGAGTGATGAATATTACCGACGTTCCGCTTTCCTGCTGGAGCTTTTTTATAAGCTTTAGTATCTGCGCCTGTATAGTAACATCAAGCGCCGTGGTAGGTTCGTCTGCAATAAGAAGCTTCGGCTCGCATATAAGAGCCATTGCTATCATTATTCTCTGTAACATTCCTCCGCTCATTTCAAACGGATACTGCTCGTATCTTTTCTCAGCAGGTGTTATGCCTATCTTTTCAAACATCTCGATGACCTTTTCTCTTGCTTCACGGCGATTTAAGTTTTTCTTCGCCCTTAGCATTTCTGCTATCTGCTCGCCTGCTTTCATGATAGGGTCAAGGGAAGTCATAGGGTCTTGGAATATCATTGCGGCTGTGCTGCCCCTGAAATCACGGAGCTGCTTTTTGCTCATTGCAAGAACATCTTTCTCGCCGCTGTCATCTCTTATGTAGATATCCCCTGCATATCTGGTGGTCTCCTCGTTATGAAGCCTTATGACCGACTTTGATGTTACGCTTTTTCCGCAGCCGCTCTCGCCTACGATACCGTGTATCTCCCCTTGCTTCACTTCAAGGTCAACGCCCTGAACGGCGTATACGATACCTCTAACTGTCATAAAGTCTACAGAAAGGTCTTTTATTTCAAGAACGTTTCCTTTTTTCATCTTTTACGCCTCCCCGTTTGCCTTAACTGCTGAAAGCTTCTTTATTCTGTGTTTCTTTTCGTATTTCTTGAATGACGGAAGCTTTCTTGATGACGGATCGAGATAGTTCTGAACACCGTCGCTGAAAAGGTTTATGGATACTGTTACAAGTATTACGCATATTGCAGGTATAAAAAGCAGTGCCGAACTATTATAAAGGTTGCCCATGCCGTCACGGAGAAGCGTTCCCCAGTCGGCATTCGGAGCCTGAACGCCAAGTCCCAGAAAGCTCAGAGTAGCCATTGATGTGATAGCTGTACCGATATCAAGTGTGAACTGCGATATCATAGGTGTGATGATGTTCGGCAGGATATGCACGAAAATTATCCTTGCGTCTGAAAAGCCCATTGATTTGCAGGCTTCAACATACACCGCCTTTTTCTCTGTCATTATCATTGATCTTGCGGTCTTTGTTGTAAGAGGGATATAAGAAATGCCTATGGCGATGATACCTGTCATCATGCCCTTTCCCATTACCGCAATAAGGATAAAGGAAAGAAGAAGTGGCGGTATTGCGCTTATAACGTCCCACACCCTCATTACGATACTGTCAAGAGGACCTCTGTAGTATCCGCAGATAAGCCCAAGAGGAACACCTATGACTACCTCTATGGCAACTATAAGAAAGGCATTCAGAATGGAAGTTCTTGCACTGCATATGAGCCTTGAAAAAATATCTCTGCCAAGTCCGTCAGTTCCGAAAATGTGTCCCTCAGAAAAGGCGGGTGCATATATGGCATTCACGTCTGTGGCAAGAGGGTCATACGGTGCGATAACGCTTGCAAAGAGCGATACGAAAACTATTACCGCAAGGAATATTCCCGTCACCGCCACAACAGGTGTGAAAAACGTTCCTGCTTTATTTTTCTTCTTCATTAAAAATCCCACCTTATTTAAGATCAACTCTCGGATCAAGAACGGTATAAAGTATGTCGATAACAAAACTCATTACAAGATAAGCTCCAAGCATGAAAAGCACAAGTATCTGAACTATTGGAAAATTGTTTTCCTCTATCGCCGATATGAGCAGACCGCCTATACCGGGAAGAGAAAAGACCTGCTCAACTATTACTGTCGAGCCTATAGAGCCTGCTATCATATATCCTGCAACTGTTATAACAGGAATAACGGCATTGTGAAAAGCGTGCTTGTAGGTTATGTTGCTTTGCTTTAATCCCTTTGCAGCTGCTGTTGCGATATAAGGGGATTGAAGCTGACTTATCATGTTGCTTCGTGTGATACGTCCAAGCATCGCAACGAACGTCAGCGCCATTATCAGGCTCGGTATCATTATACGTTGTAAGAACTCTCCGAAATTTGTATATGTTCCGATAAACGAATATCCAGGAACGTACTTTGTCATGAAAATAAGTATCAGTATGCTTACCAAAAATGACGGCGCACCTGAAAGCACAAGCATAAGTCCTGAAATTGCTGCGTCTGAGGGTCTGCCTTTTCTCAGCGCCGCTGCAACTCCCATTATAACAGCTATCACTGAGCCTATGACGGAACTCATTATCACAAGTCCGAATGTTATTGGAAGCCTTGACATTATAAGACCTTTTACGTCCTGACCGTCAACATAGTCTGTACCGAAGTCGCCTGAAAGAACTCCCTTTATCCACCTGAGATACTGTATATGCACAGGGTCGTCAAGGTGATATTTTTCTGTAAGAGCCTGCCTGAGTTCAGGAGTGGATTGATTGTTTCCTATCATTACTGTGAGAGGGTCTGCGTCTGACATTCTCAGAACAACGAACACCAGAAAGGATACCAAAAACATTATGACTATCATTGAAAGCAGCCGTTTGATTATAAATCTGAACCTCTTCACTTTACATTCCTCCTATATTTACAGCTGCACTTTGCAGGATTTTCTTGTTTAACTTTCATTTTGCTTTTTGAAAATAATTTACTTCACGAAACTTTTCTTTCGATATACCTATGATATATCCTGTAGCAACTACAACTGCAATACTAAAAATCAGTCATTTTATATTTTATATATAAACTTTTTATTAACGCAAACTGTCTTTTAAGCTTACATAAAATGTTGTATGAATAAAGAAGTTTTATATCCTGCATTTTGTTCATATTCACAAATGTAAAAAAAGAGGGGCGCTCCAAAGCAGAAGCACCCCACAAATGAAGATTTGGTAATCAGTAGAAAGCTTAGTCCTCGAACATCTTTCTTGCAGCGAAGCATATCATCTCGGCAGTGAGATCAGTGCCGTATTCGCTTACGTCGATCATAAGATGTTTGTTGTCACGGTCACCACGATTTTTGCCTGTGACGTATTTATAATAGTTGTGGCGCTGGCGGTCAACACGTTTTATGAGCTTGTCAGCCTCCGGCCATGAAAGGTCATAAGTTTCACACATATGCTTTATCCTTGCTTCCAAAGGCGCATAGAGAAAAACGTTCATGTGGTTCGGATATTCTCTGAGAACATAGTCTGCACACCTGCCGAAGAATATGGCGGATATACGCTTGTTTGCAAGATCTCTGATGATATCCACCTGCGCTTTTACAGCCTTGTCGGAATAAAACTGCGTTGATGAGCCGTAGCCAAATGACTTCAGCAGGCGGTCAGCGTTCTTGTCAAGCATTTCCTCACTGTCAAGAAACGAGTCACGGCTTATGCCTGCACGCTCTGCCGCCATATCTACAAGGTCCTTGTCATAAAACTCCACGCCAAGCTCAGCCGCCGCCTTTCTTGCGACCTCTCTTGCGTTGCAGCCGAACTCACGGCTTATGGTAATAATAAACTTTTTCATAGTCTATGCTCCTTTTTTATTTATGAGATTTTCTTTCGCGGCGGCTATCCTCCGCTCCTGTCTGGCTTTTATCTGAATTTTCGGCAAATTCCAACCGAATTTCACCGACATGAGCCTTAGGGAAAACGTCACCGCAAGGCTCGCCATGCAGGCAGGCATGAACGACATCATGCCATAGCAAAGCAGAAAAGCCGCTGCACCTGTGGCAGAAGCGCAGGCATAAATGTTGCCCACAAATATCTCAGGCTTCTTGTTAACGAAAATATCCCTGAGAACTCCGCCCCCAACGCCTGTTATAACTCCCGAAAACACAAGCAAAAAAGTGTTGTCAGACACGCCGCTCCTCATTGCCGCTGTTATACCTGTAACAGTGAAAATGCCAAGCCCTATAGTATCGAGCATGAGCATTGCAGTATCATAAAGCTTCAACGCCTTGCCCCCCAGGTCGCCTTTTACAGCCAAGGCAGCAAACACAAGCACCGATATCAAAGCCGCCGCACTCATTGCAAGGGGGTCACGAAACGCCGCCACAGGGTGACTTCCGATGACGATATCACGCATTATCCCACCGCCCACAGCCGTTGTCACTCCTATTATTATAACGCCGAAAAGGTCAAAACGCCTTTTTATCGCTGTCAGCGCACCGCTTGCCGCAAACGCTGCAGTGCCGATAAGTTCAAGTATCGTAACGATAACATCAAAACGCTCGTTCATTCAACGTCCCTGCCTGCATATTTGTGTATCTTCCGCACAGCCGTCGCCTGACTTATGCCAAGCTTCTGTGCCACAGCCACAGATGTTCTGTATTTTTCATAGGCTCTCATCACAAGTCCGCTTTCGTAAAATTCAAGCATATCCTTTAGGGAAGCATTCTGCGCAAACACCTCAGACGAACCGCCCGTTATCCTGTCAGGCAAGTCGAAAACGTCCACCTTTTTCTTCTCGGTAGTAAGAACGATACGCTCGATAGTCCTATGCACCTCGTCGATATTTTCTTTCCAATCATATCCCAACAAACAGCCCATGGCACGAGGGGTGAACTCAACGCTCCGTGAGTATTTCTTGTTTGCCGAGCCGAGATAATAGTCGATAAAGCTTTTAAGATCCTCCGCACGCTCGCCAAGAGAATACATCTGTACCTGATAAGGCTCGAACTCGCTTATAAACTCCTCCGACAGCTTGTCAGCACCTTTAAACTCCTCCACTGAATGTTCAGAAAGCCCCACAGGCACGATGCCTGCTTTTGCGCATTTTTCAAGAACTGCCCTTTGAAGTCTAGGCGACAGCCTGTCTATATGCTTTATTATCACAGCGTAAATGCCCGAAAGCGGCGATATCATCGACCCCTCTCCAAGAAGCTCCTTTTCTATGACTTCTTCCCCGACAGGTGCGCAGTCATAGGTGTAAAGCGTTCCTTTTTTGCCGTATATAGTGGAAGCAAGATAGCTTTTGCCGCTTCCTGTCGGACCATAGATGTAACACGGACAGCCTGCGTCACAGAAAACTCCTGCAAGCCGCCTTGCGTCTCTTGAACGGCTGCTTTGGGCGATATAACGCTGTCCGCCGTCACGTCCTGTCATAAGCTCTATTTCATCAAGAAGCTTTTTGTTCTGATACTGCAAAACATTGTAACGCTCCCGCAGGTCGTCAAAGCCTGTTATCTCCCAAGAGGAATAGCTTATTATCATCTCAAGCTCTCCGTCCTTGAATACCGGTATTCCCGTGACGAAAGTTTCCTCATTGTCAACGCCTTTTTGCACTGTTGTAACACGCTTGTGGCTTTCAAAAACCATTTGCGTCACGCAAGGGGAAAACATCTTCATCATTTCCTCTGAGCCTGCGAATTTACCTATTATGTCAGAGCCTTTTACGCTTCTGCCGCTGAGATAGGAGTTTGAAACAAATCTGAACACTCCGCTGCTGTCGGCAATAGTCACTCCTGGGTGGATACTTTCGAGAATGTGCCCTAGCTGCTCATAATCCATTTGTCTGCACTCCTTTCTGCGGCTTTATAGTTTACACATTAAGTATCTTTGAGAAGAACTGCTTTGCACGGTCGCTCTTAGGGTGCTTGAACACTTCCTCAGGAGTGCCGTCCTCGATAACATAGCCGCCGTCCATAAAGCAGACTCTGTTTGCCACCTCTGCCGCAAAGCCCATTTCGTGTGTGACAACTATCATTGTCATTCCTGCCTGAGCCAGGTCTTTCATAACGTTCAGAACTTCGCCAACGAACTCAGGGTCAAGGGCGGAAGTAGGCTCGTCAAAGAGTATGACCTCAGGCTCCATTGCAAGGGTCCTCGCAATAGCCACACGCTGCTGCTGACCGCCTGAAAGCTGAGTAGGATAAGCGTCTGCCTTGCCGTCCATTCCAACTCTCGCAAGAAGCTCCATGGCTTTCTTCTTTGTTTCTTCCTTGTTAGCCTTTTTAACCTGAACAGGACACTCCATGACGTTTTCAAGCACTGTTTTGTGCGGCCAAAGGTTGAACTGCTGGAACACCATTCCAACGTTTTTTCTTATGACCTTTGCAGCCTTTTCGTTAAGCTTTTTGTTGTGCTTGTCCTCGTCGATGCCCTTTAGGGAAACTCCGCCTATATCTATCTCGCCTGATGTCAGCTCCTCGAGATAGTTAAGACATCTGAGAAAAGTGCTTTTGCCAGAGCCGCTAGGGCCGATAACGCTTACCACCTCGCCCTTGTAAATATCCATATCTATTTTTCTGAGGACCTTAAGCTCCCCGTAATTCTTTGCCAGATCGTGAACCGATATAACAGGCTTTCTGCTTTCAGCCATTGTATTTTACACTCCTTTTTCGTCAGATAACAACACGGTTGTTGTGCTTTTCTATACATCTTGATGCGAACTCGATAACAAGGTTCAGCGCCCAGTAAAGAACGCCTGCACAGATATAAACTATCAGAGGGCTGAAAGTTATACCGATAGCCTCTTTTGTCATCATTGTCATTTCTGCAACTGTGATGATAGAAAGGATAGATGAGTCCTTAACAGTCTGAACAAACTGTCCTGTCAGTGACGGAACGATTATTTTCAAAGTCTGCGGGAAAATTATTCTCACCATTGTTTTAAATCTTGACATTCCCATTGCATATGAAGCTTCAAACTGTCCCTTTGGGATAGCGCTGACGCCGCTTTCAAGGATAACTGCGGTATAAGCCGCTGTGTACATTCCAAGAATTATAACGCCTGTTGAGAACGCTGAAACGTTCAGACCAAGAGCAGGGAGTCCGTAATATGCGAGATATACCTGCACCATAAAAGGGGTGCATCTGAATATCTTTATAAACGCCCTTGCGATAAGCTCAACAGCCTTGTTTTTTGAAAGGCACATATAGCCTACCGCCGAGCCTAACACCATTGCAATAAGGATAGACAGCACCGATATTGCCGCCGTTGTTCCAAGACCCTGCAAAAGCAGCGGAAGCGCTATTTCTGCAACGTGCATAAATTCGTCCATATTATTGCGCCTCCTTATCTTCTTTCAAGTCTTTTCTTCTGAAGCTTTACAAGTTCTTCAAGTCCTGCGCAGATAACAAAATACATAACTGCGATAGCAATATAGAAAGGCAGGTTTATGTATGTCTGCGTAACAAGACGCTGAGCCGTTCTTGTAAGCTCTACGATTGCCAATACAGAAAGCATTGGCGACACCTTTATAACGTTTATGAACTCGCTTGTTAGCTGCGGCAAAGCTACCTTGAATACCTGCGGGAAAACTATCCTCATTAGTATCTTTGGCTCGCTCATGCCCAAGGCTCTAGCCGCCTCCGTCTGACCCTTTGGCACAGCCGTAAGCCCGCCACGGATTATTTCTGCAATAAATCCGCCGCTGTTAAGGCTAAGAGCGATTATGCCTGACGCCAGGTTTGAAAGGTTCAGACCCATCACTGCAAGCGCCTGATATATAATGTATATCTGCACTAGCACAGGCGTGCCACGGACAAAGCTTATATAAACTGCGACTATCTTTTTCAGTATCCTTGAAGGAAGCGAGTCGCCGCCCATTCTCATCACCGAAAGCAGCATACCAACGCAAAGCGCTATAAGTATCGCTGCAACGGATACGAATACTGTATAGCCAAGACCTTTCAGCAGCAGGTCTTTATAATGCCATACTATGTTGAAATTCTCCATTGATATATAATGCTCCGCCGTTTGCGACGGAGCATTTCCTCCTTTCAAAGGTGCTTTTTACTCGGCAGGGATATAATCGCTCTCAGGCAGGTCAACGGCTTCACCAAACCATTTCTTCTGGAGCTCTGCAAGAGTTCCGTCCTCTTTGAACTTGTGTATCTCAGAGTTGATATAGTCAGAAAGCTCTGTGTCTTCCTTACGAACAGCCCATGATACCCAAGTGTCTGTACCGACCATTTCAGCCTTGCCTGAATCGTCAGCCACTATCTCATAATCGTCAGGATTCTTCATTACAACTGCAGCGCAGCTTGCATAGTTCTGAGCAACAAGGTCTATCTTGCCGTTCTTAAGCTCTGCAAAAGCCTCAGGGAATGAGTCGTATTTGAGCAGTTCAGCATAGCCGTCCTTGCCCTCTGACTTTAGCTTCTCGTTGAATTTCTTTGTATCGTCCTCATTGTAGCAAGAAGTCTGTGTGCCGACCTTTTTGCCTGACATATCTTCGATAGACTTGATGCTGTCATCGCCCTTTCTCTTTACGAAAACTGTAGTTCCGTTCTGGATAGGATAAGTCATCGTGTACTTGCCTGCACGTTCAGCAGTTACGCCGAGTGTTGCTCCAACAACGTCATATTTCTTTGCTTCAAGTCCTGCAAGTATCCCTTGGAACGGCAGGTCGATATAATCAAGCTCTACCCCCAGATCGTCGCAGATCTTAGCGAACAGATCTGCGTTGTAGCCTATGATCTTATCGCCGTCCATGTATTCAAAAGGCTCATAAGCGGCTTCTGTCGCAACTGTGAGCTTACCGTTTTTCTTGATCTGGTCCAGTGTGAGCGGACCTGTGTTCTTGCTGCTTCCGCAGGCTGTAAGACATCCTGCCGCAAGTACCGAAGCCACTGCCACTGCACAAACTTTTCTTAACATTCCAAATCTTCTTCCGCTTTTCATAACTGATTCCAACCTTTCACTTACTTTTCTAAATAATTCGGAGCGCTGACAAGCCGGACACCCTAGTGCCGCCGTCAACGCTCCGTTGCGTTTTATATTATATTTATTGGAAGGTGAATTATTTTTCTATCTTTATTTTCTCTTGCCGATCTTCTTCTGATAAGCAAGGATAGACATGAACTCAAAAATGATATTTGCGCCCATATAAGCTGTTATCTCTGAGTGGTCATATGGAGGAGCAACTTCTACTACATCAAAGCCTGTGAAGTTCAGATCTTTCAGCGCTCTTATATATTGAAGTGTTTCAAATGAAGTAAATCCGCCCACCTCAGGAGTACCTGTACCTGGTGCATAAGCCGGGTCAACAAAGTCAATATCGAATGTAAGGAACACCTTATTGTCGCCCACCTTTTCCTTTATGACCTTGAGAAGATCTTCAGGAGAATATGTGTGGAGCTTGTCCCCTGGGATAACCGTGAAGCCAAGGTCTGCGGCGATCTTGAAATCGTCAGGATCGTAAAGAGAACCTCTCATGCCGATCTGAACTGACTTCTCAGGATCAATAAGACCCTCCTCCATTGCTCTTCTGAATGGTGTGCCGTGATTGTATTTCTGACCGAAAACCGTATCGCACAGGTCAAGGTGTGAATCGAAATGCACAAGGCTTACCTTTCCATGCTTCTTTGCGATAGCTCTAAGTTCGCCAAGGGTGATAGCGTGGTCGCCGCCAATACTTATTGGAACTGCACCGCATTCAAGAACACCGTCCAAGGTCTGCTCGATAGCTGCATATGTTTCGTGGATATAATCAGGGATCACAGGAACGTCGCCAAGGTCTGCGCCCTTGAGTGAATCCATAATGTTGACGCCCATTGCAACATTGTTAGGCTTTATCATTGCCGAGATGTTTCTTACACCGTTAGGACCAAATCTTGCGCCTGCTCTGAAAGAAGCGGCGGTATCGAACGGTATACCAACGATAGCGAAATCCAATCCCTCTGCTGAGGTCGCGTGAGGAAGCCTCATGAAATTACCCATATTACAAAAACGAGGAGAGCCTGAGGCGCTCGGTGGCTGACAATTGTTGTTGATCATTTGAGGTCACTTTCCTTTCAAAATCACTGAGAAACATATCCGCATGACCGTTCAAGTCATTTCTGAATTGCTCTATGTGCAGAATTATATCACCATTCTTGCAAGTTGTCAAGAGCTAATTTTCAATTTTTCTGAAAATTATTCACTTTGGAATAAGCTTTGCTATCACTTATACAGCGTATTTACGCCGTTTTACCCATATCAAAGTCGAAACTATTCATTTTTGAATAGTTTCTTTGTGCAAATCCACAAAGGACAATAATGCAACATTCAGATGCTAGACTTTCATTTTGTTCACATCTATTTTTTATTCAAAGCTGAATAAAATAAGAATTTTTCATTAACACTATTGCCAAATAAAAAGCTCTGTGCTATACTGATAATCAAAGCAATGACGCTCTTATAACCGATACGGCAATGCCTGTCGGTTTATAAGGGCGTTGTTTTTTTATTATCACTAGGTCAAACTCAGAAAACAATTTTGAAAGGAAGTTTTATTATGGCTTGTTTTTTAGTACCAGCAACAGAAGCGATCGTTACAACTATTGTGGCAAAGGCAGTAAAGTCTCACGAGGCAAAGGCAGAGGAGCAGACAAAGGTCAAAGCTCTTTCGGAGGACAAGCTTCCTCTTTCTAAAAAGATAACAAGGCTCTCAGGCTTTCTGTGGGGCGGCTCAGGACTTTTGGCATTTGAGCATCTGTGGCATGGCGAGATATCTCCGTTCTTCCCATTTCTGACAGCGGCTAACGACCCTTCGGAAATGGCAGTAGCATTCCACGAAATGGCGACTGTCGGAACATCAATGGCTGTTCTTGTGACAGCGGTATGGGCTGTGATGACTGTGGTGTCTGACAAGATACTGAAACGTAAGCCAAAAGAGACTGCAAAGCTGGGAGGTGATGCCGTATGACACTTCTTATCACTCTCATAGCAGCCGTTATCATTACCATAGTATGGTATACATCACCAAAAGCCAGAAAGCTTAAAGTGGGGCTGATGTGCTATATGTACTGGGGCGCATCTATAATGTGGCTTGTGGACGCACTTTTTGAATACAAAGAGCAGGGCGCAGGATATTTCACCCCTGCCACCGCAGACATGATAAACGACAGCTTTTTAGGGATCTGCGTTGTTGCACTCGGCACCGTCGTATGGCTCGGCACTATGCTCATAAGCGACCCTGAGGGAGTAGTAAGAAAAGTCCTTACAGAGAAAAAGCAGTAGATACACTATACTATATAAATAGGAGGAATAATAATGCGACTTGTTCCAAGAGAGCAGGATAAGCTTATGCTCCATTATGCGGGCATGCTTGCCCGTGACCGAAAGGCACAGGGATTAAAGCTCAACTACCCTGAAGCTGTGGCATACATAAGCATGGAAGTAATGGAAAAAGCAAGAGCAGGAGCGACAGCCGCTGAGCTTATGCAATACGGCACAAAGCTTCTTACCGCTGATGACGTCATGGACGGCGTTCCTGAAATGATACATGAAATACAAATAGAATCCACAATGCCCGACGGCACAAAGCTTGTGACAGTACACAACCCTATCAAGGGTGCAAGCAAGCTTCACCCAGGGGAATTTATCGTTGAGGAAGGCACTGTCAAGCTCAACGAGGGAACAGAAAGCATTGAGCTTACAGTTTCAAACACAGGGGACAGACCTATCCAGACAGGCTCCCACTTCCACTTTTTTGAGGTAAACAAGGCTTTGGAGTTTGACCGCAAGGCGGCTTATGGTATGCGGCTTGATATCCCCGCAGGCACAGCGGTAAGATTTGAGCCGGGAGAGAAAAAGACCGTCCGTCTTATACCTATCGGCGGCGACCGCATAGGCTATGGTCTGAATGGTCTTGTAAACGGAAAAATGGACGACGAAAACATCAAGCAGGCAGCCTTTGAAAAGGCTAAAAAGCTTGGCTTCAAGGGGGTGTAGGAAATGATCGAGATATCGAGAAAAGCTTACTGCGATATGTATGGTCCGACAGTTGGCGACAGGGTGCGCTTGGGCGACACTTCTCTTATTGCAGAAGTGGAAAAAGATTTGACAGTTCATGGCGATGAAGCAAAGTTCGGTGGAGGAAAATCTCTCCGTGACGGCATGGGGCAATCCTGCAAAGCCACTGACAAGGAGTGCCTTGACACTGTTATCACAAACGCTCTTATCATCGACAGCACAGGCATTATAAAGGCTGATGTTGGCATAAAGGACGGCAGAATAGCAGGAATAGGCAAAGCAGGCAACCCCGACATCATGAATGGCGTTGACAAAAACATGATAATAGGCGCTTCCACGGAAGCTATCGCAGGCGAGGGACTTATCCTCACCGCTGGCGGACTTGACACGCACATTCATTTTATCTCTCCAACTCAGGTGAGAACAGCCCTTTACAGCGGAATCACCACCATGATAGGCGGTGGTACAGGTCCTGCCGACGGCACCAATGCCACCACCTGTACACCCGGCGAGTTCAATATCCACAGAATGTTGGAAGCCTCCGAAGACCTGCCAATGAATTTCGGCTATCTCTGCAAGGGAAATTCAAGCGATATCACAACTCTTGAGGAGCAGATAAAGGCAGGCTGTATAGGCTTGAAGATACACGAGGACTGGGGTTCTACCCCTGACGTTATCGACCACGCACTTACTGTTGCGGATATGTATGACGTTCAGGCGGCTATCCACACCGACACTCTTAACGAGGGCGGATTTGTTGAAGATACCGTCAATGCTTTCAAGGGCAGGACTATCCACACTTATCACACAGAGGGCGCAGGCGGCGGACACGCTCCTGACATTATCAGAGCAGCAGCGTTCCCGAATGTTCTCCCTTCCTCAACGAACCCTACAATGCCTTACACCGCAAACACTCTTGACGAACATCTGGATATGCTCATGGTGTGTCATCACCTTGACAAGAACGTACCGGAGGACATTGCTTTTGCGGATTCAAGGATACGTCCTGAAACTATTGCCGCAGAGGACGTTTTGCACGATATGGGAATATTCTCAATGATGAGTTCCGACTCTCAGGCAATGGGACGTGTAGGCGAAGTTATCACACGAACATGGCAGACCGCTGACAAAATGAAGAAACAGCGTGGCGCACTCCCTGAGGACAGCCAGCGAAACGACAATTTCAGAATAAAACGCTACATTTCAAAATACACTATCAACCCTGCTATAACCCACGGCGTATCAGAATATGTAGGCTCAGTGGAAGTTGGCAAGGTGGCAGACCTTGTTCTTTGGAATCCTGCATTTTTCGGTGCAAAGCCTGACATGATAATAAAGGGCGGATTTATTTTCGCATCAAAAATGGGCGACGCAAACGCTTCTATCCCTACCCCTCAGCCTGTGTGTTACACAGAAATGTTCGGTGGTCACGGGCTTGCCCTTTCAAGCACCTGTATCACGTTCGTATCAAAATACGCCTACGAGGACGGCATAAAAGAAAAGCTTGGTCTTAAAAGGCAGGTGCTTCCTGTGAAGAACTGCCGAAACATCTCAAAGGCTGATATGGTATACAACAACGTCTGCGGTGATATAAGAGTAGACCCTGAGACTTACACCGTTACAGTTGACGGCGAAGTTATTACCTGCGAGCCTTTTGACGAGCTTGCACTGGCACAGCGTTACTTTATGTTCTAAAGCGAGGAAACAAAAATGATAGCAGAAAAAATATTAGGCAATCTCTCTGAAAGCACCCCCTCTGTAGAAGTAGACACAGTTGAGCTTGATTGGTTTGAAGCCGAGAAAAAGCGCATAAGAAAAACCACCGCAGGAGGACGTGACATAGGCATTGCCATTGACGAAAGCCTAAAGGACGGGGATATCATCTATCTTGACGATAAGCTTTGCGTAGCAGTGAAGCTCACAAGCTGTCCCCTTATCAAGATAAACGTTCACACTATGCAGGAAATGGGCAGGCTTTGCTTTGAGATAGGCAACAGGCATTTGTCACTTAAAATATCTGACGACAACGTGCTTATCCCACATGACGAGCCTACAGAAAAGCACCTGAAAAACCTCGGCTTTGAGTGCGAGAACATCATAGGCAGATTTGACGATTTTATCGTCTGCAAAGCTCACGGACACTCACACAGCCACTCCCACGAGCATGGAGAACATCATCACCACGAACATTCACACTAAACGGAGCTGATAAAAAATGACCGATACCGCAGGACTTATGCACATTCTGCAAATATGCGACAGCCTTTTCCCAGTGGGTGCGTTCACGCTTTCAAACGGGCTTGAAACCTACGTTCAGCATGATATCATCACTTCCCCAAAAGGGCTTGAAGAATATCTCCATTCTTACATCTCAGTGCTGCCCTACAATGAGCTTGGTGCGGCGGCAGCGGCATACAATGCTGACGAAAAGGAGCTTTGCCGTCTTGATGAGATATACTCTGCGGTGAAAACACCATTTGAGATACGAAGCGGCTCAGAAAAGGTCACAAGGCGTTTTTTCAAAATATTCAACAATGGTCGGGAAAGCTTCACAGGGCTTTATAAAAGCCTGACGGAGCAGGGCATATGCAAGGGTCATCAGTGCATCGCCTATGGGCTTTATATGCGTGACAATGGCATCGAGCTTTCAGAGGGGCTTGCGGTATACGGCTATTCCATATGCTCCGCCATAGTCACAAACTGCGTGAAGCTTGTACCTCTTAGTCAGCTTGCAGGGCAGAAAATTCTCGGAGAGAGCTTTGAACTTATATCCTCCGCTTCAGAAGAAGCCCTTTTCACTGATATAAACGATATCGGCATAAGCGGTGCAGGCTTTGACCTGCGTGCAATGCAGCACGAACGGCTGTATTCAAGACAGTATATGTCATAAGCTATGATTTATATAATATAATAAGGAGTACCAAAAATGAGCTATGTAAAAATAGGCGTAGGCGGACCTGTGGGATCGGGAAAAACCGCACTTATCGAACGCCTTACAAGAGAAATGTCAAAAGAATATTCCATATGCGTTGTAACAAACGATATCTACACCAAAGAGGACGCAGAATTTCTTACAAAAAACTCATGCCTGCCTGCTGACAGGATAGTTGGCGTTGAAACAGGCGGCTGTCCTCACACTGCCATAAGAGAAGACTGCTCAATGAACCTGGAAGCCGTTGACGAAATGGTGAAAAAGCACCCTGACACGCAGATCGTTTTCATTGAAAGCGGCGGCGACAATCTTTCCGCCACATTCTCCCCTGACCTTGCAGACGCTTCTATCTATGTTATCGACGTTGCACAGGGTGAAAAGATACCAAGAAAAGGCGGCCCTGGCGTGACACGTTCCGACCTGCTTGTTATCAACAAGACAGACCTTGCGCCACTTGTTGGAGCTTCCCTTGAAGTAATGGCTTCCGACTCAAAGCGCATGAGGGGCGACAGACCGTTTCTTTTCACAAATCTCATGAGCCGTGAGGGCGTTTCTCAGGTCATAGACTGGATAAAAAAATCAGTGCTTTTTGAGGATTTGAAATGAACGGCAGACTAAGCCTGTCAACAGCCTTTGACGGACAAAAAACCGTTACTGAGGACTTATATTTTGCTCCCCCTTTCAAGGTGTATTCACCATTTTATGACCATAAAGGCTGGGCGAAATATATCTCAATGTGCGGCTCAGCAGGAGTATTGGCAGGTGACGAAAACGAGATAAAGCTTTTTGTGGGGGAAAACTGCAAGGTCATTTTCACAGATCAGGGCTATCAAAAGCTTTTCAACACAAACGGCGGCGTATCAAAACAGAGCATAAAGCTTGTTGTGCGCAAAAACGCAAGGCTTTGCTATATGCCCCACCCTATTATGACCTTCACAGGCTGTGAGCATATCTCCATGGGCAAGGTGAACATCACAGAAAGCTCTGAGCTTATTTTCTCTGAGATATACTGCTGTGGCAGAACTGCAATGGGTGAGGAGTTCGGCTTGAAGCGCTTTCGCTCACGCACCGAGATAGCAATTGACGGCAGGGCGGATTTTATCGACAACACTCTTATCGACCCCGCCGCACTGCCCATACGGCAAAAAGGCTTTTTCGAGAGCTTCACCCACACGGGATTTATGTATATCTACACCCCTGACAAGACAATGCTGGAAAGCATTTACCAAGCCGACTACACAGGCGACCCTGACAGCGCACAGCTTTGCGCCACTCACACGGAACATGGCATAGCCATAAGAGCCTTGGGACGTTCGGGAGAAGAGATCTTTGACGCTTTTCAGAACATTGCAGAAAAAATTTGCACATAAAAAGCAGCGGATAAAATATTGTTAAACTTTTCATAAATGATAAACAAAACCAGTGAAAGCCTGCTGTAGGCTTACACTGGTTTTATTATTTCTCACATCTCACAAGAGCCACGATCTCCCCCTTGTCAACCAAAACAAAATATGCTATAATATAAGGGATTGTAACCTACAACCATATTAAAATACAGATATATACAGATAACGAAAGGATTAGCTATGGATACTTCCGCACTTCTTTGGTATAAGACCCCTGCAGACGATTGGAACAAAGCACTGCCCCTTGGAAACGGCAGGATAGGCGCAATGGTGTTCTCTCAGCCACTTGAAGAGAGGATTCAGCTCAATGAGGACTCCGTCTGGTCGGGCGGCTTCCGTGAAAGAAATAATAAGTCCGCACTGCCTAATCTCGAAAAAGTGAGAAAACTGCTTTTTGAGGAGAAAATAAACGAGGCTGAAAAAATAATCTATGGCGCTTTCTGTGGCACGCCTGTAAATCAAAGGCACTATATGCCACTTGGCGACATGAACGTTATACATTATAAAGAGAGCGAATGTGACTTCAAGAGCAGAAGCCTTGACCTTAACACCGCTGTCTGCACCACAGAATATGCCATAAACGGCGTTGACTACACAAGAGAAGTGTTTATCTCACAGCCCGATCAGGTGCTTGTTATGCACATAACGGCTTCCGAGAAAAAAGCGATAAGCGTCCGTGTACGCATTGACGGCAGAGATGATTATTTTGATGATAACTCGCCCGTTCATGACAACGATATCCTCTTTTACGGTGGATGTGGCTCAGAGGACGGCATAAACTTTGCCGCTTATATAAAGGTACTCCACAAGGGCGGAAAGGTCTACCCATATGGAAGCTTCATAACCTGTGAGGACTGCGACGAGGTGACTATCCTCCTTGGCGCACAGACAAGCTACCGCTGTGAAGATTACAAGGGACAGGCTGTCTTTGACGTTGAAAGAGCCGAGGAAAAAACCTATGCACAGCTTAAAGCTGACCATATCGCAGACTACAAGTCATACTATGACCGTGCGAATATCTCCCTTTGCGACAACAGCTCAGGTAATTCCACCCTGCCTACAGACGAAAGACTTGCACTTGTGAAAGAGGGCGATCCCGACAACAAGCTTATTGAAATGTATCACAATTTCGGCAGATATCTTCTTATTGCAGCCAGCCGAGAAAAGACCCTGCCTACAAATCTCCAAGGCATTTGGAACAAGGATATGTGGCCTGCTTGGGGCTGTAAATTCACTATCAATATCAATACCGAAATGAACTATTGGTGTGCAGAGAACTGTAATCTCTCAGAGCTTCATATGCCTCTTATCGACCATATCGAGAAGCTCCGTCCAAACGGCAGAAAGACCGCAAGGAATATGTATGGCTGCCGTGGCTTTGTCTGTCACCATAACACCGACATATGGGGCGACACCGCACCGCAGGACTTGTGGATACCCGGAACACAATGGCCAATGGGTGCGGCATGGCTCTGCCTGCACATATGGGAGCATTATCTCTATGTTCAGGACAGAGAGTTTCTCAGCGAGAAATATGACACCCTGAAAGAAGCGGCAGAATTTTTCCTCGACTTCCTTATCGAGGACAAAAAAGGCAGACTTGTTACCTGCCCGTCAGTTTCCCCTGAGAATACCTATCTCACAGCTTCAGGCTCAAAAGGCTCTATCTGCATAGGTCCGTCTATGGACAGCCAGATAATCTATGAGCTTTTCACTGCCGTTGCGGAAGCTTCAAAAATACTTGAAACTGACGGAGGTTTCAGAAAGAAAGTCCTTGAAGCCAGAGACAGACTTCCTGCACCTGAGATAGGCAAATACGGTCAGATAATGGAATGGGCAGAGGACTATGACGAGGTAGAGCCTGGTCACAGGCACATCTCACAGCTTTTCGCACTCTATCCTGCTGACATCATAACAATGCGAAAGACCCCTGAGCTTGCCAAAGCCGCAAGGACTACCCTTGAAAGACGTCTTTCACACGGTGGCGGACACACAGGCTGGTCAAGGGCATGGATAATAAACCACTGGGCAAGACTTTTTGACGGCGAAAAAGTGTACGAAAATGTTATAGCACTTCTTTCAAATTCCACAAGCGAGAATATGTTCGATATGCACCCGCCTTTCCAGATAGACGGAAACTTCGGTGGCACAGCCGGTATCACGGAGGCACTTTTGCAAAGCGAGAACGGCGAGATAATTCTCCTGCCTGCGCTGCCGAAAGAATGGTCGGAGGGCAGCTTCAAAGGACTTTGTGCAAGAGGCGGCTTTGTTATCGACCTTGAGTGGAAAGACTCAAAGATAACAGCCTGCCACATTCACTCAAGGTGCGGAAAGAAGTGCAGGATAGTGTGTGACAGTGTAAAGGTACACACTGCAAGCAGCGAGGTACAGACCTTGTACACAGACGGCGCAGCAGAGTTTGACACGGAAACAGGTAAAACATACACGCTCACATTCTGAGCAAAAGACAAAATTTGAGAGGATATTGAAATGAGACATTATCGGATAATGGCAGCGGCTGTTGCAGCAATTTGCACGCTGTCAGGCTGCGGAGTGCAGATAGGCAGAAACGAGAGCATGACCGCCCCCGAAAAAACATCTGTTGTAACCACAACAAAGAAACAGACAAACGATGACAGCAAGGCTGACGAGCAGGCTTTAAAAAGCTATGAAGAAACAAAGATAGTGGCAAACGCCATACCTTATGTGAAGTTTTCAAAAAGCGTTGAAGCCGAAACAGGCTCAGTTTCAGGCAAGGCGAAAGTAAAAAGCGACCGCAAGGGCTACAAGGGCAAGGGTTATGTGACGAACATTTCCGCTGAGGAAGATTGGTCAAGAGAGATCGAGCTTACCGACTCACAGTATTATAACCTTACCATAACAGTGGCTTCCGATGTGCCGTGCGTGAACGGCATAGCTGTGAACGGCAAAAAGCTTCAGGATTTCTCAGCCAGCGGCTCGGGCAAGTTTGAAAAGGTGACTTTCAAGAACATCTACATAGAAAAAGGCAAGACGGCAATATCCGTTATCCCTGTGGACGGCGGACTTGACGTTGACTGCCTGACCCTCACCGCAAGCGAGGATATATCAAAACTTGACCTTACTATATCAAAGCCTGCTCTTTCAAACAAAGACTCCGACTACAACGCAAAAGCGCTTTATCAGTATCTTTGCGAAAGCTACGGCAAGCAGGTGCTTTTGGGTCAGCATGACACCATCGGCACATCTGCTGAAACAGACATGATATACAAAACCACAGGAAAATACCCTGCAATACGTTTTGGCGACCTTATGCTTGCCACTGAAAAGGACAGCATCACCACCGACACCGAGATGAACATCGCCATGGATTGGGCTTCAAAGGACGGCATAGTGGGCTATATGTGGCACTGGGCTGCCCCTGACGACAAGCGTGAATATTATGCCGACCAGACGGATTTTGACATCAAAAAGGCAGTTACAAAGGAAAATATCGCAGAACTCAGCCTTGAGGATATCAAAAAGCTTCAAAAGGACGGCAAGGTAAGCAAAGAATGTGTTGCTGTCGTTCAGGATATCGACACCGTATCTGAGAAACTCTCCACCCTCCGTGATGAGGGAATAGCAGTGCTTTGGCGACCGCTCCACGAGGCCAGCAACGGCGATTTCTGGTGGGGCAATGACAAGGAAGCCTACAAATGGCTTTGGAAGCTTATGTACGAGCGTCAGACGAAATACCACAAGCTGAACAATCTCATATGGGTATGGTCAGCACAGAATGCCGATTGGTATGTGGGCGACGAATACTGCGACGTGCTTTCCTGCGATGTTTATGACGACGGCAATAAGGACGCACAGGTGAACATAATGCTTTTCCTGCAAAGCATATCAAAGAACAAGCCTATCGCAATGAGCGAATGTGGAAGCTTCCCTGACATACAGAGCATTGCAGACGAAAAAGCCATGTGGGCGTTCATAGGTCAATGGGGTGGAAATTATCTTATGACCGATGACGGCAAGCTTGCTGAAGAAAACAACACCGCCGCCGAGCTTATCAAGATGTATAACAACAATCTCACTCTAACAAGGGATAAGCTCCCCGACTTCACCCACCTTGCAAGCTCCATAAAGGACACGGAAGAAAAATCCGCTGAGAGCAAAAAGAATGATAGCTCAAAGGCTGACAGCAAAGCGAAGAAAGAAAATACTTCTAAAGCAGAATAATATCGACCCGACACGGCAAAAAAAGCCTGTCGGGTTTTAACTTTTTATTGACAATTTTGAAGAATTTTGTTACAATGGGGAAGTAATAAGATTTTAGGCGGAGGAAATTATATGAAAATTACAATGGATACTACGTTTCAGGAAATAAGGGACGCTTTTGCAAATATTAATGCAGACGATATTGAGCATGACGAATTTGCCTTGCAAATGAAAGAAGCAAGAAATAACACTAAGAACAATGGTAAGATTCTTAACCAAGAATTTGATTTTTTTATTTCTATTATTCTTGGTGGTTATAAAAGATCTGTAAATGACAACAAGGAAATTGTTAACTACAATATGACTTTCTTTCCAAACTCAAAAAGTGGAAATCCTTGGGGCATTGCATTTGAAGCATCTATGGGGCTATCTTCAAACCAAATAAAAAAATATGATGATGCAGCCGAAGTCAAATCATTAAAAAATGATAAAGCACTAATGAGGCAGGAATTTTCAACATTTTGCCGAGATTTACCTTCCCATACTACATTATCTCAACTTAGCCAAGCTTGCACAACTTCTTTATTTGACCCGACAACTTATCCAACACTGCATAAATATTGTGATAACCCAACTTCACAAAATCCAGCTCCACTCAGGCTAAAAATTAATAATATTATCCCATATTTCATAAGTCAACCGACACCTGCACTCCCAGCCCAAGCCCCAATCCAACAGCCTCAAGTAAAACCCTATGACCCAAACGAAGTTACACAATACATAGGTCATTGTATCAAAACCTCCCGCAAGAAAAACATAATCTTCACAGGTGCACCAGGAACAGGAAAGACATATTCTGTTGAGAAGTATGTCAACGAACAAAATAGTGAACAGCTAGATTCAATATGTAGTTATTCCAGCAGGTACTTCAAATTCGTTCAGTTCCACGGCTCATATGACTACACCGACTTTGTGGAGGGTCTGCGCCCTATAGAGCGTGCAGATCAAATGGTATTTGTCCGCATGGACGGCACTTTCAAGGCGCTTTGCCGTGAAGCGGCTGAGGCTGAACAAAGCGCAATGGACGAAGAAATAGAAGCACCAATCTACTATTTTGTCATAGATGAAATAAACAGAGCCGAGCTTTCTAAGGTTTTTGGCGAGCTTATGTATTGCTTTGAAAAGCGTGGCAGTGAACATAAAGTTCAGACACAGTATCACAATCTGCCTACATATGGAGAAACAGAAAACGGTATAGAAAAGCTGGACAATGATATTTTTAATGACGGCTTCTATGTGCCTGAAAATGTTGTGATAATAGGCACAATGAACGATATCGACCGAAATGTTGAGACCTTTGACTTTGCACTCCGCCGCCGTTTTGATTGGATACCTATAAAAGCAAATGACTTTATGGAAACCTCGCTCAGGTCTATGCTTAACGACGAAAAAGTCAGCAAAGACCTTGCACAGAGAGCCATAAGAATGAACGAAGTCATTTCAGGCGAGAGCGGCAAGAGATTTGGTCTTAATGAAGATTATCATATCGGACCTGCATATTTTAAGGACTATGATAAAGCCAAGAGCATGGGCGAAAATCTTGATGATATTTGGAAGCGCAATATAGAGTCTATACTTAGGGAATATCTCCGTGGCAAGAACGGCGTAGATAAATTCATAAACGATTGTCATAAAGCTTTGATGAATGACCAAAGCGGTGATAAAGACACCAACGAGCCACAAACCACTGCCGAGGACGAAGAATAATGTCAGCTATAAAAATAACCGCAACAGTCTATGACTATTCAAAGTTTGATGAAATAGAAATAGTCGAAGGCATTAACTACAAAGACGTGGTGCGGGATTTTATCTCCAGCTATAATTACACCTATGAGGGAAAAATTCACCACCTATGTAGAACTTTCAATGGAAAGAACTATATCGGCGGAAGTGTCGGCGTAGTGAGAAACCGTATCTATAGATACGCTGAAAAAGAATATGACATCACACTGCAAATAAAATCACGCTTTGACAAAGACTCAAAGCCATATTTTCTGGAAACCATGCTCCTCGATACATTTGAAGATGAGTATATAAAAGAGAATGACCTCAGAATAAATGACGATAATTTCTTCGATTTTCTTCTTGTCTATCTTTTCAAAAACGCCGTTACGGAAGCTTCAAGAAAAGGCGTATACAGAAAATATTGCCGCTTTGAGGGCAATAACAGCCGCCTAAAGGGCAGTATCGATATCGCACGGCACATAAGGCTAAACATGGGTATGCAAAACGGCAGGATAGCCTATTCTTATCGTGAAAACACCATAGACAACCCTCTTAACCGCCTTATCTATGCCGCACACAAACGCCTGAAAGAACGCTTTAGCAACAACTCCGTCATGACGGCGCTTCTTGACAGCAGTGAGATAACAAGCTATCTTAACATTCTCCACTCGTCAATGGATCTCTATTCCACCAACGTAAAGACCATTCTTCCGCAGAATTTACAGCCTATCGCACACCCATATTACACCGAGTATGAAAAGCTCCGACAGGTATGCCTGAAAGTTTTCCATGACGAGTATCTCACCCTCTTTGACCCTGATCAAGACAGCGAAGCTGATACTATCCTGCTTTATATCCCGACCCTTTGGGAAAATTATCTCAAAAATCAGTTTGCCCGATATGATCTTGGCGTGGTAAAATCGCAGGAGAAACACAAATATCTTTGTGAGCTTTCAGATCCTCACGAAGTTCTAGACCCTTCCAAGAACGGAAGGCTCACCTCAAAACCTGACTTTGTGTTCAAGAAAGACAAAAAGCCTTTTATGATACTTGATGCAAAGTTCAAACCTAGTTGGGGAGAGTGTATGAAAAGTCCGCCTAATTATAAAGATTTTGATGACAACGACTTTAACAAATGCCTTCGTGACATGGTAATATTTGAGACTGATCGCACAGGAGTCATTTTCCCCGCACATAAAGATATTGAAACGATATTCAAACAGTGTTGTATTATCGGCAAAAAATATTTTTATATGCACGCAGTAATAGTTCCAGAAAGCAGTGATGATACCACCTATGAGGAGTGGCACAGCACTTTCATCGAGAACTTGAAAAAGGTCTGCGATAAAATCAGGGAAAGCATTAAAAACGAAGCTTAAAAAAAACCGCTGAGAGCTTTCTCAGCGGCATTTTTATACCCTATTTATCTTTCAGCGCCTCAGAAAGCGTCCGCCAGCCAAGCATTGCACACTTTACTCTTGCAGGCATATGGGAAATATCCCTGAGGGCTGACGCTTCTTCAAGGCTGTCTAGGAATTTTCAACAAACAATTATTCTAAACTAACTCACATAAAGTGATGATAACAAAAAAATTGATTTTACCCCTTGACAAATAATATTATATGACGTATAATATATTCAGCGATATAGTATTATAGATCTATATAATAACTGAGCTGACTAAAGAGAGGAGAGAGTAAATGGGCTTTCCAATAAGTGCAGGACTGCTTGATTCCATGGTACTGTCGGTGGTAGACAGAGAGGATACCTATGGATATGAGATAACGCAGTTCATACGCAGTGCGGTGGACGTTTCAGAATCCACATTGTACCCTGTACTGAAACGGCTTCAAAAAAACGAGCTGCTTGAAACCTACGATAAGGAATATATGGGCAGGAACAGACGTTATTATCATGTTACCCCAAAGGGAGAAAAAGCTCTTGAAGAATACCGCAGAGAGTGGAAGAAGCATAAAAATATGGTAGACCGTATATTATTAGAAAAAGGTGGAGAAAACACATGAACAGACTTGAGTATCTTACCCAACTACGCAGATTGCTTGAAGACGGCGGACTTGCCGAAGATGAAATAAATGACGCAATGGGGTTTTATGAGGAGATATTCCTTGATGCAGGTGCAGCCCATGAAGCTGAAACTGCCGCAAACCTCGGCTCGCCCGAAGAACTTGCCAACAAAATTTTGCAGGACAGCGGCATACACCCACAGGGCGACTCGGTATTTCAAATGGAAGCCGCCGCTGACCCATCACAGGCTCGTGATACTGACAATAATGTGCCACAGAACGGCAATTCTCTCTCAAAGCTTCTTGTTATCATCATCACAAGCCCAATATGGTTCAGCCTTATGTGTGCCTTTGCCGCAATAGCCCTGGCGATACTTTGCGCACTTTTAAGCATAATAATTGCAGTTTTCGCAACAGGCTTCTCCCTTACAATAGGCGGTATAGTAACACTTTTCACGGTCTATCCCGCAGGCATTGCCCTGATCGGTGCAGGACTTATTTGTATCGGACTTGGAGGCATGATTGTAATGCCTGTTATAAGGTGCATATGGCGTGGCTGTGTAAGCCTCTTCAACAAATTCACAAACTTTGTCCATAGATTTGTAAGCTCAAAGGCGGTGGCGTAATGGCAAAATATGATAATACAGGCGACGTAAAACGCAGACGTTTCCCATTTTTTTTGACGATATTTATTATCGGCATAGTGCTTTTCATTGTTGGCGTGGTGCTTATCAAGGTCACAAACACCAAAAGCCTTGGCAAGCGTTATTCCTACAACGAAACTTTTGACGTTGCCGCTATAGATAATATGGAGATCGACTTCTCCGCAGGGGATCTCAACATCAAAATGAGCAGTGACGAAAATATCCACGTCACGGGAGAAAATCTTCCAGAGAAGATAAATTTTTCGTCATCAAACAGCAAGCTTCAGGTCAAGACCGCCGACAGCCTTTTGCACCTTAAAGGCGGATATATCTCCTTTGACGGAAGTCAGCCTACGCTGACTATAGAGCTTCCTGAAAAAGCGTTTGACACTGTAAAAATAGACGCAGGCGCAGGACAAATGAAGCTTTCAGATCTGACCTGTGAAAACCTCGACATAGATTTCGGTGCAGGAAGCTCAGAGGTCATTAACGTCACCTGCAAAAATGAAGCCGACTTTGACCTTGGGGTAGGAAAAACAGTTTTCAAAGACTGCACTTTCAACGATTCCGACTTTGACTGTGGAGTAGGCGAAACAGACTTTTCAGGAAAGCTTCTCGGCGACGCTGAGATAGACGGCGGCATAGGAAGTATAAATTTTGATATCGACGGCTATAAAAACGATTATAAAATAAAATCAAACAGCAAAGTGAAAATAAATAGCACAACAGAAGAGAACGAGCTACTCTACAAAATAAAACTTGACATTGACAATGGTATAGGCGAAATTTCGCTTAATTTCAGATAAGGAGTGATAGAAATGGCAAAGCCACTTTACAAATTAAGAGAAGGCAGGATAATTTCAGGCGTTTGCGCAGGACTAGCGGAGTATTTCAACATCGACGTGAACATAGTCCGTATCTGTGCAGTGCTTATAGGCTGTGCAGGCGGTGCAGGAGTTATCGCATATATTGCGGCTGCAATGCTTCTGCCTGAGAAATAAGACCGTACTAAAAACAAAAACCACGGCTGAATGTAAACTCAGCCGTGTTTTTTTACGTCTTAACAAATATCTTTTCTGTTCATGAAAGTATGTGACAAATGCACAAAATTGCCGCACCAAAACTGTGCAAACAAATGATTTATATTTTAATTTGGCAACAATTCTGCAATTGTTGCATTTTTTATGCAACAAAACACCTCTTTTTCGGGATAAGTAGGAGGTGATAAACATGGAAGCAGTAATAGCGGCGTTCATAGCGGCGGCCGCCAGCATAGCCTGCCAGCTTATAATAGCTCGTTCGGGAGCTAAACAAAACAAAAAATCACAGGAAGCCACCGAACGGCTTATTATATATAGAATAGATAGGCTGGAACAAACAGTTTCCGAGCATAACGCACTCATCTCAAGAATGGCGGCAGCGGAACAAAAGATAACAGACATGGAAAGGGAGAGATATTCATGAAAGAAAAACTCGCAAAGCTCATTGACGTAAAATCGCTTGTCACACTGCTTATGACAAGCGTGTTCTGTATCCTCACGCTGAAAGGGATAGTCAGCGGAGAGCAGTTCATCACAGTTTTCACCGTGGTGATATCATTTTACTTTGGCGTACAGACGGCAAAAAAATCTGGAGGTGACGGCAATGAAAAAAGCTAAGGGCATAGACGTTTCCCATTGGCAGGGGAGAATAGATTTTGACAAGGTGAAGTCACAGGGTTACAGCTTTGTGATGATAAACGCAGGCTACGGCAAGTACATCAGTCAAAAAGACGAAAATTTCGAGAAGAACTATGCCGCCGCCAGAAAGGCTGGTCTTAATATCGGCACATACTGGTATTCCTACGCCCTTACAGAAGCCGATGCACTTGCGGAAGCGAAAACTTTTCTTGAATCGGTCAAAGGCAAGAAGTTTGAATATCCCCTCGCCTTTGATATTGAGGACGCTTCCCAAAGCGAACTTCCAAACGCTGCCATAAACAAAATTATAGAAGCCTTCTGCGACTATCTCGAAAGCAACGGCTACTATGCGGCTGTCTACAGCTACGCAAACTTTTTCAAGCGCAAGGTATCAGACTCCGTAAAAAACCGCTACGACATTTGGGTGGCACACTTTGACGTTGCAAAGCCTGCCATATCAAACTATGGAATGTGGCAGTATACAAGCAAAGGAACTGTAAACGGTGTTTACGACCGCTGTGATTGCAACTACGCCTACAAAGACTACCCTGCCATAATGAAGAAAAAGTGCCTTAACCTTTACCCTTCCAACGCAAAAAATCTCGATACCACAGGCTACAAAAAAGGTGATAAAGGCAATGGTGTCCTTGCACTGAAATATCTTCTTATGCTTTCAAAGAAAAAGGGTATGCACAATATCAACCTTGATAAAAACGATATTTTCGGTGCAGGCACTCAGAAAGCCGTGAACAATATACTCAAAAACCACAGCTATTCACAAAACGGAATAGCAGGCAAGAAATTCATTGACCTTTTAGGCAAAGAGCTTCTATAATAACCACAAGCAACCGCAACAAACATAGGGGCGAACAGCGTTCGCCCGCATATCTTGATACCAATGCCCAAATATAAGCACATAAAAAAGGCTGTACCCTTACGGATACAGCCTTGAATGCTATGCAAAATTTATTAAACCAACTGAATGATAGCCATTTCAGCAGCGTCGCCACGACGTGGTCCGATCTTGATGATCTTTGTATAGCCGCCGTTTCTGCCCTCATATGAAGGTGCAATGTTGTCAAACAGCTTCTTAGCTACGTCTTCCTTAGTTACATAAGAAAGTACCTGACGCTTTGAGTGAAGGTCGCCTGCCTTGCCGAGAGTAATCATTTTCTCAGTCATAGCAGCAACTTCCTTAGCTCTTGTTACAGTGGTTTCAATCTTACCGTTTTCGAGAAGATAAGTAACCATAGCTCTGAGCATTGCTTTTCTCTGGTCGCTAGTTCTTCCCAGCTTTCTTGTGCCTGGCATAGATTTTCACTCCTTACTTTAATTATCGTCCTCTGAATTAAGGTCGTAACCCAATGAATGAAGCTTTTCCTTGACCTCGTCGAATGACTTCTTACCAAGGTTTCTTACCTTCATCATTTCTTCAGCAGACTTTTCAATCAAATCGTTAACCGTGTTAATTCCTGCACGCTTCAGACAGTTAAATGAACGCACAGATAAGTCAAGTTCCTCAATGGTCATCTCAAGGATCTTTTCCTTGCCCTTTTCATCCTTTTCAACCATCATCTCTACAACGTTAGTCTCTTCTGAGAGATCAACAAAGAGATTCAGATGCTCGTTGAGGAGTTTGGCTGCCATTGATACAGCTTCCTTAGCGGAGATAGTACCGTCGGTCCAAACCTCCAATGTAAGCTTATCAAAATCGGTGATCTGTCCAACACGGGTGTTGTCAACCGTGAAGTTCACCTTTAATACAGGCGTATAAATACTGTCTACTGCAATAACACCAATAGGGGCGTTAGGCATAAGCGCCTTGTTCTTTTCCGCAGAAACATATCCACGACCTCTGTCGATGACAATTTCCATATAAAGCTTTGCGCCCGGTCCCAAAGTTGCAATGTGCATATCAGGAACAAGAATGTCCACCTCAGAATCTGTCTTGATGTCGCCGGCAGTGACAACGCACTCGCCCTCGGCCTCAATGTAGATAGTCTTAGGACCCTCGCCGTAAAGCTTTGCAGTTAAACCCTTGAGGTTAAGAATGATCTCAGTAACATCTTCCTTAACTCCGGGAATTGTTGATAGTTCGTGGTGTACACCGTCGATCTTTACCGATGTAACGGCGACGCCTGGCAAAGAGGAGAGCAGTACACGTCTCAGACTATTTCCGAGCGTAATACCATAGCCACGCTCCAGAGGCTCGAGAATAAACTTGCCGTATGTTCCGTTGCTCTTTAGCTCGGCTGTTTCGATTTCAGGCTTTTCTATTTTTTCAAGCATTTAAGACCCTCCTGTTTTCAAACTCGATTGTTTTATATGATCAATAACACATACACTTCCAAAAACATATCAAGTATTTCTCCGATACGCACTCTTGAAGAGTGCATACCGTAAGAACCACTATCAATACATTATTTAGAATACAACTCGACGATGAGGTGCTCCTCGATGTCATAGTCAAGGTCTTCCTTAACAGGCATACGAAGAACCTTAGCTGTCTGGTTGTCCTTGTTTACATCAAGCCATGTAGGAGCTGCCTTTGAAGCGTTAGCCTCAATGATCTGCTTGAACTTCTCGCTCTTCTTGCTGTTTTCCTTAAGTGAGATAACATCGCCTTCCTTGATTCTGTAAGAAGGGATGTCAACTCTCTTGCCGTTAACAAGATAATGACCGTGAACAACGAGCTGACGAGCCTCTCTTCTTGTCATTGAAAGACCCATTCTGTATACAACATTGTCAAGTCTTGACTCGAGAAGAGTAATGAGGTTAGCACCGGCCTGACCCTCCATTTTCTCAGCAAGCTCGAACAGGTGACGGAACTGCTTCTCAAGAACGCCGTAGATGAACTTGAGCTTCTGCTTTTCCTTAAGCTGCATACCGTATTCTGAAACTTTCTTTCTCTTGTTAGCGTTAGGATCACGCTTTGTTTCCTTAGCGATACCCATAACTGCTGGGCTGATTCCGAGAGATTTACATCTCTTGAGTATTGGTTCTCTATTTACTGCCATGGTAAATACCTCCGTTTTCTAAATGTTATCGGGTCTTAGCCGAATTGCTTACCCGACTTTGAGTAAACTACAAACTCAAATTGTCTTATAAACTATACACGTCTTCTCTTTGGAGGACGGCATCCATTGTGAGGGATCGGAGTTACATCCTTGATAAGTCTAACTTCAAGATCCTCAGACTGCAAAGCTCTGATTGCAGCCTCACGGCCAGCACCAGGTCCCTTTACAAAAACTTCAACTGTCTTAAGGCCATGCTCCTTAGCAGCTCTTGCAGCAGTTTCAGCAGCTGTCTGAGCAGCGAATGGAGTAGACTTCTTAGAACCTCTGAAGCCGAGTCCGCCGGCAGATGCCCAAGAAATAGCATTGCCCTGCATATCTGTAATAGTTACGATAGTGTTGTTAAAAGTAGACTGGATATGAACCTGTCCCTGTTCAATGTTCTTTCTTTCACGACGACGACGAATAGTAGTCTTCTTCTTAGCCTGAGCCATTGTTCACACCCTCCTTACTTCTTCTTATTAGCGATTGTCTTTACAGGACCCTTACGAGTTCTTGCGTTGGTCTTTGTTCTCTGACCTCTAACTGGGAGACCTCTTCTGTGACGAAGACCACGATAACAACCGATTTCTGTCAATCTCTTGATATTGAGCGCAACATTTCTTCTGAGGTCACCCTCAACAGTGATGTTATGGTCAATATATTCACGCAATTTAGCTACATCGTCCTCAGACATATCCTTAACTCTTGTGTCAGGATTTACGCCTGTTTCATTAAGAATCTTAGTAGCAGTTTTCTGACCTATACCATAGATATAAGTAAGAGCAATTTCAATTCTCTTATCCTTTGGCAGGTCGATACCAGCAATACGAGCCATTATTTAGCTGCACCTCCATTATTGGTTTGTTAGCCCTGACGTTGTTTGTGCTTAGGATTCTGGCAGATTACCATAACCTTGCCTTTTCTCTTGATTACCTTGCACTTCTCGCAGATAGGCTTAACTGAAGGTCTTACTTTCATTGAAATACCTCCTTTGAATTTAGCGACAAGAATTAAAAATTCTTAAACTTACGGGAAAGCTTACTTAGCTCTCCATGTGATTCTTCCCTTTGTCAAGTCATACGGTGACATTTCGACCGTTACCTTATCTCCGGGTACGATACGAATATAATTCATACGCAGCTTACCCGAAATATGAGCAAGGATTTTATGACCGTTTGAAAGTTCTACCAGAAACGTTGCATTTGGCTTAGCCTCAATTACCGTTCCCTCAAGTTCGATAACGTCTTCCTTTGACATTAAAAAACCTCCCCATCTAAAAGGTTTTGGTCTGCTGTAACACGGTTTGGGTCAAAACCTTGTATCAGCCGTCTTAATTTCCTGTTTGTCAGCTCATCAGTGCTGATGTTGACGCCCGCAGGTGAAATGTGTTTTATGTTTTTACGCTTTGGCTTTTCAAGCTTACGCTCCTTGCCGTCTGCGATATACACAAAACCGCCGCTGGCAGCTACCGCAACAAAATATCTGCCCTTATCACGGCCTGCGTTCGCAAGCACCACTGAACCGATCGGTATATCTACAACGCTTTTCTCCGTCATACTTTGGTCAGGATAACTGCCCCGTCAGGAGTAACTGCGATTGTATGCTCAAAATGAGCCGCCCACTTTCCGTCTTTTGTCTTGACAGTCCAACCGTCAGGCATTGTCTTGATATCAGCCGTACCCATGTTTATCATAGGCTCTATGGCTATTACCATACCTGCCACAAGTCTGATGCCGTGACCAGCCTTGCCATAGTTTGGAACTTCTGGATCTTCGTGCAGGTTTTTGCCCACACCGTGACCAACGAACTGTCTTACAACGGAGTAGCCGTTGTCCTCATTGTATTTCTGAATGGCCGCACCCAAGTCGCCAAGTCTAACGCCTGGCTTTACCATATCTATTGCAAGATACAGACTTTCTTCGGTGGACTTCATCAGAGCCTCTGCCTCAGGGGAAATCTTGCCTACAGCAAAGGTCTTGCAGGAATCTCCGTGATAGCCGTCAATGTAAGCACCAACGTCTACTGAAACTATGTCGCCCTCGCAAAGCTTGCGTGGACCGGGGATACCATGGATTATCTCATCGTTGACGGAAATGCAGGCTGAGCCTGGAAATCCGCCGTAGCCAAGGAAGCTTGGCTTTGCACCATGAGAAGTGATATATCTGTGAACGACTTTATCAAGCTCGTAGGTAGTCATACCTGGTCTGATAGCCTCGCCCGCAGCGATCAATGCTCCGGCGGTTATTGCGCCCGCCTTCTGCATTTTCTCGATCTCTTTATTGGATTTAACGCATATCATTAAAAACGCCTCGGATCTATGCCTTAACAGCTTCGAGAACAAGCTTTGAAGTGTCCTCTACCTTATCCTGTCCCTCAACAGTAACAAGCTTACCCTGCTTACCGTAGTAATCTTTAAGAGGAGCGGTTGATTTGTGATATGTCTGAAGTCTGCTGATAACTGTTGCAGGCTCGTCGTCCTTACGGATAACGATCGGCTTTCCGCAAACATCGCACACGCCCTCTACCTTTGAAGGCTTGAAAGCTGTGTGGTAAGTAGCGCCACAGTCGAGGCAAACTCTTCTGCCTGAAAGTCTCTGCTGGATAGTCTCGTCAGGAACATATATCTCTATGACCTTGTCTATCTTAACGCCCATAGCGTCAAGAGCCTCAGCCTGAGGAACTGTTCTTGGGAAACCGTCCAGAATGAAACCGTTCTGAGCGTCAGGCTCAGCGATCCTGTCCTTAAGGATACCAATTACGATATCGTCTGATACAAGGTCGCCTGCGTCCATAGCAGCCTTAGCCTTGAGACCGTACTCAGTGCCAGCCTTAACAGCCGCTCTGAGCATATTGCCTGTAGAAATAGTAGGAATGTTCAGAGCCTTGCAGATAACCTCAGCCTGAGTTCCTTTTCCCGCACCGGGAGCGCCTAAAAGAATAATATTCATTTTTAACTCCTTTTTATCTCAAACGTAAAGCCTATGGTTTATTCAAGGAAGCCCTTATGATGACGCATCATCATTTGAGATTCCATAGTTCTTGCAGTTTCAAGAGCAACTGATACAACGATGAGTATCGAAGTACCGCCCATTGCAATATTCATCTTTGTGATCGAAGTGAAGATAATAGGGAAGATAGCGATTATTCCGAGGAACACAGCTCCTACCAATGTTATCTTTGACAGAACCTTCTTAAGATAATCGGAAGTTGGTCTACCAGGTCTGATACCAGGGATACCGCCGTTGTTCTGTCTGAGGTTGTTTGCGATCTCAAGTGGGTTATACTGCATTGAAACATAGAAATAGTTAAAGCCGATTATCAGCACAAAGTACAGACAAGCGTAGAACGGATGAGTGTACTCGAACCAGTGAAGGAAGTGATCGTAGAAGCTTCCGCTCTTAGGTTCAATGAACATTTTGAGTGTTGAAGGCAGTGACATGAAAGCCATTGCAAAGATGATAGGCATAACGCCGCTCATTGCGATCTTGATCGGAATAAAAGTATTCTGACCGCCGTACTGTTTTCTGCCGACTACTCTCTTAGCGTACTGTATCGGTATTCTTCTTTCAGCCTCGTTCATAAAGATGATAAAGCCTATCATCAGAACGAACACAACAAGGATAGCAATTACGAGAATGATGTTCTTAGCCTCGCCTGTCTTCATGTAATCGAACAGACCGATAACTGCTGAAGGACCTCTTGCAATGATACCTGCGAACAGGAGCATTGAGATACCGTTTCCGATACCCTTCTCGTTTATCTCGTCACCAAGCCAGATCGTCAGTGACGCACCTGCTGTAAAGCAAGCGATAATAACTATCTCTGCGAATATCTTGCTAAAGCCCTCTGTGTAAACACAAGCACCCGCTTTCTTCATGGTGAGGTAATAAGCCCACGCCTGGAAGATAGCAATAGCAAGTGACGCATATTTTGTTATCTTGTTAAGTTTCTTTCTACCCTCAGGGCCTTCCTTCTGGAGTCTTTCCAGCGGTGGGAGAGCGTAGGTCAGAAGCTGAATGATAATTTGTGCATTGATATAAGGTGAAACGGAGAGCGCCAAGAGAGTAGCTTTTGAAAAGTTACCTCCTGACAGAACGTTCAGATAGCTAAAAAAGTCACCTGACGAAGCACTCTGTTCAAACCATGCTGACAATGCGACTGAGTCAAGGTAAGGTACAGGAACTGTACCGCCGACTCTGTAGATGATGATGATGAAAAAAGTAAATAGAAGTTTTTTTCTTAATTCCGGAACTCTCCAGGCATTACGAAATGTCTCTATCACAATTACATCACCTCAACCTTCCCGCCTGCCTTTTCAATCTTTTCCTTAGCAGCTGCTGAGAACTTTGCAGCCTTAACGGTAAGGTTTTTAGTTAATTCGCCGTTTCCGAGGATCTTGACGCCGTCAAGTTCCTTCTTGATGATGCCTGAAGCTTTAAGAAGCTCAGTATCAACAACTGTGCCGTCAACAAATCTATCAAGATCAGATACATTTACGATAGCATACTTTGTTGCGAAAATATTGTTGAATCCACGCTTAGGGATTCTTCTTGCGAGCATTGTCTGTCCGCCTTCAAAGCCCGGTCTTATTCCGCCGCCGGAACGAGCCTTCTGACCCTTGTGTCCCTTGCCTGCGGTCTTTCCGTTACCAGAACCGTGACCTCTGCCCTTGCGCTTGCTCTCCTTTACGGAGCCTGCAACAGGTGATAATTCGTGCAGTTTCATTCAGATTGCACCTCCTTATGCTTCAGTTACTTTAATAAGATGGGAGATAACCTTTACCTTTCCCTTTGTCTGAGGATTGTCAGGCTGACAAGTCTTATCCCCGATTTTTCTGAGACCCAGTGAATTAGCGGTAGCGACCTGCTTATCGCTTCTTCCGTTAAGGCTCTTTATCAGTTCGATGTTTATTGCCATAACTGTTATCCTCCTTAGCCTGTAATTTCTTTAACTGTCTTGCCTCTGAGAGCTGCTACTGTTTCAGCGCTTCTGATGTTAGCAAGACCGCTTATTGTAGCTCTTACTGCGTTGTAAGGATTGTTTGAACGGAGCTGTTTAGCTCTGATATCCTTAATTCCGGCAGCTTCTACAACGGCTCTTACTGTGCCGCCTGCGATAACTCCAGTACCTGGTGCTGCAGGCTTGAGAAGAACCTCGCCTGCACCGAACTTACCGATAATTTCGTGTGGGATCGTTGTTCCCTTAAGTGAAATTCTGATAAGGTTCTTCTTGGCGTCCTGGATTGCCTTTCTGATTGCGTCAGGAACTTCTCCTGATTTACCGATTCCGAAACCTACTACTCCGTTTCCGTCGCCTACTACTACGAGGACTGAGAACTTCATTATACGGCCGCCCTTAACAGTCTTTGATACTCTGTTAATTGCAACGACCTTTTCAGTAAGTTCCATGTTTGAAGCATCTATTAAAGCCAATGTTTACCCTCCTCTTTAGAACTTAAGTCCGCCTTCACGGGCTCCGTCTGCCAACTCCTGAACACGTCCGTGGTAAAGGTAGCCGCCTCTGTCGAATACGACATTCTCGATGCCCTTTGCCTTAGCCGCCTGAGCGATCATTTCGCCGACCTTACGAGCGCCTTCCTTGTTGCCGCCGTTGCCTTCAAAGTCCTTGGACATTGAGGAAGCGCTGCAAAGTGTTACGCCGTTTACGTCGTCGATAACCTGTGCATAAATATGCTTAGAGGAGCGGAATACGTTGAGGCGAGGACAATCAGCTGTTCCGTTGATCTTGTTGCGGACTCTCTGATGTCTTTTTGCTCTTGCCTTAGCCTTGTCAAGCTTTTTAACCATAGTAATTCTCTCCTTTTATTACTTCTTGCTGCCCTTACCAGCCTTACCTTCCTTACGGATAACATACTCGCCTTCGTAACGAATACCCTTACCCTTATAAGGCTCTGGTGGACGCTTCTCACGGATCTCACAAGCAAACTGACCTACTTCCTGCTTGTCGCAACCTGAAATTACGATGTGGTTTGCGTCAGGTACATCGATCTTGATAGTATCTGTTTCAGGTACGATTACCTGATGAGAAAAACCAAGGTTCATAACAAGGTTCTTACCCTGCTTCTGTGCTCTGTAACCTACACCAACGATCTCAAGCTTCTTTGCGAAACCCTCTGTAACACCCTCTACCATGTTGTGTACGAGTGTTCTTGTCAGACCGTGCAGTGACTTGTGGAGCTTATCCTCTGAAGGACGCTCTACTGTGATCACGCCGTCTGCACACTTTATTATCATATCCTTGTGGAACTCTTTTGTGAGTGAACCCTTAGGACCCTTTACTGTAACTACGTTTCCGTCTGCAACAGTAACCTCTACACCTGCAGGAACACTAATTGGCTTAATACCTATTCTTGACATAACTTAGTCCTCCTTACCAGATGAATGCGAGAACTTCTCCGCCGACATTCAGCTCTCTAGCCTTCTTGTCTGTGATAACGCCCTTTGAAGTAGATACGATAGCAATGCCAAGACCCTTTATAACCTTTGGCATATCCTCGCAGCTTGCGTAAATTCTCAGACCAGGCTTTGATACTCTTCTGAGTCCTGTGATGACTGGATTTCTGTTCTCGTCATATTTAAGAGTAATTCTAATGATACCCTGCTTACCGTCTTCAATGATCTTGAAGTCCTTAACGTATCCTTCGTCTACGAGGATCTGTGTGATCGACTTCTTCATATTAGATGCAGGAACGTCAACTGTTGCGTGCTTCGCAGTACTTGCGTTACGGATTCTTGTAAGAAGATCCGCTATTGTATCAGTAATTTGCATGCGTGTTAACCTCCTTTTACCAACTAGCCTTCTTAACTCCCGGAATCTTACCCTCGTGAGCCAACTCTCTGAAACAGATACGGCAAACGCCGAACTTTCTCAGATAAGCGTGAGGTCTTCCGCAGATCTTACATCTGTTGTAAGCACGAGTGGAATATTTAGGCGTAGCCTGCTGTTTGTTGATCATAGCCTTCTTAGCCATTTTTTATCCTCCTCTTACTTATCAGCAAATGGAGCACCCATAAGTGAAAGCAGCTCCTTTGCCTCTTCATCAGTTTTTGCAGTTGTGATAAAGTTGATATCCATACCACGAACCTTATCTATCTTATCGTATTCGATCTCAGGGAAGATCAGCTGCTCCTTAAGACCAGTAGAGTAGTTGCCTCTGCCGTCGAAAGAGTTAGGGTTGATACCTCTGAAATCTCTTACACGAGGAAATGCTACGTTGAAAAGTCTGTCAACGAATTCATACATTTTCTCAGCTCTCAGTGTTACCTTAACACCGATGATCTGTCCGTCTCTGAGCTTGAAGTTAGCAACGGACTTCTTTGCCTTACAAACGATCGGCTTCTGTCCTGTGATAGCAGCCAGATCAGTCATGATAGCGTCGATAACCTTCTTGTTATCCTTATCTGCGCCGCAGCCCACGTTGATAACTACCTTATCAAGCTTTGGGATCTGCATAACGTTAGCGTATTCGAATTTCTTCATCATAGCAGGAGCTACGTCGCTAACATAATATTCTTTAAGTCTAGCCATCGTAATATCCTCCTAATTAAAATTCTTCGCCGCAGTCTGCGTTCTTGCAGACTCTAACTTTAGTACCGTCCTCAAGGAACTTATGAGCGACTCTTGTTGGCTTGCCGCACTTAGGGCAAACTGCCTGTACCTTTGAAGCGTACATTGCAGCCTCAGCCTCAACTATGCCGCCCTGCTCGCCCTGACGTCTTGGCTTAACGTGCTTTGTAGCAATGTTAAGACCCTCAACGATTACCTTTCCCTCCTTAGGGGAAACTTCCAGGACCTTGCCCTTCTTACCCTTGTCCTTACCGGAGAGGATAACGACGGTGTCGCCTGTTTTTACGTGTACCTTATTCATTGTTACGACACCTCCAATTAAAGAACTTCTGGAGCAAGTGAAAGGATCTTCATATAATCCTTCTCTCTGAGCTCCTTAGCTACTGGTCCAAATATACGAGTACCTCTTGGGTTCTTGTCTTCTTTGATAATAACAGCTGCGTTTTCGTCAAAACGGATATATGTGCCGTCTGCACGACGAAGACCCTTAGCTGAACGAACGATTACTGCTTTAACAACGTCGCCCTTTTTAACAACTCCGCCTGGTGTTGCCTTTTTAACAGAACAAACTACAACGTCACCGATGTTTGCATACTTTCTGCGTGTTCCGCCGAGTACCCTGATGCACATAAGCTCCTTTGCTCCGGAGTTATCTGCTACCTTCAGGTAAGTCTGCATTTGTATCACAGTGCGTTCCTCCTTTCAGAATTTAACGTGCGGTCGGCAGAAGTTATCTGCCACCTGCACTATTGCGTTTTAATTACTTAGCCTTCTCAAGAACGTTAACAAGACGCCATCTCTTGTCCTTTGACAGAGGTCTTGTTTCCATAACTTCAACCTTGTCGCCTATATTGCAAACATTGTTTTCGTCATGTGCCTTAAGCTTAACTGTTCTCTTGATGATCTTCTTGTAAAGTGGGTGCTGTACGTTATCCTTGATAGCAACTACGATAGTCTTATCCATCTTGTTGGAAACTACAACGCCAACTCTGGTTTTTCTCAAATTTCTCTCTTCGCTCACAGTTAATCCTCCCTTCGAAAATTACTGAACATTGGACTCTTGCTTACGAATGAATGTCTTTACACGAGCAATATCCTTCTTCACAGCCTGAAGTCTCTTAGGATTCTCCAACTGATTTACAGCGTGCTGGAAACGAAGGTTAAAAAGCTCCTGCTTGAGCTCAGCGAGTTTGCTGTTGAGCTCGTCGACTGTCATATCCTTGATTTCATTAGCCTTCATTATTGCTCACCACCCGTTTCTTGAGTATCTCTTTTAACGAACTTACACTTGATAGGCAGCTTGTGCATTGCAAGACGCATTGCTTCTCTAGCTGTCTCTTCAGGTACTCCTGCGATCTCGAACATTACTCTGCCTGGCTTAACAACGGCTACCCAATACTCAGGTGCGCCCTTACCTTTACCCATTCGAGTTCCAAGAGGCTTTCTTGTTGCAGGCTTATCTGGGAAGATCTTGATCCAAACCTGACCGCCACGCTTGATGTATCTTGTCATTGCGATACGGGCAGCTTCGATCTGATTTGATGTGATCCAAGCAGGCTGAAGAGCCTGAAGACCATACTCACCGTGAGAAACTGTGTTACCTCTCATAGCCTTGCCTGTCATACGGCCGCGGTGCTGTTTTCTGAACTTAACTCTCTTTGGAAGCAGCATTACTTGTTACCTCCCTCTTTTTTAGCCTTATTGAAGTCACGCTTACCATTTCTGTTCTGGCGTCTTCTGTCGTTTGACTCTCTCTTGTCTGAAGCAGCAACTTCGCCCTTAAGAACCTCGCCTCTGTATATCCATACCTTAACGCCGATCCTACCGTAAGTTGTGTGTGCCTCAGCTGTACCATAGTCGATGTCAGCTCTGATCGTCTGAAGTGGAATTGTACCCTCGTGGTATGTTTCTGCTCTAGCGATCTCTGCACCGCCAAGACGGCCGCCGCATCTAACCTTGATACCCTTAGCGCCGAGCTTCATTGCTCTGCCGATAGACTGCTTCATTGCTCTTCTGAATGAGATTCTATCTTCAAGATCGTGTGCGATCTTTTCTGCAACGAGCTGTGCATTGATGTCAGGCTGCTTTACTTCAACGATGTTGATAGCAACGCTCTTGCCGATCATCTTTTCAACGTTTGCACGGAGCTTTTCAATCTCTGCGCCGCCTCTGCCTATTACGATACCAGGCTTTGCACAGTGGATGTGGATTCTTACCTTCTGACCGCCGTCCTTATCGGCAAATCTTTCGATCTCTACTTTTGGAACGCCGGCGTATACGCACTTATCTGCTGGATTCTTTGATCTTGTATTCAGCTCTTTAAGAATAAAGTTACGAACGTTGTAATCCTCAACCAGTGTATCGCCAAAAGTACCCTTTTCTGCAAACCAGCGGGAGTCCCAATTCTTAATCACACCGACACGAAGTCCGTGTGGATTTACTTTCTGTCCCATAGTTTACCTCCTCTTTCAGCTTATTCCTTTTCCTTAAGAACGATCGTAACGTGTGATGTTCTCTTAAGGATTCTATATGCTCTGCCTTGTGCTCTTGGCATGATTCTCTTCATTATCGGTCCTGGACAAACATAGCACTCTGCAACGTAAAGGTTGTTCTTATCCATGTTATGGTTGTTCTCAGCGTTGTGAGCGGCGGACTTCAGAAGCTTCTCAAGATATTCACTTGCAGCCTTTGGTGTATGCTTTACTGTTGCCATTGCAACATCATAGTCTTTTCCTCTGATCAGATCGAGAACGATCTGTACCTTACGAGGAGCAATACGAGCATTTCTCAGAATTGCTTTTGCTTCCATTTGTATTCCTCCTTCCGCACTACTTACCGTTGTTTGAGGTCTTTGAACCTGCATGACCCTTGAATGTTCTTGTTGGAGCGAACTCTCCCAGCTTGTGACCAACCATGTCCTCTGTTACATATACAGGAACGTGCTTACGTCCGTCGTGAACTGCGAATGTGTGACCAACGAATTCAGGGAATATTGTAGAAGCTCTGCTCCATGTCTTGAGCACCTTCTTCTCGCCTGCATCGTTCATTGCCTTAACTCTCTTGTAAAGGACCTCCTGTACGTATGGTCCCTTCTTGACACTTCTACCCATTGATCATCTGCCTCCTTTCAGCATTACTTACCGTTTCTGCGTTTTACGATAAACTTATCGGAGCGATGATGCTTAGCACGGGTCTTGTATCCCATTGTAGGCTTACCCCAAGGTGTAACTGGAGTTGGTCTACCAACTGGAGCACGACCCTCACCACCACCGTGTGGGTGATCGCATGGGTTCATTACAGAACCTCTAACGGTAGGTCTCCAGCCCATATGACGCTTTCTACCTGCCTTACCGATATTTACGTTCTCATGGTCGATGTTTCCTACCTGACCGATTGTAGCCATGCAGTTTACAGGGACCTTTCTCATCTCGCCTGAAGGAAGTCTTACAAGTGCGTAGTTGTCTTCCTTACCCATGAGCTGAGCCATGTTTCCTGCTGAACGAACGAGCTGTGCGCCCTTACCAGGATAAAGCTCGATGTTGTGAATGAAAGTACCAACAGGAATGTTGATCATTGCAAGTGCATTACCAGGCTTGATGTCTGCGTCTGCGCCTGCTCTGATTACGTCACCAACCTTAAGACCATAAGGTGCGATGATGTATCTCTTCTCGCCGTCCTCATACTCTACAAGAGCAATGAATGCTGAACGGTTTGGATCGTACTCGATAGTAAGAACTGTTGCGTTCATATCGAGTTTGTTTCTCTTAAAATCAATTACACGGTATTTTCTTCTTACTCCGCCGCCTCTGTGACGAACAGTGATTCTACCGTAGCTGTTTCTACCTGAGTTCTTCTTGAGTGGCTCAAGCAGAGACTTACATGGAGCAACCTTTGAAAGCTCGGAATAATCGGTAACTGTCATACCTCTTCTGCCGGCTGTTGTAGGCTTGTAGCTCTTTATTGCCATTTGAAATTCACTCCTTATCTGAGTTTTGCGAAAAGGTCAAAGCGTTTTCACGCCAAGCGCCCTTCCATACTTACGTCCTGCGGTGAAATGATGAGCGGTCCTCGCCGCCTCGCAAGACCTTTCCGAAGGCTTCTCGGTATTCATGAAGTTCTTCGGAGCAATGCAGCCTTACGCTGCACCTCTTTTAGAGGATTTAGAACAAGCCCTCGAAGAATTCGATTGTCTTGTCACCCTCAAGAGTAACGATCGCTTTTTTCCAGTCTGGTCTGTAGCCTACGCTTCTTCCCATTCTCTTCTGCTTACCCTTAACGCTGATCGTGTTTACCTTAGCTACCTTTACGTTGAAAAGCTCTTCAACTGCCTTAGCGATCTCGATCTTGTTAGCGTCCTTAGCGACCTTGAAAGTGTATCTGTTAGCCTGAAGTCTGTCCATAGAATCTTCAGTGATAACTGGCTTTAAAATTATATCTTGAGCAGTTCTCATTATGCGTAAACCTCCTCAATCTTCTTTACAGCCTCTGAAGAAACGATAAACTTATCATAGTTCAGAATGTCGTAAACACTGAGAGTATTTACAGTAGCTGTCTTAACGCCAGGAATGTTGGCTGCACTCTTGACAACAGTCTTGTCAGACTCTGCTGTAACGATGAGAGCCTTACCCTCAGCACCAAGTGCCTTGAGCATCTCAACAACTGCCTTTGTCTTGTAGCTCTCGAGCTTGATTGAATCAACAACTACGAGATTCTCGTCAACGACCTTTGTTGAAAGTGCAGACTTCATACCGAGTCTTCTTTCCTTTTTATTAAGTGAATAGCTGTAATCTCTTGGCTTAGGACCGAGAGCAACACCACCGTGTACCCACTGTGGAGCTCTGATAGAACCCTGTCTTGCGTGACCTGTTCCCTTCTGTCTCCATGGCTTTCTACCACCGCCTCTTACTTCTGTTCTTGTAAGAGTTGACTGTGTGCCCTGTCTCTGGTTAGCAAGATAATTTACAACCATAGCGTGCATGATAGCCTTGTTTGGCTCGATACCGAAAATAGCATCGTTAAGCTCAGTGTCGGCAACCTTTTTGCCTGTCATATCAAATACTGAAATCTGTGACATTATGATTCCTCCTTCCACTAAGCCTTCTTAACGCAGTCGCAAATTGTAACTGTACCGTTCTTTGGTCCAGGAATTGCGCCCTTGATTGCGATAAGATTGTTTTCTGCGTCTACCTTGACGATCTCAAGATTCTGTACAGTTACCTTTACGTTACCGTACTGACCAGGCATACCCTTGCCCTTGAAGATTCTTGAAGGTGATGAACAAGCACCCATAGAACCTGCGTGTCTGTGTACAGGACCTGTACCGTGAGTTTCCTTAAGTCTTGAGTTGTTGTGACGCTTGATCGTACCGGAGAATCCGTGACCCTTGCTTGTACCGCTGACATCAACGATGTCGCCTGCAGCAAATGTGTCAGCCTTTACGATATCTCCAACATTAAGAGCTGATGTGTCAGCAAGTCTGAACTCCTTAAGAGTTCTCTTCATTGCAACGTCAGCCTTCTTGAAGTGACCCTGAAGAGGCTTGTTTACTCTCTTCGCTCTGATGTCGCCATAGCCAAGCTGAACAGCCTCATAGCCGTCATTCTCAACTGTCTTCTTCTGAACGACAACGCAAGGACCAGCTTCAACAACTGTTACAGGAATTACTTTTCCTGCTTCATCGAAAATCTGTGTCATACCGATTTTCTTACCGATGATTCCCTTTTGCATTATGTTTTCCTCCTATGTGGTTATTGGTCGGACTTGTCCGACGTGACCTGCGTGTTAAATGTTTTTTGAGATCGCACGCGATCTCATTTGGAGATTACTTGATCTCCATAACAATGTTAACGCCTGCAGGAAGTTCAAGATTTTCAAGAGCTGCTGTTGTTTCCTTTGTAGGTCTCAGAACATCGATAAGTCTCTTGTGAGTTCTCATCTCGAACTGCTCACGGCTATCCTTGTACTTGTGTACAGCTCTGAGGATAGTGATTACCTCTTTGTCTGTAGGAAGTGGGATAGGACCTGAAACCTGTGCGCCTGAACGCTTAACAGCCTCAACGATCTTTGCTGCAGCTGCGTCTACAACCGCATGCTCGTAACCCTTGATCTTGATTCTGATCTTTTCATTGACTGCCACTTAAATCGCCTCCTTGTGCAAATTAAAAAAGTTTAGGGGGCAGCTTTCTTTCACTCAAGCCTCAGTCAATTGCGTAAATGATCGAGGCGTGCCGATCGCTTACGCAATTGACAGGTTCGAGCTTTAAAAGCTTTCTGTTGATACCCGTTTACACTCTGCCGTGTGTTCCCTGCCGTTCTCATAAAAAATTCCGAAACCCGCAAGGCTTTCGGACTCAGAAAACAGCGCACACAGCATCACACATACTCACGCTAAAGCAGACCTTGTCCGCTATCGCAAGAAGCATAAGCACATACTGTGTTCGGTATTAACAGTCGCCCGGTTTAAAATCGGACATACTCCACGGAAATTACCTGACCAACTGTCAGCAACCTTCCGCTTCATCGCATATCATCATCGTGTACATTAAATACACTGTGCAGTCACGCAAGTATTATTATACACTACTTTTACCCCATTTGCAAGCGGTTACAGACAAATTACAATATAGAATTTTCACTGACTTCTCAACGTGTTTATATGCACATTGCACAAATTTCACTATGAGTATCATTTGCCGCTACATTTTATTCATATTCGTTGTAAAAGTCGGTTTTTCGGGGCTTTAGCAGGGTAAAATGCTACTATTTATCGCAATAATTTTGCTATCGCAAAAAGAACGGGCGACCACAGGTCGCCCTTACAAGAGGTATGGTATAGGGGGACAGCGTCCTCGACGTCCCATTTTGCTGTATCATGTTATACAAAGTTTATATTACGCCACTTCGTCAGTGTCATAGTACGCCTTGACCTTCTCTTCCGTTTCATCGGTGATCGTCTTTTTGATCTCTGTTTCCTCATCGCTGAATATAAGATCAGCAAGCTCAGAGGGGATAGTTTCCCTGATCGAGCCTTCATACATTGCTCCGCCTCTTGGCTCCCACATCTTGGTCATTGTCCAATTGTCGTCCTGCTTTTTAAAGTCCAACATTCTTACGACCAGACCGCCGCTGTACATATTGCCCGCACCTTTATAATGTCCGTCATTGCTCAGTATATAGACCTTGCAGGTCTCATCGTTGATACTCTGCACGCCCATAAGATAATGGGATTCCACAAAAAAGTCGTTTTTGCCTGCATTCTCATAGTCATTTGCTTCGCCTCTATTGTATGTGCGCATTATTACCGCATTTGAGATATCCTCGTCAGTGAGACCCTCTGGCAGTTGGTGGACGACCTCCGCATCACAGCCCTTATAAAAATAGTATCCCCATATGCCGTGAGTTTTGTAATAAAACGTCACGATTTTCAGCCCCCAACATATGACCAGCGCCGCTATCAGCGCAAGGAATATCAGCAGCTTTATATGCACTTTCTTTTTCGGCTCTTCATAAGCTACGTTTGTTTCTTTATTTGCATCGTTCATATTAAGCGCCCCTTTCTGTTGTCTGTATCTTCTGATCTGTTCTTACAGTAACATAATAACAAAAATCTGCACCAAATGCAAGCATTTGTAATTTTGCTAAGATGATTTTAAGATTTATCATAACAATGCACAAATTTGCACCTCCGATTTTATTCACTTATGCAAGATGCGGAAACGCCTGACATTCGGGCAAAGACAAAAACAGAGCGGCACTATCTGCACCGCTCTGTTCGCTATATTATAATGTATTACTGCTTAACGTTTCCCATAATGATACCACGTCCGTCAGTGCCTACATAAACTCTGCCGTATACCTTAGGGTCGCCGCTGATTATCTTTCTAACGTTGCCCCACTTCTGTGTGTCATCATTGATACGCTTCCATGTTACTCCCTTGTCGGTGGACTGGTAGATTCCGTAGCCGTCGCCGTTTGCCTCGCCCATCATGTAGAGTGCCATGTAGTCGCCGTCCTTTTCAGCTTTGCCAATGCCAATAGCATCGCACAGTGTAACGTCCTGAGATGTAGGAGCGAGAGTGCCTGTTGATGAGTCAAGATAGTAAACTCCGCCCGCACCTACAGGTATCCAAAGGTCGCCCTCTGTATCAGGACAAGCTTTCATTGATGTTGCTGAAACCAGCATATTTGCTATAGGACTGAAAGTCTTTCCGCCGTCTGTGCTCATATAGAACGTTCCGTCATATGAGCCGTAGAACTTATCAGGATTTACCTTATCTGTTTCAATTACTGCACCGGCAGGTAGTCCCTCGCAGGTAGTCCATGTTTTGCCAAAGTCGCTTGTTACTGCCGCAGCAACGCCTGTTGTGCCACTCTGATAGAAAATGGTCTTGCCGTCAGCGGAAAGCTTAGCTGTGCCGCCTGCTTTTTTGCCAACACCCTCCGGAAGTGTTTCCACTGCCTGCCAAGTTTCGGCTGCATCTGTTGAATAGTAAACCGAGCCGTCGCCATCGTCTGTCGCTCTTACTACTATCTTATAATCCTGTGCCGCACAGTCTATAGAGGTCGCCTTGAAGTCGCCATAATGCTCCTGCGGAGCTTTTGTTACATCATCATGACGGAAGCCGTAAAGGTCACCCATTGTGGAATAAAGCTCAGGAGTACCCTCGCCATTATCGAGAGGTGAAACGAAGTCAAAGATAGCTGTCATTTCAATGCCCATTGCCTTTACGCTTATGTCAACAGGCTCGTCCTTTATCTTTGAAAGATTTGATGTGCCGAAGATAGTTGCACCTGTTGTGTAAAGAACTTCATCTGGATTGAATGGGTTGATAGCAACACCTGTCATCCACCAGCCCGGCTTGAGCTGTCCCTGCCAATCCAGCCAAGGAGCATTGCTTATATCGAGATTAAAGTTGTTTACTTCCTTGCCGTTCTCGTCACTGCCCCAAATGCCGTTCCAAGTTTCGCCTCCGTCATAGGAAACGAAAAGGTTGTCGTAATATGCCCAAAGGTCAAGAGTTGTGCATACTATCATGTTAGGGTCGTTAGGGTTTACTGAGATACCATTGTAACCGCAAGTATAAGATCTCTCAGGAGTTATCTCTGTCCACTCGCCTGTTTTAAGGTCATACTTCTGAACTGCTCCGTCAGAAGCGCCGTTTGGTCCTACCTTATAAGACCATGTTGAATAGAGATATCCGTCAGAAGATATCTCGCCCTGACAAGGCTTGAGCTTCTCGGTCTTGTCGCCTGTAGCCTCAGACTTTGGATTAGGGATAGCTGTCCAGGTTTCGCCTGCGTCATCAGAACGATAGAGATAATCCCCCTGTGTTCCTGCTGAGCCAACGATTATTGTCTTTGTTGCCTGACCCTTTTCAGAGCTTGATTTATCGAATGCCACGAATGTAAGTCCGATAGAATATCCGTCTTCAGTATATCCGCCCTTTGTAGGGAATGAAGTGACCTCGTTCCATGTTGCGCCATAATCTGTGGACTTCCAAAGTCCGTCAGCTCTTGAGCCGAAGTAAAGTATAGAGTTATCGTTAGGGTCTACCTGAAGTCTTTCACCGCAGCCTCTTCCGACCTCGTTACCGCCCATGCCGAAAGGCATTTCGCAGATAGTCCAGTTCTTGCCGTAATCGTCAGAAGCAAATATTGCGCCGTTGTTTGTGGAGTATGTACCAGCCGCAAGATAAACTCTGTTTGGCTCAACGGGGTCAGTTGCAAGGCTCTCTGTTCCGTTATAGTTCCAATCATCGCCGCCAAAGCAATCTGTTATACACTCCCAGCGCTGAGTATCCTTATTATACTTATAAGCGCCGCCCATATCTGTTCTGGCGTAGATAAGCCCCTCCTCAGTAGGGTTATAGATGACGTCAGGGATAAAACCACCGTCAACTATCTCGACATTTCCCCACTCCCAGCCAGTGTCAACAGGCTGAGCGTTGTAATACTCCTTCTTAGCGTCGCCCTTGCTGTCAGAGCCGCTGGAGGAATCGTTCTTTTTTGAGCAGCCTGCGAAAGCTGTCACTGTAAGGGCGGCGGCACAAGCCACTGCCATTAGCTTTTTTAACCTCATAAAAATTCTCCTTATAAGTTGTATTCGTTTACATCTCTGTGTTATTTAAAGGCGGAAGATCTCCGCCTTTAAAATTTGAACTTATTTCACAACTATTGTACTACAATATCTTCAAATTGTCAATAGTCTTTTGTGTATTTATCTAAACTTACCACAACTTTGATAAACGCTTTGCTCTTACACCTTTATAAAATGAAGTATCTTTGAGCAGAAGTCGCCATAAAGTCCGTCGCCGTTCCACATCTTTGCGATGTTGATACCTGCATTCATAAGTGCTGCACCTGATATCTTTTTGTCAGGCTCGTTCTCCTCATAATAGTAAGCGTCAGCTTCAAGACCTTTGAGCTTGATACGTCTTGATCTTTCGTTTGGTCTGCCAAGCACCTGAACGAATTCAAAGAGTGCTTCGCTCTTGTCCTTTGCAACGAACTCCCAAGCGTCCCAGGTGTTGTCCTCAAACATATTGCCTATTCTGTAGTGGTCGCCTGTTCTTACAAGCTTGTTGAACTTGTTGAACTCCTCTATCTGTGCTGGGATAGCGTCCCTGTCCTCCTGCGGTATCCTTGTTACGTCAAGCTCATAGCCGAACGTACCCACCATAGCAACGTGACCTCTTGTTTTGAACGGAGTGTTTCTGCCAACAGTATGATTAGGGCAATCGGAAACGTGCGCACCCATTGCTGAGCATGGATAGCACATTGAAGTGCCGTGCTGTATCTTCAGTCTTTCGATAGCGTCTGTATCATCAGAGCACCATATCTGTGGACTGTAGTAAAGCATACCGGGATCAAATCTTGCTCCGCCGCCTGAGCAGTTCTCCAGCAGGATATGAGGATAATCTGTTGTAAGTCTGTCCATAAGGTCATAAACACCGAGGACGTATCTGTGCCAAAGCTCTCTCTGTCTTTCAGCAGGCAGGGTAGCCGAGCCGACCTCTGTGAGCTGTCTGTTCATATCCCACTTGATGTACTCGATATTCGCACTGTCGAGAATCTTCTTCATCATGCCGTAAACGTAATCTCTGACTTCTTTTCTTGAATAGTCAAGAACATACTGCTCTCTGCAAAGTGTCAGAGGTCTGCCCTTTATCTGGATAGCCCAGTCTGGGTGAGCCTTATAAAGTTCAGAGTCAGGGGATATCATTTCAGGCTCGAACCAAATGCCGAACTTCATGCCAAGCTTATTTACCTCGTCAACAAGATATTTAAGACCGCCCTTGAGCTTCTTCTCATAAACGAACCAATCGCCCAGTGATGAGTTATCAGAATCTCTATGACCGAACCAGCCGTCGTCCATAACAAGCATTTCTATGCCAAGCTTTGAAGCTTCCTTAGCGATATCTATAAGCTTGTCTGTATCGAAGTTAAAGTAAGTAGCTTCCCAGTTGTTAATGAGTATCGGACGTCTTTTATCCTTATACTCGCCCCTGATAAGGTTGTTTCTATAGAGGTCATGGAAAGTTCTTGACATTTTGCCTATACCCTCGTCAGAGTGCACCATTACTACTTCAGGACAGGTGAAGCTTTCGCCCTTTTCCAGAAGCCACTCGAAGTCAAGAGGATTTATACCCATAAGAAAACGAGTTTTCTTATGCTGAGTAACTTCTGCCTGAGCATAGAAGTTTCCAGAGTAAACAAAGTTGAAACCGAACACCTCGCCCTTATCCTCGTCAGCGTTATTGTCGCAAAGAGCAACGAACGGATTGTTCTGATGTGATGATTCGCCCCTGCAGGAATCAACAAGCTGTTTACCATGGTGAAGTCTGCATCTTTCAACAGCTCTTTCTCTAGCCCATGAGCCGTTGAGGGTTATCATATCCATTTTGTCTGTATCAAAATCAACGCAAGCTGAAAGCGCTCTTGTTATCTTGAACGGCTTTTCGCTCTTGTTTGTGATAACAGCGGAACGTGTGATAACGTCAAGCTTATCGAAAGCTGTGTAGATAAGAACGACTTCGATATCAGCATACTTATCATACATTGTTATCTCGAGAGTTGAACAACCGCTTTCCTCAGTAGCGAAAGTAGCAGGCAGACCCTCAAGCTTTGGCTTGCCCTCATACATTTTATGAGAAACATATCTCAGGTCGCAGGTCGACATACCGTTAGCGTCCATTATTTTGAAAGCAGACTCTCTGTAGTCGCCAAGACCGAAGCATGGATATTCAAAAGGCAGTGTATCCATAAAGCTTGCTCTGTCACGGTCGTTAGTGGCAGGGGTAAAAGGGCTTTCGTCAAGACGGAGAAGATAAGTCAGATCCTCGTCAGGAACTTTATTTCCATAGTAAACGTGAGCGAGGTAGCCCTCCTCGCAGACCTTCATCATATAGTCTGTATTATTGGCTCTCAGCTTGAAAGCCTTATCTTTTTCGTTATAAAAGATATTGATAATTATCACTCCTTGCAAAAATCTGAACCTTACGGCTCATTGATATTATAACACATAGAAAAAATAATGCAACAGGGTAAAACGATTACTTTGAAAATTATTTTGTTAATTTTTCTTGATAATACAAATATTTGAACATGGGTGGTTCAAATTGTGGGAATATATAAAAAAGGGACTTATGCATTTAGCACAAGTCCCTTAAAAATTCAATATTTATCTGTTATCAGATTAGTTGCCGTACTTAGCAGTGCTGATCTTGATACCAGGGCCCATTGTAGAAGCTACAACTACGCTCTTAAGGTACTGACCCTTAGCAGCGGCTGGCTTAGCCTTTACAACAGCGTTGATAAGTGTGTTGAAGTTCTGCTCGAGCTTCTCAACACCGAATGAAGCCTTACCGATAGGGCAGTGAATGATGTTTGTCTTATCAAGACGATACTCGATCTTACCAGCCTTAGCCTCTGTAACAGCCTTAGCTACGTCTGGAGTAACAGTTCCTGCCTTTGGGTTTGGCATAAGTCCTCTAGGTCCGAGAATCTTACCAAGACGTCCTACAACACCCATCATGTCAGGTGAAGCAACTACAACGTCGAAATCCATCCAGTTTTCCTTTGTGATCTTCTCAACGAGATCCATGCCGCCAACATAGTCAGCGCCTGCTGCCTTAGCAGCCTCGTACTTGTCTTCCTTACAGAATACGCAAACTCTTACAGTCTTACCAGTTCCGTTTGGAAGTACAACAGCACCTCTTACCTGCTGATCAGCGTGTCTTGAGTCAACGCCCAGACGAATGTGAAGCTCGATAGTTTCATCGAACTTTGCCTTAGCACCCTTAGCTGCAAGTTCCAGAGCCTCAGGAGCGTCATATTGCTTAGCCTTGTCGATAGCCTTGAAGCTGTCAACATACTTCTTGCCATGTTTCATTAATATTTCCTCCTCATTAAGTGGTAATACCGACAGTGGATATCTAGTCGGTTAGCGGAAAATTCCTCCCACCATTGCCGTGCATGAATGCACAGTACGATTGATTAGTCCTCAACTACAACGCCCATTGAACGGCATGTACCAGCGATCATGCTCATAGCACTCTCGATGTTTGCTGCGTTCAGGTCAGGCATCTTCTGCTCAGCGATCTTCTGAAGCTGCTCTTTTGTGATAGTTGCGACCTTAGTCTTGTTAGGAACACCGGAACCTGACTCGATCTTGCAAGCCTTCTTGATGAGAACTGCTGCCGGAGGAGTCTTGGTGATGAATGTGAATGATCTGTCTGCGTAAACTGTGATAACAACAGGGATGATAAGACCGATATCGTTCTTAGTTCTCTCGTTAAAATCCTTTGTGAACGCCATGATGTTTACACCGTGCTGACCAAGAGCTGGACCAACCGGTGGTGCAGGAGTTGCCTTTCCTGCTGGAATCTGAAGCTTAATATAGCCTACTACCTTCTGTGCCATTTGTTCGCACCTCCATAATTAAGTGGTAAGGCGAGCGCCATACGCTCTCCCACGTTTCCGGAAGCCGTATATCCGAACCGTCATTGACGGCTTTGCTTCCATTTTCACGAATGTTTGCGGAGTTTTACCGCCTTTTTCCTTATTCCTCAGACTTTATCTGTGTCAGCGGCATAGTAACAGTTGTTTCTCTGCCCAGCATAGATACTCTGACGTCTGCCGTCTGTGCTTCCATATCGAATTTCTCCACAACTCCTGTGAAGCCCTCGAATGAGCCTGCTGTTACAACGACGTTGTCGCCTTCCTTGAAGCCGACCTGAACGTTAGTGCTTCTCTGTGTGTCAACACCCAGCGCAGCGACCTCTTTATCGGTCAGCGGAACAGGCTTTGACGCAGGACCAACGAAGCCCGTAACGCCTCTGGTATTTCTAACGATATACCATGAATCGTCTGTAAGCACCATTTTTACAAGCACATAGCTTGGAAAAAGCTTTCTGTCGCCCTTGTCGATCTTATTGCCCTTTACTTCGGTAACTTCCTCCATTGGGATCATTACCTCAGGGATGAGATCCTGAAGGTTTCGGTTTTCAACAACCTTTTCAATATTGCTTTTTACCTTATTCTCATAACCTGAATAAGTGTGAACAACATACCACTTTGCTTCTTCTGACATGTTTCTTACCTCCATATTGATGTTGTCAAAACCGCTGTGACGGCTTAGCCGCCGATTTTAAGGATAGCCTTGATAGCTGCACCCAGGCCTGAATCAACGCCGAAAAGGAACAGAGCCATAACGACCATTACCGAGAGAACAACTCCCGTATTCTTAGTCACCTGCTGTCTTGTAGGCCAAACGACCTTTTTCATTTCAGCTTTAAGCTCTCTGAAATATTTTCTTATTCCGCCCTTTTTCTTCTGATCCTTGCCGGTATCCTTTTTTGAAGACTTAGTAACATCTGTTTTTTTAGCCATTAGAAATAGCTCCTTTCAATATTACTTAGTCTCTTTGTGAAGAGTGTGTTTCTTACAGAACTTGCAATACTTGTTCATTTCAAGTCTGTCAGGGTCATTCTTCTTGTTCTTCTTAGTGTTGTAGTTTCTCTGCTTACACTCAGTACAAGCAAGTGTAATTTTTACTCTCATTTCGGCACCTCCTGACGAAATTTATACCCCGCAAGAACATTCAGGGTACGTCTGCCTCCCTCATACGTTTTCACGCAAGCTGTCACACAGCCCTGAGGTAACTTATGCTTTTTCACGCTCAAAAAAAGAGCGCAAAAAAATAGACCTCATAAAGAGGTACTACAATTATAACATCTGTGTTCTTCTTTGTCAATCATTTGTCAAAGAATTTTATTAATTTTTTGTAAACTTTTTCTTCACTTGAAGTGAGGAATGAGGAATGAGGAGTGAGGAATTATGGTATCGCCTTGCGGCGATGATTATTTTTCTTCGGGCAAATTTGCCATGCCGCAAAATCGCTACGCTCTTTGCGGATTTACATTTACTTAAGGATAGGGTAGGCGGTGCAGATTTTTGCTCCGATATTGCCTTTATTTGATATCTGACTTTTGCGTGCTTTTTTCTAATTAAATCTGCACCGCTTGGTCGGCTTACGCCGATTGAGGCTCTGCCTCAAGCTCCGCTTAGGGCTTTGCCCTAAGAACCCACAAGCCCTCTAACGCCGGGCTTGAGCCTGCGTTTTATCTCTCGCTACGCTCGGTGCTGGGGCACAGCTCTGGTCAGCTATGCCCATTCCTCATTCCTAATTCCTAATTTCTCATTAAACCGGAAACTCTCCGTCCTCCACGGTCGCATCAGCGATCTCTCTCATTTCGTCCCAGTCATGCGAGTAATGGTCATTCAAGCAAGCCACAGCAAAGAACCCGCCTGCTTTCGCTCCCTTTATGCCCTCGACTATATCCTCATAGACCACGCAATTCTTTGCTTCAAGCCCCAGTTTTTCAGCCGCCAGCTCATAAACATCAGGAAAGCCCTTTCCCCTTTTCACCTGTTCTGTAGACACGAAGCAATCAAATTGATCCAAAATGCCGTTTCTCTTTAGCACAGGCTTATAAAGCTCCTCCGTTGAAGCGGTCGCCAATGCTATCTTCCTGCCCTGTTCCTTAAGCTTTCGCACATACTCCCCTGCGTTTCCGCAAAGCTCGATAACGTTCGTATACTCATACACCGCCATATCGAACCATTCCTTCATTATATCCTGAATGTTCTCACCCAGAGAAAATCTATCGTTTGTATAAACAGCCGCCTGCTCGAAATTCATTGCAGACACCTGCTTGAAATAGTCCTCAGGCACTTTTATCCCACGCTTGCCGAGAAATTCCTCGTCTATCTTTGACCAAACGTGATTTGATCTTGTCAGAGTGCCGTCCAAGTCGAAAATGTGTCCCTTAAAATCTTTTATGTCCATTGTAATGTCCTTTCAGAAGTATTCATCAGAGAGCCTGAAACCCTCGCCTATTATCTCGCTCACGTCACCCACAAGCACGAAAGCCTTTTCGTCAGTTTCCGCCGCTATCCTGCGAACGTCCGTTATCCTGCGTTTTCTCACTGCGCAAAGTATAAGATCTCTGTCCTCTCCCGTGTATCCCGTTCGGGCTTTTATGACCGTACAGCCCAAGTTGCCCTCATTAAGAAGCCTATGGAGTATCTTATCTGCGGCAGGGCTTATTATCAGCGCAAGCTTTCCTCTGTCGCCGCCGTAGAGTATCATATCCAGTGTTTTTGAGAACACCCACAGCGTAAAGAACGAATACAGTGCATTGTCGATACTGCCGAAAACAAAACCGCTGAGCACACATATCACACCGTCTGCAAGCATAAAGATCTGTCCTGCCGCCATGTAGGGCTTTTTCCTTTTGATAAGCTTAGCGGCGATATCAGTTCCGCCTGTTGTTCCCCCTGAACGAAAAACTATCCCACAGCCTGCGCCCAACAGAATACCGCCTGCTATTGCGCTGAGAAAAATATCATTTGTAAGTGGTGTAAAAAGCGTACACATATCCGCAGTCAGACCTGAAACTGCAATAGCTACAACAGTTCCCAAAAGAAAATGCCAGCCGAACACATAAAGGCTAACCGCCAACAAAGGAAGATTTATCGCCATTGTAAGCGAGCCGACACCAAGAGGCAGAAATCTTGACAACATGACAGCAAGCCCCGAAGCACCTCCGGGGGCAATTTCGTTAGGGCTTAAAACCAACCCAACGCTCACGCCATATATGACCGCACCGAGAAGCAAGAGAGGATAGTCCACTCTGCCCTTTGCAGACTTTTCTGCCGAAAACAATTTATTCAGAAGTATCATAAAAGCCCTCCAAGCTATGCAAAAGCAAAGATAGGCTTATTTTTCCCCTGATACCTCGTAAAATACATTTTTACAAAAGAGGCGCAATGGTCCTGAGAATGACCGACATGAACCTTGACCAGAAGCTGCGGTTATTTATATCGTCATGTGTTATCCTATGACAGCGGTTTTCAAACATATCGTCAAAGTCCGCTTTTATATCCTTTATACAACTTGTTTTGTACATATAAGTTGCACACTCAAAATGGAGATACAAGCTTCTGTAGTCGAGATTTATCGTGCCCACCACGGCCGACTTATCATCCGAGAGGAACATTTTGGCGTGGTTAAAGCCGCCTTTATACTCATAGACTTTCACGCCCAGCGTTTCAAGATCTCTGTAGAAAGACCTTGTTATAACGCTCACATACCATTTATCAGGTATCTCAGGAGTGATTATCCTAACATCAACACCGCTTTTTGCCGCATAGCCCAGGACGGTGAGCATTTCGTTGTCAGGAATAAGATACGGGGTAGAGATATAGATATAATCCTTGGCATTGTTTATCATATCCATATAGACAAGCTCGCCCACATTCTCGTCATCGAGAGGGGAGTCACCGTAGGGGATAACATAGCCGTTGTTCACAACGTTTTTTACAGTGGGGCGGTACATATTATACTCAGTTTTATCACCTGAGATGACCTCCCACATTTGCAGAAACATCATGGTGAAATTCCAAACGCCGTCGCCCTTTAGCATAACGGCGGTATCTTTCCAATGACCGAAACGCTCCTTGCGGTTTATATACTCGTCGGCGATATTAACGCCCCCGTTGAAAGCAACGTTGCCGTCTATAACGAGAATTTTTCTATGGTCACGATTATTCTGTATAGTAGAAAGCATAGGGCGGAAAGGATTGAAAACAAGGCACTTCACCCCTTGGTCGGTAAGCTTTTTCTTATATCTGAAAGGCAAAGTGAACTGAGAGCCCATGCCGTCATAAAGAAGTCTTACCTCCACGCCTGCCTTAGCTTTTTCAAGAAGTATCTTAACTATCTCACGCCACATTTCACCGTCGTCGATAATAAAATACTCCATAAAGATAAACTCCTGAGCTTTCTGAAGCTCCTCAAGCATAGCCTTATACTTATCTTCGCCAAGCGGAAAATAAGTTACCTCCGTATTACCGCAGACAGGGTAGCCCCCCGACTTATCCACATAGTTTGCAAGCTTATAAAAGTCAGGATCACTTTCATGGAGATAGCTCATTATCTGCTCATTTGTTTTAAGAAAAGGTCTTGTATTGGCGGATTTCTTAGCATAAAGGTTTCTGACCTTTCTTGTTGAAAACTGATTTTTGAATAATATATAAAGCACCACCGTAAAGATAGGCACGATAACGAGCGGCACTATCCACGCCAATTTATAGGCAGGGTTCTCGCTACTGTTAAGTATATAGATAGCAAGCACGATAGCCACAGTAGAAAAAACGATATGCAGATAGGCATAATGCACAGCGAAGCTTTGGAAGATGATAAAAATGAAAATAAGCTGCAACGCAAGAAGCAGGATAATAGTGGTTTTCTGTGAGAATATCATATTTATAAGTTTTTTCGGTTTTTTCTTTTGTATTTTTTCGCTTATCTTTTCCGCCACATTATCCGCCTGCCTTTCTGAAAATAGTGATACACAACTGATTATAACATTTATTTTTGATTTTTGCAATACGCAAAAATGCAGTTAATCCGCCCTGATTTCACGAATTTCTGTGACAATGACACAACTTTTGTTATCTTATTGTTGACAACAATTTGCGAAACAACGCACGAACAATGTAGGGGAGCAGCGCATTTCTGCTTTGTAGAAATGCGACGTCCCGCTTGTGTTCGCCTGCTCAATCCTACGATATCCGTACAACATTTGGCACATTGTTTCAAAACATTGTCTGCTTCTTATATTTAGTGACAAATTGAAACCACACCGCTCCGAACGGGACGTCGAGGGCGCCGTCCCCTACAATTCTAAACATAACGCCACATAAATACACACAAAAAAAACAGGCAGACGGCTTTCCGGAGCAAGCCGTTCCCACAGCCGCTAAAAAAACCATCTGCCTTATTATTTTTGCTAAAATTTCAAACAGCTATTCAGTATAGCCAAAGGCAAGCACTTCTCCTTGTTTGTCCTCATCGCCTGCCGCCATTGATATTTCAACGGTATAGTTAGTTGCTTCAGGCATCATGGCGATATTCTGTATCTGAGCATTTCCCCAGCCTGACGGACTTATGGTATCGTAATCGCTTTCGTCATACACCTCTCCGTCTGCTGTTACCTTAACATGAAGCTTGCCGAACTCGCCCTGCTTCACCTCTTTGTATATCATGTACAAGAATTTTTTGTCCTTGAACTCGAATACGATAGGGCTGTTATCTCCGGTGTTGTCGTAAGTCCAACCCTTTGTGAAGCTTGCGATAGTAGAGCCTTCCTTCCAACTTCCAAGGCTTGTTGGCGTAAGGCTGTCGCCCTCATACATATGAGCGTCCACCTCTCGCGGAGAGAAAACAGTGTCTGTGGGCATAACATAATCGCCCTCTGGCGCAACGTCCATAACAGTGTCAAAATAGTAGTCCACCATTGAAGCCACAAGCTTGTGACCCTCATCGTTAGGGTGTGACTGATCGTCAGAGAAATCTTTCCAAGTCATTCTGTTGTTTGCGAAAAGATATCTTAGTGCGTCACAGTATGATATCATCGGCAGGTGATAAAACTCGCCTATCTGCTTCATATAATCCTGAGCAGAATGATCGTTTTCTGTCACCGAGAACAGCAGAACAGGAGTGATATTCTTCTGCAAAAGCGTTCTGACTATTGACTCGTAAGCGTTCTGATAGTCAGTCTCTGTGCCGTCATTTACTGCAAATTCGATAAAGCATATGTCAGGCTCATAAGCCAGCACATCTCTGTCGAGCCTGAGTATTCCAAGCTTAGACGGCGTACCGCTAAGGCCTGCGTTCACATACTGGACGTTATCCCCCGTACCGAATTTCTGTGCAAAATAATCATAAGTGAGCTTAGCATAACAGCCGTCTGCACCGGCAGAAATACCCTCAGTGATAGAGCCGCCAAGATACGCCACAGTGACCTTTTCGCCTGACTGTGCTTTCTTTATAACATTCTGCATCATAGAAGTGTTGCCGTATGACACCATAGCCTTGTCATACATAGCCTGCGTCCACTCCTCGTCAGTTTCAGGCATTTTTTCGACCTGCGAGCTTGAAGACTCCGCTTTGCTTTCAGCCTTTGAGCTGTCCGCATTATTTCCGCAGCCTGCAAAAGCCGCTCCGCACATAGCAACACTCACAAGCACTGCCAACAATTTTTTTGTATTCATTATTTGTACCTTTCTAATCTATGATAGCGAAATCGGTTTCACACCGCATATAACACAAAAAGTACGGACAAAGCCGTACTTTTTGGTTATATCAATATGATAAAAATTCTTATTAGTTAAGAACTGCCTTCTCAGTTTCCTTATCGAAGATATGGATTCTGTTAGGATCGATAGCGACCTTAAGCTCATCCTGTGGACGAACGTCAGAACGAGGTGAAACTCTAGCTGTGAGCTGGATACCCTCGCAGTTGAGGTACAGATATGTTTCAGCACCCATCATTTCAGTTACTTCAACAGTTGTGTTGATAACGCCTGTTGTAGCCTGAGCGAGGAATGCAGGCTCGTCATGGATACACTCTGGACGAACACCAAGAACAACTTCCTGATCAACCAGTGGCTCAAGAACTTCAGGATCTACCTTAGACTCTGGAACTGTTACCTGATACTTAACGCCTCTTGTTGTCTTTGTATCCTCAGAACCGAACTCAACAACATACTTGCCGTCTACCTTGAGGAGCTTAGCGTCGATGAAGTTCATCTGTGGTGAACCAATGAATCCTGCAACGAACTGGTTTACTGGATCGTTGTAAAGATTTGTTGGTGTGTCGATCTGCTGGATGTAACCGTCCTTCATAACTACGATACGGTCACCCATTGTCATAGCCTCTGTCTGGTCATGAGTTACATAGATGAATGTAGTACCGAGCTTCTTATGGAGCTTAGAGATCTCAGTTCTCATCTGTGCTCTCAGTTTAGCATCGAGGTTTGAAAGAGGCTCGTCAAGAAGGAATACCTGTGGCTCACGAACGATAGCTCTACCGAGGGCTACACGCTGTCTCTGACCACCGGAGAGAGCCTTTGGCTTTCTGTCAAGAAGGTGAGCGATGTCAAGTATTCTTGCTGCTTCCTCTACCTTTCTTGCGATCTCATCCTTTGGTACCTTTCTGAGCTTCAGACCGAATGCCATGTTCTCAAATACTGTCATGTGAGGATACAGAGCGTAGTTCTGGAATACCATTGCGATATCTCTATCCTTAGGAGCGATGTCGTTTACAAGTCTGTCGCCGATGTAAAGTTCACCTTCACTGATCTCTTCAAGACCTGCGATCATTCTAAGTGTTGTAGACTTACCACAACCAGAAGGACCTACGAGGATGATAAACTCCTTATCCTTGATCTCAATGTTGAAGTCTGAAACAGCGATAACGCCGCCTGCATACTTCTTATAAATTTCCCTTAATGATACACTTGCCATTAAAAAAGGACCTCCCTATTTGAATTTTACTAATATCCTAATTAGCTATGCTTTTATCATAACAAATTTTTAACATACCCGCAAGAGTTTTTTTTACTAAACTTTATTATATCTCATTATGAATATTGACGAAAATTCACATAGAATAGGTAATTACTTACATTTAAACGATTTCGCTGTCAATAATCTTTCAACATCTTTGTGCATTATTTCTAAACAGCTTCCAAGAGGCAGATCCGGATCTAAAGGCAGTTCTCCAATCTTTATCCGCTTAAGAAAAACAACTTTATTTCCCAGCTTTTCAAACATTCTCTTGACCTGATGATACTTACCCTCATGAAGCACAACAGTACATTCATCGGGACAGTTCACACTTGCGGAAAATTCCGCAGGCAGACATTTCTCCCCGCCGTCGATAGTCATGCCCTCAGCGAACGCCTGAGCATAATTTTCCTGCCAAGGGTCACGAAGTCTGACGAAATAGGTTTTCGGAACATGGGTCTTAGGGGACAACATTCTGTGGGCGAGAGCTCCGTCATCAGTGAGAAGCACAAAGCCCTCAGTATCCTTATCGAGCCTGCCCGCAGGGAAAAGTCCCTCCCTGAACATCTCAGGAGGTACTAGCTCAAGGACAGTTTTCGACTCTCCGTCACGAGTGGAGCAAACCACACCCTGCGGCTTGTTCATCATTATGTAGACAAACTTTTTATAGCATATCTCCACGCCCTTTACGGCAACAATATCGTTTTCGCTGACCTTAGCATCAGCCGCCTTGGCGACCTTTCCGTTTACAGTCACCTGACCTTTTCTGCAAAGCTCTCTCACCATGCTTCGGGAAATATCATTACGCTGTGAAGAAACAAATTTATCAAGTCTCATAGCAAAAGCCTTTCTGACAATTTTCTTATAAAGATTATAGCATACGATACCGCCAAAAGTCAAATATGCGAAAAAACTTGACCAAAAGCAAACGCCTGCAGATATGCTCCACAGGCGTTTTATTACTATTTGTATCGGTTTTTTTCGACCTATGAAGCATTAGTTTACCCTTGTTCATAATGCCGACGTTTCACGCTCAGTCGTCTACTTTTTCCTCAGCCCCTGCATAAATCCGTCCAGCTCCGCTGAGCATACATCTCCTCCCACAAGCTGTCCCTCACAGACGATAAGATTAGCCCTGACCTCCTGCTTCTTATTCCCATAATTCTTCACAGAATATGTATACACCTCAGCGGTTTTCCCTTTATAGTCCTCCAGATCAAAGCCCTGCTGCTTCTGAAGCTTATTATACTTTTCATACACCTCATTGAACTCTTTCGGTATGGTCACAGCCTTGCATTCATCGTATTCGTCAGACACCTCCCAGCCCATTTCTTTCAAAAACGCCTGTCTTTGTGCTTCGCTTTTCATCTCGTACACCGCAGGCGACGATATCCTCACCACTGTCACTATTATCACCGCCAACAGTGCCAACGCCGCCAGAACCGCCCCGATCACCGCAAATGTTGGCTTTTTTACTTTTATTGTCTTGATAAACATACCCTTTTCCTCGCTTTCTGTTTTCAAAGTTTGTACATTTATATGTATTGTCCCAAAAATTATAACTACCTGTCCGATTTTTTATTTTGTTATATAATTTTCAAAAATAATTTTTATAGCATTAATAATATTATCGTATAATAAATTTATCGGTTTGCTATGATTTATTATTACAAACTCTGTAGCGCTGATATGACATTGTGCAAAATTGACAAAAATAAAAGTGAAAATTAATGTGAATTAACGATTTTGTATTTTTTTGTACAAATGTCTTTGACAATTTCAAAATATGTGGTACAATATTATTAGGTAACGCTATGCTTCTCCGCATTGCCTGCGGAGGGTACTGAAACGTTTTCTTAAATCTGCCTTTTCACGGCTGTGAAGGGGCAAGCTATTATTGCTGATGCGTTCTGCGGTCAGCCGCAGGATTGATATATGAAAGGAGCAATGAGTTTTATGTCAAAAATTATTGCAGTTACTTCCGGTAAAGGCGGAACAGGCAAATCTTCTATAAGCGCCTGTCTCGGTTATGCCCTTGCTAAGCAGGGAAACCGTACACTTATAATTGAGCTTGACTTTGGTCTGAGATGTATGGATATCATGCTTGGTATGCAGGGTAATATTACATACGATCTAGGTGACGTTCTTGAGGGTACTTGCGACGTATACAAGGCAACAACAACTGTTAAGCTTGCTTCAAACCTGAGCGTTCTCTGTGCTCCGTCCGACCCGTTCGTTCAGCTCAAGGCTGAGGATATCGAAAAGATCACACAGGAAATGAGAAAGTATTTTGAATACATAATCATTGACACCTCTGCAGGTATCAACGGTTCTGTATTTGATATAGTTACTAATTCCGACCTTATACTTATAGTTACAACTCCTGATCCTGTATGCGTAAGAGATGCGAGAATGATGTCAGATGAGTTCTATAAGAGAGGAAATCAGAAGCAAAGACTTGTTATCAACAAGGCAAACAAGAGAATATTCGAGTTTGACGAAATGGACGACCTTGACGCTATCATCGACACAGTCGGCGTTCAGCTTCTGGGTGTTATCCCTGAGGACAGTGCTATCCCTCTTGCAACAGGAAAGGGTGCGCCGCTTTCATCAAGTTCTATGGGCTTCCTTGCATTCTCTGCTATTTCAAGAAGAATAAAGGGCGAGCATATACCCCTCTCCATCAAGGTCTGAGTATATTATCAGCCGTGTGCGTGAGGGTATCTGCGCGTAGTGCGGCTGTTTTATATCACGAAACTTATTTGTTCATTAATACACTAATATATAAACGGGGGGTTTCCATTGAATATTGCACTTATTGCTCATGACACAAAAAAGGAACTCATGGTACAGTTCTGTATCGCCTATTGCGGTGTACTCAGCAAGCACAATCTTTGTGCCACAGGTACTACGGGAAAAATGGTAGCCGAAGCAACAGGCCTTAACGTTCAGCGTTATCTCAGTGGCTCACAGGGCGGCGACCAGCAGATCGCAGCGAGAATATCCTGCAACGAGATAGATCTGCTTCTGTTTTTCAGAGATCCTATCTCAGTGAAGCCACACGAACCTAATGATATGAATCTCCTCAGACTTTGCGATGTACACAACATTCCGGTAGCCACAAACATTGCCACTGCCGAAGCGCTTATCCACGCACTTGAGCGAGGCGATCTTGACTGGAGAGATATCGTTAATCCTACAAAGATATAATTGAAATTTCATATACAAAAGCGATGAAAGGGAGAGTATTCCGTTCTTATGTTTCAGCGAGAGCCGTTGGTGAGAGGGTTCACACAAAGGGCAGGAAGAAGGACACCTTGGAGCTTCCGTTTGTTCAAGAGCGGACGTATAGCTGCGTTAAAGCGTTAGAGTGATCCGGCACGAAGATGTTCGGATAATTAGGGTGGTATCACGGTAAAAGTCGTCCCTTACTAGGGGACGGCTTTATTTTTTTGTCCACCACCCGTAGGGGAGCGGCTCAATTTCTGCTTCACAGAAATGCGACGTCCCGTTTTTTCGCTCCTCACTCACTCTCGAATACCTTATCTCAGCACACCAAAAAGCAAAGGCGGTATAACAATGAAAGCCAGCCAGCTAACAAAAGAAAACATCACCCCCAAAATAGTAGACAAGCTTCTTTTCGAGGACCTTGACTATAAAGGCGAAGCTGCCGACGTTATAATAGTCCTGGGAAGCCGCAAAGCCTGCGACTATCGTGTTCCCCTTGCGGCAAAGCTTTTTCAGGAGAGAAAAGCCCCACATCTCATATTCTGCGGAGGAAAGGTGCAAAAGACTTCCCTTGGTGACATGGCAGAATATAAAGCCATGCTCATATCCGCCGAAAAATGCGGCATACCGACCTCCGCCATAACTGTGGAAACACACTCTCTTGATACCGTGGAAAATTTGCAAAACGCAGCCGAGCTTGTAAAAAAGCATTTTCCAAACTGCAAAAGCATTATTATAGTCACTACCGCATATCATATGCGCCGCGCAAAAAAGCTTGCGGAGCATTTTTTCACACAGAAAATTATCCCCTGCCCTGCCAGCCGTGGCAGTACACAGCGAAATAATTGGTCAATGACCGAAAAAGGCAGCACAACAGCACTTGACGAATGCCTTAAATTCGGTTATTATATAAAAAAAGGTTTTATTGACGATTTTGAAATTTGAAACGTTGTAATTAACAGCACCAAGGCTCTTTAATGTAGTGGTGAACAGTGTTCGCCCGTTTATTAACAACGTCCCGATATCACAGCTATTTAAACGATATCGGTATTCAAAAGTTCAAGACAAAATACAGAAAGGATCGTTATTATATGGCATTGATAGTTAAAAAGCCAAAAGGCACAGAGGACATCGTTCCCTCAAAGGTCTATAAGTGGCACACTGTAGAGAAGATAGTTTCCGAAGCTGCCGAAATATACGGCTTCAAAGAAATAAGAGTACCAACTTTTGAGGAAACAGGTCTGTTCGTGCGTTCTGTTGGCGAAACAACAGACGTTGTTCAGAAAGAGATGTATTCAGTTTCCGCAGCAGGCGACTCAAAGTTCACACTCCGCCCGGAGGTAACATCCGGCACAATGAGAGCTGTCCTTGAAAACGGCATTATGAACGAGGGTCTGCCGCAAAAGGTCTATTATATCCTCTCATGTTTCAGACACGAGAATACACAGAAAGGCAGACTCAGAGAGTTCCACCAGTTTGGCTGTGAAATGGTCGGCTCTGAAAGCCCAAGAGCAGACGCAGAAGTCATTTCTCTTGCAAAAAGCGTTCTTGACAGAGCAGGACTCAGAAACATCAAGCTCAACATCAACTCTATAGGCTGTCCAACCTGCCGTGCAGAGTATCGCAAGGCTCTGAAAGAGTATTTTGCCGCAAGAAAAGACCAGCTTTGCGAGACCTGTCGGGACAGACTTGACAAAAATCCAATGAGAATACTTGATTGTAAAATCAAACACTGTCAGGAGCTTGGCAAGGACGCCCCTGTTATCCTCGATTATCTCTGTGATGATTGCAAAGAACACTTCGAGAAGCTTCAGGAGTACCTCTCCGTAATGGGTATCGAGTTTGACATCAACCCTAAGATAGTAAGAGGTCTTGACTACTATACAAGAACAGTTTTCGAGTTCATCACCGATGAGATAGGCGCACAGGGCACAGTCTGCGGTGGCGGACGTTATGACGGACTTATCGAGCAGCTTGGCGGAAAGCCAACCCCTGCCCTCGGTTTCGGTCTTGGTCTTGAAAGACTTCTCATGGTAATGGACGCTCAGGGCTGCGACTATATGGAGCCAAAGACCTGCGACCTTTATATCGTACCAATGGGCGAGGACGCCCTTAAAAAGGCAATGGGCATAGCCTCCAAGCTTAGGGAAGAGGGCTGTTTCGTAGAATATGACCTTATAGGCAAAGGACTTAACGCTCAGATGAAGTATGCAAATAAAATAGGCGCAAAGTTCGTTATGGTGCTTGGCGACAACGAGATAGAATCAGGCGTTGCAAAGCTCAAAAACATGGCAACAGGCGAGCAGACAGATATCAGGCTTGACAACACCATTGCCGAGAACTTTTCAAATGCCCTTATGGCAGATATGTTCAAGGATATCGACGCCGATATAGAGAAATTTATCGGAAAGGAGAACTAAGCAATGAGATGTGAACAGTGCGAGAAAATACCTCTGGTAGAAATACACACTCCGCAGGAATATATGCTCTGCATAGGTTCTCTTGCAAGAATGCTGCTGGCAGGGGAAGTTGAAATGACCTATCAGACCTGCCCACTTGATAAGATAATGGATAACGACAACAAGTGGTATGCTGAAAAGCTTTTCCACCAGTTCAGGTGTACAAAATGCGGCACTATCTATGGTATGCTCTGCAACACCCACACAGGCGGACAGATAAAGATAAACGACAAGGTCTTTGACCCTGCTGATTATCCCGATAAAAAGGAAGATAAATAATGCTTGCAATAAGACCCGTGACCTATGAGGTAGAGACCTCACTTTCGCCGAAAAGAGTTCTCAGAAAGCTTGACGGTGACCTTATCGAGCATAGACCCACCATAAACATTCTCTCCCAAAGCAAGTTCATGAAAAACCACCGTGACGATACCATTTTTTATGGCTACCGCACAGACGCCGAAAGCTTTCAGATATTCCACCACACCGCTAAAAAGCGTGACGGAGGCTCAACAGGCTTTTATGGCAAGGTAGAAAAGACCCCCAACGGCTCTAGGATATACGGCAAGTTCAGAAAGCCTATCTATGCCTATGTTGTGGGCGTCATATGGACGGTGCTTGTGCTTTTCCTCACCCTTATGCTTGTGGCACTGGAAGAGAAAACAGGCGCAGTATGCTTTGCCGCAATATGGCTCGTGGGATTGTTCCTCATGTTCTGGGACAACAAGAAGAAGTTCGTCAGAGCCTATCTTGACAGCTTCCCGCCTGCCGTCAGCAAAACAGACGAAAGCGACGAATAATTTTTTATCAATATAAACCCAAAGAAAAGGAAGTAATGTAAAATGAAACTTGATACAATGAAGGGCTTACGCAGGACCCATTACTGCGGCGAAGTGCCTGAAACAGAGCAGGAAGTCGTTGTATGCGGCTTTGCCGACAGAGTAAGAGATATGGGCAACCTTATCTTCATCAACCTCCGTGACAGAACCGGACTTGTACAGCTTGCATTCAATGACGAAACTGACAGAGCCGTTTTTGAAAAGGCTCAGCTTGTAAAAAGCGAGTATGTCCTCATGGCAAAGGGTATGGTACGTCCTCGTGAGAGCGTGAACGAAAAGCTAAAAACAGGCAAGATAGAAGTTGCCGTAACAGACCTAAGAATTCTCTCAAAGGCTGAAACAACACCGTTTGAGGTAACAAACTCAGATAAGGTAAACGATGAGCTGAAGCTCAAATACCGCTACCTTGACCTTAGAAATCCAAAGCTTCAGAAGAATATCATCACCCGTCATAAGATCGCTCAGATAACAAGAGAGTATTTCTATGACAACGGTTTCCTTGAGATAGAAACTCCTATGATGATGAAGTCCACCCCAGAGGGAGCAAGAGATTACCTCGTTCCTTCAAGAGTTCACGCAGGCAAGTTCTATGCACTTCCACAGTCACCGCAGATATACAAGCAGCTCCTTATGATATCAGGTTATGACAGGTATATCCAGCTTGCAAGATGTTTCCGTGACGAGGACCTTAGAGCTGACAGACAGCCTGAGTTCACACAGATAGACCTTGAGATGTCCTTTGTCGATCAGGAGGATATCCAGGCTTGTATCGAGGGCTATATCGAAAAGCTTTTCAAAGAGATACTTGGTGTAGAGGTAACGCTCCCACTGCCAAGACTTACATTTGCAGACGCTATGAGCCGTTATGGCTCTGACAAGCCTGATACACGTTTCGGCATGGAGATACAGGATATCACAGACACCGTTAAGGATATAGACTTTGTGGTATTCAAGTCAGCTATCGAGGCAGGCGGCTCAGTTCGTGCAATAAACGTCAAGGGCGGTGCGGCAACATATACAAGAAAAGAGATCGACAAGCTTGTTGAGCACGCAAAGGGCATAGGTGCAAAGGGTCTTGCATATATCCGCTGGGCAGACGAGCCAAACTGCTCATTCAAGAAGTTCCTTGGCGAGGGCGATCTTGAGAAGATAAACGCAGCCGTTGGAGCAGAAAAGGGCGACCTTATCCTCATCTGTGCAGACAAGAACAAGGTAGTTCTTCCAACTTTGGGCGCACTCAGACTTATCTGCGGAAAGCGTCTTGGCGTTATCCCGGAGGGCAAGTTCAACTTTGTATGGATAACAGAAATGCCTTTCTTTGAGTATGACGACGAGAACGACACATGGGTAGCAGCGCACCACCCATTCACAATGCCAATGGAGGAGTGTCTTGACTATCTTGACACCGACCCTGCAAACGTCCGTGCAAAGGCGTGGGATCTTGTCCTCAACGGCACAGAGCTTTCATCAGGCTCAATGAGAATAACAGACTTTGAGCTTCAGCAAAAAATGTTTGAAGCACTGGGCATGACAGACGAAGAGATAGAAGCAAAGTTCGGCTTCCTCGTAGACGCCTATCGTTATGCCGCACCACCGCATGGCGGCATGGGCATAGGACTTGACAGACTTTCCATGATAATCTGCAATGCCGACAGCCTTAGAGATGTAATAGCGTTCCCAAAGGTACAGAACGCCAGCGAGCTTATGAGTGCTTGTCCGTCCACAGTAGACGAGAAGCAGCTTGAAGAGCTTCACATCAAGACCACAGAAATAGAAGAATAATTCGCATTAACGCAAACAGGATAGCTCATGAGGGCTGTCCTGTTTTTGTTTTATTGCACAAATTCTAATGACCGCACAATGTATATGTAGGGGCGACCTGAGGTCGCCCGCATTTATCTTGCCCTCAATTTTTCTCTTACCACCACATCTTATTCGGGCAAGTTCTTCGCCGCAAAATCGCTACGCTTGGTGCTGACTTTTACTTTGTGCTTGTTTTTTACTCTGGTCGGCTTTGCCCATTCCTCACTCCTCACTCCTCACTTATACTCCCCCTCATAAAAACTTGAAACCCGCAGCCGAATTTCTCCGACCACGGGTTCCAAGCTATAATTTATAAGTGGGATGGGGGCAATTTTATTGGGTAGTCACCCGTCATCTTTAAGGCTTAATCGTCCTGAAGTGCGTCATAACCCTCTTCATTCGTTCTGATCTTTACTACGTTCTCAATGTTGTATACAAAGATCTTTCCGTCTCCAATATGACCTGTATAAAGGGCTGCCTTTGCAGCATCAATAACTGCTCTTGTTGGTACCTTGCAAATAACGACCTCGACCTTTACCTTTGGCAGCAGATTTGTTTCAACAACTGCACCACGGTAATACTCAGGCTGTCCTTTCTGCATTCCGCAGCCAAGAACGTTCGTTACTGTAACACCTGTTACGTCGATGTCCTCCAAAGCTGTGATAAGATCGTTGAGCTTCTGCTGCTTGCAGATGATAGCGACCTTTGTCATTTTAGGTGTGCCGTCAGCAGACGGTGCGTCTGTTGCATAAGATTCTACCTTGATGGCCTTCTCAACAGGAACTACAGGCTCTGTTGACTTGTCTACCTTTACAACGCTCTTTGCATCGTCCTTTGTATAGCTGAGCATTGCCTGTGACATTGCTGGTGCGAAGTCAGCGTAAGAAGATACAAGACCATGCTCTGTAACGTCAAGACCAAGGATCTCTTCCTGCTCGGAAGCTCTAAGACCGATCGTGTGCTTGATGATCTGGAATACGATAGTCATTGTGATAGCTACCCAAGCGATAACTGATACCATACCGAGAAGCTGGATACCAAGGAGATGTGCTCCGCCGCCTGTGAAGAGTCCCTTTTCACCGCAAGTACCGTCTGAGAAAAGACCCACTGCGATAGTACCCCACATACCGTTGAGCATATGAACTCCGCAAGCACCAACTGGGTCATCTATCTTGAGTACCTGATCTATAAACTCTACACCTACAACTACGAGGATACCTGCAACGATACCGATTATAGCTGCTGATACTGGTGAAACTGTGTCGCATGGAGCTGTGATAGCTACAAGACCTGCAAGCGAAGCGTTAAGTGTCATTGAAACATCAGGCTTCTTGTACTTGATCCAAGTAAAAATCATTGTTGTGATAGTTGCAACTGCTGCTGCAAGGTTTGTTGTTACGAAAACTTTACCTGCAAGCGGGATAGCGTCGCCTTCCATTGAAGTTGTTGACGCACCGTTGAAACCGAACCAGCAGAACCAAAGGATAAAGCAGCCAAGTGCGCCAAGTGTAAGCGAGTGACCTGGGATAGCCTTTGCCTTGCCATTCTTGTCATACTTACCGATACGAGGACCAAGGATAGCTGCGCCAACGAATGCTGCAACGCCGCCTGCCATATGAACGCAAGTTGAACCTGCGAAATCATGGAAGCCGAGGTCTGCGAGCCAGCCACCGCCCCAAATCCAGTGAGCCTCGATAGGATAGACCAGAAGGCTTATAATTGCTGAATAGATACAATAAGAAATGAACTTTGTTCTTTCTGCCATAGCTCCAGAGACGATAGTTGCTGCTGTTGCACAGAACACTGTCTGGAAGATAAGGAATGCAAAGAAAGGCACTCCGTCTGGAGCAGCTGAGGCATATGTTGAATCAGCTATTCCCTTGTAAGCTCCGATGAACTTTCCGTCGCCAAACATTATACCGAAACCAAAGAGCCAGAACAGCGGAGTTCCGATACAGAAGTCCATCAGGTTTTTCATGATTATGTTACCTGCGTTTTTCGCACGGGTGAAGCCCGTTTCAACCATTGCGAAGCCTGCCTGCATAAAGAATACAAGTGCAGCTCCCAACAGTACCCATATAGTATTGACGGCACTGAAGCCTGTGCTTTCAGCCAATACTGTTACAGTGTTTGTCATATCTTTTTCCTCCTAAAATACAAAAAAGTGTATGACGACCAAAGCCATTCGGCTCGGTCTGTCATACACTTCATTGTGCATTCTGTATATTATTGTAGCTGTAGGGGAACAAAGTAGTAGATCTGTGGTTAGTTTGTTATAAAGTCCGTGTTATATTGAAAATTTGAATTGTCCCTTACTTAACGTAGAACAGCAGATCGCTGTATGTTGGATAAGGCCAGTAATCCTTGCCTACCAGTGTTTCGATCTTATCAGCCGGAACTCTGAGAGCACCCATATCTGCAAAGATAGTATCGTGGAAGAAGTTTGCCATTTCCTGTGTGTCCTCGATAGAGTGTACTTTCTGTACATCAGCTTCCAGTGTGCCAAGTGCCTTGTACATCTCAGTTACGAGAGCTGAAATTTCCTTAACGGTCTCTTCCTCAAATACAGTTTCAGCACCGCAGCTCTTTGCAAGCTCAGCAGTCTTTGCGATATCCTTGATATACTTAGCGGCAGCAGGAAGGATCTCCTTCTTAGCCATGTCGATCATTGTAAGAGCCTCGATATTGAGTGTCTTGCAATACTCGTCGAGGAGAATCTCAACTCTTGACTGAAGCTCAGCTTCTGTATAAACTCCGTACTTAGAGAATACGTCAACATTCTTTTGTGCAAGGAATGTTGGAACAGCTTCAGGAGTTGACTTAAGGTTAAGAAGTCCTCTCTTTTCAGCTTCAACAGGCCACTCGTCTGAATAACCATTGCCGTTGAAGATGATGTTCTGATTTTCCTTGATAGTTCTCTTGATAAGATCGTCAAGAGCGTCCTGGAAGTTGTCAGCCTTTTCAAGCTCGTCAGCAAACTGATCGAGAACGTCAGCAACGATAGTGTTAAGAACTGTGTTAGGGCCTGCTACTGAAAGCTTTGAACCAGGCATTCTGAACTCAAACTTATTGCCTGTGAATGCAAATGGTGAAGTTCTGTTACGATCTGTTGTATCCTTAGGGAAGTGTGGCAGAACGTCAACACCGATCTCCATCTCAACTCTCTTGTCCTCATACTTAACGCCGTTTACGATAGCATCGAGAACGCCTGTAAGCTCGTCGCCAAGGAAGATAGAAATAATAGCCGGAGGAGCTTCGTTAGCGCCAAGTCTATGGTCGTTACCAGCAGAAGCAACTGAAGCTCTCAGGATATCCTGATAATCATTTACAGCCTTGATAACTGCTGTAAGGAACAGAAGGAACTGAGCGTTTTCAGCAGGTGTTTTACCAGGGTCGAGGAGGTTTACACCTGTGTTTGTTGAGATAGACCAGTTGTTATGCTTACCGGAACCATTGATGCCAGCGAATGGCTTCTCATGAAGCAGGCACTTGAAGCCGTGCTTTCTGGCTGTTCTCTTCATGATCTCCATTGTGAGCTGGTTGTGGTCGGTGGCGATATTTGTTGTGCCATAGATAGGAGCAAGCTCGTGCTGAGCAGGCGCTACCTCGTTATGCTTTGTTTTAGCGTAGATACCAAGTCTCCAGAGCTGCTCGTCAAGATCTTTCATGTAAGCCTGAACTCTTGTCTTGATAGTACCGAAATAGTGATCTTCAAGTTCCTGACCCTTTGGAGCAGGTGCGCCGTAAAGTGATCTGCCTGCAAGGATAAGATCCTCTCTCTTTGCATACATCTCTCTGTCTACAAGGAAGTATTCCTGCTCAGGACCAACGTTTGAGGTAACTCTTGTTGCGTCTGAGCCGAACAACTTCAGAATTCTGAGAGCTGACTTATTGATAGCTTCCATTGAACGGAGAAGCGGAGTTTTCTTATCAAGCGCTTCGCCATTGTAAGAACAGAAAGCAGTAGGAATACAAAGTGCTTTTTCCTTAATGAATGCGTATGAAGTTGGGTCCCAAGCTGTATAGCCTCTTGCCTCGAATGTTGCTCTCAATCCGCCTGAAGGGAAAGAAGAAGCGTCAGGTTCGCCCTTAACAAGCTCCTTGCCTGAGAACTCCATGATAACGTGACCGTCCTCAGTTGGTGAGATAAAGCTGTCGAGCTTTTCAGCTGTAAGACCTGTCATTGGCTGGAACCAGTGAGTGTAATGTGTGCAGCCCTTTTCAACTGCCCAGTCCTTCATTGCGTTTGCAACGATGTTTGCAACCTCGATATCAAGTGGATCGCCGTTGTCGATAGTCTTCTTCAAAGCCTTATATGTAGCCTTTGGAAGTCTTTCTTTCATCACTGATTCATTGAATACGTCTGAGCCGAAATATTCAGGAACGTTTGCCATATTGAATTCCTCCTATTATAAATTATAGTCTAAAAAAATAAAAAAGACACTGCGAACCTAAGTGGTTCACAGCGCCTTTGCTGTTTACAATTATGAGTATATACCTTTTGACCTCATTTGTCAAGGCTTTTTTTTATTTTTATAGACTTTTACAAATCGACGCAAAAATATTTGTTGAAACTTGTGAAATCACATCCCATGTCAATAAAATGCACATATTTTTGTAAAGAAATACATCAAACTGCTAAAATAGTGAAAAAAAGTGGGCGACCCTAGGTCGCCCCTGCGATAATATCCTAAATATCTATATAATGATCCTTATCAGGTCTGTCTTTCAGCTCTTTTTTCATAAGCTTATTTACCTTTTTGAGCTTTGAGCCTGCGGTAAAACAGCCGAAGATATTCGTCACACCTGAAACGAGCAGAGCGATACCAAGGACTATCATTGCGGTTTCGCCTAAAATAAGAGGGTCAAAGAGGAGAAGTATACCAACGAGAGTGGTAACAGCGGCTGAGATACAGCTTACGTTCCAGCTTTCTACACCTGCACGTCTAAGGTTAAGGGAGTCCTGAATGTTCACGATGCCGCTTATGAGCATATAAAGTCCGCAGACAACGGCAATGACTTTCGGGATAAAATCAGGTCTTATGATAATGAAAATGCCTATGGCGGCGAGGATGATCCCTCTCACAAGGCTTGAAGAATAGCTCTGGTCGTCTTTGCCCATGGCGAAGTATCTTATAAGCTCCACTGCACCGAATGCGGTGAAAAGTCCACCAATAACATAGCCTATGGCGGCGGTGAAGAAATTAGGGTCGATTATGAGCGCAATGCCCAGCACTACGCAGAATATGGACAATATCCAATAGCTTCTGAATACTTTTTTGATATATTCCATTTTTATCTTTCCTTTCATGTTTTTATAATACTGCAAGCTGGCGACTAGACGTGCGACCTCAGGTCGCCCCTACAATTTATTTGTGCAGTACAAGGGTGTTGCATTAATAAATGCACAGCGTGAAATGCCCGTCACGGCGAGTGACCGCCCCCACAATAAACAAAACAACGTTGAAAAGCGGGCTGTCGAGGGCGCCAGCCCCTACAATAGCATTGCAGAGATCACGCCACGCCATTACAAATATCATTTTGCCGACTTTAGCTTTGCCGCCTTTATTACTTTCATTCGTGAGAACTCCTCTCTGTCCTTTTCTTCAAGAGAGTCAGTAATGAATTTCACTATGTGTTCATTTCTTGGAATGATTATGTTTTGCAGGGCGTTTGCTCTGCGCTGTGTCTTTTTTATGGCTACGGACAGTCTGTAGATACTGTTTTCCACCTCTGCGAGGACTGCTGTGGTCTGTTTTACCTTTTCAAAGGCAAGATAGGCTCTGTCAAGCTGAGAATCGGTCTGAGAAAAGCCGTATGTGACTTTCAGAGGGCGTTCTTTAAGGGTGACCTTTGGCAGCTCAACGCCCATGACGCTTCTTGTGCTTATCTCAACGCCTGTTTCAACAGGGATACAATTTGCATAAGGTGTAACAAGACCCATGGAGATATTTGCAAGCTGAAGTGCGCTGTAGGCTTCCTTGTAGGTGTCCTCAATGCTTCCTCTAAGCTCCCCTGCTTTGTCAACAAGGCTCATAAGCTCTCTTATAAGGATATTTCTTTTTCTGTCCAGAAGCTCATAGCCCAATGCGGCAAGCTTCAGAGCCTTTTTATAAAGTATAAGATTTCCCTTTGTGGCAAAGACCTGCTGTTCAGCCATTGGTCACACCCTCTTTCTATTATATCACTGTATATAAATAAAGTCCAGTAGGGGCGAACATTGTTCGCCCGATTTTTTCTTTGTGAGCCGTTTTATTCAGCATTGGAATAGTGATGTTGCAAATAATTTCAAAATCGCAAACAACAATATTGTGAGTGACGGCAATATCATAAATAACCGCAATATTGTGGAATAACGGGCGAACAATGTTCGCCCCTACATAATTATTTGTGCGGCACTGAATTTTAGTCCTCTGCAAAAAGTGCCTTAGCTTTTTCGGCACTGTAATAATGCTCCAGATGTTCTTCGTCAACACGGTCAAGCTCTGATTTCGGCAGGGTGGAGAGCAAGCTCCAGCCTAGGTCGAGAGTTTCATCTATGGAACGGTTCACGTCAAAGCCTTGGTCGATAAAATGCTTCTCAAAGAGCGTGCCGAATTTCAGATAGGCTTTATCGGTATCGGAAAGCTCCTCCTCACCGATAACGGAAGCAAGGCTTCTTGCGTCCTGCACCTTTGCATAGGCTGCAAAAAGCTGGTTCGACACCATTTGGTGATCTTCCCTTGTATAGCCCTCGCCTATGCCGTCTTTCATAAGTCTTGAAAGGCTCGGCAGGATAGAAACAGCAGGATAAACGCCTGTTTGGTCGAGGTTTCTGTCAAGAACTATCTGCCCCTCGGTTATATAGCCTGTAAGGTCAGGGACAGGGTGGGTGATATCGTCATTCGGCATGGTGAGTATCGGTATCTGCGTAACAGAACCTTTTGCACCCTTTACAATGCCTGCTCTTTCATAGATAGAGGCAAGGTCGGAATAGAGATAGCCCGGATAGCCTTTTCTTCCCGGTATCTCCCCCTTTGATGAAGAGAACTCTCGCAAGGCTTCGGCATAGGAAGTCATATCTGTGAGGATAACGAGAATGTGCATATCATGCTCAAAGGCAAGATATTCGGCACAAGTGAGGGCGCATCTTGGGGTGAGGATACGCTCTATGATAGGGTCATTGGAGAGATTTAAAAACATTGCAACTCTCTGCAAAACGCCTGTTTCCTCGAAACAGCGTTTGAAATAATCTGCGACGTCGTTTTTTACGCCCATTGCTCCGAAAACTATTGCGAAATCCTGCCCGTTTTCGTCGGCGATTTTCGCTTGCCTTACTATCTGCACAGCGAGCTTATTATGGGAAAGTCCCGAACCTGAGAAGATAGGGAGTTTCTGACCTCTTATAAGGGTAGTAAGGGCGTCTATGGAGGATATTCCTGTGTTTATATAGTTTCGAGGATATGTTCTTGAAACAGGGTTAAGAGGCGAGCCGTTTATGTCACGGTACTTTTCGGGGAAGATCTCTCCCAGACCGTCGATAGGCTTGCCTGCTCCGCTGAATATCCTGCCCAGCATTTCAGTAGACAATGCAAGCTCCATAGGCTTGCCCTGAAAGCTTGTGGTGGTATTAACAAGGGAAAGTCCTTTTGTTCCCTCAAACACCTGCAAAACGGCTCTGTCTTTTTCCACCTCTACAACTCGTGCAAGGCGGCGTGTGCCGTCATCAAGTTTTATTTCTGCCATTTCGTCATAGGAAATGCCGCTTACATGGTCAAGTGCAACGAGCGGTCCGTTTATTTCACTAAGACCGATATATTTTACGTTCACGCTCCTGCACCTCCTGTCAAAGCCTCCATATCGGCTTTCATATTCTTTTCGTATTCGTCAAAAAGCTCTATTTTATCGTTCGGTATATCATACTTGACTTTGATAAGCTTTTCTATCCAGCCGCAGCCTATTATTTTATCAACGTTCACGCCCTGTGAAAGTGCTTTCTTTGCAAGGGCATAGAAATCTGTAATAAGCTTCATCATGCGGTACTGCTTATCAAGGGGGACGTAGGTATCGTCCTTATGATAGGCGTTTTGCTGTAAAAAGCCCACTCTTACGGCTCTTGCGGTTTCGATAAGAAGCTTTTGATCGTCAGGAAGGACGTCAGTACCCATGAGCTTAACTATCTCCATAAGAGTATTTTCCTCAACGAGGATATTTGATATCTCCTGTCTGACTTTCATGAAGTTCTCATTGACGTTTTTATTATAATAATCGGCAAGGTCTTCTGCATACTCGGAATAGCTTGTGTTCCAGTTTATTGCAGGATAATGTCTTGCATAGGCGAGGGATTTATCAAGTGCCCAGAAACAGCGTACAAAACGCTTTGTATTCTGTGTGACAGGCTCGGAAAAGTCAGAGCCTTGGGGCGAAACTGCTCCGATTATAGTAACAGAGCCTTCCTTGCCGCCCAGAGTTTCAACATAGCCTGCACGCTCATAGAACTCGGAAATTCGTGACGGCAGATAGGCAGGAAAACCTTCCTCGGCAGGCATTTCTTCAAGTCTGCCTGATATCTCACGGAGAGCTTCTGCCCAACGTGAGGTAGAGTCTGCCATAATTGCGATATGATAACCCATATCACGGTAATACTCGGCAAGGGTTATGCCCGTATAGATAGAAGCTTCACGGGCGGCAACAGGCATATTTGAGGTATTTGCGATAAGCACTGTTCGGTCGGTAAGCGGTCTTTGTGTTTTCGGGTCGATAAGCTCTGAGAACTCCTCAAGCACCTGCGTCATTTCATTTCCACGCTCGCCGCAGCCTATATAGACGATTATATCTGCGTCACACCATTTAGCAAGCTGGTGCTGGGTCATGGTCTTGCCTGTGCCGAAGCCCCCAGGGATAGCGGCTGTTCCGCCCTTTGCAACCGGCAGGATAGTATCAACGATACGCTGACCTGTTACCAACGGCTTTGTGATAGGCAGGCGGTTTTTGCATGGTCTTGATGTTCTGATAGGCCATTTCTGGCAGAGGGTAAGCTCCTCTACAGCTCCGTTTGGGGCTTTTATTTTTGCCACAACGTCATTTATTGTATAGTCGCCGTTTTCGGCAGTCCATATGACCTCTCCGCCTTTTGACAGAGGGGAAAGCATACACTTATGTGTGATAAGTGGCGTTTCGGGGCAGGTGCAATAAATATCCCCTGCGGAAAGCTTATCCCCTGTTTTCACTGTCATTGTAACGGGATACTTTTTCTCTGTATCAAGCGAGCTTACGTCTGCACCGTCAGCGATAAATGCACCTGAGACTTCCTCAAGCTTTTTAAGCGGTCTTTCTATGCCGTCGAAGATGTTATTTATTATACCGGGGCCGAGGGTTGCGGACATTGGTGCGCCTGTTGAGATGACAGGCTCGTCTGGCATAAGTCCTGTTGTTCCCTCATAGACCTGAATGGTAGTAAAATCGGACTGCACTCTTATGACCTCGCCGATAAGACGCTTTTTGCCCACATAGACCATTTCCTGCATGGCAAAGCTTTTCGTATCTGCAACCTTTACTACAGGTCCGTTTACCGAATATATTTTATCCATAAAAAACTCCTTATTACCCAAGCACAAGCTCGGCTTTTTCAGTAAAGGCTGAACGCTGCCCCTCAAATGCTGAATCAAAGGTATAATCAAGTGCTATACCCATATCCTCATAGACCATGAGCATACCGCCAAGCTCTATGGAATCTCGGCTTTTTACTTCAAAGTCTGCAAGGTCAGAGGCGTATTTCATATCCTCAGGTGAGAGGTAGATAACGCCCTTATGCTCGGGATAGGTCTGTTTGCATTTTTCGGCTTTTTCTTTTAGCCAAGACTTATAATCTCTGCTTGCTTTGAAAGTCGCAAGCCTGCTTTTTACGTTGTCAAAAACGCTGTCTATAAGCTTTTCTCTATGGCAAAGCACGTTTCTTTTAGCTTCAAGCTGTTTTGAAGATATTTCCCTTATGGCTCTTGCCTCCTCGGTCTTATCTGTGGCGGCTTTTTTTGAATCTGCGAGACTTTGTGCTTCTATTTTCGCCTGAGCAAGCTCGTTTTCACGCTGTTTATCAGCGGATTCGGTTATGAGCTTTGCCTGCTTTTCAGCGTCCTCAAAGACAGCCTGCTTGAAGCGTTCAAGTTTTATCGTCTGATTTTCCATTACTAAACTCCTATCAAAATCACAGCTTTATTCCCACTGCTTCTGCGAGATAGTGGGAAATGGTATCAGATATCTTTGATGTGGCATGGCGGTCTGGTATTTCAACTATGAGGGGCGTTTCTCTTGTGAGCTTATAGTCATAGACCTTTTCTCTGCACTGCTTGACTGCAAGCTCTGTCATAAGCACAACGCCCACGTCCTTCATTTCCATAGCCTTATCAAGTGCGTTTGACACCTCCTCGGAGGTATGCACCACAACGCCCTCGATACCTGAAAGTCTCATGCCCATTTGGGTATCTATATTATCGCTGATAAGATAAAATCTCATGTTAGATGCCCAGTGCAGTGCCTACGTTTGAGATTATAAGGATAGCGATAAGAAGTCCATAGAGGGCGATACCTTCGCCAAGAACAACGAAGATAAGAGCCTTTACAAAGTTCTTAGGGTCTTCTGAGGTTGCACCGATAGCGGCTGGAGCGCCTGCGGCAACAGCTATGCCTGAACCTACGCAGGAAAGTCCAACGGCAAGGGCTGCTGCAAGGTAGCCAAGGCCTGCGCCTGTTGAAAGGGCTGCCTTAACGCCCTCCTCGCTTGCGGCTGAAACAAAGTTACCTACAGGGACGATAAGAGCGCATAGCATTATGCCTGCAAATGTACAGAGATTGCCGATAAAAGCACCCTTTGGCGATCTTCCGTTCTTTATTTTCTTTGCGGTGAAAATGAATGGTACGCAAAGAAGTGCGACTGCTATAAGTGGGAGCAGGAAATAGATAAGCATAGTTGATTCCTCCAAAAAAATTATTTTTACTTTAGATTTTACGAATTACATTGTACGGGTATGGATAATGGTCGGGGTAAAATGCCCGTCACGGCAAGTGACCGAACGATGTTCGCCCCTGCAAAACAATACCACAAATTTGATATCATTCTGTTTGTGCAGTAAATTTTACACCAACAGGCTCGAATGGTTTTCCGCCGCCCTCATAGAAGCGGGAGAATATCTCATAAAATTCAAGTCTGATTATCTGAATGGCAACTATCATGCCCTCCATTACCATTACAAACAGGTTGCCAAGCACAAGCACAAATGGCTGTGCGGCGGCGGAACACATTTCCATAAGGGTCATTACCACTAGCATCATGCCTGCGTGGGAAAGGACAAATCCGCCCACACGGAGAAATGACATAGTATTTGAAACATAGCTCAGCAGGAACTCAAACATTTCAAAGAAGTTCTCAACTATAAAGTTGCCCACGGTCATTTTTTCCTCGTCCTCGGACAAGCGCCACTGTTTATACTTCACGGCGATAGAGAAAGGTGTTCGGCAGAATATGCACACCAATGGTATTACGATAAGGAAAATGACGAACGGAGTGGACATGACTTTTACATCGAACATGAGCGTTCCAACAAGTCCTGCCGCAACGGAGCTGTAGAACACAAGTCCTGCGATACCGTTACAGCCGAAAATGGCTTTTTCGTAATCCTTATTTTTAAAGCCGATATAGATATTGAGTATCATTGAGATAACGATAAGTGCCACACCTATGGCAACGGCAGTTATGAGGATAAAGTTCGTTTGCTTGAAAACCTTTAGGGGCAGGAAGTCAAGTCCTATATTCTCAAACACAGGGTCTAAAAGCTCTTCATAACCGAAGAACGAGCCATAGAGAGTACCGAATATCATACTTGATATGCCAAGGCGTGTGACAAGACCGCTTATTTTTGCTCCCAGCTTTTTCTTCAAGGCAAGTCCGCCTAGAACGATAAGAAGTCCTTGTCCCAAGTCGCCGAACATTATACCGAAAAGCAGAGTATAGGTTATTGCCACGAAGGCTGTCGGGTTATAGCCTTTATACTCAGGCAGACCATACATTTCCACAAGCATTGTGAAAGGTCGGGTCAAAAAGTTGTTTTTAAGCACTGTAGGCGGCTCACATGAGGCGTCTGCGTCAGGTGGGAGATAGACCACTGACACTGAACGCATATCCTCGAAAAGCTTATCAAAACGGTCTTTTTCCTTTTCGGGGATAAAGCCTTTAAGATAAAACTTATCGTTTAGTGCGGCGGCATTTCGCCGCAGGTCAAAGGTATCGTGGATAAACCTTAGTTTTGAAAAAGCTTTTTGCAGTTCAGGCTCTGCTTTTGCGGCAAGCTCGTTTATCTGCTCGTTTATCTTTGCGTTCTCAACTGTATCTGCGTCTATAGTTTGTTTTAGCTTTTCCAAGGCTTCGTCTGCGTCACCTGATACATAGGACGGTATCCGTATCCTTTCAAAATACATTGAGTGGAAGATATCATCAACACGCTGTTTATCACGTTCAGGGACGAAATACATTCCCCAGCAGAAGCTTTTTCCCGTTTCAAAGGGGACAAAGAAGAAATTCTCGTTATAATAGTCAAGCTTCGGCAGGTTATCCACAGGCAGCTTTCCGATACGGACGGAAACATACTTCATTGAGAAAAGCTGCTGAAAGTCGCTGTGCATACCTTTCAGGTGGTCTATTTGTCTGACCGCCCCTCCAAGCTCTGAGATACGCTGAGTAAGCTCCAGCCGCTTTGTATTAAGCTCGCTGAAAGGGGTATTATACTTTTCAAACAGGGAGTTAAAATCCTGCGGAGCTGACAGGTCACAGTCAGTAAAATCAGTTTCCTTTAGAGTTATACCAAGCTGTGCAGAAAGCTGGGCAAGCTCTTTCAGAGGTCGGTCATACTCATTTTTCTCGCTGAGGGGCTTCATTGCGCTGTCAGGAGAATTGCCCGCAGGCTCAATATGAAAACAGCCGCTTTCACAGCACCTTTTCAAGGTCGCATCAAGCTCGTCCATAAGACCTGCTATATTCACAAGGGACATTTTTTCTATAGCCAATCACATTATCTCCTTTCCTGAGAATTTACCGCTCAGGCGGTGATGATAAGATCCTTTTCAACTGCCGAGGGGTCGGCATTATATCTTATCGCTTCGATTATATGCACGATGTTCAAGGCTTCCGTACTGCACAGTTTCATAAAGGCATAGAGTGAAACCGGTGCGGCGGTGCTTTGGGCGAGGATATGAGAAAGATAGGCAAACTGTGAACTTCGGACTATACTTTCGATATATTCAGAGGTCTGTTTGCAACCCTTTGAATACTTTGATCTTTTCACCCATTCGAGCATATCTTCGGGGCTTTCAAGCTCATAATACTTATCAAGTCTTTTAACTGAGCCTGTGCCTGTTTTTATTCTTATCTGCCGTTTTTTTATCTCCTCGGAGGAGTAGCCAAAAAAAGCTTTCATACGGTAGGCGTTTATTATGTTAAGGCAATCTATCTCTCGGCTTATCATTTCTGAGAGCTGTTTGCTTTGCATTTCGGAAAAATCATGCTTTGCGGTATTTAAAAGCTCGGTATAATAGGCTGTTCTCAGCCTTAGCTCGCACTCGGTATAATCCGCTGAGCCGTCCTCCAAAGGCGGTATTTTCACCAGTATCTTATAATACGGTGTATTTCTTAGTATTTTAAGAAGCTGTTCATAGTTCTCGGCTCGGCTCATTTCAAGAAGGCTCACCTTTGAATGTTTTATGACATAGCCGGGAAGGTCGTTAAGGTAAGAATTATCAAGCCCTGAATTTATATTGTTTATCATGGACAGAATACATTCTATCTCCTTGCTTTTTATAAGGAAGTCATAAAAAGGCAGTTTATCAAGCTCCTGAAATCTGCACAGGCGCATATAGGTATTGAAATTCTCTCTTTGGAGAAGCGCCTCCACAAAACCTCTATGGACGGTATTTGGGTCAACGTCACGGAAGGCGTCTTTATATCTGGCTGAATGTGCAAGATAGTCTGCGGCTTCGGGGACTGTTCTTCGCATGAGCATTTCATGATAGTTCTCTTTAGTAAACATTCTGCCGTGGATATATTTTATTTTCGCCACTGTTCCGTTGGCAGACCAACTGTCAAGCATATTTTTTCAGCCCCTTTCACGGAGAATTTTTGCTCTACTTCGGAGAGATGATATTATCAAATATCTCCTTCTCCCACTGAGTATGTTTTTCTTCAAATATTTTATTGAGAACTGTTGTTTTCTCGTTCTGTGCGGAAGTTATCTTTTCGCTTTCGGTATTTATACGCTCTGTGACCTCTTTGGCTTTCTGCGTTTTATAGGCTTCGGCTTCTTTCAGGGCGTTTTCTTTCAGCTCCTGTGCTTCTTTCACTGTGCGCTCCAGCAGTTCGCCGCTTTCCATATCTGCTTTTTCAAGCTTGCCTGCAGCGGCTTTATCTGTTTGCAGTATTTCTGCTATCATATCCATATTATTCTCCCCTTTCAGGCAGGATAGTTTCATAACATTAATTGTACACCTTTTTGTCTTAAATAGCAAGTTTGAAGGGGTACAAAGCCATACTTTTTATATATTTTGCACTATCTATATGACTTTTCTTTGGACAAATTGCTCTATGTGTAATGATTTTAGTCAGAATACACATTTTATTTTACCCTGAATTTGAAAAATTAGTTGAATATCTGCGGTCATGTCACTTGACAAAAGGGGACAAAAGTGGTAAACTTGTATTTATCACGCACACATCTGTACTTTGGAGGTGGACTAAAATTGGAGAACGGGCAAAACAAACTTGTTATCGTAAGCTCTGAGGTGCTTCCTGACATTGTGCTAAAGGTGCTTGCCGCAAAGCGCATGAGGGCAAGGGGCGAAGTTTCCACTTCATCGGAAGCCTGCCGCAAGGTGGGGATATCGAGGAGCGCATACTACAAATACAAGGACTCCGTATTCAATTATGAAGAACAGCTCACAAACAACATCGTTTCGGTATACTGCATACTGAGAGATGAAAAGGGAGTGCTTTCCTCCATTATATCACGGCTTTACGAGTTGAACACGAATATTCTGACCATAAACCAGAATATCCCTATCGACTCGGTGGCGACGGTGACATTCTCGGTAAGATTTGAGCATGACGCACTTAGCACCAACGTGCTTACGGAGGAGCTTTCTAAAGTTCACGGCGTTGTGGAAGTCAAGATAATATCGGGAGAGTAAGGGTAAAATAAGATTTTAACAATATATAATTTATTAGGAATGAGGATTTTTTATGTGTAAAGTAGCAGTTATCGGTTATGGCGTTGTAGGCTCTGGTACGGTAGAGCTTTTTATGAAAAACCGTGAATCTATCTCAAAAAAGGTCGGCAAGGAATGTGACATCAAGTACATTCTTGATCTGAGGGATTTCCCTGATTCTCCATTTGCAGACAAAATGATAAAGGACTTCAACATCATTCTCAATGATGCCGAGGTAGAAGTAGTAGCCGAGGTAGTAGGCGGAACGACTTTCGCTTATGACTACACAAAGAAGCTTCTTGAACACGGCAAGAGCGTTGTTACATCAAACAAGGCGCTAGTTGCGGAAAAGGGTGCAGAGCTTCTTAAAATAGCAAGGGAACACAACTGCAACTATCTGTTCGAGGCAAGCGTTGGCGGCGGTATACCTATCATCAGACCGCTTAACAAGTGTCTGGCAGGAAACGAGATACTTCAGATATCGGGTATTCTCAACGGCACAACAAACTTCATTCTTACAAAGATGATAAAAGAGCAGATGTCATTCGACGATGCGCTGAAAATGGCTCAGAAGCTTGGTTACGCTGAGGCTGACCCTACGGCTGACGTTGAGGGCGAGGACGCTTGCAGAAAGATCTGTATACTTGGCTCACTTGCATACGGCAAGCACATTTATCCTGAAATGGTACACTGCTCAGGCATAACAAAGATCACACTTGATGATGTTGAATATGCTGCAAACGCAGGATATGTTATAAAGCTTATAGGTTCTGTAAAGAAGCTTGATGACGGCAGAGTGAGTGCTATCGTTTGTCCAAGACTTGTGCCAAAGTCAAATCTTCTTGCGTCTGTTGACGATGTATACAATGCTATCAGCGTAACAGGCGACGGTGTTGGCGACGTTATGTTCTACGGACAGGGTGCAGGCAAGCTTCCTACAGCTTCAGCGGTAGTAGGCGACATTATCGATTGTCTGAAGCATCATCACAGAGTGCTTGCTCTTACATGGGAAGATTGTGATGACAAGAACTTTGTTGCGCCATACAAGGACATGGACGTTTCAATGTATGTTCGCATAAAGGCTGAAAATGCTGAGGCTCTCAAGTCTTCTATTTCTGAGATGTTCGGAAAGCTCATGTATATAGAGCGTTCGGGCAGGACAGAGAACGAGCTTGCGTTTATCACGCCGAACATGAAAGAGGCTGACATTGACGCTAACCTGACTATCCTTTCACACTCCGCTGAGATCGCAAGCAAGATAAGGATATACTGATAAAAAAGCGGCGGACACTGTTTGCCATTACACAAAAGCAATATGGGGCGGACTTGATGTCCGCCTTTTTTATAAAGGAGTTTTCACCATGATAAAAATACAGATACCTGCCACGTCGGCTAACCTTGGCGCCGGTTTTGACGCACTGGGGCTTGCGCTCACTTACTACAACTACATTGAAATGGAGGAGTGCGACAAGATAGACATAACGGCGGCGGACGGGCTTGACATTCCTACGGACGAGAGAAACCTTATTTACATTTCTGCCAAAGACCTTTTTGCGGTATGCGGAAAAAAACTTGAGGGACTAAAGCTCATACAGACAAGTAATATTCCTATGGCGAGAGGTCTTGGCTCGTCTTCTGCCTGCATAATCGCAGGACTTGTGGGAGCAAACAAAATGCTTGGAGATCCCCTCACAAAGGACGATCTTGTTGACCTTGCTGCTCAGATAGAGGGTCACCCTGACAACACTGCGCCTGCACTGCTGGGCGGAATCGTTACGGCGGTATTTGACGGAAGAAAGGTACACTGGGTAAAGCAGGAGGTTTTCACAAAGCTGAAATTCGTGGCGATAATACCTGATTTTGAGCTGAAAACTGAGGAAGCGAGGGCTTGTCTGCCTAAGGAAGTTTCACACAAGGACGCAGTTTACAACCTTTCCCGTGCGGCGCTTTTCTCGGCTTCGCTTCTTACGGGCAAGTTTGAAAATCTGAAAACGGCAGTTGATGACAGGCTTCACCAGCCTTACAGAATGGCGCTTATACCCCACTGCAAGGACGTTTTTGACATTGCGTACACTCACGGTGCATATGCGGCATACATAAGCGGTGCAGGTCCAACTATCATGGCTATTGTGGACGAGAGCAATCAATATTTCGCAGGCAAGATGAAATTTTCTCTTGACAACGCAGGGCTTAAAGGCTGGCAGGTAAAGGAATTTCACATTGACAACGAGGGTACGAAGCTTATATGAACAGGTGCAAATGGTGCGACCTTAAAAATCCAAAGTATGTGGAATATCATGACAAGGAATGGGGCGTTCTCAGGACTGATGACAGCTATTTGTTTGAGATGCTTGTGCTGGAGTCTTTTCAGGCTGGGCTTTCGTGGGAGTGCATACTGAACAAGCGTGAGAATTTCCGCAGGGCTTATGATGAATTTGACCTTGATAGGGTCTGTGGATATGACGAAGAGAAGATCGCAGAGCTTTGCTCTGACAGTTCTATTGTGCGAAATAAGCTGAAAATTAGGGCGAGTATTTCTAATGCAAGAATATTTCGGGATATTGTGAAGAAGCAGGGGAGCTTTTATGATTATCTTTGCAAGTTTACTGACGGAGAAATATTGTATGAGTGCGATAAAACTACCAACGAATGGTCCGACAGGATATCTGCAGACTTGAAAAAGCGTGGAATGAAGTTCGTGGGAAGCGTGATAATATATTCGTTTTTGCAGGCGGTGGGAGTGATATATTCCCATGATAGTGAATGTGGACTTTATAGAGAAAAATAAAGTAAAGATATAAGCAAAGCGGTGTCGGAGTGGAAACTCTGCACCGCTTTTTCGTATTCTCATAAACAATGTAAAAAACCGCCCTGCACAATGTATACAGAGCGGCTGCATTTTTTCAATTTTTTTATTCCATAGGACAAATATTTTTGCGGTTTTCGGCTATCCTTTCGTCTATACCCTCTACCTGCGGCTTAACAAGGCTCGATGTTCCTGCGACAAACATTCTTGCACCTGCTTCGTAAAGCTTGCGGCAGTTCTCGTTTGACATATTGCCGTCAGTTTCTATGATGATGTCCTCGTGGCCGTTTTCGTCAAGCCACTTTCTAAGACGTCTTGCCTTATCCACCGTGTTAGGCACGAGCTTCTGTCCTGCAAAGCCAGGGTTTACTGTCATGACAAGCACACCGTCTATGAAGTCTACGGCTTCCTCTACCACGCAGATAGGTGTGCCGGGATTGATAGCCAGGATAGGCTTTGCACCGATAGAACGGAGATATTGCAGGCACTTTGCGATATGCTTTGTGCTTTCATAATGCACTGCCGCATAATCGCCCTCTCTGATATCAAACCACTGGAGCCTTTCCTCTGGCTTTTCTATCATGAAATGAAAATCAAATGGGATATCCGTCAGATCACGGAGCTGTTTTACATAATCAGGATAAAGTGTGAAATTCGGCACAAATGAGCCGTCCATTACGTCTATATGGAGATATTCGATATTGTTGCGCTTAAAAGCGTCAAGATATTCCTTTATCTGTCCCAGATGGACGCACATCATTGAGACTGATATCATACCATTGTCCATACTGATCCTCCTGTTTCTATTCATCTTTTTTATCTTATGCTGTTATCTTCAGGCTCAATGCCCATGATAAGCTGGTCTATTACTCTGTCGGTAGACTTGCCGTCTGTATATTTGAAGTTCTTCTTTATGAAGCCCTCCATTTTTTCAAACTCGTAATCCTTATCTCTGAGAGCGGTCATAAGCTCATCAAAATCGTGGACGATCTTACCAGGAACAAGCTCCTCATACGGCTCATAGAAATCTCTTGTTGCTTCATAATACTTTTGGTCGAAAGCAAAGAAAAGCATCGGCTTTTTAAGCAGTGACATCTCATATATGATAGAGCTGTAGTCTGTGATAAGCACGTCAACTATAAAGAGGATATCATTTACCTCTCTGTAGTCGGAGGCGTCAAGTATTCTGTGAGCATACTCGTCAGGTATTTCGATACGCCTTTTTACAAACGGGTGGAGCTTTACGATAAGAACGGAATCCGTTTCATCAAGAAATTTGCCCCATGCTGTAAGGTCAAGCTTATCAAATGGGAAATGAGCATTATTTGCGTTATTTCCTCTGAAGGTCGGTGCATACATATAAACTGTTTTTGCAGTTTTGCACTCAGGGAAAACTTCCAGCATCTGCTCTCTTGTTTTGGCTTTATATTCGTCGTCAAAGAAAATATCCGTTCTTGGGATACCCACAGGATAGAACTTCTTTTCGTCGATAGCGAAGCCCTCTGCATGGTGGAGTGCAGAATGATAGGAGCTTACAGGAACGTGGGTATAGCACTTATGCACCCTTGTATTGAACGGAGGTGCGCCCGGCTTGCCCAGTCTTTCAAAGCCCAATGACTTGAACGCTCCGCAGGCGTGCCATACCTGAAGCACCTTGACGTTCTTAGGATAATCCACAAGATAGATGTCAGGATAATAATCATCTATAAGAATGATATCGGAGGTTGCAAGATAGTAGACGAACCTTATCATGGCAGGTATCGACCTATTGACAGTGATACTAGCTTTGAAGTCAAATCTGAACTTATACTTGCTGTCAAGTCCTCTTTCTATCATGCGGTCATAGATGACCTTTTCGTTTCCGCCTATCTCGGCTCTCGAACCGCTGGCAAAGAGGATAATATCCCCGTTTTTCTTAGCAAAATGCTTAAAGAACGAGAAAGCCTTTTTAAAGCACCATATCTTTAAACCGTAAACATCTCTTATGATAAGCTTCTTACGGTTTTGAAGCTTCTTCTCAATACGCTTTGGCAAGGTCTGGGAAGGCTTAGGCTCTTTATAGGTGACGGCAAGCTTATATTCGAGTGTATCCATATCGCTTGCAGACTCGGCATAGAAAAGGTTTTCTGCGCCTCGTCTGAGCTTGAAGTTCATAGGGTTCGCCTTTGTATCGTCCTCTATAGTTTCCACTTTATCGGATATGATACAAGGATACTCGTTCGTAAGCACCTGTTTTGACAGGCATCTGCCATCGTTATCATAGGTGAGCTTGAGAAGCGTACTGCCACTGAGGACATAATCCACTGTATCTGTTGATATCTGCGGTTTATTCATGCCCTTATACTTTGTGAATATTTTAAGGGCATATTCGCCTGTGGCGATAGGAGCTTCGTTATTGGCGGACATTATATTCACTGTCAGATGAAAATGAGTTCCGCTTACTTCAAAATGCTGGGCAGGGAACATACAAGTTCTATCATGTGTGACAAATCTTGCTGACAAGTTTTCAAGCTCGTCTTTTTCAAAGCCCACAAGCTCGCCCTCGATATGGAGGATAACTCTCTTGAACTCTACTCTTGTAAGCTCTGCGAATTTTTTGTTTCTCTCTTTTAATCTCTCAATAGTCTTTCTTCTGTTCCCGTATATCTCTTCAAATTCGGGAGTCATATTATCCATTTAAAACTATTCCTTACTTTCCGCCGCTTTTATCTATCCCTCAACTTTCATTTCAGGTCTTGAAAAGCGACTACAAAATTTTTACTCAAATTTACAAACAGTAGACTGTTTAATCGTCAAATGTGAACATTACCTTTAAGGTGAACTCGCCTGTGTTTCTGATAGCGGAGAATGCCTTTTCGTTCTCCTCTATTGTGAATGTATGTGTGATAAGATCGGCAAAGTTTACGTCGCTATGCTCGAAAACTTCAAGGGCTTTCTTCCAATCGTTCACTCTGCTGTTATAGCTGGAATTCCATGAGCCTTTGACTGTTATCTGCTTTCTCAGTATTGACCAATAGATATTCTTAGGCAGGATAAGGTCTGTTGAAGGGTTGCCAACGAGAACAATACTGCCAAGAGCGCCTGTTGACTCGATAGCGGAGGCGATAGCTTCGTTCGAGCCGACAGCTTCAAATGTTACGTCTGCTCCGTCGATACCTATTATCTTCTTCACCTGTGCAGGGAGATCGTCAACGCTTGTATCAACAACGTCAAAGCCCAGCTTCTTTGCATACTCAAGCTTATTCTTTGAACGACCTGCGATAACCACCTTACCGGTCTTTGTTCTCTCTTTTGCAAAGAGGGCTATCATAAAGCCTATTGTACCTGTGCCTATGATAACAACATTCTGACCCTCTTTGATGTCACCGATATTTACAGCGTGCATTGAAACAGCGGCAGGCTCGCAGAGCGCTGCAGTTTTATAATCGAGGGTATCGTCGAAGGGAACTAAGTTCCATACCGGAACAACGAGGTACTCAGCCCATGCGCCGTCCTGTCTTGAACCGAAATAGCTATAGCCTGAGCATTGTGCATATTCCTCCATTTTGCAGGCTTTACAATGCTTGCAAGGGAGCATTGGGAACACGCAGGAACGTTTGCCGAGAAGGCTTTCGTCAACGTCATCGCCAACTGCAACTATCTGACCTGAAAACTCATGACCAGGTATGGTCGGGAAGTGGTAAGTTCCTGTTACAAAGCATCTTGGCATATCGCTTGAACAAATTCCGCACGCCTTTATTTTCAGCAATACGGTGCCTTTTTCAAGCTTTGGCACGTCTACCTCAGTTACTCTCAGGTCGCCCACGCCATAAAGCACAAGTGCTTTCATCTTTTCGGGTATGTTTATTAAGCTTTTCATAAAAAAAGTCCTTTCTATTTACCGCCAAGCAGCGTTCTGACAATAAGCAGGTCGCTGTCTGTTGTTATCTTGAAATTAATAGCGTCGCCCTCTATAAGGTGGATAGGCTGGTTATTCATTGTGCATATCTGCGAAGTGCCTGTGATGACTTTTTTCTGCTCCTCAGTGAGGTTATCCTGCATTTGGATAAAGTGGGCAAGGCGGAAGCTGTCGGGAGCTTGTCCGCTGTAAAGCTCGCTTCTGACAGGGATGTCTTCAACATACTCTCCTCCCTTTGAATGGAGGATAGTATCTGCACATGGAAGTCCGCAGACGCAAGCACCGTATTCTGCGGCACAATCTATGGAATCGTTGAGTATCTTCTCTGTAACAAAAGGTCTTACGGCATCGTGGATAACGATAACATCGTCATCATGAAGTTCGTTATCATTTGTGATAGCGGTGGTGACATTATTTATAGTATCCATTCTTTCCTTGCCGCCGAGGATCACCCTTACCTTTTCGCTTTCAGGAATATTCTTTTTCACCTGTTCGTTCATATAGTCCTCATAGTCCTTATGGACGGCGATATAGATATAATCAAATCTCTTTACCTTGAGCATATTTTCAAGGGTATAGATTATGATCGGCTTACCTCCGATCTCGATAAACTGCTTTGGTATTTTTGAGCTTTTAACTCTTGTACCTGATCCCCCTGCGAGCATTGCACCGTAAATCATAGACAAACTCCTTACTGATATTTATATTATAATAATGTATCTGACAAATAGATCATTGTGATACGCCGATAAAGTTTCGGCAGTCAACGGGCGAACGCTGTTCACCCCTACTTAGTATTCGCTGTTTTGTGACATAATATAATCGGCTATCCTTTCGGTAGAACGGCCATCGCAAGCGCCCATAAATCTTTCTCTGAAATCAGAAATGACAGTAGGGTCGGCTTTTCCCTGCTTTATGGCGTTTATAAGCTCCTCATTGGTCTTAACTATTGGTCCCGGGAGAAAGCTATAGTCATAGGGATAATAAAAGCCTCTATAGTCATAAAACTGGTCAAGGTCAAAAGCGTAGAATATCATAGGTCTTTCAAAGAGCGAATATTCAAAAATAAGCGAAGAATAATCGGTTATGCACATATCGGCAGTAAAAAGAAGATCCTCGATAGGCATATGTTCTGTTATGTCAAAGGCGAAGTCCTGACAATCCTCGGGGATATCCCACTCCTTTTTAACAAAGCCGTGTCTTTTTACAAGAAGCACCCACTCGCTGCCGAAATTCTCTTTAAGGGCTTTTATATCCAGCTTTTCGGGGATATAAGCCTTATCAGCGTCCCCACGATAGGTCGGGGCATAGAGCAGGACTCTTTTATACTGTGCGTTCGGGCAATTCTTATAGAGATTTTCAAAGGCTTTCAAACGATTTTCCTCTTTAAAGAAAAAGTCAGTACGAGATACGCCTATTGCCTGCACGCTATTATTATCAAGGTCAAAGCCGAAAGCTTCCTTGAAAGCCCATATGCACTCTTTACTGCTGACGGTACAAAGTGTATAGCTTGTATGAGCAGGGAACTTTCTCAATTCTTCCAGCGACTCGCCGAAAGAGAGGTCGGTGATACTTTCTCCCCACTTTTTGAAAGCTCCGCAGGAATGCCATGTTTGAATGACCTTTGTGTCTTTTCTGAACTTAAAAGCGCCGAACAGATTACAGGTATCGTTAAGCAAAACGCAACCCACGTTTCCCATTAGCCAAGTAAGCTTCAGATATCTCAGCAGATAGCCCATTCCGCCCTTATTATTATGGACGTAATAGACCTGCGGATCAAGTCCTCTGGTCTTTATCTCCTCATAGATATAGCGGAAGCTATCCGTCAGCGTACCGCTTCTTATCTCGGCAAAGATGACCTTGTTTTTTCTCAAAGGTCTAAGGCTTGACACTTTATAGCAAAGGGGATATACTCCTTTGAACATTATGATCTTGGCGGTGTTTCTGACCGCCTGTTTTAAACCGCTCATTTCTCATCCTACATTATATCATATTATGCGCCGTTTGTCTACACTTTAACAAATAACAGGACACTTTTGCGGCACATCTCACAAAAAAGCTTATTTTCTTAGCTTTATTATGCTCATTTTAACGTATGCACAACGCTAAAAAAGTTCTCTTGTGTAGTATTATAGTGCAGAACGGGAGAAGTGTCAAGGGGGTATTTGTAATTTTGTAAAATTATTTGAATAATGAAAGTGAGTGTGAAAAAGGCTGTGAACGAGGTGCGTTCACAGCCTTGGGGTATCGTATCATTCCCACTCCACCGTTCCCGGTGGCTTTGAGGTTATATCGTAAACTACTCTGTTTACATGGTCTACTTCATTTGTTATCCTGTTGGATATTCTTGCGAGAACATCGTATGGTATCTTTGCCCAATCGGCTGTCATGAAGTCGTCTGTTGTTACAGCTCTGATAGCTATAAGGTGGTCATAGGTTCTGTGGTCGCCCATTACGCCTACTGTCTGGACGTTCGGGAGAACTGCAAAGAACTGGCTCAGGCTGCTCTCAATTCCGCTTTTCTTGATCTCGTCACGGAAAACGGCGTCTGCTTCCTGCAACACCTTTATCTTATCCTCTGTTATCTCACCGATTATTCTTACGCCAAGTCCTGGACCTGGGAACGGCTGACGCCATACGAGTTCCTTTGGTATGCCGAGCTTTTCGCCGACTTTTCTTACCTCGTCTTTGAAAAGGTCGCCAAGAGGCTCTATAACGCCGTCAAAGTTGATATCCTCAGGCATTTTTACCTGATTGTGGTGGGTTTTTATTGTGGCAGCGTCGCCCTTTCCGCTTTCGATACGGTCAGGATAGATAGTACCCTGTGCGAAAAATCCGCCGTCTGCCTCTTCTCTTATCTTATCCCAGAACACTTTATAGAACTCTGTGCCGATAGTTTTTCTCTTTTCCTCAGGGTCTGTTATGCCTTTAAGCTTTTCGAGGAACTGTTTCTGACAGTTTACTCTCACAAATCTCATATCGAAAAGTCTTGTGAAAGTTTCCTCAACAAAGTCGCCCTCATCTTTTCTCATCAGTCCCTGATCTACGAACACGCAGGTGAGCTGCTTGCCCACTGCACGGCTGATAAGTCCTGCGGCAACTGATGAGTCAACTCCGCCTGAAAGTCCCAAAACTACTTTCTTATCGCCTATCTGCTCTTTAAGCTTTGCAACTGTGTTCTCGATAAAGTTATCCATTACCCAATCGCCTTTACAGCCGCAGACCTCGTAAAGGAAATTTTTCAAAATGACGTTACCATACTCACTGTGAGTTACCTCAGGGTGGAACTGAACGGCATATATCTTCTTCTCTGCATTCTCCATTGACGCACATGGGCAATCATCTGAATGGGAAGTGATAACAAAGCCCTCAGGTGCTTCGCTGACATAGTCGGTATGGCTCATCCATACTATGCTCTTCTCAGGAACGTCCTTGAAAAGCTTGCTCTCTGCGGAGGCTGTTATCTCTATCTTGCCATACTCGCTCTTTTTACAGCTTTCTACCTTTCCACCGCTCATCCATGAAATAAGCTGACAGCCGTAGCAGATGCCGAGGACTGGTATGCCAAGGTCAAGTATAGCCTTGTCATAATGCGGGGAAGTCATATCATAAACGGAGTTTGGTCCGCCTGTGAAGATTATGCCCTTATAGCCTGCTGCTTTTATTTCTTCAAGTGGAGTTTCAAAGCTTTTTATCTCTGCATAAACGTGGTGATCTCTCACACGTCTTGCGATAAGCTGATTGTACTGTCCGCCAAAGTCAAGCACCAGTATCTTCTCATGTGACATATATTTACCTCTTTTCCTTATGTTTTTTGAAATACATAAATATTATAACACGTTGCCGTCCCTTTTTCAAGAGCAATTTACACACTCTTTGAAGCATGGGGTAAATTAATTGTGAACACCTGACATCATGCAGGAAAATATTCGTTGATTTTAGCTGTTGTAATTTGCTAATAGCTATGCTATAATGAATAGGTATTGTAAAATGCGTGTAAATCAACAGAAAAGAGTATATTGTAATGGAAAAACAACAAAACATTCAAACACAGCAGGCAAAGGAGAAAAAAGGCTTGCTGAAAAAAATAGGAACATGGTTTGCGTCGCCTGACGGAATGCAAACATTACGATTTATAAGTGCCATAGTGGCAGTTATAGCGGTAGGAGTCATCTGTGCTTTGTTGGGCATATACATGGACAAAGACAACTTCCTGCCGAAAGAGCGAAATTATGCGCTTATAGGGGCTTGTGCCATTGAGCTGGCACTGATATTTATTATTGCGAAATTTTTCTCAATTCAAAAGAAGCTGAAAAAGAGCGAAACAAAAGGCTGCATCGACCCTTTCACTGCGGCTTTTATGCTTGGACTAAATTCTTATTTTCTTCCGGACTTTGTAATGGGGTCATATTTTCCAAAGAGCAATGTGCTTTACATTCTCCTTGGAATATTGCTCTGCTGGCTTTTATATCTTATAGGTGCGGTGATATTCCCAAAGCCACACGCCTGGTTTTGCGGAGTGAACGTCATATTTGCCATATATGCTTTGGCACAGTATTATGTCACCGAGTTCAGGGGGAATCCTGTTCAGTTTGCCGACCTTGCCAACATAAAGTCAGTCAGTGAGATAAACGGAATGTACTCACTGTTTTTAGACAGCAAAGTGATGTTTGTGCTTTGTGATCTTATTCTTATTTTCGCTGTAACGGTGACGACAAAAGTAAGGAAGATAAAAATACGCAGCAGGATAATATCGGGTGTGGCTGTTATCGCAGGGTGTTTCGTATTCGTATATGGTGGCAGGTTTGCCTATGACCTTGGTATAAAGAACAGATACATCAGGCTGAACTTTTCAGGTGCGGAAAATGCAGACACATACAGGTGCGTAGGCTATGACCTTATGTTCTGCTTCGACGGAATGTTTAACCGTGTGACGAAGCCTGATGGCTACTCCACTCAAAAGGCAGAGGATATCATAACTCAGTATGAGGTACAAAAGGCTGACAAAAAGCCTGCTATCATTGCTATTATGAACGAATCCTTTGCAGACTTTGAGCATATCGCTCAGTTCAAGACTAACAAAGACTATCTGCCCAACTATCACAAATTGCAGGAGGAAAGCATAAGCGGATATGTTTCCGTTTCGGCATATGGCGGTTATTCCTGCAACTCTGAGTATGAATTTCTCACTGGCAACACTCTTGGCTTTTTGCCGTCGGGAAGTGCGGTATTCACCCAATATCTCAACGACAAACAAAACGGTCTTGTAAGCTGGCTAAACGAGCTTGGCTACACAACGCAGGCTATCTCGCCTTGCTCTGAGGGACTATGGGATATAGGCAACGCCTATGAACAGCTTCAATTCAAAGACAGGATATACAATTGTCAGGACAGAATGAGCGATATCCAATATTTCAACGGAAATATCACAGATGAAACCATTTTCAGATATATTGAAGAGCAATATGAAAGACACGCAGGCTCGCCTTATTTTGTATGGACAGCGACCATGCAGAACCATGCGCCGTATGATGACCTCAGTTCTGTTCCGTCTGAGATAACCTTTGAGGACTACAACAACCCTGCGGCACAGGAATATCTAAATCTTATCTATCAGTCTGACAAGGCGCTTGGAGAGCTTATAGATTACTTCAGGAACAAGGACGAAGAAGTCATAATCGTGATGTTCGGCGACCATTATCCGCATATCATAGACTTCACGGAATATCTCTATGGCAAGGACGTGGCTTTACTTTCAACGGAGGATTATTCAAGACTTCGACAGACTCCTTTCCTTATTTGGAGCAACAAGGGCGTTGAAGCGGAGAAGATAGACGATATAAGCCTTAACTATCTTTCAAACGAGGTCATGGAAGCGGCTGGACTCCCAAAGTCGAGATATCAGCAGGAGCTTGACAAGATACGCTGTGACATTCCGATAATAAGCTCTTACGGCTACAAAACGGCTGACGGAGAATGGTATTCTATAAATGATGTGGCTGACAAATACAAGGACACGCTGAACGAATATGAAACTGTGCAGTATTACAAAATGTTTGATGAAAAGCGTGACAATAGTGTAAATTAGGCTGTTAAAAAACACAAACAACAAAAAAAGTGGGACGATTCCCTACAAAACAATAAACGGACGAAGCTTTTTTACTTCGTCCGTTTCGTTTTATAATGCGTGTCAAAATGCGGGCGAACACTGTTCGCCACTACAAATAACTACATAATTATGCGCTTATTTTTTTTATCCTGTGACCTTTTTCTCGAACATGAACATTCCCATGACATCGTTCATTATGCTGTCAGAAGCGACCTTCTTGCTGTTCTTTGTCATTTGCCTTACGACAGTCTGACCGTCATTCTTGCCGAATATCATAACATAATCGTCGCCGCTTTCGGAAGTTCCCTCATAGGACACCTGATTTTTAAAGATGTTATATTTCCACTTGCCGTCTTTGAAATATGCGTCAACGGCTTCACCGTAATTTTCGCTTGCCAATTTCATTTCGGTATCGAAATCGTAGGTGGAATGTCTTACGCTGAATATTCTCACAAAAGCGATCACAAAATATATCACCAGTATTACCACTGTGATCTTAAACAGAGTCTTTAGTATCTTTTTGCCCTTACCATAATTCTCTTTGCCGCTGCTTGAATGTTCAGTTGGGGTGCGCCTATAGTCTGCCGCACTCATTTCTCTGTTTCGGTCTGTCTCTCTTACACGCTTTACCCTGCGAGCTTCCTGCTCTCGGCGCATTCTTTCCTCTGCTTCGGCTCTTTTCGGGTGTTCGTAAACACGCTTCGGTATGCCCTGTATCCTTGAACGGTCTATAAACTCCTGCTCGCCACGTCTTTGGGTCGATGAGGCGATAGGTACCATTTTTCCGCAGTTGGTGCATATCTTAGCTCCGTCCTCCAGCTTAGAACCGCAGAATGTACAATGTCTGCTCATTATTACCAATCCTTTACACACTTAGAACTGTTTTGTTTGTCGAAGTTTTTTCTATATCTATGTTGGACTATCCGCCCGTTTTCTTTAATGACACGGGCGAACGCTGTTCGCCCCTACAAATCTTCTTTATCTATATTTACAGATATCTTACAACGCCCACAACCTTGCCAAGTATGCTTACTTCGTCTACTATGATAGGATCCATGGTGTCATTTTCAGGCTGCAGTCTGTAATGGCCGTCCTCTTTATAGAAAGTCTTTATGGTAGCTGACTCGTTGTCAACAAGTGCGCAGACTATATCACCGTTTTCTGCATATGGGGTCTGCTCTATAACTACCATATCTCCGTCAAGGATAGCGGCGTTTATCATGGACTCTCCCCTTACCTTTAGGGCAAAAAGCGGATTGCTGTAATGCCTTGCAGGCTGGAAGCTTATATAGTCTGTTATCTCCTCAATGGCAGTGATAGGGATACCTGCGGTGACAGTTCCCACAAGGGGGATCTTCATGCCGTTGCCGCCTGTGAGCCTTATGGCTCTGTTCTGGTTATTTCCCTTTTCAAGAAGACCTTTTGCGGTGAGATTATTTATATATCTATGGGCTGTTGAGGTAGACTTAAAGCCAAACTCCGCACATATCTCCCTAACTGTCGGCGGATATCCCTCTTCTATGCGATCCTTTATGAACTCGAATACCATTTTCTCGTTCTCGGTTACTTTTCTCATAGCTCCGTCCTTTCTGTTATATCAATAAATCTTTATCTTCTAAGCCTAAAGCTCTTTTGCAAGCCTTTTTGCAAGCTTATAGACATCTCCGCAGCCAAGAGTTATAACAAGGTCGCCCTCCTTGCAGTTTTTCTTTATATAGTCGATACACTGTGAGAAGTTATATTCCTTCTGCTGTGCAGTCTGCTTGTCAACAAGCTCGTGGTCGGTCTTGAACCAAACTGCATTTGGTATCTTCTCTGCAAGCTGTTCAGCATAAACACCGTCGGTATTTTTCTCACGGCTTCCCATGATATCCGTTACAACGGCAATATCTGCAATAGAAAGTGCTTTCACAAAATCGTTCATGAGTATCTTTGTTCTTGAATAGGTAAAAGGCTGGAAAACTGCCCACACTCTGTTGAAATCAAGACCCTTTGCGGCTTTCAGTGTACACTCGATCTCCTTTGGGTGGTGAGCGTAATCGTCAACGATAGTAACGCCCTTGACCTCGGCTATCTTCTCGAAACGTCTTATTGCGCCAAAGAAAGTATCAAGTCCCTTTTCGATACCCTCCCATGAAACGCCCGAATATCTTGCGGCAGCGATAGCTGCAAGGGCATTCATGACGTTATGGTCGCCCGGGACATGGATAGTAAGCTCTCTGACAAACTCGCCCTTATAATAAAGCTCAAAGCGTGTCTGCAAGCCTTTTTTGAACTTTATGACAGCGGAATAATCGTTTTTCTTATCCCAGCCGAAAGATATCATTTCCTTGTCGACACCCTCAACGGCTTTCAGAGTATTTGCGTCGTCGCCATTATAGATAACGGCTTTTGAAGCCATGGTTGCGAACTTATGGAAAGACTTTATGATATTTTCGATATTCTTGAAATACTCAAGGTGGTCTGCGTCAACGTTCAGGATAATTGAAACATCAGGGAAAAGTCTGAGGAAATGGTCCTCGAACTCACAGGATTCACAGACCATAGTCTGTGATGAGCCTGCCTTGCCTGAGCCGCCTATGCTTGGGAGCTTTCCGCCTATAACGCAGGAAAGGTCAGTACCCTCCTGAACGAATATCTGTGTGAGCATGGAAGATGTTGTGGTCTTTCCATGAGTGCCTGAAACGCAAAGAGCGTTCGTATACCAGCTTGTGACAAGTCCCAATATCTCGGCTCTTTCACAGCAGATCGCACCGCTTGCCTTTGCGGCGATAAGCTCAGGGTTATCTGCCATTATTGCGGCGGTATAGATTATAAGGTCTGCACCCTTGATATTCTCGGCTCTCTGACCGAGAAAGACTTCGATGCCAAGCTTTCTTACGGCTTCAAGAGTTTCGGTTTCGTTATTGTCTGAGCCTGTGATGAAATATCCCTTTGAATGGAATATCTGCACCAGAGGGTACATACCAGAGCCGCCTATACCGATAAAATGAACGTGCTTTATATTTTTCAAGATCTCATTTGTTATCATCTTTGTAATACTCCTTAGAATAATAGATAATTCAGAATGTATGTTTATTTTATTATATAACATTTCTAAAAAAAAATAAACCCCTTTTTTGATTATTTTTCAAAAAAAGAGGCAAAAATATTACTACAGGCATTACATCACAAGAAAGGACGCATGAAAATGACTATAACAGAGGTAAAATTCAGAAGATTTATAAACGAGGGCAAGCTCAGAGCCGTTGTAAGCCTGACCTTTGACGGCAGTTTTGCGGTACATGATATCAAGATAGTGCAAGGAGAGGAACGACTTTTTGTGGCTATGCCCAGCCGCCGTGATGACAACGGGGTTTTCCGTGATATCGTTCACCCCATCGACAGCGAGCTTCGCAAGGAGATAGAGGGAGAGATACTTTCTGCTTACCGCATGGAGCTTGACAGGCAGGCGGCGGAACAGCAGGATTTAAGCTGAAAACGATAAAAAAGCCAATAAAACAGGCATAAAAAAAACGGGCGAACAATGTGAAATGTTCGCCCTATTATTTTTTCAGATTTTAGCCCCAAATTTTATCGCCCATGTTTGAGAGATAAGCTGTAAGCTCCTCCGCCATTTCATACTGCTCAGGAAGTCTTGGGTGACCGGGGGTCGCCTTGCCTGTTCTTGTGAACATGAAATGTGTTATCTTCTGGTCATTAAGCTCGTTTGCTATCTCGTCAACGGCTTTATCCCACTCCTCACCGTGGCAGAGAACTGTCAGCAGAAGCACGAATGTTGCGTTTGGATACTTGCTTCTAAGGTCAAGGATAATGCTCTTGTAGGCATTTTTCCACTTTGCTCTGTAATCGGGGTCGGCGATATCGAAATCCTCGTGACCCTCGTTATGAGGGTCGTTCTGACCCACTGCAAAAAGCACAACGTCAGGGGTATAATTCTCAAAATCCCAAGGCGTTACGCCCTTTGCTCCCTCAGGGAAATAGCAAAGCTTATTGTATACAGACTCCATGCCGATATAATTCGGGGCATGATAATAGCCGGTGTTGTCGAAAATTGCGATACCGCCCTGTGCGATATTATGGATCTGTGCGCCAAGGTTTCTTGCTGTTATCATTGCATAGCTATGCCATGCGTTATCGTAAACTCCCTGATGATCCTCAGGGTCACAGCTTGCAACAAAGTCAACCGCCTCGCACACTGCGCCTGCAGAAACAGAGTCGCCATAGCACTCTATTTTTCTTGCAGGGAGAGGAGGATTTTCAAGAACTTCTCCGTCGCTGTCTATTTCAAAGCCCACGAACTCAAAGTAATGGGAAGCGTCCTGCCTTTTAAAAAGGGTGACGGTATGAGTGCCTTTTTCAAGGTCACAAGCGATATCAAGGGTGATATCCTCGTCATTTTTATCGAAAGTCACCTTGCCCTCTTTGCCGTCCATAACAAAGCCAAGCTCCTGAATGTTGAAATACTTATGGTTTTTTATCACGGCGGATACGCTTGTGCCTGTGAAAGTCATTTTTACATTTGAGCCTGCGTAATAAAACTCAGGGCGTGTTTTGTCGGAAAAGTCTATTCTGCCCATATAAGTAAGAAAGCTGTTGTCTGCTGTTATAAGCTTTTTATTCTCTGCCATTTTTTCATATCCTTTCGATACTATGATTTTTTGCATATGTTTATTTTAGCTTTTCAAGGCGTTTTTGTCAAGGATATAAAACGTTTTCAGAGAAATATTTTTACACGGAGCGAATATACATAGATAAGAAAAATATCAGGGGGTGCTTTTATGAATGATACTCAGGGCAGGCACAATGCCATTCTTGAAAACAGACAGCGTTTACAGCTTTCGGGCGTGACGGACGTTGACAGCTTTGACGAGGATGAGATAAGGCTTTTCACACAGCTTGGAGAGCTGACGATAAAAGGCAAAGACCTGCACATAAACGAAATAAGCGTTGAATCGGGAGATGTTTCCGTGGAGGGAGATATCTGGGCTTTGGTTTATGGAGAAAAGGACAGAAAGAAAAAGCTCTCGGCGATAGGGAAGATATTCAGATAACATATGTAAGGGCGACCTTAGGTCACCCGTTGGCTGACCGCTAATTGTGGTCGGTATATCCGCATTTTTGTTGGATAGCTATTCACCGAAAAAACTGCGAACAGGCGGGCGAACGCTGTTCGCCCCTACAAGTGGGGGGTGTGTATTCGGGCGGTTTTTAAGCCAAAAGTATATGCAATGTCATTGCACAGTGCAAGAGGTCGGAGAAAGGGGAAAGATAAATGAAAGAAATGCAACTGGGGCTAGAGCTTGAAAGGGAGCTTTTTCTGCTGTCTGTGGTTCTGGGCTGCGGGCTGGGGCTTTTATATGATATTTTCAGGGTATTCAGGGTGGCTTTGCCACATGGGAAGATACTCACCTTTTTTGAGGATATCATTTACACATTTCTTTACGGCTTTGCACTTTTCACATTTTGCACCGGGCTGACGGGGGCTATAAGAGGGTTTGTTTTAGTCGGTATGCTAACAGGCTCTGCGATAGAACATCTTACTGTAGGAAACGCTGTTATATCCGTGATGAGGAGCCTTTTTTCGATCATCAGAAAACTATTTGCTAAAACGTTTTCGCCTGTGGTTAAATTTATTACCAAAAGAACAGACGGTTTCAGGGACTGTTTTGTGAAAAAGTGCAAAATTTCCTCTCTGCGGAAAAAAACTTCTAAAAGCACTTGAAAACTCTCTTTTGATTAGTGTATAATAGAAAAGAGTATAGGTAACGCCTCATGACAGTTATTGGGGTATTGCTTATGGAAAGGTCGGTTTTGTAATCAAAGAAGGAGTACGCAATGCTAGGTTTTAAAAATAAAACGTCCGAAACGGCTGACGCTGAAAAGGACGCTGCAAAAAAAAATCCAAAGCCGAAAAGATCAAGATTTGTTAAGCTTCTGACTATTTTTGCTGTTGCCGCTCTTGTTGTTTATTCAGGGGTGACTATCATCTCACAGCAGGCGCAGATAGCACAGCTCAGAAAAGAGTCAGACGCTATAAATAAAAAGATAACCGCCGCCAAGCAGCTCAATGATGAATACACAAGGCTGCTCAGTTCTGATGACGAGGCGGAGTATATGGAGAAGATAGCTATTGAAAAGCTGGGCTATGCTTATCCTAATGAGCGCAGATTTTATATTGTAAACAACAGCGACTAAGGCAAACACGGTCTTTTGACCGTTCATATAGCAGAATTTTTATTGCAGAGAGGACACAAAGATCAAATGCAGCTTGAAGTAGGAAAAATTTATGAAGGAAAAGTAACAGGTATCACAAAATTCGGAGCATTTGTGGAGCTTGACAAGGATACGACAGGAATGGTCCACATCTCGGAGGTTGCGAACACATTCGTAAACGAGATAAAGGATCATCTTACCGAGGGTCAGACCGTCAAGGTAAAGGTGCTTAATTTAGGCGACGACGGAAAGATTTCGCTTTCCATCAAGAAGGCTCAGCCTGCGCCACAGAGAAAGCCAAGAGAGAACGGTCACCAAGGTGGCAGAGAGGGCAGACCTAACGGTGGTCAGAGAAATTTCAACCGTCAGGGAGGCAATTCTCAGGGCAGACCTAGAAACGACTATAACAGGGATCACAACAGAGACAGAGCGCCACAGGATTTTGCTAAAAATCCGCCTCCGGTATACAATGCTGACAGCAATTCAGGAAACGCTGATTTTGAGGATATGCTCAGCAAGTTCAAGGCGTCAAGCGAGGAGAGATTTTCTGATCTGAAAAAAGTCATTGACAACAAGAGAAAATCTCCGTCAAGAAGAAAATAGATACCGATACATAAAACAGAGGATATTCAGTCATGAAAAATTTCAAAAAGACTTTTGCGTTTATATTTTTCATGCTGGCAGGAATAATACTTGGTGCGTTCATAGCTTACGTCTGTGAGGGCAAGGATTATGTGGGCTGGCTTGCATGGGGAAAAAATGTAGGCATTGAAAGCTTTGCTATAGACCTGTATGTGATAAAATTCAATATAGGTCTTATGGTCCATGCAACTATCTCGCAGATATTCACTATTGCTGCGGCGCTTATAGTGTTCTCAAAGACCTGCAAGGGGCTTTAAGGAGAGTAAATTTTAAAATGAGATTTCTAAAAACAGCAGCAGTAGCTTTGACAGTGGCTGTCTGCCTTTTATGCACTTCCTGCGGTACGCCTGAGCTAAAGCATGACACATTGGTATATCAGGCAAGGGAGGACTATGCGGCGCTTGACTCCGCAAAAGTCGTTATAACCAACGAGGACACTGGTGATATCGAGCAGGAGTTCACTTTCAAGTATGACGAAAAGGATGTGCTGACCTATTCTTACTACGCCAAGAACGGTGGAAAGGAATACGCTCAGTATAACAACGGAATCGAGAGCTACACTTATGATAACGGAGAATACTCACATTTGGTAAAGGGCGACAAGGGCTTTTCAAAGTACACAAGAAAGGCAAAGCACCCACAAGCTGACGAGGGTATGCTGATGTTTGCACCGAAAGCTGTTGAGTCTGTTTCTGACATTATCGGTGATGACGGCTCTGTTACTGTGACGTATGTTTATGACGTTTCAAAGCTAGGAAAGGACGCTGAGGAGATAGGCACAAAGGGCTTTTCCACAACCTATTTTTTCGATAAAGACGGTGAACTTGAATACTTCACTGAAAACACTGTCACAAAGAACGCTCAGTACAACTATCGTGTTGACATAACAGAAAGAAACTCTGTTGACAAGATAGAAAACAATGTTGAGCAATACAAAGACAAATAATTTACCGCATACAAAATGTAGCGGCGACCTGAGGTCGCCCGTTGATTTAATACTTTTTTAGACATTCCAAACAGGCTGCAAAAACAGCCTGTTTTTTTGTCAAGAAGCATATTTACGCCATTATCAAAAAAACGCCCCAACTTAATGGGACGTTTTTATTTTTTGTTATAATTTGCTCTCTGCCAGTATCCTCTGTGGCTCGGCAAGCATTTGCTTTGCTTCCACAAGGGTCTGCCTTATCTCGTCATTATCATAAACCATCATGAGCTGCTGAGCCTGATTGAGGGCTTCTCTGCCCATTTCCACCTGATACTGATAAAGGCTGTCGAGCCTTGCGGCTGCCTTTGTTTCAAGGTCCTGATAAACTGTCTTTATATCCTTGACGATATTATTTCTTATATCATCATAGTTTTCAAGAGCGATATCAATTATATCGGTCTGCTTTTTCTTTTTAAGGATAAGGCTGAAAACTGACATTGTGGCAGGAGGAAAGGTTTCGCTGGTGCCAAAAAGCTGAACGCCCATAACAGAACGTGTTACGTTCTTGTTCAGGGAAGTCATTATCATTTCCACTGACGGAGCCTTTGCCGCCTTTGAAAGATCGTCTATGCCAAGAGCGGAGGCAAGTTCTCTGCCTGTGCCTTCCACTATCTCGGCTATCCTATCTCTATGGCTCTCGATACAATTTCGATATGCTTCGCCCACCTTTTCCATAAGGAACGAATAGAAATGCTTTTCTATATCCTCAGAGCTGTAAAGGTCGTTTCCGTCTGCGTCTTTTCCACGGCAATCCAAAATGCTTGCTCTCAACTTTGAGAAGAACTCATACATCCAAGCTTCGGCTTCCTGCTGCATTTCGATAATAGAAAGGTGCAAAGCAGGCTTTTTCTCCTCCAGAGCCTTTGAAAGCTTTTCACACTGCTCCTCAAACTCTTTTGCTCTGTCGGCAAGCTTCTGCTTGTCAAGCTCTGCCATATCGCTTATAAGTCTAAGCTTTGCGGCTGTTTCGTCGCACATCTGCGAGAGCATTGTAAGAACACGCTTTGAACGTATAACGTCCTTCTGCATGATTATATCACGCTGCAAAGACAGCTCGAACTGGAAAAACTGAGTTTCGTAAAACTCTCTTGTACCCTTGTCCAGCGGTCTTTCTCTGCCAAGCTTTCGGCTAAGCTCGTCTGCACCGCTTATGCCGTATACGATAGCGTTAGGCACTATCCTTTCGGATATGTTTCTCACACGCTTTAGTATTTTATCAGCGTCCTTCTGAGAGCTCATTGCGTCTATCATATTCACGAGGATATAGAGCATACCAAATCGCTGAGGCTGGACATGGCTTGCAAGGAACAACTGCTCGCTTTCAGAAAAAGGCAGCAGGCATGACGCTGCATACATGATAGCGTCGGCATTGACAATATAATCCATTACCTGCTTGTCAAGGCTCTCCAAGTCAGAAAGGCCTGGGGTATCCACTATCCTTATCTCTTTGAGTATAGGGGCGTTGTCCTTTATCTGAACATAGCTTATTTTTGCAGGGAAAAGCTTCATTCTCTGCTCAAGCTTTTCTCTTGTAATATCCTCCAGCGACAGCGGCACTCTCATGCCGTTTTCAAGGATAGCTTCCACATACTGCGTATGACCGAAAGATATCTCGTTTATAGTATAAGTTTCAGGTGTAACGTTTATAGGTGCAAGCTCCTTGCCCAGCAGGGCGTTTATAATGGTGCTTTTTCCCCTTTTGAACTCGCCAAGTATGACCAGCGTGAAAGGCTCTTCGCTTTTTTTCTCGATAAGAGCTTCCCAATCGTTCATTTCGCTGACAAAATCCTTGCCGAGCATTTTCGCTATCTTTTCATTTTCAACAAAGGCTTTAAGAGCGGTCTTTACCTGTGCAATATTCTGCTCCGCTGTATTGATATTAGCACTATCCACCTATCACGCCTCCGTTTCCGATTATAATACTGCTGCGCACATCACATATCTGACCTGAAACAAGGTGTCTGTCAGAATCCTCTGCATCGCCACGCCATTCATAAAGAACTGAGCAATACAGAAACTCAGTAGCTGCGACAACAAGCTTTTCAAGCTCGCTCATAGTATTATCTGTTTTCAGATTTCTTGAAGAAACTGCATGGACGCTCTCAGCCTTTTTGATAAGTCCGTCGGTATCCATATTCTTCTGCTGTCTGCCATAAAAGTCGATATAGCCCTTGTTATAAAGCCCTGTTATGACGCTTATGAACATTCCCGGCTTATCGAGGCAGATAATGCCTGCTCTGTTTGCAGTTATATCAGCATACTTCACCCACTGAACAAGCGCTGTATAAAGCTGATTGTTCACGGTCTGCTTATATGACCTTTCAACTGGTCTGTAAGTATACTTATTGTAATTGAGATATGTAAATGCCATATTATAGGCACAATGATTGTTCTGTATTCTTCCACACTCGCAGCCTATAAGGAACATAAGCTCCTCCTTGCTGCACATTTCCACTACCTGCTTTGAAAGCACGATACAAGGCTCGATGATATCACTTGCCACAGAGTAGACCTGTGCTTTATCCATATCCCCTCTGACAAAGACGATAGGCACAACAAGCTCTAGCCGCTCGGCACACTTCTTCACAATGTCATAGATATCAGGATATTTAAGCGGGCCAACCTGCTCGCACTTAAGAAACAGGTGCTTTGCTTCGGCAGAAACGTCCTGCGAGCCTGCCGCCTTGACGAGCTTTCCCCAGCCCCCAAGTCCCATTATCTTCTGCCTTACGGCAAAATCGGACTCAAAAGCATAGTCAAGCACGCCGTCAACTATATGGTTCTGATAGCTTCTTGTATAAGCGTTCAAATATGTGCGGAAGCTTGTGTCAATCTGTAGCAGCGGATTTTCCCTTTCCGTTGTATTTGTACTCATGACCTGTCCTCCCTTGATCCTAAAATAATATTTTTATATGACCGTCAGCTTTCCATAGCTTCGGTAAGCACACGTCTTACCTGATATGCTTCCTGAACTATAGCGCTTGCGCTCTCGGCAATATCATGGAGACGTTCCATTTCCTTCTGAGAAATGTTGCTCTTTTCAGTTTTAAGATCATTAAGATTATCAAGTGTTTCCTGAGTATCACGGAGGATTATCTCTGTTTCGCTCTCGATCTTGCCCTTCAGACCCTCAAATGCTGAGAATACCTGACGGCGAACAGTTTCAGTGAAGTCATTATTGAGCTTCATTTCGTGGAACTGCTTTCTCACCTGAGTTTTAAAGTTTGACTTATACTTATCTATTCTTTCCTTAACAAGTATCTTATCAACGGCAAAGTTTGAAGTAAAAGTACCTGCAATGCCTGCAAGAGCCATAAGGCAGAGGGTCACTGGCAGGGTAGCGGTGATGCCAAAGAAGCCTGCAAAGAATATAGCAGTATAATAAGTAGCATAAAATCCTGCAAAGCCTGTTGCTCCGCCTAAAAGTGCGCCCTTTACGCCGGACTCTCTGAAGCCCAGGAACAATCCTCCGACGCCGTAAGAGCCGATAGCAACGCCGATTATCTTATCCATTACGCCGCCGTTCTTTGAAACTCTGTCGGAGATAGTAAACATCTGCTGTATCTTTGTAACGGACTCGAAAAACTCGTCCTCAAATTCCTGAAGTCTTTCAGCCTCACAGGAAACAGCGAAGTTGATGCTATTCTGTATCTGCTCGCAGATTATCTGCGCTCTTGCCTCTATGCTCTCCTTTATTTTCTCGGTGAGCTTTGCGGTAACGAGCTTGAGCTGGTCTTTCTTGAAATCGTCAGAGGACATCTGGAAGTTGTCTATAACCTCCATAGCTGTCTGCTCGATGTTTGTCCAATAGCTGTCCAGAACTGGCTGCAGGTCATTGAACACCTGATTTGCGGCATCGTTGATCTTGACAAATTCCTGTCTTTTCTTATTTCTTATCTCGCCTATCTCTTTGATAGCCTCGTCATACTTTTCCATGAACTCATCGTTAGCCATCATGAGTGCGTTTTCCTGCATAACAACGCTTCTGAGTATCTCAGTACCCGAATTTGTTATCTTATTTGCAAGTATCTGCAATGCGATAACGCCACGCTCTTTTGTGAGCATGGTTTCAAGAGCCTTTTCAAACTCAGGGAAGTTACTCTTTTCAAGGGCTTCCTTATCCCCTGTTTCCTTGGCATTAAGAGCCTGCTTTGCATAAACACCGATAACTCTCGGAGTTCCTATCTTTCTTTTATAGACCGCAAACTCACGGGAATCCTCGCCCATGACCTTTTTAGCCTTTTCCATAACGTATTTTCCGATACGTCCTCTTACAGTTTCGACTATCTTGTTCTCGTCTGCCTGTGAGAAAGTACCGAAGCAGTTTACAACGAAAATAATCCTTCCCACATCGGAAGTGAGCATTTTCTTTTCCAAAAACTCTTTCTCAAACTGTGAGAAAGGGGAGTTTGCACTGATAACGAAAACGGCTGCGTCTATTTTCGGCAGGATAGACAGAGTAACGTTGGTCATCTGATCATCATCGTTAAGACCCGGAGTGTCTATGATATCCACGTTGTTCTTACAGAACTCGGTATCATAATAAACAGTGGCTTCCTTGACAGTTTCGGCTCTTTCCTCCGACTCTGCCGTAAGCTTTGTTACATAGTCCTCCAGCTTGTTTATATCCACCCTTTCACTTTTGCCGTTTTTGTATTCCACCTGCACATACGGCTCTTCGCTATATGTAACTCTGTTAAGGGTAGCCGTTGCAGGCAGCACGTCAGCAGGAAGTACCTCCTGACCCAGCATTGCGTTGATAAGGGTACTCTTTCCTCTCTTGAACTCGCCCACTATAGCGACCTCAAAATGCTCCTCGGCAGTTTTCTCCAATGTTTCCCGAATAGATTCCGCAGTATTGACAAGAGCGATCTCCTCGCTCAATCCAAGCAGCGATTTCAGGTTCTCTGTAAGACCCTTTACCGTTTCCTTATAGGACGCATAGCTGCCGTAATCAATTTGCTTTTTCATTACAAGCCTCCGTTCCTCGTTTCTAAGGCAAACCTTGCATGGCATTGCCTTGAGGTAATATCTATACTATATTCCATTCATTTCCGCTGTGACACAATAAATATTACCGTGACATTATTTTAATTATAACATATTATTAAAACATAAGTCAAGAATTTACTTATAACAAGTACAAAAAACTACCCTTTTGTACAAATCAGCGTACACATAATATACATTTTGCACAATATGTGAGCAAAGGCACAAAAAAACGCCCAGAAAATCGGGGCGCTATTTTATCGAGGATGTGCTAAACAAATCTTTTATATGTAGGGGCGAACAGTGTTCGCCCGTTATTTGACTCATTTTTTCAACGGACTTATATCATGCTTTTTGAGGCATTGACATCAATTCTGTCCGTAATATGCGTTCTTTCCGTGCTTTCTAAGGAAGTGCTTGTCAAGAAGCTCCTGCTGCATATGACCTATCTCAGGGTTCAGCATCATTGCGTGGAAGTTCATAAATGCGGCTTCTTCGAGAACGACTGCATTATGAACGGCTTCTGCGGCGTCCTTTCCCCATGTAAAGGGGCCATGGCTTTTTACCAGAACGGCAGGTATCTGAGTTGCGTCAAGGCCTTTGAAAGCCTCGATTATAACAGTGCCTGTTTCCTTTTCATACTCACCTGTTATCTCCTCAGGGGTCATTGCTCTTGTGCATGGTATCTCGCCGTAAAAATAATCTGCGTGAGTTGTTCCCATTGGTATTATGCCCTTTCCTGCCTGAGCAAAAGACGTTGCCCAGCGACTGTGGGTATGTACTATTCCGCCGATATCAAAGGCTTTGTAAAGCTCCAAATGTGTTGGAGTATCGCTGGAAGGCTTATATTTTCCCTCTACAACCTTGCCGCTTTCAAGATCAACTACCACCATATCATCGGCTGTCATGCCCTCATATGGCACGCCTGAGGGCTTTATGACTACAAGTCCCTTTTCCCTGTCGATAGCAGAAACATTTCCCCATGTGAATGTGACAAGTCCATATTTCGGCAGAAGCAGATTTGCTTCGCACACCTGCTGTTTTAATTCTTCAAGCATAAAATTCTCCTTTCGCTGATTTGGTAAATGCACCTTTTGTCTGCCCATTTTCCGTCCAAGTGAATAGCTCACCGACAGTCTGAGCAGACGGTTGGTTGGTTGGCGATCTCAGGTTGCCCCTACGATCTATCTATGAATTTCTATGATTTTTTTCAGAACTGTGCGCTTTTTTCTGCCGCCAATCCCTTTTTATATCTTTCCAGGAATGTTTTATAGCCCTCTGAGCCTGTCTGCTCAGGCTGAGAAGTTGTCACTTCCATATCTGCGAACACCTTTTTGTCAAGGAAGTCTGCAAGCTTTTCGCCATTTGAAAGCTCCATATATGCCGCAAGGATAGCCATGCCCCATGCACCGCCCTCTCCTGCTGTTTTCATTACTGAAACAGGGGTAGAAAGTGCGTCTGCCATAAGCTGTGAAGCCACTCCGCTGACCTTGAAAAGTCCACCGTGACCTGTTATCTTTTCAGCTTTTACCTGCTCTTTGTCAAAGAGGATATCCATGCCTATTTTCAGTGCGGTGAAAGAAGAATAAAGCTGTGCTCTGAAAAAGCTGCCCAAGGTCAAAGTGCTGTCGGGAGTGCGGAAATACATCGGTCTGCCCTCGTCAAGCTTTATAACAGGTTCGCCCGAAAGACAGTTATAGGCTGTCACGCCACCGCATGAGCTGTCGGCTGTCATGGCGTTTTTATAGAGAGTTTCATAAAGCCTGCTCTTGTCTATCTCACTGCCTGTGAGCTTTGCGAACTCACCGAACATATTCACCCATGCGTCAAGCTCTGAACAGCAGTTATTGCAATGCACCATTGCCACAGGCGAGCCGTCAGGGGTGGTAACAACGTCTATCTCCTCGTAAACACCGTTAAGTGGCTTTTCAAGGACGAGCATTGCAAATATGGAAGTGCCTGCGGAGATGTTTCCGGTCTTTTTCAGCACGCTGTCCGTTGCCACCATGCCTGTGCCTGCGTCACCCTCAGGCGGGCAGACCGGCACGCCTGCTTTGAGGCGTCCCTCAGGGTCAAGGAACTTTGCGCCCTCCTCTGTAAGAACTGCGCCCTTTTCCCCTGCATTTCTCACAGCAGGGAGGATATCTTTCAGCTTATGGTCAAAGCCTTTTTCAGCAAGGCTTTTTTCTGTAGGCTCGCAATACTCTTTTTTGTATCCTATGCCCTCCACAGGGAAGATACCTGAAGCTTCGCCAACGCCAACTTCAAAGCGGTCTGTAAGCCTTTTGTGCACATAGCCTGCAAGGGTATTGATATAAGCGATATAAGGAACATGGGCTTCTTTGTTAAGCACCGCCTGATAAAGATGAGCGATGCTCCAACGCTGCGGGATACTGAAGCCCAGCAATTTTGTAAGCTCTCCTGCCGCCTGAGCTGTCATGGTATTGCGCCATGTTCTGAAAGGCACAAGAAGCTTGTCATTCTTATCAAAAGCCATATAGCCGTGCATCATAGCAGAAATACCCATTGCACCATATGTTTCTGGATAAATGCCATACTGTGCCTTTACGTTTTCTGCAAGGTCTTTATAGCAGGCTTGTATGCCCCCGTGGATATCATCAAGAGAATATGTCCAGCAGCCGTTCTCAAAGCGGTTTTCCCACTGCTTCGACCCTGATGCGATAACAGAAAAGCTATCGTCTATAAGAACAGCCTTTATTCTTGTTGAGCCAAGTTCTATGCCAAGATATGTTCTTCCCTGCAAAATTTTATCTTTTACTGTCATTTTTGACTCTCCTTATAGTCCTTATCTCATTGTCACAACTACAACGGAGCATTTTGGCAGGTCTATCTCAAAGCCCTTTTCTGTCATTTTCGCACTGTACTCTTTTGGTGCGACCTTATCACAATTATCAAAATCATTATAGTCCCTTACTTCATTGTCAAGTATCCTGCACTTAATGTTCTGATAATTTTCTCCTGCTATATCACAGCAGATATGAGCGTCATCATCTATAGAGCAGTTCGCTATAGTGACAGTGAGGACGCCGTCCTTTACTGAGGCAGACTGTGATATCATCGGAATCTTGCCGCCTGCCTGACAGTTGTCGGCATGGCTATAGCAAAGCTCGCCGCCCTGATGAGTTTTGAAAAGGTCAAAGACGTGATATGTAGGCGTTTTTACCATTTTCTCGCCCTCTGTGAGGATAAGAGCCTGCAAAACGTTCACTGCCTGCGCAAGGTTTGCCATTACTACCTTGTCGCTGTGGTTATTGAAGATGTTCAAATTGCAAGCCGCCACGATAGCGTCACGCATTGTGTTCTGCTGATAGAGGAAACCTGGGTTTGTGCCCTCCTCAACGTCATACCAACAGCCCCACTCGTCAACTATAAGACCTATCTTACCCTCTGGATCACGGCGTGACATTATCTCGCTGTGACGTTTTATAAGCTCGTCCATATATAGAGTTTTTGATATGGTTTCGTAATACTCCTCGTCTGAAAACTCAGTTGCACTGCCCTTTTTGTTCCAATCTCCTGTAGGAACGGTGTAATAGTGCAAAGAGATAGCCTTTGTGTGCCACTCCCCAAGGTTTGACATTACAACGTCCGTCCAGTTATAATCGTTGGAATTTGGTCCACAGGCAATTTTGTAAAGCTCATTGCCGCTGAAATTCTTGCAAAAGCTCTGATATCTTCTGTATTCATCACAGTAATACTCAGGGCGCATCGAGCCGCCGCAGCCCCAGTTTTCGTTGCCTATACCAAGATATTTAAGCTTCCAAGGCTTTTCTCTGCCGTTTTTTCTTCTCAAGTCAGCCATAGGCGAAACACCGTCAAAGGTGATATATTCTATCCACTCGGAAAGCTCCTGAACAGTGCCGCTTCCGAGATTTCCTGCAAGATACGGTTCACAGCCTATCTCCTCGCACAAGTCAAAGAACTCATTTGTTCCGAAAGAGTTATCCTCCGTCACGCCACCCCAGTTGGTGTTTATCATTTTCTTGCGCTGTGTTTTTTCGCCTATGCCGTCCTTCCAATGATACTCGTCTGCAAAGCAGCCGCCCGGCCAGCGGAGAACAGGCATTTTTATCTCCTTGAAAGCTTCGATAACGTCTTTTCTTACGCCTTTTATGTTCGGTATCTCAGAATTTTCGCCAACGTACATTCCGTTATAGATACATCTGCCAAGATGTTCGGAGAAGTGTCCGTATATCTCCGGGTTGATGTGGGAACGTTTGTCTGCGGTATTGATAAGCATTGAAATATTCTTCATTGTGACCTCCTTGATGTATATGATTTTAGTTTCAATTATATTTTATCACTTGACAAAAAAACAACAATGATATATCCTATTATTATACTGATACATCATACGAAATTAGAAAGGGAAAACCTATGGAACTTCACGCTTTGGGACTAAACTACAGCCATGACGGGTCTTTTGATATACGCCGTCCAAACGGTTCGGGGGATAATCTTCTGCTTATATTCAAATCCTCTGCGGTGGTGCGTTTGCACGGCAGGGAATACTCAGTTTCCCCTGACAGCGCAATACTATACAAAAAAGGCACTGAGCAGATATACCGTGCCTGCAAGGGATTTTACATAAACCACTGGCTTCATTTTGATTGCGACGATACGCTCACCCGTGACTATTCACTCCCATATGATACGATTTTTATGTTATCAGACGCAGAGAAAACTGAGGATATCTTATCCACCATAAGCAGACTCAGCTTATCTGAAAGCGGCAGGCGTGAGGATTATATCGAGCTTATGCTCAGAATGCTGCTCATAAGACTTGGAGAGGAATATTCTCTCAGCAAGAGCGGTCAGCCGCCAAGAAAGCGCAGTCACTACGCTGACGCACTTGAGCGGCTCAGGGCTGACATCTACAGCTCCCCCTCCGGGAGCAGGAACATTGCCGATATGGCGAAAACTCTCAGCGTAAGCCCCTCACACTTTCAGTATCTTTACACCTCACGCTTCGGTGTGAGCTGTTATGAGGATATACTATGTGCGAGAATGAAAAACGCTGAATACTATCTTCTCAGCACTGACATGACAGTGAAAAACATTGCCGCTGTATGCGGATACGAAAATGACGTGCATTTCATGCGGCAGTTCAAAAGGCGATACAACATGACCCCCTCACAGTTTCGGCTAAAAAACAAAAAATAGGCATATGCAAAAAGCGGACGAAAAGAACTCGTCCGCTTTTATTTTGTCAAATATCTATTGAAAGGCGGGCGATCAAAGTCCGCCCCTACAAAACAGCTTAATCTTCTATCTCATACTGATCTTCAATGACAACAGGGTGACCGTCCTCGGTCATTATCATATCTCCTGCACTGCACTGAACAGCCGTTTGCTCTGCGGTTATGTCATTGGGTTTGAGTTTGAATCTTATTGCCTGCTTGCAGTTTTCTATCTCAACATATGTATGCTTTCCGCCTGACTCTCCGTCCAGCGTCCAAGGCACTTCGTTCACGCTTGTGAATGTGACCTTTGAGGTCTTGAAAGTCACAAAATGCTTATCGTTGAGCTTATTAAGCACTGCTTCATTTATGGTGTTGCTCAGCTCGATAGCGTTCTTAGGTGTCTTTACCAAGACCACTTCAAATAGTCCGTCATCAAAGCACACCCCGGAAGCGATAAGCTTTTTCATTCCGCCCACTGAGATAGTGTTTGAGATAAGACCGAGTATAAAGCTTCCTTCTATTACCTCGCCGTCATGCTCCACTCTCATTTGCTGACCTGTTATCTTTGAAAGCCTTTTTATCCCCTCAGCCACATATGCGGCATGACCAAACTTGTTTTTCAGCGTTTGTGAGGTTTCATAAGAAACGTCAGTGAAAGCGCCAAAGCCTGCTACATACACAAAATACTGACCGTTGAACTTACCAACGTCATAATCAAAATACACGCCGTCAACTATCTCCCTTGCGGCGTCAAGCATTTTTTTCGGTATGCTCAAAGACTGAGCACAATCATTTGTTGAACCGGCAGGAATATATCCAAGCGGTATTTTCTTATCAAATGTCATCATTGCCTTGACAGCCTCAGACAATGTTCCGTCACCGCCTGATATGACTATCATATCATAATCCTGACCGCACTTGCAAAGCTTGTTATAGCCGTCAAGCTTAGCCTGCGTAGGGTAGGTGACTACCTCATAGCCGCCCTTTGTAAAAATATCCACAATGTCGCAAAGGTTATCTTTTATCTGTCCCTTGCCAGCATGGGGGTTGAACACAAAAAGCAATTTTTTCATTTTCCCAGCCCCTTTTCGTTTTTCAAATTCCTATTATTCTACTTTTTATCTATCTTTCTTACACACTTTTTACATAGAAAATTATACCACAAATTTCACAAAAGTCAAGTATTATTGTGACAGCCGTCAAAAAGTCGTCAACAATCACAAACAAATTGTCAGCCAAACCACGAAGGTGACAAAGATAATAAGGGCAAAACATATAAAATAAGCAATATGGATAAACGGGTGATCACTGTTCGCCCCTACATATAGAAATCAAGATCATCGCCGCAGGCGATACCTTAATTCCTCATTCCTCACTCCTCATTCCTCACTAAAAAAATCAGTCTTTCGCCTCATACCAGCTTCTGCCGCTGTTTACGTCCACTGTCATTGGCACAGCAAGCTTTACAGCGTTCTCCATTTCATCTTTGAGTATCTTTTCGGCTCTATCCTTGTCTTTTTCAGCCGCTTCTATAATAAGCTCGTCATGCACCTGCAAAATAAGCCTTGCATCAAGATCTTCTTCTCTGAGCTTTTTGTATACTCTTACCATTGCTATCTTGATGATATCAGCCGCCGCACCTTGGATAGGTGCGTTCATTGCCGCCCTCTTTCCAAAAGCCTGCAAGACCTTGTTTGAAGCAGAAAGCTCAGGGATATATCTTCTTCTGCCGAAAAGGGTGGTGACATAGCCGTTTTTTATGCCGTCATCAACTGTCTTATCCATAAATTCAGATACTTTCGGGAAGTTGTCAAGATAGTTCTTGATGTATCTTTTTGCTTCCGCAACGGTCACACCAATATCTTTCGACAAAGAAAATGCTCCTATGCCATAAATTATACCAAAGTTTACAGCCTTTGCCGCACTTCTCATTTCAGGGGTGACAAAATCCTCGGGGATATCAAAGACCTGTGCCGCCGTTGAGGTATGGATATCTCTGCCCTCTGAGAAAGCTTCCTGCATATTTTTGTCACCGCACACGGAAGCAAGCACTCTAAGCTCGATCTGGCTGTAGTCAGCGTCAAGAAGAGTATAGCCGTCCTCGGCAACAAAGAATTTACGCATATTCCTGCCTATCTCTTTTCTCACGGGGATATTTTGCATATTAGGCTCGGTGGAAGATATCCTTCCTGTTCTTGTTTCGGTCTGCTTGAAAACAGAATGGACTCTGCCGTCAGGGTGGATAAGCTTCAAAAGTCCGTCAACATAGGTGGAATTGAGCTTTGTGAGGGTGCGGTACTCAACGATAAGAGGCACGATAGGGTGCTTGTCCATAAGGCTTTCAAGAACGTCCGCATTAGTGGAATAGCCCGACTTTGTTTTCTTCTTTGCAGGCAGACCTAAGTCCTCGAAAAGCACCTCCCCAAGCTGTTTTGTGGAGGCTATATTGAACTCCTTGCCTGCATACATATATATCTGCGAGGTAAGCTCGTCTATCTTTATTTTCAAGTCCTCACCGAAAGCCTTTATGCCCTCTGCGTCAGCCTTTACACCGTAAAACTCCATTGAAGCAAGCACTTCGCAAAGTGGCATTTCGATATCGTCGAATAGCTTTGTCATTTCTGTCATTTCAAGCTGTTTTTTCAGATTTTCACTAAGAGCAGGCAGGCTTGAAAGGTCTGCATATTCCCCCATATCAGAGCGGTAAAGGCACTTATATGAAAGACAAAGATTTTCCGCTGTATACTCGCTTGACTGTGAATTGAGAAGATATCCTGCAAGGTCGCAGCAGAAAGTGAGGTTTTCAAGGTGAGTGCCATTTGAGAACGCAAACTTATGGGCAGTTTTGCCCTCAAAGGTTATTTTTTTGCAGGCTGTTCCCATGAAAGCTGTGATAATTGCATTGTCCTCGGTGGTGTAGATAACATCGTTACAGAGGATAGAAAGCTTATTGTCGGCAAAGATAAAATACACTGTTTTGTCCTTGCCGAGAACAGATATAACGCTCTCATCAAGTGGCTTGACCTCAAACTTAGGCAGGTCGGAAAGCTTTAGCTTGCTTTCCTGCACTGCGCTGTCAGCGCTTTCCACAGCTTTTCCGCTAAGACCCAATCTGTCTATAAGGCGCATCATTTCAAGGTCGGCAAGGAGAGCCTTTGTTTTCTCGGTATCAACCTCGCCCAGCTTATAAAACTCTGTAGCTTTATCAACAGGGGCTTCAAGACATATTTCGGCAAGGAAACGGCTGTCTATAGCGTCCTGATGACCATTTTCAAGCTTTGTGCGCACAGACGGGGTAAGCTTGATATCTGCGAGGTGTTCATAAAGGGTCTTGACATCGCCCTCCTGCTTGATAAGGGAAAGTGCGGTCTTTTCGCCTATACCCTTTACGCCTGAGATATTGTCTGAGGTATCTCCCATAAGAGCCTTTACCTCAATCATCTGACGAGGTGTGACGCCGTATTCTTCCATTATCCTGTCGGGGGTATAGATCTTTGTTTCCTTTGTGGTGGCAAGACGCACTGTCACACGGTCGGAAACGAGCTGAAAGCTGTCCCTGTCACCAGTGAGGATATAGCACTCGTTGCCTGAATCTGCGGCGGCTTTTGAGAGCGTACCGAGAATATCGTCTGCTTCATAGCCCTCGCACTGTACTATCTTTATACCAAGGTCGCCCAGAAGCTCTTTTATCACAGGCATTTGCTGAGCAAGCTCCTCAGGCATACCCTTTCGGTTGGCTTTGTAGGCGGCATTCGCCTTGTGTCTGAAAGTAGGGGCTTTAAGGTCGAAAGCCACTGCCACGCAGTCAGGCTTTACCTCGCCTATCTCCTTGAGGTAAATATTCATAAACCCCGTAAGGGCATTCGTGAACTGTCCCTTTGAATTTGACAGCAGCTTTATTCCGTAAAAAGCCCTGTTCATTATGCTGTTTCCGTCTATGGCTAGTAGTTTCATTCTAGTCCAAGCACCTCCGCTTTATTGTTCTCATTTCTTGGATTATACTCGTCAACGTCCCACTTGATAGGGTTATTGTGTATGTATTTTGAAATTGCTATATATTCTTTTTGGTTTCTGATGATATGGTCATAATATGAACGCTGAAAAATATTAAAACCAATATCCTTATTTATAAACCTTTTCAACATTGACACATACTGTGGAACTATCTCGTTTGTAGGGGACGGCGCCCTCGACGTCCCGCTGACTCCCGCACCGATTTTCAGTATAAAATGGATATGATTTGGCATTATGACATATTGCAATATCTTTTTGTCATCATAGACACTGTTTGCTCTGTGGATATTATCTCTGATAATTTTACCAAAGCTTGAAAGATAGACCTTTCCGACAGCGTGTGCGCAACATAACGGGACGTCGGGGGCGCCGTCCCCTACATCTGTTGCCCACAACAACTCGTTTTTGTGGACAGTACATATGGTAATAAAATAAAGTCCATTTTTTGAATAATCATAATTGTCAAGTCTTATGATTTTCCTTACAGGCTTATCCATAAGATTATTCCGAAATCTTATCCAGCGACAGCGTTGCAATGCCGTTAAGGCTTTCGTCTGCTCGTCTGCCTGCAAGATAGTCAAAATATCCCTGACAGGCTATCATTGCACCGTTGTCGCCGCAGTATTTGAACTCAGGCATATAAAGCTTATAGCCACGCTTGTCACAGGCTTTCTGAAGCTTCTCTCTTACCCCTGAGTTTGCCGAAACGCCGCCTGCAAGCCCTATGGTAGTATACCCAAGATCTTTTGCGGCAAGCATTGCTTTGTCTACAAGAATGTCGGATATGGTGTTCTGGAACGATGCCGCCATATCGTTCACATTGACAGTTTCGCCCTTTTGTGCGGCATTATGCACAAGGTTTATAACGGCAGTTTTTAGTCCGCTGAAAGAGAAGTCATATTCACTGCCCTGCACCTTTGGGTGAGGGAGCTTATAGGCATTAGGATCACCTGACTTTGCGGCATTGTCGATAAACTTTCCGCCCGGATACTCAAAGCCCAATGTTCTCGCTACCTTGTCAAAGCACTCGCCTGCGGCATCATCTCTTGTTCTGCCTATAACATGATATCTTGAATAATCAAGCACCTCTACAATATGTGAATGTCCTCCTGACACGACCAAGCAAAGATAAGGCGGTTTAAGCTCAGGGTGGGAGATATAATTTGCGGCAATGTGTCCTGCAATATGGTGAACAGGCACAAGAGGCTTGCCTGCACTCATGGCAAGTCCCTTTGCAAAGCTCACTCCCACGAGAAGTGCACCGATCAGACCAGGGGCATAGGTCACTGCAACAGCGTCGATATCGTCCATTGTGCAGTTTGCTTCTTCAAGAGCGGCTTTTGTTACCCATGTTATGTTCTCCGCATGGCGGCGTGAGGCTATCTCAGGCACAACTCCACCATAAAGCCTGTGTTCGTCTATCTGACTTGCAACTATATTTGAAAGCACCGTTTTTCCGTCCTCCACAACAGAGCAAGCTGTTTCATCGCAGGAGCTTTCTATTCCTAAAATCTTCATTTTATTACCCTCTTTTTATTTCGTAAATATAAGCATATCATATACATTTAATAAGCAGACAAATTGGAGCAAGCGGGCGAACAGTGTTCACCTCTACGAAAAAATAATCATCGCCGCAGGCGATACCTTAATTCCTCATTCCTCACTATTCCAGTCCGTATATCCGCTTCATTTCAGCCGAGTTTCCCCCGTCTGCGGAACGCACATACAAAGGCTTTTCTATCTGTACAAAAGGCTTTCCGCCCTTTTTGCCCTCAACGAGAATAAGCCATGGTGGACACTCTGGGTTTTTGTGAACTGTCCGTAAACGCTTCGGCTCGATGCCACTGGCTCTCATTGCCGTCATTATATCGCATAGGCGCTCGGGGCGGTTGCATATGCAAAGCCTGCCACCGAATTTCAGATTTTTCTTTGCACATCTGCACACGTCATCAATAGTGCAGAGCATTTCATGCCGTGCGATAGAAACCGCTTCGCTGTCATTCTTCGCACCTGTGTTGTTTATCTTGTAGGGCGGATTGCAGGTGATAAGGTCAAGCTCTTTTTCGCTTCGCCAATCATTCAAATCGCCCAAAACAGGCTGGATAGTATCTATTTTCGACCTCTCAAGAGATACTTTAAGCTGTTCGTGAGCCTTTTCCTGTATCTCAACAGCATATATCCTCTGCGGCTTGTAAAATTTGTGCAGAAGAAGTGCTATTATGCCGCTTCCTGTGCAAAGGTCTGCGCAGATATCCTTGTGCCGTCCTGCTGAAAAATCCGCAAGCAAAAAAGCGTCAGTACCAAAACGGTGTTCGTCAGATATACATATCTCAATGCCCTCGCCCAAGGACTCAAATGTAAAATCGTTATATGTCATTTATTTCTCCATTTTCAGTGGGTTGAAGTGCCATTAAAACAGCATTTTCCGTGGGGGCGGTGTAGAAATTTTTTCTCATGCCTACCCTCTCAAAGCCCTGCTTTTCGTAAAATTGTATAGCCCCAAGGTTTGATTCCCGCACTTCAAGATACCATTTTTCAGCCTTTGCGGCATTGTATGCGCTGTCAAAAAGGGCTTTTGCAATGCCCATTCTGCGGAACTTCTCCAAAACGCCTATATTGTTTATCTCAGCTTCTCCGCAAACGCACCACACGCTTATAAAGCCTGCGGCTTCGCCATTACAAAGGGCAAGAAACGATATATCGTCAGGGTTTGAAAGCTGTTTTTTGTAGGTTTCAAAACTCCAAGCTTCGGGCAGAATTTTCGCCGCAGTTTGTGAAAAAAGCTGTACGTTTTCCTCTGAAAGAGGCACAATGGTCACATCTGCCACCTTATTCGCCCTCTATTTTCGTGCCAATAAGGCAATACGCTTTGCAGTCGCTCAGAATTTTGACTTTTACATCATGGAAGCCACGCTCTCTAGCCATTGAACGCACCTGCTGAGGAGTGAACTTGTCAAAACCTGTGTCGCAGTACGGGAGCTTATCAAGGTAGCCCTTTGTATAGAATGTGCAGATAAAATTGCCGCCGTCTTTGAGAACTCGCCTTACCTCGTCAAGAACTTTTGCGGTGTCCTCCCAGAAATAAATGGTGTTCACAGTGTAAACAGTGTCAAAAAAATCGTCATTATAAGGAAGCTCCTCAGCTTTTCCCTGCTGTAAGATCACCTTGTTGGTATTCACTCCGTCACGGTTTTCTCGCTTGGCTTTTTCCACCATATCCGCAGAAATATCGACTCCATAGAACTTAGCGTTTATATTCTTGCTAAGCTTTTTGATAGTCACACCGTTTCCAAAGCCTATATCCAATATCCTTGCACCGTCAAGCTTGCAGACAAATTTTTTCACCGCTCTGTAGTGCTCTGCATTGAAAAAATTCATGAATTTTGCACAGGCTATACCGCCCAATCCCTCTGGGTCGGCACACTGTCCGCCGATGTATTCTTTTATGCTCATAAAATCACCTCAAAAAATCTAAATTAATATATAATATACAAATTGCGAAAGCCAACGGGCGAACAATGTTCGCCCCTACGAGAAATGATAATCGCCGCAGGCGATACCTTAATTCCTCATTCCTCATTTAAACAAGTGTCCGTAAAGCTCCCCCTTAGAAAATCCCGTCGCCTTTGCTATCTCACGGCAAGCGTCAGCTCCACGCATACCCTTTTCCACAAGGGATCTTACTTGTTCCAAAGCTTCCTCTATATTCTCCGCAGGGCAAAGCTCGTCCTCTTTTGCACCCTCGATAACAAGCACAAATTCGCCCTTTGGCTTGTTGGCTTCATAATACTCCACAGCCTGCGCAAGAGTGGTGCGGAAAACTTCTTCGTGTATCTTTGTAAGCTCCCTGCAAAGAGATATTCTTCTGTCACCGAAATATTCCAGCATATCCTTCAAAGTGTAGATGAGCTTGTGGGGCGCTTCATAGAAAATAAGAGTGTTCGTGCAGTTTTTTACCGAGGCAAGATGATTTAATCTTTGCTTCTTGGTGGTTGACAAAAAGCCCTCGAACTGAAATCTTGCAGTGTCAAGTCCGCTTATGGCAAGTGCTGATACCACCGCTGACGGACCTGGTACTACCTCCACTTTCACACCGTTTTCAGCGCACAGCTTTACAAGCAGCTCCCCAGGGTCTGAAATGCAGGGCATACCGGCGTCTGTGACGATAGCGGCGTTCTCGCCTGCCATTATCCTGTTCAAAATGCTCTCGCCCACCTGTTTTGCATTGTGTTCGTGATAACTCACAAGTGGCGTTTTTATGTCAAAATAATTGAGAAGCTTTGCGGTAACTCTTGTGTCCTCGGCACAGATAAAATCAGCCTTTTCTAGGGTCTCAACTGCACGGTATGTCATATCTCCAAGGTTGCCTATAGGCGTTCCTACTACGGATAAAATTCCCATTGTTTATTCTCCTAACTCGTTTGCAAGTATGTGGTCTATCATCTCATAAAGGTCAGAAATGGTATTAAGCCCACCGCACTGCGCTCTTAGCCTTGCAGAGCCTTTCAGCCCTTTAACATACCATGCGCAGTTTTTTCTGGCTTCTTTCATGCCCTGACGTTCGCCCTTGTATTTGCATATAAGCTCGCAGTGCTTTTTCATCACTGCCATTTTTTCTTCTATGCTCACCTCAGGAAGCTTTTCCCCTGTTTCAAGATAATGCTTCACGTCACGGAAAACCCATGGTCTGCCATAGCTTCCTCTGCCTATCATCACAAGGTCACAGCCAGTCTGCTCATACATTGCCTTTGCGCTTTCTCCGTCAACAACGTCACCGTTTCCGATAACAGGTATCTTCACAGCCCCTTTTACCTGCTTTATTATATCCCAATCGGCTTTGCCTGAATAAAACTGCGTTCTCGTCCTGCCGTGACAGGTGACGGCGCTTGCCCCTGCCTGCTCCATGAGCTTTGCAAACTCCACTGCATTTATGCTGTTTTCGTCCCAGCCTGCACGAAATTTCACTGTAACGGGGCAGTTTGCGTTTTTTACCACCTCTCTGCATATCTCTGCCGCTGTGTCAGGAAGCTTCATAAGTGCAGAGCCACTGCCGTTGCCGACTATCTTAGGCACAGGACAGCCCATGTTTATATCAATGATATCAGGGGAATAATCGTTGAGCTTATAAGCCGCTTTTCCCATATAATAAGGGTCTTCCCCGAAAAGCTGCAAAGCATAGGGGCGTTCCTCTTTCTCAATCTCGCAAAGACGTGCAGTCTTTTTGTCACCAAAGCACAGACCCTTCGATGATATCATTTCGCTCACAAGATATGACGCACCATACTCTTTGCACATAAGGCGATATGATTTATCTGCCACCGACGCCATGGGTGCTAATGCGGCGGTCTTTTCTATTTCAACGTTTCCGATAAAAAAACTGTTCATCAAGTCAAATTCTCCTAATATGTTCCAATACATGAATAGTCATAGCGATACTATTTTATTATAGCACAATGCGTGATTTTTTGCAACGATAAAAAGCCATATAACTACACAAAGTAATAAATCGCTGAAACGCCTTGACATTTGCGGAATTTTGCTATAAAATATAATGGTAGTATTATATTTTGTATAAGGAGAATGTTTCATGAATAATTCTGAAAAAACCATGGATAAGATCGTGGCTCTCTGTAAAAACAGAGGCTTTGTATACCCTGGAAGCGAGATCTACGGCGGTCTTGCAAACACTTGGGACTACGGTCCGCTTGGCGTTGAGCTGAAAACTAACATCAAGAACGCTTGGAGAAAGAAGTTCATTCAGGAGAACAAGTACAACGTTGGTCTTGACTCCGCTATCCTTATGAATCCGCAGACTTGGGTGGCTTCAGGTCACATTGGCGGTTTCTCTGACCCTCTTATGGACTGCAAGGACTGTAAGACACGTCACAGAGCGGACAACCTTATCGAAGATTTTGACGGCACTAACGTTGCAGGCTGGACAAACGAGCAGATGATGGACTACATCAAGGAAAAGCAGATCCCATGCCCAGATTGCGGAAGCCACAACTTCACTGATATCCGTCAGTTCAACCTTATGTTCAAGACATTTCAGGGTGTAACTGAGGACTCAAAGTCTGAGCTTTATCTGCGTCCTGAAACTGCACAGGGTATCTTTGTAAACTTTGCAAATATCCAGAGAACAACAAGAAAGAAAGTACCTTTCGGTGTTGCACAGGTAGGTAAGTCATTCAGAAACGAGATCACTCCGGGTAACTTTATTTTCCGTGTTCGTGAGTTTGAGCAGATGGAGCTTGAGTTCTTCTGCAAGCCGGGCACAGACCTTGAGTGGTTCAACTACTGGAGAGGCTTCTGCAAGGATTGGCTCCTTAGCCTTAACATCAAGGAAGAAAACCTTCGTCTGAGAGATCATTCACCTGAGGAGCTTTGCTTCTATTCAAAGGCTACAACTGACTTTGAGTATCTCTTCCCATTTGGCTGGGGCGAGCTTTGGGGCGTTGCCGACAGAACTGATTATGACCTTAATCAGCACATCAAGACAAGCGGCAAGAGCCTTGATTACTTTGACCCTGAAACAAACGAGAGATACGTTCCATACGTTATCGAGCCTTCCCTTGGCGTTGAGAGATTGTTCCTGACAGTTGTTTGCGAAGCATATGACGAAGAGAACATCGGCACAGAGGAGAAGCCTGACGTTAGAACTGTTATGCGTTTCCACCCTGCACTTGCTCCTTTCAAGGCTTGTGTTCTTCCGCTTTCCAAGAAGCTCAGCGAGCAGGCAGGCGAGCTTTATGCAGAGCTTTCAAAGCACTTCCTTGTTGACTATGACGAGGCAGGTTCTATCGGTAAGAGATATCGCCGTCAGGACGAGATCGGTACACCATTCTGCATCACATATGACTTTGATTCTGTTGAGGACGGCTGTGTAACAGTAAGAGACAGAGATACAATGGAGCAGGAGCGTGTCAAGATCGACGAGCTGGTAGCTTATATCGAAAAGAAGATAGCTTTCTAGTAAAATAAAGATCTTTGCGGGCGAACGGTTTGTTCGCCCGTTTTTTATGCCCGTTTTTACAATAAAAAGCTTTACAAAATTGGCGAGTTGTGATATAATATGTTTGTATATTTTTACGAAAGGACGTCCTTGCCATAAAAAATATATTTGACTCACATTGTCACTATGACGATCACGCTTTCGATGAGGACAGATACGAAGTCCTTGACAGGCTTCTTTGCGACCCTGACTCTCCTGTAGACAAGGTCTGCCATGCCGCAACGGACGAAAGATCGTCTTTGTTCGGAATCGAAACTGCGAAAAAATATGAGAATTTCTATACCTCTGTGGGCTTTCACCCTGAGTGTATGGATACTCTTCCTGAAAATTATATGCAGGTGCTTGACGAGCTTTATTTGAAAGCCTGCTCTACTCACAAGCTTGTTGCGATTGGTGAGATAGGGCTTGACTATCATTATGAGGGATATGACAAAGAAAGACAGATAAAGCTTTTTGACAAGCAGGTGGAATATGCTGTGAAGAAAAGTCTGCCTGTTATAGTTCACTGCCGTGAAGCCACTCAGGACTGCCTTGACGTGCTGAACAAATATGCGCCGTCAGGTGTAGTTCACTGCTTTTCAGGCTCGGCGGAGACCGCAGAGATAGTGCTTGGGCTTGGTATGTATATCGGGTTTACAGGTGCGCTTGCTTTTAAAAATGCTAAAAAAGCCAAACGTGCTCTTGAAGTTGTCCCAATGGACAGGCTTCTTCTTGAAACGGACTGTCCTTATATGGCGCCCCCTCCTTACAGAGGACAGAGGTGCGAAAGCCCTATGATAGAAGAAGTGGCAAAGGTCGTGGCTGAGATAAAAAAACTCGATCCGCAGGAAGTGCTTGACATTACAAATAGAAACGCTTGCCGCCTGTTCGGGATCGAATATGAGAAAGGATAAGAGAACAAAATGAAAGAAACTATGTATGTAGTGATACCATGCTACAACGAAGAACAAATGTTGCCTATCACAGCGAAAGCGCTTATAAAAAAGCTCGATGAGCTGAAGGCAGAAGGTCGTATCGCACAGAACAGCAAGGTCATGTTCGTTGACGACGGCTCAAAGGACAAAACGTGGGAGATAATACAGAAGCTCCACGAAGCAAGCCCTGTTTTCACAGGTCTTAAACTCTCAAGAAACAAAGGTCATCAGAACGCACTGCTGGCTGGTCTTATGACGGCGAGAAACTATGCTGATATCGTTGTTTCCATGGACGCTGACTTGCAGGACGATATAAACGCTATTGACGGCTTCCTTGATAAGAGGGCAGAGGGCTGTGATATTGTTTACGGCGTTCGTTCATCGAGAGAAAAGGATACCGCTTTCAAGCGAGGAACTGCTCAGGCATATTACAAGCTTTTGGAGCATATGGGCGTTGAGATAACATATAATCACGCTGATTACAGACTTATGAGCAAAAGGGCTATAGACGCTCTGGCAGAGTTTAAGGAAGTAAATCTGTTTCTGAGAGGTCTTGTGCCTATGGTTGGCTTCAAGAGCGACATCGTTAAGTATGTAAGAAACGAGCGTGTGGCGGGCGAATCTAAATATCCGCTGAAAAAAATGCTTTCCTTTGCAGTTGAGGGAATAACCTCTCTTTCTGTAAAGCCTATAAGATTTATCACCACTATCGGTATAATAGTATTTTTAGTATCACTTATAATGCTTATATATTTCCTTATAACATGGGCAGTGGGGCACACCGTTCAGGGCTGGGCTTCAACTATCACGTCTATATGGGCGATAGGCGGACTTCAGCTTTTGGCTATAGGCATTATCGGAGAATATATAGGCAAGATCTATTTGGAAACAAAGGCTAGACCTAAATTTATAATCGAAACAAATCTTGAAGAAACAGACAAGGAGTAATTAAAAATGGCAGAACTCAAGGCTAACAATCAGAAACCAAATTTCGACAACAACCCTAAGCTTATAGAAGCTATCGCAGAAATGAGAAAGAATTTCTGTGCCGAAACTCAAAACAAGGTAATAAACACAGCACTTGCCTGCACATTTCTCGTGCCTGCAATGGTAGAAAAGACAACAGAGCTTGTTGCCGACGCTGAAAACCATGTTAATTTTGAGGACAAGAGCAAGGCTAAGTTCATTCTTCTCAACAACAACAAAACAAACGGCACATTTTTCCCTGTTTTCACTTCCCCGGAGGAAGCTAAGAAGCTCCAGTATGACAAGCCATTCCAGAGCTTTGCAATGAGATTTCAGGATATAGCTGCTCTCACTGAGCAGACGCCAAAGGTACAGGGATTTGTTGTAAACCCATTTGGCGAGAACCTTCCTTTCACTCAGGAAATGCTTGAGTCTATCAAGCAGACTCTCATAAGAGTAGCAAAGGAGCGCAAGGCGGCTAAAGAAGCTGCTGAAAATGGCGAAGCTCCTGACATTGCTGTTACAAACAACGAAACAGCAGAGTAAGATACTTAAGCATATCGGAGGATGGACTGTGTTCGTCCTCTTTTTTTACCTGTCTATAAAAATCTAATTACAGAAGTCCGTGTCTTATTTTTACGAAAACTATGCTTAATATGGTTGACAAAAATCATGCCGTGTGTTATAATTGTAGTAATATGGTGGGAAATAAAGCGTGTTATTTGTGCAGTGTTCACTATCACGCACCACGCAAAAGACTAAAAGATTCTGCTTTTAGAAATTTTTTTCGTGATCTGAGGGAGTATATATGGCTAACGAAACTGAGCTTGAAAAAATTGACCGTGCTGCCGAATACTTTGAAAGATATTTTGAGTTTGAGGACGCTGTAACGGTCAGCAAGGAAAACAAGGAATATCTCAAAACCTATATCCATGACAACGATTATGTTGTCAAAAACTTCAATATAAAAAATAAGATCGTTAAGTCTTTAGGCATAAGCATCGGCATTGGATTGGCGGCTTTCCTGCTGCTGTGGCTGCTCCTTGGCACAAAGCTTATTATAGTGGGCATTATTGCAGGTGCACTTATTTTTATCGGTGCAGGCATTTTCGGTATCGCACTGAATAAATATAGACTTACGGCTGCTGAACAGAAGCAGGTTGAAGTGAACGAGGGCATAAACGAACAGATAATAATGCTTGATGACAGAATAAAGCAGGTAGAACGTCAGAGAGATGATTACTACAAGGCTCTTGAAAAGAGAGTGCCTTTCATGTCACTTGACTATATGAAGAACGTTCAGCAGATAAAACAGTTTCTTGTGGACGGCAAGGCTGACACCTGCGAGGAAGCTGTGGATATGTTTGAGGAGTCGATGCTTTTACAGCAAATGACGGATATCATGACAAAGAGCGAAACTATCGAACCTGTCAAGGACGATAAGGAACGTTTCGGCGACCCTTTGAAGATAATAAAGGAAAACAAGAAGAAACGCAAAAAGGAAAAGAAAGCAAAAAAAGACAAAAAGTAACCTTTGGCCGCAGCAGCATTTTACGCCGCTGCGGTCTTTCTGTGAAGATCCACAATTTGCTATAGATAGGATAATGTATGAACGAGAAAAAAGATATTCTAACAAAAACATGGGTAGTGGCTGTACTTGCGTCCATATGCTGTATGCTGTGGGGAAGTGCATTTTCCTGTGTGAAAATAGGCTACAGCCTTATGAACATAACCACCAATGACGGCGGCTCTCAGCTTGTTTTTGGGGGCATAAGATTTTTTGTGGCAGGGCTAATGGCTCTTGCCATGGGAAGCGGAGCGGAGAGAAAAATTCTCCTGCCAACAAAGACTTCCATACCAAAGATCATGATAATAAGCCTTTTTCAGACAATTTTGCAGTATTTTTTCTACTACATAGGTCTAGCCCACACAACGGGGGTAAAGGCAGCGATAATAGTTGGGGCGAACGTTTTTATTGCGATACTTGTGTCATCGCTTTTATACAAGCTTGAAAAGCTCACCGCTGTGAAAATAGCAGGCTGTATACTTGGTTTTTCGGGTATCATTGTTATAAATCTCGGGGGACTTTCGGGAGTAAGCTTCAATTTTCTCGGGGACGGATTTATTTTTCTTTGCACCTGTGCATACGCTTTTTCATCGGTGTATATGAAGCGCTATTCCGAAACAGAAGACCCTGTTATGCTTAGCGGCTGGCAGTTCGTTTTCGGTGGAGCAGTTCTCACTGTCATAGGCTTTTTAATGGGCGGCAGGCTTGGTCACATGAGCGCAAAGGCTTTTTTGATGCTTTTGTATCTTGCCTTTGTATCAGCGGCGGCATATTCTCTGTGGGCGGTGCTTTTGAAGCACAACCCTGTTTCAAAGGTGGCGATTTTCGGCTTTATGAACCCTGTGTGCGGAGTGCTGCTTTCAACTATCCTGCTTGATGAAAAAGGCATTTTTGGCGTTCAGGGGATAGCTGCACTTATCCTTGTATGCTCGGGTATCTTCATTGTTCAGAGAAAAGGGAACAAATAATATTGTAACTATGCTCATATGCTTTTGCATATTCACGTTGTTTGTATGTAGGGGCGAACAGTGTTCGCCCGTTGATTTGACATTTTTGCAACGGACTGGCTCATGTGCTTATTGCATATGAGCTTTTTTATTCAAAATCGTCCTAAAGACTGTTTAAAATGTTGATTTTTATATGCAGCTGTGTTATAATGAATTGTGTATGGTTTTTTACCAATATATTATCAGTAAAGAAAAAGAGGACAAGACAATGTTTAAGAAAAACGGACTTCTAAAAAGCCCTGACAGCAAGCCAAAAGAAAAGTATCTGCTGCTGTTTGCGGTGGCTTTTATCGGCATGATGATCTCGTTCATTCCGTCAATGATAGTGAACAAGGGCATCTTTCTCTACTATGGCGACTTCAACTCACAGCAGATGATGTTCTATCAGCACTGTCATGACGCTGTTCGCAGCGGAAACATGGGCTGGGATTGGGGAACGGACTTAGGCTCGAGCTTTGTTGGCTCATATGCTTTCTATCTCCTTGGCTCGCCATTTTTCTGGCTCACTACACTTTTCCCGTCAGGTGCAGTGCCTTATCTGATACCATGGCTCCTTGCGCTGAAAACGGCTATCGCCGCAATAACAGCCTACGCTTACATCAGATTTTTTGTTGACAACACAAGCGCCTGCTTTATAGGCGGTCTGCTTTACGCTTTCTCAGGCTTCCAGACCTACAACGTTTTCTTCAACCACTTCCACGACGCAACTGCTTTCTTCCCTCTCATGCTTTTAGGATTTGAACTGTTGGTTCAAAAGAACAAGAAGGGTCCGTTTGCGGTAGCGGTAGCTATATGTGCGACCATAAGCTATTTCTTCTTTGCCTGTGAGGTCGTATTCGTTATTATCTACTTCTTCCTGAGATGCCTTGACAAGGATTTTGAAATTGACATGAAGAAGTTCGGTCTGCTTATTCTTGAGGCTGTTATCGGTGTGATGATATCCGCTGTTATCTTCCTGCCGTCGGCGCTGAGCGTAATGGGCAACTACCGTGTAAACGAAAGACTTTATGGACTTGACCTTGTTATATACGGTGAAAATGTAAGAATACCAAGAATTATCCAATCGTTCTTTATGCTTTCCGATATGCCTGCAAGAATAAATATCCTTAACTCGGACAAGGCAAGATGGGCTTCAATGGCAGGCTATCTGCCTATGTTCTCAATGGCTGGCGTTATAGCGTTTATGAGAACGAGAAAGAAGGGCAAAGACAGTTGGCTTACAAAGGCTATTATCGTGTTCGGCATAATGGCTTGCGTGCCTATATTGAACTCCTCTTTCGTCCTTTTCAATGCGTCATATTATGCAAGATGGTATTATATGCCTATACTGCTTATGTGCCTTATGACAGCAAAGGTCATCGCAGAAAACAAGGACGATCTGAAAAAGGGATTTGTGCCTGTTTGTGTAGTATGTGCGATATTTATTGGCATCGGTCTGCTTCCGACAAACGAAAACGGCGTTGTATCCTATGGCAAAGTCCCTGAATATATTGAACTTTACTACATTCAGGCTATCGTTACCATAGTAATGATAATAATGCTTGGCACGCTTATATATGTGGTCGCAGAGAAGAAGCTCGACTACATGAAGATCGCTTCTGCAATGACGGCGGTTGCGGTGGTCATCTGCATGACTTCTTCTATCGTATACGGCGTAAGCCAGGGTACTGACAACACCGACTACATCAACAGAGCAATAAACGGTGGCGACAGCATCAACATGGACAAGCTGGAGTCTGGATCAGAGAACTACAATGCTGACAACAATTTCTACAGAATAGATACCTCAGAAAATGTTGACAACTGGTGTATGTTCTGGAAGCTTTCATCAATGAGATGCTTCCACAGCGTTGTTTCAACATCTATCATGGATTTCTACAGCTCTATCGGACAAACGAGAGATGTTGCTTCAAGAATGGAAACTAAGGTCTATCCGCTAAGAAGCCTGTTTTCCGTAAAATACTATTTCAATGAACTTACTGAAAGTGAGAGAAAAGGTATCACAGAGGTATCGAAGCCTGAAACTCTTGCAAATCTCTACGGCTTTGAATATGTTGATACTCAGAACGGTTTCAACATTTACGAAAACAAATATTATGTACCAATGGGCTTCACATATGATTACTACTGCCTTGACAGCGACATTCAGAAGGCTTCAGAGGTAGACAAGACATCAATGCTCATGAAAGCCCTTGTGCTTACCCCTGAGCAGGCTGCAAAATACAATAATATTCTCAGCTACTACAGCTTTAAGGGTACTGACTACTCAACAGATCAGTATTATCAGAACTGCCTTGACAGACGTGCAAACAGTTGTTCATCATTCAGTTATGATTCTTACGGCTTCAACGCCAAGATCGACCTTGACAAAGATAACCTTGTGTTCTTCTCAGTTCCATATGATGACGGCTGGAGCGCAAAGGTGAATGGTCAGGACGTGGAAATAGAAAAGGTGGATTACGGCTTTATGGCTGTGCTTTGTCCTGCCGGGTCAAACGACATCCAGTTTACCTACGAAACAAAGGGACTTTTCTGGGGCAAGGTAATAACAGCCGTTGGCTTCGGCTCGCTTATCGTTTACATTGGCGCAGTGAGATTTACAGGCAGAAAGAAAAAAGAAGAAGCTCAGCCTGTTGAAAAGAACGCATAAACCTGAAAGGGAGGATATAAAATGTATCAGAACGAAAAAACTATCAGTGAAAAAGAGATATACAAGGGCAGGGTCGTTCACCTGACTTGTGATGAAGTGGAGCTTGAAAACGGCTACAAGACGCTTAGAGAGGTCATTCATCACCCTGGCGGAGTTTGCATCGTTGCTCTTGACGAGGACGAGAATGTTTATTTTGTAAAGCAGTTCCGCTATCCTTTCAAGACCGCACTTATGGAGATACCTGCAGGAAAGCTTGAATACGGTGAAGATCATTTGGAGTGCGGAAAGCGTGAGCTTAAAGAGGAGATAGGTGCAACGGCAGAAAAAATGACTTATCTTGGCTGTATTTATCCTACAGTGGCTTATGATACCGAGATAATCCATATGTATATGGCAGAGGGACTTGATTTCGGTGAGCAGCACCTTGACGAGGGCGAGTTCCTTGACGTAACAAAAATGCCTCTTGAAGAAGCTTACAAAATGGTCATGGAAAACAAGCTCCCTGACGCAAAGACAACTGCGGCTATACTGAAAACTTATCTTATCAAAAAGGATATGTAGTCCATAATATTATAACCATGCGATAAAAGAAACGGTCGAACGTTATTCGCCACTGCATATATAAAGGGTACTGTCAACGTGGCAGTACCCTTTTTTTTGTGGTGAAAAAAAGAGCGCCCACGCACCGAAGTGCATGAGCGTCTTTTTTATAGTAACTTAGATTACTTTTCCTCAGTATTGTAAAGCTTAGCGTATCTGAGCAGATAATCATATCTGTCCTTAGCGTTCTGAACAGCCTTACCAAAGAGCTTCTCAGCTCTCTCAGGATTCTGTCTAGCAAGAGCGTTGTAACGAACCTCTCCCATGATGAAGTCCTTATAGTCAGCTGTTGGAGCCTTAGAATCAAGGATAAATGGATTCTTGCCCTCTGCCTTAAGACGTGGGTCGAATCTGTACAGATGCCAGTAACCAGCCTGAACAGCCTTCTTCTCCTCTGTCTGAGCAATTGACATACCACCCTTGATACCATGGTTGATACATGGAGCATAACCGATGATGATTGAAGGACCGTGATAAGACTCAGCCTCGTGGATAGCCTTGATGCACTGATTGTAATCAGCACCCATTGCAACGTGAGCTACATATACATAGCCGTAAGACATTGCGATACCTGCGAGATCCTTCTTCTTAACTTCCTTACCAGCTGCTGCGAACTGAGCGATAGCACCTGTTGGAGTTGACTTAGATGACTGTCCGCCTGTATTTGAGTAAACCTCAGTATCGAATACGAAGATGTTTACGTCCTCGCCCTGAGCGATAACGTGGTCAACGCCTGAGAATCCGATATCGTAAGCCCAGCCGTCGCCACCGAAGATCCACATTGACTTCTTTCTCAGATAGTCAGCGTCCTTAAGGATCTCCTCAGTAGCCTTATTCTTTGTCTTCTTGAGAGCTGCGATAAGGTTATCTGTAGCTGGTGAGTTCTTCTCGCCGTCGTCTACTGTTTCAAGATACTCTTCGCAAGCCTTCTTGAGAGCTGCTACCTTAGTTGTCTTAGACAGTTCAAGAACCTTAGCGATAGTTCTGTTTCTGATAGTTGACTGTGCAAGGTACATACCGTAACCATACTCAGCGTTATCCTCGAACAGTGAGTTAGCCCAAGCTGGACCCTTGCCGTCCTTGTTTACTGTGTATGGAGTTGAAGGAGCAGAACCACCCCAAATTGATGAGCAGCCTGTTGCGTTAGCAATGTACATTCTGTCACCAAAGAGCTGTGTGATGAGCTTAGCATAAGGTGTTTCACCGCAGCCTGCGCAAGCGCCTGAGAATTCAAGCAGTGGCTGCTTGAACTGTGAGCCCTTAACTGTTGTTGCCTTGAACTTCTCGAATACTTCTGGCTTTTCAGCAAGTGTAAGACCATAGTTGAATACTTCCTGCTCAGCGAGCTGAGTTTCAAGTGGCATCATGCTGAGAGCCTTGTTGCCCTTCTTACCAGGACAAACATTTACGCAAGAACCGCAGCCTGTGCAGTCCAGAGCAGACATTGTCATTACGAAGTTGTAACCAGGCATACCTGTCATAGCTACTGCCTTCTCCTGAGCAAGCTTAGGAGCCTTCTTCAGCTCAGCGTCTGTCATTACAACAGGTCTGATAACTGCGTGTGGACATACATATGAACAGAAGTTACACTGGATACAGTTGTCGCCATTCCATGCAGGAACGTCAACAGCGATACCTCTCTTCTCAAATGCAGCAGAGCCCTGTGGGAATGTGCCGTCTGCCATACCTGTGAATGTTGAAACAGGGAGCTTGTCGCCTTCCTGAGCATTGCAAGGGATCTGAATGTTGTTTACGAAGTCCTGAAGTGTCTTATCTGCGCACTTAGCGGCAGGCATACCCATTGGAGTATCCTTGCACTTCTTCCAAGATGCAGGAACCTTAACTTCGTGAACCTGCTGACATCCAGCGTCGATAGCGTCATGGTTCATCTTAACGATAGCGTCGCCCTTCTTAGAATAAGAAGCTGTAGCAGCGTCCTTCATGTACTTGATAGCGTCGTCGATAGGAATGATGTTAGCAAGCTTGAAGAATGCAGACTGAAGAACAGTGTTTATTCTGTTGCCCAGACCGATCTCCTTACCGATCTTAACGCCGTTGATCGTATAGAACTTGATGTTGTTCTCAGCGATATATCTCTTTACCTGACCTGGGAGGTGCTTATCCAGCTCTTCATGCTCCCACTGGCAGTTCAGAAGGAATGTTCCGCCTGGCTTGATATCCTGTACCATGTTGTACTTAGTGATATAAGACTCGTTATGGCAAGCAACAAAGTCAGCTTGATTGATAAGGTATGTTGACTTGATAGGTGTCTTACCGAATCTCAGGTGAGAAACTGTTACACCGCCTGACTTCTTAGAGTCATATGCAAAGTATGCCTGAGCATACAGATCTGTATGGTCACCAATGATCTTGATAGAGTTCTTGTTTGCACCAACAGTACCGTCAGCGCCAAGACCCCAGAACTTACAAGCAGTTGTGCCTGCTGGAGCAGAGTCAAGCTTGCCCTCAGTTTCGAGAGAGAGGTTTGTAACGTCATCTTCGATACCAATTGTAAATCTTGGCTTATATGTATCCTTCCAGCTTGCATTCCAGTAAACAGCCTTGATCTGTGCAGGAGTTGTATCCTTAGAACCAAGACCATATCTGCCTGAAGCGATAGCTACATCATGGAACTGTGTACCCTTAAGAGCAGCAACAACGTCAAGATAAAGAGGCTCGCCCTCAGAACCTGGCTCCTTAGTTCTGTCAAGAACTGAGATCTGCTCACAAGTTGAAGGGATAGCTTCAACGAGCTTGTCAGCACGGAAAGGTCTGTAAAGTCTAACCTTAACAAGACCGAGCTTTGTGCCTTCCTTCTCGTTGAGGTAATCAATTGTTTCTTCGATAGTGTCACAAACAGAACCCATAGCTACGATAACGTGTGTAGCGTCTGGTGCGCCGTAGTAGTTGAACAGCTTGTAGTTTGTGCCGATCTTTTCGTTTACCTTGTTCATGTAATCCTCTACGATGCCAGGGATAGCGTCATAGTATGGGTTACAAGCTTCTCTTGCCTGGAAGAAGATATCAGGGTTCTGAGCTGTACCTCTAAGTACAGGATGCTCAGGGTTAAGAGCTCTCTTTCTGAACTCCTCCACCTTCTCGAAGTCAACCATATCTCTTACGTCTTCCATATCCCATGTCTCGATCTTCTGGATCTCGTGAGATGTTCTGAATCCGTCAAAGAAGTGGATGAATGGTACTCTGCCCTCGATAGTTGAAAGGTGAGCAACAGTACCCAGGTCCATTACCTCCTGTACATTTGAAGAACAAAGCATAGCAAAACCTGTCTGACGGCAAGCATAGATGTCAGAATGGTCGCCGAAAATATTAAGTGCGTGTGAAGCTACACATCTTGCAGATACATGGATAACGCAAGGGAGAAGCTCACCTGCGATCTTATACAGGTTAGGGATCATAAGAAGAAGTCCCTGTGATGCTGTATATGTTGTTGTGAGCGCACCGGCTGCAAGTGAGCCGTGTACTGTACCTGAAGCACCTGCCTCAGACTGCATTTCTGCAAGCTTTACAGGAGTGCCAAACAGGTTTTCCTTACCCTTGGCAGCCCACTGGTCTGTTACTTCTGCCATAACAGATGATGGTGTGATTGGATAGATAGCAGCAACTTCTGTAAATGGGTATGACGCCCAAGCAGCAGCGTTGTTTCCGTCCATGGTTTTCATTTTTCTTGCCATTTTAGAATCATTCCTTTCTCGATATTTCAAGCAAAAGCTCAAAACTCAAATTTCCTTTTTAGCGTACTTTTTCAAGCACGTCTGTTTAAGGACAGCAGATATTTTCTTCAAAAGTAAGCTATAACAAACTTTCTCAGGATACATCTGTTTTAACTCTTATAGTATACCACTTATTTTTCAATTTGTAAAGACCTTTTACCACATTTTTTCTTGATTTATACGCTGTAAACCCCCTATTTTCGGTTAGTTATGACTTCCTCATATTTCAGACGTGCTGTATTACGGAGATAAAAAAAATGCCTGCCGAAACAGACATTTTTTATATATATAAATTATAAAACTAGCAGTTCATAAGAAGTTCGGCGAGGGCATTGAGTATCTTATCCACGTCAACATCAGAGCTGAATTTTACATCAAGCTTTGAGCCGCCTTTTTTATCCTCGCTTAAACTTACACGAAGCTTATCGGTAGCTTGATTTACTCTTATCTCAAACTCAGTATACATAGGATTTGTGATAGTACGCTTTATTTTCTTTTCAGCTTTTTTATTTGTTTCCAAAGCGGCGATAGCTTTTTCAAGCTCTCTTACCGTCCAGCCCTTTTCTATACACTCTGTGGCAAGCTTCTCCTGAGTATCCTTATCCGCAACGCCTGCAAGCACCTTTGCGTGACCCTCGGTGAGCTTTTTGTCACGGAGCATTTTCTGCACATTTTCGCTAAGGGAAAGAAGTCTGATAGAGTTTGCCACAGCGGAACGTGAACGTCCAACAGCTTCTGCTACCTGCTGCTGAGTAAGACCATAGGTTTCCATAAGAGTCTGATAAGCTGCGGCCTCTTCAAGAGGTGTAAGGTCTTTACGCTGGATATTTTCAATAAGGGATATCTCAGCGGCTTCAAGATCGGTAAGCTCCTTTATATAAACAGGTATCTCATCAAGTCCAGCCAGACGTGCCGCACGCCACCTGCGCTCGCCTGCAACTATCTTATATCCCCCATTGTCAAGAGGTCTTACAAGTATAGGCTGCAAAACACCATGCTGTCTGATATTTTCCGCAAGCTCATTAAGAGCGTCCTCATCGAACTCAGAACGCGGCTGATTTTTGTCAGGCTCAATAAGAGATATTCTTACTGTGAAAATGCCATTATCGCCATCATCATTTTTTACCGATTCACTATCAGATCGTGTGACCTCATCTATAGAATTATCAAAGAACAGGCTATCCAAGCCTCTGTCCATTTTGCTTTTTTTAGCCATTGTATTTTCCTTTCACATTATAACATACAATGTTCCATGTGGAACATTATTTTTTCTTTATTTTTCTTTATTCTTTGCCGCTTTTTTCTTTTCTCTTTTAGCTATTTCTTTTGCAAGATTTTCATATGCCTTTGAGCCTTTTGCCTTCTTATCATAATAAATAGCCGGCTCACCAAAGCTTGGGGCTTCCGACAAGGCAACGTTTCTCGGTATGGTAGTTTCAAAGACTTCCTTTGCAAAGTGCTTTTTGACCTCGCTTATTATCTGACCTGTTATCTTGTATCTTTCAACGCACATTGTAAACAAAATGCCCTCAATATCAAGGTCAGGATTGAAAGAAACTTTTACTCTGTTGATAGTATTGTGAAGCTCAACAAGACCCTCCAAAGAAAGAAACTCGCATTGGAGAGGGATAAGTACAGAATCAGCCGCCGCAAGTGCATTTATTGTGAGCATATCGAGAGTTGGGGGACAATCTATAAATATGTAGTCATAAAATTCTTTTGCAGGTATGAGAGCGTTGCGAAGCTTCATTGCCCTGTCCTTTTCGTTCACAAGTGACACAGAAGCACCTGAAAGATCCTGAGTTGTCGGCACAACTGAAACTCCACGGCAGGAAGTTGGCACGACAGCTTCAAATATCGAACATTCTTCAAATATTACATCAAACACTGTATTTCTGATACTTTTTTTCTTTATACCAAAGCTTGTGGTAGTATTGCCCTGTGGGTCAAAGTCAACGATCAGGACTTTTTTGCCCTTTAGTCCAAAAACCGCTGCAAGATTTACAACAGTAGTAGATTTTCCAACGCCGCCTTTCTGATTTGAAACGGCAATTATTTTCCCCATATTCTTGACCTCTTTTCTTAGTAGAATTATATCATATTTATTATACTACAATTTTTCACTTTTGAAAAGACCCTTTTACAAATTTTTTTGAAAATGTTCCACATGGAACAAATCAGATTTTTACTTTATCCGACAAAGCCCATGACAATTTAGAAAATAATACAAAGAATAAAGTATCAATATCAAAATCAAGGTCATAAAGAGCAGAAAAGTTTTCTGAATAAAATATAGAATTGAGGATCGTGAAGTGTTATGATTATTATAAAACGAAACGGAGGTATAAAATATGAGCATTTTCCCAAAAACATTAACAAAAGCTTTCAGCGAAGAAACTGACGAATCACAAAGGGCTTCACCCTATCAGACGTTAGGCAAAATAATCGACATTTCCATAGGAGAGATAAGGCCGAACCCTGTTCAGCCAAGGCGATATTTCTCACCTGCCGAACTAACAAGCCTTGCAAAAAGCATTTCTCAGGACGGTATCATACAACCTCTCACAGTGCGGCGTGTAAAAGGCACTTTTGAGCTTGTGTCAGGTGAGCGACGTTTGCGTGCGGCAAAGCTTGCAGGACTAAGGTCAGTGCCGTGTATACTTATCAATGCCACAGAGGAACGTTCGCAGGTCATTGCACTTATAGAGAATATCCAACGTTGTGACCTGAACTTTTTTGAAGAAGCCGAAGCGATCTCTCAGCTCATCACAAAATATGGCATGACTCAGGAATCTGCGGCTATTCGTCTGGGACTTGCTCAATCCACAGTTGCAAACAAACTTCGTATTCTGAAACTTAACACTGAGGAACGCAAAATAATTCTCGATAACAATATGTCAGAACGTCACGCAAGGGCTTTGCTAAAGATCACAGATAGTGACCGCAGGCTCGCTGTGTTGAACAAAGCGGCTGAAAGTGGGTGGACAGTTGACACATTGGAAAAATATATTGCCAAGCTTCTGAAAGATGATGAAAAGCGTGCAAGCTATCACAAAAGAGCGGCTATGTTAAAAGATGTTAGATTGTTTTTCAACAGTGTCAATAAGGCGATAGATGTTATGAGAATGGCAGGAGTGAACGCTGACGCAAAACGTATTGACCACGAGGATTATATCGAATATATTATAAAGATACCATCGGAGAAGCAGGCAGAATAAAATGTTCCACATGGAACAAAAAAATTGGACAGGCTCAAAAGTCTGTCCAAATTTTTTTTATATATCGCTGTAAAAAAGCTGTTCCCAATAGGTGTATTCCCCGTTTTCTGACTTTGTGGCTTTTGCACACGCCATGTAATGCACATCAGGGTTGAGGATATTTTCTCTATGAGGCGGCGAGTCCATCCATGCGTCAAAGGCTTCTTTTACTGTGGTCATGCTGTTCATACCATATGCGATATTTTCAGCCGCCGCACGCCATTCAGGAAGGTCAGTTTCTTCTATAGCTGTGATGTATGAATTGCCGTCAGGTCTGTCATGAGAATAATTTTCCAGAAGTTCGTTCGCTCGCACATCTGCCGCAGAGTCGAGAAGTTCAAGTCCCTCAAGCTCTCTTAAACCATACTGTTTTCTGACTTCATTTACATAGCCAAGCATTTCAGATGTTTCAGCAGAAAGATTTCTATTTGACATATTCGTGCTTGAATCAGGTTCAGTAGGCTCGGCAGGCTGAGGAGCAGAGGGCTGTTCTTCCTGCACAGGCTCGGTAACAGTTTCAGTTTGCGTTTCTGTTTTCTTTTCAGTTTTCTTTGAAGTCGTTGTGGTAGTAGTAGCCGTTGTCGTTGTTGTAGTAACAGTTGTAGTCACAGCTTTTATATCTGCACTGTGAGGTGGCCGCATGGTCTTTCCGTTTATGATAACCTTATCCCCTGACACGCTTATGTAGTTATTGCCTACCACTATGGATTCCATAAGCTCATTATCAGTGTTCGTTATCTCCATGCCCTTATCCATGGCTTCAAGCACATACTTTGAGCCGTTCACATCTTTTACAGTAGCTTTCTTTACTGTCTTGCCGTCTTTTACAATCTCAAACTTATTCTCTGCGATACACCTTATAGTCACCTTGTCAGTTACGTTAAAGTTGCTGAAGCTTTCGTCAATATATGTCACCTTTGTGTTTGCATAGTAGACCTCGTTGGCTGATATTATTATCCTTGTGCCTTTATAACTGAACGAGTTGACCTTTTTTCCGTTTTTAGTGACAGTGACAGTATTTCCGTCACAGGTCAGTACAAGCTTATCACCGTTATCATCGGTTATCTCAAAAGAGTTCACTATCTCATTTGAACTGTTTATAAGAGTATATCCCCCCTGCACATTTGCAAAAAGGGTATAGCCGCCATCGAAAACTATCTTTGTACAAGTCGCTGCTGTTTGTATAGTAGTCACTGAACCCGTGATAGTTTCGGCAGACTTTTTATTTGTGGTCACAGTTGTGGTGACTCCTGTGCTGACGCTTGAAAGCTTTTTGGGCTTTTCTTCCCCTGTGTTTCCGCAAGAGGAAAGACAACAGCCTGCCGCACAGACAACACATAATATTTTAACTAACCTATTGCTTTCCATGATATCTTAGTTCTCCTGTTTTATCAAATGTTCCACATGGAACAATACAAAAAAGGCAGCCCTAGGACTGCCTTTGTGAGTTTATTTTGTGTTTGAAAGTGTCCATCTGAAAGGTGCTATTCTCTTTGCCCTTGTGTTGTCTATGTTCCAGTTGTTGAATGTGATAGATGGGTCAAAATAGCGATAATCAGTTTTCATCTTACCTTTGTTGATGCTTAGTCCCATTCCAGGTGATTTCTGGATAACTGCACCTATGCGGTGATGTTCCTTTTCATAATCAATTATCTCTTTTGCCGTTATCAGCCTTGAATCAGCAAGATTGTAGATTCCCTCATATCTTCCTGACGGTACATTGATAATACCATTTATAAAGTCGATAAGATTGAATACACAACAGAATGAAAAACCGTATTCTCCATCATTGAATATGTATGCAACATTTTCCTTTGCGTCAAATACTCTGTCTCTCAGATTTTGTGTATACTCAGCGTCATAAATAGGAGCTACTCTGGCAATAACAGGTATAGTTTCAGACTTTTTAAATTCCTTCTGCATTATCTTCTCAGATGTCATCTTAAGATCTGCATAGTTTGAATTTCCCTTTTCAGGAGCAGTTTCCCTTATTGGTTCTCTGCCTTTCTGTACACCATATATTGCTGTTGTGCTGAGCAGGATAAAACTCCTTACCTCAGCCTTGTTTGCAGCCGCATATATGAACTTATCACATATCTTGCTCTTTTTCATCTCAGCGTCTGTTACATATGGATCTATATCGTTATCTACAGAATTTGCCAGATGCACGACAACGTCGATCTTGTTACTATCGATTACATTTGTAATAGCGTCCTTATCTGTAATATCACACTGGATAAAAGTATAGTTTGGATCAGTTCCAATAAACTCATTTTTGCGTGTATCTATACCGAATACACGATGCTTTTTGTGCAGTAAGCTGGATGTAAGGTACAAGCCTATCATTCCGCTTGCTCCTGTAACTAAAATTGAAGCCAACTCTGCCACTCCTTCCCCAAGTAGAATTGCACATTTATTTACTATAATTATACCACAGTTTTTATTAATTGCAAATACTTTTTGAAGAAAACTGAAAAATTTAGATTTTCTTTATAATTTTGCTTGCTATATTTAGTGAATTGTGATAAAATTATAGGTATAAATCATAAGCAAAAGAAATATAAAAATATCTTAACATATAGAAATATTAAGGAGCAATTTATTTTGGTTTATTCCGATCTTATATTTATACTGGGAATGTTCCCGATAATGACCATTATTTCGCTTTTCGACAGAAGTGCAGAATATAAAAACCTCATTCTGATAGTTTGTTCCCTGCTGTTTTTCAGTTGGGGCAGACCTTTTGTGTTCTGTCTTATTTTCCTGTCAGTTATCCTCGATTGGATATTTGGTCTTATTATTTCAAAAAACCGTGAAAATAAAGCACTTTGCAGGATATTTTTAGTGCTGGATATTATAATGAATGTATCTCTTATGCTAATATTCGGTCAGAATATCCTTTATAATAAGGTAAAAAAGCTCAGTTTTGACGCCGCCATACTTCCACTTGGTATGGGTTATTATATGCTCAGAGGAATTTCTTATGTCTATGACGTTTTCAAGGGCAACTGCAAAGCAGAAAAAAACATTTTCTGCCTTTTGACTTATATGGTGTCACTGCATTTCATGCTTGTGGGACCTCTTGTGAGATACGGTGATATTGAGCCACAGATAAGGCATCGTGAGATCACAGGAGCAAAGCTCAACCAGGGACTTAATAAGATAGTTTTCGGTTTTGGCAAGGTGGTGCTTCTTGCAGGTGTTTTTGAACAGATAAAGCTTGCAGGACTTAACGGCAAAGAGATAACTACCCTTGGCTGTTGGCTTGGTATGCTGTCATTCTTGGCTCAGTATTATTTTCTTTTCACAGGACTTTCGGATATGGCAATGGGACTTGGTCTTACAAACGGCTTTGTTTATCCTGACAACTACACAAACATTGAAGCTGACGGACTTTTCACTGGTATGATAAAAAGCTTCAATACAACTGTTGTTGACTTTTTCAGTGAGGTTTTCTGCTGCAAAAAAAACATGAACAAGGTCTTTACTTTTGTGTGCTATATACTTTGCGGTCTGGCACTTTCTATATGGTATCAGGCAAAGGTGAATTTCATTATCGTCGGACTTTGTGCGGCAGTGCTTTGTATCCTTGAAAAGCTGTTTCTTGAAAGACCGCTTTCAAAGCTGCCTGACCTTGTGAAGTATATTTATCTTTTGCTGACAGCTCTCGTTATTTTTGGCGGACTTTATTTTGACAGCTTCTACGGCTACAAAAAATGGCTCTTTGCACTTGCAGGAGTAAATGTGAAATACACCTTGAGCGTGTCTGTAAAAAGTGCAGTGCTGAAAAATATCACCCTTATAGTAATATCGTTCTTTATTGTCTGCCCACCTGCAAAAAGGGCTTTCTGCAAGATTTTTAAAAAGCTTTCACAGAAGTCTCAGGCGGCTTATGGCAGAGTTATGATAACAAAGACCATTATGACAGTGCTTGTTTTTGCAGTGAGCGTTATAACACTTGCGGCGGAATATGCGGCATAAAAAGAGGAAAATACTAATGGATAAGAAAACTACACGATTCAATATCGTTCACGGTGATGATGAATATGAGATACCGGAGGAATGCGAGGCTGCGGAGGAAGCGGCTGAAGAGCTTGCCAAAACGAATTTGGAGGAGCATTACAGCTTTATAAATCTTCTTTCCATAGCGGTCATAATGCTATTTGCCTGCATATTCTTTATTTCAGTTTCAGGAAGCGACATTGTGGAGGACAACAATCTGTCTTTAACATTCAAGACTTTCTTTTCAGGGGATTACACTCAGGCATTGGAGGACTCTTATAATAATAGTATACCTTTTCCTGACGCCATGAAAGCTGTTGAGGAGCGTATCTCTCTTATTTATGGTATCGGCAATAAGGTCACTGACCCTATAAAGGAAACCCCTGACAATACTGATTCTAACCACAACAGCTTCGATCATCCGACTAATAATGACAGTGATGATCCTGACGAAAATGTTATCACCACCACTGCAAAACCGCAGGACGGTGAAGTAACTACCACAAAGAAAAAAGAGGACAAGAAAAAAACAACAACTACCACTGCTATTGACAGACCAGAGGAAACTAAAAGCACCACAACGACTTCAACGGCTTCCACTACCACAAATAATGACAAGCCTTACTATACTGTCACCGAAACTGAGCCTATAGTACAGCCTGGTCCTACTACTACCACGACCACAACAAAGGCACCTGAGACCACAACTCAGCCGACAGAAACTGCAGAACCTACCACCGAGCAAACTGAGGGACCGTCAGATGAATAGCAGATTTGATAACCCTTTTCCCTATTCTGATGACAATAAAAGATATCATACCTACAATTATTATCTAAGGCACAAGTTCGGCACTAAGGTTTTCAAGATACCGCTTAATATTGACCTTGGCTGTCCGAACAGAGACGGCACAAAAGGTGTGGGGGGCTGTGTGTTCTGCTCGGCAAAAATGAGCGGAGATTTTGCAGGCGACCCTCATGAGGATATCCTTACTCAGTACAGAGAGATAAGGGAGAAAATGAGCAAGAAGTGGAGCAAGGGTCTGTGCATACCGTATTTTCAGGCAGGCTCAAACACCTATGCTGACGTTGAAACGCTGAGAAAAATGTTTTATACAGCCCTGTCATTTGAAAATACGGCAGGGCTTTCTATCGCAACGAGGGCGGATTGCATCAACGAAGAAAAAGCCGACCTGCTCGGTGAGCTTGCGGAAAAGACTTTTCTTACTGTAGAGCTTGGCTTGCAGACTATCCATGATGAAACGGCTTTGAAAATGAACCGCTGTCATACTTTTGCGGATTTTCTCAAAGGCTATGAAATGCTGAGAAAACGCAATGTGAATGTGTGCGTGCATATCATCGACGGACTTCCCGGTGAGGATAGGGATATGATGCTTGAAACGGCTAAAACTCTCGGTCAGCTTGATATACAAAGCATTAAGATACATCTTCTGCACGTTTTAAAAGGCACTGCACTTGCTGAGATGTACAAGCGTGGAGAATTTCGGGCTTTGGATATGGACGAGTATGTCAATATCGTCTGCGACCAGTTGGAGCTTCTGCCTGCGGAGATAGTAATACAGCGTGTGACAGGTGACGGTGCAAAGGACGACCTTGTTGCACCTTTGTGGAGTTTGAAAAAATTCTGCGTTATGAACGAGATAGACAAGGAAATGGGAAGAAGAAATTCATGGCAGGGAAAGGCTCTGTCGGAGTAAAAAGAGGTAAAAATGAAAGATATATGTGCTGTTTCAACACCCCTTGCTGAGGGGGGAATATCTGTAATAAGAATAAGCGGTGATAATGCCGTAAGCATAGGTGCAAAAGTTTTTAAACCGCTGTCATGCAAAAGTGTTGAAAACATGGCAGGCTATACCTGTGCATACGGAAAAATAGTTGACAAAAACGGCAGAGAAGTCGATGACGGTGTCCTTACGGTTTTCCGTGCGCCTAAGTCATACACCGGTGAAAACGTCTGCGAGATATCATGCCATGGCGGAATATATGTTACAAAAAAAGTTCTCAGACTTTGCATTGAACAAGGTGCAGAGCTTGCTCAGAGGGGTGAGTTCACAAAAAGGGCTTTTCTCAACGGAAAGCTTTCACTTACTCAGGCTGAGGGCGTAATGGAAACTATCTCCGCTCAGGGAGAATATGCACTTAATTCTGCAAATCTTACAAAAGAGGGCAGGCTTTTCAGGCTTATTTCTGATATGTCAAGAAAGTTTGTCACAATACTAGGTGAACTTGCGGCATGGGTGGATTATCCAGAGGAGGACTTGCCTGAGATATCTGAGGATAATCTCAGAGAGAGCCTTAAAAACGCTTTGGCAGGACTTGATAAAATAATAGCAGATCATGACAGCGGTATGATACTGAAAAACGGTGTTGACACTGTTATCGCAGGCAAGCCGAACGTTGGAAAATCGACCCTCATGAATATGCTGTTGGGATATGACCGCTCCATAGTTACAAATGTGGCAGGCACTACACGAGATGTTATCGAAGAAAGTGCAAAGCTTGGCGAGCTTATTTTGAAGCTTTCCGACACTGCAGGAATACATGAAACTGATGATGAAGTTGAAAAAATAGGCGTTGATATTGCAAAGAAAAAGCTTAAAAACGCTATGCTTGTGATAGAAGTTTTCGACATTTCAAGAGAGCTTGACGAGGAGGATCTTGAGCTTCTTGAATATGTGAAAAAGCTTGGAAAGAAAGTTATCATAGTTCTCAACAAGTCTGACCTTGAAAATGTTGTTGAAAGGTCTCAGCTTGAAAAATATTCAGACTATGTGATAGAGATTTCTGCGAAGCTTGACGAGGGCAGAGAAGAGCTGCAAAAAGCCACAGAGAAGCTTTTGGGCATTGGCGGATATGACGCTGACAGCACGATTTTTGCAAACGAGCGTCAAATAGCCTGTGCAGAACGTGCAAGAAAATATCTTGCCATGGCTCTTGAAAGCCTTGATATGGGAGAAACTTTGGACGCTGTTACTGTGATGATAGACAACGGCGCAAATGCACTTTTGGAGCTGACAGGAGAAAAAGCTACAGAAGCGGTGGTAGACGAGGTATTTTCAAAATTCTGCGTAGGAAAGTAATTTATATGGTCTTATTTTCAGACAGGTGGTTTTATTATGCAAAAGGAATATTTTGATATTATTGTGGTAGGTGCAGGTCACGCAGGCTGTGAAGCGGCTTTGGCGGCGGCACGCCTTGGATTAAAGACGGCACTTTTTACCATAACACTTGACGGTGTTGCCAATATGCCATGCAACCCCTCTATAGGCGGAACTGCAAAGGGACATCTTGTTCGTGAGATAGACGCTTTGGGCGGAGAAATGGGCAAGGCGGCGGATAAAACTTTTCTGCAAAGCAGGATACTCAACCGTGGAAAAGGTCCTGCCGTTCATAGTCTGAGGGCACAGATAGACCGTGTTGAATATCATAAGCTTATGAAAAAAACTATCGAAGATACTGACGGGCTTTATCTGAAGCAGGCTGAGATAACTGATATTTTATTTGAGGAGGACGGCAAAACTGTCCGTGGTGTGCGTACAAAGCTTGGCACTGAGTATGACTGCAAGGCTGTTGTTATCTCAACGGGAACTTACCTTGGCGGCACTGTCCATGTAGGTGCAGTATCATATTCAAGCGGCCCTGACGCAACTTTGCCTGCACTTAGCCTTACAGAGTGTCTTAAAAAGGCAGGAATGACAATAAGACGTTTCAAAACAGGCACTCCTGCCCGTGTACACAAGCGTTCCATAGATTTTGATAAGCTTGAAGTTCAGTGTGGTGACGATGATATAACGCCATTTTCTTTTGATAATCATGAAAAACTTGAAAATAAAGTCAAATGCTATGTGGCTTATACAAATGAAGAAACACACAAGGTAATAAGAGATAACATACATCTTTCACCTATATATTCGGGTAGGATACACGCTATTGGTCCAAGATACTGTCCGTCTATCGAGGACAAAATAATGAGATTTTCGGATAAGCCAAGGCATCAGCTTTTTATTGAGCCAATGGGTCTTGACACTGACGAATATTATCTGCAAGGTATGTCGTCATCACTGCCTGAGTTTGTTCAGCTTCAATTTTTGCACACTATAAAAGGACTTGAACACGTTGAGATAATGCGAAATGCCTATGCCATAGAATATGATTGCTGCGACCCTACAGAGCTTTCTGCTACGCTGGAGTTCAAGGCTTTTGACGGTCTTTACGGCGCAGGTCAGTTCAACGGCACTTCGGGATATGAAGAAGCCGCCGCACAAGGTCTTATCGCAGGCATAAATGCCGCACTGAAAATTCTCGGCAGAAAACAGCTTATTCTTGACAGAGCGTCATCATACATAGGCACTCTTATTGATGACCTTGTAACAAAGGGTTGTTCAGACCCTTACAGAATGCTCACATCAAGAAGCGAATACAGACTTTTGCTAAGACAAGATAACGCTGACATAAGGCTCACGCCTATAGGTCATGAAATTGGGCTTATCTCAGACGAAAGATATCAGCATTTGCTTGACAAAAATGAACAGATAGCCGCTGAGATAAAGCGTGTTTCAAAAATAAATATTGCGCCAAATCCTGAGATAAATGCCTATCTTGAATCTGTAGGCACTGACCCTCTTAACAACGGCATAAAGCTTGCTCAGCTTATCCGCAGACCACAGGTGTCATATGATGGTCTTGCTCCTTTCGATAAGGAACGACCTGAGCTTTCAGCAGAAGTAAAAGAGCAGGTAGAATTGCAGATAAAATATGACGGCTATATAAAGATACAGCTTGAACAGGTGGAGGCTATGCGAAAGCTGGAGAAAAAGGCTTTGCCTGCGGATATTGACTATAATGATATAAAAAGTCTTAGACTTGAAGCAATTGAAAAGCTCAATAAGATAAAGCCTGTATCAGTTGGTCAGGCAAGCCGAATCAGCGGAGTAAACCCTGCGGACGTAGGTGTGCTTTTGGTATGGCTCTCATCAAAGAATGACCATAGGGAGGAATAGTATGTCAAAGCTTATTTCTAAGGACGATTTTATAAAGCTTTTTGATAATTATGATATAACAATATCTGACAGCGATTATTCACGCTTTGAAGCTTATGCAGATCTGCTTTGTGAATGGAACGAGAAAATAAATCTTACTGCTATCACTGACCCTGAGGGAATTTCAATAAAGCATTTTTTTGACAGCGTTTATCCTTTCACACTTTTCGAGGTAAAAGAAAATGCAACGGTAATAGATGTCGGCACAGGAGCAGGATTTCCGTCCTGTCCACTGAAAATCGTCCGTGACGATATAAAGCTTACACTTTTGGATAGCCTTAATAAGAGGATAAATTTTCTTGCACAGCTTTCAGACAGTCTTGACCTTGGTGCGACCTGCATACACGGCAGAGCAGAGGAGCTTGGCAGAAGCATAGAGTGCCGTGAACAATTTGACATTGCCACAGCAAGAGCAGTGGCAAACCTCAGCGACCTATGCGAGTATTGCCTGCCTTTTGTAAAAGTCGGCGGATATTTCGTTGCATTGAAAGGCTCAGGAGGAAATGACGAGCTGAAAGAGGCTAAAAATGCTATTAAGATACTGGGAGGAAAGGTCGAAGAGGTCTTTGACTATGAACTTCCAACAGGCGACGGCAGAACGCTTATCCTTATAAGAAAAGTATCTGAAACGCCTGAAAAATATCCACGCAACAAGGGTCAAATGAAAAAGAAAAAATTATAATACGAATATATGCACAAAAAAACACGCTGAATTTTTGTTCAGCGTGTTTTCTTATTGTCATTTTTAATTTAGAACTCTATCTTTGAGTAAAGACCTGAATCCTTCATTGTGTCCTCTGGCTTTGGCTTCTTGTAGTCCTTTTCAAAGCTTGTTGTGATGTCAAAACCCTTTGAGCGGCGATTGTTATTGTTTCTTCTTCTGCCGCCGTTCTTCTTGTAGCCGCCTCTGTTGTCATACTTTCTAGGTGTTGTAGAGCTGATTATTACCTTTCTCCATGGCTCTTCACCCTTTGACTGAGATGTTACACCCTCGATCTCTGATACAGCAGCGTGAATGATCCTTCTCTCATATGGGTTCATTGGCTCGAGAGCTGATGAACGACCGCTTCTCTTTACGTTGTTTGCTATCTTTCTTGCAAGCTCTTCAAGCTGGGTCTTTCTTCTTGCCCTGAAACCATTGCAATCTGTGGATATTCTGAAATATTCTCTGTCTATCCTGTTGCATACAAGTGATGCAAGATACTGAAGTGAATCGAGGATATCGCCCTTCTTGCCGATAAGCTTCTCGAACTCTTCGCTCTTTATCTCAAAAAGTGCGCCGTTTTCAAGCTTTGTTACCTCGATCTCTGTGTCTTCTATGCCCATTGCCTTTATAACATTGAGTATATATTCCTTTGCACAGTCAGCCTTTTTCTGCAAAGTGTCGCTCCACTCTGCCTCTGCCTTGACTCCTTCCTGAACTTCTGCCTTTTCTTCAACAGCCTCTGTTTTTTCAGTTACAGTTTCTACCTTTGTTTCAGGCTCATATTCAGCTTCTACCTTTGCCTCACCCTTGATCTTTCCGAAAAAGCCCTTTTTAGGCTCTTCAAGAACTGTGAAAGTGATCTTTTCTACTTCTGTTCCAAATTCAACTGCCGCCTTGTTCTTTGCTTCGTCTACAGTTGCGGCTGTAAAGATCTGTTTCATTTTTTTCTGCTCCTCTCGCTAAAAAAGTTTAGTCAACAACAGGTCAATCCTGTGAATCGTCATATTCGTCGCCATATTTCTCAGCCATTCTCTTTCTGGCTTCGTTAAGACGTCTTCTCTGCTCGTCTTTAAGCTCCGTCTTTGTTTTCTTCTTAGGCTCATCGTAATCCTCATCGTCAGAAAGTGACTTTCTGATCTCAGCAGGATCCTTACCAGCCTGTATCATCTGAGCCTCAGCCATTTTCTCCATAAGAGTAGGCTTGCCCTTCTTTTTCTGCTTTGCTATATCCTTCTGAACAAGCTCTGCAACGTGTTCAGGTGTATAGATCTTATTGAGTACGATAGTCTGTCCAAGTGCAAACAGTGAAGAATAGCACCAGTAAAGACCAAGACCTGCCGGATAGCTGAAACCGATCCACAGTGAGAAGATAGGCATACCATAAAGCATTATCTTCATTCCCATTCCGCCCATATTAGCGGCGTCAGGATTGTTCTTCTTTGCAAAATGCTGTGAAACGAATGTCACTATAAGCTGCAAAAGTGCTGATACAATAGGGATAATGCATGAAAGATCCTTCATTGTTGGTATCTTTCCAAGGAAAAGTCCGAAAATGCTGTAGTTGAAATCTTCAGCCGCAGCCTTTACGCTTGTTGGAAGCACATCTGCATACTGTCCGCCCTCTTTTTCAGTGAAAACGAAAGTCATAAGCTCAGGTCTTGACTGAATGAGGTTTGTGGAGAAGTAATTCTCGTTAAGAATAAAAGTATCTATATCATTATGAGCCTTGATAGCATCCATAACGTTAGATATCTTGTTGTCATTAGAAAGTGCCTTTGCAGACTTTGGATACTTGTCCTTATCTGTAAAAAGCTTTTCAAGCTTATCATAAGCTTCGTCCTCAGTAGCACCGTCTTTCTCAAACTTTTCAATAAGCTTTTCTATTGTAGTATCCTTGCTTTTTACCTCAGCACTGACAACATAAAGATTTGATATCATGTTGTTTGAGTCTGTAAGCTCCTCTTTATCTGCGTTTGAAACGTAGGTAAGAGGTCCGTAAATAACAGGGATAAGAGCAAACAGAATTACCATTGTGATGACCATTGGCAAACAGCTTGCCATAGGGTTTACGCCAGCCTTGGCGTAAAGGTTCATCTGCTCTTCCTGCATCTTCTGCTGGTTTTTAGCGTATTTCTTCTTTATCTTTTCAAGCTCAGGCTGAAGCATGGTCATTCTTGCCATGCTCTTCTGCTGCTTGACGTTAAGCGGAAATACTATAAGTCTTGTAAGGATAGTGAAAAGCAGCAGTGCTATTCCGTAGTTCTTGCATACAAAATAGCAGCCCTTCATTATCCAGCCCAAAGGGGTCGCAATAATACCCATTTAATATCCTCCAGATCAATTATTTGTCATATTGATAACCTATATATCTGATTAAGCTCTCAGGCTTATTTTTTTCTGATTTTAAAATACTCAGTGGTAAGCTTGTCAGGAACATAGTCAACCCCTCCCAGACTCCACGGGTTGCACCTAAGCAGTCTCCATACAGTGAGCAGCGTGCCTTTAAAAAAGCCGTGTTTTCTGTAAGCCTCCAGCGCATATGCCGAACAGCTTGGATAATACTTGCACCTTGGTCCGAAAAGAGGACTTATAAATCGCTGATAAAACCTTATCAGCAGCTGAGCCAGTTTACTCATTTTACTTTCTCTTTGCCCTGCCTGACCTGTTATTATTTGGAACAGGCTTATTCATCTCTTTTATGAGTCTTTTTTTTATAAATCTTTCAATATCCTGAGTTTTCTTTTCCCCTATATCGTTTCTTCCCACAAAAACTATATCATAGCCCAGCGGAAATTCCGCCTCGTTAAGTCTGTAGGCGGCTCTAACTATTCTCTTTATCCTGTTTCTCGTTACTGCGCAGCCCTGCTTTTTGCCTGCCGTTATGCCAAGCCTGTTATACGGGCTGCCGTTGGGATAAAAATATGCTGCTACAAAACTGTCTGCACAAAATCTTCCCTTTTTATAGCACCTTAAAAATGCCTTGTTATCCTTTAAAACCGTTGTGAACAGCATCTTCATTTCCCCATTGTGTACTGTTTTTACTCTTTTCGCCTTTTCACGGCAATTTTGCCAAAAAAAGATAAAGACCCAATACCATGCAAATCAATGAATGGTATATAGGTCATCTGAGGCAGCGTCCAACGACGCTTAAATACAACTGCCTAGGGACATCGATTCAGGCGTAACTAACCGCCTGAATAATGCCTGTCAGACTTATCATCAGAAACTGCCTGTATCTCTTAGTAGCTGAGTCTAGCTCTGCCCTTTGCTCTTCTTCTTGCGAGTACCTTTCTGCCGTTAGCAGTAGACATTCTCTTCATGAAGCCGTGAACTTTCTTTCTCTGAAGCTTTTTAGGCTGATATGTTCTTTTCATCGAATTCTCCTCCTTCCGCTTTCAACACCCCGTCATTTTATACAAAAAAACGTCCTCGGAGATGTTTAAACTTGTAGGGTCACAGCAAATTACAATATCGCTATGAAAAAAGCCCTTGTAATTTAATATTATAGCTCATTCACACACCATTTGTCAAGCCTGTTCATAATATTTTTATATTTTTTTTGATATTATTTTTCTTTGCTTTGAGGGGCTTACTGTCCGAAAAACCTGCCGCTTACGTCCTCCTTTTTAATGAGCATACAATATATTGTGTGCCAAATATAAATTTTATCTGTATTAAGTGTTTTTTCTTATCTTTGAAAAACATACTTTTTATTCTTATTTCTTTCCTTATATATAATATATAGGACTTGAAATTTTAAGTCAAGTGTGCTATAATAGTATAGAATTGATTAATTATGCCTGTTTATATTTTTTTAAAACTCTGACCTGCCGTCTGTTTGACAGGGGTCACGGCGGACAGCGGAAACACCGCACAGGCAGAGCTATTTTCTAGGAGGTTATGGAGAAACAATGGATTCCTTTAATGACGTATTTCAGGAGGTCCTGAAATATTGCCGAAACTGCAAAAGTATCAGCGAGCCGGGATATAACAAATGGATAAAGATACTTGAACCGATGAAGCTTGAAAACAATGTGGCTTACCTTCTCACTGATTCTGATTTTTCAAGAGATATCACTATGAATGCCTATGAGAATCTTTTAAAAGAAGCTTTTCTCAACACTTTGGGCTTTGAGGTAGATATAAAAATACTTGTTAAAGACAAAGAAGAAGTTAATGAAACTGAGGAAAAGGATATAGAAGTCAAGGTGGCTGACTTTTCTGATGAAGAAAACAACAATCTTACCTTTGATAACTTTATCAAAGGTAAATCGAATGATCTTGCCTATGCTTTCAGCACGGCTGTCGCACATAAGTATGACGAAGATCAGAAAACGCCGTCTAACACAAATACTATATTCAACCCTCTCATCATATACGGTGATTCGGGGCTTGGAAAAACTCACCTTATGAAAGCTATCGAGCATGAGGTAAAGAAAAATCACCCTGAGCTGAAAATTATTTACACCACAGGTGAATCCTTTATAAACCAGCTCGTTAAAGCTATCGAGTCAAAGGAAACTAATAAATTTCATGATAAATACAGGAATGCCGACTATCTTATGGTAGACGATATACAGACCATTGCAGGCAAGGAGCGTATGCAGGAGGAATTTTTCCATACCTTCAACGATCTTTACAATGCGGGCAAGCAGATAGTTCTCACATCGGATATTGCACCGTCAAAGATATCGAAGCTTCAAAACAGGATACTTACCAGATTTTCACTGGGCGTTCAGGTAGACGTTACACCGCCTGATTTTGAAACAAGAATGGCTATCGTAAAGAAAAAGGCTGATATGCTGGACTTACAGCTTTCTGACAATGTCGTAAGGATAATAGCAGAGAAGATAAAGACGAACATACGTCAGCTTGAGGGAACAGTAAACAAAATAAAGGCTCTTACCATTTATACGAATGAAAGCCCGTCCATATCTATGGCTCAGAGGATAATCAAGGAAATAATCATTGAAAATCACCCTGCTGAGATAACGGTTGACAGGATACTTCAGGAGGTAGCGGCGGCATTTGACGTTACTGCTGACGACATAAAATCAACAAACAGACGTGCAAACGTATCCCTTGCAAGAAAAATAGCGATCTATCTCTTCAAGGACGTAAAGGGCATGACCTTTATACAGATAGGAAATGAGCTTAACAAAAATCATTCAACTATGACCATACACTATCAGGACGTTGTTAAAAATCTTAAAGAGAACAAACAGCTAAAAGATACCGTTGACGACATAATCAAAAACCTCAAGGACAATTAAACGGACTATTTCAACATTTTCAACATAGTTTTCAACAATTTTGTTGAATATCCGGACTTGGATATATAAAGCTTTGCGGAATGTTTTTCAAAACTTTGCACAATGAAGTTTAAACAATGGTGTTATAAAATCAAACACCGATTTTCAGGTTTCAACATTTTTTGCGATAATAATAAACATTCAACAAACATTTTTTCAACTTTTCAAACACGAAAAAAGTTTTTGAAAACACAGTTGAAGTGATGTTAAAATAAACTTGAAAAGCAAAACAAGTCTGCAAAAGGCTTTGAATGACTTTTCAACCATTTCAACACACTCTACTACTAATACTAATTTAATATTGATTTATTTATATATTATCAGAGCAAAAAATATAAATTTGAGAAATTCATATGTTGAAAAAACAAAAGTCAGATAAATGTAATTTTTTTAGAAAGGAAATTGCTATGAAAATTCTGTGTAATAATGCTTCACTTTGCGGAGCAGTAACAAATGTTTCAAAAGCAGTGTCAGAACGTGCTGCACTTAAATCTCTTGAGGGAATAAAATTCAAGCTTGAAAACTCAATGCTGGAGCTTACCGGCTATGACCTTGAGATAGGTATAAAAACTGTTATACCAGTAAAGAGCGACGATTCGGGAGAATTTATACTTAATGCAAGACTTTTTGCTGAAATGATAAGGAAAATGCCTTCTGAAGAGATCCTGATAGAAGTTTCTGAAAATTTTCAGGTAACGATCTCAGGAGGAGTTACCACATTCAACATCCCTGCAACATCAGCAGAGGAATATCCTGCACTTCCTAAGAAAGAGGAAGAAAACAAAATAACTATCTCTCAGCCTGTTCTTAAGGATATGATAAATCAGACAAAGTTTGCCGTGGCTGTTACAGACCTTAAGCCCGTTCTTAAGGGCGAGCTTTTTGAGATCGAAAACGGTACTCTTACTCTTGTTGCCCTTGACGGATACAGACTTGCTGTGAGATATGAGCCTATAAAGTATGACGGAAGTCTTAAATTCGTCGTGCCTGCAAAAACTCTCTCTGAGATAGCAGCACTTCTGGGAGATAACGACGAAGAAACAGCCTCCGTTTATCTCTCAAAAAATCATGTTGTATTTGAATTAAACGGCTATCTTGTTTATTCAAGACTTATCGAGGGCGAGTTCCACCCTTATAAGTCAGCTATACCAACTACTTGCACAACTGAGGTCATTGTTGACAGGAAAGAGCTTATTGCCGCTCTTGAAAGAAGTTTGATACTTATAAGTGACAGAACACCGTCACCTGCAAGATGCTATTTTGAAAATAATTCTATAAAAATAAACTGCTCAACAAGCGTTGGAAAGATAACAGACGAGATAAAAGCTGATATAGCAGGTCCTGTTATCGAGATAGGCTTCAAGTGCAAATATCTTCTTGATCCTCTGAAGGTCATAAAGGAAGATAAGGTCAAATTGCAGATGAGCGGAAGTCTGCTGCCTATGAAGATAGTTCCGTGTGAGGGCGACGCTTATACTTACCTCGTTCTCCCTGTAAGACTAGCAAAGGAATAAGAATATGAAATATCAGCAGATAGATGTAAATATAAAATCAGAGTTTATAAAGCTCGATTCTCTGCTTAAATATGCAGGTGTTGTGGAAACAGGCGGCATTGGCAAGGAGATAATCCTCGAGGAGAGAATCAAAGTAAATGGTGAAGTCTGCACAATGAGGGGAAAGAAGATCCGCCCCGGGGATAAGGTGCAGATAGACGAGATAGCTACAGAGATAGTGGTAAAATAAAATGGTGATAACCAAAATTTCCGCAGACGGATTTAAAAATCTCAAAAAAGTCGAGATATATCCTCATGAAAAAATGAATATTTTCTGCGGAAAGAATGCTCAGGGCAAAACAAATCTTATAGAAGCTATATGGCTTTGCAGCGGAGTGAGGTCTTTTCGCAACACAAAAGACAGAGAAATGATAGATATAAACGGACAGTTCATGAATATCGACATTTCATTTAAAAACAGCTTTCGCAGTCAGGATATACATTTTGCAATGGCTAGACCTAATGTGAGAGAAAAAAACGTCACCTTGAATGGCGTAAAGCTGAAAACTCCCTCAAAGCTTTTCGGAAGCCTTGATTGTGTTATCTTTACTCCTGAGGATCTGGAGCTTTCAAAAGGCTCTCCCGAAAACAGACGGCAGTTTCTTGACCTTTCAGTGTCACAGATAAAAAATTCCTACAGCTCTGTTATCTCAAAATATGATGATCTTATAGAGCAGAGAAATATATTGTTAAAAAATATCTGTTACGGCAGATCAAAAAGAGAAGAGCTTGAAGTGTGGGATATCCAGCTTGCTCAGCTTGGGGCTTATATTTCGCTTTTAAGATACAATTATACCAAAAAGCTCGATATGTTCGCAAAAAAGCTTTATGAGGATATATCAGAGGGCAGAGAAAGGTTGGAGCTTGAATATTATTCCACTGTGTATTCAAATCTGGAGGGCAGAAAAGATTATGCAGGAGAAATGGCTGAAGAGTATCTAAGCTGCCTGCAAAATAATCTTGATGACGATATAAGAGCAGGATTTACACAGAAAGGCGTTCACAGAGACGATCTTGCGGGAAAAATAAACGGACTGGCAGTTAGACAATTCGCTTCTCAGGGACAGCACCGCTCTCTTGCTCTTATTTTGAAGCTTTCGCAGGCTTATATACTTGCCGAGGAAATAGATGACAGCCCGTGTATACTTCTCGATGATGTTTTGAGTGAGCTTGACCTATCAAGGCAGAAGTTCGTTATTTCGAAAATACACGATATGCAGGTCTTTATAACCTGCTGTGACAGGAATATCCCCTTTGACGAGAAAAGCCATGGAAAGATATTCAATATAGAAAACGGAATGATAGTTCAGGAGAATAAGTGATGTTTCTGCATTTAGGAAATAACTATTTAGTCAATACTAAAGATATCATAGGGATCTTCGATATAGAGAACACCTCTGTTTCTGCCAACACAAAGGAATTTCTTAATTTTGCGGCAAAAAACAGACGTGTTGTGAACTGCACATATGAAATGCCTAAAAGCTTTGTGGTGTGCCTTGATAAAGACTTTACGGAAACTGTGTATATAAGTCAGATGAGCTGTGCCACACTTTTGAAAAGAAGCAAAAGAATGCCTGAATGATGAATCAAAGATATAAGATTATAAGATAAAAAACAAGTGATGAGGGGGTTATTTTTTGGAAAATAACAACGAGATCGAGATCCAGAACACCGAGGAAATATCCATGGTGGATAAGCAAAATGATTATAATGAAAATCAGATACAGGTGCTGGAGGGTCTTGAAGCGGTAAGAAAAAGACCTGGTATGTATATCGGATCAACAGGTCCTAAGGGACTTCACCACCTTGTCTACGAGATAGTTGACAACGCTATCGATGAGGCATTGGCAGGATATTGCACTGAGATAGAAGTAGAGATACTTCCCGGGGACATTATCAGAGTTACCGATAACGGACGTGGTATCCCTACAGGTATACACCCAAAGGAGAAAATATCTGCTGCAACGGTAGTTTATACCATTCTCCACGCAGGCGGAAAGTTCGGCGGCGGCGGATATAAGGTAGCAGGCGGACTCCACGGCGTTGGTGCGTCTGTAGTAAACGCCCTCTCGGAATATCTTGAGCTTACAGTTTATGACGGAAAACATATTCATTTTCAGAGGTTTGACAGAGGTAATTATTCAGAGCCGCTGAAAATAATCGGCGATACTGATAAAACAGGTACTTCCGTTCTCTTTAAGCCTGACCCTGAGATATTTCAGGAAACAACAGTGTTTGACTATGAAACACTGCTTAAAAGACTTAGAGAACAGGCATTCCTTAACGCTGGTATAAAGATAATATTCACTGATAAGAGAAATGAATCAGAGCCTGTGGGCGAAACTCTCCATTATGAGGGCGGTATAAGACAGTTTGTGGAGCATATCCACAAAACAAGAGGCGTTACTCCGCTTTCTGAGGAAGTTATCTATGTCAACGGCATGGAGGGCGATACCTTTGCTGAGATAGCTTTGCAGTATAACGATACTTATAATGACCTTATACTTTCATTTGCTAATAATATCCATACTCCTGACGGCGGTACTCATGAAACAGGCTTTAAAAATGCTCTTACAAAGGTAATAAATAACTACGGTAAGAAGTTCGGCTATCTTAAAGACGACGATAAACTTCTTGGCGACGACGTAAGAGAAGGTCTGACGGCTATAGTATCCGTTAAGCTCACAAACTGTGAGTTTGAGGGACAGACAAAGGGCAGACTTGGCAATCCTGAGGTAAGACCTTTCGTTGACAAGATAGTTACCGAAAAGCTTATGAACTACTTTGAGGAAAACCCTACTGTGGCAAAGGCTATTTTTGATAAGTCCGTTCAGGCACAAAAGGCAAGAGAAGCCGCAAAGAAAGCAAGAGAGCTTACAAGAAGAAAATCTGCTCTTGAATCCTCTTCATTGCCTGGCAAGCTTGCAGATTGCTCAGAGAGAGATGCTTCACTCACCGAGATCTATATCGTCGAGGGAGATTCTGCGGGTGGCTCTGCAAAGGAAGGCAGAGATAGAAAATATCAGGCTATACTTCCTTTGTGGGGAAAAATGCTCAACGTAGAAAAAGCTAGGATAGATAAGGTATACGGCAATGAAAAGCTTATGCCTGTTGTTACAGCATTAGGAACTTCGATTGGCGAGGACTTTGATATATCAAAGCTCCGTTACGGCAAAGTTATCATCATGGCCGATGCCGATGTGGACGGTTCTCATATCAGAACACTTCTGCTTACATTCTTCTTTAGATTTATGCGTCCTCTTATCGAGGATGGTCATATCTATCTTGCTCAGCCACCGCTTTTCAAGGTTGCAAGGGGCAAACAGGTCAGATATGCTTTTTCAGACGCAGAGAGAGATCAGTATATTTCTGAGCTTTCAGGAGAGAACAACCTGAAGGTAAACGTTCAGAGATATAAAGGTCTTGGTGAGATGGACCCTGAACAGCTTTGGGAAACAACCATGGATCCTGAAAGAAGAACTATGATAAAGGTGACAATGGAGGACGCTGTTAAGGCGGACGAGATATTCACTATTCTTATGGGCGATAAGGTCGCACCGAGAAAAGAATTTATAGAGAAAAATGCAGAGTATGTAAAGAATCTTGACGTTTAAAGAAAGGATACTGCTTTGGATAACAACGAAAATAAAAATCAGGAAACAGAGCTTGAAGAGGTAAAGACAGAGGAAGCTGTTGAAACGGCTGAGAAAGCTGTTGATAATGCTGATGAGGTGGAAGAAGCAAAGATAGAAAAAGAGCCTGTTTTGAGCTTTGAGTATGATGTGAAAAACGAGGAAGAGGAAAGAGCTTTTTTAGCCTTTCAGAAGAAATTCGTTTATGCGCATAACTGGAAGATAACAGCGGCTTTTGGCGTTGTTGCGGTGCTTTTTATAGTGTCCATAGTGAGAAACCCTTCGGGATATCTTAACTGGGTGCTGGCGTTCATATGCCTTGCAATAATCGTTCTCACATGGTATAACACCAGAAGAATAAGAAAATATCTTATGCAGGCACTTAAACCTCTTGAGGACGACAAGTATGTTTTCACCCTCTATGACGACAGCTTCAAAATAGAAACGCTGCCGACAGAGGAGGAAAAGCAGGAGGAGGACTTTACTCCTGTTCCACCGAGGATAGTTGGTTTTGAGGATATCTCACTGAACGTTTTGGAAAATGACGAGATGTTTATTATAATACTCAAAAAAGAAACTATTTATGTGCTTGCAAAAAGAGTTATGAACGAGCAGCAGCAGGAAACACTGAGAAAAACTTTTTCAGAGCTGCTTGATAGCGATTATGAAATGATAGATAATAAATAAGAACAGGATATGTTCTTTTCAAAGTAAACCGAAAGGTTAAAAAGGAGTGGATAAAGTGAGCGATTATAACGTTATTGACACTGATGTTGAAGCGATAATGAAAGAATCTTTCATTCAATATTCAATGGCGGTAATTGTATCCAGAGCCTTACCTGATGTAAGGGACGGACTTAAACCTGTTCACAGAAGAATTTTATATACCATGTATGAAAATGGTCTTACACCTGATCAAGCTTACAGAAAATGTGCAGATACGGTCGGATCTGTGCTCGGTAAATATCACCCACACGGTGACGCATCAGTTTATGACGCACTTGTAAGACTTGCTCAGAAGTTTTCAATGAGATATCCTCTTGTTGACGGTCACGGAAACTTTGGTTCCGTTGACGGCGACCCTCCGGCTGCCTACCGTTATACTGAGGCTAAAATGGCTAAGATGTCAGTAAATATGCTGACAGATATAAACAAAACAACTGTTGATTTTCAGTCAAACTATGATGACAGACTGAAAGAGCCTGTTGTGCTGCCGTCAAGATTTCCAAATCTTCTTTGTAACGGCTCAGTAGGTATCGCTGTGGGCATGGCAACGAATATACCTCCTCATAACCTCCATGAAGTTATCGAGGGAATGAAAACTGTCATGAAAAACCCTGACTGCACACTTGATGAGCTTATGCAGAGCATAAAGGGTCCTGACTTTCCTACAGGCGGTATCATCATGGGCAGGTCCGGTATCAGAGCGGCTTACGGTACAGGCCGAGGAAAGATAACACTGCGTTCAAAGACCTCTATCGAGGAGATAAAGGGCAGAAACTGCATTATTGTCACCGAGATACCTTACATGGTAAACAAGGCAAGACTTGTTGAGTCTATCGCTGACCTTGTTAAGGAAAAGCGTATTGACGGAATACATTATATAAACGATGAATCCGGCAAGGACGGAATGAGGATCGTTATCGAGCTTAAAAAGGACGCTAATCCGCAGGTGGTGCTCAACAAGCTGTTCAGCTATACACAGCTTCAGGATACTGTGGGCGTTATAATGCTCGCACTTGTGAACGGTATTCCTAAGGTGCTGACTCTCAAGGAAATGCTTGAACAGTATATAGACTTTCAGGTCGATGTTATCACAAGAAGAACTAAGTTTGACCTTAACAAGGCTAAGGAAAGAGAGCATATCTTAAAGGGTCTTGTTATCGCACTTGACAATATCGATGAAGTTATCGAGATAATGAAAACTTCAAAGAATATCCCTGAGGCTAAGCAAAGACTTAATCAGCGTTTTGGTCTTACAGATATTCAGGCTGACCATATTGCAAATATGACCCTCGGACGTCTGACCGGTATGGAAAGACAGAAGATAATCGACGAGTTGGCTGAGATTGAAGTCAAGATAGCTGACCTTGAAGATATTCTTGCAAATCATCAGAGAATACTTGATATAATCATTGAAGAGGTCGAGGCTATTCAGGACAAGTTCGGCGACGAGAGAAGAACTCAGATAGAAAATGTCAGCGGTGAAGTTGATATCGAAGACCTTATCCCTGTTGAGGAAAGCGTTGTTACCTATACAAATGCAGGATATATAAAGAGAATGCCTGTTTCAGAGTATAAGGCTCAGAAGCGTGGCGGACGTGGCGTAACGGGTATGAAACAGCGTGAGGACGATTATATCGACGAGCTTCAGACCTGTTCTTCACATGACAATATACTCTTTATCTCCAATAAGGGCATAATGTATAAGCTCAAATGCTATGAGTTGCCTGAGGGTTCAAAGGCTTCAAGAGGCACAAATATAGTAAATCTTCTTGAACTGGGCGAGGGCGAGAAGATAGCCGCAATGATAAAAACTGCCGACTTTGACGAGGGCAAGTATATCGTCATGGTAACAAAGAACGGCAAGATAAAGAGAACTCCGCTGACTTCCTACAGAAATGTAAGAAAGAACGGTCTTATTGCAATTGGTCTTGATGAGGGCGATGAAATAGCAGGAGTAAGAATGACCTTTGGCGACAATGAGGTTATCGTTGCAACGCATAATGGTTATGCTATCAGGATAAGAGAAACTGACATAAGAGAGATGTCAAGAGTTGCTCACGGCGTAAAGGCTATAAAACTCAGGGGTAGCGACTATGTTGTATCAATGGCAAGAGTAAGAGAGGGTGCAAGCGTTCTCACTGTTGCAGAAAACGGTCTTGGCAGACGTGTTCCGCTGGAGTCTTATAAGGTACAGAACAGAGGCGGCTACGGTCTTATGAACTATAAGAGCGGCGGAGTATGCGGAATAAAGGTCGTTGATGATGAAGATGATATCATCATGATATCCACAGACGGCATTGTTATCAGAATAAGAGCCTGCGATATCAGCATGATGAGCAGATACTCCCGTGGCGTAAGACTTATGAGAGTCGGCGAGGACGGCAGAGTGGTTTCATTCACAAGAACTGAGCATGACGATGATGTTGAAACGGCTGAGGTGGAAAAGGCTACTGCCGAGGAGATAGCAGAGGCTCAGGCTGAGGAAAATGCTGAGGTCATTGAAGATAATACCGAAAGCGTTGAGAATGAGGATTCTGAAAACACGGAAGAATAATATAAAAATCAAGTAAAGACAAAATAAACGGGCGAACACTGTTCGCACCTGCATTGACTAAAAAATTAACGGACGGCTAAAAACCGTCCGTTTTTTGTATCTATATGATTTTTCAGACAACAAAAAAAGGTGAGCGGCACATGACCGTTCACCTTTTTGCATATCAAAATTACTTTGTTATCTTGTCCTTGCCACCCATGTACATTCTCAGTGGCTCAGGGATATTAACTGTTCCGTCAGCATTGAGATTGTTCTCGAGGAATGCGATAAGCATTCTTGGAGGTGCAACAACTGTGTTGTTAAGAGTGTGAGCAAAATACTTTGTGCCGTCCTCTGCTTTTATTCTTATGCCAAGACGTCTTGCCTGTGCATCGCCAAGATTTGAGCATGAACCAACTTCAAAATACTTCTTCTGTCTTGGGCTCCATGCCTCAACGTCACAGCTCTTTACCTTAAGGTCTGCAAGGTCGCCTGAGCAGCACTCAAGTGTTCTTACAGGAATATCGAGTGAACGGAAGAAATCAACAGAATTCTGCCACAGCTTGTCATACCATGCCATGCTATCTTCAGGCTTGCAGACAACTATCATTTCCTGCTTTTCAAACTGGTGTATTCTGTAAACGCCTCTCTCCTCGATGCCGTGTGCGCCAACTTCTTTTCTGAAGCATGGTGAATAGCTTGTGAGAGTTTTTGGAAGCTCACCCTCTGGAATGATAGTGTCGATAAATCTACCTATCATTGAATGCTCAGAAGTACCGATGAGATAAAGATCTTCTCCCTCTATCTTGTACATCATGCCTTCCATTTCAGAAAAGCTCATAACGCCTGTAACAACGTCTGAACGTATCATGTAAGGAGGAATGAAATATGTGAAACCTCTGTCTATCATGAAATCTCTGGCATATGAAAGAATTGCAGAATGAAGTCTTGCAATGTCGCCCATAAGATAATAGAAGCCGTTTCCTGATGTTCTTCTTGCACTGTCAAGATCAATGCCGTTAAAGCTTTCCATAATGTCAACGTGATATGGGATCTCATAATCAGGAACAACAGGCTCTCCGAATTTTTCAATCTCTACGTTCTCGCTGTCGTCCTTGCCTATAGGAACGCTTGGGTCGATTATGTTAGGGATAACGAGCATTCTCTCACGGATCTTGCCCTCAAGCTCTTTTTCCTTTTCAGCCATAGCGTCAAGCTCAGCACCGATAGCGGAAACCTCAGCCTTTACTTTCTCAGCTTCGTCCTTCTGACCCTTAGCCATAAGACCGCCTATCTGCTTGCTCATTACCTTTCTTTTATTTCTCAGCTCGTCAGCTTTTGTCTTAGCTGCTCTGTATTCCTCGTCAAACTGAGCTACCTCGTCAACAAGAACGAGCTTTTCGTCCTGAAACTTCTTTTTGATGTTTTCCTTGACAAGCTCAGGATTTGTACGGATAAGCTTAATATCTATCATTTTACATACTCCTTTTAGCTGACGCAAAAAAAATTCCTTACGTCGCAATATTTATCCTTTTAATAATATCACTAAAAGGAGATTTTGTCAAGACAAAGCCCCTTTAAAACAGGCTTTTGAAACAGGTTTTGAGAGAAATTATTTCATAGATAAAATACTATCATGATATAAGTAACAGTGCGAATTTCATAAAAACTATTGACATTTTGTATCAAACGTTTTATAATTATAAGGTGAATGTGTTCGTTATGGGCGTATTGTGCCCTGACGGCAGAAAAGCCTCTGGGCTTAATAAATTTATCAGGAGGATTAAAGGTGCGAAAAGTTAAAAAACCCGTGTTTTTTATCGTGCTTTTGTGTATAATTGCATTTGGATATCTTACTTATGCAGGAATACATACTCAGTACGGAGATATAAAAACAAGCTATATCAAGGGCGTTGAAGATATCCGCTGGGGTATCGATATTCAGGGTGGCGTAAATGCTACGTTTGAACCTGCCGATAATTACGACGCCACAAAGGAAGAAATGGACGCTGCAAAGGCTGTTATCGAGCAAAGACTTGTAAGCCTTAATATCACAGACAGCGAGGTCTATGTAGACTATAAGAAAAATAAGGTAATGGTTTCATTCCCATGGCAGGCTAACGAAGAAAGCTTTGACCCTGAGGCTGCCGTTTCTGAGCTTGGCGAAACTGCAAAGCTTGTATTCAGAAAGGGTAAAGAAGAAAAAGGCGAGCAGGTGCTTACAGGAAATGACGTTAAAAAGGCTGAGGTAAGACAAACTCAGGACGAAACTACAGGAAATATCAAGTATGTAGTAAGCCTGACACTCAATAACAGCGGTAAAAAAGCTTTTGCTGACGCTACAACTGAGCTTGCCGGAAAAGGCTTTATCTCTATCTGGATGGACGATAAGTGCATTTCTGCCCCAAGCGTAAATTCAGCTATCACTGACGGTGAGTGCGTTATCGAGGGCAAATTCACATATGATTCTGCAAAAGCTCTTTCAGATAAGATAAATGCAGGTTCTATCCCATTCGACCTTAAAACAACAAGCACAAACATCATTTCACCTACACTTGGTGAGGGTGCAAAGAACGCAATGGTGCTTGCAGGAATTATCGCATTTATCGTTATTGCTGCATATATCATCGTAATCTATAAGCTGCCGGGCTTTGTTGCGTCTATCGCACTTATAGGTCAGGTAATAGGTTCTATCGCCTGTATCACAGGCTTCTTTGGAAATATCGACAGCTTTACGCTGACTATCCCTGGTATCGCAGGTATTATCCTTTCTATCGGTATGGGCGTTGACGCTAACGTTATCACAGCCGAGAGAATAAAGGAAGAGCTTAACAACGGCAAGACCCTTAACGGAGCTATCGAGCTTGGCTATAAGAGAGCATGGAGCGCAGTATTCGACGGAAACATCACAGTAGTATTCGTTGCAATAATCCTTATGGGTGCCTTCGGACCTACAGACAGCGTTTTCGGAACACTTCTCAGTCCTGTATTCTCAGTATTCGGCGCAAGCACAGCAGGTACTATCTATTCACTTGGATATACTCTCCTTGTAGGTATTCTCCTGAACTTTGTATTCGGTATCTTCTGTTCAAGACTTATGCTTTCGTCCCTCTCAAAGTTCAAGTGCTTTAAGAAACGCAAGCTTTACGGAGGTGCTGAAATAAATGAGTAAAGAAAAAAAGACCCTGAATGTTGTGGGTCACAGCAAGTTATTTTATTCCATATCATGCGCACTTATCGCAATTTTTATCATTCTTACATTCGTTATAGGTCTTAACGTGGCTATCGAGTTCAAAGGCGGTACAGTTTTGACTTATACATATGAGGGCGATATAAAGACTTCTGACGTTTCAAATACCGTTTCTGACAGTATCGGAGATAAATGTACAGTAACTCTTGGCGAAAACACAGGAAACGCAGGAAAGACAGTAGAGATAAAATTCTCATCAACAAAGGGTATAAGCGATGATAAGCAGAACACCCTGAAAACAGCCCTTGAAAAGGACTTTCCTGATAATAACATAGAAGTTTATGAGTCAAACGACGTTGCAGCTTCAAGCGGTATGAACTTCTTCTTCAAGTGCCTTGCTGCTTGCGCACTGGCAATGGTCATCACTATCATTTATATCGGATTCAGATTTAAAAAGATAGGCGGTATCTCAGCAGGTGTGTTCTCAGTAGTTGCCCTTGCACACGATATGTGCATGGTATACGGTTGCTTTGTAATATGCAGATTTGACATCAACGCAAACTTTATGGCAGTTCTGCTGACTATCCTTGGATATTCTATCAACGCAACTATCATCATTTACGACAGAATCAGAGAGAATGAAAATCTTCTTGGCAACAAAATGGAGCTTGAGGATCTTGTAAACCTCTCCATTACACAGACAATGGGACGTTCTATCCATACAACTGTTACAACAGTTCTTGCTATGGCTACAGTTTGTATCGTCTGCATAATCTGCGGAGTAACATCTATCCTGAGCTTTGCTTTCCCACTTATCATCGGTATGATATCAGGTGTTTATTCTTCTAACTGTATCGCACCTACACTGTGGGTACATTGGAAAAAACATCAGGCAAAGAAGTCACATTCAGGTTCAAAAACAGGCAGCGCAAAGAAAAAGGCTTCAAGAAGATAAAATTTTATGGACGGTATGATAAACATATCGTCCATTTTTTTTTGTGATATTCTATTTTTAACACTCCATATCATGGATGAGTCCGCAGTTTCGCATGGAGATAGTTCCGTTATTGCCTGTTATATAATGGTCAAGAACTGTCACACCTAAACATCTCATATATCTCATGACCTCACGGGTGAGAGTAACGTCCTCCTGAGAGGGGGTGTTGGGTGAGTCAGGGTGATTGTGGGCAAGGATAACAATATCAGTGCCGCTGTTGAGAACGGCTTTTGTAAGCTCACGAAAATCAACAGGGGTAAATCTCGCACCGCCTGCGGATATGTCTGTTACGCTCTTTATGTGAAAGCCAGAGTCGATACAAATTACCTTGAACTTCTCCTGCTTTTCGTTTCTGAAACAGTTGTTTACAAAACTCAGCGCCGCAGATATGTTTCTAATGTCTATCCTGCTGTCTGTGACAGTGGAGCAGTAGTTTATAAGCTCTCTGAAAAATAAAAGTGAGTTTGCAGAGCTTTCGCCCATGTCCTTTACCGAAGAAAGCTCCTCCACAGAAGCGTTAAGAACGCTGTTTAAGCTTCCAAACTTTTTTATAAGCTCGTGCGCAATATCATTGGTGTTCTTTCTCGGCACAATGTAAAATAAAAGCATTTCAAGTATCTCATGCTCGGAAAAGCCTTTGAAATTTCCCGATTCTTTGAAACGCTTCCTCATTCTCTCTCTGTGACCGCCGTGGTCTGCTTGACTGCTCATTTTATCACCTCTTATACAAGTATAAAATATCCGCACTTTTTTGTCAATAAAAAACATTGTGACTTTATTCTTTACAGATAATTTCAGCAAGAGGGTAAGCTAATAATATTTAGAAAATTTTATTAATAAATCGCAAATAGCGTAAAATGCTAAAAAAACCTTCAGAAATATCAAAAGTGTCTGTGCGAAATGACGTTGAAAAAGGTTGTTTTTTTATGATATAATGAAATGGTAACTATTATATTATGGAGATGTTTTTATGACAGACCTGACGGTGGGAAAACCGTGGACAGTGCTGTGGAAATTTTCCCTGCCTATGTTCGTGAGCGTAATATTTCAGCAGATGTATTCCATTTTCGACAGTATCATAGCAGGAAAATTCGCAGGCGAAGACGCTCTTGCGGCAGTTGGTGCGTCTTATCCTATAACAATGATATTTATGGCGTTTGCAGTGGGAAGCAATGTTGGCTGTTGTGTGGTAATATCTCAATTTTTTGGTGGAAAAGAGTTCTCAAAGGTAAAAACTGCGTCAACTACTACTATAATTTCATGTACGATACTTGCAACAGTGCTTACAGTTTTTGGACTTGCGTTCTCTACTCCTCTTATGAGAATGATAAACACGCCCGATAACATCTTCCGTGACGGTGAGCTTTATCTGAAGATCTATATCGCAGGTCTTATCTTCCTGTTTCTTTATAACGTGGGTACAGGTATTTATAACGCAATGGGCGACTCGAAAACACCATTGTATCTCCTTATCGGCTCATCAGTTGGAAACGTTGTTCTCGACTATGTGTTCGTGAAGTTCTTTAAATGGGGTGTGGCAGGCGTTGCATGGGCTACTTTTATCGCTCAGGGAGTGGCTTGCGTGTTCTCACTGCTTATTTTGGTGAAGAAAACCGCAGAAATTAAAACAGAGGATAAACCACCGCTGTTTTCAGGAAAAATACTTAAAAAGATAACCCTTTATTCTATACCTAGTATTTTACAGCAGAGTTTTATCTCAGTGGGAAATATCTTTGTGCAGTATCTTGTAAACAGCTTCGGCTCGTCTTGTATCGCAGGATATTCTTCTGCAATAAAGCTAAATACCTTTGCTATAACAAGTTTTACAACGCTTTCAAACGGGCTTTCAAGCTTTGTTGCACAGAATTATGGTGCAGGCAGGAACGATAGGATAAAAAGCGGATATAAAGCAGGACTTGTTATCTCGGCTATCGTGGCAGTGCCTTTTATACTCTGCTTTTTCTGTATGCCAAAAACTATGATAAATCTGTTTCTTGACGACGGCGGAACAAAAGCCGTTGAGATAGGCACAACATTTTTGAGAATAATATCGCCTTTCTATGTGTTTGTGGGCATAAAAATAATGTCAGACGGAGCACTCCGTGGTAAAGGTGCAATGCAGTATTTTATGATATCAACTTTTACGGACTTGATACTCAGAGTAGTGCTTGCGTTCGTGTTGGCAAGACCATATGGCTCAACGGGAATATGGCTGTCATGGCCGATAGGTTGGCTTGTGTCAACAGTGCTGTCAGTGGTGTTTGCGAGAGTGAAAGTGATGAAAAACGGTCAAAGTGAGGAGTGAGGAATTGGCAAAGCCAACCTAACAAATTACAAGTATAAAGTAAAATAAAGCACCGAGCGAAGCGAGCAAAAGGTCCAGGGGCACGCCCCTGGTCAGGGTCAAGGGGTGAAACCCATTGTGGGTACAGGGCAAAGCCCTGTCGGAGTTTGAGGCAGAGCCTCAATAGGCGCAAGCCTACTAAGCGGTGCAGAGAGAAAAAGACAAATTGCAGAGTTGCAATCTGATACAAAGCTAATATCGAAGCACAAAACTGCACCGCTTATACTATATCTTTATACAAAGTAAAATCCGCAAAGAGCGCAGCGATTTTGCGGCACTGCAAACCTTGGCTAAAACAACGTAACTCCGATTAGCAAAGACTAAATTAAAAAAAAGTTCTCAATAATGATGTTGACAAGTTTAATTAAATGTTGTATGATTATAAGAATAATAAATTAAGAATTCAAAATGTTTGCGGGAGGTTAATTTATGCTGGATACTAATGTAAACAATAAGTTTGGTAAAGAGGGTCTTACCTTTGATGACGTTCTCCTTATCCCAGGCGAGTCGGATTGTACACCTGATATGGTGGATATCCATACACACCTTACTAAGGATATAGTCCTCAATACACCTATAATGACATCTGCTATGGATACAGTCACAGAGTCAAAAATGGCTATCGCTATCGCAAGAGAGGGCGGTATCGGTATTATCCATAAGAATATGACTATCGCTCAGCAGGCAGAAGAGGTGGATAAGGTAAAGCGTTCTGAAAACGGCGTTATCGTTAATCCTTTCTCTCTTACAGCCGATAAAACTGTTGCTGAAGCTGATAAGCTCATGGGCAAGTATAAGATCTCCGGCGTGCCTATAGTCGATAAGGATGGCAAGCTCGAGGGTATCCTCACTAACAGAGATCTTAGATTTATCACTGATTTTGAAAATATCAAGATCGGTGACGTTATGACTAAGGAAAACCTCGTTACTGCTCCTGTTGATACGGATCTTGAAGGCGCTCAGAAGATACTTATGAAGCATAAGATTGAGAAGCTTCCTCTTGTTGACGCAAACGGTATTCTCAAGGGTCTTATCACTATCAAGGATATTGAAAAGGCTGTTCAGTATCCAAATTCCGCAAGAGATAAAAAGGGCAGACTTCTTTGCGGTGCTACTATCGGCATGACTAACGATATTCTCGAAAGAGTTGCCGCTCTCGTTGAAGCTCAGGTAGACGTCCTCGTTCTTGACTCTGCTCACGGCCATTCTATGAACGTTATAAATTGTCTTAAAAAAGTTAAGGCCGCTTTCCCTGATACACCGGTTATTGCAGGTAATATCGCTACTGCTGAAGCCGCCAGAGCGCTCTGCGAAGCAGGTGCTGACGCTATAAAGGTCGGTATCGGCCCTGGTTCTATCTGTACTACCCGTGTAGTCGCTGGTATAGGTGTTCCTCAGGTCACTGCAGTTTATGACGCTGCTTGCGCTGCTGCTGAGTATGGCATTCCTGTTATTGCTGACGGCGGTATCAAGTATTCAGGCGATATCGTTAAGGCTCTTGCTGCCGGTGCAAACGTTGTAATGCTTGGTTCACTCCTCGCAGGCTGTGACGAAGCTCCAGGCGAAACTGAGATCTATCAGGGCAGACAGTTCAAGGTATACAGAGGCATGGGTTCTCTTGCCGCTATGAATAAAGGCTCAAAGGACAGATATTTCCAGACAAACTCAAAGAAGCTCGTTCCAGAGGGCGTTGAGGGTCGTGTGGCTTATAAGGGTCCAGTTTCAGATACTATCTTCCAGCTTGTTGGCGGTATCCGTTCAGGTATGGGCTATTGCGGTTGTCATACTATTGCAGAGCTTGGCGAAAAGGCTAAGTTCATCAGGATAACAGGCGCAGGTCTTAAGGAGTCACACCCACACGATATTTATATCACAAAGGAAGCTCCAAACTATTCCGCAGGTATCTAATAGAATTTATATACAAAAAAAGAGCAGAGATCTCGTTTCTCTGCTCTTTTTTGCGTTGTTTTGCAAAAAATATTACTCCATAAATTCTCCCAAAAGACCACTTGCAATTGCTACAGTTTCAGGACATGGACGCTTCTGATAGTATTCTTTTGTGCGCTTTGCAGGGTCAGGGTCACTAGGTCCGCTCAGACCGAGAAGCTCACGGCAGATGATAGTGTCAGAGCCAAGCTCTTCCTTGAAACGCTTTGCAAAAAGCTGAACACGCTCATAATCCTTGCCCTTTGCCGCCCTGTCACTGCCTATGGTGTTGCCAAATTTCAATCCAAGCACCATGACTGCACCTGTAAATGCTCCGCAGACCTCTCTCATTCTGCCTATTCCGCCGCCAAAGCCCGAAGCTATCTTGTATGCAGTTTCGCTGTCAAGGCCGATATCCTCAGCCCATGCGCCTACTACCGCCTGTGAACAGTTGTAGCCCTCCATGAAAAGAGCCTTTGCTGCCGCTGCTTTTTCCTTATTCATTTTAAAAAAACTCCTTTTTTGTCATATATTGATCTTCATTATAGCACAGCTTTAAGTTTTTTTCAAGACGTATTATTGGTTAGTATAGTCTACGTCAAATTGCATAAAAAATTGCCATAAAATTTTGCAATATTTTTATATTGTTAGACAAAACTAACCTATTGACAAATGTACACTAATGTGGTATACTTTAATCACAGCAAGGGAAAAGCTGCAAAGAATAACGCAGATAAAGCGAAAACGCTGGTCTGTGGAAAAGTAAAAAATGATATTCAAATAAGGAGGACAAAAATTATGTCAAAGTTTGTATGTTCAGTATGCGGTTACGTTTATGAGGGCGAGGCTGCTCCAAAGGAGTGTCCTATCTGCCATGCACCAGCAGAAAAGTTCAATAAAGTAGAAGAAACAGCTATCACATGGGCTGACGAGCATAAGGTAGGCGTTGCAGAGGGTCTTGATGAGGAAGTTGTTGCAGGTCTTAGAGAGAACTTCAACGGCGAGTGCTCTGAGGTAGGTATGTATCTTGCAATGGCAAGGGTTGCTTACAGAGAAGGCTATCCTGAGGTAGGTATGTACTATGAGAAGGCTGCTTATGAAGAGGCTGAGCATGCTGCTAAGTTCGCAGAGCTTCTGGGCGAGGTAGTAACACCTTCTACAAAGAAAAATCTCGAGATGAGATATATGGCTGAGAATGGTGCTTGTGAGGGCAAGATGAAGCTTGCTAAGAGAGCAAAGGAGCTTGGCTATGACGCTATCCATGACACTGTTCATGAAATGGCTAAGGACGAAGCAAGACATGGATGCGGCTTCAAGGGTCTGCTTGACAGATATTTCGCTAACAAGTAATTTATCTTAAAATAGTATAAATTAAAGATTACGACGAATTTTTCCCGAAAAAGGCGGAGGTATTTGAAAAAATACTTCTGTCTTTTTGTTTTATAAAGCCGTTATAAAGGCTCAAATCTATTGCAAATGACGTAAAACTGTGGTATAATATCTTAGTATGATAAAAAAATGCTTTAGGAGATGATAGTGTGATAGAAACACTGGCGGCGGAAACTGCGACCTTGCAGAACGTTTATGCCCCCTTGCCTTTCAAGGTGCATATGATATTCTGCGTTATCGCTACGCTTTTATATATAACTCAGTTCATAAGGAAAGGTTCTTATCATTATCTTACATTAATGATAGCTATCGACCTTACTATAGTTACTCAGTTTACCACAAAAAGCTTTGTTATCGGTATGCTTTTCGGTGCAGAGGTAGCGCTTCTTGCGGCAACAGCTTTTATTTCCCATAGGTTTGCTAAAAAGCAAAAGGCTTTGGAGAATGCCGAGGAAAAGTCGGAAACTGCTCAAAAGGAAGATGAAGAATGAAAATAGTTATACTTGACTCTGAAACAGTTTCAAGAAACGATGTGTCGCTGGAGGAAATAACAGTCCTTGGTGAAAGCATTGTTTATGGTTTTACACCAAATGAACAGGTCGCAGAAAAGATAGGCGACGCTGACGCCGTTATATGTAACAAGTGCCTTATAACAGAGGAGGTATTCTCAAAGTGCAAAAACCTGAAATACGTCGGTCTTTTTGCAACGGGATATAATAATGTTGACCTCTCCGCCGCAGACAGGCATGACGCAGTGGTCTGCAATGTGCCTGCATATTCTACAAACGCAGTTGCTCAGCATACTTTTGCACTTATCCTCAACTATTTCAGCAAGATAAGAGAATATGCCGAGAAAGTTGACGAGGGTGGCTGGGTGAATTATAAGCTGTTTTCATATTTTGGTATCCCTACCTATGAGCTTGCAGGAAAAACCATTGGTATAGTAGGCTATGGCGACATAGGAAAGAAAGTTGCTGAGATAGCAAGAGCGTTCGGCATGAAGGTCATCACCTTTACACGCTCACCTCAGAAAATAACTGACGGCACGCCTGCGGTAAGCCTTGAAGAACTTCTAAAGACCTCTGATATAGTGACGCTCCATTGTCCTCTTACAAAGGATAATGAGAAAATGATAAATGCCGAAAGCCTTGGCATGATGAAAAAGTCAGCATTTTTCGTCAACACTGCAAGAGGCGGTCTTGTGGACGAAAAGGCTCTTGCACAGGCTCTTGGAAATGAAGTCATTGCAGGGGCAGGAATTGATGTTCTCACAAACGAGCCAATGAGTGAGAACTGCCCGCTCAGAAACGTGAAAAACTGCACTGTTACCCCACATATAGCGTGGGCGCCAAAGCAGACGAGAGAAAGGCTTCTTGAAACTGTTGCGCAGAACTTGAAAATGTGGATAGAGGGTACGCCGCAGAACGTTGTCAACGGAAAATAACAATAAGGACATGATGAAAATGATAGATATGACAAAAAAGAAAAGAGTTGTGGTAAAGGTAGGAACTTCTACTCTTACTCACAGCACAGGGCTTTTGAACATACGCCGTGTGGAACAGCTCGTTAAAACTCTTGCCGATCTGCAAAATGCAGGACATGAGATAATCCTTGTATCAAGCGGTGCGGTGGGCCTTGGCAGAGCAAAGCTTGGCATAAAGGAAAGACCCAAGGACACTCCCACAAGACAGGCTTGTGCGGCAGTGGGTCAGTGTGAGCTTATGTATCTTTACGATAATCTTTTCTCTGAATACAGCCTTAATGTGGCTCAGCTTCTGCTTACAAAGTATATTCTTCTTGAGGACAGACGCATAAATGTGCAGAACGCCCTTAACCGCATTATAGAGCTTGGTTCTATCCCTATTGTGAACGAGAACGATACGGTGTCTATTGATGAGTTGGAGCTTGAAATGGGCGAGAACGATTCTCTTGCGGCAAATGTTGCGGTGCTTGCTAATGCAGATCTGCTTATAATAATGTCTGATATCGAGGGACTTTTTGACAAAGACCCTCATAAGTATGATGACGCTGAGCTTATCCCTGTTGTGCCTGAGATAACGGAGGAGATAAAGGCTATTGCAGGGGGTGCAGGTTCTTCACTTGGCACAGGCGGAATGGCGACAAAGATAAAAGCCGCTGAGATATGCAAAAATGGCGGAATAGATCTTATAATAATGAATGGCAGAGATCCAAGACATTTGTATAAGGTATTTGAAAATAAACCTATAGGAACACTTTTTACAGCTAACGGGGAGGTATAGTAAAAATGAGTTACATCGATATTTTGGGACAGAAAGCAAAAGCTTGCAAAAAGGATATCGCCTTCGCTTCAACAACACAGAAAAATGACGCACTTCTTGAGATCGCACATATCCTGAGAGTTTGCAAGGACGATATTATCGAAGCAAACAAGGTTGACCTTGAAAACGGCAGAATGAGAAAAATGTCTGAGGCTATGCTTGACAGACTTGCACTCAATGACAGCCGTATAGAGGGCATGGCAAAGGCTTGCGAAGAGCTTGCACAGCTTGACGACCCTGTGGGCGAGGTAGTTTCAGGCTCAACAAGACCTAACGGCATGAAGATCGAGAAAGTAAGAGTGCCAATGGGCGTTATAGGCATTATTTTTGAAGCCAGACCTAACGTTACTGTAGACGGCGCTATACTTTGCCTTAAAAGTGGAAACGCTGTTATACTCAGGGGCGGAAAGGAAGCAATAAACTCAAACAAAATGCTTGCCGACCTAATGAGAAAGGCTGTCGAAAGGGCAGGCTTCAGTCCTGATATCATTCAGCTTGTGGAGGATACTGACAGAGGCATCGCTCTTGATATGATGAAAGCTAATGATTATATTGATGTCCTTATCCCAAGGGGAGGCGCACAGCTTATAAAGGCTGTTGTACAGTCTGCCACTGTGCCTGTTATCGAGACCGGCACAGGAAACTGTCACGTTTATGTTGACGCAAGTGCGGATATAAAAATGGCTGTGAACATTGTTGATAACGGCAAGACCTCACGTCCGTCTGTATGCAACGCAGTTGAAAGCTGTCTTGTTCACAGGGATATTGCGGAGGATTTTCTCCCGAAGCTTAAAGAAAGACTTGACAAGCACCACGTTGAGATAAGAGGCTGTGAGCTTACAAGGCAGATACTTGGTCCTGAGAACGTTACTCCTGCTGATGATGACGATTATGCAACAGAGTTTCTTGACTATATAATCTCTATCAAGGTCGTTGACGACATGGCGGAAGCACTTGAACACATCGACAGATTTTCCACAGGACATTCTGAGTGTATCGTAACAGAAAGCCTTTTTGCGGCACAGGAATTTCAAAAGCGTGTTGACTCAGCGGCAGTATATGTAAACTGCTCAACAAGATTTACAGACGGCGGAATGTTCGGTCTGGGTGCTGAGATAGGCATTTCCACTCAGAAGCTTCATGCAAGAGGTCCTATGGGTCTTAGAGAAATGACCACCACAAAGTATCTTATCTCAGGCAACGGACAGATAAGAGAATAGATATTAGTGAGGAATGAGGAGTGAGGAATGAGGAATGAAGGTATCGCCTAACGGCGATGATTTCTCTGTAGGGGCGACCTTTGGTCGCCTGTCTGCTCTGATACTTTGATATATTACAAAAAAGAGGTAATTATAATGATAAAAGCTATGAATATTTCTTATGAGATAGGCGATAAGCTTTATCTCAACATCACAAACAAGTGTCCATGCAACTGCACATTCTGTATTCGTCACAACGGTGACGGTGCTTATGGCTCTGACCCACTGTGGCTGGAACATCAGCCTACTGCCGAGGAGGTAATAGACAACATCAAAAAGCGTGACCTTGACAGCTACAAGGAAATTATTTTCTGTGGCTATGGCGAGCCTACCTGTGAGCTTGAAATACTCAAAGAAACTGCAAAGTATATAAAATCTGTTACAAAGACACCTATAAGGATCAACACAAATGGTCTTAGCGACCTTATCAACAAGCGTGAAACTCCTGCCGAGTTCAAGGGACTTGTTGATATAATCTCAATAAGTCTTAACGCTTCTGACGCAAAGGCTTATGACGAGATAACAAGACCCTCATTCAAGGGCGTGAACTGCTTTGAAGAAATGCTCTCTTTTGCAAAGAGAGTGAAAGAGTTCGTGCCGGAGGTAATGCTCACTGTGGTTGATATAATCGGCGAAGAGGAGATAAAAAAATCTCAGGCGGTTGCTGACAGCGTGGGTATACATCTCAGAGTCAGAGAATATGTTGATTAATATTTTGTAAACAATATATTAAGTTTTATATTTGCTCAATATTCCGTTTTCAGCAAACATCTAAGTGATGTCGGAACAATAACCGAGTGCTGAAAACGGATATTTTTGTTCGATAATAAAAAGAAAGCTTGGTAGAAAAAATGGAAAAGGAAAAGATAAGACGTCTTGTTTTGCAGGCAGGACAGGGTGACAGAGCAGCTTTCGGCGAGCTTTACGAAGAAACGGGCAGATCGGTATATTTTAACTGCCTGAAGCTTATTGGAAATGCTCAGCAGGCAGAGGATATAACTCAGGACACTTTCATGAAAGCTCTTGAAAAGCTTGACAGTCTTAAAGAGCCTGAGAATTTCTCAGCATGGGTAAACCGCATTGCCATAAACAACTGCAAAATGTATTTCAGGAAAAATCCCCGCACTGCGGAGGAGGAGTCGGAAAAGATAATCGACGATACGCCCGACAGCGAGCTTATCCCTGACGATTATGCCGACAGCGAAGAAAAACGCAGGATAATAATGAACATTATCGACACCGCTCTCACTGACGAACAGCGTCAGACAATAATACTTTACTATTTTGATATGATGAGCGTGGCTGAGATAGCAGAGATAATGGAATGTTCTGTTGGCTCTGTCACTTCCCGTCTTAGCGCTGCAAGAAAGAAGATAAGGGAGGCGGTGCTTATTTACGAAAAGAAAAACAATGACAGGCTTCATGCTGTTATGCCTATACCTGTTCTGTCAAAGATATTTATGCAGGAATGTCAGCATTTGAAGCTGCCTGAATTATCCGTTTTCAGCAAGGCGGCAGCCGCCGAGGATATTGTTCCCGATAAAAATACTACAATAAGTAAATCGGGAGGAAAAGGTATGTTTTCAACAGTAAAAGCAAAAGTAATAGCAGGAGTAGTCGCATTGGCAGTAGTTGGCGGAGGTATCACAGCGGTGGTGCTTGCAAACAGAGATACGACAGCAGATGCTGATAAGCCAAACACAGCCGTTCAGACAGACGCACAGGGGGAAGTGAACGAGCAGGAGATAGAGGACAAGCTAAACGAACTTGATGAAAATGCTGATAATGAAGATGATGTTACTGACGATGATGCAAGCGGTACAAATTCAAACAGCGAGCTTGAAATGGCTGTTTACACTGTTTCTGATGAGATAAAAAATGCTGATCTTTCGTCAGGTCTTGTTCAGCTCAACGATGACACTATGCAGGTGGGCGGATATATAAAGACATCTGATTTCTATGCAAAATATGCTGACGAGTATAGCTTTGTATACTGCGACGGCGGTCACTATGAGGATAAAAAGGGCGAAATGCTCAATTATCGTGTGGGTGCAGACAACTATTTCGGCGGTGAATGGTGGGATAGCTATTACATGACCCTTATACCAAAGGTCGAGCCACAGGGAGATGAGATAACGGTCTATGTTGCAAATCTCACAAACCCTGACGGACAGGTATCTCTTGCAGACAGCTATGTGGTATGGGCAGAGGAGACTCCAATGTCAAACGATATTTACACCCCTGCTTGGATACCGACCGGTATGCCAACAAGGCTTTGCTATGATGTCACAAGCACAAAGAAGCTTGATGAGATATATGACAACATAGATGATTATTCAGCACAGTCAGTGCAGGATATGCTTGCTTCTCAGGGCATCTCAAAGGGCGAGAACAGCATTTCAGGCAACTATCTTTCCTATGTTTACTCACAGGGCGATATGTCAATGGACGGAACATACTGTGTGAACAGCGACACTGACCCTGATGTTTTCGTTGCATATGTTGCAGGAGAGAAAAATGCCGCAGGGCTTACACCTCTCTACAGATATCATTTTGCCTTCGATACAAATTCAAAAAAGCTTTATGAAAGCAGAATGTATCTTGCAGGTATGTTATGAAAAACCTATCCCTCACATTTGTGGGGGATATTTTTTTTTTTCGTTGACAGGCATTTTGTTATGTGATATAATTATTTCTGCAATATTATAATAACAAATATTAACTATAAGTAAATTATATATGAAGATTTTGAATTTGCTCAACAAATCGTCTGCGTTTTGCATCTAACTAATGTCGGGACTGATAAAACAGCGGACGAGAAAACGGCAATTCGGAAAGAAAGAGCAGGTCAAAAACATGGAAAAAGATGATATCAAAAAGCTTGTATTGCAGGCGGCACAGGGAAACAAGGCGGCATTTGGTGCGCTTTATGAAGAAACGGGCAGAACAGTGTATTTTAGCTGCCTGAAGCTTCTTGGCGACCCACAGCTTGCAGAGGATATCACTCAGGAAACTTATCTTACAGCCCTTCAAAAGCTTGGCACTCTTGCACAGCCTGAGAATTTTCCAGCATGGGTAAACAGGATAGGGATAAATCTCTGCAAAATGCACTTTAGAAACAATTCCGCCCCTGAGGACAACTCAGAGGAGATAATAGAGGAAATCCCTGACGAGGGGCTTATCCCGGAGGAATATGTGAGCAATGACGCAAAAAGAAAGATAATAATGGATATTATCGACACTGTTCTCACAGAAGAGCAAAGACAGTCGGTGATACTGTATTATTTCGATATGCTCACAGTGCCTGAGATAGCAGAGGTAATGAACTGCACCACAGGCACAGTAACTTCCCGCCTTAGTGCCGCAAGAAAAAAGATAAAGGAGGCGGTGCTTATATACGAGGAAAACAACAACGACAGACTTCATGCTGTCGTGCCAGTATTTATTCTTTCAAAGCTTCTTAATAAAGAGGCTTCAAACACCGTTCTTCCGAAACTTACCGTTTTCACAGGCTCAGCCTCAGCCGCTAATGCAGTTCCCGATAGCGTAACATCAACAAAAACTATATCGGGAGGAAAAGGAATGTTTTCAACAGTAAAAGCAAAGGTTATAGCAGGCGTTTGTACCGTGGCAGTTGTGGGCGGAGGTATCACAGCGGCGGTCGTGTTCAGTTCAAATAATAGTGATGGCGATGATAATAATGATATCGTTGTTGCTTCTTCACAAAATGACAGCACAGCTTCAAAGGGCGATGAAGATGTGTCTGATACCGCTAACGATAACAAAGACAGCGACTTATATTGGATAGACAGCTTTCAGGGCGGAACGCCATCAGCTTCTCTTGACCCTAACATATTCGGCAGCAAAATATCAGTGCCTGTTGACCTTAGTGCCATAGACAGCGGCAATGCCAATATGAAAATGTACGGCGACGATATTGGCAGATCTAGTGATATTATGAGCGTTGATAAAATGATAGGTGAAAACAGTGACGTTGAGATAACCTTCGTTTCATCAGATGAGAGCCAAACAAACTACGACCTTACCGGTGCAAATCCATTTGACCGTGACGCAAGTGTGGCTGACATTCTCAAGGAAAACAGCTGGAGCATTACCATACCTTTAGAAGAGGCTGTGGATACCTCCGACTGGGAGTATGAAAGCTACGGCAACTACAGCAATAAAGAAGATCTTGATAAAATAATCGACAAAATGGGCTGCCCTACAAGTATTTATTATAACAGTGATTATGAAAGCTTGGACGGCTACAAAGGTTACACAATGTATTGGGAGAACGTTGACTATACAGTTTCACTCGGCGTGGTGGAAACATATAGTAATTACGAAGAGTATGACGTAGTGCTTGATTACTTCTCGGTTTCCGATTTCACATACTACAGCAAAAACTATCCGCAGGAAGAAATACACGAAAAAGACGGAGAGGCTGTTTTCACATCTGAGTACACAGGCATAACAACACCGGGCGAGAGCACTGTAAACACTGATGAGAACAGAGTAAAGGTATATGATGACCTCAAGACCCTTGACCTTACTTCAGACGCTGCTCTGCCTAAGGATATAAGCATAAGCTATAAGGGCATAGACCACGTTTTCACAGGCAATGAGCTTATTGATGATGTAAGAGCAGAAATGGTGGATACCCCTGACGATGAATACGATTCTGCTCTTTGCTACGGAAAAACAAGCTCGACTGTGGATAATATCATCATCTTCGACTTCTGGCTCAACAGCGATCATACCCTCCATAAGATAAGAATGAGTTTCACCACCGAAAGCGACTGTTCAATATTCGGTATAACAAAAAATTCAACTCCTGAGGAGATGGCTGCGATTCTCGGCACACCTGAGGTCAGCGACAGAAACGGCAAAGATCAGTTTCTTGATTGGAAGAGCGATTCCATGAGCGTGAACGCATATTACTATGACGGCGTTTTGCAGTCTATACAGGCTTACTTTGAAAACTAGGCGGCTTTTATTTGACAACATAAGCGGTATGTGCTATAATATTTTATATTAATGCTTTACTATGATAAAATATAGAGAGGATAATGTAAGATGAGTGAAAAGCTTTGGAGAAAAAACCTTATAAATATAGAGCCATACGTTGCAGGGGAACAGCCTAAAAACGATAAGATAATAAAGCTCAATGCAAATGAAAACCCTTATCCGCCGTCACCAAAGGTAAAGGCGATATTGGAGGGGAAAACTATTGCAGAGCTTAGAAAATATCCTAGTGCTGACGCGTCTGCACTGAGGGTAGCGCTTGCGGAGCGTGTTGGACTGAAAAGCGAAAATGTTTTCTGTGGAAACGGCTCAGACGATGTGCTTGCCACAGCTTTCAGAGCGTTTTTCAACTCTGATAAGCCTATACTTTATCCTGACATAACATACTCGTTCTATCCTGTGTGGTGTGAGCTTCTGAAAATACCATACAAGACAAAGAGCGTTGACGATGATTTTGTAATAAATATCGAGGACTTCAAAGAGCCTAACGGCGGTGTTGTTATACCAAACCCTAATGCACCGACAAGCCTTGGTGTGGGTGAGAAATTTATAAGAGAACTTCTTGAAAACAATCAGGACAGCATTGTTATAATCGACGAGGCATATGTGGATTTCGGCAGATATTCCTGCGTGGAGCTTGTGAAAGAGTACGATAATCTCGTTGTAACACAGACTTTCTCAAAGTCACGTTCCCTTGCAGGCATGAGAGTGGGCATGGCTTTTGCAAGTGCTGAGCTTATCAGCTATATGCGGGCTGTAAAGGACTCATACAATTCCTATCCTCTCGACCAGATAGCCATAGAAACTGCCGTTGCAAGCCTTTCTGACGAGGATTATTTCAAGGCGACAGTTGAAAAGGTCAAGGCAACAAGGGATAGAACAGCGGAAAAAATGCGTGAAATGGGCTTCAACGTCCTTGACAGCGAAACGAATTTTCTCTTTGCACAGCATGAAAAGCTCTCTGCAAAGGAGATCTTCACATACCTCCGTGAAAATGGTATCTTCGTGAGATATTTCAACAAGCCGAGAATAGATAACTTCCTGAGAATTACTATCGGCACAGACGAGGAAATGGAGCTTATGATTGAAAAGCTTTCGGAGATATGCAAATAATATAGTTATCACAAAAGCTTATGGATATATTTATTCAGTGTAGGGGCAAACAGTGTTCGCACCTTAGTTTCTGATTTTTTTGAAAGACTTTTGTTCGGGCGGCTCTGACCGCCCTTTTTTGTGCCCTATCCCTTAAAATCAGAGCATAAAGGTATTGAAAATCAGAAAATGTTGTGATATAATTATCATAAGTAATTATTGCCTGAAGAAAGGATATGTATATATGTTGATAAATTCACTGGCGGCGCTTGCCCTTGGCTTTGCGCTGGATATGCTCCTTGGCGACCCTGAAGTAGTGGTCTATCCTCAGTATTTTATAAAAAAGCTTGTGGCAAAGCTTGATAAGTCTTTCAGAAATAGCTATAAAAACACCCCCGAAGCACAGCGCATGGCAGGTCTTATGATGACTGTGATAGTGCTTCTTATAGTTGCCGCTGTGGCATTGCTTCTTCTATTCGTGGGCTATAAGCTAAATGCCGCACTTGGCATTTTCCTCGAGGGCATAATGTGCTGGTCAGCACTTTCTGTAAAGTCCCTTAAAACTGCGGCAGGGGGAGTGATGCGTGCTGCAAGGGCAGGCAATCTTTCTTCGGCACAGCGCAAGGTAAAAAAAGTGACCTTCCGTGACACCGACGATATGAACATTGACGCTGTTATAAAAAGTACGGTGGAGTCGGTTGCAGAGAACACCACAGATTGGGCGGTCGCACCTATTTTCTGGTCTGCGATATTCGGCGGTCTGGGCGGAATACTCTACAGAACAGTGAATATTATTGACAACACAGTGGGCTATAAAACAGACACATACATAAACTTCGGCAAATTTCCTGCAAAGCTGGACGACGTTCTCAGCTTTATACCTGCAAGAATAGCCGCCCTGCTTATGAAAATGAACGTTTCTTATCTTCACCTTGACAGCAAGAACGCTTCTCAGGTATACAAAAAAGACAGAAGAAAATCCCCTAGTCCTAATTCAGCGCAAACTCAGTCGGTGTGTGCAGGTGCATTGGGTATCCAGCTTGGCAGTGATGAGTATTACGGCGGACAGCTTGTAAGAAAGCCTGTTATAGGCAGAAATCTAAAGCCATGCGAGCCTAACGATATATTCTGGGCAAATCAGCTTTTGCTTGGTACATCGTTCTATGCTATGCTTTTTACAGCAGTTATAAGAACGGCACTGTTCTTTGTGATATGATATAAAATAACAATAGCCGAGAGGTAAATGCCCCTCGGCTGTGTTTTTATAGTGTAGAGGCGACCTTGGGTCGCCCGCTTATCGTTAGTTTCTGTGCAAAAAAAAGACCTCCCACCAAGAGAGGTCTTTTGTGTTATCAGTGGTTTCTGTACCAATCACGAACGAACTTGCCGCTTGCTGTGAGCTGTGAAGTGCCGCTCTTTATAGCTTTAAGGTTCGTACCGCTATTGAATGCGGAAGCCGTTTCGCTCTTTCCGCAGGCTGACCAGTTTATGTAGCCTACTTTTAGTGAGTCGAGAAGCTTGAGCCATTTTGTGCTTTCTGTTGAGTTATATCCGCCGTTTCCGCTTGCATCGCAAGTTCCGAACTCAGATACAAGAACAGGAAGTCCCTTTTTGTAGCAGTTCTGAAGTCTGTTTCTCAGCCAATCAGTGTGAGTGTTTGCATAGAAGTGAAGAGCATAAACGCAGTTTTTGTCTGAAAGCTTGTTGCCAAGTACCTGATCTATGTCCTGACTCCATGTGCCTGTACCGCAAATTATGATAGCGTCACTGTCGTATTTTCTGATAGCGCTTACAACGCTCTGGCAGTAACTTTTTATGCCGCCTGTCCATGTTACACCGCCGTTAGGCTCGTTGCAGATCTCGTAAATAACGTTATTGTAGTCCTTGTAGGTCTTAGCCATTTCTGTGAAGAACTTGATAGCTTCATTTTTGTGGTTGTTAGGGTTTCTGTCGTTGAGAACGTGCCAGTCGATTATAGCATACATACCAAGAGATTTTGCATTCTCAACGCCTGTCTTGACTTTCTGCTTTGCCTGCGCCTGATACTTGCCGTTCTCGGTGCAGTAGCCGCCCCATTCATAAGTATACATTGCGATTCTTATGGTGTTGACCTTCCAGTCATCTCTGAGAACTTTAAGTGAGTCCTTTGTAAGGATATCGGAAAAATCCTCCCACATGATGCCGTGAGTTGACATACCCTTTATCTTGAATACCTTGCCGTTCTTGTCAACAATGTTCGCACCCTTTACAGAAAGCTGACCATGCTGTGAAACAGGTGTCACAACAGCAGGAGCTTTAGATGTAGTAGCGGATACCTCTGCGGAATATTTTCCGTAGTGGTTGGCTTTCTTGTCGTCTGTCTTGCAGGCTCTTATCTTGAACTTGTAGGTGGTCTTCTGGCTGAGATTTTTTACAGTGTAGCTTGTGGAAGTGGTCTTTGCGATCTCTTTCCACTGACCATTTTTAAGCTGAAATACTCTGTAATTTGTGCATCCTATCTTTGTCCATGAAAGCTTTACGCTGTTATAGGAAACGCTTGATACTTTAAGACCCTTTGCAGGCTGTGGGTTCGTGGCGGTGTTCCAGTTGTCGGAATATGCGCCGTATACCTTTTTTCCTTTCACGGTCTTGTAGGCTCTTACCTTGAAGTTTTCACGGGTAGCATTTGGCAGATTTTTCACAGTGTATGTGAGGGTCGAGCCACTTTTTACGTCTGCGATCTGCGGATATTTACCGTTTTTCCTCATACAAACTGAGTATCCCGAAGCTCCGCTGACCTTTTTCCAGCTAAGCTTTATCTCGCTGTTGCTAAGTGTTTTTGAAGTAAGCCCTGTGACTTTTCCGACGCTTGCCGCCTCAACAGTTATCGCCGTCTGCGAAAGAAGCGGCGTTTCGTCCACAGCAGGCAGTGCCGCCGCAGCCGACATGAGTGTTACCGAGGTCAGCAGCACAGCGGCGGCTTTTTTCAGACTGGTTAATTTTCCCATAATTTTTCCTCCAATAATGAATATTGTAACTTTTCATTCATATTTATTATAAGTTTAACATATTTTCATTCATTTGTAAACAGCAAAAGCCTATTTTAAAACTTAAATACTTCACAAATTTTAAATTCGTTCATTGGTGAAAATGTAATAAATCCTCCCTATTTACTATAGAAGTACGAAAAATGAATAAATTACAAATGATTAAAAAACGGTAACAAGAGCTTTTTTGGACAGTTGAAAACTACAGTTGAAAACTTTTGAAAATGTTGAAAACTATGTTGAAAATGTTTAAAACTCATGCTATAACAGCAATTTGGTGTTGAAAATTATAAGGTTTTCAACAATCGTCCGTTTTTTTACCCTTGTCTGTAACCAAAATGTAATCAAATCATTACATTGTGATATCCAAAAAAACGTACTTGAAAGAGTTGAAAATGTACAGAATATTATTTGATTTGTAATCATTATGTAACGTGGTTTACTTTATCTCACAAAGTAAGTGAATTTTACATTCTGACGCATAAAAAATAAAAATCATGCCTGTTTTGGTGAAAACCGCTATTTACATCGTGTCATAGACAGTGTATACTATTAGCAAATCATATTTACATAGCAGTACATGACAAATGTCAATTGACAGTTGGAACGTGGTGTGCTATACTTGATTTATTCACAAAAAATATAATGATACAGACAAAGAAAGGAATGGGGAAACGATGGAAACCGTTTTACAGGTCAAAGGGCTTTCAAAGCAGTACAAAAAAGGCATTTACGCTTCCCATAACGTCACTTTTGATGTTGGAAAGGGCGAGATATTTGCGTTGATAGGTCCAAACGGTGCAGGAAAGACAACAACAATAAGAATGATATCAACACTTTTGCAGGCAACAGAGGGCGACGCTATCGTGGCAGGTCATAGTATTCTCACTGAACCTGATATGGTAAGAAAAAGCATTACATACCTCCCTGACGAGGCTGGTGCGTATAAGACCATGACAGGCAGAGAATATCTGGAGTTCATGGCTTCTATCTATGCCGACAACGGAGAACAGGCTTACGAATTTGTTAAGCGTGGCTGTGAGATATGCGAGCTTGGTGACAGGCTTAATGATAAAATATCAAATTATTCCCGTGGTATGGCAAGAAAGCTTCTCCTTGCAAGGGCGATAATGCCGCTCCCTGCACTGGCTATCCTTGACGAGCCGACTTCGGGACTTGATATCATAAACGCCCTTGAAATAAGAAGAATGATAAGAAAGCTTGCTTCTGAGGGCATGAGCTTTCTGCTTTCTTCTCACAATATGCTTGAAATAGAGTATGTTTCAGACAGAGTGGGTATAATTGCAAAGGGCGAGTTGCTGGAAGTCGGCAAGCCTGCGGAGCTTATTGAAAAATATGGCGCTCAGAACCTTGAAGAAGTCTTTGAAAGGGTGGTGCTTGACCGTGAAGTTTTATAGTCTTTTCCGCAAGGAATTAAAGGAAATGCTCAGCCTGCAAACTATTATAACAATGATAGTCACAGTAGTGGTGCTTGTTATGGCAGGTCAGGCAATGTCAGGGGCAATAAGCGACAGTGCCGAAAAGGCCTCCGACCTTACTATCTGCGACCTTGACAAAACAGAGTTCACAGAAAACGTTTTAAACTCTCTGAAAGCTACTGCAAAGGCTGGTGACGGTAAGATAACAGTTGTAGATATAAAGTCTGATGACTATGCCGCAGAGCTTAAAAGGCTCGATCAGGACAGCGTTGTGATAATACCAAAAGGCTTTACAGAGCAGGTAAAACAGCATAAAAAGGCAGACGTTGGATATGTTCAGAGAATGACCTCTCTTGCAACCATGTCAAATATAAACACAGGCTCAGACACTGCCCTTGCAGTTATACAGCAGGCAGTAAAATCAACTATCTATCAGGATAAGCTTTCAAGCGGCGCAATGACAGAGGACGAAATGAATCAGCTTGAAGACCCTGTACTGCTTTCTGAAACAACGGTTGTTGGCGACAAGGCAGATAAAGTGAGCAGTTCTGTAGTGATGTCCCTTTGTTCCGCACAAAGCATGGTAGTGCCTATAATAATGTTCGTTCTTATAATGTTCTCGGCTCAGATGATACTTAGCGCGATCTCTACCGAGAAAATAGACAAGACCCTTGAAACGCTTCTTTCCGCACCTGTTTCAAGACTTTCAGTCCTTGCGTCAAAAATGCTTGCCGCAGGTGTTGTTGCGGCTTTGCAGGCTGTGGTCTATATGTTCGGCATGAGCAAAATGACAGGCGGTCTTACTGAGGGCATGGGAGATACCTCAGCATATGAATCTGCAATGGAAAACCTTGGTCTTACTATGAGCATTGGACAGTATGCTCTTGTGGGAATACAGATGTTTGTGTCTATCCTTATCTCATTGTCACTCTCAATGGTATTAGGAGCACTTGCAAAAGACGCAAAATCTGCCCAGACAATTCTTTTGCCTATAACCTTCTCCGCAATGATACCATATCTTCTTGCAATGGTAGTTGATATCAGAACGCTTTCACCTGTTATAAAGTATATCGTCTATGCTATACCGTTCACCCATACCTTTATGGCAAGCGAGAACGTAATGTTTGGCAACTACAGCCTTTATGCAGGGGGACTTATCTATCAGATAGTACTTCTTGTAGTGTGCATGACTGTCGCACTGAAAATCTTCATGAGCGACAAGATATTCACAATGTCAATAGGCGGAAAGCAGAGAACAAGAAAGTCATTTGCTTTTAATAAGAAATAATATCACATAAAAGCTTATAATTACGCCACTTATATGTAGGGGAGCGACTCAATTTCTGTTTAACAGAAATACGACATTCCACCATATAGGTTTTATCGCAAAACAAAAAAACCGCTGCGGATCTTTCTCCGTGGCGGTTTTGCTTTGTGCTATTTAATTTTCTGAAGTTTTAAGCCCAGTGTTCTCGTCAACAATGCCGTTATCCTGCGTGATATTGAAAATGCACCATTTTCCGCTGCATTTTCCAACGTAGATGTAAAGCTTTGCGTCCTCACTGCCCTTTGAGCCTTTGAAAGTCACGTTCGTTACTATCTCATAAGCCTCTGAAACATTCGGTGCAGAGCCGTAAAAGCTTTTGTATTCGCTCAGGTCATATTCAGATTCTTTAAGCTTTGTTTCTCTGCCGAAAGATACGTCGATAGTGTAATCAGAACCATAGCTTTCAATGAAATCACCGTAAAGGACTTCTTTCATAACCTGCTCTTTGCCATATCCGCCTTCGGTTCGCTGCTGTTCGTATTCGTTCTTCATCTCTTTCGGAAAGCACTCCACGAATGAGTCGAAATCGCTTGTCTGTATGGACTTGAAGTATTTTTCTATTACCTCTGTCTTTGTGGAGTTGAAAATAACTCCGCTTTTGTATAGCACAGCCACGATAACGCCTATAACAACTACCGCCACAATGGCAAGGGTCTTTTTGCCTGCATTGGGATCATAGTGACGCTTTATCTCAGTGTCATCTTTTTTCTCCTTTTCCCACTCGGCATAAAGCTCTTTTTCCTCCTCCGTCCTGAAACGTTCAGGCTTTGTGGGCTTTTTGTATTTGTCGGCGGCGTGGGTCTTTAAGTTTGGGTCGCCATAGCCGCACTTGTCGCAGTGATCTCCCTCATAATAGTTTCCACATGATTTGCAAAGTTTTGACATTTTTGTACCTCGTGTCTGTGTTTGTAGATGTATGGTATGAGCATAAAAGCATATTGGGCGAACACTGTCCGCTCTACAGTTTTACTTCTGCTTGTAGTCTTTGAGGAAATCTCTCATTTCATTCATGGAGTATTCAAGATCCTCAAGCTTAGGAAGATAAACTATCCTGAAATGGTCAGGCTGTTCCCAGTGGAAGCCGCCGCCATGAACAAGAAGTATCTTCTTCTCACGGAGAAAATCAAGCACGAACTGCTCGTCATTTGTGATGTTGAAACGCTTTGCGTCTATCTTAGGGAAGATATAGAATGCCGCCTTAGGCTTTACAGCCGACAGACCGTCAATGCTGTTAAGTGCGTTGTAGATATACTCTCTCTGATCGTAGATACGTCCGCCCGGCAGGAGCAGATCGTCAGTTTTTGTGTAATCACCAAGAGCATATTTGATTATATACTGGCTCGGTACATTTGAACAAAGCCTCATGCTTGAAAGCATATTAAGACCCTCTATGTAGCCTTTTACTCTGCTCTTATCACCGCTAAGGGTCATCCAGCCTACACGGAAGCCTGCGATACGATGTGACTTTGAAAGTCCGTTAAGAGTGATGCAGAAAACGTCAGGGCAAAGTGAAGCGATAGAAGTATGCTCAACGCCGTCCATAAGAAGTCTGTCATATATCTCGTCTGAGAATATGATAAGCTCATGACGTCTTGCCATGTCTGCTATCTTTTCAAGTATTTCTTTTGGATATACCGCACCTGTCGGGTTGTTAGGGTTGATGATAACGATAGCCTTTGTCTTGTCTGTTATCTTCTTTTCCATGTCCTCAAGGTCAGGATACCATTCGGAGCTTTCATCACAAATATAGTGAACGGCAGTACCGCCTGCAAGAGTAACGGAAGCTGTCCACAGCGGATAGTCAGGGGCAGGAACAAGAACCTCGTCGCCGTTGTTGAGAAGACCCTGCATTACCATTGTGATAAGCTCGGAAACACCGTTTCCGGTGTAGATGTCGTTAAGACTTTCAACAGGTATGCCCTTAAAGTGTGCATAATCATAAATAGCCTGTCTTGCTTCTGTTATGCCCTTTGAGTCGGAATAGCCCTGAGCGTTTCTCAGATTGTCTGTCATTGCCTGTATTATCTCGTCAGGGGCATTGAATGCAAACGGAGCAGGGTTTCCGATATTGAGCTTGAATATCTTTTCTCCCTTTGCTATCATTTCATTTGCTTCGTCCATAACAGGACCTCTTATATCATAACACACGTTATCAAGCTTGCTTGATTTTGAAAAAGTTCTCATTTTATAAAGCTTCCTTTCGCTTTTTGGTTTTCTTTTTATCTTTACTCTTTGTAAGCTCAAAGCTTCTGAGGGTAAGATCTTCTATCTCCTCTGTTGGCACGTCGCTGTCGAGATACAATGTTATCCAGTGGACCTTGTTCATGTGATAAGCTTCCGTCACGCCCTTGTAGATATCCCTGTAAAACAGCACTTCTTCGGGTTTTAGCTTTAAGTTTACTATCCACCTGTCATTGTGGAGCATCAAAAGCCCGAACCACTTTTTCGTGTCCCAGTGGCGCAGTGCAGTGGACTGAAAGTCCTCGTTGAAAGGCTGGTCATATGTCGCACCTGCAATAGAACCGCAAAAGTCAAGATATTCTTCTTTTGTCATAAAATCACCGACCTTTGCAAAATAAAGAAGTGTACTCGTTTAAGGCAATACCGTCAGGTGGGCTTTGTGCGGTGTTGCCTTAATAGTATACCTTATTATAATAACACTGCTTTGACCCTCTGTCAAGAAGAAAGTCAAGAAAAAAGCTGTCCCGATCTCTCGGAACAGCTCTTTCCCTGAAGTAAAAGAATATGAAAAATATGAAGAAAGCTTTGTTATTTAGAAACCGTAGCCGTAATTATAGCCGCCAAGACCATTGCCATAGTTTCCATAGTAATCGTTGTAGTCGTCGTTGTTATTGTTATTATTATTGTTATTGTTGTTCTGGTCGTTGTCATTTGACTCAGAAGTGTCCTCTGTGGACTCGCCGAGAACAACGTCAACATTTATCATTTTCTTGTTTCTGTATATAGTAAGCTGAACAGTGTCACCGACTTTGCACTTGTTCTTTATCTCATTCAGCTCGCTGATGTTTGATATAACAGTTCCGTTTATGCCTATAACGATATCATTTTCCTGAATACCAGCCTTTTCAGAGCCGCTTCCCTTAGTAACGCTCTTTACAAGGAAGCCCTGTGGGATACCATAGTAAGATGAATATGCGCTTGTGATGTCTGTACCTGAAATTCCAAGGCTAGGTCTGCCTGTAACGTAACCGTTCTTCATAAGGTCCTCAACAATAGGGAGCGCCTCGTCGATAGGGATAGCAAACCCAAGTCCCTCGCCCACAGATGATGATACCTTTGCAGAGGTGATGCCTATTACCTGACCATATGCGTTGATGAGTGGTCCGCCTGAGTTACCGCTGTTGATAGAAGCGTCTGTCTGGATAAGATTCATTGTCCTGTCCTCAACAGTGAGCGTTCTGTCTGTTGCGGAGATTATACCTGCTGTTACAGAGTTTGCAAGTGAGAAGCCAAGTGGGTTGCCTATTACGATAGAAGCTTCACCTACCTGAAGATCTGCAGATGTGCCGAACTCAGCGGCTGTAAGTCCCTTTGCGTCTATCTTCAAAACTGCGATATCAGTCTGAGTGTCTTTGCCTACAAGGGTAGCTGTGTATGTGAGGTTGTCCTCATCGTCATCAGAGCTACTGTCAGAGCTTGATTTGCTGTCATCTGATTTGCTTGAAGTATCGTTGTAGCTGTCAGGAAGCACAACTGAAATAGACTGTGCACCGTCAACAACGTGTGCGTTGGTTACGATGTAGCCGTCCTCGCTCATTACGATACCTGAACCTGTTGCAGTGCCGTTTGAAAGGATACAGGAGATGCCTACAACAGAAGGTGAAACTTTCTCTACTATCTCAGGGATAGTCAGTGCGTCGGACGGAGTTGAGAGCTGCTGGATAGTTGGCAGATTTGAACGGTCAACAGTGCTTTTTGCACTGTTTGATGAGCTGTCGTCCTTTGAAACAACGGTGCCGCTGTTTGATGAGCCTACAGCGTTCTTTCCTGTAACAAGATTGTAGCCTACAATGGAAGTAGTTCCGATAGCTGCAACGCAAAGCACTGCAATAATGCCTGAAAGCACCTTCTTGCCCTTTGACTTTTTCTTATTAGGATTGTATGTGAACTCATTCACGCTGCCTGCCTGAGCCTGATATTGATTATATCCGTTTTGCTGTGTATAGCTATTCTCAAAATTGTTATTATTGTTATCATTTAAGTTGTTGTTTCTGTATTCATTCATGATGAAAACCTCCTGGTATGTCAGCGGCGTGAGCCGTGGTAGTCAATTTTAACCGCCCCTTGTGGGGCTTTCTTGTTTCGTTATCTAATATTATACTTGTCTATGTGAAAACTGTATGATAAATAGGACAATGTTTAATGTTTTTTACGGGAATATTACGTCATATTGCAGGCTTATTTCTTTCATATTTGGCTTTTTTTATAGGTTCAAATTGCACAAATGCCTTTTTGTATAGTTTTTTTTGCCTCCTTTTACATAATGTTAAGAACAGTTTTGCTTTTGCATATTTTAAATAAATATATCAAATGTTTTTTGTGCATATCGGTAGAAATTTTTCGGATTTTATTCTTCAAAATGTAAAATTATTATTAATTGAAAGCTAAAATCTTGACGGCTACAGAGTTTTCAACCTTTTTTGACAAGATTTATTGCGAAATGCACAAAAAATGATTTTATAGTTTGTTTAAGGTGACTAAATCCTCCGCAAGCCTCGTTTTTATGTTATCTTAAACGTTTAACATCCTTGACAAAATACAGAGAAATTGATATAATTAAGATTAGCTGAATGAACCCATTTTGGCATTTTACATAAAATTGTGGGCTGATTTGCATAATTTATTGCCCGAAATTTGAACATATTGTACAAGAAATACAATATGTTGTGGTCGTTGTGTGCTTCTGACACGATATGTGAATAATGCACAAATATTTTAACCTTTGTTTGAGTATATTACATAGGTCAAAATGACCAATACAGTGGATGAGATGAGGGCGAAGATCCTGTTTGATGTGATAAAGGAGCCATGCGGCATGGACACTATACTTTCAACTGAAGATCTGTGCCGTGATTTTAAGATCGGCGACGGAAGCGTTGTGAATGCGCTGAAAAATATCAACATCGAAATAGAAAAGGGCAAGCTGACGATCCTTAGAGGACGTTCAGGAAGCGGTAAGACTACTCTTATCAATATTCTTGGAGCGCTTGACAAGCCAACAAAGGGCAAGGTCATGTTTGGTGGACGGGATATTACAAGGCTTTCTGAAAGAGCCAGAGATGATATACGACGGTATAAAATGGCGTTCGTGTTCCAATCTGTGGCACTCATGTCGGGAATGACCGCTTATGAAAACGTTGACTTTGGTCTAAGACTTGCGAAATATCCATATGAAGAAAGGGATAAGCGCACAAGGGAATGTCTGCGAAGCGTGGGACTTGAAAAGCGAATGTTCCACCGACCGGGGGAAATGTCCGGCGGTGAACAGCAGCGTGTGGCTATAGCAAGAGCTATCGCACATAAGCCTGACATAATTTTTGCGGACGAGCCTACTGCCGAGCTTGATACGGCAACTGCGCTCCATGTTGTAAAGCTTTTCAAAGAGCTGGTGGCGAGAGATGAGATGACTATCATAATGACCACTCACGACCCCAGCATGATAGATATAGCTGATAAGGTCTATACATTAGAGGACGGTGAGATAGTTGAGTGATGAACTTGATACTATTGTAGCTGCCGACAATGATAAATATATGATACGGTGTGAAAATCTGGTGAAGATCTACAAAACTTCTGATGTTGAGGTGGTGGCGCTCCAAGGACTTGACCTGGATGTCGAGCGTGGAGAACTTATGGCAATCGTCGGAAACTCAGGAAGTGGTAAATCGACGCTGCTCAATATGCTTGGAGGACTTGATAAGCCTTCGGCGGGAAACCTTTATGTGGACGGTAAGGATCTTCTGAAGTTTACTGATAAGGATTATATGGAGTATAAAAGGAACACCGTAGGCTTTGTGTGGCAGAATAATGCAAGAAATCTTGTGCCGTATCTTACGGCTGTGCAGAATGTTGAGCTTCCTATGCTGCTCAACGGCGAGCATAAAAGACGGCAGAAAGCACTGGAGCTGCTTGACAGAGTGGGACTGCTGAAAAGAAAAAACAGCAGGCTCGACCAGATGTCGGGAGGCGAACAGCAAAGAGTTGCAATAGCTATTGCATTGGCAAACGATCCGAGATTACTGTTGGCTGATGAACCTACAGGCTCGGTGGATACAAAGACTTCCAATATGATACTTGATATATTCAAGGAGCTTAATAAAGATGAGAAGATCACTATAGTGATCGTTACCCATGACCTTAAGCTTGCCGATCATATCGACAGAGTGGTGGCTATCAGAGATGGAAGAACAAGCTCTGAGATCGTGAGAAAGCGTTCTTATGTGGAGGAGCTTAATGAAATGGGAGATATCGTGCTGGTTGAGAACAGCGAGGAAACGGCTCATGAAGAGCTTATCGTCCTCGACAGATCCGGACGGCTGCAGCTCCCGAAGGACTTTATGGACGCTCTTGAGATAAAAGGCGGCGATAAGGTCAAGGTCGAACTTGATGAGAACGGCGAAAAGCTCGTGCTGTTCAGATCGGGGGGGACGTAAGTTTTATTTTCTTTATTTCCCGTGGGGGATCACATAATGAAGAGGTTCTATACTATTTATATTAGAATGTAATTAAGTAGGCTTGATTCTCGCAAAACCAAAAGCAATTTATTTAGAAAGGTGGATTCATAGTGAAAGACACAATGTTTAGGCGTGTTATTGCTTCCGCATTGGCACTTGCTCTGTGTGCAAGCGCATCAGTTCCAGCATTTGCAGACAGTGAAGCGGCGGACGACAGCACTCTAGGCACGCAGGCAACTGCTGATGATTCTGCAACAGGCGACGGAAGCTCCGCTGCCACGACGGGTACCGATTCGATCCGTCAGACTTCTTATACTAACTATGTAAAGAAGTATACCGACGCTGCAAGACCTGATAAGACAGTCGAGGTCTTGGGAAAGGATTACGATCCTGCTTCAGTAACAGACGCTCAGATCACTGTAACAACGGTAGATGGAGAGAATGATGTTATGCAGTGGGCAAATCAGGAGGGTTCAGTTTCTTGGACGGTGAACATTCCTGAAACAGGCGTCTACAATATCAAGATGATATATGAGGCACTTGAAAGCAACACAAACGACGTTGAGTTTTCGTTGCTTATCGACGGCGAAAGCCCATATGCAACAGCGTCAAGAATCACGCTGAGCAAGAGATGGATCAACGAATCTGAGATCAAACAGGATTCAAGACAGAACGATATCCGTCCTGGACAGATATCGACTCCATGCTGGCAGGAAACTCCTCTGGAGGACATCGACGGACTGTTTAACGAGCCGCTGGAGTTCTATATGGAGGCAGGCGAACATACGATAACATTTGAATCTGAAAAGGCTGAGTTTGCTGTCAAGAGCTTTACTTTCTATCAGTATGAGGCACCTGCTGCTTACACAGCACCATCAGACAGCGATCTGACACAGGCTCAGGGACAGAAGATCACTCTTGAGGGTGAAACTGCTGCCTACAAGTCATCAAGAACTCTTTATCCTACATCAGATAAGAGCTCTTATCTCACATCGAGCGCAAACGGCTCAAGCCCTACTAAAACAAGATATAATACTATCGGTTCAGGAAGCTGGACGCAGTCAACTCAGACAGTAACATGGGAGTTCAATGTTGACAAGGCTGGCTACTATAAGATAGGTATAAGAGGCAGACAGGATCAGATGAGAGGTATGTACTCCAACAGACGTCTTTATGTCAATGGCGAAGTACCTTGCCTTGAAGCTAATCAGATAAAGTTCTACTACGATACAGACTGGAGCATCACAACGCCAAAGTCTGAAAATGGCGACGATCTTTATTTCTACCTCCAGGCAGGCACAAACACTATTTCTCTGGAAGCAGTTCCTGGTGAGATCGGTGAGATCATGGGCGATCTGGACGAGCTTGTTTATAACATAAACAGCTACTATAGACAGATCAGACAGATCACAGGTCCTGATCCTGATGAATACAACAACTACATGATCGATACAGCCATTCCTTCTATCGTTCCTGATTTCAAGGAATATGCTAAGACATTGAGAGATAAGAAGGCTGAGATCGAGAAGCTTTCAGGTTCAGGCGGAACTGAGGCTGAAACTCTTGAGAAAATGGCTATCGTTCTTGATAAGTGTATAAAGAAGCCTGACCTTATCCCTGAGATGATGTCACAGATCAAGGATAACATCACATCGGTTTCTTCTTTCGTAAACCAGTATCGTGAGCAGCCTCTTGAGGTCGATATGATCGAGGTAGCTACTTCCGATCAGGATTTCACTTCATGTGACAAGTCATTCTTTGGCTCACTTGGCTTCGGCTTCAAGGGCTTTATCGGTTCATTCTTTGAGGACTACAACGCACTGTCCGATGAGGACGAAAGCGCTATGGAGTGCTGGGTAATGCTCGGTCGTGATAACGCTGAGGCTCTCCAGCAGCTCATTTCAAGTGAATACAATCCAACAGCTAAAACAAAGATCAATCTTAAGCTCGTTCAGGGTGGTATCGTTGAGGCTACATTTGCAGGCAAGGGTCCTGACCTCGCTCTCTTCATGGGCGGCGACTTCCCTATCCAGCTTGCAGCCCGTGGCGTTCTTACAGATCTCACCACATTCAGCGACTTTGACGAGGTAAAGACACGTTTTGCAGACGACGCTACTGTTCTTTATCAGTACAACGGCGGTACATACGGTCTTCCATGTGACCAGACCTTCCCAATGCTGTTCTATCGTTCTGATATCCTCAGCGAGTACGATATCGACCCAGCAACAGATCTTAACACTTGGGACGGACTTCTTAACTGCCTGCCAACACTTCAGAGAAACTACCTTGAAGTTGGTCTTATCCTCCCTGTAATGACAAGCACAGGCGGAACAACTCAGGTATCTGCTATCACAGAGCCTGGTAACACATTCGCTATGCTTCTTCTCCAGCAGGGTCTTAACTACTACAACGAAGAGCAGACAAAGACAACATTCGATACTCAGGAGGCTGTAAACGCTTTCGATACTTGGACAAAGTTCTATACAACATACAGCTTCCAGCAGACATATGACGCATTCACACGTTTCAGAACAGGTGATATGCCAGTAGTTATCCAGAACTACACATTCTATAACCAGCTTTCTGTAGCCGCTCCTGAGATCAAGGGCTGCTGGGGATTCCAGCCAGTTCCTGGTACTGTTCAGGAAGACGGAACTATCAACCACGCAGCAAACTCCAATGGTTCAGGTGCTATTATCTTCACAAAGGCAGCAGATCAGGAGGGCGCTTGGGACTTCATCAAGTGGTTCACCTCAACTGACGCTCAGGTCAAGTACGGTAACAACATCGAGTCTATCCTTGGTACAATGGGTAGATATGCAACAGCTAACGAAGAAGCTCTTCAGCAGTTGTCTTGGACAACTTCAGAAGTAAATCTTCTTCTTGACCAGCTTAATTCACAGGTAGAGATCCCGATCATTCCTGCATCTTACGGTGTAACAAGAAACGTTATGAACGCATTCAGAGCTGTAGTTAATGACTACGACAACGCTCGTGATACACTGTTCTGGTACAATAAGGATATCAATGACGAGATCACTCGTAAGCTTGAAGATCTTGGTCTGTACGACAATTAATGAAAGGGGAGTAACTAATGGCCAAAACCAATCCTGAAGCGCCTATGATAAAACAGGGCAAGTGGAAGTACACATGGCACATGATGAAAACCAACAAGGCTTGCTATGCAATGCTCCTGCCTTTCATGTCTTTGTTCATTATCTTCACGGTAGTGCCTGTCGTAATGTCGCTGCCAATGGGCTTTACAAACTTTAACATGATCGAAACTCCTAAGTTCGTAGGACTTTCAAATTTCTATACGCTGTTCCTTAACGACGACGTATTCCTTATCGCAGTAAGAAACACTCTTATCTTTGCGATATTCACAGGACCGTTCTCTTATATCCTCAGCTTTATCATTGCTTGGCTGATAAACGAGATGAACGCATTCCTCAAAACCTTCTTCACATTCGTGTTCTATGCACCTTCTATGACAACTTCCGTATATGTTACCTGGCAGCTTATCCTGTCAGGTGACTCCTACGGTTACCTGAACGCTGTGCTTATCGATCTGGGTATCCTGAACGAACCTGCACAGTGGCTCACAGATACAAACTATATCCTTACAGTTGTTATCATCGTTCAGCTTTGGATGTCAATGGGTGCAGGCTTCCTTGCTATCCGTGCAGGCTTTCAGAACATTGATAAGTCAATGTACGAAGCAGGTGCTATCGAGGGTATCAAGAACAGATGGCAGGAGCTTTTCTACATCACTATCCCTTCAATGGGACCACAGCTTCTGTTCGCTGCCGTTATCCAGATCTCAGCATCATTCACAGTCGGTGTTGTTGGTCAGAACCTCGTAGGTCTGCCTTCAACAGACTATGCAGCTCACACGATCATGAACCACGCAACAGACTATGGTAACATTCGTTACGAAATGGGTTATGCGTCAGCAATATGTTTCGTATTGTTCGCTGCAATGCTCCTTGCCAATAAGGGTATCAACTGGCTCTTAGGCAAGTATCTTGACTAAAGGAGGGGAGTATATAAAATGGCTAGAAAAAGAAAAAAGCAGCAGTCTATTGAAAAGCTGAAGGTCAAAGAGAAAAAGGCGAGAGTCAATGGTTCTCTTGGCGGAGATATAGTTATTTTCGTATTCCTCTGTCTCCTTGGTGCATTCATGGTGTTCCCGCTGTATTACTCAGTTATCCAGTCTATGAAGCCTGTTGAGGAGCTGTTCGTGTTCCCTCCAAAGCTTTATGTACTGAATCCGACTACCAACAACTTCTCAGATATGTTCAAGGTAGCCGCAAGCTCATGGCAGGTACCGCTGTCAAGATATATCTTCAACAGCTTCTTTATTACAATAGTAATTTGTATCTGTAACCTTTTCGTTTGCTGCTGCGCAGCATTCGTTCTTGCAAAGTGTAAATTCCCGGGAAACAAGGTCATTAACCAGATCATCGTTATTGCCCTCCTGTTCTCCTCAAATGCAACATGGATCATGCAGTTCCTCGTAATGGCTAAGCTCCATATGATCGATACATACTGGGCATTGATCCTCCCAAGCATTTCAACATCAATGGGTCTTTACCTCATGCGTCAGAGCATGACAACCATCCACGACTCCATGGTGGAAGCGGCTAAGGTGGACGGCGCAGGTCTGTTCAGGATCTGTTGGCAGATCGTCGTTCCAAACTCAAAGCCAGCTTTGATGACACTTATCATCTTCGCTTTCCAGGGAGCATGGAACATTCAGGGCGGAGCACTTATCTACTCCGAGCAGCTCAAAACACTACCTACAGTTGTACAGCAGATCACAGCAGCAGGTCTTGCTCGTCAGGGCGTTACATTTGCCGCAGCAGTTGTACTTCTGATACCACCACTGATCGTATTCCTTGTAGCTCAGGGCAACGTCATGGAAACAATGGCTAACTCAGGTATGAAGGATTAATTTGAACTTAGATTATAGAAAAGGAAAAAAGGTGATAAGTAGTGTCGAGAAATAAAATCTCTCTAAAACGAATGATCTCTGCGGCACTTGCAGCAGGTCTGGCGCTGACCATGACCGTGACTGCTTTCGCAGATGAGCCTTATACAGCCTATAACTACGACTATTGGGACGATGCGATCCCATCGCAGAGTGCCTACCGTGTAGAAAAGACTGTAACAGGTGCAGATATGGGTCTTGACAGGCTTTCAGATCCGAGCGACCCGCTTTATATAAGCGATGACGCTCCTGCAAAGCTCTCAGATGCAAAAGACCTCTTTTACGATCAGGACAACGATACTTTCTGGGTGTGCGATTCAGGCAACAACAGAATACTCCGTCTTGATACTGATCTTAAGGTAACAGGCTGTTATACCGGATTCACAGGCTCTACAGAAATATCTGTAGGCGAGGACGGAAGATCGACCTTCCTTAATCCTAACGGCATATATGTCAAAAAGAGCATCTTTGATGATAAGCTTTATGTTTACATCGCAGATACAGACAATTCAAGGGCTGTTAAGTGTACTGTTGAGTCAGGCACAGAAATGACTCTGGTGCAGGAATACACAAAGCCTGACACAAAGCTTTATGATTCCGAAACATTCAACCCTTCAAAGATACTTGCAGATAAGGCAGAGAATATCTACGTTGTTTGTAAGTCAGTAAACACAGGTTCTGTTCAGTTCAATAAGGACGGTGAGTTCCAGGGCTTCTACGGTGCTAACCGTGTTGAGGTAACAGCTGCCGTTATCGCTCAGAAGCTGTGGAGAAAGATCGCTTCAAACGAGCAGATCTCAGCAATGACAAGAAACGTTCCTGTCGAGTATGCAAACTTCGATATCGACGCAGACGGATTTATCTACACTGTTACTGAGGCTGCAAATACTACGACCGACGCTGTTAAGAAGCTTAACCCAGCAGGTTATAACATCTGGGATAACGCAGTCGGTGACGAGTATTCATTTGGTGACGTTGCTTCAGAGTATGATTCAACAACAAATAAAACTTATAAGTGCAGACTTACAGATATCTGCGTTTCAGACAACGGAACAATAAATGTTCTTGACTATGAAAACGGCAGAGTGTTCCAGTATGATAAGCTTTGTAATCTTCTTTGCATCTTTGGTACAAAGAACTCCACTTCTGATCAGGCAGGAAGCTTCCTTGGACCAAACGCTATCGAGGCAAGAGGCAACGAGGTCTATATCCTTGACGGAACAAAGAACGATATCACAGTTTATACTGAAACAACTTTCGGTAATGTCGTTCACAGAGCAGTTCTCCTCTATGACGAGGGTAGATACTCAGACGCAAGAGCTGACTGGGAAGAAGTTATAAAGAGAGACGGCGGCTATGCAATGGCTTATGTCGGACTTGGTAAGGCTTGCCTTAACGACGGCGAGTATATGAAGGCTCTTGATTACTTCAAAACAGCTTACGATCAGGACGACTACGATAAGGCATTCAAATATGCAAGAGAAGAATGGCTCAGAGATAACTTCACAGTTATAATGATAGTTATTATCGTTTTGATCGTCCTGCTCATCGTAAAAGCAGTTCTCAAGAAAAAGGGCATAAAGCTCATCAAGCGCAAAAAGAAGGAGGGAAACTGATATGTATGAATTTACTCCGGTAGGTTGGCTCAAGCATTGTGTTTTCCACCCTGTTGAAGGTTTTGAGGACCTGAGATGGAAGAAACAAGGCTCAATGAAAATATCGATGCTCATAGTTCTCTTCCTCTTTATTGCAATGGTCGTTGACAGACAGCTCACAGGCTTCCAGTTCAATGACAGCTACGTTAAAGTATTCAACGTTGTTCCGCTTATCGTTCAGTCTGTAGTTTACTTCTTCACTTGGGTACTCGGCAACTGGGCAATATGCACACTTCTCGACGGTGAAGGTACGCTTAAAAAGATCTGCATCTATTCTGCATATTCTCTTGTTCCTTACATCGTTTGCACATTTATCGCAGTGATCTTCTCAAACGTTCTGGTACAGGACGAGTCGATCTGGATCACAGCGATCCAGTATCTTGGCATCGGCTGGTCTGTTATCCTTATGGTGCAGGCAATGAGAGCCGTTCACCAGTATTCATTCGGAAAAACACTTGCTTCAATTATTGGTACGATCATCGCAATGCTTCTTATATTGTTCCTTGCGATACTTCTCCTTTCATTGTTCCAGCAGGTATATGTATTCGGTTACTCAGTTTATACTGAGATCATGTACAGGATCAGAGGCTAAAACAGAAACGGTGGTGTAAATAATAAATGCATAACAAAAGTTACAAGAAAGCAGTTGTCTTTGCTATCTGCCTTACAATGCTGATGCCTCTGGGGTCAATGGTGGTTTCTTCCACTGACGAGAGTTCAAGCCAGGCTGATTCAAGCGCCGCAGTAAAGGATACTGACAGCAGTGTCGATTCGGCGGCTGATGATACAAGCTCAGCTGACGCTTCCGACGCAGCAGCTACTGCCGATGAAAGCAGCGATAAAGCTGCTGAAGACTCAGCAGCCGATGAGAAAACAACTACTACAGCAAGCAAGGACGACGAGGTTCAGCCTATAACTGACGAAGAAGCTCTTGCAATGTGCGAAAAGATAACAGAGAACGACAAGATAGCTCTTTATCTTGACGAAGAAAACGAAAGACTTTGTCTTTATGTAAAGGCTTCAGGTAAGTATTGGTGGACTTCGCCTATAAATGTTCAGGCTGACCAGACAATTATCGACACAGTTAAGGGCACAGCAATGAAAAATGCCCAGAGAAAGCAGATTGCTGCAAGTGCCGCTATCAGAGTCGGTGACCTTAGACAGGAAAAGAGAACAGAGTCCCCTGCTCCGGTTTACTCCAACAAGGCAAAAGTAAAATGGGAGAAAAATTCAGACGGCGTTGTTGCTACATATAACTACGTTTCTGATGGTGTGAAGCTCAAGATACACTATGTTCTTGAGGACGATAACCTCTATGTTTACTGCGATTCAGATGAGATCGAGGAGAAAAACACTTCTCAGGTAGACGGAAAGGTGCTTACAAAGATCGAGTTCTGCCCTAACTTCGGCGCTGCTGATTCAACTGCGACAGGCTATATGATAGTTCCTGACGGAAGCGGTGCTGTAATAAACTACAACAACGGCAAGACCGAGTACGCTGACTATAATCAGCAGGTATTCGGCAGAGATTATACAGCCGTTCCAATAACAGCTCCAAGAACCACTCAGCAGGCTTATATGCCGGTCCTTGCAACGGTAAGCGGTTCATCCGGACTTGTTTGCGTTGCTTCTGACGGTGAGTCAAACGTTTATGCTCACGCTCAGGTATGCGGACAGGAAAAGCAGGCTTACAACACTTGTTACTTCGAGTTTGAAACAAGAAGCTCAGACTCATTCTTCATGAGCGGTGATAACTCAAACAAGATCACAGTGTTCGAGAAAAACGGAATAAAGACCGAGAGATTTGGAGTTCGTTATTATCCTGTTGATTCAGACAACGGCGAGGATCTTAACTACGCTGACTGCGCTGAGGTCTACAGAAACTACCTTATCAATAATAAGGGTCTTACAGCTAAGGCTCAGGCAAATAAGAGCGATCTTTACGTTGACCTTTATGGCGGCGTTATGAAGGATACTTCTATTCTCGGTATCCCATTCAATCTTAAAACAGAGATCACTGGCTTCGATCAGGCTTCCGACATACTTGATATCCTCAAGGACGGCGGAGTTGACAACATAACTGTCAACTATAACGACTGGACAAATGACTCTATCAAGAACAAGATATCCACAGAGGTATCTCCGTCCGGCAAGCTTGGTGGTTCAAGCGCATTTGATAAGCTTATCTCAAAGGACGATAATATGAAGATCGTTCCTTCAATGAACAACTTCAAGATGGACAGTGGTTCATGGGGATATATGACTCTTACAAGCACAGCTATCAGAGTTTCAAATGCTTATTCAAGACAGTCATCATACAGCCCAGCCTTCGGTGTTGCAGAAAAGGGAGTTTCACCTGCTCTGCTCACACCAAACAAGTACTCGAATGTGTTCACAGAAATGCTCGAGAGCTATACTGATGAAAAGCTCACTTCTATCGGCTTCGGTGATTATTCAACAAAGCTTGTTTCTGACTATTCAAAGAAGGATCCTTCAAGCAGAAGCAAGACCATGAATACTATCGTTGACGGCTATAAGAGTGCGAGCGAGAAGATCAGTACAGTATTCGCAGACGGTGCGAACTCTTACGTTCTCCCATATGTAACAAACGTTTCAAACGTTCCTGTTTACTCCAGTGGATTCAACGTAACAGATTTCGATATCCCGTTCTATCAGATGGTCATTCACGGATATGTTGACTACGCTTCAACACCTATCAATAAGAGCTCAAATTCAGATGAAACATTTCTGCTTTCACTGGCTTCAGGCTCGCAGATACACTATGATATGACATACGCTGACGCTGATACGCTTCAGGATACAGAATATGACGACCTGTATTATTCAAACTATGCAGGCTGGACAGATCTTGCGGCTAATCAGTACAAAAAGGTAAGCAGCATACTTTCAGGCGTTTCAGATTATACGATCACAAAGTATGAGCTGAGCGATGACAAGAACGTTCTTACCACAACTTATTCAAAGGACGGAGCTTCAGACGTTGTTATCAGTGTTGATAAGAAGAACGCAACAGCTACCGTAGGCACAGAGGTCTATGACCTTGCAGATTGTATAGAAGGAGGTTTGACAGAATAATGAGCGAAGAGATCAAAAACACTCCTGAAGAGATCGAGGCTGTTAAGGCTGAGGATCTTGAAGATACAGTCGAAAAGGAAAATGACGCTGAGGCTGTTACAGAAGATATTTCAACAGAGGAGATAGTCGCAGAAGAGCCTGCCGCTGAGGCAGTCGCTCCTGCACCTGTGATGAAGGAAAAGAAGCACAGACTTTCTTATGAAAAAAGAAAAGGACTTTACGGCTACGGATTTATAGCGATCTGGGCGCTGGGTACTATCTACTTCTTTATCCTGCCTCTTATAGAATCTCTCATTTACTCATTCAACAAAACTGAGGTAACTCAGGGCGGAATGAAAATGACCTTTATCGGTTGGAAAAACTATGTAAACGCTTTCCGTAAGGATCAGGATTATTCCAAGGCTCTGGTAGCAATGATCGAGAATACGGTTTTGAGAACTCCTCTTATCCTCATATTCTCTATCTTTATCGCAGTTATCCTTAATCAGAAATTCAAGGGAAGAACATTCGCAAGATCAGTATTCTTCCTCCCTGTTATCATCGCTACAGGTCCTGTTATCGACATCATCAACGGTAACATGAGCACAGGCGGATACGCAGGCGGATCTGAGCAGTTCAGCTCAATGTTCGAGGCTGACCTCGTTGACCAGTTGCTGAACTTCCTCGGTATCTACAACATCAGTGATAAGCTCACTGAGATAATAAACTCGCTGACCACCGACATCCTGAACCTTGTATGGAATTCAGGTATCCAGATACTTCTGGTGCTTTCAGCACTTCAGGGTATCCCGCTCTCAGCTAAGGAAGCAGCCCAGATCGAGGGTGCAACTTCATGGGAGTTCTTCTGGAAAGTCACAATTCCTTATATCAGCCCAATGATACTTTCAAGCGTGGTTTATACAATCGTTGACTCATTCGTCGATCCACAGAACGAAGTTATGACGATCGTTCTTAACAAGGCAAGCAACTGGGAGCATGGCTACTCAGCGGCAATGGCTTGGGCATACTTCCTTATCGTAGCAGTATTCCTTGCACTTGTCGTAGCACTTGTTAATAAGTTCGTTTACTATGAAGTAGAATAAGGGGGGATTTAAGTGGCAACTAAAAAAGAAGAAAAAGAGTTCGAAAAAGAACGAAAGGCTGCTATTAAAGCCCGTTATAAGAAGATGAAAGAGGATGGTCTTGAGAAATATCTCACCCCTGAGCAGATCAGCTATAACAGAAGAAGAAGAGCGATCGGAATGGTTTGGCCGTTCTTCAGATTCCTCATCCTGTTTGGTCTGTGCTTCGTAATCCTCTATCCACTGATATTCATGCTTTCAACTGCGTTCAGACCAAATGAGCAGATGAACGACCCGTCAGTAGTTTGGATCCCTAAGAGCTTCACACTTGATAACATCAAGGACGTTTGGGGAGTAATGAAGTTTGAAGATACTGTTGTAAACACAGTTATCCTTAACCTCGTGGCCTCTGTCCTTCAGGTTATCACCTGCTCTATCACAGGCTACGGCTTCGCTAGATTTAAGTTCAAAGGTAAGGGAATCCTGTTCGGTATCGTTGTTCTTATGATCATCGTACCTCCACAGATCACAACTATCCCACTTTACCTCCAGTATGCTTACTTCAAGCCAGAGTGGCTCGCTAAGGTATTCACGCTTGGCAAATCAACATCGCTTATCAACAGCGGTTGGACAATGTATCTTCCTGCGTTGTTTGCAAACGGACTCCGTGCAGGTCTGTTTATCTTCATCTTCCGTCAGTTCTTCAGAGGACTTCCTAAGGAGCTTGAAGATGCTGCATACCTCGACGGCTGCAGCCCACTGAAAACATTCCTTGTTATCATGTGTCCTAACGCAAAGTCTTCGTTCCTGACAGTATTCCTGTTCTCTATCGTTTGGTATTGGAACGACTACTATGTATCATCATCATTCTTCACACAGAACGACACTGTTGCTCTTATGCTGAAGAACCTGAATACAAACCTGACTCAGCAGCTCTTCGACGGTCAGGCGGTATCTGTAAGACAGATAATCGTATGGCTTGAAGCAGGTTGTCTGCTTTCTATCACACCTATCCTTATTATGTATGTATTTCTCCAGAGATACTTTATCGAGGGTGTTGAAAGATCAGGTCTTGCAAACTAATTTGCAAATAAGCTTATCAAAAGTCCTGCACTTCGGTGCGGGACTTTTTTTGCGTGAAGCCCTTTTTATGTTCATATATTTAAGACTTATTAAATTTGTACATATATAAAGCAACGCAATTGTGCATATTGCTTTGAAATGTCAGGTTAATTTAGTACAATCGTGTATAGAAAAAACATCTTTTTTTTGATATAATTACTTTGGGTATTATTGCCCATGGTAAGTTGTTTATAAAAATATTCAGTTAGGAGTCTGAACATGAATATAAAAGTTGATTTAAAAAAGCTTTTTGCTGCCGTAGTATCAGCGATAATGTGCCTCTCCGCAGGGGGTTGCTATCTGCTTCCTGACGAGGAGGAAGTCCTCGATGCACCGACCGTGAAGGCAAGCGATGTTACATATTCCACAGTGACGGCAAAGAAAAAAGACCTTGAAAAGAAGATAGTCGCAACGGGCACTGTCACAGCGGAAAATCAGTATACTCTTTCTTATGAAAAGCAGAGTGGCACAGTGTCAAAATTTTATGTAAAAGCAGGCGATAAGGTCAAAAAGGGTGATGTTATCTGTGACCTTGATACATATGACCTTGACTATCAGATAGAAGAAAAACAGCTTTATCTCGAAAAAGCAAAGCTTAATGTTGATATAATTTATGAGGGCGGTGGCTCCCAGGCAGAGATAGACTCTGCTTATGTTGACGTTCAGCTCCTTGAAAAAGAGCTTGAAAAATTGCAGGCTCAGAAGGAGGATTCAAGCCTGAAATCACCTATAGACGGCGTTGTTTCGTCACTCTCTGACGTAAGAGCAGGCGACAACGTAAATCCGGGCCAGACTATCGCAACTGTTATAGATACTTCGGCTCTTTATATCGCAATACAGCCTGACGACCTCACCCAGTATGATATCGACACAGAAGTGCAGATAAGGATAGGCGAGGATTATTATGACGGTGTTGTTTTTATGACTCCTAAAAAGCTTGCTGATTATCAGGCTGAGCAGAATGAGGATCACAATAATGTTGACGATACAGGTATAGATTATCAGGCGGATACTATCTATGTTCGTTTCAAGGATACCGCCCCTGCGGAAACAGTGGGTCAGCTTGCAGATACGATACTTGTCCTTGACAGCGTAAAGGACGCTATCGTTATCTCAAATAATCTGATAAAAAAGGTTGACGGCACAAAGGTAGTTTATGTGCTGAAAAACGGTGAAAAAACTGCCGTTGAAGTGGAAACAGGACTTTCTACAGGCTCTCAGACCGAGATAAAATCGGGTCTTAAAGAGGGCGACGAAATTGTTATCAGATAGGTTTGAAAGGATAAGCTTATGTTCACCTTATTGTTCCGTAAAATGCGAAACACCAAATGGATGGTGCTTTGCCTGCTGATAGGCTTTGTTATGGCGTCTGCCATGATGAGCACTATCCCTATTTATATGAACGCTTCTCTGCAAAGAATGCTTGTAAAGGATCTGGAATCTTTCCAGCAGGAATATGAGATCTATCCAGGTGCGTATAATACTAGCTATGGATTGAAAATGGATATCTCAGGCAGTGATCAGCAGAAAGCTGTTGAGAATTATAATAACAAAGTGGAGGCTAAGTTCAAGGAGCTTGGTCTGCCTGAAAAGCTTGATAAGAAGTATATAAGTGACGAGTATCTCTATGTGCGTTCACTTGCCGTTTCAGATGGCAATTCGCAGGCAAGATTCACTCTCGGCGGTATGACGGATATTTCCGACCATATCAGCATAAAGCAGGGCAGAATGTTCACTGCAGGCAAGCGTTCAGACGGCGTTTACGAGTGCGTTGCCACAGAAAAAGCCATGAAAAGCACAGAGCTTGCTATAAACACAGTATATGAGATAGCCGACGTGTTTGATGATAACAAGTCAATAAAAATAGAGATCGTGGGCGTTTTTGACGTTAAGGACGAAAATGACGCATATTGGGCAGAGGGTCTTGATTCTCAGTATACAGCCGTTGTCTTTACAGATTATGACACAATGCTCGGGGATTGCGTTGATACTGGCGTTGTGAATATCACAAAGGCTGTCCATAACTATGCGGTGGATTATGCTTCCATGAATATGACTGACCTTGCAAGCACAAACGAAATGATAGCAAAGCAAAAGACCTATTTTGGTGAAAATTCCATAGGCTTTTCGATGCCTGCCTCAGATATCCTCAAGGACTATGAGAGCCGTTCATCACAGCTCCAGCTTGTTTTGTGGCTTTTGCAGATACCTGTCATACTTATGATAATATTCTATCTCTTTATGGTGTCGCAGCTCAACGTTGAGCAGGAGCGTAACGAGATAGCGGTGTTCAAAAGCCGTGGAGCAAGCCGCTTGCAGATAATGGGCATTTATGCTCTGGAATCTCTCGTACTGGGCGTTCTGACAGTTATAATAGGACCATTCGCAGGTCTTGGACTTTGCAAGGTACTTGGTGCGTCAAACGGATTCTTGGAGTTTGTCAACAGGCGTTCGCTCCCTGTGCATATGACAATAGAAGCTGTCGTCTATGCGGCAATAGCCGTGGCAGTGTTCTTTGTCACAACTATGATACCGATCGTTCCTGCCACAAAAACAACTATTGTTGAGCATAAGCAGTCAAAAGCCAAAAAGAAAAAGCACGCTCTGTGGGAAAAGGTCTGCCTTGATTTTATCCTTGTGGGCGGTTCAGTTGGCTGGCTTTATTATTACAACAAAACTCAGGAAAAGCTTGTTGCAGAGGGTGTAACAGATACCACCGCAACAGTAAACCCTATAATGTTCGTGGCTTCCACTGCCTTTATACTTGGCCTTGGTCTGTTTCTTATAAGGATATATCCTTATATAATAAGGCTTCTCGCAAGAATAGGCAGAAGAGTGTGGTCGCCTGCACAGTATGTTTCACTGACTAATATCGGTCGCTCCTCAACAGGCAGGGAAAGATTTTTGATGCTGTTCCTTGTTCTTACTGTATCATTGGGCGTGTTCTTTGCCAATACCGCAAGAGCCTTGAACAGAAATGCCGAGGAAAGCGTTGCCTATGGGGTTGGCTGCGACGCTGTTCTTACAGAGCAGTGGTATAGCAGTAAAATAGAATCTGCACAGCAGACCACTCCTCAAAGCGCATCTCAGGCAGCTCAATCAGGCACAAAGCAGACTTCCGAAGAAAGCGATGAAGAAGATACAGAAACTACCATACAGTATGTAGAGCCTGTTTTTGAGCGATTTGAAAAGCTCGCAGGAGTGGAAAATGTCACAAAGGTTTTCAGAAAAGACGACGTGACCATATCTTCAAACAAAATGAACGTTCCAAGACAGCAGACAAAGTCTGACGATGAGGAAAAGACCCGTGACGATTTCCTTGACCAAAGCGTTGACACAAGCTCAGGCAAAAGCTCAACAAGCAATGTCCAGCTTATGACCATAGTGCCAAGCGATTTCTCAAAGGTCTGCAAATTTGAGGACAGACTTCTGCCAGTTCAGTTAAATAACTACCTGAACGCCCTCGCAGAGTACACCCCGGGAGTTATCCTCTCTTCAAGCTTCAAGAGCTACGGCCTGGAGCTTGGTGATACTGTAGAGTGTAAGTGGGGCGGAAACGAGCCCTTTGAAGTGACCGTCCTTGCCTTTGTTGACTACTGGCCGGGACTAAGTCCTTATAAAGAGGCGAAAAACGGCGGCTATATGGACTTTGCCGTTATGAACTACGATTATGTGAACGTTCAGACAAGCATGGAGCCTTATGAGGTATGGTTCAAGCTCAAAGACGGAGCTTCCGTTCAGGAGTTTTATGACTCAATAGACAAAGCAGGCATTAAACCCCTCACCCTTGAATCTGCAAGCCAGCAGACCATAGAAAAGAAAAACGACCCTATGCTCCAGGGCATGAACGGCGCTCTCACTCTCGGCTTTATCATCATCATGGTGATGTGCATAATAGGTTTCCTTATCTATTGGATACTCTCCATAAAGAGCAGGACTTTGCAGTTTGGTATCCTAAGAGCAATGGGAATGAAGTTCAGAGAGATAATAATGATGATAGTCTATGAACAGCTTTTGGTGTCAGGCGTTGCAATATTCGCCGCTATCTTTATCGGTGGCATAACCAGCGACCTTTTCGTACCGCTGTTCCAGAGCATCTTCGACGCAAGCCAGTCAGTGCCGCCGTTTGCAGTGATACCTGAACGCAGCGACTATCTGAAGCTTTATGCAGTTATAGGAGTAATGCTGCTCACAGCCTTTGTGGTGCTTGGCAGACTTATAAAGAAGATAAAGATAAGTCAGGCGTTAAAGCTTGGTGAGGATTGATAGGAGGAAATTTTATGACAGCTTATGAAAAGCTTACAAAATGTTATGAGTGCGTAAAAAGTAAAATAGACTTTGAGCCAAAGGTAGCCCTTGTGCTTGGCTCAGGTCTTGGCGATTATGCAAATTCCATAGACGTGAAATACACCCTCAGCTATAAGGATATAGAGGGCTTCCCTACATCAACGGTAGAGGGTCATAAGGGTCAGTTCGTTTTCGGATATGTTGGCGAAGTGCCTGTTGTTATAATGCAGGGCAGAGTGCATTATTATGAGGGCTATGCAATGGAGGACGTTGTGCTTCCTGCAAGACTTATGAGAATGTTGGGCGCAAAGGTGCTTTTCCTTACAAACGCATCAGGCGGAGTGAACGCAGGCTTCAAGGCAGGCGACTTCATGCTTATAACCGACCATATCTCAAGCTTTGTTCCTAATCCTCTTATTGGCAAGAACATCGACGAGCTTGGAACAAGATTTCCTGATATGAGTGAGATATATAACAAAAAGCTCAGGGATATCATCTCAGGTGCGGCAGAAGATTTTGACATAACCCTCCGTCATGGCGTTTATCTCCAGCTCACCGGACCGTCTTTCGAGTCCCCTGCGGAAATAAGAATGGCAAGAACTATCGGTGCTGACGCAGTGGGAATGTCAACAGCCTGCGAGGCTATCGCCGCAAATCATGCAGGCATGAAAGTCTGCGGAATATCCTGCGTTGCAAACCTTGCAGCAGGCATGACGGATAATCCTCTCACTCATGCTGAAGTTCAGGAGTGTGCAGACAAGGCTGCTCCCCTTTTCAAAAAGCTTATCACTGAAAGCATTATAAGAATAGGTAAACAGCTTTAAGGTTTTGTAACAGCTTTTTCAAAATAATATGTAACAAATGTGCGAAAAGGGCTGATGATGTGTACTTTTTTGCTAAACTTTGTGAAAAACTATTGACAAATCTAACGCTTTAGTTTAATATATTATTATGAAGTAAGTATCTTCAAAAAATATATCAAGAATATGGAGAGATAATCATATGGCAAAATTTTGTGGACAGTGCGGAGCTCAGCTTAATGACAATGCGACTTTCTGTACTCAGTGCGGTGCAACAATAGCACCTCAGCAGCCTGCACAGCAGACCGCTTCACCAATGGCAAATCTTCAGCAGGCAGCCAAGAATATCGACATGAACGCTATAAAGGACGCTGTTTCTGTTGAAAACATCAAAAATCTCAAAAACAAGCCTAATAAGCTCACTATCGCAGTTCTGGCGGTTCTGCTTGTGCTTGTTATTCTGGTAGTCGTTATCCTTTGCATGATATTCGGCGGCGGAAGCTGGAAAACTCCTATCAATAACGTTATGGACGTTCTCAATGACGGTGACGGTAAGGCTTATGAAGAGCTTATGCCTCCTTATTATAAAGATATGGCAGACGCTCTGGACGGTATCATTGAGATAAGCGACGAGGATTTTGACGAAGAGGCTGAAAAGCAGAGAGATAGACTTACAAAGAAATACGGCGATGACGCTGAGATAAGCTATGAGGTAGTTAAAAAGACTGAGGTAGACTCAGACGATATCGACAGCTATAACGAAGTTTCAGACGTTGCGTCAATACTCAGCAGCAAAAAGGCTAAGAAGTATAAGCTTACAAAGGCTTATAAGGTAAAGATCAAGTACACTATCGAAGGCGAAGACGCTGATAAGACCGACAAGACAACTGTTATTGTTGGAAAGATGGACGGCACATGGGTGCTTCTGGACGAGGGCGACCTTCCAATAAGCACAGGTTTCTAAGATATATAAACGATCAGTAACGGGCGGAGAATTTTCCGCCCGTTTTTGAAAATGCGGTGTTTGCACAATGAAAAAATTATCAGTGCTGTGTATGCTTTTGTGTGTGGCAATGCTCTTTTGCTCCTGCGGAGAGGAAGAAAGAGCGGTCCTGGGATATGAACAGCCCGTGGCGACACTTGTCACAGCGGCGCAGTATAGCGATACGCAGTCATATCTTTCCTGCTTTACCCCAGAAGCGGAGGCGGAGTATAAAAACAGCGACAGCTATAATGAAGCTCTTGCGGAAACGCTTCTCACAAGGGGCGAGGAAAAAACGGAGCTTTCTTATAAGCTCAGCAATAAAAAAGAGCTTGACAGCGACGGCTTGAAAGACCTTGAAAAAAGCTATAAGGAAAGCTATCACAAAAATGTGACTATTAAAAAAGCTGTTACAATGACAGCAAAGCTCACAGAGACTACAGACAGCGGCGAGCTGTCTGCCAGCCGTGAGATAACAGTGGTCAAAATAGAAAACAACTGGTATATTTTCGGAAAAGTTATCGAAAAATTTGATCTCAGCCAAAAGGGCTGAGGGGATCAATAATAATATGAAAAGAGGGTATTAATATGGAAAATTGTCCAAAATGCGGTCTGCCTGTTGCCGACGGTGCAAAGTTCTGCGCTGCCTGCGGAACAAGAATGCCGCAGAAGCTTATAAAGAGCAAGGTCTGCTCAGTGTGTGGAAATACACTTAATGCGGGGGCTAAGTTCTGCAACGTCTGCGGAACAGCTGTGCCGCAGGACGAAACGCCTGCCGACGAGCCTGTAGTGGACGAGAGAAATCCTGAAATGGAGTCTATCGAAGTGCCTGAGCTGCATTTTGACGATACTCCTGTGCAAAATCAGACTATTCCGCCAACGACTCCTGATATGCCGACTATGGACAGCGTTTATCTGCCAGGGCAAGAGCCTGCAAAGCCTGTTCAGCCTGCACAGCCGACAGCCGAGGAAGTTGCGATGGCTTCAAGAACGGTGGAAATACCTCAGACGCCTACAGTTGCTGAAACTCCAAACGTTGCTCCACAGCCTCAGCAGCCTGAAAGAGTTCTTACACCAGAGGGCTATCAGCAGCCTGCTCAGCCTGTGAACAATGCAATGCCACAGATGAATCAGGGTGGACAGCCTATCCAGCCTAATCAGATGAATCAAATGAACGGCGTTACACCTGGAAAGGGTGCAGGCGCACTTGTGCCGATAATACTTATCATTCTTATACTTGCTGTTATCTGTGTTGACGTTTTCTGGCTTTTCAGAGATCAGATATTCGGCAAAAAGGACGAAAGCTCAAATGGCTGTGCAGTGGTAACTCTCACGGACGAAACTGACTATCCTGCAAACGAAGCATTTTTCTTTGAAGAATAGAATATAATGTAAAAAGGGACGTTTCAAAGCGTCCCTTTTTGTGTGTCAATACTGTACTGCGTAAAAGATAAAGGCGACCCAAGGCCGCCCCTACATTTAATCTTTCATGCTCTCGATTATCTCGTTAGCTTTCTTGTAAATGACCGCAGGTTCTTCGCCTATCCTGAACTCGCCGTCCTCATAAAGCACCTTTCCTGCACACATCGTGAGCTTTACGTTCTGCTTTGAGCCGCTGTAAACAAGGTTTTTGCCTATGTTGTTAAGAGGCTGCATATTAGGCTGAAAAAGGTCGATAACGATAAGGTCAGCCTGCTTGCCCTCTGCAATAATGTCGCAGTCAGAAAGCCCCATTGCCCTTGCAGAGCCTACAGTTGCCGCTTTCAGCACCGAGTCAGCAGGGCAGGCAGAAGCATCATCGCAAGCTATCTTCTGCAATCCTGTCATAAGGAACATTTCTCTGAACATATCAAGACAGTTGTTGCTTGCAGGACCGTCAGTACCTATAGCAATGTTTATGCCCATATCCTGCATTTTTACGATAGGCGCAATGCCGCTCGCAAGCTTTACGTTAGAGCCTGCACAGTGAACAGCCCATACGCCCTTGTTTTTGAATATCTCAAGATCCTTGTCGCTCATGTGAACGCAGTGGAAGCCTGCACCGCCAAAGTCGAAAATTCCAAAGCTGTCAAAAAGCTCAGTTGGCGTCATGCCGTATTTCTCTATGCACTCTCTGACTTCTTTTGCAGTTTCCGAGTTGTGCATTGCAACAGGCGCTTTGTATTTTGCCGCAAGCTTGCCAACGCCCTCCATAAGCTCCTTTTCGCAGGTGTATTCTGCATGGAAGCCAAGCATAAATCTTATAAGAGGGTCAACATTGTTGTATTTCAGATAGTTGTTTTCAAGCCTTTCAAGATTAGACTTGTCACCGCTTACCGCACCGCAAAGCACAGAGCGGAAGCCGCTTTCCGTGCAGGCTTTTACATAATCGTCAAGCTCAAAGTACATATCAAATGCCGCCGTACAGCCTGTTGTGAGATATTCAAGTATAGCAAGCTTCGTGAGCCAGTAAACTTTCTCTCCGTCAAGCTTTGCTTCCATTGGAAAGATCTGCTTAAAAAGCCAGTCCTGTAAAGGCATATCGTCAGCATATGATCGCAGAAAAGTCATTGCCGAGTGAGTGTGCGCATTTTTGAATGACGGCATAAGGAGATTTCCCTTGAGGTCATATTCACGTTCAAAAACCTTTCCGTCAAGCTCCTCAGCCTTAGGCTTGCCAACGAAAACTATCTTTGAGCCTTCCGTCCAGACCTCTATATCCTGCGTTTCTATGCCGTTGGCAAGGGTCATTACCCTGCCGCCGAAAAATCTTATCATGGCTCTTTATCCTCCCTTACTCTATTTCAAGAACAGCCGTCTGCTCTCCGTGGCGTGAGATAACTCTCGGCACTCTTGCAGATATTCCGCAAACTATCTCGTAGCCTATCGTTCCTGTCATTTTGCCGATATCGTCGGCGGTTATCTTTTCATTTCCCTGTGCGCCTATGAGGACAGCCTCGTCCCCTGCCTTTACGTCCTCTACCTCAGTTACATCACACATGAACTGATCCATACATATCCTGCCTGTGATAGGGCATTTCTTTCCGTTGATAAGCACATATCCCTTGTTTGAAAGCGCCCTGGGATAGCCGTCTGCATAGCCTGCCGTAACAGTTGCGAGCTTTACTTTGCCATTTGCAGTGTAAGTCCTGCCGTAGCTTACGTCAGTGCCATTGTCTATGTATTTTACCTGCGCAACAGCCGCCTTAAATTCCATAGCAGGCTTTGGCTCAAAAGGCAGAGCCTTTGCAGGGTCAGGATAAAGACCGTAAAGTATTATTCCAAGCCTTGCAAGAGAGCTTCTCTCATTATAATAATATACTCCGCCAGCTGAGTTGAGAAAATGCACTTTTTCAAGGTGAAGCCCCTCTGCTTCGCACTTGTCAGCAACGGCAAGTATCTTCTCTGTCTGCGCTTTTGTGTATTTCTCGTCCTGCTCTCTCAGGCTGTCGGCCACCGCATAGTGGGTGAAAATGCCCTCCAGCGCAATGTTTTCAAGCTTCGATATCTCTTTAAGCTCACCGTATATCTTGTCGGTTTCCCCGTGAAGACCTATCCTCGTCATGCCCGTGTCGATAGCGGCATGTATGCGTACCTTGCCGTCAGCGTTTTCTGAAAGTGCTTTAGCATATGAAAGCTCTGTGCAAGCCTGAATGATGTCAAGCCTTGTGAGCCACTTCGCATTCTCAGGAGGTGTGTAGCCCAAAATGAGTATCTCGCCCTTTATGCCCATATCCCTGAGCCTGTGGGCTTCGTGTATGTTCGATACCGCAAACCAGCGAATGTCCATCTCGTTTTCAAGAAACGGAACTACCCCGTTGTCAAAATGTCCGTAGCAGCTCGCCTTTACAACGCACATTATCTCTGTTTTTTCCCCTATGAGCCTGCGGTATTCTTTCAGATTGTATTCAATGCTGTCAAGATCTACCTCAGCCCATGCTCTCTTCAAAAAATCCATTTTATTTTTCTTCCCTTTCGGTTTTATAATTGTGCCTTTGCACAAAATATTTGTCATTTTCTATTGAAAAAGATAAATCAATGTGTTATAATGTTCTTATCATGGGCATTGTGTCGCCAAATTTTTCAGGAGGCTTTGATGTGAGTAATATCGTCCCCGCAGAAGAATTTTTCTGCAATCGAGATACCTCTTGCTGCTTTACAGGTCATAGGGACAGGGATCTGCCTTTCGGCGGCGATGTCCATAAGCAGGGTATGAAAAATCTCCTGAGTATGCTCGTCCTTATGATAAAGGAAGCATATAGCGAAGGCTGCCGTACTTTTATATCAGGTATGTCAAAAGGTATCGACCTGCGCTGTGCTGAGATAGTCCACAGCCTTTCGGCTCAGCCCGAATATAAGGATATGAAGCTCGTGTGCGTTCTGCCCTATGCAGGTCAGCGTACAGAGATGAAAACACCCTTGGACAGCTATACATATTCGCTTATTCTGAACTCTTGCAGTGCGGTCGTGATAACAAGCCCCAAGTATGAAAGCGGCTGTTATAAAAAGCGAAACAGCTTTATGGTGGAACATTCCTCTCGTCTGATCGGGGTCATAAAAGAGAAAGCCAAAGGCTCAGGCACTTTGCAGACCATAAACATGGCAAAGCGTGCAGGCCTTACGCTGAATATCATATGCCTTGACGATAATCCTGTTTTTTATATCGACTCAGACTCAGACAGCCGTCCTATTTAGTTTACACCTAAATTGCAAATTGTTCAATAGTTTTCGAGAATTTTTCCGAAAAAGTTTATATATGAAAATATGGCGGACAGTATGCCTGCCTGTATATATTTGAAAGTAAGGAGATCAATAACATGGCTCAGACGAAAGCTCACAAGAAAAAAAGAAGATCTCAGGCTCCTATCGCTCTGGTCTACTTCATAACGATGATAATATTCCTCTTTGTTATCGGCATGCTTGCACTGTATGCCCTCAGAGAGTTTGGTGTTATCGGCAATGATGACAGCGACAGCGACGCAGGCATAAAAAGCCCGGTTTATAATACCCTTTTTGCAAGAGTGAACAGCAAGGGCGTTCTTGCAGACGCAACAGTCATAAGAGTTGCACCGGACGCAAAGAAGATAATCATAATGCCTGTTTCAGCGTTCACAGTGAGCGGAAGCCAGACAATGCGTGAGATACACGAAGAGGGCGGCATGGTGAAGCTTGAAGCAGCCGTTGCAGACACTTTCGGTATCACTATAGACAATTACGTTTCTCTCACAAATGACGCATTCGAGAATGCGGCGGATATTGTGGGCGGAATTACATATACTCCTGATGAGGAGCTTTACTATCTCTCTCAGGATAATGACGAGAACGATATCGCTATCCCAAGCGGCGATCTGACTAACCTCAGCGGTCATCAGATAAGACTTATCTGTCAGTATCCTGTTTTCAAAGAGGGCAGGAACGGTAATATGAAGTTTCTTGGAACTGCGGTGACAATGCTTATAAACAACGCTTTCCAGCAGACGAATATCACTAAGGATAATCTTGATAACTTCTATAATATATTCACCGCAAACAGCGATACCGATTGGACAAGTGCACAGTATAAGGAAGAAAAGTCGTATCTCAAGGATATGCTGGATCAGAACCTTACTCCTGCAGAAGCTCTTGTGCCAGAGGGCGAGTGGACGGACGATTCTCACTTTAAGGTGTCTGATAAGTTCAAGGAGAGCGTTCAGACAATGCTCAAAGATACTGCACCGTCAGCAGCTGAGAAGTAAAAACGTAAAGGCTGAAATTTTAACAGGGGGCGATATAACGTGAAACTTCTGGTCATAATCCTTAATAAAACAGACGTGCTTGACTATTTGCTGGAGGGACTTTCAGCAGCAGGCATAAAGGGTGCGACTATAATCGAGTCGTCAGGTATGGCAATGACCCTTTCAAGACTTGACAGCAGCTTTCTCAGCGCCTCTATCCGAGGACTTTTCAGCGGTGACGAGGATAACAGAACTATCCTCTCAGTAATAAAAAATAATCAGCTGGATACCGCACGAAAGATAGTTTATAATACTGTGGGCGATCTATCTCAGCCCAATACGGGAATAATGTTCACCGTTCCGCTGGATTTCGTCGAGGGAACAGTGAAGAAACCCGTGGATAAAGAAAAAGCAAAACCTAAGGATATCCCTGAGGAGAATGAAAAGAACGTCAGTTGACGAAATGTTTACAGACTATTAACATAATATTTAATTCTTTTCATTAAAAACTTTTGAATGTCCTTGCAAAAAACTGTTTTGTGTGGTATAATAATCACAATAGGCTTTTAATGAAAGACTGGAACTTGACTTCCGGTCTTTTGGTTTTGTATGGGGCTTTTTTTCATGGCAAAGCCTAATGGCTTTGCTTTGGGAAGCATTAACGGAGGTGCTGTATGGAAGTAAAGAAAACTACGGTAGAAAAAGTAAGAGAGCTTGCACAGCCTATCGCAGACGAGCTTGGCTTTTTCCTTTGGGACGTAAGGTTTGAAAAGGAGGGAGCAACGTGGTACCTCAGGGTGCTTATCGACAAGGACGGCGGCATAGATATGGACGATTGCGAGGCTTTCACAAGACCGATGAACAAGGTGCTTGACGAGGCAGACCCTATATCTCAGAGCTATGTGCTGGAGTGCGGAAGTCCCGGACTTGGCAGAGAGCTTAGAAGACCCGAGCATTTTGAAGTTTGCATAGGCGACGTTATAAGAGTAAGGCTCATAAGACCTGACGAAAACGGTGAAAAAGAGTTCGTTGTGGGTCTTGTGGGATATGACAAGGATAAGATACTTTGTCAGAAGCTGGACGAGGATATGAACGGCGTGGAGAATGTAGAGTTCAAGCTTGCAGATTGTGCTTATGTAAAGCTCAATGATGACGCAGACCTGTTCTGAATGAAGAAATTTAATAAATATGGGCAAAGCCCGAATCAAGTGTGAAAGGATTGATCAGAAAATGAATAAGGAAATGACCAGCAAATTTTTTGAAGCTCTGACGGATTTGGAAAAGGAAAATAATATTGGCAGCGATATACTTATTGAGAAAATAAAATCAGGTATCGAAAAGGCTATCAAGAAGGATTATCCTTACTGCGAGAACATCAGAGTGGATATCGACCCTGTTACAGGAAAGCTCGATATAAGGATACTCAAGGAAGTCATGGACGTTATGTATGTTGACGACCCTGACAACGAGATCTTCCTTGACGAAGCAAAGGTCTATGACCCTAACATCAAGGTGGGCGATATGGTGGAGATACCTCTCGACCCTGCAAAGTTCGGCAGAGTTGCCGCTCAGAATGCAAAGCAGTCTATCAAGCACGATATCAAGGATTTTGAAAGAGCAAGACTTATCGAGCAGTATCACGATAAGGAGCATGAGTGCGTTTCTGCCACAGTCCAGAAGGTCGAGCCTGCTACTCAGAACGCTATACTTACTATCGACAAGAACGAAGTTTATCTTGTAAGAAACGAGCAGATACCAGGCGAAACACTCAAGGCAGGAGATATCATCAAGGTATATGTTGTGGGTATCGCAAATCCTGACAGAAAGCCTTCTATCAAGATATCAAGAACTCACAGAGAGCTTGTTAAAAGACTTTTTGAGCTTGAAGTTCCTGAGATAGCAGACGGCACTGTTGAAGTAAAGGCTATTTCAAGAGTTGCAGGCGCAAGAAGCAAGATAGCGGTTTATTCAAAGGACCCTAATGTTGACGCTGTAGGCGCTTGTATCGGTCCTAGAAAGTCAAGAATAACTTCTGTTGTGAACGAGCTTAAGGGCGAGAAGATAGACGTTATCAATTGGTGCGAAGACCCTGCACAGTTTATCGCAAAGGCTCTTGCTCCGGCTGAGGTAATAAACGTTGTTCTCAGCGAAGAGGAGGGCGTAAGAGAGTGCCGTGTTACTGTTCCTGACAACCAGCTCTCACTTGCTATCGGTAATAAGGGTCAGAACGCAAAGCTTGCCGCAGGTCTGACAGGCTATAAAATAGATATCGTATCCGAAAGCTCTGCAAAGGCTGAGGCTGCCGATGATGAAAACTAAGAAGATACCAATGAGAATGTGTCTTGGGTGCGGCGAAATGAAACCCAAGAGAGAGCTTATCAGAGTGGTGAAGTCAAAAGAGGGGGATATCTCCCTTGACCTCACAGGCAAAAAATCAGGCAGAGGCGCTTATATATGCAAAAGCGTCGAATGCTTTGAAAAAGCAAGAAAGGCAAGAAAGTTTGAAAGAAGCTTTTCCTGCATGATAAGCGAGGATATATATAACAGCATGGAGGGCGAGCTTAGGGAAAATGAATAATAAAATAGGGCTTGTTACAATGTGCAGAAAAGCAGGAAAGCTTGTAATGGGTATGGATATGGTGAAGGACGCCTGCAATACAGGCAAAGCCTGCGCAGTGTTTGCGGCAACGGATTTTTCACCTAAATCTCTTAAAGAGATAAAGTTCAACTGCTACAAAAACGGGATAAAGCTTTACAGTCTTGGCATGACAATGGACGATATCCATTTTGGTCTTGGCAAAAGAACAGGCGTTGTCGCTATTTGCGAGGGAGGCTTCGCAAAGGCTTGCGCCAAAGGGCTTGAGGAGATCCCTATAGACGAAAATGAGTTTTATAGCATTTAGCATTTATTGAGGAGGTATTTTACAGCCTATGAGTATGAAAACAACTAAATATAAGCTTAGCGATATGGCTAAGGATCTGAAAGTTACAAATAACGACCTTATCGAGTGTCTTGGCAAGCTCGGCGGAGAGCCAAAGAAAACACAGTCAGTGCTTACCCCTGAGGAGATCTCTTATGTTCTGGAGTATTATACACAGAACAATCAGGTGGACAGCTTTGATGCTTTCTATGCAAATAACGTAAAGCCTGTCAAGGAAGAAAAGAAGGCAGATAAGAAGCCTGTAAAGGCTGAGAAAAAGGAGAAAAAGGCTGAAAAGAAGCCTGAGCCTAAGCCGACTCCAAAGGCAGAAGCAAAGCCTGAGCCTAAGCCGGCTCCAAAGGCGGAAGCAAAGCCTGAGCCTAAGGCAGAGCCAAAGGTGGAAAAGAAGCCGGAGGTCAAGGTCGAAACAAAACAGCCTGCACCTGAACAGAAGAAAAAGCAGCCAGCTCCACAGAAACCTGCAAAGAAGAAAGAGCATGGCGTTCGTCAGCAGCTTGGCGGTTTTTCTGATAAGAAAGAAGCTTCAGGCGGATATACTATCTCTGAGGATAACGATTCGTTCGGCACACAGAGAACTATCGACACAAGAGGAAGCTATATAGAGCTTGATAAGTATAACGAGAAGTATGATAACCTTGCAAACTCAAAGCAGAACAAGAGCAAGGATAACTTCACAAAGAAGCAGAAGCTCACTCAGAAATCTCAGCAGAGAAAGAAACAGCAGTTCTCACATAAGAAGGAAACTGAGAGCGAAAAGCTCCGCAGACTGGAGCTTGAAAGAGCAAGAAAGCAGCAGCTCAAGGTCATGATACCTGACGAGATCGTTGTTTCAGAGCTTGCAAGCAGACTTAAAGTAACAGCTACCGAGGTCATCAAAAAGCTTATGGGTCTTGGCGTAATGGCTTCTATCAATGAGGTGGTCGACTTTGATACCGCCGCACTTGTTGCAGAAGAGTTTGGCGCAAAGGTTGAAAAGGAAGTACACGTTACAATAGAAGAAAGACTTATCGAAACTGACGAAGATCCAGAGGAGAGCCTGCAGGAAAGATGCCCTGTCGTTGTCGTTATGGGTCACGTTGACCATGGTAAGACATCTATCCTCGACAGAATAAGAAACGCTCACGTTACTGACACTGAGGCAGGCGGTATCACACAGCATATCGGTGCATATCAGGTGGAGTATCAAGGCAAGAAGATAACGTTCCTGGATACTCCGGGTCATGAAGCTTTCACAGCCATGAGAGCAAGAGGTGCGAACGTTACAGATATCGCTATCCTCGTTGTTGCCGCTGATGACGGTATCATGCCGCAGACTATCGAGTCTATCAACCACGCAAAGGCAGCAGGCGTTTCAATAATCGTTGCTATCAATAAAATGGATAAAGAAGGCGCAGATCCTGACAGAGTTAAGCAGCAGCTCACAGAGCAGTCCCTCGTTGTCGAGGAATGGGGCGGCGACGTTATCGCAGTGCCTGTTTCCGCAAAGACCGGTATGGGTATCGACGAGCTTCTTGAAAACATTCTCCTCGTTGCAGAGGTCAAGGAGCTTAAAGCTAACCCTGACAGACTTGCAAGAGGTACTGTTGTCGAGGCCAGACTTGATAAGGGTAAAGGCCCTGTTGCTACACTTCTCGTTCAGAACGGTACTTTGAAGTCAGGCGACGTTATAATCGCAGGCACTTCTGTCGGACGTATAAGAACGATGACAAACGATAAGGGCAGAAGCATTAAGGAAGCCGGCCCGTCAACACCTGTTGAGATAACAGGTCTGGGCGAAGTTCCAAGTGCAGGTGACGTTTTCAACGCAGTTGCAGACGAAAAGCTTGCAAGAGAGCTTGTTGAGCAGAGAAAGCATGAAGCTAAGGAAGAACTGTTCCAGCAGCATCAGAAGGTAACTCTCGACAATCTGTTCAGCCAGATAGCTGAGGGAGAAATGAAAGAGCTTCCTATCATCGTCAAGGCTGACGTTCAAGGCTCAGTTGAAGCCGTTAAGCAGTCACTTGAAAAGCTTTCAAATGACGAGGTCAGAGTTAAGGTCATCCACGGCGGCGTAGGCGCTGTATCTGAAAGCGACGTTATGCTCGCAAACGCTTCAAACGCTATCATCGTTGGATTTAACGTTCGTCCTGACCCTGTTGCAAAGCAGAATGCAGAGCAGAGCGGCGTTGATATCAGACTTTACAGAATAATCTATGATGCAATAGAAGAAATAACAGACGCTATGAAGGGTATGCTTGCTCCTAAGTACAGAGAGGTGGAAACAGCCCGTATCGAAGTAAGACAGGTCTACAAGATATCCAATGTTGGTACTGTAGCAGGTTCTTACGTTCTTGACGGTAAGGTGGGCAGAAATAACGAGATAAGAGTCGTAAGAGACGGTATCGTTATCGCCGAGGATAAGATGTCAAGCCTTAAGAGATTTAAGGACGACGCCAAGGAAGTTGCCGCAGGCTTTGAGTGCGGTATCACTCTTGAAAAGTTCACCGATATCAAGGAGGGCGACATTTTCGAGGCGTTCTATATGGAAGAATACAGAGATTGATAATGATGCTTACGGGACGGACAGCCGCCCCGTAAGAGCATATTTAAGCAGGAGATAAAGATATTATGGCAGGTTACAGAGCAGGACGTATGTCCGAAGATATAAGAAGAATAATATCGGGCAAAATGAGAGACCTTAAAGACCCAAGGATACACGGAGGAGATATGCTCACTATCGTCCGCTGCGACGTGGCAGGCGACGGCTCATTCTGTAAAGTGTATGTTTCAAGCTTTGAGGGCTATGAAAAGGCAAAGGAAGCCGTTAAAGGCTTTGAGTCGGCAACAGGATTTCTCAAAAGAGAAATATCAAACGTGCTGAAGCTGAAAAAATGCCCTGAGCTTAAATTTATCGCAGATAATTCTATCGAGCATTCAGCAAAGATAAACAAGCTTCTTAAAGAAGTTCTGCCCGAAGAAGAAAAAGAAGAGAAAGACGGCGAAGAGTAATAGAGGAGAAAGGATATTATGACATTTCAGGATATTCTTAAAATATTTGAAGAAAACGACAATTTTCTTATTTTAACTCATAAAAGTCCCGACGGCGATACGCTTGGTTCAGGCTTTGCCCTGTGCGCTTTTCTGAGAGATATGGGGAAAAAGGCTAACGTTGTAAATTCCGACAGCTTTCCCGAAAGATATGATCTTATCTATGAGAGCTATTACCCTCAGGAATTTGATGTGAAGTACGTTATCGCAGTGGATATCGCAGACACAAATCTTCTTGGCAGCAACCTTTCAAAGTATGCCGAGGAGGGTGCGATCGACCTTTGCATCGACCACCACATCTCAAACAAGTATTTTGCAAAGCAGTCATATGTAGAAGCAGACGCTTCTGCCGCAGCACTTATAATGTATAAGATATTCAAAGCTTCAGGCAGAAATATATCACGTCAGATAGCGAGATGCCTTTATACAGGCATTGCAACGGATACAGGCTGCTTCAAGTATGAAAACACAACTCCGCAGGCTCACATCGCCTGTGCAGAGCTTATGTCATATGGCATAGATTTTGCTTATATCAATAGAAAAATGTTTGATGTAAAAAGCAAGGGCAGACTTATGGTGGAGCAGTCCGTTACAGCGAATATGGAGTATTACTGCGGTGGCAAATGCTCTATGATAGTGCTTACAAAAGAGCTTATGGAGAAAAGTGGCGTTGACGCTGCCGAGTTCGAGGGACTTGCTTCTATACCATTGTCCGTTGAGGGCGTGAAAATAGGCATAACAGTTAAGCAAAGACACGAGAACGTCTTTAAAATATCAGTAAGAAGCGACGATGAGATAGACGCTTCTGCATTCTGCCGTGAGTTTGGCGGCGGAGGACACATAAGAGCCGCAGGCTGTGAGATAACAGGAAGCCTTGAAGAAGTCAAGGCTAAGCTTCTCAAGCAAGCGGAAAAGGTCTTGGGCTGATGAGCTTGGATAACAGCAATGATAATATCTGCGGCATTTTGCCTGTAAAAAAGCCCGAGGGCTGGACTTCTTTTGACGTTATCGCAAAGCTCAGAGGCGTTCTAAGGATAAAAAGATTGGGTCATTCAGGGACCCTTGACCCTATGGCAACAGGCGTTCTGCCTGTTTTCGTTGGCAGAGCCACAAAAGCCTGCGATATTATCCCCGACAGACGAAAGGTCTATACTGCAGGCTTTCAGCTTGGGGTAAGCACAGATACCTTAGACAGCACAGGAAAGACGTTAAAAACAAGCGATAAGGCAGTTACCAGAGCCGACCTTGAATGTGCAAAAAGCAGTTTTGCAGGCGATATCATGCAGGTGCCGCCTATGTATTCTGCAATAAAAGTGAACGGCAAAAAGCTCTATGAGCTTGCAAGAGCAGGCAAAGAAATAGAGCGTGAGCCGAGAGCTGTCCATATCGACAGCATTGATATAATAGAATATGACGAAGCTTCACGCAGGGGCGTAATGAAAGTTGATTGCGAAAAAGGTACTTATATACGCTCCGTTATCAGCGACATAGGTGAAAAGCTTGGCTGTGGCGGAATGATGACTTCTCTTGAGCGTTCCTATTCAGGGGGCGTTGATATAAAAGATTGTTATACCATAGAGGAGATAGCCGAAATTTGTGAGCAGGATAAGCTGTCACAAATGCTTATCCCACTTGACAGAGCCTTTGTAAGCTATGAAAAAACCACCCTTGGGCAGTGGGAAACAAAGCTTTATAGAAACGGAGTAAAGCTCAGACCTGAGCAGACAGGGATAAAAGATCTGTCAGAGGACAAGCTCTACCGTGTCTACGGCAGTGATAACAGCTTCCTCGGTATCGGCGCTTTTCATGAGGGCAGTTTCAGAAGCTTCAAAAATTTCTGATAATTTGTTTTATTCGGAGGGATATTTTGACGGATATAACAAACAGCGGGTTTATCCCCGAAAAAAGGACAGTTTGCGCTCTTGGACTTTTTGACGGAGTCCACAGAGGACATCAGCTCATAATAACAACGGCTGTGAAAAAGGCTCAGAGCCTTGACGGACATTCGGCAGTTTTCTGTTTTAAGACCGACACAGTGACCTCAAAAGGTCATGACGGCAGGATAGAAATGCTTATGAGCGACGAGGAAAAGCATAAAAAAATGGCAGAGCTTGGGGTCGAAGTGCTTTTCTCACCTGATTTTGCAGAGTTCAAAGGTATGTCACCGGAGGATTTTGTGAAAAAGGTGCTGAAAGAAAGGCTCAATTGCAGCGGCGCAGTGTGCGGAAACGATTTTACATTCGGCAAAGGCGCACAGGGCAAGGCTGTTGACCTTAAAAGGCTCGGTGAAAAATATGATATAGATGTGGAAATAGTAAGTCCACTGCTCATGGGCGGTGAGGTCATAAGTTCCACTGAGATAAGACGATGCGTCCGTGAGGGCGAGATAGCCAAAGCAAATGAAATGCTGGGTTATCATTTTGGATTCTGCCTTGAAGTGGAACACGGCTTTCAACGTGGCAGAACGTGGGATTTCCCCACGATAAATCAGCAGATACCAAAGGGCAGGGTAATGCCGAAATTCGGCGTTTATTGCTCCGCTGTTGAAATAGACGGAAATAAGTATGCAGGCGTGACAAATATAGGCGTAAAGCCTACCGTCCATGTTGAAACAGCTCCCCTTGCAGAAACCTTCATCATGGATTATCATGGGGATCTTTACGGCAGAAAGCTAAAACTTGAACTGCATGAATTTCTCCGCCCCGAAAAAATGTTTGACAGCTTTGACAGCCTCCGTGAGGAGATAGCAAAAAACAAAGAGCAGGCGGTCAGATATTTTGAGGAAAATAAAATATGACAAGTGAAGATTTGCCAAGACGAAAGAAAATACGTCTTGAGGGTTATGATTATTCTGCGAACGGCTTGTATTTTGTGACGATATGTGTTACTAAAAAATACCAAGTCCTGTGGGAGAATGTAGGGGCGAACAGTGTTCGCCCGCTGACTGCAAATGAAATTCTGCACCCAAAACTTTCTGTTACAGGAAAACTTGTAAAGAGAAAACTCACAGAGATATCTGAGCACTATCCCGACGTTTTTGTAGAGATGTCTTGTATCATGCCTGACCATGTGCATATTATAATCAAAATTGAAAAACAGCCGAAAAACGGGCGAACACTGTTCGCCCCTACAAGTGAAACACCGACACTTTCAAGGGTCATAAAACATTTCAAAGAGGCTGTCACAAAAGAACTAGGTTATTCCATATGGCAAAAATCTTTTTATGATACGATAATCAAAAACAGAAAGCAACACGCAGAAATAAGGCAGTATATTGCAAATAATCCTGCGAAATATGTAAAAATTGCATTTGATGAGCAGGATATGAAATAAGACTCTAATTTTGAAAGGAAGATATAAATGAACAAGGTAAGAACAAGATTTGCACCTTCACCAACAGGTTATATGCACATAGGTAACCTGAGAACAGCACTCTTTACCTATCTTATTGCAAAGCAGAACGGAGGAGACTTTATTCTCCGTATCGAGGATACAGACCAGGAGCGTTATGTTGACGGTGCTGTTGAGGTCATCTATAAAACACTTAAAGACGTTGGTCTTAATTGGGACGAAGGCCCTGATATCGGCGGACCTGTAGGTCCGTATATCCAGTCACAGAGAATGGGTATGTTTAAGAAATATGCCGAGGAACTCGTTGAAAAGGGCGAGGCTTATTATTGCTTCTGCGACAAGGAAAGACTTGAGGAAGTAAGAGCCATTCAGGAAGCAAGCGGTATCGCTCCAATGTATGACAGACATTGCCGTAACCTCTCGCCTGAAGAGATAAAGGAAAAGCTTGACGCAGGTGTTCCTTATGTTATCAGACAGAAAATACCTACAGAGGGCGAAGTTACTTTCCATGACGAGCTTTACGGCGATATCACTGTTGACTGCTCTACCCTCGACGACCAGATACTTATAAAGACAGACGGTATGCCTACCTATAACTTTGCAAACGTCGTTGACGACCACCTTATGGGTATCACCCACGTTGTAAGAGGTAACGAGTACCTTGCTTCTGCACCTAAGTATAACCTGCTCTATAAGGCTTTTGGCTGGGAGATACCAACCTATATCCATGTTGAGCATATCATGAAAGATAAACAGCATAAGCTTTCAAAGAGAGACGGCGACGCTTCCTATGAGGATCTTATGAAAAAGGGCTATCTTAAAGAAGCTGTTATAAACTATATCGCTCTGCTTGGCTGGGCGCCAAAGGGCGAGAACGAGATATTCTCACTTGAAGAGCTTGTTAAGGAATTCGATATCCACGGACTTTCTAAGTCCCCTGCTATCTTCGACCCTGCTAAGCTTAAAGCTATCAACGGCAAGTATATAAAGGCTATGACCCCTGAGAAGTTTGCTGAGTATGCTATCCCTTATATCAAGCAGTCCGTTCATAGAGAGGACGTTGACCTTAACGAGATCGCAAAGCTCTTGCAGGCAAGAACAGAGCTTTTCACAGAGATACCTGAAATGGTAGACTTTATCGACGCTCTCCCTGAGTATGATATAGCTCTCTATACACATAAGAAGATGAAAACGAATCCTGAAAATTCTCTGGAATCTCTCAAAGAAGTTCTCCCTGTTCTCGAGGGCGTTGAGGACTGGACAGAGGAAAATATCCATGACGCACTCTTTGACCTTATCGGCAAGCTTGGCGTAAAGAACGGTATCGTTCTGTGGCCTCTTAGAGTTGCAGTTTCAGGTAAGGCGTTCACTCCGGGCGGCGGTGTTGAGATATCATATCTCATCGGCAAGGAGGATACTCTTGCAAGAATAAGAAAGGGCATTGAGAAGCTGTCATAATAAAAACTACGAAAATGTTGAACAAGTGTAGGGGCGAAATAATTTCCAAACAAGTGGGATGTCGGATCTCTGCAAAGCAGAAATTGCACCGCTCCCCTACAAATTACATAGATACATCGCTTTTAGACAGATAAATAATTCAACAGCGGAGCATTTTGAGTATTTGCTACTTTAAATTTACTTAAAATGCTCTGTATTTCGTACAGCTATCACTCCCCTGTCACATAAGTATTATAAAATTGTAAAGACTTATGAATGCTTTTCCTAAGAGGAGGAAATAAAATGATAGAGGTTATAAACCTTACCAAGAGATACGGCGACAAAAAGGCTGTCGATAATATCTCTTTTAAAGCTGAGGACGGAGAAGTTCTCGGCTTCCTCGGTCCTAACGGAGCGGGAAAATCCACCACCATGAATATCCTTACAGGCTACATATCCTGTACAGACGGCAAAGCCCTTATAGACGGCGTAGACATCCTTGAAGACCCTATCAAGGCTAAAAAGCAGATAGGCTATCTCCCTGAGCTTCCGCCCCTTTATATGGATATGACCGTAAAAGAATATCTCTATTTTGTCTATGACCTTAAAAAGTGTAAGCTTCCAAAGGTGTCGCATCTTAAAGATATATGCGGACTTGTAAAGATAGACCATGTTTATAACAGAATAATCAAGAACCTGTCAAAAGGTTATAGACAGAGAGTAGGTCTTGCTCAGGCTCTTATCGGCAACCCAAAGGTTCTTATCTTGGACGAGCCTACAGTAGGTCTTGACCCTAAGCAGATAATCGAGATAAGAACTCTTATAAGAAAGCTCGGCAAAAATCATACTGTTATCCTTTCTTCCCATATCCTCTCTGAGGTGCAGGCTGTCTGCGATAAGATAATAGTCATCAACGAGGGCAAGGTCGTCGCAAACGATACAGAGGAACACCTCTCACAGAAGCTCTCAGGCGAGCATAAGCTCACTGCAAAGATACAGGGCGATAAGGATAAGATCGTCAGAGCAATGCAGGGCATAAAGGGCGTTGAGAAAGTTATCTGCGACGCAAGCCATAAAGACGGCGTGAACGATATAAGAATAGAGGCAAAAGAGGGCGTGGATATCAGACGTGACGTCTTTGAAACAGTTGTTAAAAACGGCTGGTATATGCTTGAACTTAAGACCTCTGAGCTTTCACTTGAAGATATATTCCTCAAGCTCACAATGGGCGAGGCTTTGCCTGCCCTTGAAAATACTTCCGATAAGGAGGGAAATGACTAATGGGCGCAATATTCAGACGAGAGGTAAGAAGCTATTTTACCTCACCTATCGGTTATATTTTCCTTGCGGCATTCTATGCCTATTCAGGCGTAATGTTTGCAAACTACAGCCTTGAAAGCGGCTATACAAGACTTGATTCCGTTTTCAGTGCGCTTCTTATAATCATAATAGTGCTCATACCTGTCCTCACCATGAGGACCATATCCGAGGAAAAGCGAACAAAAACAGACCAGTGTCTGCTCACCGCCCCTGTGGGTCTTGGCAGCATAGTTGTAGGTAAATTCCTTGCCGCTTTCCTTATCTATATCATAGCTATCGCTATCACAGGCGTTTTTGCAGTTGTCGTATCCGCTTTCGGTACGCCTGACTGGAACGTCGTTGTGGGCAATATCGTCGCTCTGGCACTTGTTGGCGGCGCTTATATCGCTATCGGTATCTTCTGCTCATCTTTCACAGAAAACCAGATAGTTGCCGCAGTAATAAGCTTTATCGCACTTATCTTCGTGTCGTTCCTGTCAACTATAGGCAATCTTCTGCCTTTTGAATGGCTCACAACAGTGTGCGAAAAGGTGTCATTCGGCGAGAGATATTATTCATTCACCTATGGACTTTTTGATTTTTCTAACGTTGTGTTCTTTCTGAGTGCAATAGTGGCATTTCTTTTCCTCACGGTGAGAGTGCTTGAAAAACGCCGCTGGGGCTAAAGGAGGGCTGTTTAAATGGAAGAGAATAATAACGAAAAGATCTCTGTATCAGGAGCAGACCTGCTTAAAGACGTTGTAGCAGACGAAAAGGCAGCAAAGACCGCTCCAAAGGATACAGAAAAGGATAAAAAAGATAAAGACAAAAAGAAAGATAAAAAAGAGAAAAAGACAAAGGACGGCAAAAAGTTCAATGCCAAAAAGCTCAAGCATGGAACAATGGCAACAGTGTTCACCTGCGTTTTTGTCGCTCTGCTTGTCCTGGTGAATGTTGTCACAACAATGCTTTTTGACAGATATCCTATCACTATCGACCTGACTACAAATAAGATATATTCAGTTTCAAACGATACAGAGGATTATGTAAAGAAAGTGAACGTAGACGTTCAGGTAACTATCTTCGCAGACGAGAATACTTATACAAATTACAGTTCTTATAATAAGCAGGCTGTTGAGCTTTTGAAAAACTATTGTAAGCTCAATCACCATATCACATATCGTTTCGTTGATATCGACTCACATCCTGAGATAGTTAAGGAGTATACCGATACTATCAGCCAGTTCGATATGATATTTGAAACAAAAACAAAGGTTGACGGCAAAGAGATAAGCCGAACAAGAAAGCTCGGTATGCTCGACCTCCTTACATTCACAGACGAGTTCGAGCAGAAGCTGTCACAGTCAGGCTACAGCATAGATACCCTTGCCCAGCAGGCAGGCGGCGACCTTTCATTCCTGTCCTATTACGGCAGCTATGTTGAGTCCTCAAACGCAGAGCAGGCTTTCACTTCTGCACTTATGACAGTAACAGACCCTAACCCTGTCTATGTTACTGTCCTCACAGGCAGAAGCGAGCTTACACAGCTCACATATTTCCAGACGCTTCTTACAGCTAACGGCTATAACGTGAACACAGTGGATATAACCTCCGAGGATATCCCTGCCGATACAGACGTTGTGGTTATCCCTGCTCCTAAGACTGACTATCTGGAGGAGGATATCAAAAAGGTCAGCGACTTCCTCAATAATGACGGAAATCTTGGCAAACAGCTCCTCTATATTGCTTCTTATGGTCAGGAGGACACCCCGAATCTTGATGAGTTCCTGTCAGAGTATGGACTTTCTGTCGGCAAGGGCGTTATCTGCGAAAGCGATTCAGGCAAGTATTATAACTCACCTTGCGTAACAGTTGCGTCAGATGTTTCCGATAACTTCACTCAGGACGTTTCTACAGAGAACCCAGCTATCCTTTCAGCACTCTGCCGTCCTGTAAACACACTCTTTGACGAGCAGGATATGGTGTCTACAGACGCTTACCTCAAGTCCTCAGATTCTGCCTATACCGCAAATGTTGATATATCACAGACCACAGGTCAGGTGAATATAGGCGATGCTCTGGTAAAGGGTCAGCAGAATTATATGGCTGTCGGCTCAAAGGCAAAATTTACAGACGATAACAAAACTCTCTATAGCAATGTTATCGCAGTAGGTTCAGAGGGTATGCTGTCTGATACCTACTTGCAGTATTCACAGTATCAGAACAGCGAGTATTTCATAAGCGTTATAAACGGCCTTACCGGAAAGACCGCAGGTATCACTATCACACCAAAAACTATCACAGGCAATGTTTTCGATATCACTCAGCAGCAGAAAACAGTTCTTAAATGGACATTCTGCCTTGGCGTACCTGTTGTAGTTCTTATAGTGGGTATCGTTATCTGGGCAAGAAGAAAGAATAAGTAAAACACAGAGGTAATCACAAATGAATGGTAAATTGCAGGGTATCATTATCTGCGGAGTCACAGCCGCTTGTCTGGTGGGAGTAATGGCGTTTCTCAACTCCACCTCAGGCAAATCAGACGCAGACTCCAGCTCATCGTCAACAGCGGCAGTTTCAAGTCAGGACGAGAGCGTTGTTATCCTTACAAAGTCAAGCGACGATATAACAAGCGTAAAGGTTTCAAACGAACATGGCGAGTATTCCGTTAATAAGTCCGAGTCAGGTAAATCCACATGGAGCATACCTGAGCTTGGCACTCTAAATGCAAATGCCACCGCAGAAGCTTCCATGATATCGAATCTTGACGGCTTCAAGGCGAAAAAGCTCGTTGAAGAAAACGTTGAGGATATGTCAAAATATGGTCTTGATAAGCCCACAGCAGATCTCACAGTTGAATACAGCGACGGCACTGCCACTACCCTTCATGTAGGCTCTGTTTCACCAAGCAACGAAAGATACAGCTATGTGAGCCTTGACGATGAAAAGACCGTCTATATGGTAATGGGAACAAAGCTTTCATACTATACAGATCCAGTGACCGCATATGCGAACCTCACTTTGCTTACAAAGCCGTCTGATGACGATTGGCCTGACTATGGTAAGGAAACAGTTACAAGAAAAGATCTGGACTATGAAATGGCGTTTGAAAATAACCCGAACGAGATAGAGGGACTTTCAGGTCAGGTAATGACAGAGCCTATCTTCTCATACCTGAACATCACAAATTCTTCAGCAACTACCCATGGTATGTGGGGACTTACAGCACAGAGCTGTGAGGTCATCGCACCTGATGAAACTGCAATGAAGGAGCATGGACTTTCCGACCCGTTCGCAACAGTAAGACTCTCGGGAGATGGCTATGACTATACCCTTAAAATAGGCGATCCTGTCTATGCTACCGCAGGCGACAGCAGTGAAACAACAGATACAGTGTCTGCATATTATTGCTACTTTGAGGGCGTAAAGGGCGTTGACGCTATATACCTCGTTTCAGCCGATAACCTCCCATGGGCAACGATCAAAGCAGAGGACGTTATCACAAGCCTTATGACTTCAAACTACCTTGTTGACCTTAAGAACGTTGAGGTAGTCTATAATGGTAAAAAGACCGTTTATGAGGTGGAAAGCTCAGGAGCAAGCACAGATACAGATTCTGACGGCAAAACTACCGCACAGGTAACAAAGGTCACAACAGACGGCAAGGAGCTTGACGTTGACAACTTTAAGACCTTCTATCAGTATCTTATGGGTTGTCCGACAAATGAGATTTACTTCACAGACCCTGAGGGCGAAAGCTATCTGACTATAACATTCGACCGCAAGGACGGCAAAAAGGACGTTATGGAGATTTATAAGGATTCTTCAAGACGTTCTGTAGTCAAGCTAAATGGTGAAACCTCATTCAGAATACAGTCAACTTGGGTAGATACGTTCGTTGCAAATATGGACAGACTTCTTAAAGGCGAGGCTGTGGACGATAACTACTAAAACGCATATCCCATGCTAAGCATATGATCTGACGGGCGAACAGCGTTCGCCCCTACGGTCTTGTTTCGACAGCTTTCGCAAAGAATATGTGATACAATATGTATCCCACATAAAGCAAGGCTGAAAACCTGCGCAAAAAAGTTGTCAAAAGCTCTTTTAATTATGTGAAAAGTATGGTATAATAAAATAGTAAACAAAAAGAGAAATATATTATGAGAAAGGCGGAGAGATAAATGGCAGAAGAAAAGAAAGCTTTTTTCACCTATAAGGGCGTTCCACTGGTGAGAAAAGGTAATAATATCTATTTTGGAAATATGTATGACGAGTTCGTAGTCATGATAGAAATACTTTCTACAGAAAAGGTCGGCGGTATCGACGTTGCAAATAAGGTAAGAATAAGAAAATTTGCAACAGACAGCACATTGCCTCCGAATAAGCAGATAGTTAAGGTAGCAGAAAAATCAAGCCTCTATGAAGCTCTTGATTTTGCCTGCGCATGGCTCAAAGTATCATAAAAACATAATAGAAACGACCGGCGTGTATCACGAAGATACACGCCGGTTTTGTATGTGTTGTATGCTATTCAACATTAGGTCTTGTTATAAGGGGCATTATTTCATCTATCATTTCCTTTGGCAAATTGTAATCCTGAAATTCGCCTGTATCATCTTTTATGCTAAAATTGCATATTTTACTTTCAGAGTGCATACCGCTCGAGCTGTCCCACGAATACTGTGAAACATCGATTATACAAAGATTTTCATGTACTTCGCCTGATTCAACCTTTTCAAGAGAGATCCCATAAGCGTCAGCACCGCCGTATTCTGCACCGTCAATGTAAGGATAATCCTTGCATACCGATTTAGCGTTCTCTATCCACGCAGTTATCTTGTCGATAGTGTCCTTGTCTGTTATCTCATATGGCTCTTCTCCATACCAGTGATAAATATAATATGCCGAAATTTCAGTGCTGTCGGGTAAACTATCAGCAAGAGTGTAGTTACTTCCCGCAGGTTCCAAAACAACATATGCAGTTTCATTTCCGTCTATCCCATTTTTATCGGTATATATCTTTTGTACGCTTCTGTAAAGATCATCACATTTGATCTTTATGCAAAGGTATTTGCTGTCAAGTCTGAAAACATCTGCCTTAACATCTGTGATAGCGCCGTCGGCTTGCTGAGCAGGGTCATATAAATAACGTGTTGATGAAGCGTCAGCAGCTTGCTTATCAATGTAAGCTTTTTCTTCTGCTGAAAGCACCTTGTTGCTCAGATGGTATATCTTGTCTTCAATAGCTATCGTGTACGAAGTGTCAACTGTTTCTGCTGTGGAACTGTCAGCATATTCACTGCTGTCTACATACTTGAAGTCGCCCTCCTGACCCCACTTGCCGAGAGTGTTTTCATCAAGCCAACAAGGACCGCTTGTAAGTCCGGTCAGATTGCTGTTGTCGTCATATTCCCATTCTACCGCCAGTATTACAGTGCCTGTTTCTGTAATAACTATGTTATATTCCTTTTCGCCTGTCCAATAAGCAACGTCCTCTTTGATAATGTCATCCTTGCCGGGATTCCACTTTTCAAAAAGAGCATACATATCATCGCAGTGGAGCTGTATGTGATTGCCTGCGGTGATCTCAAAATAATAGCTGCTCGTGTCACCGTTAAGGTAGTATCGACCTTCTTTGACCTTTATGTCCGAAGCGTCAGGCACGTCATAAGAAACATCGTCATCGGCGTTAGCTTCCTTTTCTTGCTGTTCATCAGACATTTTCTGATAAAAGACAAAACCAAATACTATAGCCAGTATTATAATTGCAACTATTAGCACGATTTTAACAGGCTTGCTGTTACATATCTTTGCCATAGTATCTACCTCCTATAATTTATTATATACACAATATACCATATTTTCGGCACTGCTGTCAATATCCAATATATACAAATAAATATCAGTTATTAGTGCCTTTTGGACAATGACAAAAAGCATGACGATTTTCAAACGTTTAAGTTTCAAAAGTCAACAATCCCGAAAAAGTTTTTTGAAAATACGCCCATTTTTTTGGCTTTACCCCCTTGTAAAGCTATCGGAAGTATGCTAAAATAATATAAGCGTTATGAATAATGACGGGATCTATGAGGGAAACGTTTACGCCATTTTGGTGAAACGTTTACAACTTTAAAATATTGAAAAGGAGCGTATAAAAAATATGCAGTATGGTTATTTTGACCTTGAACACAAGGAATACGTCATCACAAGACCTGACACACCTGCACCTTGGGCTAACTATCTCGGCTCACCAGAGTACGGTGCTATCGTATCCAACAACGGCGGCGGATACAGCTTTGTAAAGAGCGGTGCTAACGGAAGAATAATCCGTTATCGTTTCAACTCAAATATCGGTCTTCCTGGCAGATATATCTATATCAGAGATAACGACGCCAAGGATTATTGGTCATGCACATGGCAGCCTGTAGGCAAGCCTCTTGACCAGTATAAGACAGAGTGCCACCATGGTACAGCTTATACAACTATCAAGTCTGACTATGCAGATATCCACTCCGAGCTTACATATTATGTTCCTCTGAACAAAACATATGAGGTATGGAGAACTAAGATCACAAATAACTCTGACAGATACAGAAACCTTTCAACATTCGGCTTTGTAGAGTTCACAAATGAGAACAACTACGAGCAGGATCAGGTAAACCTCCAGTATACACTGTTCATCACAAGAACAAGCTTTGAGGGCAACAAGATCGTTCAGCACATCAATGAGAACAGCGGTAAGGACGAGAACGGCTCTAACTGGAGAGAAAGATTTTTCGGCGTAGTTGGCGCTCCTGTTTCCGCTTATAACGGTAATCTGGACAGCTTTATCGGCTCTTACAGAACATACGGCAACCCTGTTGCAGTTGAAAGAGGCTTCTGCGATAACAAGCTCAACTATAACTCAAACGCTTGCGGTGCTCTCCAGTCTGACATTATCCTTGCTCCTGGCGAAACAAAGGAGATAATCTATGTTGTTGGTCAGAAGAATCCAAAGGTAGCAGACGAGATACTCGCTGCATATAACGAGCCTGGCAAGGTAGACGCTGAGGTAAAGGAGCTTATCGCTTACTGGCATGGTCAGCTTAATAACTTCCAGATCGAAACTCCTTCTGACGAGTTCAATAACATGGTAAACGTATGGAACGCTTATCAGTGCTTCATCACATTTATCTGGTCAAGAGCTGCGTCATTCATCTATTGCGGTCTGAGAAACGGCTATGGCTATAGAGATACAGTTCAGGATATCCAGGGTATTATCCATATCAATCCTGAGCTTGCTGCTGAAAAGATCAGATTTATGATCTCTGCACAGGTAGATAACGGCGGCGGACTTCCACTTGTTAAGTTCGACCACAAGGCAGGCCATGAAACTTGCCCGGACGAGAACGATGAGAACTCTATCTACGCTAAGGAAACAGGCCACCCATGCTATAGAGCAGACGACGCTCTCTGGCTCTTCCCAACAGTTAATAAGTATATCGGCGAGAGCGGAAACAAGGCGTTCCTCGATGAAGTTATCGTATACGCAAACGGCGGCGAAGATACAGTTTACGAGCATCTTAAGAGAGCTATCAACTTCTCAATGGAAAGACTTGGCGCTCATACAATGCCAGCAGGTCTTTATGCTGACTGGAACGACTGCCTCAGACTTGGTAAGAAGGGCGAGTCAACATTCGTTGCATTCCAGCTCTACTATGCAATGAGCATCATCAAGGGCTATGCTCTTGACAGAGGCGATAATGAGTACGCTGCTTATATCGACAAGGTACAGCCTGAACTCGGCAAGAGCCTTGAAGCTTGCTGGGACGAGGATAGATTTATCAGAGGCTACAGAGAGAACGGCGAGATCGTTGGCGCTAAGAAGGATCCAGAGGCTTCAATGTGGCTCAACCCACAGTCTTGGTCAGTTATCTCAGGCTTCGCATCTGAGAAGCAGGCTGAAACTGCTATGGAAAAGGTACACGAGATACTCAATACTCCATTTGGCGTAAAGATCATGGAGCCACCTTATGTAGATCATTACTTTGACGGTGCACTTATGCACATCTTTAACCCTGATACAAAGGAGAACGGTGGTATCTTCTCACAGACACAGGGCTGGGCTATCCTTGCAGAGTCACTTCTCGGTCATGGTGACAGAGCATTCGAGTACTTCCTCGAGTCCTCACCTGCTAACATGAACGATAAGGCAGAAGTAAGAATACTTGAGCCATACGTTCACGGTCAGTTTACAGAGTCAACACGTTCACCATATGCAGGACGTTCACACGTTCATTGGCTGACAGGTACAGGCTCAACAGTAATGGTAGGCTGCGTAGAGGGTATCTGCGGTATGAGACCAAACGCAGAGGGTCTTGTGATAAGCCCATCTATCCCACACACATGGGACGGCTTCAAGATCGAAAAGAACTTCCGTGGCAAGCACCTTTCTATCGACATTCAGAACCCAGACCACGTTCAGAGCGGCGTAAAGTCTATGACAGTCAACGGCGAAGCAGTTGAAGGCAACTTCGTGTGCGAGTGCAAGATGACAGAGCAGACAAACATCGTTGTTGTTCTTGGATAATTGCTTTAATGCTTAAAACAATATAAAACCTTCGGCAGCAGGCACATGATAGCGTCTGCTGCCGATTTTTTTTCTCAAAAAAAACTCCCGACAGTCGGAAAACCTGTCGGGAGAAGTCTTATTAAGGGGATCAATAAGTTATCGCTGTGTTTGTTTCTTTCAGCATATTTATTATATCATATCTATTTTCGTTTTTGTTAAGCTGGCTGCTTAGTTTTCACTAAATATTTTGTGTCCTATTTAATTCATATAACATAAATGAAAACAAAATTCGGCGGATACGAACTCTCGTATCCGCCAAAATATTATTATAGATCCTTATGAAATAAGCCAGTTAAGTATCTGGAAGTTAGGCTTTGCGTCATCAACGACAGTTACCTCAACAGTGTGAGTAGCCACTTCGTCAGATGAGTATATCTGCTGTGCCTTAGCATAGTTGCCCCAGCCGCTTGTGAAGTCAGCGTTTATCGTCGCAACGTCCTCGCCATCGACCTTTACAGCAGCCACGCCGGACTTGCCGTCAACTGTCATATAGTATATCATACCAATGTTCTTTGCAGTTATCTCAAACTTGATAGTGCCGCCTGTTGTCGTTCCCCAACCGTCTGTGAACTTCTGGAATGTTGTAACATCTGTGAATGTTCCCTCGTCAGTTGTCTTTACAATGTCCTCTGTCTGACGGCTTCCGATGGTAGCGTCAGCGAATACATCGCCCGTCGGTGCAACAGTGCTTGTGTCAAATGCCTTCGCTTCCTTGTCAACGCTGTCAATATTGTCCTTTATGTTGCCAACGAATTTTGTGAGCAGTGAAGCCATTATAACGTGTCCGTCATCATTAGGGTGAACGTTGTCAGGTGAAATGTCAGCCCATGTGAAGTTGCCAGCCTCTATCTCAGGCATAACAGCGTCATGATAAGAAATCATAGGGATGTTGTAAGCCTGTGCTACCTTGAGATGTGCAGCCTGTGGAGATGTACCCCCCTCAGTTGAAGGCTCAAGTATCATAACTGCAGGATTGTTGTCCTGCTCAAGACACATTCTTACAAGGCTGTCCATGCAGGACTCATAAAATTCATCATCAGCGTCATTGATAAACTCGATAACGATAATGTCAGGCTTAGCCTCCAAAGCGTCACGCTGTGCCCTGTGAACACCTATGTATGAGTCAGTTGCACCGATACCGGCATTAGTAACATCAACATAGAAGCTTATGTTTTCCTCCCACCAGCTCTTGAACTGGTTTACATACTGATTAGTTGAGGAGTTAGCACCCGAACCTGCCGTGATAGAGTCGCCGATGAAACAGATCTTTGTTGTCTCCTTAGGATTTTGCAGAGCGTAGTCGAGCTTAGCCGCAAGACGGGAAGTGTCGCCCTCGTTGATAACGCTTCTGGCGATCATGTTCTCAGTAGCACCATTTTTAACATCTATCTTTTCCGTAGATGCAGGGTATTCAGCAAGAAGCTTGTCTGAAACGCTTTCGGTATCAGCCGCACTTGAATCGGAAGCCTGAGAGTTTGCCGCAGCGGAGTTTGAGTCAGCAGCAGAAGAGCTGTTTGAATCACCGCAGCTTGTGAGAGCAGCGCTTGTCATGCAAAGAGCAAGAGCCGCCGCAAGGAATTTCTTCATAGTAATAAGGTCCTTTCATATCTTGATTTTGCCAAATGGCTGTATATATTAACAAATATATTATACAACAAAAAACAAATTAATGCAATAGGTATAAAACGATTACATTTGAATAAATCAGGGGCGAGGGTAAATGAGGAGCGAAGTTAAGTGAGGAGTGAGGAATGAGGAATGACAGTGCCACACAAAGTAGAGTACCCAACACCGAGCGAAGCGAGCAAAAGGTCCAGGGACACGTCCCTGGTCAGGGTCAAGGGGTGAAACCCATTGTGGGGTCTAGGGGCAAAGCCCCTAGCGGAGTATGAGGCAGAGCCTCATTCGGCGCAAGCCGACAAGGTGCAGATTGTAGTATCAAAAGCACATAGAAGTCAAATATCAGATAAAAGTGATATCGGAGAATTAAATCTGCACCGCCTTTCTAGCCCTAAGCGCAATGTAGATACGCAAAGAGCGGAGCGATTTTGCGGAGGAATAATCTATCAATAAAAATTGTAGGGGCTGGCGCCCTCGACAGCCCGCTATTTCTTACCCATTGAATTATCGGGGAATATCACAATAATGTACCTCGAAAATAATTTGGCATCAAAGATACAACAATCACAGCATTACACCTCCGAGTGGGACGTCGGGGGCGCCGTCCCCTACAAATGCGTTGCCATAGGTTTCGTGTTTTAGCTGTATTTATATTCAATTTTCAAGTTACATTCGGGGTGTGACATTGGGTATTAAGCCCTAGGTTGTGTATACACAAAATCCACAACGCACACCCACGCTTTGACACAAGTACTCTACAGCCTGTTCCAGAATCTCTCATCGTATTCACTAAGTCGCAGGGCTTGTACGTGCCCGCAAGTATCAAAACGCTTTCTACTTATCCCGAAAAGCACCCCTTTTGTTGCATAAAAAATGCAACAATTGCAGAAATATTGCCAAATTAAAATATAAATCATTTGTTTGCACGAATTTGTGGGGCGAATTTTGTGCAGGGTGATGATAAAATGTTAGTTATCAGAAAATAAAAAATAGATGCTTTTGGCATAGGGGGTATGCTTATGAAGAAATTTTTGGCTATAGCGGCTCATGTTATCAGTGGTCTGGGAAATGACCTTTTGGGCTGGGTGATAATCATTAGCTTTGAGCTGACAGGCAGTGAGGGGAAGTTTCAGTACGGTGTTTTTCATTGGATAATTTTTGCTTGTGGTTTGATACATATTGCGGTGAGCGTGCTGTACAGTTTGTTGGTTTGGAAAAAGGGTACGGCGAATGGTCATGCTCTGTCGGGAAAAATTCTTGCAGTTTATGATATTGTTATGACGCTGGTACCTTATGTGTACTGGTTTGTGGTTTGTGTGCTGTAGGTTTGGGTAAGGTGAAACTAACGGACGAGGTTTGCCGTATGGCTTTGGATAATATGTGATAGGTTGGAGGTTGAGCGTTATGAAAAAATTTAGGACGGTGGCGGCTGTTGTTATCATGTTTTTTGCGGCTATGGCTGGCTATTTTGTTGGGGCAGCATTGCAGGAGGAAATGGGCGGTGCGATACTGTTTGCGGTGATAACCGGGTTTGCTTGCGTTATTTACAATATGGATAATCGGGAATAGAGTTGGTGTTGTTTAACGGATAGAAAGGTGAAAATATGGAAAATACGTTTAGTGTGAAGATGATATTTCACTTTTATCACAGTGTGGTAAAGGCGGAGCTTAAAAGGAGAGGCTTTCCTAAAGAGGTGGCTAAGAAGATAGAGGAAGAACATGGGAAGATAGTTGCGAGGGCTAAGAATATTGGTAAGTCAAAGCTTTTGAGTTCGTACATTATGGCGAGCTATTACATTGCCATGAACAGGAGCACCGGGAAGTCTGCGCAGGAGAATTTTGAGATATTCCGTGACGGGCTTTGCGCTTCAAAGCTTTTTCACAAGGTAATGGGTGATGTGGACAGTTATCTTGACCCTAAGAAGATGCCGGGGCGTTTGAAATGGTCGGAGGACAGTCACAAGAGGTTATATGAAAACGACTGGGTGGTGGACATACTGCCGGGCAATGGTGAATATGACCTTGGGTATGATTATCACGAATGTGGGGCGTGCAAGCTTTGCAAGGACGAGGGGTGTCCTGAGCTGGCGGCTTACATATGCAGAATGGATTTTGTGCTGGCGGACATGATGAACATGAAACTCGTTAGGACGGGAACTATTGCTGAGGGTGCACCATACTGCGATTTTAGGTACAGCAGGAAGAAGTGACAGGCTCATAGGGGCTGAGAGTTATTTAAGAGAAGGTAAAAAAGAATGAAAGAGTTGGAGTATCCATTTGACAATGGGTTTATAATGAAAAAGAAAAGGTCGCTGAAAAGGCAGCTTTTGGGCGACGGAGCGGTGCGGCTGAAAAAGAGGGTGGCTGTGCTGGGCGGCTCGACTACGGACGATATCGTGTCGGTATTGGAGCTGTTTTTGCTTGACATGGGCTTTGAATGTGAGTTCTATCGATCGGAATACGGACAGTTCTGGCAGGACGCTGTGTTCTCAAACGAGGAGCTTGACCGCTTTAAACCTGATATCGTTTATATACACACGAGCCTTAGAAACCTCAGCTTTTCACCTACCCCCAGGTCGGGTGAAGAGGAGATAGAGCAGGGGTTGAACGCTGAGCTTGACAGGCTTTCTCAGGCTTGGGACGGAGTGAAAGAGCATTTCGGCTGTCCTGTGATACAGAACAATTTTGAGCTTCCGTTTTTCCGCCTTATGGGAAACATGGACGCTTCCGACAGGCGTGGAAAGGTGAACTTCGTCACAAGGCTCAATTCGGCTTTGTATGACAGGATAGCCCAGAGACCGGAGGTTTATCTCAATGATATAAACTGGCTGTCAGCGGCATATGGGCTTGAAAAGTGGAGCGAGCCGAAGTATTGGTATCTCTACAAATATGCTCTCAATATCGAGGCTATACCTGAGCTGGCTTTTCAGGTGGCGAATATTATAAAGGCTATCTTTGGCAAGAACAAAAAGGCGCTGGCTCTTGACCTTGACAACACTCTTTGGGGCGGCATCGTTGGTGACGACGGTGTGGAAAATCTCGAGATAGGCAAGGAAACGGCTGAGGCAATGGCTTATTTTGAGTTTCAGCAGTATGTTAAGGCGCACAAGGACTTGGGCGTGCTTTTGACGGTATGCTCCAAAAACGAGGAAGAGAACGCTTTGGCTGGGCTTTCCCACCCTGAGGGCGTGCTAAGGCCTGATGATTTTGTGGCGATAAAAGCCAACTGGCTGCCAAAGGACAAAAATATCGTTGACACAGCGGAGGAGCTTAACATTCTTTCTGAGGCGTTTGTTTTTGTGGACGATAACCCTGCGGAGAGGGAGATAGTCAGGGGACAGCTTGGGGGAACGGCTGTGCCTGAGATAGGGGAGGTCACGGACTACATAAGAGTGCTTGACCGTTCGGGATATTTTGAAACTGTTACGCTGTCGGAGGACGACCTCAAACGCAATGATATGTACAGGGCGAACGCTCAGCGTGCAAAGGCGCAGAGCAGGTTTGCGGATTATCATGATTATCTTTTGAGTCTTGAAATGACGGCAGAGATAGGGGATTTTTCACCTTTGTATCTGCAAAGGATAACTCAGCTCACCAACAAGAGCAATCAGTTCAATCTCACTACAAAGAGATACACTGCGGAGCAAATGGAGGCGGTCTATAACTCTGATGAATACATAAGGCTGTATGGAAAGCTTTATGACAAATTCGGTGACAACGGCGTTGTGGCGGTGACTATCGGAAAGACAGACAGCGAGGACAAGGGCAGGCTTGATATCGAGCTTTGGCTGATGTCATGCCGTGTGCTGAAAAGGGATATGGAGCTTGCTATGCTGGATAGTCTGGTGGCACAGGCGAAAAAGCGTGGCATAAGAGAGATATACGGGCATTATTACCCTACGGCGAAAAATAAAATGGTGGCAGGGCTTTATGAAAGCTTCGGCTTTGAGAAGATATCTCAGGACGAAGAGGGCAACACGGCTTGGCGGCTTTTAGTTGAGGGGTATGAGGATAAAAATACTGTTATAAAGGTGAAGGAGGAGCATTATGCTTAGCAAGGACGAGATAATTGAAAGACTTGATGATGTTTTCAGAGATGTTTTTGATGATGATACTTTGGAGGTGGACGAGAACACCACGGCTGATGATATCGAGGATTGGGACTCTATCGAGCATATCACTCTTATCGGTGCGGTGGAGGACGAGTTCAAGATGAGGTTCAAAATGGGCGAAGTTTCGGGTATGAAAGATGTGGGCGAGATGATCGGCATTATTGAGCAGAGAGGCAAGTAACAGGCTGTTTGCGAAATATGCGTGAGAACGCTGTTCTTTTTCTGAATTTTGTGATTTCCAGCGGCGGTATGGCTGAAAGGCTGTACTGCCGTAAACTTTTAATGTAAATTCATAGGTTATACTTGAAATATCTGCGAAAATGGTTTATACTATTGGTAATAAAACTATTTTACGGAGGATATTATGGAAGATAATTTTACCCTCTGTCAGGGCGTATCTGTGGGCGGAGCGGAAAAACTGCGGTCTTGCTGCCACATTCAGGGGGATAATATAAGGGGTGTGCTGAGTTGTGACATCATGGCGAAGGTCGCCTGCGGTGTGATAGAGAAGCTCGCTGAACCTATATTCTTCTTTCTGGAGCTTCCTGACAGCGAGAGAGATGGATACAAGACCTATTATCTTGATAACTGCACGAAAGAGGTCGCCCTTGCTATAATGAAGCGTTACGGCACTGTGCTTGTAAATGACGGAGTATCGAGATTTGGGTTTGGCTCGCACAAGAATGACGAGGAGATATATTTCACAGACTATCAGGAATTTCAGTTATACTCACGCAATCCAAAGAAGCTTGAGAAGCTTTTTGACAGACTTGGGATAGACGTTGTGGGCGAAGATGAAGTTGTAACACTGTGGGACTTGATAAACGAGGACAACGCCGGTTGTATCTCATGCGTTGAGGCGGACGGCGAAACGGTTTTTGACATACCTGAAAATCTAAAGTCTGAGGGTATGTACGAAGCTGAATGAAAATACAGGAGGAATGTACATGAACATCTGGCACGATATTTCACCAAAGGTGATAACAAAGGAAAAATTCACGGCGGTAATAGAGATACCAAAAGGCTCAAAGGTAAAATACGAGCTTGACAAGACCACGGGTCTTCTGAGAATGGACAGGATACTTTACACATCGACCCACTATCCTGCAAACTATGGTTTTATCCCTAGGACGTATGCAGAGGACGGCGACCCGTTGGACGTACTTGTGCTTTGCTCGGAAACGCTTGCGCCTTTGTCTTTGGTTGACTGTTATCCTATAGGCGTTATCTCCATGCTTGACAATGGTGCGGCTGACGAGAAGATAATCTGCATTCCGCTCAATGATCCTACATACAACATATATAAGGACATTTCAGAGCTGCCGAAGCACATTTTTGATGAGATGTGTCATTTCTTCTCGGTATACAAGGCACTTGAACACAAGGACACTGTTGTCGATGATGTTAAGGATCGTGAACACGCTACTGAGATCGTGGCACAGTGTATCGACAGATACATTGAGAATTTTTGCAAGTAAATAACTGAGGCTTGGCGGACGCACTGGGGTGCGTCCGCTTTTTTACTGCATATTGTATTTCTACCCTTGCAGTTGCCTTTTTTGCCACTTTATTTTGCGGTTTTGTGCAATTTTACTATTATTTTTGGCTGTTTTAACGTTAAAAACCCTCTCTCATGCTCCATTCCTCTTCAAACTTTATTTTCTTTATCTAAGCAATGAAAATTTACAAAATCGGATAGTGTAATAATTAAATTAAAAAACAAATTCCCTTGTTACCGAATTTTAACCTTTTTGCGACACTATATTCTACCGTTCATCACCCTTCTTGCTTTTTCTGTCACAGCGTCAGAAATAATTGTGCTTTTTTTCGCAAAACCTATTGACGTATACTATATGTTGTGTTACAATAACTTTATAAGGTCAATACGATGTGAATGTGTGTGAGTTTCGCGGAAATATCTGCTATCTTTATACAGGCGCAAATGTTTAAAGTACCACAAGATATTGTATGGCGTAAAATTAATTAAAAGTTTACAAATTACAAGATGGTGACAAATTAAAAGGCGAAAGTTACAAAATCCCCCTAAAATCTCTCTTAAATTGACCAAGTGTCCAAGAAAAATCCCTTGCAAAAATTCACTTTGGGAAATATTACTGTTGCAATTTTCTATAATATAGTGTATAATTATTGTACGGTGGTTAAAAGTGCAAAAAAGTGGTGATGAGTGCTTCAAATGTGGCATTTCATTGCTTAACTTGGTCAAGGGAGGTGAACGGCTTGCAGGCGTGCTTGCTTAAAGGAACTTACAATCAGACTATGGACGCTAAGGGAAGAATGACTTTTCCTACTAAGCTCAGAGAGCTTATCGGCGAGCGGTTCATTGTAACTAAAGGTATAGACGGCTGTCTGTTCGTTTATTCCCTTGAGGATTTCGAGAAAAGAGCCGAAAAGATCAGAAGTCTGCCTATGGCTAAGGCGAGAGCTTTACAGCGAAGCTTTATGGCATGGGCTTGCGAGGTCGAGCCTGACAAGCAGGGCAGGATACTTGTTCCGCAGTCACTGAGAGAGGTGGCAGGGCTTGAAAAGGAGATCGTTGTGGCCGGAGTATCTGACAGATGTGAGATATGGGATAAAAAGCGCTGGGACGATTTCAACAGCAGCATTGATGATAACGAGCTTATGGAAGCTCTGGAGGGGCTTGATTTTTAATGGAATTTAACCACATTCCCGTACTGCTTGATGAGTGCTTGGAGGGTTTGAACATTCGACCTGACGGCATTTACTGCGACGGCACTGCCGGAGGAGCAGGACATTCGAGAGAGATCGCTAAAAGGCTTGACGGCGAAAAGGGCGGCAGGCTTGTGGCTATAGACAGAGATCCCGAGGCGGTGAAAACTGCGACTGAGCGGTTGGCAGGCTATCCTGCGACTGTTGTGAGAGGGAACTACTCTGAGATAGACGAGATATTTGAAAGGCTCGGCATAAGCGGTGCTGACGGCATTCTTATGGATCTGGGCGTTTCCTCTTATCAGCTTGACAATGCGGAGAGAGGTTTTTCCTATCACAATGACGCACCTCTTGACATGAGAATGTCAGGGGAGGGACTTTCCGCCAAGGACGTTGTGAACGGATATGATTATCAGAGCCTTGCGAGGATAATTTTCGAGTACGGCGAAGAAAAGTTTTCAAGAAGCATTGCTTCTAAGATAGTAAAATACAGAGAACAAAAACCGATAGAGACAACTATGGAGCTTGCCGAGATAATAAAAAGCGCAGTTCCGCAGAAGGCAAGGCGTGAGAAAAACCCTTGCAAAAAGACTTTTCAGGCTATCAGGATAGAGGTAAATAAGGAGCTTGAACATTTGAATATCGCTCTTGACAAGGCGTTCGATTGTCTTAACGTGGGCGGCAGGCTTTGCATAATCACTTTCCACTCGCTGGAGGACAGATTGGTAAAGCAGAGATTTCAGAGCTTCTGCAAGGGCTGTATATGTCCGCCTGATTTTCCTCAGTGCATATGCGGAAGAACGCCTAGGGGAAAGCTTGTGAACAGAAAACCTATAGAGGCTGATGAAAAGGAGCTTGCGGAGAATAACAGAAGCCGCAGCGCTAAGCTCAGGGTGATCGAGAAGATCAAGGACTGAGTGAAATTTGTGTGAAATTGGGAATGTGTAAATAACGGGCTTGCCCGTGGATCGTGAGAGGTGTTTTACCGCAATGGCAAAGGTACATAACTTGGCATTTGATTACAGTGCCTATGACAACGCTCAGGAGGCGGAGGCTCAGAGAGCCATAAAATATAAGAAAAACCCTGCACTAAAGCAGAAAACCATATCGGTAGTAGCTGTGATAAGCATTTGTCTGCTGGTGGCTGTTGTTCTTGGAACGATGATATACGGCAGAGTCGAAATATCAAGCCTATGTTCGGAGCAGACCAGACAGGAGGAACAGCTTGCTCAGCTTCAGGGAGAGAATGTAAGCTTACAGTCAGAGCTTGCTCAGAAGACCAATATGTCAAAGGTCGAGGAGTATGCTGAGAATGAGCTGGGACTTAAAAAACTGGATAAATCTCAGATAGAGTATGTTACTGTGGAGTCAGACTCGGTGGCAAAGGTGGTAAAGGCCGAGGACGACAATGTGTTCGTTAAGATAAAACACTGGTTCAGCTCTGTTCTGGAATATATCGGGGCTTAGTGAATAAAATAATTATGGGGAAAGTTAGGGACAAGATATTTGTGCTTAGCTTTCTTGTTCTATTAATTTGTATGTGTGAAAATACGATATTTGCCGCATCATGCTAAATTATTGAAGATTTTGTATGTGCGGTGATGTCCTGAGAGGAGATATTTATGACCGACAGACCAAGTGCCAGAATGAAACAACGTCTGAATATTTGGCTGAGCCTGCCTGTGGCGGCGATACTTATATATACGGTTGCGACCATATTTTCGGTGTCTATAAAGGACGGCAAGAAGTGGCAGTCCCTTGCAAACGCTCAGCAGCTTAAAAGCACGGCTGTTTCAGCGTCAAGAGGCACTATTTATGATTCAAACGGAACGGTGCTTTCTCAGAGCGCAACGGTCTATACTGTTTATGCAGACCCTCTTATGCTCAAAGAAAAGCTTGATGACAACGACAAGAAGATAGAGGAGCTTAAAGGATATATAGCCAAAGAGGACGACGCGTCCAAGAAGGCTACATATCAGCAAAGACTTGACGCAACGAAATCAGGGGACGAATGTCTTGACGAGCTTGTGGAGTTTTTGGCACTCAATCTTGAAATAGACACTAACACTGTGAGAGAAAAACTCACTAAGACGGATACTCAGTATATCGTGCTGAAAAAAGAGGTGGAAAAGACCGTTTCCACGGCTATCGAGGATAAGCTCACGGAGCTTGGCATTGACGGCGTAAGGTGCGACCCTACCACAAGGCGACTTTATCCACAGAATACTCTTGCTTCTGTTGTGCTTGGTCACACGGACTATGAGGGCAACGGCATATATGGTCTTGAAGCTTACTATGACGATTATCTCAGCGGCATTGACGGCAGGATAATCACTGCAAAGGCAAGCGACGGAACTGAGATACCATACAGATACAAGCAGAGCTATGACGCTCAGGACGGCGACGATCTTAATCTGAATATCGACGCCAACATTCAGTATATCCTTGAAAAAGAGCTTGCAAAGGCTGTTGAGGAAAATCAGCCTACTGACAGAGCCTGCGGTATCATAATGAATCCTAAGACAGGTCAGATATACGCAATGGCGACCTCTGATCCTTATGACCCTAACGAGCCTGCGGCTATCTCCGATGAAAAGACGGCGGCGGAGCTTGCGGGGCTTGATGAAGATTCAAACGATTACAAGCAGAAACAGCTTGACGCATGGTCGCTTCAGTGGAAGAACAAGGCGGTTTCAGAAACATACAATCCGGGTTCTGTATTCAAGGTCATAACAGGTGCTTCGGCTTTGGAAGAAAAGGCTATCACTCTTAATGATACTTTTGGCTGCGGCACCCAGATACAGGTGGAGGACACGACTTTCCACTGCTGGTCAACTACCGACCACGGTTCGCAGGATCTTGCCCAGGCAATGCTAAACTCATGTAACCCTGTATTCATTCAGATAGGCATGAAGCTTGGCTCTGAAAAGTTCTGTCAGTATTACAATGCGTTCGGTTTCAACGAGCTGACAGGTATCGACCTGCCTGCGGAATCAAATTCTATCAGTATGCCGCTTAGCAACATGGGCCCTGTTCAGCTGGCATCATCATCATTCGGTCAGACAAATAAGGTAACGCCGATACAGATGATAACAGCTTACTCGGCGGCTATAAACGGCGGTTATCTTGTTACACCGCAGGTAGTGAACAGTATAACTGACGAGAACGGCAACATTGTAAAGAAAATGGACACTGTTGTAAGACGTCAGGTCATTTCTGAGGACACCTCCGCTTCTATGAGAGAGATACTCGAGGGCGTTGTTGAAGGTCAGCCCGGCTCTAACTGCTATATAAAGGGATACAGGATAGGCGGTAAGTCGGGTACTTCACAGAAAATGGATGAGGACTCAACAGGTCAGACGTATGTTTCTTCATACTGTGCATTCGCTCCTGCCGACGATCCGGAGATAGTAATGCTCGTAATGGTTGACCACCCGACAGGCGAGAAATTCTACGGAAGCCAGGTGGCAGCACCTATATGCGTGAACGTGCTTTCAGACGTTCTGCCTTATGTGGGGATCTTCCCTGAGTATGACGAAAGCGAGCTTGCAGACTTGCAGGTATCAGTACCTAGCGTTCAGTATTATACTGTTGAGGAAGCCAAAAAGACACTTGAAGATCTTGGACTTGAGGTCAAGGTCAAGGGCGAGGGCGACACTGTTGTTAAGCAGACGCCTGTTGCCGCAAAGATAGAGCATGGCGGATCGGTCGTGCTTTACACAGAAGCAAATGCCAAGGAAGAAACTGTTACGGTGCCTGAACTTAAAGGACTTACAAAGGAGCAGGCAAAGGCTACGCTTGATATGTACGGACTTAATCTGACAGCGGAAGGCTCAGGCTACGAGGAGGAGGGTGCAGTTGCACAGTCCGATCAGAGCGTGGGAGCAGGACAGAGCGTTCCAATGGGAACGGCTGTGTCGGTAACATTTGCAGTGACCTCGGTAGGTTCACAGTAAGAAACCATGATAAGGAATGATAATTATGAAACTATATGATATCATAAAGGACGTTGCGAAAACTTCTCTGCCTGATATGGAGATAAGCGACGTCACGAGCGACACAAGAAAGGCTGTCAAGGCAGGCTCGATGTTCGTGTGCATAAAAGGAAAGACCTTTGACGGACATGACGCTGCTAAGGACATGATAGAAAAGGGCTGTACAGTTGTAGTCTGCGAAAGAGATCTGGGGCTTGACTGTCAGATAATCGTGGAGAACACAAGAGAGGCTTTCCCTCTGCTGTGTGCGGCATTTTTCGGTCACCCTGAAAAGGAGCTTACTCTTATCGGTGTAACAGGCACTAACGGAAAGACGACTATCACAACTGTTATAAAGAAGGTGCTTTCTTCATTCGGCTGTAAGGTTGGTCTTATCGGCACTTGTCAGAATGAGATAGGCGACGACGTTTATCCTACTGCAAGAACGACTCCTGAGCCTTATGACCTTTATGAGCTTTTCAGAAAAATGGCTGATGAGAAGTGCGATTATGTTGTTATGGAAGCTTCCTCGCAGGGCTTGGAGCAGAAAAGACTTTCAGGCTGTCATTATAAGGTGGGCGTTTTCACTAACCTGACGCAGGATCATCTTGACGTTCACGGTACGATGGAAAATTACTATCAGGCTAAGAAGATACTTTTCACTATATCTGACAACGCTATCATCAATATAGACGATGAATACGGCAGAAGGTATCTCAAAGAGATAAGCTGTCCTTCGAAAACTTATTCATGCTGTACAAAGGCTGATTTCAGAGCAGAGGATATCCTGCTTTCAGCAAGCGGTGTGAAGTATGTTTTCACTGACGGAAAGATAAAGCACAATGTTTCATTCAATATGCCCGGACTTTTCAACGTTTCAAACTCACTGGCTGTTATAGCCTGCTGTGAGACCCTTGGATTTGACGTTGACAAGACTATCAGAGCTTTGGGCACTATGCAGGGCGTAAGAGGAAGAGCGGAGATAGTTCCGACGGGCAGAGATTTCACTGTTATATGCGACTATGCTCACACTCCTGACGCACTTGTGAACGTGCTTTCGGCTATAAAGAACAGTGCAAGCGGAAAGGTAAAATGCCTTTTTGGCTGCGGCGGAAACAGAGACGCTTCAAAGAGAAGCCTTATGGCTGCGGCTGCGGCGGACAATGCTGATTTTCTTATCGTCACTTCCGACAACCCGAGGAATGAAGATCCGCAGGATATCATAAACGACGTTCTGGTTGGTCTGGAGGGCAAGACGACCCCTTACATAACTATCGTTGACAGGCGTGAGGCTATCCACTGGGCTATACATCATGCGGAAAAGGACGATATCATCGTGCTTGCCGGCAAAGGTCATGAGGATTATCAGATACTTGCAGGTGGTGTGAAGATACATTTTGACGAGAGAGAAGTCGTTGCGGACGCTCTTAAAGAGCTTGAAGCTGAGGGCAGATAAGAGAAAAATGTAGGGGTGAACGGTGTTCGCCCGTGATATGCAAAGTGGCTGTGGGCGGTTTTGCGATAAAGATATATTTATAAGAAAAGGGAAAGGAGATACTGCCGAGAAATTGGCGGATAAGAATTAAAATGGAAAAATTAAGCTTACAGGAGATAATATCGGCGGTTCACGGAAGCTACGGCTATCCTGCTGACGTTGAAATTTCCGATATCTCCACCGATACGAGAACAATAAAGCCAGGCTCGCTTTTTATTGCACTAAAGGGTGAGAATTTTGACGGACACAACTTTGCCGCAAAGGCTATGGAGCTTGGTGCGGAGGCTGTTGTCACGGAAAGACCTGTGGAGGGTGCAAGATGTATGATCGTTGACTCCACTGCAAGGGCATTGCTCGACATTGCAGGGTATTACAGGTCTAAATTCGATGTTAAGGTAGTTGGCGTAACAGGAAGCGTGGGAAAGACCACCACTAAGGATATGATAGCCCTTGTTGTGGCGCAGAAATACAAGACGCTGAAAACTCAGGGCAACCACAACAATGAGATAGGTATGCCGCAGACGCTTTTCGGTCTTGACAGCAGCTATGAGGCGGCTGTTATCGAAATGGGTATGTCGCATCAGGGCGAGATATCGAGAATGTCAATGTCATGTCAGCCTGACGTGGCTGTTATAACTAACATTGGCATTTCACATATTGAAAATCTCGGCACGCAGGAAAACATTCTCAAGGCGAAGCTTGAGATACTTGACGGTGCGGCTTATGACGCTCCGCTGATACTTTGCCGTGATGATAAATTGCTTGCAGGGGTGCAGTTACATTCTGACAGAAAGGTTTATTACTATTCTGTATCAAAGAAGGACTGCGATGTTTATGCAAGCGGTGTTAAGACTGTTGACAACAGCATAACATTTACTATAAACTATGAGGGCGGAAAGATAGCCGCCCAGATAAACTGCTTGGGCGAGCATAATGTAAAGAACGCTCTTGCGGCGTTCTGCGTGGGTCTTGCGCTGGATATACCGCCTGAGGATATCGTAAAGGGTATTGCTCAGTTCAAACCGGAGGGTTTAAGACAGAATGTTACCGTCATTGACGGAGTTACATATATAGTTGACTGCTACAATGCTGCGCCTGACTCAATGAAAGCGAGCCTTTCGGTGCTTTCACAGGCACAGGCGGAGGGCAAGCGCATTTGCGTGCTTGGAGATATGCTGGAGCTTGGCAAGAACTCAAAGACCTATCACAGAAATGTGGGAGAGTATGTTGCGGCTTCAAAGGCTGACCTGCTTTACTGCTTTGGCGAGGACTCAAAGTGCTATATAGAGGGTGCTGAGAAAAAGGGCTTTGCAAAGGAAAATTGCAGGCACTTTGAAAGCAGAGATGACCTTGCGGCCGCTTTGAAAGAGGTAGTTGCAAAGGGCGACGCTGTGCTTTTCAAGGGAAGCAGAGGAATGAAGCTTGAAGAAGTGTTCAATGCACTGACAAAATGAGTTGGAGCGTGCAGGCGGTGATACTGGGGTGTGAAATGGTGCTGGGATATGTTCTCGGCAGAGTGTTCATACCATATTTCCGCAGGATAAAAACAGGCAAATTCGATTTTTATATAGGCGACAGGTTCGCAAAGGACGGCTCTGAGCCGAAATTCGGCGGAGTTGTCATAATGCTCTGCGTTATATTCGGCATTGTTACGGGAGTTATATTTTATGACTCGCAGGCGGTGCTGAGTTTTGAGAACGGAGAGTTTTCAAGGCGTGTGTTTATCGCTCTGGGCGGAGTTTTGATGCTCACGGCTATCGGGCTTTCAGAGGACTATGTTAAGGAGAAAAAGCTTGGCATAGGCATGAAGCCTTTTTACAAGATATGTATGGAGTATCTTATATGTCTTGGTGTATGCGTGGGACTTAGATACTGCGGAGGAGTGCAGACGGCTGTGCTTATGCCTTTTCACTTGGGCTATGTGCAGTTCGGCAGGCTTTTTTATCCGCTTTTTCCGCTGTTTATGACGGTGGGGATAAACATGGTGAAGATACACGATTGCGCAGGCGGTAAGACCGACACGGGTACTGACGGGCTGTGCGCTGTAACGGCTTTGATATTTTCGGCAGGACTATCAAGCGGTCTTGCGGCAGGGGCAGGCTCTGACGCCGCTCAGCTTTTTGCTGTTTGCACAATGGGTGCGGCAGGAGGCTTTCTCTTTTGGGGGTGCAGTCCTGCGAAGCTTTATTTGGGCGAGTCGGGTGCGCTGGCGATTGGTGGTCTTATGACTATGGCGGTGCTGCTTTCGGGAGAATATTTCGTTTTCCTGCTGGCAGGTGCGGCGGTGGTCGTTGACGGAGCTTGTGGGCTTTTGCAGTATATCGTGTTTAAGATAAGAAAAAAGCTGCTTATGAAAGGTTACACGCTTCATGAGCATTTGCAGAAAAAGGGTCACGGGGATTATACCGTGATCGGGATATTCGCTGTGATATCTGTGGCAGGGGCTGCGGCGGCGATAGCGTTTTTGATATATTCGGGAAAGTTTTTCATATAGAGATTTTGTTGGGAGGTTGTTTGTTTGGCTATAAGAGGTCCTAGACGTGAACGTGACGGAAGCATAGTGTATAATAGTCACGTTCCTCTTAAACAACCTGTGGCACAGGCAAAAAGAAAACATAGATTCAGATTTATACTTACGGAGATAGACAAGCCGTTTTTCATTCTTGTAATGGTATTGCTTGTATTCGGACTTCTGATGATGTTTTCTGCAAGCTATGCGTGGGGTCTGAGTGAATATAACGATGGATATTATTATTTGGTGAGCCAGCTCAAGTCTGCCGGACTTGGTCTTCTTCTGATGTTTGCCACGAGCTATCTTGATTATCACTTCTTTCAGAACACTAAGATAGCATATATTGCGTTTATCGCCACATATCTTCTTACGTTTTATACAGCTCTTTTCGGAATAGACGTTGCCGGTGCAAAGCGTTGGATACAAATAGGTCCGATCAGCTTTCAGCCGTCGGAGCTTCTGAAGGTAACGTTCATTATTATTTTCGCATACATAATGTCGGTGAATTATCCTAAGTTCAAGGATTGGAAATTCTGTGTTATACCGTTTACTGTGATAATGGGTGCGGTGGCACTGGTGCTTGTTTTGCAAAGGCATATGTCGGCGGTAATGCTGGTGGGTATCATAGGCGTGTCTATGATGTTCATAAGTGGTATGCCGAAAAAAACCTTCTGGAAATTTATCGGTGTGTGTGCTGTTTTCGGGGTGCTGCTGCTGATATATAAAATGGCGTCAGGGTCGGGATTTTCTTACATCTCAGAGCGTATACAGAGCTGGAAAAATCCTGAATCCGACCCTAGCGGAACGACTTTTCAGACTTATGAATCCCTGCTGTCTATAGGCTCGGGCGGCTGGTTCGGACTGGGATTTGGAGAGTCAAGGCAAAAATACTATCTGCCTGAGTCGCAAAACGACTTCGTTTTCGCTATTATCTGCGAGGAGCTTGGCTTCGTGGGTGCAATGGTAGTGGTACTGCTGTTTGTGCTTTTTATAATCGAGGGCTTCATGATCGCTTCAAGAAGCAAGGATCGTTTTGGTATGCTTCTTGCGGCTGGTATAACAATACAGATAGGCTCGCAGGCACTTTTCAACATTATGGTAGCCTGCAACGCTTTCCCTAACACGGGTATTTCACTGCCGTTTTTCAGCTACGGCGGTACTGCACTGATGATACAGCTTGCAGAAATGGGTATCATGCTCAACGTTTCACGTCAGTGCATCAAAAAAAAGTAAAGAGGTATTAGTTCTATGCTCAGAGTTTTACTTGCAGGCGGAGGTACGGCAGGTCATGTAAATCCTGCTCTTGCCATTGCGGAGATCATAAAAAAACATTATCCTGACGCTGAGATAAGCTTTGCGGGAAATCCTGAAAAGCTTGAGGCTAGGCTCGTGCCTGCGGCAGGATATAAGTTCTATCCTATAAAGATAGAGGGCTTTCAGAGAAAGCCTAACTGGGTAAATCTCAAAAGAAATATCCATGCGGCAGGGTGTCTTGTAAAGTCAGGAAGCACTGCAAAGAAGATAATAAAGGAAGCAAAGCCTGATCTTGTTATAGGAACCGGAGGATATGTTTCAGGACCTATAGTTAGAAAAGCCGCTAAAATGGGCATAAAGACGGCTATTCACGAGCAGAACGCTTTTCCGGGCGTGACAAACAAGATACTTGCAAAGTCTGCGGACGTTGTTATGCTCACTGTAAAAGAGGCAGAAAAGTATATGCCCGAAAATGCTAAGACGGTGGTGACAGGTCTGCCTGTAAGGGGAGCTTTCAACACCATGTCAAAGTCGGAGGCTAAAAAACAGCTTGGCTTTGATGAAAATGAAATATGTGTGCTTTCAACAGGCGGAAGTCTTGGTGCGAGGGTGCTTAATGAGAATATCGCAAAGCTTTTGAAATGGTATCAGGACAATGATGTTAAGGTGTGTCATATACATTCCTACGGCACTTATCAGGGCTATAAGGACTATCCTGAAAAGCTGGGGGCTATGGGTATAGATATCAACAACAGCAGACGTATCATAAAGGATTATATCAATATGCCTGTGGCAATGGCTGCGGCTGACCTTGTTATATCAAGGTGCGGAGCAGCTTCGCTGGCAGAGCTTGAAGCAATGGGCAGAGCTTCTGTGCTTATCCCGTCACCTATGGTGGCTGAAAATCACCAGTATTACAACGGCATGGTATTGCAAAACGCAGGAGCAGGCTTTGTTATCGAAGAAAAAGACTTGACGGAAAAGCTTTTCATTGATACTGTAAAGGGACTTATAGAAGACCCTGAGAAGCTCAGACAGTGCTCGGAAAACGCTGCAAAGCTTCATGTTGCCGATACTGAGGACAGGATATTCAAGGCTTTAGAGCCACTTATTAAGGGATAAGGAACGTAAAATTTAAGGGGATAAAATAATGGATAAGAATTACAGACAGTATAACAAGAGGGCTTCAATGGACAGCATTGAAGTGCCTGATGTTGACAAGATAAAAAAGCTGTCAGATAAAAAGTTCAAGGGCAGCGGAGTGAACCGCACCGCCGACGAGATTTTTGACGGAGAAAAGTTCAACAAGGCAGGGGAGTTCGACCGTGCCACAAAGACTTACGATGACCCTACCAAGCACAAGGAAGAGGACGACAAAGAGGACGATTTCCTTGAGGACGCTGCGGCTATGCCTGCGCAGGCGGTGAAAGGTCTTAGCAAGGGAGTAAAGGTGGGAGATTCATATGTAAAGCGTAGCAAGATAATAAAGACAGTTGTGGCTGTTATTATCGTGCTTGTGCTTATGGTGTTCTTCTTCCCTCCGCTGTTTTTCAACGACGCAGACAAGAGCGTGGTTAGATATGACGACAACGTGTTCAAAACAATGGGTATGACGGATTTTAAAACATATGCGCTGTCAAATTATTCTGTATACAACGAAGAAGCTTTTGGTTCTGAGTTGAGTTCAAGCTACCGTTTTGCAGATATAGTGTTCAATATCAAAAACCCGTCTCCTTTTGAGATAAAGATACCGCAGTATGAGATCAGCCATGTTTCTTCTGAATATGACAACGCGGTATGCTATGCGACCAGCGTTACAACAAACAGCGACGGCGAGGTCATAGGCGACACTGTTCCTCCGTTTTCCAGCAAGGAGGTCACTGTAAGGATACTTGTGAATATCACTGATATGGACGATAGTACGTTTGACGATTGCGTTACCGGCATGATACTTTCAACTAAGGATATGAAAAAGAAGATAGGCAAGGACTTCTATCTGCCTTGTTTGCCTGCTTTTATGCCTGTTTCAAACGCTACAGAGATATATATCAACAAATAGCTTTAACCTATATGGGCGGTCCTGCATAAGATAAGTCAAAACCTTAAAAGGAGCGACGCTTATGCAACGGCTTATCATTCAGGGAGGAAGCAGGCTGAACGGAGAGATAACCGTTCAGGGAGCAAAAAACGCAGCTCTGCCGCTGCTGGCAGGGTGTGTTCTTATAAACGGAGAGATCAGGCTACATAACTGTCCTGCACTTTCGGACGTATTTGCGGCTTGTCGCATTCTGTCGGTGCTTGGGGCAAGGTGCAGCCGTGAGGACGGCTGTGTTACTGTGGACGCAAGGGGCGCTGTAAAGACCTTTGTGCCAGATGAGCTTATGAGAGAGATGCGTTCGTCTATCGTTTTTCTTGGAGCTGTTCTTGGAAGAACAGGTGAATGCAGGCTGTCATTCCCGGGAGGGTGTGAGCTTGGTCCGAGACCTATAGATATGCACCTGTGCGCACTTAGAAAAATGGGCGTCAGGATAAACGAGGAGTATGGCGTGCTTAGCTGCACCTGCCCGAGAGGGCTTAGAGGGGCTAGGGTAGACCTTTCGTTCCCCTCTGTGGGAGCAACTGAGAACATCATGCTTGCGGCTGTTCTGGCAAAGGGCGACACGGTGATATACAATGCGGCAAGAGAGCCTGAGATATGCGATCTTGCGGAGTTTCTGAACTGCTGCGGTGCAAGGATAAGTGGCGCAGGGGGCGGAACGATAACAATAAGCGGTGTGGAAAAGCTACACGGCTGTGAATACTCTGTCATGCCCGACAGGATAGTTGCGGCGACTTTTATGAGCGCGGCGGCGGCAACAGGCGGTGAGATAGGTCTGCTTGGGGCAAGGGCGGGGGATATCCGTGCGGTCATACCTATATTTGAGCAAATGGGCTGTCAGGTATTTCTATATGAGGACAGGATATTTATAAAAGCGCCTAAACAGCTAAAAGCTGTGCGGACGGTGAGGACTATGCCTTACCCGGGATTCCCTACGGACGCTCAGGCGATAGTCACGGCGGCACTTGCTAAGGCAAAAGGCACCAGTGTGGTGGTGGAAAATATTTTTGAAAACCGCTACCGCCATGTTGACGAGCTTGTGAGAATGGGTGCGGATATAAAGACAGAGGGAAAAGTGGCTGTTATCGAGGGCGTGAAGGAGCTTTACGGAGCAAAAGTCCGTGCGCCTGACCTTAGAGGCGGTGCGGCATTGGCTGTGGCGGCGCTTTCGGCAGAGGGAGAAACATCTCTCACTAATATAAAGCTTATGGACAGGGGCTATGACTGCATTGAAAATGCTTTTACGCTTCTGGGAGGAAACATAAAACGTGTAAATTACTAGCAGTTAGGAAAGAGAAAAATGAACGGAACTTACAAGGAAAACAGAATGAACTCACAGCGGCCTGCGGCACGTCGGCAGACAGTGAATATGCGCAATGTGTATGTTGCCAGCTTTTTTGCGGCTGCGGCGCTGCTGCTGGTGCTGAGTATGTTTTTGTTTTTTAATGTGTCGGAGATAAAAATAGAGGGCGTTACCCTTTACGAGCAGGATCAGATCCTTGGCGTGGGCGGCGTTTCAACGGGACAGAACCTTGTGAGGACGAATACGGATATAGTTGAAAAGCGTTTGAAAGATACTCTTGTGTATCTTGATGATGTCAAGGTCACAAAGAAATTTCCGTCAACACTTGTTATAACCTGCACAGAGGCCGAAAAGGCGGCTGATATCGAGTATAAAAATTCATACTATGTGCTGTCTGCTTCGGGAAAGATACTTGAAACGAAAAATCCTGCTCCGACAGGGGATATACCTGTTATAAAGGGCTTTGAGCTTAAAAGCCTTAGTCAGGGCGACAAGCTTGCCTCGGAGGATTCATTTAAGGCGGATATCCTTAAAGAGCTTCTGAATGAACTTCATGACCTGAAATTTAAAAATATAGACTCTATTGACCTGACCACCCGTTCGGATATCAAGCTTATGTATGACGGCAGGCTTGAAATAAAGCTTGGAAGCTCGGTGGATATGGAATACAAGCTTACATATCTTAAGGCGGTAATTGACAAGAGCATTACTGACGATTACGAGGGTACGCTTATTTACAATGGTGCTGACAGCGGCATTTCGGCTATTCCGAAATCGCAGGACGAGTCGTCAAAACCTGACGACACAAGCTCTGCAAAGCCAGATGACAGCAGCAGTGCGGTATCGGCTGATACTAATATTGATGATGGCAACACATGGGACAGTGATAACTCATGGTCAGGGGACGATAGCCAAGGCTACAGCGACGATACCAACGCATGGGACGGCAATGATGATGCTGACAATGCAGGCACAGACCAGTGGACAAACGAGAACGGAAACACCGACTGGGGATATGATAACGGCGGTGATCAGGGCTATACCGACAATGGATATGCTGACAACGGCTATGTGGACGATCAGACGAACACAGATTGGTAGGGGTCAGGATAACTAATTGTATAGTATACACAAATGAAACTGAAAAATCAGTCGTTTTATTGATAATTAATAAAAAGTTTATAATGGTTTCATTTAAGTTCTTTACTTTTTGACAAAAGTATGATAATATATTATTGTATCTATTTATGTGCATATTCGGCACATAGGCTTTTTTGCATTTTATTTTTGATTTGATAAATTGATATGTAAAAATACGGAGAAGTATGAAAATTCGCTTTTAGGAGGAGTTCTATTATGGGTTACGAGTATGTTGAAGAGCCAGTCGTAGGCGCAAAGATCAAGGTAATCGGTGTCGGTGGCGGCGGTGGAAACGCACTTAACTGTATCGCACAGGCCGGTATCGAGGGAAATGTTGAATATATCGCTGTTAATACTGATATCCAGGCACTGCATAAGTCAGCTGCACACACACAGATCCAGATAGGTGAGAAGCTTACTCACGGTCTGGGCGCAGGTGCAAAGCCTGAGATCGGCGAGGCTTCCGCTCAGGAAAGCAAGGACGAGATCGAGAACGCTATCAAGGACGCTGACATGGTATTCATCACAGCAGGTATGGGCGGTGGAACAGGTACTGGTGCTGCACCTGTAGTTGCTGAGATCGCACAGTCACTTGACAAGCTCACTATCGCAGTTGTTACAAAGCCTTTCAAATTTGAGGGCGCTAAGAAGATGGAGAGAGCAGAGAAGGGTATCGAGGCTCTTATCAAGCACGTTGACGCTCTTATCGTTATCCCTAACCAGAACCTTATCACAAACGAGATGCGCCTCACTATGAAGCAGTCTTATGCTATCGCTGATGAAGTTCTTAAGACAGACGTTATCGCTATTGCTGAGATCATTACAAGACATGATGAGATCAACGTTGACTTCGCTGACGTTACTACTATTCTTAAGGGCGCAGGCAGAGCGCATATTGCTATCGGTCACGGCGAGGGCAAGGATAAGGTACAGGATATCATCAATCAGGTAATTTCTTCTGACCTTCTTGAAACTTCTATCAAGGGTGCGAGAAGACTTATCGTAAACGTTACAATGAGCGAGGATCTCCTTATCAGTGATATGGACGAGCTTACTGCTGCTATAGCAGACGCTGCTGACGATAACGTTGAGATCATTTTTGGTAACGGTACAAATCCTGATACCAAGGACGCTATGGACGTTACTGTTATCGCTGCTGACTTTGTTGACAGAGATGACGTTCCTGAGGCTGCTGCACCAAAGGCTGCGACAACATATACTGCAAATTTTACTCAGAAGGCTGACGACGCAAAGGCTGACGCTGAAGCGATGCACAAGGCTGGCGTTAAGGCTGCTGATAATCCAAATTATTACGACGATATCTTCAATATCTTCAAGAACAAGTAATAATGCTTTCAAAGGCGGATCGGCGTTTACGCTGTCCGCCTTGTTTGAACCAAAGTCGGAAAACGTTTACATAATTAAAGAGATTTTCGTATTCTCAGAAAATTATCATGATATTGAAAATTTTTCGCAAAAGCACTTGAAATCTTACGGAAAATTTGATATAATTATTCTGTGATAAATATGATTTTAAGACATTTTGTATAAATTTCAGTTGCTATTTTGTATGGAATAATGAAATTTTTGAAAACGGCTTAAATCAGTTGAAAAATAACGTGGTTTATTGTATAATAGAGATAATCACTAATGTGGAGGGATTGAAATGGCTAGTAATGGTTATTTAAGAACGGTTAGAGTCGGCGGATTTGATAAGCAGGACGTTCTTGCTTATGTAGACGACCTTACTTCTAAAATTTATACTCTTGAGGCTCAGGTCAATGACCAGAACGAAACTATCGAACGTCTTGAGAAGCAGGGCGGCGCTCAGAAGCAGGACTTCGAGGGCAAGAAGGAACTTGAGAAAAAGGTAGAAGAGGCTAAAAACAAGATAGCCGAGCTTATGGCTAATACTGATACAATGAAGGTTCGTATCGCTGACTATGAGCAGCAGGTAACTGAAAAGGACGCTGAGCTTGAAAAGCAGAAGCAGGAGATCGAGGATCTTAAAGAGAAGCTCGAAACTGCTGAGGCTAATGCCGGCACAGCCACTCCTGCATTCGATCTTGGAAGCGTGTTCATGGAAGCTCAGAACACAGCTAATAAGGTCGTTCAGGAAGCTAAGAAGGCAGCTAAGCAGATGGAAGATGAAGCTAAGCAACTTCAGGATCAGGTTCTTGCTGACGCAAACGCACAGGCACAGAAGCTTGTTACAAATGCTCAGACAGAGGCTGATACTACACTTCAGACTGCTAAGTCAAGTGCTGCTGCAATGACGGCTGCCGCTAAGCAGGAAGCTGAAGCTGTTACAAGTGCAGCAAACAAGCAGGCTGCCGAGGTAACTTCTAAGGCTAACGCTGAAGCTGAGGCTGTTACATCTAAGGCTAACGCAGAAGCCGCTGACGTAACATCAAAGGCAAATGCTGAGGCTGCAAAGGTAGTAAGTGACGCTAAGAACGAAGCTAAGAATATCAGAGCACAGTCTGCTGATCTGAGAGAGTCTGTTAAGACACAATTCACAAGTCTGAGCGAAACTGTTCAGCAGCTCGTTACATCACTTAACGATCTGTATGGCAATAGTATCGGTGCTGTAAACACTGCAAGAGATCTTATTGACGATGGTCTTTCTCTTGTAAGCGATGATGACGCTGAATAATAGTTTGTCATGTCGGAAATAAGAAAGGTGCGTTCCGAGGAGCTTAAAGCGGTGAGCGGAGAGCTTAAATGCGGTGACAAGATATTGCTTTCGGGCGTTGTGTACACTGCAAGGGACGCTGCACATAAAAGATTCAATGCTTTGCTTGACGAGGGAAAGGAGCTTCCTATCCCTTTGAAAGACGCTGTTATCTACTATGCCGGACCTACTCCTGCACCTGAGGGAAAGCCTATCGGTTCATGCGGACCGACCACTTCAGGAAGAATGGACAGGTTTGCACCGAGATTGCTTGATCTTGGACTTGGCGGAATGATCGGCAAGGGCGAGAGATCACAAGAGGTAAGGGACGCCGTGATAAGAAATGGTGCGGTCTATCTCTGTGCTATAGGCGGTGCGGGCGCACTTGCCTGCAACTGCATAAAGTCTTGTGAGGTAGTGGCTTTTGAGGAGCTGGGCTGTGAATCTGTGAAAAAACTTTACGTTGAGGATTTTCCTCTTGTTGTGGCTGACGATTGCCACGGAGGGGATATTTTCAGCGATGGCAGAGCAAAATACTGCCGTGTATAACATCAAAGTTGCGTAAATTGCGGTCAGCCGTGTATTTCGACACGGCTGACTTTTTGTTTGTTGAAAATCACAAGAATACATTCTTAAAACTGTGGTATGTTACAAATATTTTGACAGGGACGGCGGATTTCGTCAATTCTCTTGACTTTTATGGTCTAAAATGGTATTATAACATTACGCAGTGGCGTCAGAATGGGGCTTTGCGGTAATTTCTACGATTAGGTGGGCGGTATTTTTTGAGAGGCGATCGGCAGGATCAGCAGGAAAAGCTTTCAGATGAGCAGCTTGTGCTAAATGCACAGAGTGACAAAACGGCTATCGGTGAGCTTATTGCGAGATATATCTGTACGGTGGAGTTTCTGGCAAAAAAATATGGCGCCGAGGTTCACGAGGATCTTGTCCAAGAGGGGCTTATGGGGCTTCTAGGTGCGGTTAGGACTTATCGTGAAGACAAAAATGCGAAGTTTTCAACTTACGCTACAAAATGTATAAAAAATAAGATCATTTCGTCTGTTCACAGAAATGCACTTCTTTCAGGCGGCGAGGAAGCTGACCTTGAGGCTATTCTTGGCGGCGGTGGCACTGTACCTGAGGAGGTCGTAGTGGAGCGTGAGGAGCTGAATGAGCTTTATGATAAGATCACTTCTGCACTTTCGGAGCAGGAGTGGCAGGTATTTCAATCGTTTTTGAGAGGAATGTCATACAATCAGATAGCATTAGGCTTGGGCACGTCGGAAAAGGCGGTAGACAATGCAATGCAGAGAGTCAGACGGAAATTGAGATCACTGTTGAGATAGGAATATGGCCGTATAGCTTAATAGCAGAGCGTTGTTTATTCAAAGGTGTCGGTGCAAATCCGGCTAGGCACAATTTTATGTAATGAGGTAAGAACCATGTACGAAGACAAGACATTAGTATGTAAGGAGTGCGGAAACGAGTTCGTTTTCACAGCAGGCGAGCAGGAGTTCTATGCTGAGAAAGGTTTCGTAAATGAGCCACAGAGATGTAAAGCTTGCAGAGATGCAAGAAAGGCTGCTACAAAGTCTGAAAGACAGACTTATACAGCAACTTGTGCTTCTTGCGGCGGCGAGGCTGTTATTCCTTTCAAGCCAAGAGAGGACAGACCTGTTTACTGCAGCGAGTGTTTCGCTAAGATGAAGGAGCAGGGCTAATTTTCTGCATAATTGAGCTGCCTTTGGGCGGCTCTTTTTTTGGTTTGTGGTTATTTGATCTGGCGGAAAGCGGAGGGGGTCATGCCCTCGTATCTTTTGAAAAGCTTGCAGAAATAGCTTTCTGAGCAAAAGCCTGTTTCCTCGGCTACCTGCTCGATGCTTTTTTCTGTACCGGTAAGCAGGGCTTTGGCTTCTTGGATACGACGTTTTGCGATGTATTCCATTGGACGCATACTGAGTTTCTTGCGAAAAAGCAGACAAAGGTGCTGTTTAGTTACTCCTGACACACTGCAAAGCTCGTCCATTGTGATAGTGGAAAAATAGTTGTAGTTTATATAGTCCAGTGCTTTCATAAGGGCGGAGGATACTGCCGTGGCAGGGTCTTTGTAGGCGATAAGGCGGTAAAACTCCATAAGAAAATCATACAAATAGCCAGAGGCTTTGTAATTGCCGAAAATACTGTCGGTTCGCAGAGCATTGTGCATTTTGCGGAAAATATGCTCGAGCATTTTTGTATCGCTGAGGTGAAAGGTTTTAAGCTCGGTAAGGCCGAACTGGGTAAGGATATCCTTGGCGGCATATCCGCAGGGGACTATCCAGTGGATATCCCATATATCCTCTTCTGGATAGTATTCGTGGGGCGTTTCAGCGGGTATGAATATGGCGGTATCATGTGGTATGGGAATGGCTTTGTTCTCAAAGATAAGCGTGCCGCTGCCTTTGGTGCAGTAGAGGATCTGGTCATAGTGATAGCCCTCGGGTCTTATAAGGTGATCCTGACAGTGATGATGACCCATATTTTGCAGATATAGTGGCAGGGACTTTTCGTTTCCCAGGATAGGATAATCGGCAAAGAACAAAAATATCAACTCCATATTCATATTGTTATAAATTAATAATATCATTCATTGACTTGCCTGTCAATAGCTGATAAAATAATTACAGTAATTTATAAACTTGTAAAGGAGAACATCTATGGATATTTTAAAGCTTGCGGCGGAAAATTCGCCAAGATCGAAAATGATATATCATGAGGATACTCAGGCGCTGCACATTGGCACGCTTGACAAGCACTGCTATTTTGTGCCGTTTGCAAAGGGGCAGGATCCTTTTGAGGACCGTAAAAATTCTCAGCGAATGGAGCTTTTAAACGGCAACTGGGGTTTTCGTTATTATGACAGCATAATAGAGCTAGAGGACGATTTTATTCACGAAAAGTTTGAGAACACTATCCCGGTGCCGTCAAACTGGCAGATTTACGGCTATGACAAGCCGCAGTATACGAACGTGTGCTATCCAATACCATTTGACCCGCCTTTTGTGCCTGACGATATACCTGTGGGAGTTTATCAGCGTGAATATGATTATTCCCCTGACGGCATGGCCAGGGTGCTTGTGTTTGAGGGCGTGGATAGCTGTGTTTATTTGTATGTGAATGACAGCTTTGTGGGATATTCACAGGTTTCTCACGCTACGGCTGAGTTTAATATTACACCATATCTCGCTGAGGGCAGGAATATCATTACTGCCGCTGTGCTGAAATGGTGCGACGGAACTTATCTTGAAGATCAGGACAAGATAAGGCTTTCGGGAATTTTCAGAGATGTTTATGTGCTGTCAAGACCGAAAATGCGTCTTGAAAATTATATCGTGAAAACTGTTCTCGGTGAAAATGGCTCTGCAAGGCTGGAGTTTACGGTATTCGGCTGTGATGTTTCGGCAAAGCTTTGCGATGATGATGGTGTTACAATGGCTCAGTTTTCGGCTTATGACGGTGAGAGCGTTGAGATAAAGTTAGAGAACGTCAAGCTTTGGAGTGCTGAAACACCTTATCTTTACAGGCTTACTATCAATGCAGGCGACGAGGTTATCGGCGAGGAGGTTGGCTTCAGAGATGTAAAGGTGGATAAGGGCGTTGTTAAGATAAACGGCAGGGCGGTGAAGTTCAAGGGTGTAAATCGTCATGACAGCTATCCTGACACGGGATATTATGCTTCTTATGAGCAGATGAAAGCTGACCTTGTGCTTATGAAGAAGCACAACATAAACGCTGTGAGAACGTCACATTATCCTAACTCCCCTGTGTTTTATCAGCTTTGCGACAGGCTGGGGCTTTATGTTATTGATGAAGCGGATCTGGAGTCACATGGCTGTGTGGAGGTCTATTATGACTACAAGTGGGACTATTCAGATTACAACGGCATTGCGATGCTTGCTTGCGACGAGAGGTTTGGCAATGCCATAAAAGATCGTGCGGAATGTCTTGTAAAGCGTGACATCAACCGCCCTTGCGTGGTGTTCTGGTCATTGGGCAACGAGAGCGGATATGGCAAAAATATGCTTGATGAAGCTGAGCTTATAAAGAGGCTTGATGATACAAGGCTTGTGCATTATGAAAGCACACACTGCCTTGACGGAACTTCCGACAGCGTGCTTGACGTAGTTTCGGGTATGTACTGGGATCTAAACGGGCTGAAAGGCTATCTTGAAAAGCCTGAGGAAAACAGACCTCTTGTGCAGTGTGAATACTGCCACGCCATGGGAAATGGTCCGGGAGATCTGGAGGATTATCACAATGTGTTCTATTCCAATGAGCGTTTCTGCGGTGGCTTTGTGTGGGAGTGGTGCGACCATTCTGTGCCGCTTGGTAAAACGGCTGAGGGTAAGATAAAATACGGCTACGGCGGAGATTTTGGGGAAAGACACAATGACAGCAATTTCTGCATGGACGGTCTTGTTTATCCTGACAGAACGCCCCACACCGGGCTTTTAGAGGTAAAGCAGGTATACAGACCTGTGCGAGTAACAAAAGGGGAAAGCGAGGGAAGCTTTGTTTTTTCAAGCACGCTGGAGTTTGTGAACGCTGGGGATATTCTCGATTGCCGCTATGAGATAACGGACAAAAACGGTATTATACATATCGGCAGGGTGGATTTTGACATCGAGCCTATGGGAAGCACTGTGGTGAATGTTCCCAATGATACAGCGGAGTATGAAAATGAAACATTCATAAGGTTTATTTTCACTGCAAAGGAGGACACTGACTATTGTGAAAATGGCTATGAGGTGTGCTTTGATCAGCTTAGGATAGCAGAGGGCAAGGCTTGTAAGGTCGCTGAGGTGAAAGGAAATGTTGAGGCTGTGGAAACGCCTCTTGATATCACTGTGACAGTGGGAGATGTTGTTTACCGCTTTGACAAGCGTAAGTCGGCGTTTGTATCTGTGAAATTCGGCGGCAGAGAGCTTCTTGACAGACCATTGCAGTATAACTTCTTCCGTGCGCCTACGGATAATGATGTCATGAAGTACAATTGGTACAAGGTGCATCTTAATGACTTTGATGTGAAAAGCTACGGCTGTGAGCTTTCAGCAAGCGAGAACAGAGCGGAGATAAGCGTCACACAGTCTTTTGGCTGGTCCATACAACAGCCGTTTTGCAGGCTGAAAGCTGTTTATGTTATTGACGGCAGTGGGCTTGACATAAAATGCGAAGCGGAGTTTTCAAATAAGATAGATATGCTTCCAAGGTTCGGTATAAGGCTTTTCATGCCAAAAGATTTTTCAAGGGCGGAATATTTCGGATATGGTCCTACAGAAAGCTACATTGACAAGCGTCAGGCTTGCTATGTGGGCAGATTTGCGGCTGATATCGGAGATATGCACGAGGACTATATCAGACCGCAGGAGAATTCATCGCACTATGGCTGTCGATATCTCACTGTGTGCGGTGGGGACACAAGTGTGATGTTCACTGCGGGAGAGGAGTTTTCATTCAACGCTTCTCAGTTTTCACAGGAGGAGCTTGCGGCAAAGGCACATAACTATGAGCTTGAAAGGTGCGAGAGCAATGTTATCTGCGTTGACTATGCAATGGCAGGGGTCGGTTCTAACTCCTGCGGACCAAGGCTTGCGGAGAAATATCAGCTTGAAAAGCCTTTGATAAACGCACATTTTCATATTCAGATAAGTAAAATATAAAGGAGTTTTTATGGATATCTGTGAAACACACTCAGACAGAAAGCTTTTTTGCAACGATTGGGAATTTTACAAGGCGGCTTTCGGTTCTGACTACTCAGAGGACTTTGCTTTCAAGCCTGTGGACATTCCTCATGATTGGCTTATTTATAATACAAATGACCTATATGAAACTTCTACAGGCTGGTACAGAAAGAATTTCTCTTACCAAAAGAAAGAGGGCATACGCACTTTTATCCGCTTTGACGGAGTTTATATGGACAGCAAGGTGTATGTGAACGGTGCTTTGGCAGGGGAGTGGAAATACGGCTACTCGGCATTTATGTTCGATATCACCGACCTTGTTAAGGACGGAGAGAACATTATTACTGTCCGTGTGGATCACCACTCGCCAAACTCCAGGTGGTATTCAGGAGCGGGCATTTTCAGAAAGGTTTGGCTTTGCGAAAGCCCTGAGATACGCTTCGGCAATGACGGCATTTATATCACCACGTCAAAGCAGGAGGACGGTTGGCAGGTGACTGTGAAGGCTGAGATGCTCCGACCTGAGGGCACGCCTCTTGGGGGAATCCGCATCAGGAACACTATTTTTGACAAGGACGGCAAAGAGGTGGCAAGCTATGAGTCTGACGCTTGTGGGGCGGATATTTCCTGCATACCTGAGGCGGTGCGTGTGAAAGGCGTGAGCTATTCTCTCACCGCTCAGACCATGACAGTGAAAGACCCTGAGCTTTGGGATATCACCTCGCCTGTGCTTTACACCATGGTGTCGGAAATTCTTGTGGACGGCGGCTGTGTACAGCGTGTAAGTCAGAAATTCGGCTTCAGGACTATCAAATTCAAGTGCGACAGCGGTTTTTATCTCAATGGCAGACACGTTAAGCTCCACGGCTCATGCGAACACCATGACAACGGCTGTCTTGGGGCAGTTTCCAATCCTGCGGCTATAAGGAGAAGATTTAAAAAGCTACGCAAAATGGGAATCAACGCTATCAGGACCTCTCACAATATGCCTGCGGAGGAGTTTATGGATATCGCTGACGAGACTGGTATGCTCATTCTCTCTGAGGGCTTTGATATGTGGGAGCGGTCAAAGACCGACTATGACTATGCTAGATTTTTTGATGAGTGGGTAGAAAAGGACGTTGCTTCATGGGTGCGCCGTGACAGAAACCGCCCTTCTATCATAGGCTGGAGCGTTGGAAATGAGATTTTTGACACACACGCTGACGAGAGAGGTCAGGAGGTAACGGCATGGCTCAAAAGGCTCGTTAGGCTCCATGATCCTGATGGCAACGGCTATGTCACATTCGGCTCTAACTATATGCAGTGGGAGAACGGTCAGAAATGCGCTGATATTCTCAAGCTTGCAGGCTATAACTACGGTGAAAGACTTTATGAGGAACACCACACCGCTCACCCTGATTGGATGATATACGGAAGCGAAACGGCTTCTGTTGTTCAGAGCCGTGGAATTTATCATTTCCCGCTGTCTGAAACCTTGCTAACTGACGATGACGAGCAGTGTTCATCTTTGGGCAATAGCTGCACAGGCTGGGGCGCAAAAAACACTGAGGCTTGCATAATCCCTGACCGTGACGCTGACTACTGTGCAGGTCAGTTCATTTGGACAGGCTTTGACTACATAGGCGAGCCTACTCCATACAGCACGAAAAATTCATACTTTGGTCAGTTCGATACAGCAGGCTTTGCAAAAGACAGTGCATATGTTTTCCGTGCAGAGTGGACAGACTATAAGGCTGAGCCATTCGTGCATATTTTCCCATACTGGGATTTCAGCGACGGACTTCCTTGTGACGTGAGAGTTTGCTCAAATGCTCCGAGAGTCGAGCTTTTCAAGGACGGCGTTTCAATGGGTGCATATGATATAGACCACAAGCATGGCAAGGAGCTGACAGCGAACTATATCATACCATATGAAAAGGGCGAGCTTAAAGCTGTTGCATATGACGAGAATGGAAATGTTATCGCAGAGGATATACAGCGTTCATTCGGGGACGCTGTTAGAATAGAAGCTGTCCCAGACAAGACAGAGATACTTGCAGACGGCTCTGACCTTGTATATATTGAGATATCTGCATTTGACAAGGACGGCACTTTCTGCGCAAATGCCAACAACCGTGTGAACGTCAGCGTTGAGGGTGCGGCAAGGCTTATGGGTCTTGACAACGGCGACAGCACAGACTATGACCAGTATAAAGGCACATCACGCAGACTTTTCTCAGGAAAAATGCTTGCTGTTATTGGTGTGGCTGATAAGACGGGGGAGATAAAGGTAACGCTCACATCAAAGGGTCTGCCTGACTGTGTTGTTACCCTTGATGCTGTTAAGGCAGAATATGACAGCGGTACATCGTCGCTTGAAAACGTGGGCTTTGCTCCTACTGAGTGCGGCAGGACAGACGAGATACCAGTGAGAAAGATAGAACTTTATACTGATACTTTTACTCTTGACAAGGATAACCCTGAGATAACAGTGAAATATAAGGCGCTCCCTGCCAATTCGGATTATGCTGAGGATATAGAGTTCAGGGTAACAAATGAAAAGGGCATAACATCTAATCTTGCAGAGTGCGAGGTAACAGCAGACAGCATTAAGGTGAAAGCAAAGGGTGACGGAAGCTTCTGGCTTCGTGCAATGTGCAAAAACGGCACTGAGCGTTATCACATCATATCTATGCTCAAATTCACTGCTGAGGGTCTTGGAAACGCACTTACCGACCCATATCAGTTTGTTATCGGCGGACTATTCACAAGGGCGAGCGACAACGTTTCAAGCGGCATGAAGAAGGGTGTAGGCTTTGCAATGGGCAAGGTAACATCATGGGCGGCATATGATAATCTGGACTTCGGCAGTGCAGGCTCTGACACTGTTACGGTGCAGATATGGGCGAACACCCTTGACCCTGTTAAAATAAGCTTCTATGACGGAATACCTGAGGAGGGCGGAAAGCTTCTTGGCAGGTTCACATATCACAAAGAGCCTGAGTGGATGATCTTCAAGCCTGAAACTTTCAAGCTTTCAAGAAAGCTCAAGGGTATTGAGACCCTTTGTATCCTTACTGATGACGGCTTCCAAGTGGGCGGTTTCAACTTTGAAAAGGTGAGCCGTGAATTTGCGGTGAACAATGCGGCTGATGCTGACAACATTTATGGTGACAAGTTCACAAGGGGCGAAAAGTGTGTGACCGAGATAGGCAACAATGTTATGCTTGATTTCGGCGAGTTCGATTTCTCTGAAAAACAGCCGAGCAGGCTCGTTATAAGCGGAAAGTCACCGCTTGCCCTCAACAGCATACATCTTATTTTGAACGGCAGTGAGGGCGAAAACCGAATACTCTGCGAGTTCAGGACAGATGACAGCGAAAATTATTCTCAGAAGAGCTTTGATATCTCAGGTATCAGCGGCAAACAGAAGGTTTCATTTGCGTTCCTGCCGGGAAGCAACTTTGACTTTGAATATTTCAGATTTGAGTAATAAAAACGCTCCGTACAGATTTTGTACGGAGCGTTTGCTAGTTCTGAAAGTTTATTATCTCGTTGGTTATCATAGGGTAGGCAATAAGCTTGGCGGAGTCAAGGTCTTCTTTGTGCATATCAACAGCGGATATCTGATGTCCGTTGTAGGTGGTGTAATAGTAAATGCCCTTGTCAGTATTGCAGCAGCTTGTATAAATGGTTATCTCATACTTGCTCTCTGCCACCTCGCAGCAGCCCCTTTGCTGGTCAACTGAGTTTAAAATGTGGAAGAACTGGCTTACACTGCTTTGCTCGTCAGGGGCGGAGCGTGAGTTCATTTTCACAAATGCGGCTCTTACAAATCTTGACTGCGAGGACAGGTCACCCGGAAGTCCCATTGCACCCATACCACGGCTGTAGGAAGTAAGGTCAAGCTTGTCAGAGAATGTGTTTTCAGGCTGTTTAGGGGAAAGTCCACGGAAATCGTTGAGCCTGAACATCTGCATATCAAAGGTTGGATTGTTCGTGAGCACTCCCACGGGATCGTCATAGACCTTTATGCCTTCTTTTACAGACTCGACCACTATGCAGTCGTTCTTGTCTGCTATTATCCAATGGAGCTGACCTGACGGCATTTGCGGGCTGAACTGAGTTTTGGTTACGTTTATCCTGTCAATAAGCTTTCTTGCCTCCGCAACTGTGGCACACTGACAGAGAATCCACGGGATAAACTCAAACTGCGCAACGTTGTCCCTGCCGTCGATATCATCACGGTAAAAGGCATTGCCAACAAAGTTAAGACCTGCCATGGCAAGACCCTTTTCATTGGCGGCGTCATAGAAAAGGGGATAGTTATTTGCAACGTGAGCAGTGCCTATTACTGCATAATGGGTAGCTATCATGCCCATATTAACAAAGTTAAGGGGAAAGTTTCTTGGCATTATGACTATTTCCTCGCCGTAGGAGCTTTCATAGTCAAGAGTTCTTCCAAAGTAAAAATCGTTCGTTTTATAAGTTGCCGCAGTACACATTTTGTTACCTCCAATTATATTATTTTCGTAGGGGCGAACAGCTCGCTCGCCGGCTGACAAAGTTATCCGCAGGACTCGTTATATTTAATATAACACTTTTTGCAGTTAAAATCAATGGCGTTGACTTATGTTAAAAAAATTGTTATAATAGTGGTAACATCGCATAATGATAGTGTTGTGTTACCCTAAGATGATAAATGAAAGGAGCGAAACGGAGTTGACGTGGAACAATGTAAAGAAAATAGCAGGCAGAGTGGTGGCGGTGATAGTTCCTGTGGCGATGCAGTTTTTGTGGTATCTTCTCATACTTAAATGGCTCAGCAAGGCGGCAGGGCTTCTCAGCATCGTGCTTACTGTGCTGTCATTTCTGTTTGTGCTTTATATCAACACAAAGCGTGAGGAGAGCAGCTACAAGACCCTTTGGCTTATTGTGATACTTACTTTTCCTGTGCTTGGTGCAGTTATGTATATAATTTTTGGCAATAACAATACTGCGAAAAAGCTTGAAAAGAATATCACAAAGGCAAGGCTTCACATGGACTATGAGCTTTCTGACGGGGAAAAGTGCATAGTGGAGCTTGAACGTGAGGACAAAAGGCTTGCTCAATCGGTGAAAAGGATAAGCGATGCAACGGGTTTTCCTATGGTGAAGCTTGACAGCGCAGAGTATTTTTCCGTGGGCGAGGAAATGTTCGCTGATATGTGCAAGGAGCTTGAAAAGGCTGAGAAATATATTTTTGCAGAGTATTTTATTCTGCAAAACGGCAAATTTCTCAACACTGTGGTTGATATTATGGCGAGAAAGGCAGCTCAGGGCGTTGACGTCAGGATAATGTATGACGACCTTGGAAGTATCGCAACTTATTCTCTTGCAGACGCTTTGAAGCTTGGGGAGAAAGGTATAAAATGTGTGCCTTTCAATCCGTTCCTTTTTATAAAATCACAGCTCAACAACCGTGACCACAGAAAAATAATGGTGGTGGACGGCAGAGTTGCATACAGCGGCGGAATAAATCTTTCAGACGAGTATATAAACATAGGCTCGAAATATGGTCACTGGAAAGATATCGGCTTTAAGATAACAGGCGAGGGCGTAAAAAGCTACACCTATATGTTTATGGAGTTCTGGAACGCTTTTTCAAATGACATGATACCTCATGACCTTGTGGGGGAGAGCTTTGAAAAAGAGGGCAAGGGTGGCGACGGCTATGTTTTGCCTTATTATGATTCCCCTATGGTGGACGAAAATGTGAGCAACACGTTTTTTTCTGAGATGCTCTATGCCGCAAGCGATTATGTGTGGTTCTACACGCCGTATCTGATGCTTGGGGACAGCCTTTTTGACGCTTTTATAAGGGCGGCTAAACGTGGGGTTGACGTGCGCATCATAATGCCAGGTATCGCTGACAAAAAGGTGGTTTTCAGGCTTTCGAGAAGCTATTATCGTCAGCTTATCGAGGCAGGAGTGAAGATATATGAATACACCCCTGGGTTTGTTCACGCAAAGGGCTGTATATGCGATGACAAGCTTGCGGTTCTTGGTTCGGTAAATCTTGACTATAGAAGTCTGTTTTTGCATTTTGAGTGCAGTTCTATATTCTATGATTCGTCTATAATAAAGACTTTTAAGGCGGACATTCTGGATACTCAGAGCAAGTGCAAACAGCGTACACTGGAGGACACGAAGCGTGGTTTCTTTGGACGGCTCATTGACGGCGTGCTAAGGATATTTGCACCATTGCTTTAACAGCTTTTTAATATTAAAATAAGATTTTGGGTGTTGATAGATCTTTGCTAAAATGGTATAATGTCGAAGGACTAATATAATACGGAGGTGAATAAAGTGGCAAACTGCGACAGTTGCGGGTCTAACGGGCAATTATGTATATATGTGAACACAGCCGACGGGCTTCGCTTTGCGTTGCCGTTTTATTCGTTGTGATCTGATATATCTGCCCGTGTGTGACCTGTCATGCACGGGCATTTTTATGCCTGTTTGTCCCTCACGTCATAAAAAAATGAAACGGAGGACAAGCAAATGAAGAAAAATGAACTGAACAAAAATGTAATTTTAAACGAGGACGCAGTAAAGAACATTCACTGCGACGAGATAACCGCTGTCATCAACAGCAATGATTCCCCGAAAGCCATGATGAACAAGCTTGACGATTATCATGGCAGTGATATCGCAGAGGTAATAAGTACGTTTTCTGTTCTCAACAGAAGAAAATTCTATCGTGTGTGCAGTCTTGAAATGCTGGCAGAGATATTTGAATATCTTGACGAAAAGCAGGCAGGGGAGTATCTCAGGAAAATGGATATCCACAAGGCTTCGGAGCTTATATCGGAGCTTGACACTGATACAGCGGTGAATATTCTGTCTGAAACAGATAAGGACAGGAGAAGCCTTATTATAGACGCTGTTGCACCTGATGTACGCAGTGAACTCAAGCTTATCGCTTCATTTGATGAGGAAGAGATAGGAAGCAGAATGACTACGAACTGTATTATCATTGACGAAGACATGACTGTAAAGCAGGCAATGAACGCTCTTGTTAGTCAGGCGAGAAAAAATGACAACATCTCAACGCTGTTCGTGGTGGACGAAAATAAGGTTTTCAGCGGAGCTATAGATCTGAAGGATCTTATCACGGCTGACAGCGAGGTGGAACTTGAGAGCATAACGGCAACTTCTTTCCCATATGTTTACGCCAACGAGCAGACTGCCGATTGTATCGAAAAACTGAAGGATTATTCAGAGTATATTATACCGGTGCTTGACGATTCAAACAGACTGCTGGGAGTTATCACGGCGCAAAATATCATCGAGGCGTCAGATGATGAAATGGGCGAGGATTATGCAAAGCTTGGTGGTCTTTCTGCAGAGGAGGATCTTAACGAGCCTGTGTTGCAGAGTGTGAAAAAGAGATTGCCGTGGCTCCTTGTGCTGTTGGGACTTGGCATGGTGGTGTCAACAGTGGTGGGAGCGTTTGAGAAAGTTGTTGCACAGCTCACTCTTATTGTGGCGTTTCAATCGCTGATACTTGACATGGCAGGAAATGTTGGTACACAATCCCTTGCAGTGACTATCCGTGTGCTTACAGACGGAGGCCTTACTGCAAAGCAGAAGCTTCACCTTGTGTCAAAAGAAATGCGAGTTGGACTTCTAAACGGCACTCTTATAGGCATGCTGTCGTTAATAGCAGTGGGGCTGTATATTTTCTTCTTCAAGGGCAAGGGGCTGGTATACTCCTTTGCAATGTCGGGCTGTATAGGCATTTCACTTATACTTGCCATAATAGTATCCAGTGCAGTGGGCACGCTCACACCGCTTTTCTTTAAGAAAATAAAGATAGACCCTGCCGTTGCGTCAGGCCCTATGATAACCACGCTGAACGATCTGGTGGCAGTTGTGGCTTACTATGGAACTAGCTGGATATTCCTGCTGAATGTTTTGAAGCTGGGGTAGAAAAAAATAGAATAAGATAAAAAAGCCGATCGCATCCATTTTGGTGCGGTTGGCTTTTTCAGGTTTGGCTATTAGATTCAAGGTAATGCCTATCTTATTGAATAATTCTGCATTTGGAGTTTTCTTCAATTTCTGAAAAGACCTTTTTTTGATCGATTATTGAATCATAGTATGACTTCCTTATTTCTTTGACCAAAACTAATTTGTTATTCTCAATTTTTTTGAATTGATAAATGCCATAGATCTTATGGTTGAAAAAGTAAATGAAAGATACCAGTTTTTCATCTGACAAAAGTTCACCATTTTGTGATTTTACGAAAGACATGATCATATTATAACCACGCAATTTGCTCTTTTTGTTTAAGATACGAGTAATGTTTTTTACATTGTTTAGATGTGCTGAAACAACTGTTGTTATAAAGAAACATACATTTACAAAAAGGGCAAAAGCATTGCCGAATTTCTGATTATACTCAACGGTTGTAGCGGCGACAAATTCTAGAATAACAAGTATTTTTACTAAAGATGATGATAAGAAAACTTTATCGTCATCAAGCAAGAGTGAACCATACGTTACAAAGAAAATAGCGGATATTAATATGTTTGCTAATACCAAACAGCCTAAAGGGTTGTTATTTATATTCAATACTAATCCTATAGCAATCGTAATTACAATCACTGTAAATAATGTATAAAGTGTAGGAACAACAATATTCTCATATATTCTTAAATTTCGTATCTTTCCAAGTATAATTTTGTATGCAAATTCAGATTCATTAAATGGAGTTGGATTTTTGTCATTTAATTCAAATATTCTACCAGTTATGTATTTCTTTATTTCAACCTCATTTTTATCATTAATTAACTGATCTAACTGATAATATTCCTCAGTCGTTTTAGTGTATTTTAATAAATCATAAAATTCATTAAAATCAGTATCATCTTTGTTGATCTGCTTTAAAGCCGATTCAAATGTAGCTCTTGCTTCACGAAATTGTTGGTCTTTTTGGTCACGATACTTGTTTGCACTTTTGTGATACATATTAAATATCCAGCTTAGTATAGCTATGACCGCTGTTATGATTATAGTGTTTACTCCGTCTTTCTGTATACGTTCAACGATTACTTCTGAATTTATGTTTACCATAAAAACCTCCTATTTATTTTAGTCTTACACTATAAATAATAGCGAAAGTAGTCGTTTCGTGCATCATATTGTTGATTTATATTTGAATTTTTGTAGCTTTAACTAAATTGAATGGCTCAATCATGTTAGTTTTATACAAGTATAAATCGCAAAATGTATTATAATTTCGGGTTATAAGTTTATTTGTTGGTATCTTGAAAAGTATGTCAATATGTGTTATGCTTAGTAACATAAGTAACTCAGGGGGGAATCAAATGTTAGCTGTATGTATGACCTTGATAGACAACGATAAGGATCAGACGTCTTTTGAAGATTTTTATTACAGAAATCGTCAGATAGCCTATGCTTTTGCATACAAGATCTTGAATAATTCTGCGCTGGCAGAAGAGGCTTGTGCAAATGCTTTTTTCAGCATCGCAAAATGTTTTAAAAAAATTCACAATTATTCTTTGCACGATATGGACGCATATCTTATTAGAACTATTAGAAACGCCTGTTATGCGATCTACAATAAGGAAAATCAAAATCCAACATCGTCTATATTTGATCTTAAGGTGGAAGATGAGCCGAGTGAGGATTTTTATGATGATATTGACTTAGATCTGCTTATAGATGCGGTAAGAAAGCTGGATGATAAACTAAAGTCTGTGATAGCATATAAGGTCTATTATGATCTGACTGCTGATGAGATCGCACAGATCATGGGCATTTCTAAGAGAACGGTATTTAATTATCTGAACAAAGCCAAAAGACAAATTTTAGATTTGATCGGTGGTGATCGTTTTGAATGATAAGTTAAGACGGGCAATAAAAACAGGCATAATTGATGAAGACTATAAGGATTATTTGGCTGTTGAGAAAATTCCACATGATTTTTCGGAAAAATATGAGCAGAGAATTGGCGAGCTGATAAAAACTAACAGAAAAAGCGGTCACAGACATATAAAGATCACTCTAAGATTTGCTGCGGCGATAATAGCCGCGGTGCTTGCAGTCGGCTCTGTTACAGTCGCCGCCGTGCCGCCGCTGCGTGAATGGTTTGTTGGAGTTTTTGTACAGGATAATAATAAAAACGCTGAAATAACGCATATAAAAGATAATTCTTTGGACGATTTTAGCATTTATAATTTTGTTAAGTATGTACCGACATTCGTACCTAGCGAATTTGAAATCAAATCTGTTGTCACTAACGATACAAGGCATGAAATACATTATATATCAGGCGATAAATACATAAACTATTCGCAAAGTTCTTTGACAGTGTCTAATCAGGTAGATACCGAAAATATGAAGACTGAATGGGTAGATATTAACGGCAAAAAAGCATTCATTTCATATGACAGTGAATATACAATAATTGCATGGACAGATGGAACTTATGCTTTTGAAATAGACGGTAATTTGTGCAAAGATGACATAATTCGTATGGCAAATTCAGTTAAGTCTACGAATTAAAAATATTTTCGATAATTATTGTCAAAAAACAGCGTGCTTTCATGTTTTAATTTATGTGGAAGGTTTTTATGGGAAAGGAGGTGATCTTATGTTAAAAAAATTTATTTCTACACTTGTTCTTATATGTGTGATGACTTGCTGCTTTAGTTTTAATGTTTTTGCTGAAACAACAGTTGATGATGAAATAGCATTAATGAATTTATATACGAACAAAATCAGCACAAACATCACACGTTCCAGTTCTAAGAAAATTTCATATGATTGTTCCGTTACAGGAAAATCAACGGCAACAAAGATAACAGTTTATCTTTATCTTCAGGAAAATGTGAATGGTTCATGGAGAAATGTTCACGTTTTAAGAAAAGAGGTCAACGGGAAATACTTGACAGCAACTGATTCCTACTCTAGTGCGATCTCAGGTCATAAATATCGTACGGAATTACAGGTGTATACCTACAGTGGAAGTAAGTCAGAATACTTAGAACTTCATAGTACTGTGTTGAATTTTTGATGAAATTCAAGTGAGCATGAAGATATTCTAAGTTAAGCACAGGTCAAAAAATTATTAGTTGTATAATTAAAAATTCGTGATTTATTGCGAAACGAGAAAGGGAATAAGTATGATTATTAAGAAAATTGTTACGGGAATTGTTGCATTGGCTATTGTAAGCACTATGGCTGTTACTACTGCATTAGCAACTACGTCAGCAACCAAAGAGGTATATGGTCAGTCATATGCTTATTCAGGAAAGCTTGGAAATAATAGTTACGTGAGTTGGAATATTAAGGGCGATTCTTCAACTGCAATGACTACTGCGGGAAAAACAGAAAGTAAGTTTCAACGTTACATAAAGGTATCGGTTGAATGCAGAAATACAGCAAATAATGCTGTTATATCAAATCAGACAAATGAGATAACAACAAAAAATGCCGGAACAGGTATTGGAATTAAAAGAAACAAGAATAATTCATATGTTTATTATATCCATCGTGTAAAAGTTAAAACCGATAAGGATAATCAGTATACTATAGACGATGTTTATTATCGTATAAATCAAAATAAGTAATATTAAGAGGACTAAATGAAATACGTTTTTATTAACCTGAAAAATTTTGCCGTAAAGAATGTACTTATCTTTATTCTATTTATTGTTTGCGCCGTTACTGATGTGCTTATAATATTGTTTTCACATGGTGCATTTCAGAATTTTAAAGCAAGCAAGGATTTTGAAAAGCAAAAGAAGTATGTATTTAACTATACTTTTTCATTTGGCGATATAATAGATACTCAGGAAGACAGTGATGGCAGGATCTTGTCTTATTTTGGAACAGATTCTATAACTCCTGTTCAGCTTCGGGAGGTGCTTGACAAGCTTGATGATAATTCTAAAGCGTCAATGCCGGGTATGTATTTTAGTTTAATGTTTGATCAAGACGAGCTTAAAATTGATGAGTGTTTTGACGACGGTCAACCGTATCTTATGTCCGCGGTGCGTATTCAATATGATGAGGAGCTGAATGATTATAGTTTATACGAATCGTATGTCGACAACATGAGTATACGCAAAGGCAGATATTTTACTAAGGAAGAATATGCTTCAGACGAAAATTTGGTCGTGCTGCCTAGCGGCGCAAAAGACGATATGATCGGCAAGAATGTTGAACTGCTTGGCAAAAGCTATAAGGTCATAGGCATATTCGGTAATACTGTACAAGAGGAATTTCAGGTGCCATTTAAAACGTTGGGTGATAACTGCACTATTTCAAGCATAAGTTTTCTTGATGACAATGCTCTCGATACAGAAAGCTTTTTTAAGCTGAAAAAAGCTTTCAGCGAAGTTCTAACGTGTAATGTTAATTTTCCTCCGATAGACACGATCGATATGACTGAAATAAAATTCTACAATTCCGTTATATTTATGTCCGTAGCCGTTGCGATAGCTTCTGCAATAAATCTTGCAATGCTTTTCAGATACATAATAAGATCCCGTGCTAAACAGACTGCTATATTCATGCTGTGTGGCTGCACGTCAAATAAAATAAGACGGATGTATATAGCCGAGATAGGTATGATATCAGTGACGATATATGTGATATTTGCATTGGTATTCAATTATGCGCTGCTTCCTAAGCTTACTTTGTTTTTTGAGTATATCAAGGTCGCATATAATTTCAGGGTATATATGACCATATTTGGAATATATATTATTTCTATTTATTTGTTCCTTAACATTGTGATATTGTTTACCAATAAAAGATCCCCTGTGAAAATGATGAAAGAGAGGGGAAAATAATATGATAAAATATGGTTTAAAAGAATTTGCAAGAAATATCTACAGCAATATTTTTATCGCTGTTCAGCTCGCCATTGCATTTATTATAATGACGGCGGCTGTTTCTTCTGTTCTTTCAAGAATAGAGATGTATACTCCTGTAAAGAAATACTTTCCTGATGGCAAGGGACTATATATATGTAATATATATGATACTGCTCCTCTTGACAGTGAGCTTAAAAATATTGATGATGTGGAGTCGGTGACAAGCGGATATGATACAAGCTTGTATTATTCTCCGTCATCAAAAGATCTATCTAATGGACTTGGTGACGATAGAATGAGCGTTAATGCTTTATCTGAAGATATGATAAAGTCATTTACGCCGCAGATGAGTTCGGGAAAATGGCTGTCTAATGCGTCGGCTAACGGAGATCTGATACCTGCTGTTGTGACTGAAAACAGCAACTACAAAACGGGTGACATAGTTACCATTATGCACAAAGAGAAAGTAGGGGAGATGTCCCCTGATGATGAGGATTTTGACTATGCTGATCCTTATAAGTATGAGTATGTTAAGAACAAGGTGGAAATTGTCGGTGTCATAGCTGACGGCTCACAGTTGCTGGGGTTTTCATCTGCATATTTAGGCACTGAGGATAGTATAAAAGAAAAGCCTGATTTCAGAGATCTTTATGCTAATGTCAATAAGCATGGCAACATGATGCTGATAGTTCCGACAGACTGTCTTAAAGATATAAACTGTAAAATATACCCTTGCGGCAATCAAATAGTAACGTTAAAGGATAATGTAAGCAATGAGCGTTTTAAGGAGCTTGAATTATATCTGAGGGATTATGGCAGGGTTTTTGACTTTGAGGATTTCAGAGAAAATTCGCTTGTCTATATTAATGGTCAGCTTATCAAGCTTGTTCCAATGCTTATATGCGTGATAGTTCTTGTTATTGTAAGCTCAGTTTCGGCTTCGGCAGTGAACATAAAAAAGAGACTTGGAGATTATGGTATCTATTATCTCTGCGGAGCAAAGTGGAACGCATATATCAAGATAGATCTTGTGTGTGATCTTATGACCGCAGTTATGGCAGCCGCCATTGCAGTGTGTATTTCAAATGTTCTTACTATGAGCAAATTTATGGGAAATACAGTGATAAGTTTTGGTTGGCTGCACTTGATCGGCTGTGTATGTATCGTTATCTTGAACATTCTGATCTCACCTTTGATACCGGGCGTTATAATGAGACGAAATACACCAAATGAGATCTTGATGATAAATGAATAAGAGAGGCATTATAATGATAAAGCTTGATAAAATAATAAAGATATATAATCCAAAGAAAGCCAATGAATATGAGGCTTTGCATGGGGTATCATGCGAGATATCAGACGGTGAAATGGTAGCGATAATTGGAAAATCAGGCGCAGGAAAATCCACACTTTTGCATATCCTTGCCTGCATAGACAGCTATCAGAGTGGTGAGTACACAATTGACGGCACTTTGGTAAAAAATTTATCGGAGGGGCAGTATGCACAGATAAGGAATGAAAAGATAGGCATTGTAATGCAGGACTTTGCACTTGTTGAGGATTTTTCTGCCCTTGAAAACGTATTGATTCCATTGGATTTTGCAAAGAAAAAGATAAAGAATAAAAAAGAAAAAGCTCTTGAAGCATTAAAAGCTGTTGGTATGGGGGATCTTTCTAAGAAGCCTTGCAACAAGCTTTCGGGAGGACAGAAGCAGCGTGTTGCTATAGCCAGAGCAATTGTCAACGAGCCTGCCATGATACTTGCGGACGAGCCTACAGGAGCGCTGGACACAAAGACCTCGGCCGAGATAATGGAGCTTTTCAAACGCCTTAACAAAGAGGGAAAAACAGTCGTTATCGTTACTCACGATCCAAAAGTCGCAGAACAATGCAGTCGTGTTATCGAAGTGTCTGACGGTAAGATCATATAGAAAAAATCCAATTCCCGCACATCAAATGCAAAAATCACATCGTAATATTGGCTGTTTAGCGTGATATGCAGTGGGTGTGACATATCCTAATAACATAATTCGGGCTTTTTTTATCTTTCTTTTCTTTATATCTGTTTAATAAGAGTAAAATTGTCAGAAGTAAAAAAATGACCGCACCCGTGAAAGGTGCGGTCATTAGTATTTTGTGGCGGAGCGTTAGTTTTGGTTTGGCCTGTATGTTTTTGCCATGCGTGAGAAGTGTGAAAGGAACCTGCTGTCAATGAACTTGCTTACTGCTGTGATGGCAGGTCTTGCACCTGATTTGACGTTGTAGGTGTCGGCTGTTATCTTATCTACTGCCTTTGCAAGCTCGTCTGCACTGAACAGGGAGTCCATATTCAGCTCAGGGTGAAGCCTTTTGATGACTTTTATTTCGCTCACAAGCCTGTTTTCCACTATCTTTCTGTACACCGACCTTGATATCTCGCTGAAAGTGTATTTCTGTGAGAAGCGGTTGATAAGCTCGACGTCAAAATAGTCGGAAAGGTCGCTTATGAGTTGTGTTTCTGATGTGCTGTCTGAGTTGAATCCAATGCTTCTGCTCTTTGCGGTACAGCCTGCGTTGGTGGTGGCTATTATTATGGACTTTGAGAAGTCTATAACGTTTCCTTGACTTGTGGTGAGAATGCCCTCGTCAAAGACAGACATGAACAGCCTTTGTACGGATCTGTCGCACTTTTCAAACTCGTCAAGGAGTATCACCTGATAGGGATTTGATTTGAGCTTATCAAAGGGCAGTTCAACATTGCTGTCGCTTCCAAGATAGCCTGCAGGCGAGCCTATAATGCGGTTTATGCCTGCGTCATAATAGAATTCCGACATATTCAGTGTGATAGGTTTCTCGCCTGCACAGTTTTTGGCTATTATCTTTGCGACCTCTGTTTTGCCCACTCCGCTTGGTCCGATAAAAAGCATTGTAAAAGGCTTTTTGGTCGGTCTGATGTGGAGAGAATGGAGCTTAAGCACGTTGACAAGGTCGTCTATGATAGCTTCCTGACCGCAGACGGCTGAGAGGTCACGGCGAAAGGCTCTCTCGTTAAAGGCGTGGGGCGTGCTGTGACCTGATGTCATGCGGAAAGCCGTTTCTTTTATATGGCGGTCGGTGAGAGTAATTTTCATCTTCTTGTCAGAAGCGTTCTTCACCACGGCGGAAGCTATGGAGCGGTCAAGTAGCGTTATGGCATTGTCAGGGCGGTGTGAGCCTGAGTAGCAAAATTCGTCTGCGATATCCACAATGTGCTCTGCCTTGTTTCGGCTCAAAGCGAACGAGATGTTATAGTGTTTGGCAAAATGCTCGTTCATGCTGAGAAGGATCTCCACTGTCTGCTCATGGTCTGCTTCGTCAACTATTATCTTTGTCATACGCCTGCAAAAGGCAGGGTCGCTGTCGATGAGATTTGCTTCCTGGGTCGTTGTCGCTCCTATGAGCTTTATTTTCCCACGGCTCAGAGCAGGCTTCAAGATCTGAGCGACGATCCGATATGCCTTTTCCTGAAAAAGCATATGTATTTCGTCGATAAACAAAATTCGCTTCTCGTCCTGGTCGCTCATATAGTTTATGAGCATTTTGACCTTGTTTTCAAGGTCGCCCATAAGACCTGAATCTGCCACGATATCAGAGAGCTGGAGGGCATATATCCTATAGCCTTTGAACTGTGGTACGATGTTCTCGCTGTTTTTGAGCCTGTAGGCAAGCTCCTCCACTATTTTGGTTTTTCCACAGCCTGCAGGACCGCAGAGCAGTGCGTTGGGCTTGTCCGAGCTTATGAGAACAGACATCATCATAGAGAGTATGTTCTCTCTGAATTTTGTTTCTGTCTTTCTTGCTTCGGCAAGGTCGAAAAACATTGTTTCGGGGTCAAATACCTTTGCTGTAAATGGATTTTGGCTCGTGTTTTGAATCTCCACAGGATCAGGCTCGTAAAGCTCGTCCAGTGGGTCAAAATCATCGTCCTCGGAGTCGTTGATACAATCATACGCCTCATATTTCTTGATGTATTCTATATCTTCTGTTTGTGGCATTTTTATTCCACTCCTTTCTTGGTGTTTTGTTGACGTCTTCTGCGCCTTTTGAAATTTTCACGCATACGGGCAATGCTGAACGGTGCTAATATCAGCTCCTCGAATATCATGTATGCGCAGTTGCTCGGTATAGTGTCTCTTGCCGCTATAAGCATTTTGCCCACTGTACAGCCAACGTTGTTCACAAGCTTACTGCAAAATGGATATACGTCAGGGGTGATGTTATAGAGTCTGCCTACCTGTGCAAAATAGTCGTTCAGCTCCATTGAGCAGAGGACGTTCAGTGCGCATATCATCTTGGCATTGTCTGTGAAGCCCTTGATGTTTATTGGAAGCGGCGCTTTGCCCTCCATGACAAGCCTTATTTTGCCTATCCTCTCAGCTTGCTCAGCCATGTTGCACATATACTCAATGGTGTCGGCAAGCTCAGTGTATTGGTCTGCGGCAGACCTTATTTCGCCTCTCATGGTCATACCTGTGTCCTTGAGGAAGCTTGGATATACGTCTATGAAGTCTCTGAACGTGAACTTGTCACGGGCGGTGGCATAGTTACATTCAAGCTCGCTGAAAACAATGTCCTTGTCATTCTCCGTTAAGTTAAGAAGCTTTGACAGCGGTGTGTCCATTATCACAGTAATGGCGTTTTCGAGAGTCATGTTCTCGTATTCATGGATGATGTCTTTTAAATTAATTGTTTTTTTCATAGTGTTGGTGTCCTTTCGTTATAAAATTTAAGTTTAGTAAGCATTATTGCCTACCATTGTATAAATTGAAGCGGCAACGCCGCTTGAGGCGTTCACACCAGTGTAAGGCGATGAACGTTTGTAAAGAACAATGCCGACATGGCTGTGCCGAACAGCAGTGAGCCATGTCACTTGTTCTATTTGCACCCTCAGAACAGAGAGCAGATCATTTAGCAGAGCATAGAATCAGGTGATTGAAAAAATCAAGGTAAAGAAAATTAATGATCGTTGGTTATATGTTAATGTCCTTTTTCTATGCTCTGTGATGATATGGCGGTCTGTTCGTCGGGAATGGGGGCTGTGGTAAGCGGCAGGTCGCCCTTGTAGCGCTCTATTATATCCGCCGCATTATAGGGGTATGACAAGATGATGTCAGAAGCCGAGGCTATGAGCCACCACCTCATGTCATAAGCGTCACGTATCTGTTCGGCGTAGTTGTCAATAAAAATGCACCATGGGATCCAGAATGCACAGACTTTTCTGTCAAGTATATCAAATGCACTGCCTAAGCTCATGTTAGGGTCTTGTTTCAGCACTTTTTCAAGCTGTATCTGAAGTTTGGACAACAGAAATCTGTCATTGGCAGGGTATCTGGTGTTTGAGCCCATGCAGAGTGTGTTCAGATAGCCTAAGTATTCTTTGACGTTTATGGCGTTGTATATCTGCACTTCCGGAAGCTGTCGATTTAAGACGAGCATTTTTCTTACATAAGCCGAATAGCATCTTATCTCGTCCTCGCTGTCGGCATCGGTGCTTATTATTTGTGCATATGTGTCAAGCTCGTCCATAAGAGCCACAAGCTCGCCGAAGGTCATTTTCATGCAATCGCTTGCGCTGATGTGGAAGTATTTCTCTATCTGCTCTGCGATGATGTCAATGCCTCTCTTTTCACCTGCTGGGGTGCTGTAAGAGGTCAGCTTCTCCAGCGGAAGTGCCATTAGATCTCTGACGGCTTGTTTTATAAAATGCAGTTCAGAGAATTGATTTGTATTTAGTAGCATGGTTTTTACTCCTTTTGTAATTTTTTACATACTTATCTGATGATCTTTTTGAAGCATACTGTATGGTGCGATCTTGTCTGCAAGCATAGCCTGTCTGCCTGAGAATATCACATAGACCTTGTCCCTTGGCATACAGAGTATGTTGTCCATGGTCTTTGACGCTCTGTCCGCTATCATTCTTGCAGTGTCAGGGTCGTTGCAGCCCATGAAAAGCAGTGTGTCGCAGTTGTTTATGATAGTCTTGGCGGCGTTTGCGTCATACATGGTGGCAAGCTGTGACAGGCTCTGTATTATCAGTGATGCGTAGATATCTCTTGACCTTATGGTGGAGATGTTCTTGTCGAAGTTACTGATATATGCGCTTGTAGCACCAAAGTCGTCAAGTATCATATGCACAGGCACTGGAAGCCTGCCTTTAGGGCTGTTATCAGCTTCTCTGCACAGTGCCTGCAAGGTCTGGGTATAGAACAAGCTCACAAGATTGTCGAGATTATGCTCTGTGTCACTTGTCTTTATGAATACTGCGGTCTTTCTTCTCCCTATATCCGCAAGATTGACGGATATCTTGTTGTTAAAGATGTATCTCAGCTCTTTCATGTTGAAGCAGTTGAGATGTGAAGCGGCTATTCCTGCAGTGGAAGCGAATGTTCTGTCGGAGGGTCTGGTCGCCTGTGTTTCTGAAAACAGCCTTGTAGACAATGTGTTGGGATTGTCTTTTATCCATTTGACGAAATAAGCGTCGCCGTTGTTTTGGATATATGTGTGGAAAAGCTCCAACACTGATGTCATGTTGTGATACTCTTTTGGCAGGGCCTCAAGAGCGTATGCTATCGCGAACTCTATCATTGAGGCGGCACTCATATCCCAATATGGCTCTTTACAGCCACTGCTCACAGGAGATATTGCGTCGGCGATAGCTTTAACGTCAGGCTCGTATATACTGCCGTCTTTGTTTCTTTTTACCGCCGCCAATGGATTATAGCCCTGGCTTTTCTCAGGCTCTGTAAAATCGAGTTTTATAATGTTATAGCCTTTAGCCCTCAGTTCGCCTGCGAACATATCATAGAGCAGACCCTTGACGTCCTGCAATATGACTGATGATTTGATGTTTTTTAGCACAGAGCAGATGTAAGAGCCTGTTTTGCCGCAGCCTGAATTGCCTATAACAAGGACGTTGTTATTAAGCCCTGTGACCTTTGTGTCCTCCAAGAGTTCAACGTCCTTGGCGAGAGTTCTTTTACCGTATCTTTCTATTGGTGCAGTGTAAGTAGGACTGCCGCCTGTGATTCTTTGTTTACTCATTATTTGTTACTCCTTTAAATTAATTTGTTAATTATCTTGTGTGCAAGACCGAATTCCACGGCCTCTTCTGCGGTGTAAAAAGAGTCATACTGTGTGACCTTGTAAATTTCCTCAAGAGTTTTTCCTGTGCGGTCTGCTATTATGGTTGCAAGGGTCTTTCGCATTTTGTTCAGCCCCGCAAGATGTTCTTCTATCTCTTTTGATTTCTGACCGCTGAAATCTGCTTTGCCGAAACTTGGGTCATGTATCATTATGCGGGAGTGTGGAAGTATCTCACGCTGGTCTGCCGCAAGGTATATGACAGCACCCATTGAAGCGCAAAGTCCCACGCATACGGCTCTGACCTTTGAGCGTGTCATTCTTATAGCGTCATACAGTGCAAGACCGCTTTCGCAATCACCGCCGGGAGAGTTTATATACAGTGTTATCTCCTTATCTGCCTGACCGTCCATTAGCATAAGAGCCTTGATGATGTCAGTGCAGTTTTCAGAGCGGATATCCCCATCAAGGAATATCTTTCTTTCACTTAGCAGGTGATCGTCAAGATTTATGCGTTCGATACCTCTTGAACTTTCGAGTATTCTGTTTAGATTTGATCTCATTGTTATCGTTCCTTTCTTTTGTGTGTGATGAATTTGTAAAGTGTTATTTCCTTTCATTATACAAGTAGGAGTGGCTTTGCCACTCGACCCTGCCTGCATAGCATTAGCGTCAATACTCAGGGACGTTTGAAGAGAGAACGTCCCTTTTCTTGACATTGACGTAGTACATAAGTACAGGAGATGAAAAATATTTAGTAGCAGACTTATTAGCTGTCTACCATTATATCCACCGGAGCAGCCATGCTGCTCCCCACCTCGTTCCTATAACCAGTCCCCACAGTGTGTGTGAAAGGAACGTTTGAAGAGAATAAAAAGTAAAGTCATATCTGTGTGCACAGATATGACTTTATCAAAAAAGATAGGAGAAAAAAACTATATGTGGTAATCACCATTCTTACCAATATACCCATAGGAGCAGCGGAGCTGCTCCATAAAGCGTTCCTATAATATGGTCACACAGTGTGAAATAGGAACGGATATGTGACAGAAAAAAAGAAGTCATACCTGCGTACACAGATATGACTTTAGAAAAAGGAATGGATCAAAGAAATTGGACATGACGATAGGTTGGAGTACCTATCAATAAATATACAGGAGCAGCCTGCTGCTCCATAAAGCGTTCCTGTAATGTGGAAATTAAAGTTGAATTGAAGCGGCCCAGCCGCTTAGAAAAGAGTAATAATTCGTTTGACTCGTGCATACAAAGACGAATTATAAGAGTATAAGAGATAGAATAATATTATGCTAAGCGAGTTTTAATAAAATAATTAGGATAAATATCTTGATGATAAGCTCCATGAAATAGCCGATTTAAAGGCATTTTAAAAATATTTGATGTGCGGATATTGATTTTTTTGAAAATGTGCAGTATAATATAGGAAAAGCCGTAAATACGTTGATATAGGGGGCTGGAAAATGCGTTTTAAAAAGGCGGAGCTTGATATTAGAACAAGGTATATTTCTGACTTGGAGAAAAGGCTTACTACATATTTCAAGGATTATAGGAACGAGCAGAAAAGCATAATAGAGTCACTGCTCAAGGGGCATGATACTGTTGTAAGGCTGAGAACCGGCGGAGGTAAGTCACTTTGCTTTCAAGCCCCTGCTATCATATCTCAGGGCGTGACTATTGTAATCTCTCCATTGCAGGCACTTTGCAACGATCAGGTGGATAACTTCAATAAAAAATACTGCATTGAAGCTGTGACGGAGTTCAATAAAAAGTATGCGGAGGCTCACCCTGAGTGTGCAGGCTTTCTGTCTGATAAAATGCCTAAGGCAGAGTTTGACCTGTCTGTAAGCAAGCTGGTCAAAAATAACAACGATGATAACACAGAATGTAAGCTTTTGTATCTTTCCCCTGAAATGCTCAACAAGCCAGTATACAGGCAGGAGCTTATTGAAGCCGTCGCTTCTGGCAAGCTGAAAATAAGCATGATAATATTTGACGAGGCACACTGCTTATCAGAGTGGGGCTTCAATTTCAGAGAAAGCTATTTTCAGATATGCAGTACCATAGCTCGCTTGAAAAAATATCAGGAGATACCTATGGGCATTTTTTCTGCATCACTGACCCCTGCAAATGCAGAGCAGCTCAAAGTTTTGCTTGATATGAAAAAAACAAAGGAGTTCGGTATTTGTACTGATAGGTCTGTTGAGATGGGAGAAAGCTCGCTGTCGGTGAAGCGTGACGACCTGAATGTTTTTATCCTAAACTGCGATAAGAGCAATTTGGATAATGATAAAGACCTGCCAAAGCTTTATTATCTTTTGGTTCTTCTTAATAATATAAGCTTCAAAAAGTGCATCGTATACTGCAATACTGTAAAACAGGTCGAATATATAAGTAAGCGTATTTCAAAAAATCTTGCGAAAAAGGGCGGGAAGCTGTCAAAGGGCAGTATAAGCTATCACGGCAAAATGTATCACAGTGAAAGGCTCGGTGCGGAATATAAATATGCAAACAAGGAGCTGGGTTATAACATTATCGTTGCAACAATGGCGTTTGGAATGGGTATAGATAACAGCGACGTTGACCTTGTTATACATTATGCTGTCCCTGAAAGCATTGAAACATATTATCAGGAGATCGGCAGAGCAGGGCGGTCTGCTGATGATAGAAATAACAACGTAATAATGCTGTATAAAAATGAAGATAACTCGAAAATAGAAAAAGGCAATGAAAAAGAAGAAACAGAGAACCAGGAGGAGAAAAAGGAAAACGATACAGCTCAAGACCAAAATGAAATCAAGAAAAGACGTTTGGTGAGAATTGAAACGAAGAGAAGGTATGTGTATACTGTAAATAACGTGTTCTTGGAATCGTCTGTTATATCAAGACTTGATGATCGCACAAAGGGAGCTTTCAAACTGTCAAGAAAATATTCCTTTGACATGATGAAGCGGTATGTTATGGAAAATCTGGAGCATCAGCCTGTAACAAAAGAACAGGCGGTAGAGTGTCTTGGCAACAAAATGCAAAAATGCTATGATAAAATGGCACTCATACCATGCGATCAAACTGTTATTGACGAATATTTCAATGGCACAGAGCTGGAAAATATCATCAACGAATATATACGAAACAGTATCATGAGGGCAGAAGTTCCAAAGAAAAAATTACTGCTCCAACAGGTCAAGCCGAAAAAACAGACCTCAAAGATAACCTCTGCCGATGAAGTGAACAAGGATCTTAGACGTGTTATCGGTCAGATAAACGAGCTTTATATAAACAATACTCTTCTTGCCAACGAGATACGCAATTTCAATTGGTTTTATAAGCCCGATGAAAACGGGACAGTTTGCAATAAAGGAAATGTCATAGCAGAAAGGGTCTTTCTTGAAGCTGAGGTCGGCAATATAGAGGGCTGTCGCTTTTACGACAGGTCAATGGAATGGAAAAAAGAGCTTGAAGGGGATTTCATGCTTGAAAGGCACGTTTTTAATGACAGTGCGTTTATATATGTAAGACCTGCAACATTGTCGGGGAAAAAGGAATTTGAAATAAGATATCATGCACAGAAGATACTTATGGACGATCTGAAAAGCCAGAGGGAAGAATATTCTTTGAGATATGTGTATTTTTACACCGACGTGAACAGGGGAGATGCTTCTAAGGGCAGACAGAGATTTGACCTTGTTATCACTGTGGCTTATAAGATAGATAGGGATATTTTTGACGGCATTATAAGCAGTAATAAGGACAGCACCGACAAGGATTTTTTGCAGGTATTAGGTTACACACAAGGCGATAAGTATGATATCCAGCTTGGTTTTGACAAATGGGAAACGGACAGGCTCATAAGAAAATATAAAAGGGAAAATGATGACCTTTCAGAGATAAAAGAGGACGAGCGTGCGGTATCATATATAGACAAAAAAATAAACAGGTTTTTGGGAGAGAAAGAGATACAAGGGCTTTATGACGGGCTGTCAGGCAAAAGAAACGATCAAGAGGACTATAACTACAGAGTAGCTTTTGTGAAAGGTCAGCGCAGAAATGATATCTGTTGTACCTTATGGTATCAAGACTGCACGGCTTATGAAAAAGCACCGCTGACATACTTTGATATGTGTGTGTTTGACGCTGTTTGCACTATATGGAACAATAACAGAAAGGATTTTTATCTCAACACCATATGGGAACTTCTCAGCGGAAACGAGGACATTAGATTTTCACGAAATGCACTTAAAGACAAGCTAAGAGAAAGCGTTGAGAAACTCCAAAGGCTTAGGATTTTTATAGCAGGCACTGAAAATGCTCCGCAGGAAGTCGGTGACAACATAGGGGAGAGATTTCTTAATGTACAGAGAGGTCAGGATACCAGTGGCAGAGAAGTCTATGAGATAAGATCCTGCCCGAGGTTGTGGACATATGCAGTGGAAACACAGGAGGGGCAGATAGCACGAGTGCCTTTATACAAACTAGACGGGCGGAGATATTTCAAGATGGACAGTGGGCAGGACGGTTTCGATTGTTCTAATATCTCAGCGCTGTGCGACCTTTTGAATGACCCCGATGAACGTATTAAGATCATCAGGAGAATGAAAAAAGAGTCAATACTTGACCCAGAATACAAATGCAGCATATGGAAAGTTGTTTTGCATTTTTATCTTGCCCACAGGCTGTCCATAATAAAAAGAAAGAACAAGATGAGATTTATAAGCTATGATACGATAGTGAAGCTTATGGAGGACTATTTACCTGAAAGTCTGAAAAACGGCAAGAAGAAGGAATTGCTTCGCCAGTGGAGCTTTTGCTATATGACGTGGGCGACCCTGCCAAGGCAAGAGTATCATTGGTGGGTCTGCGAGGAATATTTTGACGAAAAAACGGATAGCCCGGTGGGGATAGTGATAAAAAGGAAAAAGCTCGAGAGGTGGGGGAATTGAGAGGTGATAAAAGCAAGGCTCGGCTTTTTTTCCTATCTTCGTGTGGCTTTTTGTGTATTCATACAAAATATTGGCGTTTGGCGCAAAATGTCAGGATAACCCATTGACGTGTCGTGCATAAATTGGTAAAATGATATCAGAGTGTTTATATACAGCCATTTTTTTAGTTGTGTTCTGCGAGATGTACCAATTGTTGTGCATTTCGCGTGATATAATTACCTCATAAAATAAACAAGGTGCTTTTATCATGAGTACATAACATGGTTTGATAAAATATGACAAGCGTCAGCAGCGATATTGCAAAACGCATAACTACAGCGAGTCGCTGTGGAAGTTTCAGGGAATAGTAGCTTTATCAAAAGCTTTTTCACCGAATCGGATTTAATTCCATTAAATAAAATTCGGCTCCAAAGCATTTGAATCTTGTGCTGACGCTTGTTATTATTTTTTTGAGGTGACAAAATGAATGATATTGATAATGATATCATAAGGATCTCAGAGGAGCTTGATGTTCCTTTAAAAAAGCTTTATATGCTTAGCAACAACCGAATACGCTATCATAAACGAAATCAGAAAAAGTGTTATTCGAATTACCGCAAGGTGATAATACATCGTGGCAGAGGGCATAAAAACAGGGTGTTAAAAGTGCCGAACGAATATCTCAAGCTCGTTCAAAGAAGGATACTTGAAAGGTATCTTTACACGCTGTCCGTATCTGAGTATGCCACTGCATATTGCAAAAACTCTTCGCTTTTGAAAAATGCAGAGCCGCATATTGGTCAACAGAGAGTGCTTAAACTCGATGTTTCAGGCTTTTTTGACAGCATTGATTTTGGCAAGGTCTATGGGGTCATGTGCGAGCTTGGATTTTCTAAGCCTGCTACAACGCTGCTGACAAATATATGCACTCATAACAGCATACTGCCACAGGGTGCGCCAACATCTCCGCAGATATCGAATTTGGTGATGAAAAGATTTGATGAGAGGATAGGCAAGTGGTGTGGAGAGCGTGGCATAAATTACACAAGATACTGTGATGATATGACTTTTTCAGGTGGAAAAGCTGTGCTTAACGCCAAAGAGATAACGCAACTTGTGAGCAGGGCGTTGTGGAAAATGGGTTTTAAGCTGAACATGAAAAAAACGACGCTTATCGGCTCATCGCAACGTCAGCAGGTAACGGGGATAGTAGTCAACGAAAAGGCGCAGATCTCGTCGAAACAGCGTCGGGAGATACGTCAGGAAATATATTACTGTGAGAAATACGGAGTTTCCCAAAGCCTGTTTTTCAAAGGTGCTGACATTACGCCTGAGAAGTACATAAATTCGCTGCTTGGCAGGATATCCTTTGCATTGCAGATAGACCCTGCGGACGTGAAAATGCGAGAGTATTTCAAGGCGGCGAAAAAACTCAAGAGTGAGGTGTGCGGGGAAAAGTAGGGCAGAACATGGAAGGTATGAAACTTCAGATAACAAAAGCTCGGAAACAGCACAATGTGCTATCTCCGAGCTTTAAGCTTTGTGTTGGGACTATGAAATAGATGACATTAATTTTATGCCTTATTCAAATAAAATTATACATACTTTTGTTTTTTTCTTATTTAATAAGCTTCAAATAAATTGATAACATAACAAAAATGAATAAACCGCACAAGACGGATGTTTATGTGCAATTTAAAGCTGAGTCTAGTAATAATTCAAATCAAGCAATGTAGTTAATTAATATTTACCAAGCAAATTAATGTTCTTCTTTTGATATCTATACTTACTGATACTCATTTCGCTTTGCATAAGCTAAACTTTTTAAACTTTCAGATTCATTCGACGTAAGCTGAACGGAAATACTACGCTCTAATCTATAAGCTGCTTTAGAAGAAATGCGTCCCTTGGGAGGATCAATCAACTTGATTTTTCCAGCCGATTGGCTTAATTCTTTTGGAATATATCTACTTAATTTTCTCATAAAAACCTCACTATTAAAAAACTAAAAAACACTATCATTTTCATTAGGGCACTATATAGGTATCTATTGAAAACAATATGTCTCTCAAAACAGGTTTAGCCACAAGGCACATATAAGTTTATCACATTTCATGAATTTTGTCAACCCCAAAATTTATTATATGATGTATGAGACTAAAATAACAATCTTGTTCAAAATTTCAAAAGATTCTTAGAATATCCTATAAATCGAGGATCTGTTTGAAGTCCTAGCCACTGTGACATATTTATATCGTTTTGAAATGGCAATCTAAATGCTAAATACTCAGGAAACCTCATTAAAATAAGGCTTTTTGGTCCTCGACTTGGTGCAGAAGTAGCATCAATAATGTACTCACAAAAAGCCTTCTTTTCGTCGTTACTATTAAAATACTCATCTTCCTTATATAGTTCACAAACCCATACAAAGCGTGGCATTGGTATTGAAGCATAGTAATGCTTCAGTTCAATATCATTATAATTTGCCACTCTGTAATTTTTTAAGCTTTTAGAAGAAGCCATGAACATTCTAAAAATTACTTTTTCATTTTCGTCCAATATATTTTCTGAATATACAGAAAAGCCAAAATTATCATCATATAATAAATCACGAAAAATTGTTTCTGCATCCACCGCATCCATAAACATCCTTTTATATAAAGGGACCGATAATCCATCAACAAGCATATTTTTTGAAAAAGCTGAAAAGCATTTTATTTGATATACCGGAACATTATCATCAACAATTACATAATCCTCAAAAAAATCAGCGGAGTTTATTATAGGATTTTTATGATTATTATTTCTATTCTTATATGGTATATAGCAATTTTTGCTTGCTCTTTTGTAAAGGTCACTTTTGGACTTTCCATGCCCTATACATACAATTGAATGATTTTCATTAGATGAAGATTGGACGGTAGATGTAAGATTGACAGCTACTGGTATGCCAGATTCTATGTAATAGTGCAGTATTCTCCTTAATTTATCGTTTTTTGTCAAAGAAGAGAATACATTATTATCCATGCCAAACAATGTATATAATCTTGGAGCAAAGCCAAACTCTGACATTACTTTGGTTAAAATTGGATATGTCGTTCCGCGAGATGGTAAAACGCGCTCATAATTATGCTTTTCTTCACAAGAGATAATATTACTAGGTGTTACAATTCGATAATCATTATAAGAATTTGAATAATAATCAAATATATTTAGCATTGTTATTTCAGCACATCGCATTGTTTCTTGATCCTGAGAACGATATGGAAATGCTTTAACCTGTAGAGGACGCCCAAAAATATTTAATTTGAACGCTGATAATCTCATGTAACACTCTGTTTCACTAAAAGGTATAAAATGTGGAGAAAACAAAGTTCTTCCTATCGCTCCTTTTACTAACGGATTGATTACACAACTTCCAATAAAATCTTGATTTAATTGTTCTATTTCGGCTGTGTAAAAAGCATCTCTAGAGTACATACCATTTATAAATGATAATCGCACAGATGATCTATTGACAGAAAAGTGCTGATTGGAATAATACATATAAAATGTATCTCTGTAACTTTGATCAATATAATAAGGTTCTACAACTAAAGTAAAAGGACAACTAATCTTATTCAAAAGTTTTACAAACCTACCTATTATTGAATGTGAAAATGTTGCTTCAATTGAATCTAAAATTTGATTATCTGCATCTTGTTCAAAAAAATCTATATATTCATCCGAAAATAAATATGTGCATAGTTCTTTTAATACGTCTTTCTTATTGTCATCGTTCACCATACTGAACGCAAGAAACTCTTCTTCCCCTGATATAAACATTTATATCTGCACTCCTCAGAATTATAATAAATATTATATTTAATACTTAAAATGATATCGGTATGTACCGTCATCTCTTTTTTTCTTAATTATCAATTTCTTATTTTCTAAGGAGGTCATAGCTGCTTTTATTTTACCGTCATCACAAAAGTCACAACTATCATCATCTGCGTTGTAATAATCACATACCCAAGTAGAATTATGCATATTACAAGTAATATTAGAATCTTTAGGCAACCATGATTTCAATTCGCTTAATGAGAAACCCTGTTTTCCATGTTCTTTATGATGCGTCATTGCCTGAAAATACACGCAAAAATCTCCATCATCCAACTCACTTGCGTTTCGAAACAATTCATATAGTTCAAATGCGCAAGTGCCTATAAGTATAGGAAGTGTTGTACCTGTAACACCTTTAAACAATACGTCAACAAAACCAGCATTTATACTAGCTTTAACTAAAGCTAAGATACTGTCTTTAATGATAATGCATTTTTTCCCAACTAAGAACTCGCTAGGTGCATCAACATTATTGTCCCAGATTTCAACGCTCTCCTTATTATTTGTATCATCGTTACAATAGTCGTTAAAGAATGCGGAAAAAACAATCTGCTTTTTTATCTTTTTTTCCTCATCGGATGATGTTTCTACCTCATTAAAAATTCCATCTAGTAACTCGTAGAATTCTTCATTGGTCACCTGATAATCAGCCATCTCAATCCTCCTCCAAATTATATAGTCCCAAATTGAACGTTGCTACCTAAAATGTATAATTTATAGCAGCCTATTTTCAATGATAAGTTAATTATACCATATTAATGAAATGTCGTCAATACACCATATCCAGCTAATTAATAATTAAAATTCTCAAAACGTTAGGGTTAAATATATATGCACCAAGAGTTGGCTGATTTGCACAACAACTAACAGAATAACTAGAAGGCTATTGTTCGTTTAAATAATTAAGTCAATGCTGTCAATAAAGATTATTTATATTCATAATCACTTACCTATTTATCATCTAAATAGAATAATATACAATTATCATTCCTTGAAAATCTCTCAATAATTATACAATCACTCGATCCCACTCAACTCCTGATAAAGCCTTTTAGCATAACTATCAGTCATGCCGCAGACGAAATCAGTTACCAGAAGCAGTCTGAGATACAGCTTTTCTTTATCGCTCTTACCCTCAGAATATATTGTGTAAATCTGACGATAGTTATCAGAAATCATATTCATTAGTCTATCCTTCATAGGTGAAAGCTTTGTTCCAGTATCAAAATTAACTGCCGCAGGAATGAAATTGTCGAGCAGAAAATTGATTATATTACCCGCAGAGATCTCCATTTTAAGTATCGGCTTAGAACGGAAAACATACTCGTATGCTATACCCCCTAAAGCCTTTGACATAGCATTTCCACGTGATACAGAAAGCACATCTTTAGTGAATGTGCCTTCCATTATACTTCTGTAATTTCTTGTGAAGCCATATGAAGCACAGTATAAAAGATTTCCCTGTATACTGATAACCCAATTCTGAACCGCATTAAGCTCGGGATTTGCTATTTTCTTAGCTTTAGCATTTTGATATTTTGTTTCCAACCAATCGATCATATTGGTATAATTTTTTCTCTCATCTTCATCGGCGCATTTACTTATGTATTTCTCACTTCTTAACTCTTCAAGAAGCTGGTCATAACTGAGAAACCCTTTCTTTACTGCGTCCTCTATGTCAGCTGTCAGATAAGCTATATCATCGGCGGCTTCAAGCAAATATGTAAGCGGATACCGGCAATCTGCTGCACCGGTCGAAGATGTAATATCTTCAAAAAGCTCTTTTTCTGCAAGGTAATATCCCATCTTCTTAGTCTTGATATTACCACTTTGCTTATCTATTTCACAAGATGAAATCGGATACTTTATCAGCGTATTGAGCAAAGCATAAGTAAGATGCATACCGTTTTCATCAACAAGATAGTGCAGCTTTGTCAGCAAGCGAAGAGCCTGGGCATTACCCTCAAAACGAAGCAGATCGCTTTTCATCTGCTCGTCTAAATACCGATCAAGCGTAGTTCCGTCAAATTCAATTTTCGTTAGATTTGCTTCAAACCAGTTTCTGATGGAATCTTCACCAAAATGTCCGAAAGGAGGATTGCCTATATCATGCAGCAGCCCTGCACATTCAAGTATACTGCATACCTTGTCCTTAGTTTCCGCTGTTATATCTTCATCAATATTATTGTCGATCAGATACTGAAAAGCGGTCTGCCCTAATGATTTGGCAAATGAGGAAACTTCAAGAGAATGGGTCAGCCTTGTACGCACAAAATCGCTTTTATCCAACGGAAATACCTGAGTTTTGTCCTGCAAACGTCTGAATGACGCACTGCATATTATTCTGTGATAATCTTTCTGAAATTCATTGCGTAAATCCTTATTATTAAATTTAGACTTGGATTTCCGTTTTTCGCATAAAAGCTTTTCCCAATTCATTACAAGCCCTCTCTTTGCTGTTAATTCAAATAAACAAAAGACTGTGGTGCGTTTTTTAATCCATAATCAGAAAGACTTAGTGGATTTTTAAAATAATTAACTGTGCCTAGGCAGTATGCAAATGCAGTCTTCTTTTTATGATAATATAAATCAAAAAAATTTTTATTTATCCCAGCACCAATACAAGTTTGATTCCATACAACTTCAGGTGTACCTTCAATCAAACCTACAACTTCGACCTCACCAACAATTTTCATAACAGGAGCCGTTGAATAAATAACTATACTGTCTATTTTTCTTTTACATTTTACTTTTCTATACTCAAACACTTTTTTCCCTGACATAATATTATCAACGTGTTCAGGGTTAATTGACATAAGAACTTTACACACCCTTACCACCTCCAATATCATTATATCATATTTTGAATTGTGTTTTCAAGGCTATTTGATTAATTTCCCGATGTTCTGTTTTGCATAGGAAAGTATTGATTTAAAATCAGACATACTATACATTGCCTGGAATGGATGACCATCTTTCCATATTCCATTATTTTTTAATGTGAAGTAGTTCACATTATTTCCTTCACCAAAAGCATGATCATATACAATCTCAAGAACATATAAATTTCGCTGTGAATAAAATGACTCAATCTCTTCAAATGAAAATGCAGATTTATTTCCAACCAAAACCTTATAATCTTCCAAAGCCATATACTCTACATAATTTTGTTTAATTTTAATGCACCTTACAATGGTACCATACGATGTTATGACGGATTTAAATTTTTTGTTTTCACCCGCAAACTTTCGGTAAATTAGTATCGGCTGATTTTCTTTGTAAACTGGCTCACTGTAAGGAAAGAATAAATACGTTTTTGTCATTCCATTTGCAGCAGCAAATTCTTCTGTTTCTTGTTTGGTATTCTTTAATTCAGAGTATGGGAACAATTTATCATGCCATTTTTCATCAATAGGAAGTAATGCAAATTCGTTTTGATCTTGGTTAATAAATGGGAAAGATGTGTATGGAGTAGAAAAATCTATCTCCTTTTTACTTCTAACATATATCCCTTCATTGTTTGGATTATATCCGGCCAATATAAATCCAAACTTTTTAAGCATTTCAATTAATTTCATATGCTTATCATATACGGTTACATAAATCTCTTCGTCATCGGATTCGAGCCAATTCCAAAGAGCAATTCCAATAGCTCCTTCTCCCAAACGGTTACCTTGAACCCTATCTGATAGCTTCAAAGTGCTTATTTTCAGACGTTTGCATGTTGGCAATTTCCCATTTTGCATTTGTATGGTTTCTACTTCGTCAAATTTAAGCATTACAAAAGCACCTAATCCGTTTTCATCAATATATGTGAATGCCTGTTTTTCTTCTCTAGCTTTTTTCAAATACCAATTTTCAAATTCAGGATAATCGTATTTAAGTGAATCAAAAAAAGGATCATTAATATCACATTCAGACAACAATCTCCATTTGTATGCGCCTGCCATAAATCACACTCTCCTTATTATTTCTACTATTTCATCAATTTTAAAATCATCATCGATCGTCAGGAATTTAATTTTTAACATTTTAGACAATTCTTTTGCATATTGAATTTCTTCATATTGAAACGATTTGAGAAAGTCTATATTATATTTTTGATTGTCACGATCCTTTAACCTTTTAAAAATCTCATTAGGATCTGACACCTTAGTTATGATAATTTTCGGATTCAATTTAATTATAACGTCACTATTAATTCTACAGATTTCACCATCGCCATTAAGCAAACACAAATGTCCATCCCAAATATATGGATTCCCATCATTTAAAGAATTCATAGCTTTTATGAGAACGCACTGATTGTCATCTATATTATTGATTAACTTATTTGAACTGTATGCTTCTTTTTTATATTTAGCAACCAGATGACTGGCTGAACAAGTCGGAATATTGTACTTGTTCAATTCCTTACACAGATACGATTTGCCTGAACCGTGAATTCCGCTAAGAAAAATCATTCATATCTTCCTTCTTGGACATTTGTCTATCCTACAAATGTATATTTACTATAAAACTAAATAGAGCGTTTTTAATAATATTGTTATGCACTTTTCGTCTCGACAAGCGTATGATTATTTCAACTTTCTACACATACAGACTTTTACGACAAAATATAATTTTATTTTTCAAGAAAATCTTATTTGTTATATTATACTACATTTATTCAACACATTTTTAAAAGTCGGTACGAATAGTATAGTTTTATGGTACGAAATCAATATGCGTTATTTTTACATAGCTTTTCTTCACACTCAACATAATCCTTCGCAAACTGCACCGCCTCCGCAAAGCTGTTCTCCAGTATCTCAAACCCCACAGCCGCAGAAAAGTTGTCGATCTCAACACGTTCGGTCTCGTCAGCGAAAACCTGTATCAAAAATCCTTCGCAGAGAATATCTCTGCCTTTCTTGTCGACCCTGCGAATGTTGCTGTCGGGTGAGATCTTGATGTAAAATCCTTTGTATCTCATTTGACCACGCTCCTTAAAACTTCATCTGAAGATCATCATCTTCGTCAAGCTCTTCATCGTGAATTTCATCAAAATACTGTTCGCAAACTGAACGTTCAAGTGCCGCCCTCAGATAGCTTGTGTCCATACCATTTGCCTCGTAACCCTGCTTTATAACGTTGTAGTAATAGCTCATAGGCGGTGAAATGTGACCGCTGTTCATCAGATATGCCATACATTCTTTCTTTTCGCCATTAACATCTATCTCAAAAAGCTCCTTGCGGTAATAGTTCGGAAAGCCTTCATATTTGTCAAGACTGTGCTCATCTCGTCCGTCTATCTCCCATATGAGTACGGGAACTTCCGATTTATCATTCGGCACGATCGTCGCAACACCTCTGAATTCAAGCTCGTATCCTTTCAGCATCTCCTTGCTTACGATCTTTGAATTCGGGCAGCGGTTTGCCATTTGTTCAAGATTGATGTTGCTGCCATAAGCGATATATAATCTTCTGTATTCCATAAAAATCTCCTTTTCAAATTTACATACTCATTTCAAGTTCTTCAACACCGTCACATTCGCTTTCTGACGGCTCGTTGTTTTCTTCGGGTACATTTTCGGCTTGTGTGCTGTTGTCGCTTACAGGCTCGGCACGCCGCTCACGAGCCGCTTGTTTTTCGAGCTCTCGTTTTTCTTTTAGCTTTGCCCTTGCAGCAATCCCGTCCTCCGGATGTCGCCAGGCTATGTCACCCTCAAGATGTTTCAGCAGATGTGTCCTGCAATTTTTGAATTCATCACCGATAAGTCCTAATCCCAGCAGCCATACTCTAAAGCTGTACCGCATATTATCGCTTTGAGAAACGTGAGGAGAACAGTATTTCTTTGTCATAGCCGCATTGCTTATGGCTAATGCAAGCACAATCTGACTTCTTACCTCACCGGCATGAAGTGAACCATTATACGCCCTTATCTCATAATGCCCGTGCTGAAAAAAGCTGTGCAGATTGCAGATCACATATCGGCTGTTTGAATAATGCTGAAACTGCTCACTCATCCTTCCACGATACCAAAGCTTTTTTATCTCCTCCATATCTTTGGGTTTCTTGCGGTTTATGTTCTCTATGAACTGCTTGTCCATCTTGTGGCAGTAGGATTCACGGGCAGATGATACCTGCAAAGCGTCCCACAGAAAGTTCTCCTTGCTTGCGAAGATGTTTACAAGATTTCGTATCTGCTGCGGTGTATAATCTTCGGCTGAAATGTGAATATGAGTGCCTGCACAATATCTCGGACCTGTCACTCCGCCTGCTTTTCTTAGTGCTCTCACAACCTCCTGCAAAAGCGGTATGTCTCCATATTCCAGCACAGGAGAGTTCATTTCCACGCTGTAAGACTTGGAAGCGCTGTCGCCGTTTGCGTTATAGCAGTTGATACTGCCGTCATAAACTATCGCCCACTTTCTGTTCTTTGAATCAGTTACAACGTATTTGTCATAGCTTCCGCCCTCGTGTTCAACACTTCCGTCAAGCACTTTAGCCATAGCTTTTGCCGCCTGACTTCGTGTAAGTCCAGTCATTTCGATCTCAATGCCGTATTTTCTCGTTTTTATGCCGTTAAAATTTGATGACAATGTTACACCTCCCAACAAAAACAGCCTGCGAATATATCGCAAGCCGTAAATTTTGATCGTTATTCAATTTCAGTTCTCACCTCATATCCGCCCTTGAAAATCACCAATATTTCGGTCTTGCTCAATACTTTTACGCACTCAATCAGTTTTCGTACAAGTACGTTATCGAACGTTTCCAGCTCGAATTTCTCATGCTCTATCATATCTATTATCTTATCAAGCTTGGCTTGAGTTTCGGCGGAAGTTTGATTTTTTGATTTCAGCATTGCAAGTCTTTCACTCAGGCTTTGCTCTTCCTCATACAGCTTTTCAAACTCGCTGTCCAGCTTGTCCTCATCACAGCCGCCTGTTGCTATGAGACTTATCAGATCACTTCTTGCCTTGTCGATCTCTTTAAGCCTTTTTTTGATCGCTGTGATCTCTTCCTGTCCATGACATTCAAGCACATTGCCGATATTCGCTTTTAAGATCTTTTCAACGTCGTTCCCACAAGAGTAGTAGTTATTTATCGCTCGTATTATGGCTTTGTGGAACTGTTCTTCCTTTATCGTCGGCGAATCGGAACAGTATCTTCTGCCGTGTTCCAGTCGGCTTATACACCGCCAGACAATTTGCTTTTTGCCTCTTGAAGTCCACGTTGTACGGCGGTAAGGCGTGCCGCATTTTCCACAGATAAGCAGTTCCGTAAGTGCATATTTACTGCTGTATTTTCCTTGCTCGGTAGTAGTTTTATCTGATACCTTTCTTTTTGAACTTCTCCTTGCAAGCTCCTGCTGGACTCTATTGTATGTGTCACGGTCGATTATGGGTTCATGATGATCTGTCACAAGATACATCGGGCGTTCGCCGTGATTTTTAACTATCTTGTGAGTGATACAATCTGAGGTAAAAGTCTTTTGCAGAAGTGCGTCGCCTGCATACTTTTCGTTTTTCAAAATGCTGCGGATAAGTGATTCGTTCCATACTTTCTTTCCCTGTGAAGTCAAAATGCCTTTGTTCTCGAGGAGCTTTTTTATCCTGCTCATGCTGTATCCGTCGAGAAACAGCGTATATATCAGCCTTACTGTTTCAGCCTCTTCGGGTACTATCTCCGGTTTTCCGTCTTCACCTTTTTTATACCCAAGCAGATATTTATACTGAAACTGCACCTTGCCCTCACGGTAGGCTTTTTCTTTGCCCCAGCTTACGTTTTTACTTATGGATTCCGATTCTGCCTGTGCAAAACTTCCATACAGAGCTATCATAAATTCCGATGTCATAGTTAAGGTGTTTATGTTTTCTTTTTCAAAGATAACGCCTATCCCCAAGTCTTTAAGCTGTCTTACATATTCAAGGCAATCCACTGTATTTCGGGCAAATCTTGATATTGACTTGGTGATCACAAGATCTATCTTTTTGTTCCTGCACATTCTTATCATGCGGTTAAACTCGGTTCTTTTCTTTGTCTGAGTTCCGCTTATGCCCTCGTCTGCAAATATCCCCGCAAGCGTCCATTCCTTTTTTCTGTTGATAAGATCGGTGTAATATGCGATCTGGACCTGATAGCTGTTCTGCTGTTCTTCCTGAGCCGTAGATACTCGGCAGTATGCGGCAACTCTTAACTGGTGGTATTTACTGCGACTTTCAGCTGTCTGCACTTTCGCAGGGATTATCGTTACATTGGGTGCTGTGGACATTGTTTTCACTCCTTGACGTTTTGACTTTTTCAGTAATATTCTTGATCCTTACTCCGTTGATAAGCTCGACCTCTATGGTACAAAAATGGCTTATCCAGATTCGTGAAACACACGCTTTGAATAAGTCGATATCGAGTATATTTAATTGTTTGTTATTCTCAAGTAAATTACGTAGTTCTTCTGTCTTCTGCGGACTTTCATTGTAAGTGCAGCAGTCATATTTCATTTCGGCAAGCCTGAAAATTTCAGCTTTAACTCTGTCAAAATCCACTTGCGGAGAATCTGTCATATGATTGATCTCATTTTGCTTACGGACTATATCCGCAGTAGGTGAATATGTGCTTATCTCGCCGCCCGATTCCAACAGACTCGGATTCACAATAGCCGAATTCAGAACATTAAGAACTGCTCCTATTATCATTTGATCTGTCAATCTATATTCAAACTTATAGCAATCGGGATTTCTGCAATCCCACTTTTCATATTTTGAATTGCCTCCGATTCTTGAAAGCTTGTGACCGCATTCAGTGCAGTATGTACGTTTTCTGATTTTCTGTAAATCATCGGATATTAAATTTAACCGAGTAGCTTTTCGTACTCGCTTTTCGTTAGCCTGTTTGAAAATGTTTTCTGCAATTATCTGTGGGTATGTATCATTGCCGAGATACTTTTCATTTTCGATAATACGCTTGACCATGTTTTTATTCCAATAGTCTGAATCCTCGGAATATCTAATGTTTTCATACTGCATCAGATTTGCTATTTCCGACAAGCTTTTTCCATTCAAGTATTCATCGAATATTGTAACAACAGCATATACCTCTTTCGGATTTGTAGTTATCTCGCCGTTCTTCATGCCGTATCCGAACGGGATTGTTCTGTTCTTTGGCATAATCTCGCCTCCTTTCAGACTACAAGGATAGCACATTTTCTTTTGAAAAGCTATTATCAATAGCAACAAAGAAATGCCCTGTAATTTGGCATACAGGGCATTTTCGGCTATATCTTTTCTTTAAACTTCAATCCGCCTATCAAATGAAATTCCAGCTCATTCTGACTTTTAACCACGATCTTCTCAACCATACTCTCAAACGCCGTTTCTTCAAACTCTGTCATAGGACTATCTCTTTTTTCAAAGAAGTCGATAAGTATTTCGATCTGATCAAGTGTTTCGTCTTCATCGTCTGAGCGTGTGAGCTTTTTCAGTTCTGCTTGCAGTTTATTGATCTTTGCTGTAAGTTCAGTAGTCTGCTCAATGTATTTAGCCTCGTCCAAAAATCCCTTTGTCTTAAGCCTTGCGAGGATATGAGTTTGTTCACGAAACTTAGCGATTTCCTTGTGTATGTCCATTACTTGTGTTTTACCGGTGAACTCTTTCAGCTTCAAATCCTGCAATGATGTTTGAAGCGGTTTAAGGATAGTTTTGTAATTGCAGAAAAGCTTGTTGCATAGTCCTATAAATATACTATAGATCAAGTCCTGTGGAATTGCCTTTAATTCGCAATCTGCTGCATTTATATTATGTTTAGAGCAAGTCCAGCATACCGTGTTATTTATTTTCTTTCGTCTAAAGGAACTACCGCAATTTCCACACTTGATTTTTCCACTCAATGGGTATTTAGCTGTTTCGCGGCAGCCCATCGATTTGCGAATTGATATAAGGTGCTGAGCTTTTTCAAATATATCCTCGGATATTATTACCGGCATCGTTTCCTGTACAAGATACTGATCAAACTCACCCTTGTTTTCCTTTTGCTTAAACGGAAAGTTGTCAGTGGTGTAAAACTTCCGAAATACAGACCTGCCGGTATACTTTTCATTCATAAGAATATGTCTTATGGTATTTTTACACCATATAAAGCCCTTGCTGCCTTTATCAATGTGTTTTTTGTTAAGTTCCTTCGCAATAGTTTCCATACCTATACCATTTATATACTGCGTGAAAATATCTCGTACAATTTTCGCTTCATTTTCAATAGTGACTATATCTTGCTCCATTCTCATATACCCATACGGCAAAGAGGGCGGATTAAAAGTACCGTTCTCCATTCGCTTTTGAACAGACCACCGCATATTCTGTGAAATCGAAGTGGACTCCTCCTGAGCCAGACCGCCCATAATAGTTATCATCATCTCATCGGTCATATTGGCAGTATCGATGTTCTCTTTTTCAAACAGCACTGTTATGCCTAAGCTTTTCAGCTCTCTAATGTTTTTCAGACAGTCTTTGGTGTTTCGTGCAAATCGGCTTATAGACTTTGTGTATATCCTGTCTATCCTGCCTTTCCGGCAGTCGCTTATCATTCGCTGAAATTCATCACGTTTGTCCTCACGAGTACCTGTTATTCCCTCATCTGCATATATGTCAACAAGTTGCTCTCTGTCAGACTTTTCGAAAGCTTGCTCGTAGTATCTTGTCTGAGCCATAAAGGAATTTATCTGATCTTCGCTGTTTGACGATACACGGCAGTATGCCGCACAGCGGAGCTTATGGTTTTGTTTTTCTGATATTGTCGGCTGTATTATCGTTACCGTTGGCATTTTCTCACCTCCGTTTTACCAACAATGATACCACAAATCTTTCTGAATTTGAATCACCAAACCCAATAAATTTATTCTTCCGAATCTGTGAAATCCATACATTTGTCGGCTTCTGCGGCTGCTCTGCACAGACACATTGCAAACACTCCAATAATTCCGCCGATAAATATTCCGATAATAAATCCTAACATCTCAATTTCTCCTTAAGCTGCGTCTTTTGCCGACGCAAATTCTTTGTATATATCTTCTGTATTTCTGTTGATGTAATTCTGTTTTTCAGCTGCCTCAAGAATTTTATCAAGCTTATCCGCAAATGCTCTTGCCATAAAATCGCTGTATTCTGCCTGTCCGAACTTAGTCATCAAAATCCACTCCTATGCTTATTTTCATTGCTTTTTCTACTTTTTCCATAAGTTCAAGATTAACTGAACCTATGTAACTTTTCAGTCGGTTTCTGTCTATCGTTCTTATCTGCTCCGCAAGAATAACCGAGTCTTTGGGTAATGCTTTTGAACCTCGGATATGAATATGAGTAGGCAGATAATGCTTTTTTGCCGTTGAAATCGGCAGAACTACCAGAGTAGGACTATACTTATTTCCCACATTATTCTGTACGATCAGCACAGGCCGTATACCTCCTTGTTCCGAACCGACAACGGTATCAAGGTCTGCGTAAAATATATCACCTCGTTTGATCAGCATTTTCCTTCACCTTTTTCTTTAGAGTTTCAAAAACTTTCTTATTCCTTATACAGCTATGAAACGGACAGAACAGCACATTTGTATCTCTGACATACCACACGCAGCCGCAGCATGAATGTTTCTTCGATAATCTGATTGTCGGAACAGGAATATTAACTCCAAATTTATTGTATTTCAGTTGAATATCTGATTTTTCAGGCATATCGTTATCATTCATATATCAGCCTCCTGACTTTTAAATTTTATATGTAACAGGCGGTCTGCAAAACACGCAAACCGCCTTATATTCGTTTTGCCTTCGTCTGATTCGTAAATTTCAGACGATTTTCCGCAATATTTATCCTCGATACCCGTCACGGCGGAACTCTGCAAGCGACCGACAGCTTATCGGTCTCATGGGCATTTCACCCGCTATTTTAGCCCCTACTGGGAAGTATCATTATCCTCACACGTTTCATCGCCGTTCTGGAAAGCTGTTCCGAATTTTGAAACGTCATATTTATCGCTCATCCTTTCGGAGTCTTGGCGTATGGTTTCTTTGGCTGCCGAGATTTCATACCGGCCGTGTGATTAACGTACTTGCAGAGTTGATATTCTATTGTCAAGTTACTTGGAGCTTTTATTCTCCTTACACTTGTATAGGGGTAGAAGTCTGGTATTTAACAACCGTTTTTTATTGTGATTTCAAAAGTTTGTTAAGCTTGCACAAAATCCTACGTTTCTTTTTGTTAATGTTTTGCTGAGTGGTATGTAGAAAACAAGCGACCTCGTTTTCCGTTTTATTTTCAAAATATATTGCAAAGATCAACCTTCGTTCATCATCAGAAAGTTCATTCAGACAGCTATACAGCTTTTCGCATTTAATATTTTGTATCACTCTTCTTTCGACGTCGTCATTTTCTGTTCGGAACTCCTGAAAGTTTTCAAGTTCTCCGTTAATGTTTCCTTTCAACGCAGAGAACTGGATCTCGTGCTTATAGAACGATTTATTGTTGTCATCTATATTCCATTGGGTTCTATTGTAATATGTGCGGATCTTTTCGCTTACTTCAATTTCAACGTATCTTTTGGTTATGGTGTCATAAACACTTACTATGTTTTTGCTCATTTTTTATTCCTCCGTTTTGATTTTCTTGTTCTGAATCAAAACGAAGGCTTATGGATATTTGGCAATAAAACATTGCCAGTTTTTTAGAATGGGCATAAAAATAGACCTTTCTGCTTTTAAAACAAAAAGGTCTATAAAGAAAAAGGAGTATAACTTTCGGCTTTAAAAGCTTTTGTTATACTCCATATCAAGTTTATATCTATGTATTTAACTATATCGCTTTTTTCTAACAAAATAAACTATCGTAATAGTTATTCCAATGAATAGGACAGAGGCTATTATAATGATCCACAGCCAAAAATACCCGATATGAATATTATCGACCTCCTGAACACTGTATGTGTTGCCAGCAACATCTTCAAGTGTAATTCCTACATTATGCCAACCTCCGTTAAGCGTAAACGACAGGCTACCTTCAGCTGCCGAGTAAGTAAAATCAATCGCTTTACCGTTATCATATACTTTACACCTTGTTTCATCAAGTAACTCGCTTATATTTGTAACAGTAATTGTGCGAGATTCGTTTCCATAATACCAATGCCATGATTTCAAATCATTAGGAATATTACACGAAGGCGGAATATTATCAATATGCATTTTGCCCAAATCGATCCTTCCGTTTTCATTTTTTACAGACAAATATAGTTCTGTATCTGTATCTTCTTGAAAGTTTTCCTTAAAATAATCTGACTTCAAAGTATATCTGTAAACACTTACACCATACATACTATTATCAGTCTGAGCCTGCAGATCGGTATTCTTTTCTTCACCATTGTAATCTCTAAGAACTATATCGGTTTGAGAATTTGTTTTAGCAAGAACAACAATATCTATGTCGCTAAAATTATCTGGACGCTTGCTTATAGGTTCTCCGTTTTCATATTGAAATGAGTACCAGCCTGTTTTTTCCGCTGCATTGCTGTTTGAAATATACGCAAGAACATCGCTGTCCACGATTCTCATGTATGTGTTTGAATTAAGAACACTTTCGTTACCAGCTTTATCTACCGCTATTAGTTCCAATGCGTAAACACCGTCTTTTGAAAAATCAGGTAGAGTGAATAAATTCCCCTTAAATATGCCCGCTTTATCTTTGTCAGAGTCAAGATATACACTAACAGGCTTTACTTCCGAAAGTTCTCTGCCATTTGTATACTCAGGCGTATAAACAGTAAGGACATACTTTATATGATCAAAATTTACGTCTGTAAATTCGACCGTCGGGGCTGCCTCGTCCTTTCTCTCATACGGATATATATCCAGAAAATTCAGAGCATTCTTTTCATCGACAAGAATACCATTTTTTGATGATACAACAGGAAGTGTCGTATCTATCTCGAAGATTTCTGAGCTTTTATAGCCGGAAGTATTTCCGGAGGAATCTGACGGAGATATTTCAACACGGTATACAGCATCATCATCAAATATAATTGAGAGCGTATGTGTATCAATATCATCAGACCAATCTGCCATACTTACCATAGAGTATGTGACATCAGTAAAATCATTCTCGTTATGCTTTGCTCCCGCATCCTTTTTCAGTATTTTCAAACCGACAAGGCTAGGATCAAAGTTGTGCTCGGTGATTTTAATAACAGCGGTTTTCTTAGTATTAAAATAATTGTCATTATCACGGTTTATAAAGTCGCTGAAATTTTCTTCAACTACAGGAGAAGTTTCATCAACATAAAATCTTTGTACTTTCTCATAATCAAGATTTACCCCTGCCGAATGTCCCCCCAGATCAGTACCTCTGATACCAAAAGTGTAATCACCTTCACTGAAAGTAATGACAGCTCTGTGTTCTGTAACAGATAGATCCTGAAAGCTAATATTCGGAACATTTCCGTTGTAAGTATTTTCAATTTCAGCTTGAATCAATCTTGCGTCAAAGTTTCTTTCAATTACATCGATCGTCATTACCGCTCTGTTTTCGGCATTGTAATAAATCGTATTATTGATTCCATTGTTAATATCCACATTTATAATCGGAGCAGTTTTGTCGATAGTGAATGTCTCACTTTGAACACTTTCATTTACATTACCTGAATTATCCATCGCATCAAATGCTAATGTGATATCGTTATTATCTTTATCGAAAATAAATGTTTTTGTGATCTCAGTTACAAGATTTACGTCTTTTTTTACTATGACCCAGCCGTCGCCTATCTCGGAATCTACCTCAACGCCTGTCCCATCGATTTCAAGAACTCTTCTCTCAAATCCGTCGTTTTCGGACGTCTGATAATAACCGATTTCTCTGATGCCTGATTTAGTATCTGTTATAGTTACTGTTACGGCAATATCATCAGTAAAAAGCTTGTTTCCGTTTGCGTCGCTGTATCTGCTGCCGTCGATTTCGGAAATATTTATTTCAGGAGGAATATCATCCGCAACAAATGCTTTTGGAGTTTCTTCATCGGAATAATTTCCAACATTATCGAAAGCCTTAACAAAAATCTGTCCCTTGAATCCCGCAGGAATATCTATATGAGCTATACCGTCGGAAATAATTACTTCTCCTGTTTTTTCTCCTTTCAGTTCTCCGTTATCGTAAGAAACAAGACGGTATTCTGCTTTGTTAAGACCGGATGAAGGCGCACTATCGGAAATAAGGATATTCGCAATGAAGTCTTTTTTGAAATAGTATCCGTACTCAAGATATTCGATATATTCAGAAGTCTCACTGATATTATCGGAGGTTGCAGGAAGAAATTCAAAGCGATCTACGTTCGGAGATTTATTATCTATATGGTAAGTAAAGCTTTCTTTTGAATTGACATTTCCCGCATTATCTACAACGCTAACTTTAACTTCATATCTGCCGTCCGCTGATTCACCTGCAATTTCAGTAAAATAGTCAGTGTCAAAATAATAGGTATGTTTTTCATTATCTCTTACTTTTGCAATCTCAGTTGTCGAGATTTTTGGAATTATGGTGCCGTTTTTATCAGCAGTTACATCAATTCCGTTTACTTTTATATCTGCATTGCGAATGCCCGAATCCTTATCGTAAATAGTTATACTGATATCTTTATTGGAATTAAACCAGATTTGCTTATCATTTCGTACTATCCCGTCGCCTTTAGGTTTACTGATAGTGACTTTCGGCTTTTCAGTTTCGATCATAGCGAATACATTATCGGATACTCCTTTACCTTGATCTGCATTTTCTATATTGGGGCAACTTAGACTACTTTTACCGTATTTATCATAAGCAGTAACTATAATATTACTTTGAAACACTTTTGTACCAGCAGGAATTTTGTAAGAATAAACGCCGTCGCCCTCGTCTTTCATTTCTCTTTCTTCATCTAAACCGTTATATTTTATTTTTACATGATCAATACCGCTGTCAAAATCAACATCTGAAACATATGCTTTAAAAATCAAGCTATCGTTGGAATATGCTCCAAACGAAAGTACATTCAGTATTTTATCGAGTGCAGAGCTTTCTTTCAAAACTGTAAATTTATTGATCGATGGTGGCTCGCAGTCAATATATACTGTACAAGGTTCCAGGGAAGCAGAGTTGCCTGCAACATCTGTAATATCTCCTGTTACAACATATTTATGTTCGGTTTCATAATTATAATCTATGCCTGTTGTATCTACAGTAACAAAATATCCGTTTTCATCAGTCTGAATATCATTTCTTGTGAAATTTTTTTCTATGCCGTTTATCCAAAGTCTGATACCTTCAATTCCCGAAACGTCAGGCTTAGCATCTACATGAAATGTAACAATTTCATCCTTATCAAACCATAGTTTTCCGTTGATTTCTTTTGCATTGTTTTTTTCAGCAGAAATTGTTCCGTCAGGCGCTTCTTTATCAACATAAATTGTAAGTTCGGCTTCTTTTGTATTACTGGCATTATCGGCAACTTCAACTCTAAAGTTATTTTTTTCATCATTTAATTTTGAAGCTTTAATTGTGATCTGATCATGATATTTGTCTACAGATAAAATATCATCAGTTGAGGATAACGATTTGCCGTTTTCAAGAATAGCTATTTTATCTATGCCGCTACATTTTTTACTGCCATTTACATCATCATTTATATCTATGACTAATTCATCTTTATCACTATTGAACCAGATTTTATTGTCCGTATTATATATGAAATCATTGTTATTAATATCGTTCTTCTCGTTTAAAGAATTGCTGACCAAAAAATTCACATTCGGCTTCTTATCTTCAACAATAAGTGAATTCGAATTGATATGTTCCAAGTATTCATCGGGCAAAACATCAAATTCATCTTTGTGTTTAAAAATATATTTTAATTCATCACTAACCAGTTTTGAACATTTATTATTCTCTTTATCCAAAACACAGATGAGCATATTTTCAACTTTAGTATCAGGTTTAAGACTGATCACATATTCAATATTGTCAAATTCGTCCTTTTTTTCTTGAAGTTCTCCGACTGTTATAAGATTATCGGCTTTTTCATCATAATCATAAAGAGTAGCTGATTTTATTCCAGATACATAATCACTATTAGATAGATCTTTAGCTTTTATGACCAGTTCAATTTCAGCATTTGAATAATTACCACTACTATTCATTTTGTTGAAAACATTCAAACTTTTATGATCATTTTGTAATGTATCCCCTGCCTTGCGAAAATTTATATATGTAATATTCGGTTCTACTTTATCCGTTTTATTCGAATACGAGTACTTGATCTCATTACTTATTGCCATATAATACTGTGAATTTTTATTGATATTCTTCAAATAATATGAAACTTCTTTTTTATCATATCCAGATGTTTCTTCCAATGTTACAGTTATCTCATCATAAAAATTAATTCCGTCACTGCTTATTAAATGTTCAGGAGGAGCTTTTAAACATATATTATCATTATGATATACTTCTGATTCGTTATCTATAATTGCAGTTGCATCTGTAGCATATTCATCAACTGTAAACACACATCCGTCGGCGATTTTTGCATCATAATTATAATTATTATATGTTAAGTTATAATTATATTTTCCAACTTTGAGTTTATTATCAGATACATCAATACCAATAGTCAGCTGAAGGTCTTCTGTCAAAGGTGGGTCGAAAGTATATGAAAAATTCGGAACAAGCTGTCCGTAATATATGTGTGATTCATTTGGAGTAACTTTTATTTTTTGGGGAGTAATATATGCATATTTTTCAACTACGCCATATTCTCCCGTAAGTTTGAATTTATCTTTGTCATCGCCTTCAAGCCTGAACCCTGATACGGTCACTTTCTTCTGTTCATCAGAAGCGTACTTACTTTCAAACTCTCCATCAGCCTCAAGCCAAACGCTATAGCCATTGATTTCTTCTGACGTATGCACATTTATCATTTTCACATCTTCACAATGAACAACCGCTGTGTGTCCTCCATCATATTCCTTATCTTCAACGGTTACTTTATCAGCAAAACCATCTTCCAAAAAAACTTCGATAATATTATTATCTTCTTCAAATTCAGCTATAACAGACAAAGGGAAGCAATTCATAATTAAAAGCATTGCAATAAAAACAGACAGAAATTTTTTTCTCATTTTAAACACTCCATTCTTTTTATTACAAAATATATTTCTATGGAAAACAGTAATAAAAATAAATTTATGGAAAGAGCAAATTCATTATCTCTCCAGAAAGCCATAATAGGAATCAGTACAAAAACCGATATTAGAAATATAACTCCGACTATTTGTCTTGTTTTCGACTTCTTGACTTTAGTATACTTTTTACAGGTCACAAAAAGTATTATTTGAATAATTATTCCCGATATTGATCCGCCCCAGAACAACAAAGCGACAGCATATGCCGAAACAGATAGGTTATCATCAAAATCAAGAAATGGGATAATAAGCAAACTTGACGAAGAAATAAAAAACAAGACTCCAGATATAATATTCAATACCCTTAACTTCATAATTATCGACCCTGTTTTATATTTTCATTCAACGCACCAGCCAATGCTTTGTAAAACTCGCCTTTATAACTGTTTCTTTTGTATTTATACAAATACAATATCATACCTACAATAAACGAAAGAACGGCTAGTGTTGCGGCAATCAGAAGAGGTCCTATTATCCACGGTGAATCATACTTCAAATCAATCATATTTTCAACAGCAGTGTATTTCCCTGTTATTTGTAAAGATGCAAATAGCACAGCAAAAAACAGTACAGAAACTAATAATGCTTTAAAAAACGCACTTAGGACATAATGAATCAGCATATGCTTTTCAAAAAACTTTTTTGAAATACTCATAATATATTTCACCCAATTTCCTTAAAATAATTTTTTATTTCTCCTCTGGTAGTATTTTCATGTTCTGAGATCATTCTAATGCTTTCGTCATTATCCAACACATTTTTCAGCTTTATAACAGCATTTTTAAACGCATGATCGTCCTTGTATTTTTTCAAAGTTTCATAAGAACCAATAATCTCAGCCTTTCCAACTTCTGTGTTATAAATTGATTTTGCTAACTCATATCCTGCACAGTTATACTCTGTATTGAGTTTCACAATGTCTGTTGAAATCTCCTTAAAATTCTTTGTATTGGCATTCTGCATCAATTCGTCGATATATCTACACATGTACTCACTATTTGACATCTTTCCAAGCAAATCCACAAGCATTGCCGCTTCCTGTTCATCAATATCTCCGTCGGAATATGTAAACGCAGCTATCTTGGAATATGTATCATCCGTTTTGCCATTAGGGGCGGTTTTGATCAGGTCATTTGCTATAGTTTCAAGCTTATAAAATTGTGTAACGTTATAATCTGCTGTAAGGCTGTCCCATTTATCCTCGGCAATACCGAAACCTACCGCTCTGTAAATAATGGAGATCATCAAAAATGTAACGCATACGGCAAGCATAACACCAAACATAGTGAAAGCGTTTCTTACCTTGATATTTTCGGCTCTAACAATCGTAGGAGCAGAATTTTTAGCTTCTTCAATATCCTTTTTCAGCATTCTGTATGAGTGATAAAAATCATCGTTATCGAGATTTAGATAGTTCTTGTTGCGTTCTTTAGTACACTTTTTTATGATATTCTCAAGCTTTTTATGATAATGCAGAGAAGTAATCGTCAGATCTCTGTTACAATATGCTGCATCATTAAGAAAATGATTCTTGTAAAAATCATGACTTTCTTTAGAAAATTCTTCGCTCTTAGTAACTAACTCGAATATATTCAGGCACTCCCAGAAAGTTGCTCCGAATGAGAATATATCGCTTTCAATAGACATTTTCCCCGGCTCAAAATGCTGCTTGAACGGAAACTGCGAATCGTCCGCCGCTTCAGCATAGCATTCAGGAGCGGCATATCCCAGCGTTCCGTACTGATACATTTTTTCTATGGATTCATTGTCATTATAGTTTACTTTTGCAAGATCGCTGACTGCAAATCTGTCGGCTTTGGTAATTCTTTTTGATCTTCCGAAATCTATTAAAACAAGCTCTTTACCGTACTTGGTCACCATTATATTTTCCGGCTTAATATCAAGATGCAGAATATTTTTCTTTTCCGTTACAAATTCAAGTATCTCGCAAAGGTTTATCATAAACTGAAATATCTCGCTCTGATATTTCAGAACATTGTCGTAATTCTTGTAATAGCTTAGATTAACAATGCCCTTTTCATCTTCCGTGTATTCATGGTAATCTACGACTTTGCTGAGATTGTTTTCAAGCTGTTCGATCTTTCTGAGTTTCCACCGTTCCTGCCGGCAGTACTCTTCAAGCGACCAGCCGTCGATATATTCTTCAACAACGCAGAAATATCCCGAGGCGTTTATCACCCCACTTTTTATTTTATCGCATGGCAGGCTGAAATCGCCAAGGCTTTCGATAACGTCATAGATACGGACTATTGATCTGCATTCCTGAAGATCCTCGAAAATTTTCAGTTCCTCGTCCTTGAAAACCTTGACTCTGTCAATTTTCGTTCCGTTTACATAAACATATTTGGGCTTGAATTTCAAAACACAGGAAAACTGAAGACCGCCTTTATCAGCAGTTTTCAGTCCCCTGTATACTATGCTTTCCGTACCTATTGCAATAAATCCGTCTTGATTTATGCCATACGATGTATCTACCGTGTACTTGAATTTTGTTCCGATTATTTCGCTGCTCATTTATTTCTCAGATCCTTGCCTTTAAATCTATTCATTCTTTAAAATATATTCATATTTATTATCTTCACTCCATTGGCTGTCTATATCCTTAACAGACAGCGCATTGATCGAGCCGTCATCTCTGCCAAC